>Ga0326597_10000002_pt1 | contig 575839 bp, 566 predicted proteins | sample RVTome_12_FD_203789 | JGI IMG/M metagenome (GOLD analysis project Ga0326597, IMG submission 203789) | Soil microbial communities from uranium-contaminated site in the Upper Colorado River Basin, Wyoming, United States - RVT100D185 | ecosystem: Environmental > Terrestrial > Soil > Contaminated...
TGCTGCCAATTGGCCGTCAGGTTGCCTAAGCTCAATGTCGGCGTGCCGCCCTCGGTGGCAGATGAGCCGGAGATGCCGGAACCATTGCTGATGGTGGCCACGTAGTTGCCGCTGGTCTTGGTGCCCAGAGCGATAGTATCGTTGGCGATGTCTTCGCCGAGGATGGTCAGGTTGGTAATCTCGCCGGTTTCTATGGTCTGGCCCAGGACGGAAATCTCCCCCGAGAGGTCCGGGAAGGTCAGGGTGTTGTCGGCGGTGGGGTCGGTAACGGCGAAGACGGTCTGGAAAGTATCGGGCGTGGCGCCTTCGAAGATGAGCGGCGTGGCGCCGGCGATGGTACCGTTCAGCGTAATAATGTCGGCGCTAGCGTTGCCCAAGGTCGTGTCCCCCTCTACGGTCAGGCTGCCGCTGAAGGTCGGCGAAGCCACTACCGCCACGGTGACGGAGTCGGCGGTCGAGTCGCCGGTAATAGTTATGTTGCTGCCGTCGACCAGGAGCAAGGTGTCGGCGGAGTTGTCGGCCACCGGGTCGGTGCCGTTAGGGGCGTCGATGGTGGTAAAGACGTTCTGGGCCGTGCCGGCACAGTTGCCCAGGGTCTGCAGGCAGAAAGTATCGCTGACGCCGGTAGCGTCCGGTATGGTCAAGGTCGTGTCCTGGCCGTGGGCGGCCGGTACCAGGCTGACGGTATTGAGGGAGCCGTCGTTTAAGATGAGCTGGCCTAGCTGGGCGGCGCCGCCGACGGTGACGGACGCGCCCTGGACGGCCAAGGTACCGGTGAAGGTCGGCGAAGCGAAAGTCGGGCTGGCGGTGGTCCTAATATCCTGGATGGTATTGATGTCATAGTTGCCGTTGGCTCCCCCGTCGGTGATGGCGATGGAGCTACCGGGAGTCAGCACCCGCTCGGCACTCAGGTTGCCGTTTAAGGCCAGGGTCAGATACTGGGCGTCTTGCGGCGCCGAGCCGCCGCCCGAGCCGACGCAGTTGCCGGCGGTGGTACAGATATCCCCGGCCGTGCCGGCCGCCAGGTTAAAGGTCTCGTCGCCGGTCAGGGCGCCGACGTCCAGGGTAGCGTAGAAAGCGCCGACCGAGCCTCTTATCTGCAGCTCGGAGCCGGCGTTATCCAAGACGATGTCGAAGGCCCCGGTCTGCTGCCAATTGGCCGTCAGGTTGCCTAAGCTCAATGTCGGCGTGCCGCCCTCGGTGGCAGATGAGCCGGAGATGCCGGAACCATTGCTGATGGTGGCCACGTAGTTGCCGCTGGTCTTGGTGCCCAAGGTAACGGCATCGGCCGCGATATCTATGGTACCGACTGTCAGGTCGGCGATTTGCGTAGTGGTGATACCGCCAGTCGGCACAGATAGCTGGTTGGAGATATTAAAGTCGATGGTCGAGCCGTCGACGATGACGTCCAGGGTCAAGTTACCGTTGGCGCCGCCGTCGGTAGAACTCAAGCCGTCGCCGGCCACCAGCAGCCGCTCGGCCGATAGGCCGCCACTTAAGGCCAGAGTCAGGTACTGGGCGTCGTTGGGAGCGGCCGCGCCGCCTGGCAGAGTCAAAGTGCTGGCGCTAGTAATCCGGCCGTCGGCGTCGACCGTGAAAATCGGATATTCCGCGCCGTCACCGTAGGTACCGGGCGTAACGCCGGAGACTGCCAGTTCGGCCGGGCCGACACTATCGCTAGCGAGAGCCACCGAACCGGTAGGACTGATAGTAATATCCCCGCCAACGCTGCGAAAAACCGGAGCCCCGCCGCTAGAGCCTACTAAGATTTGCCCGGGTGTAGGCGCGGCCGTGGCTTGAATAGGGCCGGTGCCGTTGCCCAGCAGGACGCCGTTAGCAGTCAAATTGGCTACGTTGACGGTAGCAGGTAGAGTTACGCTATCCGGCAAGTCGTCTATCGTCAAAAAGCCGCAGTCGCCGCCTATATAACAAACGGTCAGCTCATCGGTCTCATAGGCCAGGGTTAAGAATTGGCTGCCGTCGAAGTAACGGAACCGCTCGAGGCCGGAATCGTAATATATCTGGCCTCGGCTGGGATCTAAGGGCTCCTGGCCCGGAGTGATAACGAAAGCCTGGTTGGCTTTGAGCTCGCCGTTGACCACCAACTGGTTGACGGCGCCGATTGGCAGGGGCGAAGACGGCAGGGACATCAGCTCCTCCAAGCTGACCTCGTTGACCGGCTGGGATAGGTTGGATTGGCCGGGGTCCGGTTCATCGTTGCTGGCGATAAAACGCAGCCAGCCAAATAACAAGATCAATAGGATAACCACTATCAACGGCAAAATGCCGATAAGCAGAATGTGGACGCGGTGCCGACGGACAGAATTATCTTCCATGTCCGGCACCCCTTGGTTGAAGCTGGTATAGCTTTTGGTTTTGTTTGATGGTTTTTTGTTTAGTCGGCATTTTTAGTTTTTATTTTCCGCTATATTATGAGCAACAGATAAGCCAAAAAGGCCCCTATTATCACCAAGCTAATCGATACACCCGATATTTGGATCAAGCTGGAGTATATCGAACTGCTGGCTAACGGATTTCTACCCAGTGATATAAAGCTGCCGCGAATAGCATTCGCCAAAAATACCCCGCTTATTATAGCACTGAGCGCGAATAATCCAGAGGCCATCAATACCCTGGCGTAAGCCACATTCTTGCCGGCTATTCTTTGGGCCAATATCTCAATACCGGAGTCACTGCCGCTGCTGCCGATATCCCTATCTAACAGCCGGATGGTGATTTTGCCGACCCGGGCCGTAACTCTGCCGGAAGGTGTCTCTATATCGGTGAGTTCAAGCTTATCTGGACTGTCAGAGGAGAAGCTTTGTAGGGCTACCCCCAAAAGCTTTTGTTCGGACGAGGTATCGGCCAGCATGGCAACACCGGCCAGCCAAGAGGCGCCTATAAAGTCGCCGGCTTGAATCGGCCCGTTGACATCGCTGACGAAAACCTCGACGTCGCCGCTGACAGCTATCTGGGTGGTGGCGCCATTGCGATTGATGTTTAGCAAGCTGTCACCCTCACTGACTACCACGCCCGTCAGATAACTGTTGTTGTTGAGATGCGCCGGTTCTATGGAAATCGGCTCCGTCTGGTTAATACTGGCCAGCATACCCAAGGGGTAAGAACTGCCGCTCAGATAACCCTCGCTAATGTAAGCGGCGTATAGCGGTGTAATAAGCATCAGGCTGAAGACAGATACAATCGCCGCTGTTAGTAGGGCTACAGCGCTCTTGCGGCCCGGCACCAAGGCATGTAATACCGGGCCGCAGCAACGCTGTAGCATGTGAACAACAGATTGAGTTTTCCTGCTCACTAGCAAAGCTAGCGACTCTGAAAACTCGCTTGGCACACCGCTTTGTTGAAGCCTCCGGGGTTCAGTCACGGTACCATATGTACCGCTCCTTTCACTCCTCGGCTTCGCCGCGCGGCGTATCCAAGTCTGTTGCTCACATATTCGTGCGCTCACGAACTGCGGGTTTAATGATGAAACCCTGGCTAACAGATGTGCTAGCCAAAGTTTCGCCATCAAACTTAAGACAGACAGTTGTCCTGCCTGGTTACTTATTTTTGGCAATTGCATCGCACGAGCTGGCTTACGCCAGTCGGTGTCGTGCTTGGTGTTCACGCTTTTTCTTTCTTGTCACAATCAAACAAGAAACGATAAAAACAAATGCCTACCAATCGATACAGCGCTCATGTACGCGCTCTCGATCAAACCAATAATGTCCTCGGGTTTAACAACACGAAAAACCCATTGAGAATCGTCCGCCAACTGGCGGACTAGCCTTGTTTTTATGCCCTGTTTGTTGTTGTTTTTGTTTTTAACGCCGATCAAACCGGTTGTAACGCGGTTGACAGGCCTAAGTTGCCACCTGTACCTGTTGGTTTTTGTCTTTGGTTTTGACCTAATTGGCACAAGTCCCTAATATGATACTAAATTGTTCACGTAATTAGCAAGCTTAAGTTACTACTGTTGTGGATAAGTTTTTACAACGTTTTTCAGCAAGTTCGGTCTGCGGATTTGAGTACATATATTATGCACCCAGTGATATTGACGGCTAAGATTTAATACCGGATATATCATCGCACGCATAAACATGGCAGTTACCTCTGCTGCCGTTGGTGGGTAATTTTTGATGCAATCAAAAAAGACCCCGTTAACCTGGTGTTGGTTTAAGGCGTCTTTTTTTGGCTTACAGATGTCTATAAGCTGGGCAAGGACCTCAGGGAGGGCTTATCTACGCTCTCCCCAGGCCTTAGATATGTTTGTTTTTACCGTTAATGGCGCATACGCGCAGCCAAACCGCCCATGTTGGGCAGATGTTGGCTGGCGTTAGTTGTGGTGAGCTTAGGTTTGAATTGGCTCGGTCTGACGCGGTTCGCGCCCGGAATACCGCCAAGTATCCGGGTCCGGTTTCTGGTAATCGATTTAACTTCCAACCTGGTGATAAACGGTTGGGGATGAAGTCCCCCCCAGTGTTGGATATGATATGTAGTCATAATTTTTGTTTTAACCAAACCCCGGATTTATAATCGGGATTTAGTATATGAACGCCATCTGCCCCCGTTATAACGGCGGGCGGTGGTATTCCCCTTTTTAGTCTCAAGTCTTTTTAAGGTTTTTGTTTTGACTTAGAGCTGGCCCAAATATAACTTGCTATGCTTATGCTTTGCAAGCAGTTTTTTCAATTTACAGGGGTAGGGTCACTTAACTATGCATCCGAACCGGCAGCCTAGAAACAATCAATGAAATCCGGGGAAATCATCCCCCTCTTACGCTACTGAAGAGCATTCACGTAGTCTACCCAGCTTTGCGCGTCCGGCTGGCCGGCGGAACGGATAGATATCAGCAGTTCCTGGTGTTTGAACAACGCCGTCTCCGTATCAGTGGTGCTGGTCACAATGTATACCAGGCCTTTATTGGTCTCATGGCGGACGATTGAGGACGTATCGCTTAGGGACTGGGCCAGCTTTTCTACCCCGGCGGGGTCGTCTTTTATATCGGCCGGCAAAGGCTGTTGGCTGATAGTAGCGGCCAAACCGCCGATATCGTCCCTGAATATGGCCACTCCGACCTCTTGGTCAAAGACCGCGTCCGCCGGTTGGCCGCCACTCGGAGCCAGAGTATCAAAATCCGGAGAAATTGATTCGGTGTCGCCCAAAATATCGCGCTCACCTGTTAAATTGGAGTAAATACCCGGCACCAAGCGAATAAGCGCCAGGCTTACCACCGCTGATATCAACCCGACTTTTAGCAGTTTTACCCGCTTAGGAGCCAGGGGGCCCTTGAAACCCTCCAACCGGTTGACTAGGCGCGTGAAATTACGGCGCAAGAATCCATAAGCCCTCAGCGCGTCAGATTGGGCCAGTTTTTTGAGTTCTTCTACATCCGGATCAAGTTTGTCGGCGTTGGGGTCAATAAAATCGTCATAAAGGTCGATTATATTATCGTCGGCTGGCTTAACCGGGGTATGCTCAGACCCTGCGTCATCATCCCCCCTTGGTTTGCGGAACTGGTTGTCCATCAATTCGTCCATTGTATCAATTTATGGCCCCGGCGGCGTATCGAGCGGCCGTGGCCGCCGCCAGTGAAGGCCTTGCCACGCGGGCGCGGGCGTTTACCTCCTAGGTCGGCCTGCAATAGAGATATGTTAGACTTATGGTCAATACAAACAGGTTCAGGCAAAACCCAGGCGACGTTCATACGGCCCGGCACCAAGGCGTGAAGTACCGAGCCGTATGAACGCGTCCAGCCTTATCAACACCGCGCAAGACGCGACCGGGCTTATAGATTAAGACTATTTAACGGATATAGACTTGATTTTAATTCGGGTTTGCGGCTGGCGGTGGCCGGTCAAAGTCTTAACTCGCTTCTTGGCCTGGAATTTCATAATTTTGACTTTGGGGCCTTTGATGGCGGCGTCTAAGATTTCCAAACTGACTTTGCCGCCTGGGACTACGGGCTGGCCCACCAAAACCTGTTTGTCATCGAATATTAATAGCGGTTCCAACTGGTTGGTTTTAGCCGCGCCAATCCGGTCAACGACTAGCTCGTCGCCGGTTGACACTAAAAATTGTTGTCCGCTGATTTCGATTACGGCTTGCATGGATTTATCACCTTATACGACTCATCTTAGACGACCAGATTAACAGATAGATTACCGCCTGTAAAGATGGTGACGGCCCGCCGCTGCCAAACCAAGTACCAGTCCGACCATGATTGATTCCACCACCACATGCGTGCCGCCGCCGCTGACGAACGGCAATGGCACGCCGGTCACCGGCGCCAGACCCAAGTTCATCCCGACGTTGATTAAAAACTGCAGGCCGATGGTGGCCACCACACCGATGCCGACCAATCGGACCGCTTGACTGCCGGATTGCCAAGATAGGTATATCAGTCTGATAAGCAGGGTGGCGAAAGCCAAAATAAGACTCAGCGCCCCCAGGAAACCTAGTTTTTCCGAGATAACCGCAAATATGAAATCGGTATGTTGGGAGGGCAAGAAGTTCAGCTGGCTTTGGGTGCCTGAGTCCAAGCCCCGGCCGATAAAACCGCCGCTACCGACCGCTATGGTCGCTTGCAGGGCGTTGTAGCCTTCGGCCTGGGTAGAGAGCGAGGGATTAAAGAAAGAATCTATCCGCTGGCGCTGGTAATCGGCTAAAAACGGATAACTGGCTGGTACTACCAGTAGTACCAGCCCCAATAAAAGAACAAAGGTGCGTTTGGGCAAATCGCTCATAAACAGCATGCCCAGCCAAACGGCTATGAGTATTACTACCGTACCTAAATCCGGTTGGGCCAGTACCAGCCAGACCGTCGGCAGTAAATAAAACACCGACAGGAACAGGGGCCAAGGTGTGTTTAAACTATGGCGGCGGGTAACTAATAGTTTGGCTTGGACTAAAATCAAGCTCAGTTTAGCCAGTTCCGAGGGTTGGAATTGCCAAGAGCCAACCTCCACCCAGCGTTTGGCTCCCCCGCTAACGTCCCCGTACAGCAGGACGATAACCAGCAAAACCAACGAGGCCAGATACAAATATAGCCCGCTTCGGAGCAATAAATCCTGACTGCGGACGATAATCACTATCATCGCCAGTGCCAGCGCGGCGGCCGTTATTTGCGTCGAGAAGGAAAAATCCAACGGTGTTTTGGTAGTAAGCTCAATCGATTTAAGCACCACCAAGCTGATACCGGTCAGGTAAATGACCGGACCGATTACCAGCCAATCAATCCGCTTGGCATGGACCGGGCTCGCCATGGCGGGCTAGACCCTGCCCAGTGAAATTTCGACCGGCCGCGAGCCAACTTTAAAGCTGGTTTTGTGGGCCAAATCCGGTCCGCTCGTGTCTAATTTCACGGCCAGCGTTTCATTTAAAATCAAGTCCTTGTACTCAGCCTGGGCGGTCTTAAACCATGGGGCTTTTATCTTCAAATTAATCCTATCATCGACTGACAATCCGGCCGACTTTCGCAATTGTTGTACGTTTCTCACTATTTCTCTCGCCTGGCCTTCGCGTTGTAGTTTTGTTGTAATTTTAGTATCTAGAGTCACAGTCTCATCTGTTCCCTCGGTTTGCTCCAGTTCTTTAATGTTAAGTTCATCTTTGATAATCGCCGCATATTCTGGAGCTAGTATTGTTTTTAATACAACTTTTACTTGACCTAGAGGCTGTCTGACTTTGACTCCGGCGGCGGCCCTCTGTCCTAGCCCGATGGTAATTATCCGGCGGGCGGTGTCCATGTTATCCAGCACCATTTGATTGACGTGTCCGGTCCGCGGCCAGTCGCGCAAATGCACCGACTGCTGGCCGGTCAATTTGATGAACAGTTCGTCGGCTAAAAACGGCGTGAAGGGCGCCAGTATGTGCGCCAGCTGGACCAGCACGTAGTGCAGGGTTTGGTAGGCCAGGAGTTTGTCATCGTCATTTTGACTTTTCCAAAAACGCCGACGAGAACGCCGCACATACCAATTGCTGATGTCGTCGATAAACGGCAAAATCGGCTTTAGGGCGCTGGGCAAATCGTAATTTTGCATGTGGCTATCAACCTGGCTGATAACTTGATGAAGACGAGACAATATCCATATATCCAGGTGATTCTGAGCGGCCGAGCCGGGGTCATCCAGCTGGCCGGACCAAGTCCAGCCGTCGACTTCGGCGTACAGCGTAAAGAAGTCGTACATATTCCAAACCATGGCCAGCTTGCGGGAAATATCGGCCACGTCTTTGTCTTGCAAGGCTAAATCCTCGCCGTTTAACACCGGCGAGCTTAAGAAATGATAGCGCAAGGCATCCGCGCCATAAGTATCCATCAATTCGTTAGGGTCGGTGTAATTACCGTAGCTTTTGCTCATCTTGCGGCCGTCATTACCGGCAATCGTCCCGGTTACCACCGCGTTCTTAAAGGAGTGCGTGCCAAAGATACCGATTGACAGCGCGTGCAGATAATAAAACCAAGCCCGAACCTGGGCCACATATTCGGAAATGAAATCGCCCGGAAAACGGTTTTCGAATTTATCGGCGTTCTCAAACGGATAGTGATACTGAGCAAACGGCATCGAGCCGCTCTCGAACCAAGAATCCATGACTTTATCGACCCGCTGGTATTCGACCCCATCGATAGTAAAGGTAACTTCGTCTACCCAGGGGCGGTGATAATCCTCTAGTTCCACGCCGGACAACTGCTTCAGCTCGGCGTAACTGCCGACCACCTTGACCAGTTCGTTACCAGCTTTATCCACGCCCTTCCAGACCGGCATAGCCGTCGCCCAAAACCGGTCGCGGCTGATATTCCAATCCGGCGCGCTTTGGACGGTCTTGGCAAACCGGCCTTGTTTCATATGCTCGGGAAACCAGTTAATCGGCCCGTTTTGGGCCAGCATGTCCTGGCGCTGGCCGTCGATATCCATAAACCAGCTGGGATGGGCCCGGTACATCAGTTTGGTTCCACAGCGGTGGCAGTGCGGATAAGGATGCGTGATATATTCAATCTTCCAAACCACTCCCCGTTCATACAAAGTTTTAGCGATATCTTTGTTGACATCCCAAACCACCTCCCCGGCCCAATCGCCCTCGGTGTACATGCCGCGTTCATCGGTATCAACAATAATTGGCAGTTTTTTTTCTTTGGCTAGTTGATAATCTTCTTCGCCGTATGCTGGGGCAAGATGTAATATACCAGTACCGACTGTATCGTCTACATATGGTGCACCCCATACCTTATGTGCATTTGGTCCCCTATTTTGAAATAACGGTTCGTATTCTAAACCGACTAGGTTCGACCCATGAATACCAGGCACCACTACTTCAAATACAATCGGTTTATGTTTATCGTCTACTAGAACCTTCTCTATAAGGTCGTCAGCGATAATTAGTCTCTGCCCTTCAACTAACACTTCGGAGTATTTAAGCTTATCCCAGACGGCTAGCGCTGTGTTTGCTGGCAACGTCCATGGTGTAGTAGTCCAAGCTAGCAAATAAATATCGCCGTCAAGTCCCTTCGATTGCTTTATGCCGTCAGAATATTCTTTTTGTAATCTATCGGCTTCCGCCTTACTTTCAACATCCCCTGTGTCATACATTGCTACAATATCTTCTTCAATTTTCTGATGGTATTCGTTTTTATCAATTTTAAATTTGACGTAGACCGACGGGTCGGTGACGTCTCTATAAGACTCGTTATCCATTGATACTTCGGCCTTGGACAGCGGCGTTTCATCGCGGGTGCAATACAGCAGAACTTTCTCGCCCTCATAAATCTTGCCTTTGTCATACAGGGTCTTAAAGGCCCACCAAACCGACTCCATGTAGTCTTTGTCCATGGTTTTATAGGCGCCCTTGAAATCCACCCAGCGGCCGATACGGTCAATGGTGGCTTCCCATAAGTCCCCGGTTTGGATCATGTTGTCCCGGCAGGCGATGATGTAGTCTTCCAGGCTGATTTTGGTGCCGATATCGCGCTTATCCTTGATGCCTAGTTTCTGTTCGGTATAAACCTCGGCTGGCAAGCCATGGCAATCCCAGCCCCACACCCGCTCTACCCGCTGTCCTTTCATGGTCTGGTAGCGCGGTACGGCGTCTTTGACTACCGATGACAACAGGGTGCCATGGTGCGGCACGCCGGTAATAAACGGCGGGCCGTCATAAAAGACATACTGGCTGTCTATTGGCCGCGACTCGATGGATTTTTGGAATATCCGGCGGTCTTTCCAGTATTTGACCAGCTCTTTCTCGTAGACAATCGGCTGGCGCCGCTCCCCGTGCTTGAACTTCATTTATGACCACGCACCCGCCGCTAGCCTGCTTACGAGCAGAGCCCGTAACTCTGCTAGCGTCTCAGCGCTATGCTTCGTCAAAAGCTTCTCTGCTCGCTTGTAGTACCGTCCGTACAACTCGCTGTGCGGTTTGCTTTTTCCTCGCCTAGCATCTGGCTGCGTTGGTCCTAAATTAATCACAATTCTCTCCCAAAAAATAGTTAAGATATCTAATCTATCTACAATAAGTTTACCTCTATTAAGCGACGGTCTGCAAGCGCTTCAATTCAAGCCAGGTAGGCTGACACCTCGCTGATAGTCGGCAGCATTTCATCCTGCCAGACTTGCATCAGTTCCCCGCTGTCGCGGGAGGCAATCACGGCCGGATAGCTGGTAACGTCGTACAACCTGGCTTGGTCCGCCCCGTCCGGCGTATCCAGACTGACTAAGTCGAGGTCGTGGCCGGTTACGCGCTTGAGCTCGCGCGCGAAAGACTGGACCCGGCTATCATGCTCGGAATCCGGCCGGTAAAGGATAAATACTTTCATCCGCCTCATGTTAGCACAAAGTCTTTGAGTCTTATTTTTTGAAAATAATCATATAGCTATGTTTGGTAGTATGTTATCTAATTCTTCCTCTGTTATCTTTAAAAGTTATATAACTAGTTATATAACCATGTTTGTATTTTACATCAGTTATTGTTTCATGTTTTTATTAAATTCAAGTTATTTTTTACGAGTGAGTCGATGTAATAATTAACCACCGAACCCGGATTCACTCCTGGTTCGGTGTAATCATCCCCTTCTTACAGTTCTTAGGAACAACCCGTCGTAGAGCCGCAGGCCGAACAAACGTAGCAAGAGCCGCTGCGCTGGGTTTGGTTGCCACAGTTATAGCATAGCGGGGCGTTGGGGTCGACTAGTTTGGCGGCGGATTTGGCTGTTTCGTCCGCCGGCCCGGCCACGGCCGTTTGAGATGGCCGCTCCGGTTGTTGCGGCGGCTCGGCGGCGGCTTCTGCCACCACGGTTTCAGCCACAGCTTCGGCGGCCACAGCTGGCTTTACCTCTCTAACTTGAGCCGGTACGTCGAGCAAGGCCACTTGATCGTCAAAGTCCACGTCGTCAATCGAGGCCAAGCCTAGCTCCAGCCGATCGTCAAACGACAGGTAATCGCGGGCCAGACGCTTGAATATGTAGTCCATTATGGAGTTGGCGGCGGTTATTTCCTCGTCGTCGGTGATACCCGACGGGGCAAAACTCAAATTAATCATACCTTTGGCGTAAGCCTTGAGCGGTACGCCGTACTGCAGGCCGTAACTCACCGCCCGGCCGAAGGCATCCATGACACCAGCCAGGGTCGAGCCCTGCTTGGCCACGGTTACGAACAGTTCTCCGGGCGTGCCGTCTTCAAACTCGCCGACCGTAAAGAAACCCTTAAAGTCGGCTACTTTGAATTCGTAGGTCCGGCTGTTGCGCCGTTTGGGCAACTCCCGTTTGTGAACGCCTTTGACCACGTAATCGCGGATTTGGGTCTCTACCGGGATGGCTCCGGCATGAGCCGGAGAGGCCGCGGCGGACGGCGGAACGGGCTGTTCGGCTCCGTCTTTTTTAGCCATTTTCAGCGGCTGGGCAACCTTGCAGTTATCGCGGTAAATGGCTACGGCCTTGATGCCTAATTTCCAAGCGTCGATATAGAGCTGTTCCACGTCTTCCACGCTGACGTCCTCGGGCATGTTGACGGTCTTAGAAATGGCGCCGGAGATAAACGGCTGGACGGCCCCCATCATCCGGATATGGCCGTTATAGTGGATAGCGTTGTCTCCCATCGAACAAGCGAATACTTCCAGGTCCTCGTCTTTGAGGTGCGGCGCGCCGACGATGGTCTTTTCTTCGTCGATGTAGGATACGATGTCGTCGACTTGGCTTGGGTTATAGCCCAGTTCTTTGAGCGCCCGCGGTACGGTGCGGTTGACGATATACATATTGCCGCCTCCCACCAGACTCTTGACTTTGACCAGCCCCAAATCCGGTTCGACACCGGTGGTGTCGCAATCCATCATCAAACCGATGGTGCCAGTCGGTGCCAGGACGGAGGCCTGCGAGTTGCGCACGCCGTGTTTTTGCCCCAGCTCGACGGCTTCATCCCAAGACGCGGCGGCCGCGCTCAACAAGTCTTCCGCCACCAGGCTGGCATCAATGCCGCCGACGGCTTCCCGGTGCATCCTCAGTACCTTATTCATGGCTTCTTTGTCTTTGGCGTAACCGCCAAACGCGCCAACCCGGCGAGCCATTTTGGCACTGGTAGCGTAAGAGTGGCCGGTCAATAGCGCCGTTACGGCCGCGGCCACCGCCCGGCCTTCGTCCGAATCGTAAGGCAGGCCTTTGGCCATTAGCAGAGCGCCGAGGTTGGCATAACCGATGCCCAGTTCACGGTACTTGCGGGCGTTAGCGTCGATTTTTTCCGTCGGGTAGGATGAGTACCCCACCAGGATTTCCTGGGCGGTAAAAACGATTTCCACCGTGTGCTTGAAAGCCTCTATATCGAAGCTGCCGTCGTCTTCCTTTAGAAACTTGAGCAAATTAAGCGAAGCTAGGTTGCAAGCCGAATTATCCAAATGCATGTATTCGCTGCAGGGGTTGGAGCCGTTGATACGGCCGGCCTTGGGCGCCGTATGCCAGCGGTTGATGACGGTATCGTACTGCATGCCCGGATCGGCGCATTCCCAGGCGCTCTCGGCGATTTGGCGCATCAGTTGCTTGGCCTTGACCTGGCGGACGCTCTGGCCGGTCTTGACGGCCTTGAGGTCCCAATCGTCGTCATCCGCCGCGGCTTCCATGAACTCGTCCGTCACCCGGACCGAATTATTGGCGTTTTGATATTGGATAGAAAAAGAATCCCGGCCGTCCACGCTCATGTCAAAACCGGCTTGTTCCAATACCCGGGCCTTGCGCTCTTCTATGGCTTTGCACCAAATAAATTCTTCGATATCCGGATGGTCGACGTTCAAAATCACCATCTTGGCCGCCCGGCGGGTCTTGCCGCCGCTTTTGATGGTACCGGCGCTGGAGTCGGCGCCGCGCATAAAGCTGACCGGACCGGAAGCCCGGCCGCTGCTTTTGCCCAAGTTCTCATAAGAACTGCGCAGGTTGCTGAGGTTCAATCCGGCGCCTGAGCCGGACTTGAAAATCATACCCTCCTCGTAGTACCAGTTTAGAATCGAGGACATATCGTCCTCCACGGCCAATATAAAGCAGGCGCTGGCCTGCTGGACGCGCTCCGGCGCGCCGATGTTGAACCAAACCGGCGAATTAAACGATGCCCGCTGGGAAGCCAGTATGTATTTGAGCTCGGCCGAAAAAGCCGCGGCTTCGTCTTGATCTATAAAGTAGCCCTCCTGGGAGCCGTGCCGGGCTATGGTGTCAACCACGCGGTCAATCAATTGTTTCAAAGACGATTCGCGCTCCCGGGTACCAAGCTCGCCCCAAAAGTATTTTTGAGCCACGATGTTGACCGCGTTGAGCGACCAAGTATCGGGAAATTCAACCTGTGGCTGTTCGAAAACCGGTAGCTTAGTTTGCGGATTGATAATCGCCGAATCCAGCTTGGTCCACTTGAGCTGGGCGTAGGCGTCAGCCCCGGCTTTAGTAAAAAATCTCCGGATTCCTAATGCTGTGGTTAAGGCCATGCCTCTTCCCTCCTGTTTATAAATTTGATGTTCTTTATTTGCTTTATCGGAGTGGCCCCAAAAACGCTGGCGAGTTCTCGCCTCCCGCTTCTTTAAGGCAAGCTCCTCCCCCCGGACCTTTTGTATGATTTTACAAAAGACGCGGGACCAAGAGCTTAGACTTTGGTTATTTTATCCGCCGCTTTATCCTTCAACCGGCTGAGCTCCCGCTCAAAACCTTTGATAGACGTAAAACGCCGATACACGCTGGCAAAACGCACGTAAGCCACGTCGTCCAGCTTGGACAGCTCGTGCATGACCAGCTCCCCAATCAAGGTCGAGGGAACCTCGGCCTCGCCGGTTTCGTACAGCTTCTTCTCGACTTTAGCAACGATTTCCTCCCGCTGTAAAGCCGTAATCGAAGTTTTCTCGGCGGCCTTGTCGATACCCCCTAAGACTTTACGGCGGTCAAACGATTGCCGGGTGCCGTCTTTTTTAACCACCACTAAGTTAGGCCGTTCCAACCGTTCGTAAGTGGTGTAGCGCATGCCGCATTTGAGGCATTCCCGCCGCCGCCGAATGGCCTCGCCGCCGCTAACGTCGCGCGACTCGATGACTTTGGTGTCTACCGCCTGGCATTTTGGACACTTCATCGCAAGTTAAACCTTAGAATCCCAATCTTTAAATGGTACTTTAAGTGTTATTTGTTTCCATATATAGCGTACCTTGCATATAGAATAGCGCCACTTATAGCGGCACGCAAATCATATTGGCCTCTGTTATCGTGTTGTTTTATTTACTTTTTCGCCGCCAGACTCGTTTTTTGGCCTTGGTGCCGGCTTTTTTGGCCGCGTCCGAATCGGCCTGCTTGCGTACAAAGCTGGGTGTGTCTAGTTCGTCATCGGCCGTGGTGTAAGACCAAATACTGGGTGCCGGCTTGGCCTGGCCATCGGCTTCGTCGTCGTCAAATCCGTGGCCGCCGGTTTTAGCGGGGCTGGGATTGAGGTTCAAATCGATATCCTCATCCACGTCGTCTTTATCGGTATTAACCCGGCGGGGGGCGGAGTCGTCTTCGTCTTCGTCGCCAAAGTACGACAAACCTTGGTCTTCCTCGGCGCGCTTGAAATACGACGCATCAAAACCGGTAGCAATGACCGTTATGACTATTTCGTCGGCCATCTCCGGATGCAAAGTAGCGCCAAAAATAATGTTGGCGTCGGGATCAACCGCCGCGGTGATAGTCTCGGCGGCCTCGTTTATCTCGTGCATGGACATGTCGTGGCCGCCGGCCACGTTGAACAGCACGCCGCGCGCGCCGTCTATGGAGACTTCCAATAGCGGCGATTCGATAGCGGCTTGGGCGGCCGTAATCGCCCGGTTCTCGCCGCTCGCCCGGCCAATACCCATCAATGCCGAGCCAGCCTCGCTCATGACGGTCTTGACGTCGGCGAAGTCCAGGTTGATGAGACCGTGGATGGTAATCAAATCGGATATGCCTTGCACGCCCTGGCGCAAGACCTCGTCGGCCACCTTGAAGGCCTCCAGAAGCGGCGTGCGGCGGTCGATGGTCTGTAACAGCCGGTCGTTGGGAATGGTAATTAGCGTATCGACGTAGCGGCTCAGGTTCTCGATGGCCGCCTCGGCGTTCTTGCGGCGTTTGTCACCCTCGAACGCAAACGGTTTGGTGGCAATGCCGACGCTCAACACGCCCAGCTCCTTGGCCAGTTCGGCCACGATCGGTCCGCCGCCGCTGCCGGTGCCGCCGCCCATGCCGCACGTCACAAACACCATGTCGGCGCCCTCAATGACTTTCTTGATTTCGTCTTTGGATTCTTCGGCGGCCTTCTTGCCGACCACCGGGTCGGCGCCGGCGCCCAGGCCGCGGGTGGTGTCCTTGCCGATGTGCAGTTTGGTCTGGGCCCGGGAGTGGTGCAGAGCTTGGGCGTCGGTATTTATGGTTACAAAGTCCACGCCCTTGACGCCGGCGTCAACCATGCGATTAATGGCGGCTCCGCCAGCTCCGCCGACCCCGATTACCTTGATTCGAGCAAACGTTTCAACTGCTGGCGTGACCTCTGCCATGACCCAAGATTCTCCCTATCAATGGTAAAAGTATAGCGTGGTTGTTCACGGCTGGCAATTAAGTTGTTCAGCGAGTTTTAAAACTTGTTCAGACGCTCACGGCTTTAGCCGGGCCAGCCAGCGTTTGAGCGCCGAACCCAATCCGCCCAGTCCGCTCCTGAGTCCGCCGCGGCTGGCGGAAGAGCCGTACTGGCCGCTGGCATGCATATCGTAAAGCATAAGGCCGATGGCGGTGGCGAACTCCGGCGAGTCAATCGTATCTACCAGGCCGGCAAATCCGTGGGGTTTGGCCGTGCGGGCCGGAAGCCTTAGCCGCCGCTTGACGTATTCGTCCAAGCCTTCCAGCCGGGCCCCGCCGCCAACCAGCACCACGCCGCCCGGCAGTTTGCCGGAGCGATTGATTTTAGCCAGCTCCTCGTCCACTAAGTCCAGGGTCTCGTCCAGCCGGGCCTTGACTATGTGTTCGATATCCGACTGCTTAAAATTGAACTCTTGGTCGTTGACTTTGACGCTGGCCGCGGCCTTGCGGTTCTTGTTGCCCGGACCGGCGTGGGCCAGCTTGACAGCCTCGGCCACTTCCAGTTCGGTGCGCAAACCGATGGCCAAATCGTTGGTAAGGTTGTGGCTCCCGACCGGAATGACAGCTACGTGCTGGACATCGCCTTCTTCAAAGATAGCGATATTGGTGGTGGTAGCGCCATAGTCGACTATAACGACGCCGTTTTCGCGTTGGTCGCGGTTAATGACGGCCTCGGCCGCGGCTAAACCGCCGAGCAGACGGTAATGAACCTGGGTGCCGGCCCCGTCCATGACCTTTTCCAAATTGCGCAAACTGGGCGTGGCGGCGGTAACGACATGGGCGTCAACCTCCAGCCGCACGCCGGTCATACCAACCGGATCCTTAATGTGCTCCTGGCCGTCTAAGCGGTAATCCCGGGCAAAAACTTGGATGATTTCCCGGTTAGTCGGCAATTGGACGACGGTAGCGGCTTCTTCCACCCGGGCGATGTCATCCGGTCCGATTTCCCGCGTACTGGAGCTTATGGCCACCACGCCTTTGGAATTCATACCAATAATATGCGAGCCGTTGACATTGACAGTAGCCCCATTGACCTCATAGCCGGCCATCCTCTCGGCGATTTCAATAGCCGCGTCTATGGCGTTTACGGTGTCTTGGATATTGACTATCGAGCCTTTTCGAACGCCCAGGTTGGGCGAGACGCCAGTGCCGATAACGGTCGGGGCAATGTCATTTTCATTAAGCTGGCCAATGATACAGCGGACGGCAGTCGAACCAATGTCCAGGCCGACGAAATAACTGTTTTGCATGGCCTTGAGTATACCGCTTGTTCTTTAGTGTGGGCAAGCATCAGCTCTAACGCCGGTTTAGGGCCGGGTTAAAATCTCCGCGCCGCCGGGTGTAATTAGCACCGTATGCTCAAAATGGGCAGACAGGCTGTGGTCGGCGGTAACTACCGTCCAGCCGTCGTCGTAGAGCCCAATGTCTTCTTGGCCGAGCATGGTCATGGGCTCGATAGCCAGCGTCATGCCGCTTTTCAGCACCGGACCGGTGCCGGCGGTGCCGTAATTAGGCAAGTTCGGCTCCTCATGGATTTTATGGCCCACACCATGGCCCACTAACTCGCGGACTATACCCAAGCTATGTTTCTTTAAGACGGCTTCGACGGCCGCCGACAAGTCGCCCACCCGGACTCCGTCTTTTAGCGTATCGATTCCGGCGTACAAAGCCTGTTCGGTACCCGTTAGCAAGCGCTTGACGTTGGGGTCGTCATTTTGTCCGACAATCATGGTCAGGGCCGCGTCGGTAATCATGCCCTTGAAGTCCACGCCAAAATCATAAGATACCAGGTCGCCTGACTTCAGCTCGCGCCGAGATGGTATGCCGTGGACTATTTCGTCGTTTAGGGACACGCACAGCACGTCCGGAAAGCCTTTATAGTCCAAAAATGCCGGACGGCCGCCGCCTAGCGCTTTTAATTCTTTGGCCGCTAAATCGGCGGCCTCTTTGGTAGTTTGGCCGGCGCGGGTTTTATCCTTAAGGAGACTTAGAACTGACGCCAGCATCCGGCCGCTCTCGCGCATATCGGCGATTTCGGACTCAGTTTTGACTTTGGTGTACATGTTCTAAAATTCTGTCCATATCACTGAACACCTCTTCCACCGGACGGTTGCCGTCCACCGGATGGATGGGTATCGAGGCCCGTTCAAACCAGCCGACGACCGGAGCGATGTCTTGTTCGTATTCGTTTAACCTAGCATCAAGTATCTCGGGTGTGTCGTCTTCGCGCTGGCGGCGGGCTAAACGCTGTTTTGACACTGCTACCGGCACCATCAAATGAATAATGGCTTTTAGCGCGTGCCGGCTGGAGGCGGCAAACTCAACTAACCATTTGGCCTGGTGCAAGTGCCGGGGAAAACCGTCAATTACCACGACCTTGGCAGGTTCGATGCGGTTTATATAGTCCGCCACCAATTTGTTCACGACATCGTCTTCTACCAGCCGGCCGGTTCTGATGGATTCATTTATAGCCGGGTCGTTCTGGCTTCTTAACAGCGGTCCGACGGACAACCAATCAAGGTGTTCCCGGTCTTTTAACAGCTCGCTTTGCTTGCTTTTGCCGGCTCCCGGCGGACCGGTAATAACGACCATCATCGCGATAATTTACGTTTTACCGCTTCCGCTACTTGGCGGCCATCAGCCAGCCCTTTGGCCTCAGACATAACCTGGCCGATGATAATACCAATATTCTGGGAATCGGCGCCAAGTTTATCTATGGCCTGATCTACTAGGCCATCTATATCCTCGGTTGGCATCATGGCTGGCAGATAGGCTTCTATGATGGCTTTTTCAGCTAATTCCTGCTCGGCTTTATCGCCGGCTCCACCGCTGGTATAAACCGCGGCTGATTCATCTCTCTGCTTGGCTTCGCGCCTAAGGACGGCTATGGCTTCGTCGTCCGTCAAATCACGGCGAAGTTTAATCTGCTCGTTTTTAAGAGAACTCTTGAGTCCCCTAAGTATCGTAACTTGGCCGCTTTGGCCCCCCAGCATGGCCGCTTTTAAATCCTTATCCAGCTTATCTATCATGCCCGGCGCCCCAACCGAGCCCGCCGAATTTTGTCCGCGCGCCGCTCTTTGCGAACAATGGCCTTGCGGCGGCGTTCGCGTTTGCTGACCGGCTTCTCGAACGTACTGGCGCTACGGGCTTCAGTCAGAATTCCGGACTGTTGAACCTTACGCGTAAATCGCCGGATCATATTCTCCAGCGCTTCTTTTTGGTCTTTTCTCGTAACCTGTAACATTGCTGGCCTACTCTACTACAACAGAGGCCGGGTTGGCAAGCCACAAACGCTGTTAAGGCAGGCTTTAGGCCCCGGCCAGTTCCTCGATTACCAGCTCTCTTTCGGACCGGCCGTTGAAGTCGTTTCGCCTTAGCTTGGCGATAACGTCGAGCGGCTGTCCAGCTGCTGGCTGGCCTGGCTGGTCGAAGGCTATGGCCTCGATTTGCTGTCCGTGACGGTCCGCCAGGCGCAGTTTGAGATGCTGGGATTCGCGGCCGACCCGCCGCCCGGTTTGGAAAATCAAATCCTTGATGGCCAACCGCGGCTCGGGATTGCCGAACCCGAATGGCGCCATTGTGGCCAGAGCGTCGGCCAGTTCCAAGGTCAAATCCTGCAAATCGGCAAGACTCAGGTCCGCCTTAGCCGCCAAATAATCGGCCTGGCCGGTAAGTTTGAGAGAACGATAATACCGGTTAAGCTCCGAGCTAAGCTTAGGAATATCGCTGGTTTTGAGGGAGTAGCCGGCGGCGGCTTGATGGCCGCCGCCGGCAATCAACAGCGGCCTGACGCGGGCCAGCGCCTCGGCCAAGTTAAACTGGCCAAAACTGCGGGCCGAACCCTTGGCCGTGCCGCCCAGTATCTGCATGATGAACACCGGTTTTTTAAACTTCTCGAGCAATCTCGAGGCTACGATACCCACGATGCCCTGCGACCAATCAGCGTGAGACAAGACGATGACCGGCTGGCTGTCCTGAGCCTGGGCCATGGTTTCAGCTTGTCGTTCTATGGCGGCCTGCTGGGACTGGCGGGCCTGGTTAAGTCCGTCCAATTTGACGGCGGCCAGGCCGGCGGCCTCCATATCTTGGCTGGTCAGTAAATCCAAGCTGAGGCTGGCGTGCTCCAGCCGCCCGGCCGCGTTCAGCCTGGGACCAAAGCCAAAACCCAAAGTCGTAGCGGTAACTTGGTCCAGGCCGACTCCGGCAACCTCGGCTAAGGCTGTCAAACCGGGGCGCCTGGTTTTGGCCAGGACCCTCAGCCCCCAGTGCACTAGCATCCGGTTTTCATCAGTTAGCGGGACCACGTCGCAAACGGTGCCGATGGCCGCCAAGTCCAACAGCCATTTTTCTTGTCCGGACGGCAATCCGTCCAGCTCGGACTGCAGAGCCTGGACCAGCTTGAAAGCTACGCCGGTACCGGCCAGCTCCCGGAAGGGATACTGGCTATCGGCTCGTTTAGGGTTGATAACCGCTACCGCCGGCGGTAAATCGGCTGGCGGTTCATGGTGGTCGGTAACTATAACGTCCACCCCCTTGGCTTTGACCCGGGCTATCTGCTCTACCGCCGTTGAGCCCGTATCCACCGTAATTATCAGTCTGGCGCCACTGTTAACCAGTTTATCCAAAGACTCATCGCTCAGCCCGTAACCATCGCTGTAACGGTTAGGGATAAAAGCTGATACCTTAAACCCCAACCGCGCCAAAGCGTCCAATAGCAAGCTAGCGGCACTGAGACCGTCGACGTCGTAATCACCGTAGATGACGAGGGGTTCCCGGGCTGAATGGGCTCGTTTTAGCCGGGCCAGCGCCGGTGTTATGTCTGGCAGTAACTTAGGATTATGCCCAGCCTCGTAATCCGGGTGCAAAAAAGCTTGACGGGCGGCTGGGGTCTTATAACCGCGCCGTTTAAGGATTTGGTTTAGGATGTCAGCGGCTGAAGACATGAGGCTTTAAGCCGATTTTTCGTGGTTAGTGCGGTTTAGCGGCTTGTTTGCGCATATTTTGAGATTTGAGCACGATGGACTGCAGTTCTTTAAACAACGGATAATGTTTGTTGGTGAAGTAAATCTTGGTATTGGCCTGCTTTTCGGTTAATAAGAAACCGGCTCGCTCGAGTTTTCTAAGCTCCCGCTGAATATTGCCGGGGTCTTCTTTGATAAGTTTGGCTAGTCCCCGCACGTGGGTCTTAAAATCCGGATATTTGGCATAGACTATCAAGATTTTTCGCCGTACCCGGGAAGTAATTAAGATATCTAACACCTGGCCAACCCTCTTATTGTTTTAGTAACAACATCAAGTATACGTGCGATGAGGTTTGTCTGCAACCGGCCGGTCGTCACTCCAGTCATCGAGCTTGGACATGATTTTATCGGATGACGGCAAGTTATTAGAGTCATAGTAATGGTCGGTATCCAAATAATCGTCAGCCACACCGATAACGTGCAGTTCGTCAGCGATAATATGCATCCGGTCAACCGCTTCAATCGAAGCTATCGGGGCGGCGGCGATTAGCCGTTTTAAACGGATGGGCTTGAGATAGTTGAGAGCGCTGTCAAAGGCCGCGCCGTTTTTTACGCCATCCGATACCAAGATAACTACGTGGTCCTTAAACGCGTGCCTGTCGCTCAGGCCGTGGCGGGACAGTACCTGGTTTAGCTCGGAAATCTTATGCATCCGTTCCGCGTCCAGATAGTTGTGGTACTCGGTTACATACTCTTCCAGCTGGCCGACAGAGAACATGCTGTTATAGACGAACCCGCCGGTTTGGTCGACGGTTCCCAGCACCGATGGTTCATTGGGCAATTGGATATCCCGGCTGAGCAGCATGGTCAACGGCATGTTTAGCTGGTCGGCCAATGCCCGGCCGACCAGCACGCCGCCCTCGCTCAGAGCCACCACCACGCCGGTATCATCGCAGTATCGGGCCAGTCTTTCCGCCAGTTGGAGTCCGGCGGTTTTACGATTTTTGAAATACATTGATACTAGTTTACCAATCCGGACCGTTATAATCGAGAGATGAATTACTTCCGGGTTGTGCCCAGAAAAATTTCCGGCGGCGACGGCGGCGAGCTGACTTATCACTCCGAGGATAAACTGCGAGCCGGTTCAATCGTTAAAATCCCTCTCGGCCAGGCTACGACGACCGGGGTAGTGACGGCCCGCTTGCCCCAAGCGCCCAAATTCATTACCAAGCCGGCTGAGCTGATACTGGACAATCCTTTGCCGCCCGCCTTGCTTAAAACCTTGGTCTGGCTGAGCGGCTATTACGCCGTACCTTTGCCTCTGGTAATCAATAACGCCTTGCCGCCCTCCCTCTTGACGGCCAGCCGGCCCCGCAAACCGCCGGCGCCGGAGGCCATCAGCCGGCCCATGGCTTCATACAAACTGAGTTCCGCTCAACGCAGAGCTCTCAAGCAAGTCCAAGCGGCTGACTCGACCGTCATCCTGCACGGCGATACCGGTTCCGGTAAAACTTTAATTTACCGGGAATTGATTAAATCGACGCTTAAAAACGGCAAATCAGCTTTGGTGCTGGTACCGGAAATAGGGCTTACGCCGCAAGCTGTTGGCGACTATGGTGATTTAACTGAACACATATTTGTTACGCACTCGGGGCTGCCGGCTGGCCGACGCAAACAAATTTGGTTGAATATATTACAACAAAAACCGCCATTTATAGTCATCGGCCCTCGTTCGGCTCTGATGTCGCCAGCTCGCAACTTAGGTTTGATTATCATCGACGAAGCGCATGAGAACTCTTTTAAACAAGATGTCTCACCCCGCTTTCAGTCCCAAACCGTGGCCGCCTATCTGGCAGGCCGGCATGGAGCCAAACTGGTATTGGGTACGGCCACTCCCCGTTTAAGCGATTATCATTTGGCCAGCAGCCGAAATTTACCAATTGTTACCCTGCCCAGTTATCATAGCCGCAAGCCTCGTCAGCTTACCCTGGTCGACAAAACCGACCGCGATAAATTTACCCGCAACCGCTACTTATCCGACCCGCTAATCAAGCAGATTGAAGCCGCTCTGAGCGGTAACGAACAATCGCTGATTTATCTTAACCGCCGGGGTACCGCCACGGTGGGATTGTGCGTCAACTGCGGCTGGGTGGCGCTTTGCCCCCGTTGTCATAACCAGCTGTCGCTCCACCAAGACCTGAGCCAACTGCGCTGTCATGTCTGCGGATGGCACGGACCCATACCGCCGGCTTGCCCCGACTGTGGACAGCCGGACATCGCCTACCGGGGCGCCGGTACCAAGCGGCTGGAAAGCGAGATAAAAAAACTGTGGCCGTCGGCTAACATCGCCCGGTTTGATACTGACAATCTCAAGGGAGAACGGTTGGTGGATTTGTACCATGATTTACATGATGGCCGGGTGGATATTGCTATCGGCACCCAAGTTATCGCCCGCGGCCTGGATTTGCCGAAGCTCCGGCTGGTCGGGGTAATTTCCGCCGATAGCGAACTTTATTTGCCGGATTTCAGCGCCAGCGAGCGGACCTTCCAGTTGTTGTACCAGGTTATGGGACGGGCGGGCCGCGGCGGGCACGGCCAAGTCGTCATCCAGGCCTTCCAGCTGGCCCACCCGGCCATACGGCAGGCCACTTCAGGCGATTACCGGGTTTTTTACGACCAAGAGTCCACCCACCGCCGACAACACCGTTATCCGCCCTATCGCCACCTAATGAGCTTGATTTGCGCCTACGCGACCCGCGCCAAAGCCCAGTCGGCGGCGACGGACGCCGTCGAGCGGCTGGCTAGCGAGTTCGGACTACGCGACGTGCTAGGGCCGGCTCCGGCCTTTTACGAGCGCCGGGGCCGCCGGTTCCGGTGGGTAGTGGTAGCCAAGGCCAGCCAGAGGCACCGTCTTCTGCCGGCCGCCCAGGCTTTTAGGCAAGCCGGGTGGCAGGTTGATTTAGACCCTATTAACCTGCTTTACTGAGTTATACTTGAGGTAATATGACCAGAAAAGATATCATAGCTTTGCCGCATGCCAGCTTGCGTAAGCCCGCCCAGCGGGTCAAGGTCTTCGATCATAAACTGGCTGAGCTGTGCTCGGATATGGAATCAGCTGCTCTGGATTGGGAGAGCCATCGCCCGCATGAAGCCGGTGTGGCTCTAGCCGCACCCCAGATTAACCAACTTAAACGGGTGGTGGTGGTCCGCAATGATTTTGACAACAAAGATGACAAATCCTTCTTAGCTCTGGTAAACCCCAAGATAATCCGCTACGAGGGCCGGCAAATCGCCGACTATGAGGGCTGTTTAAGCGTACCGGACGTCTATGGCCAGGTTACCCGCTACGAGCGAGTTAAAATCAAGGCTCAGGATTTATCCGGCCAGCAGCTGCGTCTGACCGCCGGCGGCTTCTTGGCCCGGGTGCTCCAGCATGAAATCGACCACACTAACGGAATAATGTTCGTCGACTACTTAAAAGACCAGCCAGGCGCGTTTTATAAACTGGACGAAGACGGAAAACTGGTACTGCTCAAGGAGAAAGACATTGGCAAACAAGCTGATATTCTTTGGCACGGATGAATTCAGCGCGCCTGCGCTAAGGAGCCTGATTAGCCGCGGCTATGAACTGGCCGCCGTTGTGACCAAACCGGACGCCCGGCGCGGGCGGGGCCGAGACCAAATTGAACCTGTGGTCAAACAAATTGCCAACCAACACGGCATCGACGCCCGCCAACCCGCCGGCTTATCATCGCTGGCTGAAAGTTTACGAGACGATAAAGCCAAGCTGGGCGTGCTGGTGTCCTATGGGAAAATCCTGCCTCAATCCGTAATCGACAGTTTTCAATTGGGTATAGTCAACCTGCACCCGTCCGCCTTGCCCAAATACCGCGGGCCGTCGCCGATAGAACAAACTATCTTAAACGGTGATAGCACGACCGCCGTTACGCTCATGAAGCTGAGCCAAGCCATGGACGCCGGACCGATTTATGCTTCTCAAACCATGGATGTCCCGCCTGGTATTACCCGGCCCGAACTGAATAAGCGGCTATCCCTGGCGGGTGCCGAATTCCTGGTTGAAAAATTACCGGATATCCTGGCGGGCAAACTGCGGCCTAAGGCGCAAGATGACACCCAGGCCAGTTATACCAAGCTGCTGACCAAGGCCGACGGAGATATTGACTGGTCCCAGCCCGCCAGTCAAATCGCCAGGCAAATCAGAGCGTTCTTGGGGTGGCCAGGTTCGTATAGCCAGGTTGATGGTGTAAAAATAACAATACTCGAAGCTGAAGTTGGCTCACAATCGGGCAAACCCGGCGAACACTTTATGTCGCCAGACGGGAGCTTGGGAATTTACGCCGGTCAAGATTCGCTCATAATTAACCGGCTCCAACCGGCTGGCCGGCAGCCCATGTCGGGAGCTGATTTCATACGGGGCTACCAGCGTTAGTCCGGGCGATCGGCGGACTGTTCAAGAATCTTACCGGCGTTTTGTTTGACTTCGATTTTAAGCTTTTCTAATTGGTCGTCGACTACTTGCTTGTAGCCCGGGTAATTGGCCTGTAACCAGTTCAAGGCTTCGGCCTGCTGGTTTTGGTCTACCAGCTGTTCGAATTCTTTGAGTTGGGTGTCGCTCAAATCGGCCGCGATGACCGTTCCCACGTTAAGCTCCAGCTGGTCATACAAATGGGTTAGTAAGCTGTCTTTGGCGGCTTTGTCCAAATCAGCCAGGCCCAACTCATCTAAGAAAGCGTAATCGAGCTTTTTCATGGCTACAGTTTACGTTTTACGCTCTCGCGAGTAAAGAACTCCAAGCGGTCGCCCTCTTTGAGCGTAATCTTCTCTTCGGTAGCCAGCCTTAAGCCGCACATCTCGCCGGCTGATACTTCCTTAGTCTCGATCTGGCCGGTTTGCACGGTATTGACTACGGCCTGGCCGATAAGCTGTTTGTCCCGATAAATCTTAACCAAGACGCCCGGCCTGACCTGGCCTTTGGTAACCTCCCCGCCACAAATTATCTCGGATTTCGTTGTATTAAACACACCTTTAATGAGTAATCTACCAATGTCTTCTTCCACTATGTCCGGAACCATCAAGGTTTCTAGCTCGGATTTTGCGTTGTCAATAAGTTCATAAATAATCTTATAAATCCTAATCGAGACCCCGTCTTGCAAAGCCGAACGTTTCAAATTTGCCGGCAGGTCGACGTTAAAGCCGTAAATTATGGCCCCGGTAGCCGAGGCCCGGGCGATGTCGCTCTCTTTAATACTGCCCACGCCGGAATTAACTACCCTGATGGACACTTCGTCTTTGCCCAAGGCTTGGAGGCTGTCAACAACCGAGGTAACGGAACCACGGACGTCGGCTTTGACCAGCACCGGCAGTTCCTTGTTGCTGCGATCCTTATGGATTTGGTCCAGTAATTCGACTCCGGTGGAAGCCATTTGATTGGCGGATTTGACGGATTCGGCCAGGGCGGCCTCGGCCCGCGCGGCTTTATCGCTGGGGTGTACCCTGAATAACACCCCAAAATTAGGCATGGCTTTAAGGCCGGTCACCGTAGCCGGCGTAGAAGGACCGGCCGAGTCGACGGGCTGGCCCTGGTAGTCTTCCAGGGTCCGGACTTTACCGTAAGCTTGGCCGGCGCTCAAGTAATCGCCGGGTTTCAGCTGGCCATGTTCTACCAGGACTGACACCACGGCTCCCCGGCCTTGCTCCATATGGCTTTCTATGACGATACCCTCGGCCGGACCGACGGAATCGGCCTTGAGTTCTTCCACGTCGGTAACCAGCAGTATCATCTCCAATAACTTATCTATGCCTTGTTTTTTAAGAGCTGAGACCTCTACCACTACGGTATCGCCGCCCCATTGCTCGGGAGCCAGGTTGTTATCGGCCAGTTCTTGAAGCACCCGGTTGACATTGGCGCCGGATTTATCGGTTTTATTAATAGCTACCATGATTTTGACGTTGGCCTGCTGGGCATACTTGATAGCCTCTATAGTTTGCGGTTTGACGCCGTCATCGGCCGCTACCACTAAGACCACCAAATCAGTCAGATAAGCGCCGTGCTGGCGCAAACTGCTGAAAGCCTCGTGGCCGGGCGTATCCAAAAAAGTAATAGTCCGGCCGGCGTGTTCGACTTGGTAGGCCGAAATGTACTGGGTGATACCGCCCGCCTCGCCCTCGACCACCTGGGCGCCCCGAATGGCGTCCAATAGGGTAGTCTTACCGTGGTCAACGTGGCCCATTACCGCCACCACCGGCGGGCGAGGCGCGGTCTTGGCGTTTTTACGCTTGGTTTTGACGGCGGCCGGCACGGTTTCGGCGGTATCAGCCCGGTTGAGTTCTACGTTTAGGTCCAGTTCGCCGACGATAATAACCGCCGTGTCAAAGTCAATAGAATCATTCAGCGTAGCCATGACGCCGTTTTTAATCAGTTCCGTAATCAAATCAGTGACCGGGATATCCAACTTGGCCGCCAAGTCGCCGACCGTGATTGTATTTGGTATTTCGATTGATTTGTCTAATTTATCCATGGTCGCCTCCTTATTCTTAGCGGAGAGGACCGACCACGTCCCCCGCTTTAATCCTGTAGTTTCATGTCTTCAGGCTAAGGGCAATCTTACGCGCGTCCTTATCGATATCCAGGATGCTGAACTTCTTCTTCTCATTGAGTTTGAAGACTTTCTCCGGGTCGGCGCCGTCGCCCTGTCCCAGTTCGGATACGTGTACCAAGGCTTCGACCGCCGGGCTGATTTGAATAAAAGCGCCGAACGGCGTTATCCGGGTAACCGTGCCTTCGACCTCGTCGCCCTTCTTGAACTTGGCGACTTCTTTTACCCAAGGATCAGCCTGCAGTTGTTTAATCGACAGGCTCAAGCGGTCCTTGTCGATGGCGATAATCTTAGCTTCGATTTGGTCGCCGACCTTGACGTACTGGTTGGGGTCTTCCACCCGGTCCCAGGAAATCTCCGAGATGTGAATCAAGCCTTCGATGCCGTCGACGTTGACGAAGGCGCCAAAGTCGACTACACCAGTTATGGTGCCGGCCGCCTTATCCCCTATTTTGAGTTGTCCGATGGTGGCTTTCATGTCCTCGCGGATGGCCTCTTTTTCGGAAAAAATCAGCTTGTTCTCCTTACGGTCTATATCCAAGATGCGAACCTTGAGCGGTATCTTTATCAAGCCGTTGAGCTTTTGCAGGATCTCGTCTTTGTCGGCGCCGGCTACCCGGGGATAATGCTGGGCCGATAACTGGCTGACGGGCAAGAAACCACGGACGCCTTCGTACTGCAGCAGCAGCCCGCCGCGATTGGCGTCATAGGCTGGTATTTCCAGGGTCTCGCCGTCCTTGAACAGCCGTTCCAGCTCGTCCCAGCCCTTGTCTTTGACGGCCTTGCGCAAGCTGACCAGAGTATAGCCGTCCGGCATGTCCGGTTCGATGATGCTGACCGGTACGGTTTGACCGGCTTCGACGTCGTTGCCAAAACCGATTTCCCGCCGCACCACTAGGCCCAAGCCATGGATGCCTAAATCAATCCATATCTCGTATTTCTTGACCGAAGACACCACGCCTTCCACTACGTCCGCAGGATTTAAGGTTTGGACCTCGCTGGCTGATAGCAAGTCATCCATGGTAACGACTTTAGTTTTAACCATATCCTTAACTCAAACTCCTTAGAATGTTATAAGACTAGCCCTTAGCCCGGCCCAGGTTCAAACCGGGCTCGACCAGCTAAATCGAACTTCAAGACAAATTTAATCTGGCTTAATGTTTTAGTCTTTAGAGATAAGCCTAACGGATTTGACCGCTGTTGTAAAGCGCCAGCCCAGATATATGAAACCTCTTAGACCGTTTCTAAAGCAGGCGGGAGGCTCGGGCCAAACGGCGGGACTGGCGGTAGTTATAAGTCTGCCAGGCCAGCAAGCCAAGCCCGACAGCCGGTAGCAAGGCGTCCTCCGGACCGGTGTTAGGCAGGTCGTCGTCAGAACTGCCGGCTACCTCGCCGCCAGCAGCGGTCCGCTCAGCCGGGGAGTCGCTAACGGCCGGCTCAGAGTCGCCATCGGACAAAGCCGCTTGGTCGGATGTCTCGCCGGCACCGGGGCCATTATCGTCGTCGTCCGATGAGCGAACGGTAAAGAATACCAGCAGGCCGACTACCACTACGGCCAGCAAAAACAGCAACAGTCCGCCAAACCTTGAGATTAACGAGCGGGTATTTTCCATTGTCCTTACAGCGTCCTTCCCCCACCCCTAATTGACTCTAGTTTATCATAATTTGCCGGCCCGCGGACCGGCCGCCAATTGTGATATTCTTTATTCCATGTATATCGGGGTAGATATCGGCGGTACCAAGACTTTAATCGCCCTCATGAATGATGACGGCAAAATCGTCAAACATCAAAACTACCCGACCGACGCCCGGTTCCCCGACTTTTCCAAAGATTTAATCCATAGTTTGCGCGAGGAGTTCATGACCGACGAGGTCAAAGGCATCGCCGTGGCCGCGCCCGGCCAAATTGACTATGACTCGGGCGAGGGCGTGATTTTTGGCAATCTGCCCTGGCACAACGTACCGCTGGCCAAAATCCTTAAACAGGCTTTCCACCTGCCGGTGGTGGTGGAAAACGATGCCAACACCGCCGCTGTGGCCGAAGCCCGGGCGCTGGACCAGCCAGCCAAGACAGTGGTCTACGTTACCATCGGCACCGGTATCGGCACCGGTATCGTGGTTGACGGCTGCTTGGATAAGAACTTCCAAAAAAGCGAGGGCGGCTGGATGCACTTTGAATACGATGGCCAGCTTCAAATCTGGGAGAGCTTTGCCTCGGGTAAAGCCTTGTACGAGCGTTACGGCCAATACGCCCGGGAATTAGAAGACGAAGCCGCCTGGAAAGAAGTGGCCGGCAACATCGCCCTGGGGCTGAGCAACATCGCCGCCCTGCTGGCGCCGGAAGTTATCATCATCGGCGGCAGTATCGGCCAGTATTTCCCCAAGTACGGCCATTTTTTGGAACAATCCATGGACAAGCTCAAGGAAAAGATGTTCAACCTGCCTCGCATAGTCCAAGCCAAACACCCGGAAGAGGCCGTGATTTATGGCTGTTATTACCTGCTAAAGGACGAGCTCAATGATTAAACGCGTCATGGCCGACCATCCCCAGTTCAAATTCGTCGGCGGCCAGCAATTCAAGTGGTCCCCGGCCAACGGCGCCATTTATTTTTCCCAGACCGACTTAGATAGCTCCCCGTCCGGCTTGTGGTCCCTGCTCCATGAGCTGGGCCACGCTTTGCTGGGACATAAGGACTTTACTTCTGATATCGAGCTGATAAAAATCGAGCGGGCGGCCTGGGATAAGGCTATCGCCGTGGCTGGCGGCTACGGCATTACTATTGACCCCGACCACGTCGAAGACTGCATAGACACTTACCGCGGCTGGTTGAACCAGCGCAGTACCTGTCCGGCTTGCTCCCAGACGTCCGTCCAAAACGAATCCCAGGAGTATACGTGCCTCAACTGCGGCAGTGCCTGGCAAGTGCCTCGGTCCCAAGCCTGCCGGATAGTCCGTAAAACCACTAAAAAACCCGCCCTGATTTAAGTTGGCATATAACAGATAATCTCTTAGGACTGTTCTTAAGAAGTACTGCGAGGCGCCGGTGAAGCGCGGACCAAGCCGTACATCGGGTACTGCGAGGAAGCACTGGAGCCGGCAACAAAGAAGACACCCTGCCTCGATGAATTCATTTCATCAAGACAGGGTGTCTGTCAGTGCGTACTTAGAAGAGTTCTAAGCCGCTTTGCGCCGACGGGAGATAGTCCCGCCCTTAGCCCCAGCCTGTCGGGCCAGATCGCGATTGGCGTAAAAACCGCCGGTGTGGCCGTTTTTACCGCCCTTGGCGCCGATTTTCGCGTAAAAATCGCTGCCGTAGCGTTGTTTGTTAGTCGCGGCGGCTAATTTGCCGCCCTTAGCTGTACCAGCCATTATCATGGCTCCGTATCTCCCACCCGTTAGGTTGATTAAATATGCACGTTTCACACTGGTTATCTGGCAAGGCAACAGCGAAGCGCGGACCAAGCTGTACTAACGTACTGCGAGAGAGCACTGGAGCTGTTAACACCGCCAGAGAGTCAGAGCGACCACAGAGTTACCGGCCAAGCCGGTAAGCAGGTGGTCGCGATGTGGAATGTGCAGGGTCCAGTACCTCTGGATTGAGTCATACATTAGCACTTCAAAACGCTCGTGTCAATATTTACAAAACATAGAACCATTGGATTCGTGGATTTGTGCGTATGTATTATGCTAGGGTTTGATATAAGGAGTGTTGACGGGCCGCCCTATCTGTCCGACCGAATATACGAGTTCGCCTCCCCTCTGGCCGTATGAAGATCGAAGCGGCAGAGGTAAAAGTCTACAACTCTCTGCAGACCATACTGAAATGGACGCCATGCTTAAGATGAAGAAAATTGACGTCGCCGAGCTGGAACAAGCCTATCGGAGCGAGTGATACCATAACAACTTGCCGATTTTACCCCCGCACTACACAAGTGAGTGCGGGGCGGGCAGACCTGTCCGCCTCCGCTATACAGCGGATGGCGGGAGTGCTTATGCTTTCATCAACTGAGCTTTAGAGCATATAATCGCACCTGTTATGGAACGACGAGTAAACCCCGCTGAGTCGCTCCCCGGAATAGAAGCGTTGAAATTCGCGGAGACTATGCTGGCCGGCTATAGCTTTGAGCAATACAGCGATGAAGAAAATATTTGGTTCGTTTACCACTATAGCCGCTGGCTGGCTGAAGTGTTTTCTCATAGTGATTACGGCGTTCTAGCCTCGGAAATCAAAGGTACGGCAATGCCCGGCCCCATTAAGCGGTTACTGAAAAATGATTGGCGGGACGAGGAATACTATCTGGACAGAAATTATATTTATCTGGAACAAGACAACGAGTTCGAATATGTCCCGCCCGTCATCCCCCGCTGGGAGGAACTCAATGACGGAAAAAATTCGTTCCTCGATATCATGGAAGAAATTGAGTCAGAGCCGGAAATACTTAGAGCTATCCAACTGCCAAAGGTCGGGATTTTCGACGGAGTCAAGGTGGCTTTCGAACATGGATACTCTGCCGATGGTTTTGGTTTGGAGTTCCGGCTCCGTCCTGACCAGATAAAAGTTATTCCGTTTGGTTCCCGCGGGACAACAGAATCAGTCAATGACTTCGCTGCGGGCCATAAAGACCACACCCGCCTGCTAGCGAAGACCGCGGCCGAGTTGTCACTACTGGCGGCCTCGGAGCAGGACTACAGCGAGAGAACACCGGTCCACCCTGATCGTATGGACCAGCTAATGCGCCGTCTTACCAAGATTGAGGTGTTAACCCCTGCCGATATTCAGGGCTTCCGCGCCCCTGGCGGGCTTAAAGAACTGGCTATAAAGCAACTCGTAGACAAAGGCTTGATTCAAAAACCCAGCGGATAAAAATAGTCCCCGCTCCCTCCGTTGTCCGGCTGTTTGATAAATATGATTTAAATCATATTTCGGGATAAGAGGCGCTTTTTAAGAGAAGTGTTTATATTCAAATAAATAGTATTAATAATTTGTTTTTGGGATTTGGTTAATTATCATGTCCAGGCCGAAGCTCTTGGGCCGATTTTACAGAGGTGCTTAACATTCGTCTTATTCTTGAATATTAGAACTTGCCAAGCGATACAATCTTCGCCTTATTAATTTGCCGTCAGAATTGGTCTTACCTTCGTCCCATTCCGACTCAACGACACCATTTACCTCAAGCTTCGCTAAAAGAGGATAAATTCTCCCTACGTCTAAGGGTTTATAAGGGCGCGGCTTAAATCCGTACAAATCCAATATGGCATTTCCAATTTTGTGTGCCCGGCTTGGTTCGACTTGGATTTCTTTAGCTTCTTCAATCATATCCAGCATGTAAACACCGTGGTCTCCTTGCTCAGCGTGAGCCTCCAAGACCTGCACCAAAACTTCTTCGGCTGCTTCGTAACCTCTTCCCATGGTCAAGATTATACAACCCGAAAATTCTTAAGCTTCAATTCTGAGCCGATTTTGCAGGGGTGCTTAAGACTCGGATTTGAATAATTCTTCTATCTTGATCCGTTCTTGTTCGGGCAGGGCCGCGAACATTTCCCTTTCGTATTTCTCGGAGGTCTGGTAAAGCTCGTCTTCTTTGGTGCGCGGATAAATATGGTAATGCAGGTGATCGACCTTAATCCTGCTTTGCGACATAAACGGACGGTAATTTTGTCTGACATCCACCCCGCCACCGTATTCCTCTGCCAAAACTTGTTGGGCGACCTTGACCAGACCAAAGATGGCGATTAATTCTTCATTCGTGCTTTCCCATGGTTTTTCAATATGGCGCTTGGGCGCGACCAGAATGTGGCCCTCGACCTTACGCGGATTGCTTAAAAACAAATTGGCGTGTTCGTTTTCCTGCAACAGCCGTTCATCCATACTGCAGAACGGGCAATCGTCGTGGTCTTTTTCCATAGTGGAATCATATCACCCCAAAATTCTTAAGCTCCGCTATAAACAAAAACCGGTCAAAAAATACTCCAACATTCTGCAGAATGTTGGAGTATTTCATAGAACTGTCTGTCGGTGAGCAAAGGTGCTTATGCTTGCAGTGCAAGTTTGGGGTTATAATTACTTCATGGCCAAAAACGATAATCAAACTGATGTACTTTTAGAGGATATCAACTCAAAGTTTGAGGCGGTTTTGGAGATAGTGAGCTCCATGCGGGATAAAGTAGCTAAAATCCCTAAGATGTCAGAGCGTGTTGAGAAACTGGAGCATGACATGAGTTTTGTACGTCTTGCTACTTCAAATACGAGCCACGACCTAGAGACAATTAAAATCCGTACGGAAAAACTAGAGAATATAAACGAGCAAATTGACGATCTCGCCCAAAGGGTAAAAGCCCTGGAATCAACCGCCTAGTACCCCAAGCTAAATACCCCAGCGGATATTTAAATCCCATTTCCCCGAAGCTATTTTCTAAACATACTCATGTTTAATTGCTTACATTTTCCTATAATCAATGTATGAAGCACCGTGCAGTGACGTTAGAAAATCTTTCTCAGGAATATCTAGAAACTATCAAGTCTAGTAAATCTCCTAGCACATACCTTGAATATTCCCATTGTGTTAATAGGTTTGTTGGTTTATTCAAAACTAAAAATATTAATGAAGTTTCAGATACGGATATTGAATCCTTAGTAGAATATCTCAATCTTAACCCAGAAAAAGATAACAGTAAGAACATCCACCGTCATCTGCAAAAGCTACTTTACATGTTCAATTACGCTGAATTGCAGGGTTATAAGTTTAAATTGGACACCTCCTGGCTCTCTACTCGAGTCAAGAAAATGTACAAAGAAATCCATACGAAGCATTATCAGAATGCCTACCTAAGCGACTACCAAGTAAATAAACTCGCAAGATACTGGAAACGAGACAATGAGAAAGATACGATGCTTAATTTAAGAAACCGTGTGATTTTCGGGCTGTTTGCAGATACGGGACTCAAAACGGAAGAGCTAATGTCCCTACACCGTGAAGATTACATTAACGGCAAAGTTTTAATTGGTTTACGTGGCAACGCATCTGTTACGCGGAAGGTGCCATTATCAAATGCTACTAATAAACTTGTCAATCTATATTTAAATATGCGCAACAGTGGCCCTTATAGCGATTCAGCACCCGATATTGTAATCGGCTACACAAGTCTTGAGCCTGACAGGATTAAAACGCACCCCCTATCAGTTAGGCAAATACAGCGAATTGTGAAAGATACCTCACTGGAAGTAAATCTAAAAGATTATGCCAATCCTAAAACACTTAGAGCTTCGCGGATTGCTAAGGCGTTAGTGGAAGACAGCGAGGATAAGACGCTTAAAGATACTTTGGACTCCCTAGGTTACAAAGGGCCGACAGCATATCAGCGCTACCTGCCAAAAGCCAAGGAGCTTGCAGGTATCACTAAAAGTCACAAGGAAACGAGCGAACTTGCAATTAAGCTTGGGGTAAAGGCAGATAAGCTCGCCCGTCTTTGCAAAGCTGAGAAGATACCTTGTATAAAATTCAGGAAACGATTCTATATTGATCTTTCGAAAATAAGTGAGCAGAAAATTTACGATATTACAAAGTAAGCACTAACTTACAGAGGTGCTTATGCTTGCTCTAGGCCTCTCTAGCTACTAATCTATGAATTATGTCTGGTTTAGAAGCTATTGGCCTTATCGCATCGATTGCATCGATTGCTCTTGCTTGGGTTGCAATAAAGTTTTCACTGCATTTTTATGACAAATCAAAGGAAGCAGAAACAAACACAACTTTAGCTATTAATAAGATTCAAGAAGCCACGGATACGCTAAAGAATATCTCAATGAGACTGTTAACTAGAATGACCACAGCATTAATTGAGTCACGGCCCGTTGATGAAAAACTTGTTGAGGCACTTGGCGGGATAAAATCTGGCGGACAACTAGAAGATATCGACGAAAGTTCTAGACCCTCTCAAGCTGATTTAGAGCAAGTTGAGCAAATGAGAATAGACAATTTAATCGCCGCTCTATATTACTGCGCACTTACAAATTTGGCGACTCAGAATTACTTGCCTCAAACAATTAAAGAGACTGAACGTGTACCAGAACTTGCGAATATACTAGACCAAAGCAAAAACGATTATACGTTGCTTTTACAATGGCTTAACAACACACTTAATAAGGATATGAAAATCAATCAAAGTCCTGTCAATAACTTGTATCAGTCTGCCATTAGTTGGGCCCCTAATATAAAAAGTGTACGTGACTACTACACAGAAAAAGAAGGATAACCCAAAAGATTATTCGGGAAGAGCAATGAGAAACCCGGACCTCCAGGTTTCCTGGCGGACTTAAATTACTGTATTAAGTTCGTACTATCTCCGTCAATTATTAAGGCTTGCTCATCAGTAATTTCTTGGGTTTCAAGTCCAGCCCTCTCTAAGTTCTTCTTTACTTGCTCCATTATCTTTCCGTATTTGGCATTACTCCAGTGAGGAATAACGGCTATGTCCGTTAGGCGAAGCCCTGCGTGGATTAGTTTAGGAGCTTTCTCTGGGTTATCTGCTGGTTGGTAGCCGTCTAGTGTGGGTCCAGCAATAATTGCCCCTGCACTTCCTCCACCGTAGACTTTGCCCCCCTTAACTAAGGTTGTGATTATGATGTCAGCCCTAGTTTCTTTTAAAATCCAGCGCAGATAATAAACGTTGCCGCCACCCAGCCATATTGCGTCGCTTTGTTCTAATCTTTTTAATAAACCTTTTGCCTGTCCCAGCCTGTAATCCTCAAGGTTGACTAAATCAACCTTAAATTTATGGCTACTAATACTGCTGCGGTGGTCGTACATCCAATCTTTGTTACCCTCTTCATAAACATCAGCTGCATTCTCAATCAGAGCTATCTTTACATCCTGCGGTTTAGGTTTGCCTACCAAGTCCATAAAAGGCTTGCTTTGCTCATAAGAAATAGCGAGCGACGAAAGGAAAAGTTTCATAGAGTGATTATATCAATCATGCAAAAACTGCGAATTCACTTCGAGTTTTTGCATACAACTTCGGGGGAGAATCACGCAGTCTAAGGAGGGGGTGTCCCCCTCCTTAAAAGCGAAGAGCCGCCCTTTTAGGTCGGCTCAAGCGCATAATTCGGCACCCCCTCACCAAAACTTTGTGCTTCAAAATAGAATTATTCATTCTCTTTTCCGCCCAGGTTTTTGTAAGGGACCAAGGGCGTGCTTACTGGCATTCGCCAGGCACTAAAGCTGTAATTATATAAAAAGCCCCCTTTCGGGAGCTTTTTATATAATTCGGCACCGTGCTACTTTCCCACTAAAGAGAAGTATCATCGCCGCAGGTAAGCTTAGCTTCCGTGTTCGGGATGGGAACGGGCGTTTCCTTACCGCTATGGGCACCGATGTGGCACTTACGCCGTGTTGCCTGCTGCCCGGCAGAGCCGGTCACACTGCAACACTCTTTGCGCATTTCTTTGTCAGCGACGCTTGCTCCTCGCTCACCGTACATTAGTACGACTCGCTCGTCGCTACGCTGCTTTCTCGAACTGCACTAAAGCGTAATTCCCACATTAAAAGGTGGGTTTTGAACCTCATCGAAGTCCATAGATAGACATTCGAGTGAGTCAGAACTCCCCAAATTACAGGGGTAATGACAATATCATCGATGTCCATAAATTATTTAGATGGATTTTAAGGCGGTACAACTAATCAAAATTAGTCACACCAATTACTAGTTAACCTACATGCAATTTACCTGTTACCAGGGAATTTTGGACGAATGTCCTAAAAACCTCTGGGTTATACCAGGGAATTGTGGCTGGATGCGAGGCAAGGCAGTCGTATAAGACTCGTACCGCGGCGTACAAAAGTACGCTAAGGGAGAATCGTTGCGACTAACGAAGTATCGCGCCAGCAGTTGTTCGGCGTCGCGAGCTACGCTCGCGAGCAGGAACAACGGCACAATTTCCTGGCCGTAAAAAGTCGATGGCCCTATTAGTACGTCTCAGCTCAATGCGTTACCGCACTTACACTTGACGCCTATCAACCTGATGGTCTCTCAGGGGGCTCCATAGGGAAACCTAATCTTGGGGTGGGCTTCGCGCTTGAGATGCTTTCAGCGCTTATCCCGTCCGAACGTAGCTACCGGGCAATGCAGTTGGTACCACAACCCGTACACCAGCGGTTCGTTCTTTCTGGTCCTCTCGTACTAAGAAAGACTCCCCTCAAGTTTCCTAACGTCCACACCGGATATAAACCGAACTGTCTCACGCACGTTCAAGCTTTGAAGGACAACCTACGGTTTTCCTTCAACGTTGCTTTCGGAATGAATCCGAATTCTCGCACTTTAGCAGTGCTCGAAACGCAACTGCTACCTTTCCCTTTCAGGAAATAGCAAAGCTTTATCCAATATTACTATTGGCGTGGACTATATCTTCATCCTAAACTTAAAGTCTTACTAGTTTAGGCGCTGACGTATGAAATCATGCCTGAGCAATCATTCTCACCGTTCCACTCGAGGACTAGTCGAGTTTTCCGGATCAGTCTCTACGGGATCAAACCAGCATTACACTGGTGCTTACCCTCGGTATTGCCCTTGAAACGTTCGTTAAATTTCAATAGGGTTTCACCGATTTTAGTCAGTAAATTTTCACTGCATTACTGCAGTGGAACGCAATGTAATTTACGTTCTGAACCCAGCTCGCGTACCATTTTAATCGGCGAACAGCCGAACCCTTGGGACCTGCTTCAGCCCCAGGATATGATGAGCCGACATCGCTGTCGTTAATTCCATACTTTCATATGGCGCAGACTATATCTTCATCCTATCGTTTGAACTTAGACCGATAGGTCTTATCCAAACTTTCTCATGACAGGAGGTGGCGTGTTATCCCGGCAAAATAACCGGAATCTCGTCTTTCGACTCAGTCGTTACGGGGTCATTTATCAGCTTGTACTTCATACAATCTACTAGGTAGGGCTCAATTAATTTATGCAAATCCTTTGAGCTGGCTGTAGTAAATCTTAGCCTGAAGTAATGTTTGTCTCGGTTCAAAGCTGATTCTAAGCCAAAACTTTTCAGCAAAAGGCCTTGTAAGAACTTTTGTTCTGGCAAAGTAAATTGCTGGGTATTCAGATAATAAGCTGAGCGAATCCTAGTTCCGTCATCCATGAACCATACGGCCAAGGATAGCGGGTTAAGTTTCAAATCCAGCGGGATTATCTTCTTACCGTTTCGGTAGAACTGCTCGTAGTAAACCGTAAATAACGGCAAACTACGCGTCGTGAATCGATACGCGATCCTTGTGCCTCTACCGAGGCGTGATTTGGGTTTGGTAAGTATGTAGTTCTGGAAATGTTTATATTTCCAATCCACATAATCTTTATGCTTGTAGGCGTGGTTTACTTCGAGCAAAGCGTTCAATCTATTGCCTTGTTTGCGCAAAGTTCCATCACCTAAAAGACTACCCACTAAAATCGCGTGTTGAGCTGACGTTAGACTTCCCACGGTATTGCCCTTACCTCTCATTATACTTCACAGAGCGAGGTTATTAGGGTTTCACCGTTATAAGCCACATTGTTGGTGTAGGATTGCTCCTACAGCACCCCAATGTTTAAGGTGCCAAACAGCGCCGTCTATGTGAACTATTGGGCGCTATAAGCCTGTTATCCCCGGGGTAACTTTTATCCGATTGCGTCGTCAATCCCACTTTCATGTACATAAATGTACGGAACGACGGATCACTAACTCCTACTTTCGTACCTGCTTGGCCTGTGTGCCTCGCAGTCAAGCTGGCTTATGCGTTTGCACTATCATCTCGATTTCCATCCGAGATTAGCCAACCTTTGAACGCCTCCGCTACTCTTTGGGAGGCAACCGCCCCAGTTAAACTACCCGTCAGACACGGTCCCCAACCCTGAATTTGCCAACCAAATTCCGGGTCAAGTTATAAAGTTAAAAGTTATAAAGTTAAAAGTGTTAAGACTTTCTACTTTACGAACCTTAAAACTTTCTACTCGACCTCTATTTGCTTTGCAAATTGAGGGTCAGGTAAGAGCAAGAGTATATGTAGGGTGGTATTTCACTGGCGACTCCACGAACGCTGGCGCATCCGCTTCAAAGTCTCCCACCTATTCTGCACAACATACACCCCGGCACAATATCAAACTGTAGTAAAGCTCCACGGGGTCTTTTCGTCCTGGTGCGGACAGACGGCATCTTTACCGCCAATGCACTTTCACCGAGTCCTTCGTTGAGACAGTATCCAGATCGTTACTCCATTCGTGCGGGTCAGAACTTACCTGACAAGGAATTTCGCTACCTTAGGACGGTTATAGTTACCGCCGCCGTTCACCGGGGCTTCAGTCGCCAGCGTAAACCAGCTTCCTTAACCTTCCGGCACCGGGCAGGAGTCAGCCCCTATACATCCTCTTTCGAGTTAGCAGAGACCTGTGTTTTTGGTAAACAGTCGCCTGGATTCTTTTGCTGTGGGCTCGCGCTGCACGCGAGATTTATCATCTGGCATTTTGCATTTGGCATTAATTTCGGCAGCTGTTTTATTTGGCATTTAATTGCCAATTGCAAACTGCTTAAATTACTGCTTATTGCTAGATGCTTAATGCTAAATCTTGTGCACAGCACAAGCCGGGCCTTATCCCAAAGTTACGGCCGCTGTATTGCCGAGTTCCTTAACGAAGGGTCACTCGTACGCCTTTGGTCTACTCGACCTGAGCACCTGTGTTGGTTTGCGGTACGGTCGGCTGAATCTTACACGCGCCAGCTTTTCTGGTCAGCTTGGGTCACCCGAATTCCGCGCTAAATGCGCAGTTTTATTCATGCATCGCACGCTCCGAGCTACGCTCGAGCGTGCGAGTTATAAAGTCGAAAGTTAAAAGTTGAAAGTAATGGAGATAAATCCGCTACTTTATAAACTTTATAACTTTATGAACTTTTAACTCGCGTCTCCAAACGCAGTTTGGAGCGTACTAAACATTTAAACGGTCATAACCATGAGACCGCTCAGACTACCATGCCGCGTCGCTAAACGCGCAACAATTCAACCGGTACGGGAATATTAACCCGTTGTCCATCGCCTACGCTTAAACGCCTCGGCTTAGGACCGACTAACCCTGGGTTGATAAACATCGCCCAGGAAACCTTGCTCTTTCGGCGGTGGAGATTTTCACTCCACATATGGTTACTCATTCCAGCATTCTCACTTCCCCGCGCTCCAGCTAGGCTCACGCCACGCCTTCAGCGCACGAGGAACGCTCCTCTACCACATATGCGCCTCACACAAGTGAGAGGCGCAGCAACTGGCAACTGGCAATTTGCAATTGGTTAAAACCAGTTACAAATTACTAATTACAAATTACCGCGTCTCACCTCTGTGAGACGCACACATCCACAGCTTCGGTATTACACTTAAGCCCCGTTACATTTTCCGCGCAAGGTCTCTCGACGAGTGGGCTGTTACGCACTCTTTAAATGAATGGCTGCTTCTAAGCCAACATCCTCGCTGTTAATGAAACCTCACCTCGTTTCCCACTGAGTGTAAATTTAGGGACCTTAGCTGGTGATCTGGGCTGTTTCCCTTTCGAGCGACGAGCTTAGCCCCGCCGTTCTGACTGCCACGGTAACATTTACGGTATTCGTAGTTTGTCAAGAGTGGGTACCCTCTAAGGGCCCCATCCCTAAACAGAGCTCTACCCCCGTAAACTACATTCGTGACGCTAGCCCTAAAGCTATTTCGAGGAGAACCAGCTATCTCCGGGTTCGATTGGCATTTCACCGCTAACCACAGGTCATCCAAACACGTTGAACAGTGTACTGGTTCGGTCCTCCACGAGCTGTTACGCTCGCTTCAACCTGCCCATGGTTAGGTCACCCGGTTTCGGGTCTAATCCTTATGACTTATACGCCCCATTCAGGCTCGCTTTCACTACGGCTCCGTGGTTTTAGCCACTTAACCTTGAACGCCATAAAAATTAACTCGCTGGATCGTTCTACAAAAAGCACGCCGTCACGGACTCATCACTGGTGATGAGTCCATCTAGCATTTAACATTTTGCATTTCGCATTAATTTTCCCATTTTGCATCTGGCAATTTGAAATGCTAAACGCCAATTGGTCTAATTAATGCTAGTTGCTAAGTGCTGTTTGCTAAATGGCTCTTCAGCAATGAAGAGCCCGCTCCGACTCCTTGTAGGCACGTGATTTCAGGTTCTATTTCACTCCCCTCCCGGGGTTCTTTTCACCTTTCCCTCACGGTACTTGTTCGCTATCGATCATAAGACATATTTAGCCTTGGAAGGTGGTCCTCCCAGATTCAGACAGGGTTTCACGTGTCCCGTCCTACTCGAGAATGCGCTTCAAGCTACGCTTGCGCGCAAGTTATAAAGTTGAAAGTCGAAAGTTATAAAGTGCTTTACTTTATGAACCTTACAAACTTTATGAACTTTTTACTCGCGTATTCAAACGCAGTTTGAAGCGCACTTTACCAAATCTAGAGTCGCATGGCTTTCGCGTACGGGGCTTTCACCCTCTTTGGCTTGGCTTTCCAGCCACTTCTGCTAGCCATACGATTTGTAACTCCATCAAAGCCTTAGCAGGACTTTGTCACAAGCAGGACGACTCGAGTGAACCTCGAGTATTCCTGCCTGGTCGTTTGGTTCTCGCAACCCCTTATCAAGCATTAGCCTGCCAGCCGATGCACGCTACACGTGCAAGTTATAAAGTCGAAAGTTAAAAGTTGAAAGTAATGGAGATAAATCCGCTACTTTATGAACTTTATAACCTTACGAACTTTTAACTCGCTTGTGCAACGCACAAGCTTGAAAGGTTTGGGCTCATCCGGATTCGCTCGCCGCTACTACCGGAATCGTTGTTACTTTAATTTCCTCGCGGTACTAAGATGTTTCAGTTCCCGCACTTACTCCTATTGGCATAGCCATGCGCCTCACCAGAGCGAGGCGCCGTATTATGTATTCCGTATTATGTATTATGTATGGTTTTGAAGTTCATACTTAATACCTTATACCTGATACTTTATACGCGTCCTCACGCTAGTGAGACGCACTTCAACCAATGGTAAACAGGCATGACCCTGCTTGGGTTTCCCCATTCGGATATCTCCGGATCAAAGCTTGCTTGTCAGCTCCCCGAAGCTTTTCGCAGACTGCTACGTCCTTCGTCAGTGTCTTATGTCAAGGCATCCATCGCGTGCCCTTGAGTAACTTTTTACGCACCGACGCATTTACCGTCATTACCTGCCATCCAGCAAAGCTGGCTGCACTGTAATGACTTCTGGCATATTACGGTGTCAAGAGCGTCGGTGCGTCACCTCTCAATACGTCAGTATTGTTCGGTTCCTCACCTTCTCTTTCCTTGTACTATGCTCAGCTAAATACGCGGTGTTTTCTTCTTTCTCTATCCAAATTGTTTTGCATTGATGCAGCGCAAGGAAGATGTGCGGAGCTCAAACGAACTGTACAGAAGTACAGAGAGTGAGCACCGTAAGCATCTGACGATGCGATGCGCCATGAGCGGTCGGCAGAGTTGCTGGCTCTGCCAGCAAACAGGCCGAACGCGGCAAAACGATTTGGGAAATTGCATTGGTTAACTAGTAATCGGTAAGACTAAATCTTATCGATTAAAAGATACCTTTCTATCCATCTAAATTGTTAAAGTCCATGTCCCGGCCGGAGATTAAAAAAGTCGCTTTTTCAAGCGACCGATAACGTGTTTATGAGCATTTAGCACTATCCAAAGCGTGTTGGGGTCGCCCCTTTCATGCTGGTTAGTGAAGTACTCATTTACGTATCGATCTCCTTTAAGACCAAGGTGTATGGTACCAAACAATAGGCGTACGTGTAAAGGGTTAACCGGGGTTTTATCCAGCAGGTGTTGATAATACAACGAAAGCGGTCGGTTTTAGGGATATTTGATGGCTTCCGGCACGCCGGCGGGATAAAGACTGTCCAGTGTGGATTGCTCGATGTTTTTGACCAGCTTCTCGTCGGGATCCAGCCTAAGCGGTACATCCGACAGGGTCAGATAAGCATGGCCAGCCTCATGCAGCAGAGTCTGGGATATAGCCTGGCCGGCTGTCCTATCCGTTTTGGGGGTGCTGAGCATCATCAGGTTGTAATTTATCAAGTTCACTCCAAGAAAGCTCACTTCAATTTCCGGCAGGGTCGCGCCGGTGGCATCGCACTTGTTAATGGCCTCTCTGGATTGAAACCGCATCCCCTTTATACAATGGCCGGGCGGAGCGATATGAACGTGGAAGACGCTACCGGCATACTTTCTCTGCTCGATAATATCTCGCCTTAAACAGCCTATTAGCTGGCTGGCTTCCGGATGTTCGTAATCCACTTGCTCGGACAGCGGCGCGTGGAACAGCTCGCTAAACTTCTGGGTGTCTACTGCTACCCCGCTGGGAGCGTGGATGGCGACCTCTATGCCGGACTCAGGCATTGTGAAGTGCTCTATCTGGGAATAAACATATTCGACCCCCTGGACAACCACCTTGTCCACGCTGACGCTACCCATTGAGAACTCCCGGGCGGCCGACTTGGTTTGGGCCAGAGGCGCTTCCACCGATTTCTTGGCGAGATTATCCGGCGACACCGGGTTTATCTCACAACCGGCAGGCGGTATGACCAAAGCGCCGTTCGCGTCGTATTGACTCCAGCGGTCTACCTCGTCCGCATTGCTGGCGGCAAACACCAGGGTAACCGCTAAGGCCCCGACTTTGCCTTTATTCCAAAAAGAGGATTTATTCTTGGCATCATCCAACTCCGCCGCTCTGAGTAATTCGTCTCTGGTCAGAAAATGTTCTGCTTGTGCTATGGTGGGCTCACAGTTTTGAATTTAAAATTGGTGGGGCTGCCTGGACTTGACTAATGTCAAGGGCAACTTGATACAGCATAGCGAGCTGATAAACTACCCGTCAAACCAGCGAGCACTACCGGGGACCCGTTCACTCAAGTTCTCGCTTTGTTCGAACCAAGCGCTTTGGGTAAGGCTAATGTGGTGGGCGACCCAGGATTTGAACCTGGGACCTCTTCATTATCAGTGAAGCGCTCTAACCACTGAGCTAGTCGCCCCCGCACCTTCGAAACATTATATATCGCCTAACGGCGATATGGTGGAGCATGTCGGATTCGAACCGACGACCCCCTGCTTGCAAAGCAGGTGCTCTAGCCAACTGAGCTAATGCCCCCTAAATGAGTTAAGCTAGCCTAATACTGGGTAACCCAACGTTTATTTTACTAATAGTTGGCCAGAGCACCAGGTGCAGGTTTCTTATTTGCAGCTGAAGCTGCGCCAACTGAGCTAATGCCCCCTAAATGAGTTAAGCTAGCCTGATACTGAGTAACCCAACGTTTATTTTACTAATAGTTGGCCAGAGCACCAGGTGCAGATCTCTTATTTGCAGCTGAAGCTGCGCCAACTGAGCTAATGCCCCGGATGGACAGCCGTAATTCTACTCAAAATACCCCTTATTAACAAGGTTCAGTCGTTAAACTGCTCAATCATTTGCAAGGCGGCTTTACCGGCGGAAATCGCATGCTTTTTTATCAGCCGGTCGTGGCCAGCTTTTCTATCCGCGATTGAAGCATAAGCCGCCACGTTGTAGCCATAATCGCTGAGATCTACGTTTTCTTCTATCCTGTCAGCTGGGAAAACCGTGTCGGAGTGGCTCTGGATTATAGATACCCGGACACCTTTTTTCTTAAGATAATCCAAACTATCGTCAATGCGAGCAGAAGCCAGCTCTAGTGCTTCGCGGACGGCTTCCAAGTTGTGCTTGAGTAGATACTTGGTGCCCTCTATTTGGGTCCGTCTGATTTCCGGAATATAGAGCATTTCTCGGTAGTCTCTGGCTAATTTTTTACCAAACCGGCCGATGAGCGCTGATTTAGAATCCTGGCCTATCATGCCGGCCGGCGCGATAAGAACTATATTCCTAAATTTTTCCGGTTCTACGGCAGCGGCGGCTATAGCGTTAATGGCTCCCTGGGAGTGGGCAATGACATCCACCCTATCCAGACCCCGGTTATCAATAACGTCCAGCAAGGCCACAGCTCTTGCCGATTGATATTTGCCTATATTTTGCATGGGTTCAACTGGTTTGGGTTCCGTAGAAAAAGCAATCGTACGATAACCACTCAAATTTGCTTCTTTAATCGCTTCTGTTAAAGACTTCGGGCTTTCTGACCAGCCACCGACGAACAAAACGGGGACTTGTGACTTTCTGCTGTAGGGTTCGATATCAATAACGTCAATTTCACCTAAACTACCCTCGATGGTTTCTGGCCTATTGAGCCTGTCGAGGAAGATCTCTTCCTTTTCTTGGTTTTCTGTTTGTGTAAGCTTTAGGGCTTTCATAAGATATGATTATAGCATAATAATTTGATATTGTCCAGAGGCAATTCACTTACTCTTACGAGATTCTTCTGCTATCGTAATCTCATGATAATCGCCAACATTCTTTTCGGCCTGATTCTGATAGTCGTAGGCGTATTTATGATGAAGTACAACTTCCGGCTGACCAATATGTTCAGCCGTTACAATTGGTTTGAGAGCCATCTGGGCAGCGGCTCGACTTATGTGGTTATGCAAATCCTGGCTGTGTTCGTCATTATCTACGGCACTATGCTGATGTTCGGTCTGAGCGACAATTTCTGGTCCTGGGTGACATCTCCGCTTAGAAACCTGTTTGGCGGCTAACGCTCCGCTTTAAGGAGGGGATACCCCCTCCTTAGGTTCGCTATCGCTCACGATTCTCCCCCGAAGTTGTATGCAAAAACTCGAAATAAATCCGCAGTTTTTGCACTATTTTTAAGATTTAATACGGCTCAAACGTCGTTTGAGCTGATTATCTAAGCTAACTTATCAATGAAATCCGAGTTCATCTCGGTCTCATTAATACTTATTGAGGGGGTGATACTTTGCCACAGGCAAACTATAAAGAGGGAAGTCATCCCCCCTTGTTCTTAAAAGTTTAGTAGTGCACCTCAACGCCGTGTTTTGGTCTACCTGTCCAGTCCGCGGATAAATCCGCGGCAGTTGTTGCTGGTATACCAAAAGTGAAACAACAACTTGGACCGACCTAGCTCCGCCGTGTGCTCTCGCAGAGCCACACGAGGGCTGGTTCATCTCCCTAGAAAGGAGGTAATCCATCCGCAGCTTCCGCTACGGATACCTTGTTACGACTTAACCCCAATCATCTCCCCCACCTTAGGCCGAGACAAGCTCGGACTTCGGGTGTTGGCGACTTTCATGGCTTGACGGGCGGTGTGTACAAGACCCGAGAACGTATTCACCGCAGTGTGCTGACCTGCTGGTTACTAGCGATTCCGGCTTCACGGGGGCGAGTTTCAGCCCCCGATCCGAATTGGGACCGGCTTTGGTGGGATTTGCTCCGCATTGCTGCTTAGCTGCCCATTGTACCGGCCATTGTAGCGCGTGTGTAGCCCAAGGTGTAAGGGAAATACTGACCTGACATCATCCCCTCCTTCCTCCCTGTTACCAGGGCAGTCTGTTTAGAAAAATCCAACTAAACATAAGGGTTGCGCTCGTTGCGGGACTTAACCCAACATCTCACGACACGAGCTGACGACGGCCATGCATCACCTGTCACTGGGTTCCTAAAAGGCACAGTCTCCTTTCGGAGTCCTTCCCAGGATGTCAAACCTTGGTAAGGTTCTTCGCTTATCATCGAATTAAACCACACGCTCCACCGCTTGTGCGGGTCCCCGTCAATTCCTTTGAGTTTTAAACTTGCGTTCGTACTACTCAGGCGGGATGCTTAACGCGTTAGCTTCGCTTCTGAAGGGGTCGATACCTCCAAATAGCTAGCATCCATCGTTTACAGCGTGGACTACCCGGGTATCTAATCCGGTTCGCTCCCCACGCTTTCGAGCCTTAGCGTCAGTAATGAGCCAGTCGCCTGCCTTCGCCATTGGTGTTCCTCCCGATATCTACGGATTTCACTCCTACACCGGGAATTCCAGCGACCCCTCTCATACTCAAGCTGAACAGTTCGGATACCAGCCACACGGTTAAGCCGTGGGATTTAAATATCCGCTTATTCAGCCGCCTACGCATCTCTTTACGCCCAGTCATTCCGGATAACGCTTGGACCCTACGTATGACCGCGGCTGCTGGCACGTAGTTAGCAGGTCCTTATTCATAAGTTACTGTCATAATCATCGCTTATAAAAGCAGTTTACAACCCATAGGCCTTCATCCTGCACGCGGCGTTGCTCCATCAGGCTTTCGCCCATTGTGGAAGATTCCCCACTGCTGCCTCCCGTAGGAGTCTGGACCGTGTCTCAGTTCCAGTGTGACTGATCATCCTCTCAGACCAGCTATCGATCGTAGCCTTGGTAAGCCTTTACCTCACCAACTAGCTAATCGAACGCAGGCTCTTCCCAAACCGCCGAAGCTTTAATCCGAAGACCATATGCGGTATTAGCCAACCTTTCGGCTGGTTATCCCTCAGTTTGGGGTAGATTCCTACGCGTTACTCACCCGTCCGCCGCTCGCCGACATTCCTCACTCTAGCTCGGAATGGTCAAGTCAAAAGTTATAAAGTTTTAAAGTTATAAAGTTTATGGATTTACGGTGAAGCCGCTCCAGAACTTTATGAACTTTCTACTTTACGAACTTTACAAACTTGGTTCCGAACCACAGTGAGGAACTCGCTGCCGCTCGACTTGCATGTGTTAGGCACGCCGCCAGCGTTCATCCTGAGCCAGGATCAAACTCTCCGTAAATGGAGGTCCTCTCAAAGTCCATGAAGAGCTTGGATGAACTGGCGGCGTAAGCCGTCTTTCCAGCCAAGGGTTCATCATGAGCCTGGATCAAACTCTCCGTAAAAGTTAAAAGTTTATAAAGTTAAAAGTTTATAAGGTGACGGAAAATTCCATTACTTTACAACTTTCTACTTTTTACTTTCAACCGTGCGGCCATTGGCCGCTAATTGACGTTGACGATGCACTACCAAACTTTTAAAGTTCAGCCCTTAAAATACTGTACTTCCTCACACCAGCTCTTTAAGAGTCGACGGCTATCATATCAATCCGATAGATCTCGGTCAAGGGTAGAGTGTCTAAAGACGTTGTAATAAAATCTACTTTCGTCGGCGGTGTTTTTTTTCGCGCGAGCGCCGTTCGGTCTTGCGCTGAACCCGGAAATGCCGGTCTTCCTCGCCCAGAGCCGGGCGGGCCCGGCGCCAAACCCGGTAATAGCTGACAATAACGGCCACTCCCATCCAAACCAAAGTAGATATAATCCAAAACTTAGTGGAAAACAATCTTATGCCCTCGTCTTGGAGTAAGACCAAGAACAAGCCCAGCAACCCGGGAATGGTCAAACTGGCCCTAAGCGAGCGTTTGACCCGTTTGCTGGTGGGCAGTTTGCGGTGCGCGCCTTTTACCAGCACCCGATACAGCACCAGCCCGGCCGCTGCCGCCAAGCCGAATACAGCGTAATAAACCGTTCGTTCGGTGTCTCCCACTTGGGTAAAAGCCGCTTTGGCGCCCGCCGGCCAGTGGCGATACATCAAAATAGTGCTGGTAACCAGCCCGATGAGCCCGCCGGCGGCTACTTCTATCGGCGTGTGGCCTAAGACCTCTCGGATTTTAAAACTCTCGCGTTCGGCCCGAGGGGTCCGGCTGATAGCAATCAATTTTTCCAAAACCCCGCCTTGTTCGCCGACTGCCCGCCTTACGCCGAAAGCGTCATAGACAACTATCAGGGCAAACACCGAACCGATGCCGAACTCGGCGTTTTCGACCCCGTCGAGAAAAGCCAGGACTATTAAAAGCGCGATGACGATAGCCGTGTGCGAGCTGGGCATATTACCCGATTTATAGAGATACTTCCAACTGAAATCCCCATGGCTGGCTTGGAGTACGAGCTTGGTGGTCTGAGCTATGAGCCAACTGACAAACGGGACTACGATATACGGGCTGGAGAAGATATTCATTTGGCCGCCTGGCCCCGTTTACCGGCCGGCTTGGCCGGAGATTTAGCCGAAGTCTTGATAGTTTTAGCAGTCTTGGCCGCAGGCTTAGCAGCAGACTTGTCTGAATCAGTCTTGGCTTTTTTGGGTTTAGAAGACACCTCGATCACCGGTTCTTCCCCTTGCTCCTTGACCAGCGCCATGGCCGCCACGTTATCGCCTTGGTTTAGGCGCATAATCCTCACCCCTTGGGTGGTCCGGCTCATGGCCGAGATGTCTTTTAAGCCGAGCCGTATGGTCTGGCCCAACCGGGAAATGATAATGATTTCATCGGCGTCGTCCGTCAGCGTTCTGACTCCTATCAGTTTGCCGGTTTTAGCGTTAACCACGGCCGACTTAATGCCGACTCCGCCGCGGCGGTGGGCGGTGAATTGTTCTATCTTGGTACGCTTGCCGTAGCCATTCTCGCTAATGACGAATATGTAGGATTTAGGCTGGACGGTATTGAGATCAATGACCTCGTCGCCGGGCCGCAAACGGATACCACGCACACCCCGGGCAGTCCGGCCCATCGGCCTAACGTCCGACTCATGGAAACGGATAGATTGCCCTTGGGAGGTGGAAATGATGATTTCGTCATCGCCGGTAGTTTGCCGTATCCATTTAAGTTCGTCACCTTCGACCAACCCCATGGTAATCAAACCCGAGGTCCGGATATTCTTGTAGCTGGCCAAGGCGGTTTTCTTAACCGTGCCCAGTTTGGTACCCATAAACAGGTAGCCATCTTCGACCTTGGCGTCTTTGTCCAACCTAATAAGCGAGGTTACGACTTCGTCCGGCTGAAGTTGGAGCAGATTGACGATAGCTACCCCCTTGGCGGTCAACCCAACCTTTGGTACTTCATAGACTTTCAGTCGGAACACCCGTCCGCGATTGGTAAAGAACAATAAAAAGTCGTGAGTGTTAGCAAACACCAATTGGGCGATTAAATCTTCTTCTTTCGTTGTAATTCCTCGCTTGCCCTTGCCTCCTCGCCCCTGTCTTCGATATTCCAGGGTGGCGTTACGCTTAATGTAATTTTCTGAAGTTAATGTCACAACGACTTGCTCGTTGGGTATAAGTTCTTCCTCGCTGAACTTGCCGAGTTCCTGAGTAATTATCTGGGTACGTCGAGCATCGCCAAAACGGTCTTTCATTTCATTTAATTCATCCTTGATAATGGCCAGTATCCGCTGTTCATCGCTCAAGATAGCCTTGAGCTCCTTGATAAGAGTTTTCAGTTCCTTGAGCTCGTCTTCGACTTTCTGGCGTTCCAGGCCGGCCAATTGCCTAAGCTGCATGGCCAAAATGGCTTTGGCTTGTATCTCGCTCAGTTTGAATTTCTTTATCAGGTTAGCTTGGGCGTCTTCGGTGGTTTGGCTGGCCCGAATGGTACTTATGACCTCGTCTATATGATCGAGGGCGATAGTCAAACCTTCCAGAACGTGAGCCCGGGCTTCGGCTTTCTTCAGTTCGAATCCAGTCCGGCGGCGGACTACTTGTTGGCGGTGTTTCAAGTATTCGCGCAGGATATCTTCTATGCCTAAAACCCGAGGCTGGATGCCGTCCACCAGGGCCAGCATGTTGTAGTGAAAAGCCGTTTGCAAAGGTGTCAGCTTATACAGCTGATTAAGGACTTTTTTGGGATAGGCATCTTTCTTCAAATCGACCACTATGCGGACGTCGCCTCGGGCGCTTTCATCGCGAAGGTCGCTGATACTGGTAATCTTTTTGTTCTTAACCAAATCCGCCATCTTCTCGATTAGGCTGGCTTTATTTACCCCATAGGGAATCTCGGTGATGACAATCTGGTGCTTCTTTTTCTTTTCGTCCTCTATAACCTCGGCTACCGCCCGGATAATGACGTGTCCTTTGCCGGTACCGTAGGCCGCGCGCATCGGCTCTCCGCCGTAAACGATGCCTCCGGTTGGAAAGTCCGGGCCTTTGACGTGCTTTAAAAGGTCGTCCAGCGCGGCATCCGGGTTATCAATCAGCTCGATGGCAGCGTCGGCCAGTTCGCCTAAGTTATGAGGCGGAATGTTGGTGGCCATACCGACGGCGATACCCAGCTGGCCATTAAGCAGTAAGTTGGGTAATTTGGCCGGCAGGACGACTGGTTCTTGTTTGCGTCCGTCATAGTTAGGCCTGAACTCAACGGTTTCTTTATCGATATCCGCCAGCATTTCTTCTGACAGCTTGGTCATACGCGCCTCGGTATAACGCATAGCGGCCGGCGGGTCGCCGTCCATGGAACCGAAGTTACCCTGGCCGTCTACTAACAGATACCGGGTCGAGAAAGTCTGGGCCAGACGAACCATCGCGTCGTAGATAGCTTGGTCGCCGTGGGGATGGAAGTCGCCCATGACCGAACCGACCACGGTAGCGCTTTTTCTATAGCCGGTATTGGAACGGAGGCCATCATTGTTCATGACATGCAGAATCCGGCGATGCACCGGCTTCAGGCCGTCGCGGACGTCCGGCAGCGCCCGGCTGATGATGACGCTCATGGAATACTGGAGGTAACTCTCCTCCATTTCCCGCTCGATAGTCCGGGAGTCGTCCGGTATCGAACTGGGTGGTAGAATCTGGTTGTCCAGAACTCTATCGGCCACGGCTAAATATCCAAGTCTTTAACGTAACGGGCGTGGGTTTGGATAAAGTTTTTACGCAATTCCACTTCCGTGCCCATCAGCTTATTGAAAATAGCGTCGGCTTTCTCGGCGTCTTCGACGGTTACTTTTAACAACATCCGCTTATCCGGATCCATGGTGGTTTCCCATAGCTCGGCGGCATTCATCTCGCCCAGACCCTTGTAGCGCTGGATTTTGATGTTGCTGGCGGCCTTTTGTTCGGTTTCCGGCTCATTGTTGTTGTCGGCGGCGTCCGGATTCTGGCTGGCACTGAGCTCCTGGATAATCTTATCCCGCTCCGCGTCGCTGAAAGCGTACTGTTCTTTCTTAGCCCGGGCGATTTTATACAGCGGCGGCTGGGCGATATACATATAGCCGGCGTCGATTACCGGCAGCATATGCCGGAAGAAAAATGTCAGCAGAAGAGTCCGGATATGCGAGCCATCCACGTCGGCGTCGGTCATGATTATAATTTTATGGTACCGAATGCCTTCCAGACTGAATTGTTCGTCGATGCCGACTCCGATAGCTTTGATTAGAGAGGTTATCTCAGCGTTGCCCAGCATTTTATCCAGCCGCGCCCGCTCGACGTTAAGGACCTTGCCCCTTAAAGGCAGGATGGCCTGGTGTTCGCTGTCGCGGCCGTCTTTGGCCGAGCCGCCGGCTGACGCCCCCTCCACTATGAATAACTCGCTAACGGCTGGGTCCTTGCTGGAACAATCCGAGAGTTTGCCCGGCAAACCGGCGCCTTCCAATACCCCTTTTCTAATAACGTTATCCCTGGCGGCCCGGGCGGCCCTGCGGGCTTGGGCGGCTAATAAAGCTTTACCGACGATTTTTCTAGCCACGGCCGGGTTCTCCTCTAAATAGTAGGCGAACCACTCGTTCATGACCGACTCGACGTAGCCGCGAACTTCCGGGTTCCCCAGTTTGTTCTTGGTCTGGCCTTCAAATTGCGGGTCTTGCAGTTTGACCAGGATAACGGCGGTCAAACCTTCCCGGGTGTCTTCGCCCGACAAGTTCTCATCCTTTTCTTTGAGCAATCCGCTTTTACGGGCGTAATCGTTGATAACCCGGGTCAGCGACGCCCGAAACCCTGTCAGATGGGTACCTCCGTCGGGGTTATAAACGTTATTGGCGAAGGGTTTGACCGTCTCGGTAAAGGCGTCAGTATATTCCAAAGCGATTTCCACGCCGGAGCCTTCAATATCCCGCTCGACGTAAAACGGTTTGCTGACGATAACGTCTTTGCCGATATCCAGATGGCGGACATAAGACTGGATACCGCCCTCGAAATAAAAACTATAGCGCCGGTCCGTCCGTTCATCCAGCAGAGTGGTTTTGACACCCTTGGTCAAATAAGCCTGATGTCTTAGATAGTCCACCACCCAGTCGTACTCAAACTCCGTAGTCTCAAAAATATCTTTATCAGGGTAAAAAGTAATCAGCGAGCCGGTTTCTGTTGTCTTATCAACAACTTTAACTTCGCTGTCCGGCGCTCCCCGCTGATAGGTTTGTTCGTAGACTTGGCCGTTTTTGCTGACCCGGGCTATCAGCTTGGTCGACAGCGCGTTAACTACGCTGACACCGACTCCATGCAAGCCGCTGGAAACCTTATAACCCCCGCCGCCGAATTTTCCGCCGGCGTGCAGGACGGTCATGACGGTTTCTAAGGTGCTTTTGCCGGTTTTGGGGTGTTTGTCGATGGGAATGCCGCGGCCGTTATCGGACACGGTCACTCCGCCGTCGGCTTGCAAGACCACGTCTACTCGGTCGGCGTAGCCGGCGATGGCTTCGTCAATGGAATTATCGGCGATTTCCTTGACAAGGTGGTGCAGGCCCTCTTGTCCGGTACCGCCAATAAACATACCCGGCCGTTTGCGGACCGGTTCTAGCCCCTCCAGAACTTGGATTTGACTGGCGTCGTAATCAGACGCTTTAGTTGGCTTAGCCAAGCGTTACCCTCGCCTTAAAATCTTATGACTCGCCTAGTATAACTGTTTTGTTCAAGCCCGAGCTCCCGCCATTGCTAAAAAGGGGTCGCTTATGCTTTAATTTGAGACGAGTATTGCACTTATTATAAAACGTAATAGGCCCTCGTGACAAACCAAAATGTTTAGAAATTTGGTGGCCAACGCTGTCTTCAGTCCTAGCGTGGTCAGTAGCATCGGTTTTTACGTCCGCCGGCTTAGGCAGGAAGAATTTACCCGCCGGCTGGGCTTGATTTTCTGCGGGTTGGCGGTAGCTTTGCAAGGTTTGGTAATTGTCAATCCCCCCGAGCCAGCCATAGCCGCCGGGCCGAACAATATCATCTATAGCGGCGTGACGTCGGTTGACGATTTGCTTAAAAAGTATGACTCCAACAACGACGGCAACGGCCATCGGGACATCCAAGCTATTTTTGATCATTACGGTATCTCCCGCGATGACTTAACCAAGGGTAAAATCATCTCAATCCGCTCAACCGATAAAGACAAGAAACTGCGCTCTATCGGCCGCAAGGCTTACGGCAAGCCAGGCGAGACCACCGTGGCGATTCCGGGTACTTCCACTCAAGTCTACGAGCGCTACTTGTGGTCTTGGGACAGCGGGCCTTATTCGACTTACAAAGTCATTCAAGGTACAACCAGCGACGGACGATGGTTCGCCGTCATGCTTAATTGCGGCAATCTAATAGTCGACCAACCGCCTCCGGCCCCGCAAAACCCGGTAGGCATGGTAATGGCCGATTGCACCGCCATTACCGGCTGGGCTTACGATCCTAACAGCCATAAACAAGCCATCAAAGTACAAGTATCCGTCAAGCTCAAAGACCAGCCTACCACCGCCTATACCACTACTGCTACCGCTAACTTGTCCCAGCCCCCGGCCGCGGCGGCTGGTAATCATGGCTTCAAAGTGACTCTGCCGGCCAGCGTCAAATCAGATTCCATTAAAACCGTTTATAGCGTAGTGGCCATCGATACGGTAGGCGGCGGCAATAACACTACCCTGGCTAAACACGCCGAAATCAGCACTTTTTGCAAGTCAGTCAAACCGCCTCAGCCGACGGTTGAAGTTTGCGACCTTAAAACCGGCGAGATTAAAACCATCAAGCAAAGCGAGTTTGACTCTAACCAGCATGCCGGGGCGGAACAGTGCGATAAAATCGAAATCTGTCAAAACGATAAAATCATCAGCATTCCCCGCTATAAATATAATAACCAGCCTCTGACTTGCCCGTCGGTCCAGGTTTGTCGAGCCGGCGTAGTGGTAACAATCACCTCCGATCAGCGTAAGTCCAGCGACTTGGACGCCGGCCTTTGCCAGCAAATAGAAGTTTGCCGCGAAAACCAATTGGTTACAATTGTCAAAGCTGAGCGCCGAACCAGCGACACCGATCCCGACCCTACTTTGTTATGCGAAGAACCATTCCCGGTTATCGCCTATGTCAAATCAGCCGTCAACCAAACCCAAAATATAAGTTCCGCCAACGGCACTACGGCCCAACCTGGCGATACCATCGTCTACACTCTGTCGGCCCAGAATATAGGCACGGCGGCGGGCGACGTTGAGTTTGCCGAGGATATGTCAGACGTATTGGAATACGCTACGCTGACGGACGCCGACGGCGGCCAGCTTAATCAAGACGACGGCGTCATTACCTGGGACATCACCACGCTAAAACCGGACGAGGAAACTTCCAAACGCATAACCGTTAAAATCAAAGACAATATCCCGGCCGCTCCCTCGCCGCTCAACAATCTGGAATCCAATAACTTGGAACTGCGAAACGTTTGGCACGACGACACCGTGGTTATCAAAGTTCCCCGCCCTATCGCCAAGACCCCGGAAGTGCTGGCCGCCCGCTTGCCCAGTACCGGACCCGGTACTAACGCCGTTATCAGCTTTGGGCTGATTATCTTCAGCGCTTACTTTTACGCCCGTAACCGCCAGCTCATCACCGAGCTAAAATATGTTCAAGTAGAATACGCCAACGGAGCTTCGAGATGAGCGAGCGAACGTCCAAATCTAGGGAACACTCTAAAACCCAGGAATCTTTGAGACGGCGGCCTGATAAAGAACGATTGGACACCGGGCCGAACCAGCGTTCTGATGAAACCTATAAGCCATATCGTCTAAACGAACATGAAGCCCGCCGCGAAATAGCCTCGCTGAACGAAGAATTAGAGCGCGAGAGTCCGCTGGAGCTGATATCGGATGAAGACCGTCCCGAGCAAGACATCCGGATTACCCGGCAAGACAAACAACGAGCTTACAACCACACGCTGAAACACGTCCAGCGCCGCCTAAGCGGCCCCAGCCGCGGCTTTAGCAAGATTATCCATAACCCGGCGGTAGATAGCGTAAGCGAGGCTTTAGGCAAGACTGTGGCCCGTCCGTCGGGTGTCTTGGGCGCCGGCTTGCTGGCCGCCGCCGGGCTGGCGGTTATGACCTACTTTGCCCGGCGCAACGGCTTTGCTCTGTCCGGCTTTGAACTGATATTGTTCCTTGCCGGAGGGTGGCTAGCCGGTCTGGCCGTCGAATTTATCTGGCGCCGTACCGTCAAGCGGCCCTAAGCTTTAAGCGCTATTCTTATCCGACTCTGACGGGTCGTAGCTGAGATTGCCTTGCTCGTCTATGTTGATTTCATTGGGAGGATTCGGGTCCTTAGACGGAGCGGCGCCGGCCCTGCCCGCCGGCTCCGGCGGGGACATGACCTCGGCGTCAGGCTGAGTGCTAATCTGCTGTTTAACCAGTTCGGCTAAGTTGCCGACTTCATCTTTATCGGTCGCCGAGCCGGCCAAGCCGCTTTTGGACCCGGCGGTCTGACCGCTATCTTTGGCTTTGGCAAAATCGGTCCGGCTATCGCCGCCGGAGCTGGTATCTAAACCCGCTGGAGATTCGTTAGGCGGGGGCGGTTTGGCAGCGGCTTGCTGGCGCCGCTTAGCCAGCCACTCGTCTAGAAAAGAGGAGCCGGCCGCGCTGGCCGAGGCGTCGTCAGGCCTATAACTAGCCGGGCCGTCGAACGGCCGCATAGAGGGCTCCGGCTTGGTACTAAGACGCTCAAAGATTTCTTTTTCCACCACCGGACGCGGCCGGCCGTATTTGGCGGCGGACAGACGCTTTAGAGCCTCGCCCAGCTGAGGATTGGGATGCCCAAGCGGCGGGATGGTGGCCAAGCTAAAAGGCTGGGAAGGCACGCCGGAAATCATCAGCCGGACCACGGCATTATAGTTAGGCAGTTTTACCAGGTCTTCTTGGTCGAATATCGGCGAAAACTGTTTGACCAAAAAATCGGCGTCGTTGGCGCCCGTGCGCAAGGATACCACCGAACCGACATTGCCGAAGACGGCGTCGCGGATTTCATCGCTCAGCTGGGTAATAAACTGATTAGCCACGATTAAATTCAGATGATACTTGCGGGCCTCGGACAAGATGGTGGCAAAAGAATCAGTACTAAAGTTCTGGAACTCGTCCACGTAGAGCGAAAAATCCCGCCGATGCTCTTCCGGTACGGCCGCCCGGCTCATGGCCGCCGCTTGAAACTTCATGACAAAAATCATACCCAGCAGTTTGGAGTTGAGTTCTCCGGTCCGGCCTTTGCTTAGATTGACCAGCAAAATCTTGCCGTCGTCCATAACTGCCCTTAAATCCATGGAGCTGTTGGTCTGGCCGATAATGTTGCGCATCATCTCGTTGGACATAAAGGCGCCGAATTTGGATACGAACCAGCCCAGGACCTCGCTTTTGTGATAATCGGAGGTCTTAGCCATCTCGCCCTCCCAGAACTCCCTGACCGTGGGGTCGGTCACGTGTTTGAGTTTTTGCTTGGCGTAACGATCGTCGGTAAAAATTTTAGGAATATCGATGAAGGTCGAACCGGCCGGGTCGCTCATCAGCGTTAGGGCCGCCATCCGAAACCAATGCTCGTAACGGGGGCCGATGATGCCGGTATGGCCGGGGTCGTATAATTTATACAACATATTGATAGCTTCTTGGATGAGAAAATCTTTTTGATCGGGATTGGCGTATTCGAACAAATTTAGTCCCAGCGGATAGTCCATATCGGCCGGCGAAAAGTAAATGACGTCTTCGGTGCGTTCTTTAGGCACCATGCTAAGCAGCCGCTCCGCCGCGTCGCCGTGCGGGTCGATGAAAGCGAAACCCCGGCCGTCCAGCATATCCTGGAGAGCCAAGTTCTCCAGCAGGACGGTCTTACCGGTACCGGTCTGACCGATGACGTAAAGGTGCCGCCGCCGGTCTTCTTCGTTCAAGCGGATTTCTTTTTTGACACCCCGGTAGACGTTATAACCCAGCAGGGCACCGGTCTCCGATAGTTTGCTAGGGCCGTCGACCTGTTTGGAGGACTGGCGCTCGAGGGCTGAAATCGGCGAACTCTGCTGGTCCGGCAAATGGAATATGGTGGCCAGTTCCACGCTGTTGAGTATGGTTTTATTAACTTCCGGCGGAAAGAACCGGAAGATAAACGAGGTTACGAAACTTTCGATATCCTTAGCCGGTAGGAACTTAAAACCGTTCTTGCCCGGGGCGTCGAACAGGGCAAAGGTGGCGATAACGTTGTTTAAAATACTCTGGGAGCGGCTGGCGGTATTGGACGAGGCTACTACCCGGATTATGGTTTCAAAGGCCGGATGGCGGGTCTTGCTTTCGATAGCTTCAATATTGGCTTGCTCCAAGGCGGTTAGCGGTTTGTCCTCTTTGCCCTGGTTTTTGCTGTCCTTCGGCTCGGGAGCTTTCCAAAAAGCCGTAGCCAAATCTTTAACTATCGAGCCGGCTACCTCCGCACCTTTGGCTGGTTTTTTGCGATCGCGCATATCGGAAGCTATGTTTAGGGCGTTTTTTGACCATTGTTTATCGGCTGGCCGGATAAGAATTTGAACCGCCGCGCCGTCTTCTTGGGTCAAGTTAGCAAAAGCGTTGAATATCGATTGCAGAGCATCGCGTTTGATTTCTTGATAGGTGGCAATCGGTTTGGCCGAATTCTCTTTGAGCTCCAGTTCCCCGCCGATGGTACCGCTGATCTTACCGATCGGACTGAAGATATTATATTCGGCGACTTCCTCTACCTGGGCGCTAGGGTAAGCGCTGACTACGGCTTGTTCTACCACTGACAGCATTGACACCGGTACGGCCGCATAGAAACGCACCATGCCCTTTTTGGCCACGATTTCAAATCCGACATGGCGCTGGCCGTAAAATTTGCGCTTGAAGTTTTCCTCTCCGGTACTGGCCAATATGTTGTATAAGACTTGGGCCTTGGAAATAGTTTCCTCGGTTACGTCGCGCGTGTCCCGCGAGCCGACTTCGATATCATCGCTGGACGGAGGTAGATGTATCTGCAAGCTGACCATCTTGAGCCCCCGCTCATAATTCTTGGCCTCTCTGAGCAGTTTGCGGTAGTGCAAATAAGTAAAAGCCCCGCCAGCGAAAAAGAAGATGCTAAGGAGAATTAGAATTATCATAGGCGCTTATTGCTGGGGTTTAATATCTTTGCCATATCGTTTCTTGAGGTAGTCGGCTTGAAGTTTGCTAGTTTCCTTTTCCTGGTTATAGGGATCATGCTTGTGCTCGCTGACTATGGCTTTGGCTTTGTTTACCCACTCCTTCTCTATGACGTCCACGTCGTCAGCTACCGCCGGTCCGATACCGCTGTCATCATCGGCCGATTGATTGTCAGCCGCTTTGGCCGGCGGACCGCTTGCGGGCACCGGTTTGGGCAAGCCAGTCAAAGGTAATACCGGAGTCGACTGGCCAGCACTTTCTCCCCGGGGCGTTAAAGTCTCCGGCGTAGCCGGAGATTGTTCCGGTCCGCCCGGTTTATCCGAACGTTCCGCTGTTTTGGGCTCGACTGGTCCCTGTTCTGGTGTGGGCAATGCTTGTGGTTCCATACATCAAGAGATTATAACAGAGATAACCGCCCGGCCCGGTTAATGAACCGTTGTTATCTAAGCCGCGTCCAATACAGGCTGAAACTGATGACAAACAAGCTTAGCAAGACCACGTCGCCGGTTTGCAGTTCGATGGTGCTGATAGCCAGGGCACCGATGATAGCCGCCGAACTTAAAATGACGAATAGCTGGCTGGCGCCGCCCGTAAGCTTAAGAAGCTGAGAACGAATTAACAGTCCTAGACTGGCTAGGGTCAAAAAACCTAAAATAAAAAATAAGGTTATGCCTAACGGGCCAATCTCATCCGGGGTAGTCCCCAATAACAGCAAACTTAAGCCGCCAGCGCTTAGGCCCAGTAAAACCAGCGACGCCAGCACTAGACGCCGTTTACTCCGTTTAATCTTGGCTAGATTTAATGATTCACCCATAATGTTTTTTCTGCTCTTAAACAAAATAACACCCTTTTCTAGGTTCACCGGGTGTATGTTGAGTGCTAGAGCGACAAATCCGCCCGAGTGTAAAGACTATGTGGCGCTTGTCGCTCTAGTGGTGACTGACCGCTCGCTTGATGGCTTTGAGGCCATAAGGAGCGTCAAACATTGCTTGACGCGTGGTAAGAGCGGAACGTACCGCCAAGCAAAATGCCGCTACTTTTGGATTCGTAGGGCACACCGGCTCACGGTGTCTGCGGGTCGATGAACCCTACTAATTCTTCGTAAAAACTGTTTGTTTTTTTTAATGAACGGCTGTGCTTGTTTATAGCATAAACGTTTGAAGTAAGCAAGTATCAAGTTAATCTATTGTTGTATATAAGTATTCAGGTATCTGTAAATTCGAAAAATACTTATATGTTGTATTTACAACGAATAGCCTTGGACATGGCTGTGTTTCTACCGCTGGTAGACATTTATAATTTTACTGCAAAAAGCAGTTATATAACTACCTTTTTAAGCGGGCTAACTACAACCAGACACTCGCCAGTACTAAATAGTATACTTAAACGGTATGAACAAATATCGCCCGATTACGCTTAATCGCCGGGCCAAATACGATTACGATATCAAAGACCGGCTACTGGCCGGCTTAGTTCTGCTCGGAACAGAGGTAAAGAGCGTACGGGCCGGTAAGGCCGAGCTTAAAGGCGCCTTCGCCACCCTAAAGGACAATGAATTATGGCTGAATAACGCCAGTATCCCCCCTTTCCAAGCCAGCCAGCCAGCCAGCAGCTACCAGCCGGAACGGACCAGAAAGCTATTAGTTCATAGATCGGAGCTTAGGAAGCTAAATCAAAACCAGCAATCCGGGCTGAGCATAATCCCGCTAAGTTTGGGTTTGCAAGGCGGATACGTAAAGGCCGAGCTAGGACTGGGCCGCGGCAAGAAAGTCCAGGACAAACGCCAAACCATAAAGAAACGAATGGCCGAGCGCGAAACCCGGCGCAGAGTCAAGCGCGGCGCCTAAAACTTGGGGCTGGGCACACCAGCGCAAATCTAACTTAAAAAATGGCTGTCAAAAGTTTTGCCGGGTCAATGGTTAACATTAAAACTATATAATTCGTCCAACGGCCCAAGCTATATAATCAATCTACGTGCCGGCCGGGCTAAGATAAGTCGTGCCCGGAGCGTTTGTGAGCTTAAATCCGTCAAATTATGAGCGAGAGTTATGCACAGGCAGGTCCAATTTAGTCCAAAAACATTTGACAGCTATTTCGCTTGTGCTATAAGATGAGTCCAGCGCTTGAATAAAAAAAGTATTCAGGTGCCAAAAACAAAAAAGCAAAACCGAAACAACCGCTTCTCGCAGGCGGTTGTTTTAATTTCCATCCATATTGGCGTTTTTCTAGATTTTGGTCCGCGAATCCAATACCAGCCGCGGCTCTTAGCCAAATAAATTATGACAATCCATAATAATTCGGCTGGCAATTTTTAATTGAAATGGCATCATTTTCCATATAAAAAATCGAACAAAATTGTTCGATTTTTTATGGTGGAGCTGCGGGGATTTGAACCCCGGTCCATCGTAACCACACTGCGTCCCTCTACAAGCTTAGTCGGCTTTAAATTTTCGTCCGGATACTTATAAGCCAACCAAATGTAACCGGCTTCTGCCACTGGATGTAGTGTCGGTCGGTCGACTCCGTATGGCGGTTATCGTCCGACCCTAACCGAATGTATGACGCTGTTCGAAGCCTATTCGGCATCGGCTCCGTCAGCGGTTGTAGAACTTAAGCTACAACTGTTGCGAGCTGATTGACAGGGGCAAAAGCGCCCTTGGCCCAATTAGCTACGCGGTTAAATGCATTGGCATTTATAGGTTTTCACGCTGTAACGCCGCGTGAACACGGCTTGGCAGTAACGCAGATTGTGAATGTTCGATGTCGAAGCTATTCAGCCCCATCAAGAACTTTTGCAACGTTTTGGCCGGCTTACGAGCAAAGTCCGCAACTCCGCTAAAACTTTTGGCGAGCTACAATGTCAACTGCCGTGGTGCTCCTGTCATCGTACAAACCTGTACGTTTCAGTCCGTTCCTCGCAGTTTCCTTGTATCTCGTCCAAATGCAAATGTTCTGACGTATATAGTACAATAAACAATAATCGGAGTCAAACCTCTTATGGTATCTATTGTCCACTCTTCCGCGCCATTCGGCCTCAGAGGACTAGAGGTAGAAATCGAGTGCGACCTCAACCAGGGGCTACCCGGCATCACTATAGTAGGACTGGGCGCCAAGGCTATAGACGAGGCCAAAGAGCGGGTCAAAAGCGCCTTGCTTAACTCCGGCCTGCAGCTACCAAGAAAGCGGATTACGATTAATCTGTCACCGGCGGATTTTCCCAAAGACGGAGCCAGCTACGATTTGCCGATAGCTATCGCGGTTTTAGCCGCCAGCCAACAGATTGAAGCCAAGCTTGAAAACATGGCTTTCGTGGGCGAATTAGCCCTGGATGGACGGATTAAAAGCGTGCCGGGCATCATCATCCATGCCCAAGTGGCCAAAGCCCGGGGCTTCAAACAATTGATATTGCCATCAGTCAACGCCCGGCAAGCCCGTCTGATTGACGGCTTAGAGCTAATACCGGCTGACAATTTAAAACAAATTTACCGGCATTTGACCGGAACCGAGCCGCTCACGGCGCTGAAAGCTATGGACCGGCTTCAGATGCCGGCCAACGCTGACGGCAACTTGGCAATCAACCTCAGCGACGTCAGCGGCCAGGAACTAGCTAAACGGGCCCTGGAAATCGCGGCCGCCGGCCACCACAACCTTCTGATGACCGGCCCGCCCGGTACGGGCAAAACCATGCTAGCCCAGGCTCTTATCGGTATTATGCCGCCGCTTAATAGGCCGGAAGTCATAGAGGTAACCAATATATACAGTCTGGCCCGGCTCAACCCGGGAGAGGTGTTGACCGGCCGGCCTTTCCGCTCCCCCCACCACACCGCCAGCCAGATATCGCTGATTGGCGGGGGCAAGGACGCTCTGCCGGGAGAAATCAGTCTGGCTCACAAGGGTGTCCTATTCATGGATGAATTACCGGAATACCCCAGGACAGTTACCGAGGTTCTGCGCCAGCCTTTAGAAGACAAACGAGTAGACATTGCCCGAGCCAGCCGGCGGGTGCGTTACCCGGCGGATTTTATGCTGGTAGCTACCCAAAACCCCTGCCCTTGCGGTTATTACGGCGATAATGTCAAAACCTGTATCTGCACGGCTTACCAAATTACCCAGTATCAAAAACGTATCTCCGGGCCGCTTATGGATCGGATTGACCTGGTGGTGGAAGTTGACAGGCTGTCCAGCGAACGAGTGCTAGCCAACGATACCCAGGCCGAGACCAGCCAAATCGTCCAAGCCCGGGTGGCGGCCGCCCGGAGCCGCCAAGTCAAACGCAACCGGGGGCGAACCAATTCCCAGTTGACTACCCGGGAACTAAAAGATTTGCCCGCTCTCAGTCCAGCCGCCCGCCAACTGTTAATTAGCGCTATTGACAAGCTGGACCTGTCACCGCGCGCGGCTATGCGCTCGTTGAAAGTAGCCAGAACCATAGCCGATTTAGAGGGGTCGGCCGGCATTAACCAGTCCCATATCGGCGAGGCCTTGCAGTTCAGGCTCCGCGAACAGGCGCTGGTTTGAAATTTTAGATTACCGCTGTTTGACCCCTGTCGTTTGGTTTGCTAAAATACGCTATCAGATAGACTAAAAGGACACCTAAGTATCAGTAGTAAAGACGACACGCGAGTAAACCGCAGCATCAGAGCCTCCAATTTGCGTGTAATTGATGAGAATGGCCAGCAAGCTGGTGTCCTTAGCCTGGAAGAGGCCTTGAGCCGCGCCGAGCGGGCCGGGCTTGATTTGGTGGAAGTCTCCCCTCAGGCCGAGCCCCCGGTCGCGCGCATCATTGATTGGGGCAAATACGTCTATCAGAAGCAAAAACAGCAAACCAAGAAGAAACCCAAAAGCCAGGACCTAAAACAGGTCCGAATGGGTCTTAAAATCGGCACCCATGATTTTGATATCAAGGTTCGTAAAATCAAGGAATTTTTGGAAGCCGGGCACCAGGTTCGCATATCCGCCTTCTTCCGCGGACGCGAAATGGCCCATCAAGAACTAGGTTACGCTCTTCTTGACAGGGTGCTCAAAACCATAGAAGATAATGCAGTCGTAGAGCAGGAACCTCAGATGGCTGGACGTTATTTGAGCCTGCAAATAAGAAAGAAGTAGGAATTAGTAATTTGCAACTTGCAATTAGCAATTTGTAAGCGAGAGAGTCATTATGCCTAAGCTAAAGATCCATAGCGGCGCTAAAAAACGCGTCAAAATCTCCGGTACCGGCAAATTAATCCGGCGGCGGGCTATGCGCAATCATAATTTGAGCAAAAAACGCCAGTCTCGGCGCCGGTTATACGGCAAGGACCATAAATTCAGCCCAAGCGACAAATCCGGCATCAAACGCCAGTTAGGAATATAAGATGCGTACCACCAGCGCTGTCGCGCGCCACAAACGAGTTAAGAAAATCAAGCAAGCCACCAAAGGCATGTCTAAAACCAGGCAGAAAAACCTAAAAATGGGCCGTCAAGCGGTAGTCCGGTCACTGCAGTATCAGTATCGAGACCGCCGCAACCGCAAGCGCGACTTTAGAAGTTTATGGATTACCCGCATCAACGCCGCCGCCCGGCTTAACGGTACTACTTATGGCCAGCTGATGGCGGGGCTAAAACAAACTAAAATCATTTTGGACCGCAAAATCTTGAGCGAACTGGCCGTCAACCAGCCCAAGGTGTTTGCCGCTATCGTCAAAAAAGCCGTCAAATAAGTCTTTTTAACAAACCTATCACCACTAAAAAACCGACCAGAAATGGTCGGTTTTTTAGTTGCAAGATTGCCGATAAGCCGGGTTCTGTTAATGCGCCTCGCTGAAGCGGTGCGCAGCAATTTGTAATTAGCAATTCGCAACTAGTTAAAACTAATTACATGTTACCAATTGCCAGTTGCTGCGTCCTCACGCCAGTGAGACGCACTATTGCAATCATCTATCTAGATCCGCCATTGCTGGCGGACTCAAGCGGATATCGCGGCTTCTGACGGATAGCCAATCCGCTTATTCAGCGGACACGAAGCCGCCACCTTGCAGTTAGTAGGGTTTACCTCCCCTGCCAGTCGCCTGGCAGGACTGTGAGCTCTTACCTCACTCGTTTCACCATTGCTATCAGCTATTCGCTGACGAGCTGTGTCGTTTCTGTGGCACTTTCCCTAGGGTCGCCCCCGGTTGCCGTTAGCAACTACTATCATCCTGCACTGCCCGGACTTTCCTCCCCGCACCTTTTATGCCGATGCTTCGCATCGATAAAGCGGCCGGGAGAAACGTTCAAGTTTTTAAAGTTCGTTTCCTGACCTCTTGTAGCCATCGTTCACGCAGTGACGGCACAAAAGGTGCGGGGCGATTGCTTGAGCAATCTTGCAAGACACTACTATAGCTTATTTTTAACAGAGGTTCAAGCGGCTTGCTCGTCCAGTATTTGATTAACCTCGGCGTCGGCCAACTTGTTGAACTCGCGCCTAACGTGGGTAAAAGTCACATCTGGGTACTCAGCCATCAACTCTTTAATGCCAGAGTGAATCGGCCAGAGGTCGCGATTTTTAATCTTGTATTGGCCGTTCATCTGCTTAACCACCAGCTCGCTGTCTATGAAGAGCTCTATTTTTTGCGGATTATATTTGGCCGCGCGCTCAAGCGCCAGCTTGACGGCTTGGTACTCGGCTTGGTTATTGGTAGTGATACCTAAGTATTCGCCGCCGGTTTCCAAAATTTGTTCGTTGCCGGCCAGAATGACATAGCCGGAAGCTGACGGGCCCGGATTGCCGCGCGACCCGCCGTCGGTAAATATTTGCAGTTTGGCCACGGAAGCAGTTGTATTTTTAGCATCAATTTGCCCGGGTTTAACATCTTTGGAAAAATATTTACTAAAGAAATCCAAGTAATTCTTTTCAAAATTCTTGTTGCTATAATTACTATGATTAACCCAATCGAACGTGTCGTGCTCCGAGCTTAATTTAACCTTGGGGCTGTGACTGTCGACGCTGAAGGCAATGCTCAAGCGCGGCTGTCCTTGATAATCGTAAGCGCTAGTGTGATGAAATTTAAGATTATCTAACTTAAGTCCGGTCTCTTCCCGGCATTCCCGGGCCGCGGCTTGCTCGGCTGATTCGCCCGGCTCCACGTGTCCGCCCGGCAATTCCCAAAAGCCCGCTCTATCGGCAGTAGCGGAACGGCGAAGTACCAGAACCTGCCCGCCGCGGCGAATAATTACTCTAACTATTAATGTTTGGGACGACTGGGCCATAATTTACTCAGATACTATACTATAGTGTGGTTTGTGCGTCGGGGTGTGGCGCAGCTGGCTAGCGCGTACGGCTGGGGGCCGTGAGGTCGCCGGTTCGAGTCCGGCCACCCCGACCATTCAAATATAGCTGCTAAATTCGTTTAACGCCCGCAGGGCCTGGGCCTGCTGGCTGTCAATCAACTCGTCGTATCGGAACCGGCTTTTCCTAAACAGCGAGGCGTCAACCTGGGCGACTCTAAGCCTGTTACCGTTATCATAGACCAGGGTGTTATCAGCGCCAATCACGTCCGGCAGGGCTTTTTCCTGGCCGTACATAGCCAATGAACCGTCCACGATTTCTTTAATGTCTCTCGCGATTTTGAGCTCCCTGCGCTGTTTCCAGCCGTTGTTTCGAAATAGCGTTCTCAGACAACCTACGACGCGGGTGATTCGCTGTTGTTCGCTGTATGAGGTCAGATGCTCGCTGAGCCCGACAAACGGCAGATTCGATAAGCCGTTTTTGGCCGGGACGGTTGCCGAGGGTACGTATTTGCCGAGTAAAGCCAAGTCTTCATCTAATACTCCAGCGTGCTCATCCGCGCTCGTACCGCCGGTATATCGGAAAGGGGCGTTGAAATATTTTCTGACGACACCTTCCCCGGGCCGGCTTAATACCACCGATTCATAGCCAGCACCGATGAATTCGGAGGATTCGGACAAATAGCGCCGGGCATAAATCTCCTTCGGTTTGAATCCGCCCAAGCTAAGGGTATAGGCTCCGAGCGTTTTGATTTTGGATTTAATAGCGGGTTGCGCGCGCCAGCGTTCCATCGCGTTGGTAAAGTCCATGCCATCAATCAAGCAGGCGTAATGGCCCAGAGAGAACGCCCTTTGGATTTCCGCAAGCGGCAGACCAGGATAGTGTTCGGTTTCCGTAGTTCGATTCATGGTCAAGTTAGAATAAATACCCCGCTGACTGGGTGTGCATGGAACTTGATTCCTGGCAAAACCAGGTGGGTGTCCTCAGCTATCCGCCACGGCGGCTAGCCATTTGGACTCCTAAACAATCGAATATTCAGGAAAAAGATCCACCACACCACAGCCCGCAGGGCTGATTTGATTATACAACAAACTTAGATCAGATGGACGCCGGTAAACAGTTCGAACAATACTACTACCGCCCGTACGAAGATGTCGGCGATAAACGGAAAGATGGCGAACATGAATATAGCGATACCCAGCAAGCCGTAACTCTCAATTTGGGTCATAAACCGCCTTAGTCCGTCCGGCGCGAAGGCATATAACAAACGCGAACCGTCCAGCGGCGGCCAAGGAATCATATTAAACACGAACAGGGCCAGGTTTATCTGGACAATCAGGCCCAGTACATCGGCGGCCGCGCTGCCGTCAAAACCGACTACGTATTGCCCCCATAGCCCGATCAAGCCCGCGATAAACAAATTGGACAAGGGTCCGGCTACTCCGACCAAGGCGGCCCCGTACTCCCCCCACTTGACCCGGGAAGGGTTAAACGGCACCGGCTTGGCGGCGGCAAACGGCGGCAAACCGATACTGAACAAAAACAGCGGTAAAAGGATGGTGGAAAAAGGGTCGATGTGGGCCAATGGGTTCAGAGTCAGCCGGCCCAGACGCATGGCGGTGTCATCGCCCAGCCAATAGCTGGTAAAGGCGTGGACCGCTTCGTGGATGGTAACCGATAGCAAAATCCCGCCGACGATAATGATAATTTCAGACATGGTCCAGGCAATTATAACAATTCATCCGCCCGCGATTGACAAGCCGGGGCTAAAACAGTAGTATCTACTCCTGTCTATGGCAAAGAAATTCGAAATCAAGGACAAAGGCAAGCAATATGGGCACAATGTTCCGTTTTCCCAGAAAAAGACCCAGAAAGTCTGGAAGCCCAATTTGCAAAAGAAAACCTTCATGGTGGGCGGAAAGAAAGTTTCCATGAAGCTCAGTACTACGGCTATTCGAACGCTTAAGAAAAAAGGCATTCTTTAAAACGCTAAAAACCTCCTCTGTCATCGGCCAGCGGGTCTGTTAAAATAGACCCTGAAATAAAGTTATGCTGACACAAAAACTATTAATCTACTTCCTGTCGTTCCTCACCCTTTGGTACGGGTCGGGCCTGCTAGTCGATACCATCAAGGTCTTAGCCCGCAAAATTCGTATCCCGCCTTTTGCCTTTTCTTTTTTTGTACTGGGGCCGTTGACTTCCATTCCGGAGATAGCCGTCGGTATTAACTCCTTGAACGAAGGCCGTCCGGAAATCTTCGTGGGCAACTTGCTGGGCAGTGTGATTGTTATGTTCTTGCTGGTCATCCCCCTGCTGGCCATCATCAGCCGGGGAATTCATGTCAATCATTATATGAGCAATCGGAATCTGTTAGTAACCCTGGGAATTATCGCCACGCCCGCGCTTTTTGCCCTGGACCAGACGATTACTAATTTAGAGGGATTCGTCCTGCTGGCACTGTACATCAGTCTGTTTTATTTGATTAAAACCAGGGAAGGTCTGTGGTCCAAGGTAGAAGACATCCTCCAGCACGAGAAACGAGACTTGCGCCACAGTACGATTGCCAAATTGATTATCGGTGTGGCGCTAGTCCTGGTCAGCTCGCACTTTATAGTTGTCCAAACCATAGATTTTTCCCAAACCTATGATTTATCGGCCTTCGTTATCGGCCTGATAGTGTTATCTATCGGCACCAACCTGCCGGAAATCTCGCTGGCGCTAAGATCGCTGACTAACCGGGCGGAAAATATAGCCCTGGGCGACTATTTGGGCTCAGCCGCCGCTAATACTCTCTTATTCGGCGGTTTTACCCTCATCAATAACGGCGAGATTATTACCGCCCAGCAGTTCAGGGTTACTTTCATTATTATCGTCGTCTCGTTGTTCGCCTTCTACAGAATGACCCGCGGCAAGAGTAAGCTTACCCGCAAAGAGGGTTTCATCCTGCTGGGCTGTTACGTGGTCTTTCTGTTGTTTGAGTTAAGTACAACCCGTTTAAGTTTGTTATAAAAACCTCTGTTTTAGGCTGTGCGGGATAAGGTAACGATGGTCATTTGCTCGGGGTATTCCCCGCTTTTGGCTTTGTACTGCTGGGCTTCTTGGACCGGACCGCCTATTTCATCGATAAATTCTTTCAGCTCGGCTTGCGGTACTTCGTATTTAACCGCCGGGTCGGCGTAATGGACGGGTATGACTATTTTTGGTTCTATCTGGCGGACAACTTTGGCCGCGCCCTCATCGTCCAAGGTATAGCCGTTGCCACCGACCGGTATGACCAGGATGTCCAAAGTGCCTAGCGCCTCCAACTGTTCATCCGATAAATCCGGGTAAATATGACCGATTATACCGACCCTGGCGTCAGCCGAGTCTATCCGGTACATGGTAGCGGAATGTTTGCCGGCTTCATCCATGTGCGACCGGGCGGGAATACCTTTGAATGATACTAATTTGACCTCGTATTCTCCCGGGGTGTCGATTAACAACCGGTCCACTTTAACCTTAATTTCTTGAGGATGAGTTAATAAAATGATGTTGGCCCGGCCGCTATCAACTTTGACTCCCGGGACACTGGGATCAACCAGAATTTTTGCCGTTTTGGTATTAAGCGCTACGGCGTTGGCGCCTAAAAATGATATCTCCATGCTACTCCTGTTTTACGCGGTCCTTGGTATCTATGGCCACGGTCTTTTTAGCGCCGAGAACATTGGATATAAACCTGTCCTTAACGCTTAATCGGTAATCAAACTCATCCGGGTCCAGCAAAGCGTAGTCGATTTCATGGCCTTCCTCTTGTTGAAGCTCCTCTACCAGCTTGGCCAGTTTAGTCCGATTTACGTCGCCGACAATTAACAAATCCACGCCGGGCGAGGTGTCGCGGGTAAAAGTGCCGGTCATAATGGCCAGCTCTACCGCTCCCAACTCCGTCAATTTGTTAGCTACGCCGCCTTCCGGCAACTTGACCTCGCTCCGTGCCATGGCTTTTTTGTTGGTAAAAATCGACCGTAAAGACTGGTAGTGCGGGTATTTTTGGTTGACCTCGTAATACAGCTTGTTATCGCTCTCCTGCGAGCTGATAATACCAATGCTGAGCAAGTTGGCTAGCTCCCGCCGGACCGAATTTATCTGCTCGTCAATTTTGCGGGTAATCTCCCGCACGTAAAAAGCCCGGTTGGGATTAGACATGAACAACTGAAGTAGTTTTACTCGGGTTTTTGAACCAAATAACTGCTCAATCATGCAGCAATTTGCACCTCTTATCTCCCTTATTGTAGCAGGAAGTTGATTTGTCCAGAAACATTATTGTTCAAGGGCGTTTGGCGGCTAAATCGGCGGCCTGGATGGCCAGACCGTCATCCAATGGCGGCAGCAGAACACTATCTTTACCATAGCGTCGCTCTAACGCCCGCTTAATCAGCTCGTCGGCCAGTACCGGATTCTTAGGTAAAATCGGCCCATGCAGATATGTACCGAAGGCATTTTTATAAACCGCGCCTTCCCGGCCGGACGAACCATCGTTGCCCGAGCCTTTGATGACCCGCCCCAGCGGTAACTGATCTCCGGCTAGTATGGTTTGGCCGCTATGGTTTTCAAACCCGACCAGCCGTCCGAACGGACTTTGGATTACGATGTTACCGATTAAACGGGATGGACCGGCTTTGGTGACGGCGTCAAAGATACCCACGCCTTCAATCTTACTGCCTTCAGCCGTCTTAAAATAATGGCCTAATAGTTGATACATGCCGCAGACCACCAATATAACCAGGCCGTCATCGGCCAGCCGTTTCAACTGCTTGGAGCGCTTCATAAGGTCGGTTTGAATCAACTCCTGGCCGGAATCCTGGCCGCCGCCGGCCACCATAATGTCGACCTGTTTGGGCAGTTGATCGCCGATTCCGACTGCTATTAAGTCATAGCCTAAACCGCGGGCCTTAAGCCGCCAAGCCAGGGTCTTGATATTGCCGGTGTCGCCGTATATATTCATTTCCTTGGGGTACAGATGCACGATAGTCAGAGATTTCAGCGCCATATTTCCTCCAATTCGGACGACTTGGACACCAGTTTACGCACTTCCAGCATGGCGGTATAAGTCGGCAAAACCAACAGCTCCTGGCCCCTTGGAACGCTGTCAACCGCGGTCATAAGCACGCTTTTAATCGAATTGTCGACTGAAGTTACGGGTATGTCTTCATATTTGAACCTGAGCGCCATATCGTAAGCCCGGATACCGCCGGCAAACAACTTAACTCTCTTAAGGTTTTTCAGCGGGCTTAAATCCACGTCCCACAGCCAAGACACGTCCCGGCTGTCGGCATAACGGTCGTTTATCAGTACCAAAATGCCGCCAATCTCCGGTTTGGCGGCAAAAGCCCGGATGTTCTGATTAAACCCGCTGGGATTCTTAATCAAGGCTAGACGGGTAGGAACTCCTTTGATGTTGATAATCTCGCCCCGGCCGAAGGCCGGCTGGATATCGGCTAGGCTATCTGCGTCTTTTTGACTGACGTTGCCAAACAAGCTAAACAAAGCGGCTAGAGCCGCCGCGGCATTCTGGGCGTTATGCACGCCGCCGAACTTAAGTTTGGCCCTTAGTGTCGTCTTGTTAACCGCAAATGACACCAAGTTATCCTGTTCGGGCCGGAAGTCCCGCAGTATGATCTGGGCCTCCGGGCGTTGGCTGGGACTGATGCCATTACCCGCCAGGAGCTCTTCATCGCTGGGCAGTTGGTTCTTTAACTGGGGTGAAACGGCATAATAAGTTGTATTTTTTGCATCATTTAACTGTCGGTTCAGCTTGGCGACTGGCGGGTCGTCGGCATTTAATACCGCTCCGTCCGCGAACTTAAGCGATTGGCCGATTAGTCCGGCCGTGGTGTCGATTTCTCCATAACGGTCCAGCTGATCGCGCATAACGTTCAATACCACAACCGTCCGGGGTTTGACTTGCTCGGCCAGCCAGCGGCAATAAGCTTCGTCCACTTCAAAGACGGCTATGTCGTAATCCAAGCGGCCGGACAGCTTGGCGTGCTCGATGACGCTAGCCAGAATTCCCCGGGTAAAGTTACTGCCGGAGCGGTTGGCCAGCACCCTTAAGCCCCGTTGTTCCATTAGTCCCCTTAACATCTTGGCGGTGGTGGTTTTGCCATTGGTACCGGTCACCAAGATTACGCCTCCGCTAATCCGGCCGGCCAAATACTTAAGCAACCCCGGGTACATGGTCTCGGCCATAAGGCCCGGCAAAGCCGTACCGTGCCGGCCAATCAGCCGGAGCCCCAGGATGGCCAGTTTGCTAGTTATGATAGTTATGGTTCGCCAGATAAACATTTAAGACGCCCAATTATACGATTTTATCCAATTTATCTCTAATGTACGCGCCGACTAAATCCGCGTCCTTAAACCAAACGATAGCCGGATTGCGTTTAAACCAAGTCCGTTGGCGTTTGGCGTAGTTCAGGCTGTGCTGGAAGATATTGCGTTTGACTTCAGCCATGGAAGTTTCCCGCAAATAATAGCCTTCGAATTCCCGGTAGCCAATGCCGGTCAGGGCTTCATGCTCCCAGCCGTAAGTTTTGACTAGGCGCTCGACTTCTCGCCTTAGGCCCTGCTTGAACATAAGTTCTACCCGGGCTTTTAACCGCCGCCTGAGTTCGGCTCTGGGCAAGCTAAGGCCAATAATTACAACGTTATCAATCATCGCGGAACGATTATCTTCCGGTAGCTGGCCTGACTCTAAAACTCGGACTAACTGACGATGGTTACTACCGTTAGAGAGTGTTGTAAATCCTGCAGTAGCGACTAAGGCTTGTAATTCAACTAATGACTTTCGGGCCAATTCTCGGCGAATCTTGTCGTTATATTTGGCCCTGAAGCTATAATCAAACACCACGGCGTCCACGTACAGGCCGGTGCCGCCAATCATTATCGGCAGTTTGCCCCGGCGGCGGATATGGCCGATAGTTTTAAGCGCCAGGCGTTTAAAGTCAGCCACCGTAAAGTCTTGGTTTGGCTCCACTATATCCAACAAATGATGCCTGACTTTAGCTTGCTCGGCCGGGCTGGGCTTGGCCGTACCGATATCCATGCCTTTATAAACCGTCCGGCTGTCGGCGCAAATCAGTTCGCCTTCAAACTCTTGGGCCAGTTTCATGGCCAGGGCCGATTTGCCGCTGGCGGTCTCGCCCACGATTACTATAAGCGGCTTAATCTTCGGGGCGCCAGAGGTATTTGTCGAGTTGGATGCGGTAGTCCTGGTCAACTTTGACTCCTTCCTGCTCTAAATCCTTCTTGTGTCCGACCCGGCCGCCGTAGTAGCCCGAGGCCAAATCCCCGCTGGCTTTGACCACCCTTTGCCAGGGCAAGTCCGGCGGGCCGAAATGGGCGATTTGACCGACAATCCTAGCCGCGTTGGGCTGGCGGCACAACGCGGCAATCTGGCCGTAAGTCATGACCCGACCATTTGGTATTGAGCTGACCAGCTCATAGACACTGTCTTTAAAGTCACTCACCCCTTAATGATACAATTCTTTGAAGATGAAGAGTCCAAAGATATTTGTTAGTACAGAGGTAAAATTAGCTACCTCGTCAAAACATGACGGCCATACCAGCTTCTCCAAAATAAGCGACGATGAGACTGAGGACAACATAAATCGCTTTGTTGGCGGACTAGATTGGAGCGATAGTTCGCGAGCTTTCATGCGTATAACCTACGGCGAGGCTAGGACCTACGACGATATAACACTAGTAGACGGTAAAAATAAGCCGCCTCGCAAATTTGCCAAAATACATGCTTTCGACGTTGACGCGCTGGCAACCAATCTGACAGGAGTTGTCTTGCTACTGCCAACAGCAGACTGCTACCCCGTAGTAATGTTTGATCCAAAAAACAAGGCTTTGTCCCTAAACCACATCGGCTGGCATTCCACCACGTCCCATTTGCTCCAGAAGACAATAGAACGAATGAAAGACGAGTTCGGATCCAAGCCTACAGATCTATTAGTTCATATCGGTCCAGGTATCCCAGCTGGTACTACGTCTTTGAAGAGCCGGCCCAACTCAAGCTGCCCGGGTGGAGGCCGTATCTTAAGGAAGCGCCTGGCGGCTGGGGTATCGATTTGCTTGGCTACAACCTAAGCCAGATAAAGCAGGCGGGTGTAAGGGCAAATAACATAGAACAAGACCCCAGAAACACCGTGGACTCTGACGAGTTGGAGTCCAACTACATGAATAACAAGCAAGGATTGTCCGTTGCCCGTCGGTTTTTGACCGCGGTTATGATTAGCGGGTCATAGACCCAGTAAGTACTCTCCAAGTCCGTCTAGTTTTTGTTTGCTTTCTTTGCCATCCACCCTGACGCTAACCTCGCCAGCCTTTTGGTCTTTGGGACCCACAATCATAATCAGCGGCACTTTGGCATTTTCCGCTTCCCGGATTTTTTTACCCAGAGATTCGTTTCGCTCGTCCAGGCTATAGCGGAGCTCGTTGTATTTTAACGGTTGGTTTAGAACGACTGCCTTAAGCTTGGCGGCAACCTCATCCACGTAATCTGATACTTCTTCGTTTACGGTCAGTACCCGGACTTGTTCCGGCGCCAGCCAGAAAGGAAAGCGTCCGGCGGTGTGCTCGATATATACGCTTAAGAACCGCTCGATGGTGCCCAGCAGAGCGCAGTGAATCATCACCGGCGTCTGGTCCGACCCATCAGCGGCGGTATAAACCAGATTGAAACGCTGGGGCTGGACAAAGTCCAGCTGGACGGTGGCTACCTGCCACTCCCGTCCCAGCGCGTCCACGGCGATAAAGTCGATTTTGGGTCCGTAAAAGGCCGCCTCGCCGGCTTGTTCGTAATAGTCCAGCTTGCTCATGTCCGCCACTTTTTTAAGCGCGGCTTGGGCTTTTTGCCATAAGTCGGCATCGCCGAGATAAGCGTCGCTGTCATCGCGGTATGACAGGCGAAATTTAAGGTCCAACTCAAGTTTGGAGTACATCTCATTTGCCGCCTGTACCAGCTGAGCGACTTCCTGTTCTATTTGTTCTTCTCTGCAAAAGACATGGCTGTCGTCTTGGGTCAGCGACCTGACCCGGCTGAGCCCATGCAGTTCGCCGGACTTTTCATCGCGGTAGTCGGTAGTGTTTTCCATATAGCGCACCGGCAAATCACGGTAACTGCGCTGGGATGAGGCGTAAATCTGGGTGTGATGCGGACAGTTCATCGGCTTTAGGACCAGCTCATCGGAAGTTTTCTGGCTCTTGACTAAAAACAGCTCGTCGCCGAACTTGTCCCAATGGCCGGACGTCTGATATAAATCGGTCTTGGTCATATGCGGCGTCCAAACCCGCTGAAAACCTTTAGCTTCCCTTAGCTGTTGGCTGTAGCGGCCCAGCAATTCCCGCAAAACTGTGCCGCGCGGCGTAAACAGCGGCAAACCGGAGCCGACCAGCTCGGACGAGACAAACAAGTCCAGCTCCTGCCCCAGCCGGCGATGGTCGCGGGCTTTGGCCTCGGCTACCGCGGCTTCATGGTTCTCTAGGTCTTCTTGGGTGTTAAAACCCCAGCCATAGACTCGTTGGAGCTGGCGTTTAGCCTCGTCGCCGCGCCAGTAAGCGCCGGCCAATTTATGTAGTTTGAAGGCGCCGACCTGGCCGGTGGAAGCCACGTGCGGGCCCCGGCACAGGTCCATAAAGCCGCCGCTGGTATAAAACGACACGCTGTCCACTTTGGCATCGTCCGGCTCCAGACCCAGGCTGGCTTTATCTAGTTCCTTCACGGCGGTGGTACCGGCTCTTTTCAAATCGTTTAAAAGTTCTTCCTTGAAATCCTGGTTGTGCTCGTGGGCCCAGGTAATAGCCTCGTCAATCAACATTTCCGAGCGTTCGAACGGATAGTCGGCTTTGATAATCTTCCTCATCTCGGCCTCTATTTTGGGCAAATCGTCCTCGGTAATGACCTCCCCGACGTCTACGTCATAATAAAATCCATCTTCAATGACCGGCCCTACGCCAAAGCGGGTCCGAGGCCATAGATTTTGAATGGCGGCGGCCATGATGTGGGCCAGACTGTGCCGCATAGCGTGCAATTGCTTATCCATCGTGGCCACCTGCTAACCAGCAAAGCTGGTTACTCTGAAGCCACTGACGGCACACTACGGCGTCAGAGCTTGCGTTACTCAACCCACCGTACCGGTTTGTACGTCTCTCTCCGTTACTCAGCTCTTTCTTGCATTGTATCCGTCTGGATAAACAATTGTAGGCAGTCATTAACCTAATTTCCCTCTGATTTCTACTTTGAATAACTATAGCAAACCCCTGTTCAAACCCCAACTATCCATATACGGATAGTATTAAATGGATAGTTTAGGCTACCGGCAGTAATTTTAGGCTCAGTTCCCTATTCCTCGGACCGTCTAGTTCAACCAAAATCAGTCTTTGCCAACTACCCAACTTAAGGCGGCCGTTCTCTATCGGAATCATAATCAATGGTCCAATAAGCGAAGATAGCAGATGGGCCGGCGCATGGGCAGGATTATGCGGATGGCGCCACTTGATATCCGGTATCAATGACTCCAAGAAGTCCAGGAAATCCTGGTCCGTTCCCGGATCTAAATCCGCCGTGGTCAGGGCGCAAGTGGTGTGAAGCACATTTATAACGGCAATTCCCTGGCTGAAACCTGCTTTGGCAATAGCCGACTGAATGTCGTCGGTTATATCTACTACTTGCCGCTTGTCTCTGGTATCAATCGTCAAATTCATAAGCTTGGTGGGCTCGGCAGGATATTGGCTTCACCTTTTTCCTCGCTACTCGGTAAAATCATACAAGCACGATTTTACCTCCGCGACTACGTCCACCGAACCTATTATTAGTTTAGCATTTGACGATTTGTCGTGGTGGGCTCGAGAGGACTCGAACCTCTGACCCCCACAACGTCAATGTGGTGCTCTAGCCAACTGAGCTACGAGCCCCCGCGACAAACCGTCAAATGAAACGTCAATGTAGCGCTCTAGCCAAATGAGCTAATCGCCCCCGACTAACTAACGGGTATAGTTTAGCCGGTTTGATAGTTTTCGCAAATGCGCTGCAGATAGCGCAGGTTATGGATGGACAACAGCGTGCCGCCTCCGTTGCTCGTTCTTCGTACCGCTGTACGTTTTACTCCGCTACCCGGCATCGCTTCATTGCGGCCGCAAGCACAACCATCAAGGTTATGTAACTTGAACTCAAGCTCACCGGAACGGGTAAAACCGCCGCGTCGTAAAATCTCCCGAAAAAACATATTGATTAGGTATAAAGTATTAAGTATAAATACCCTCTTAAGCACTGGTTTGCGAGCCATACTTTATACGTTATACATGATACGTCATACGGACAGGTTTATACCTCATACGATATACTGGCCTGCAGGCCGTTCTATTGACAAATAAGCATATGCGTGTTACCATACTTAGCTATGAGTACATATTCCAGTACCAAGCCGTCCAAATTAGAAGAATTCAAACTGTTTTACGAATCCGTGCCGGCTCCCGACTACCTAGAAATGGCCGCCGAGCAATTGGCTGATACCGCCAGGAAACCGGCTCTAAGGGATCGTAAACTAGCGCGCAAGCGCAAATAACCATAAACGTTGTAGGTTAACTGTCCGCCTAAAACCCGCCCCTCAACAGAGGCGGGTTTATATTTTTCCCCGGTTTTAGACGGTTATCCACTGGCTCCAAATACTGCTTTATGTCAATATGTTGACATGGTTTGTCCGTTTTGTGGTAGCCTAAGTACTACGGTTCGTAATTCCAGACACACGAGCCGCCGCGGCCAAGTCTGGCGTCGGCGCCGATGCGAGGAGTGCAGACGCCTGTTTACCACGAGAGAGTCTGTTGATGTGGGCTTTCTGGAGGTGTTAAAACGCAGTGATAAACGCGCGGGCTATTCCCGCGCCAAATTGCTGCGGTCTTTGTTTTTAGCCACCGATCATCTGTCCCGCCCCGACACGGCCATGCACCTGTGTGACACCATCGAACGGCAACTGCTCACCGCCCTGCCTGAGACCTCTAAGACCATTTCCTCGGAAGATATAGCCCAAACTGCCTTGGATACCCTTAAACGCTTTGACACGCGCTCCTACGTAAAATATCTGTCTTATCAGACTAAAATGCTGGACGCCGCCGACCTTAGACGGCTGTTGGTAAGAAAACCTTAGCTTTTGACGGCCTTGGTGGTGACGTCGAATTTATCTAAATAACGGGCAAACATCAGCCGGGTTTGGGAATACAGCGCGGCAAACGAGCCATAAACGATACTGCTGATTGGCAACAGGACCCATTGCAGGACCATCCAGACGTGGCGGCGGGCTTTATAACGGGGCGGGCGCGGCGGCAGCATACGCATACTTAAAAAGACCGTGACCAAAATACCAGCGGCAATCAAGGTGTTGATATTGCTGGCAATTTTGGGCAATTGATGCGCGATAACCGTATCCTGGGCGGTCGGATTAAGTAAAATCGGCAGCCAGGCCGAGCCGGCTAAAATTAACGGTGCCGTGGCCCAGCTGACGTGAGCCTCCATCAGCCTGGCCAGTTTAAAGAACAAGTCCCGCTGGGGTACCCTGTTGGATTTGAGATAGCCTTGGTTGACCAAATAAGCCACGTCAGACGCGCCGTAGGCCCAGCGCCTGAGCTGGATAAATTGGGCTTTGAGGGTCTTGCGATAGGTCTCTTCCAAAACGGCATCCTGGTAAATCGGCACGAAGATAGGCGTGACGCTGTGGCGGCCGTCGTAACGAAAATAAGTCCGCCAGAATTGGTGGCCGTCTTCCACGATAGTGCGAACGCTCCAAAAATTAGTATCAATCAGGGTGGCCAGGCTTTGGGCATGGGCGGAAAAATTGCGCATCAGATGCGGCCGGGACGAGGCAATCAAGTTCCAAAAGGAATTACCGGTGGCCAGTACCCGCATCGGCGCGGGCGCGTCCCAGATGTTGTTTAGAAACATCGGTATCGGCTGGAAAGACACGTATTTGCGGTTGGGGTTGAGGCAAAAGGCGTAAGCGAGGGCCGAAAAATAGTGGGGGTGGGGCCGGTTGTCGGAGTCCAAAGTAGTGACGATGACCTTGGCCGGGTCTAAATCAAGCTGCTTGACAATCTCCAGCAGGCGCCGGCCGGCAAACGTGGCGTTGCCGCCCTTGCCGACGATTTCCCCGGGAATGTCCATCGGGTGTTCAACCACCTCGGCATACTTGAAATATTTGCCGTACTTATGGATTTGCTGGCGCGACTGATGACGCTTGAGTTCTCCGCCCCGTTCTTCCGGAGCCAGGAGGAAAATCAAGTGGTTCTTGACGTCGTAATGGCTATCAATCAACGACTTAATGGTCGGCTCGATGACGCTTGGGCTTTCATTGTAAGTCGGCAAAATTACCGCCTGATAAACTTCCCGGGGCTTGAGCTGTTCATCGCGCTCAAGGGTGGCAAAGTTAGTGAGGTCATTGATATGCCACTTGGGCAAGCGGACCAAGGCACTCTCTTTGGCCTCGGTCAAAGTGCGTTTGGGGTGGTTGAGATTATCGGTTAGCTCAGTCCAATTGATTCTCATCATTTTGTGCAGTTTGTTGTAGCCGCGCATGGTCCGGCCGGCGTAACCAAAGGCTTTTATCATCCAGGCCAGCATGAACATGATGATGAAGTAAGCCGCCCAGGTGGGGCTGACGAAGCTTAAGATAAACGGCAAGGCGATAATTCCCCAACTAACGGCGCCGGGCATGATTTCAAACAAACGATAACGCCATCCGCGGTCTGATTTATGAGGTATTTCCAGGTCTGTCATCAAAGGCTTACAACAAATTAAACAAGGCTTTGGCTACAAAATAAGTAAAGGCCGCTATCACCAGGTTTAAGCCTAGTAGGACGTGGGACAGTTCCGGACGCATACGGTGGACTTTAAGACTTAAGATAAAGTTAAAACCAAAGGTAACGGCGGCAAACAGCGGCAAAGTATAGAGCGAGTACCATTCGCCGCGGTTGCTGAGATTGCCCTCCCGGTAGCCGGAATAGCGGATAGGTACTTTGAAATCGCGCGACTCGATACTTACCACCGAGTAAATAATGATAAAGACCAGGACGACAGCGCATAAAATCAACAGACTGACCGCCCGGCGGTCATTAAACAAAGACTGGTTTTTAATCCAAGTAAAGGGATTCATTAGATTGGTATTTAGTATAGAGTATTCGGTATCTAGTATTAAGAGCAATCAATGAAAATGGATTAATTCCAGCTTCATTGATACCTAAACCGGGGGAGATACTGACCCGCTGTACAGCGGGGAACTAAGAGGGGGAATATCTCCCTCTTACACCAACGTGGACCAGTAGTACCAGAAACGTTTAAGAATCAACCCGATAATAATCAAGAACCAAACCGCCAAAATATCGAGGTGATGGCGCTGGATGAAACCCCAGAGCTGGCTAAGGCGCGGCGGCACCTGGAGCAGGCCGAGTTTGTAGACTTCCAATTTGGTATACCAAAAGATAGGAATGGTCGCCGCCCAGACTACCATGCAGTACGGGCAGAGCGCCCCGATGCGATACAAACTTTGGAAGATTAACCAGTGGATAAAAAACAAGCCAAGAGTACTGCCCCCCAGCAGGCCCAGCCAAAACCAGCGTTTGAACCGAGCGCCGGCCAGAAGCGCCATACCAATAGTCACGACTACGGCAAACCCGGCAATACCCAAAAACGGATTAGGAAAACCCAGTGCCCCGGCTTGGTCGGTGTTAATTACCGAGCCGCAAGAAATTATCGGGTTGATATCACAGGCCAGTTGAGCGCCAGGATTTTGCAAAAGATGAATTTTCTCATAAGCCAGCCTGGCGGCTGAGAATAGGCCGAGTAATCCCCCGACTACCAACACATATGGATAGTAGCCGGTGATTTTCTTGGTTTGTTCTTTAGTCATCACGCTCAATCATATCAGACCGGACGGGCCTTAAGGCGGCCTTTTTTAGCCCTCAGTACTACTTCGGCCAGACCGGCTTGGGCAAGTTGAATGGCCCCAAAAACTAACAATCCGGCTTGAAGCTCGGGGGAAGGAACTATACCAGCCAAAACCAAAGCCCCGGCGCCAATGGCGGCGTTGACGTTGCGGTATGTCCGGATGAACCGCTCGCCTCCCGACGAAGTTTTCTCTGCCATGGTTCTATTATAACTTTAAGCCGTATCTGGTGCGAGATGCGAGAATCGAACTCGCGCTTCGTGCTTGGGAAGCACGCGTACTGCCACTATACTAATCTCGCATTCATGGAGCCGATGGGCGGATTCGAACCGCCGACCTACGCTTTACGAAAGCGCCGCTCTACCAACTGAGCTACATCGGCCTACTCTACGGAGGTTATTCTATCAGACCCAGGCATTTGTAACAGATTGCAGACAGGGGCTATAATTGATAACATAACTCAGCCGAAGTTAGATTACGGGCTCGTGGTGTAGCTGGCCTAACACGCCTCCCTGTCACGGAGGAGATCGCCGGTTCGAATCCGGTCGAGCCCGCCAGAATGAAAATCCGTATCTCAATTTAATCACCACTCAAGAATCAGTGCTGTCTTCGAACTATTAACCAGGCCATTAAATTAAAAAAGACCGCCTGTTAAAGGCGGTCTTTAAAAAAACGAAGTTTAAAACTATCGTTCTTCGCGCGGGCGGGCGTGGTTGACCACGATTTTCCGGCCCTCGATCTCAGACTCGTTAAGAGCCTTGATAGCCGCGTCGGCTTCCTCGGTGGTTTCGAATTCTACGAAACCAAATCCCTTGGAGCGATTGGTGGCCCGGTCCATGATGACGACGGCGGAAGTAACTTTGCCGTGGTCGGCAAACAACTTCTGCAAGTCTTCATCGCGCATGCTGTAAGGCAAACTGCCTACAAATAACTTGTTCTGCATGATGTCTCTCTTGCTTAACTTAAGGAGCAGTACGACCATTCTTACACTTCCCTACTGCCCTGAAGTTAACACTCTTTGGAACAGATAGAATCCGTGAAGATTCCTGCACCGCGCATAATAACCCAGTTGGCCCCTGTCTGTAAAGAGGAATTAGCCTTCGGCTTCCGGCTGGGCCGGGTCGGGCAAAGTGATGTAGCGGGCCACGTCAACTATGGTCTTCCGCTCGTTGATAAAGACCGACGCGTCCTCGAACCTAAATAAAATATGGGCTACCAAGGCCTCATCATCGCCCCGATACTTTAGCGTCTTGACTATATGGTAGCCAAATAATGTTTCCACCAGCTCGCCCGAGGTTTCTCCCTCGGCCAAAGAAAAGGCCCGCTCTACTATTTGCGGCGGGATATCGGTGTTGCTTCTAAAGATATAGCCGAACTGGCCGCCGTTGTTTTTAGTGAATTCGTCGTTGGAATGCTGGGCGGCGGCTTTGGCAAAATCGGCGCCGCGGCTGATATCGTTTAGTACCGCTTCGGCCCGGGGTTTGGCCGTCATATCAAAAATCGGCACCAATTTTTGCTTTAACAGCTGGGCTTTGATGACTCGTTTTAAGTCGCTTAAATCCCAGCCGTAGAAGTCCTGAAGCGTATCTTCCAGCGTTTGGGTGGCGTCGCCGATACCGCCGGAACTGCGGATGAGGTTGATTTGTTCTTCTATCTCTTGTTCGCTTACGCTTATACCGTGTTCTTTGGCCAGCTGGCGGATGACGGCAGTATCGAGGACCTTATCCAAAGCTTGTTGCTTATAGCCGGCCAGCTGGGACTGGCCTTCCGGCGTATTGAAGTCGACGTTTTCCTGGTTGACCAAATAATGGACGTTCTGGCGGAGTTCGAACAAATACTCTTCGTAGCGGACAAACTCACCGTCTACCCGGGCCACCGGGAAAGGAATAATTTGCGATACCCGATAAGCGAAGTCGCCGATACTCTGGCGCTGATACAACAAATACCAGCTAACCGCTAAAAATAGCAGGAGGACGACGCTGATAATAATGGTGGAAATAATCGCTATCCGGTGCTTGGATTGCTGGAGAGGATAGATAAAGCGCCGGGCGCCGGATAATACCTCCTGCCGGTGCTGGGCCACGGTCTTATTGGTAACCCGCTCAACCTGTCCAGCCGGCTGGTCTTCGCCCCTTATAAACTCCCGCGCCTTGTCCAGCGTTTTGGTGTCACTTTTTGTTCGGCGTAGTTTTGGCAGCCTCGGCCGCCATTTCTTGACCTTCTTGGCCACTATAATTGAACCCGTTATCCTTGATGGTCTTAACTAATGTTTCCTGCACGCTAACCGGATGATGGATGTACTCTAAGACTAAGTCTCCCACGTAGGTTTGCACGACAATTGTACCAAAGCCCAGAGCGGTTTGCTCGATACCGGCAATCTGATAGTTAACGCTCAAGATTTTCTCCAGTCCGATATCGACCACCGTCCGCCGGAACAAGCCTTCCTGGGTAACCTGGACTAATCGCTGGTCTGAAATGATAATCAACGAGAAGAACCAGCCCATCCAGGACCAGAACATAACCACCCCGCCGGCCAGCAAACCGGCCGCCAGCAGCCACTTGGCCCACTCCGTGTAAAACCAAAATGAGTACGGCAGCAGCCCGGCCACCCAAAAAACCAACAGCCACAGCAGACCTTTGCGCATGACTACCGGATGGCGGCGATAGACGTTGACGACCGTTTCATCGTCATGCTGGCCGTCAAACTTGGTATCGCTCATGGTTTATAGTATATCGTCCTAAGGCTTAAAAAGCCGGATGGTTTGGGCGATTTCCTCCGGCACGCCGTCTATACAATCGTAATCCTTGACTTCTTTGGCATTTACCCAGGCAAAATCAGTAAAGGCCCCGGCTTCCGGTTTGAGCTGGCCGGATTTGTAACGAGCGGCAAACTTGACCAACACTACCGGTATGCCGTCCGGACGGATAAAAGTCACGCTGTTGATATACTTGAAATCGTTATCCAGCCGGACGTTGGCCTCTTCCAGGGTCTCGCGCTTGAGCAAGTCCTCCACTGAGTCCTCGAAATCTAAAATATCGCCGTTGATACGGGTGGGTTTGGTTATATCAAAGTCGTTCCACTCCATCTTGCCGCCCGGTACGGCCCATTTGCCGGGATGGGCGGTTTCGTTGTCAGACCGTTTAAGAATCAAACAGCGGCCGTCTTTGGCTCTATAAACCACCACGTTGGCCACGAAATAAAATAATTTGTCAGACTTGGCCTGGTCTAATGAAATTTTCTGGCTCGGCATATATGCTCCTGGTGCCCCCACCTCGACTCGAACGAGGAGCTACTCCTTAGGACGGAGTTGTTTTGTCCATTAAACTATAGGGGCCTAGAATTATAGTAGCAAACCTATTCCTTCATGTGCTTTTGGTGCACGGTGTCATAGTCGAATATCTCGCTGTCCGAAAACCACAGACCAACTTCAAGCTCAGCTTCTTCTTTGCTCCCAGATGCGTGTATTAAGTTGCGAATCGGCCGTTTGTTTATGTTGCCTAGATAGGCTGAATCGAATGAGTAATCGCCTCTGACGGTACCCGGTGCGGCTTTTTGCGGCATGGTGTGTCCGACTATCTTTCTAACGACCTCAATGGCATGGGGCCCTTCGACTACCAAAGCTAGTACCGGACCGGATTTTAGAGAATCAACCAGCCACTTTCTGATGGTTTCGCCGACCTTCAAAGAATCCCTGCTGCCAAATTGCTCCTTGACGTCTATTCCCATTTCTTTATAGCCGTCGAGTGTCCTTTGGCCGATTCCGCGCACGAAATCCTCGCGGTTGCTAGGATAATGTTGGTTAAGGATCTTTTGGCTGGGGATGAACATTTTTGCTCCCGCAATTTTAAGCCCGACCCGCTCAAAACGAGTGAGAACATCGCCAACGATACCGCGTTGGACGGCGTCGGGTTTTAAGACAACCAGGGTTCTTTCCATAAATTACCTCAGATTACAACTGTTAATATTACCAGAAGACCCAAACCAATCCGATAGTAGCCAAATTGTTTCAGTCCGCGGCGGCTCAGCCAGCCTAGCATGAAGCGAATAGCCATAATCCCGCTGAAATAAGCCACCAATATACCGGCTAAAACCGAGCCGGCGTGGGCGTGCCACAGTTGGGCGGCTTCCGGCTCGAACAGAGAGCGGATGATGGCCCCGGCGATAACCGGTATGGCCAGGATAAAACTGTATTCGGCCGCGTCGCGGTAACTTAAGCCCGTTAGGCGGCCGGTAATGATGGTGGTCCCGGAACGCGACGTACCCGGAATAAGGGCCAGTACCTGTCCCAAACCAATAGATAAAGCCGAGGAAATCGGCAGTTCGTCTAACACCTGGGGGCGCGATAACTTCAACTTATCCAGCCCAATCATGGCTAGCCCGACAGTTATTAGCATAATGGCCACCACCCAGCCGCTGCGCAAGGCATCGCTTTCGAACCAGCCGATGAACAAGCCGCCGATAACGACAACCGGCAAAGTCGAGTAAAACAAGCTGCGCGTCAGATGGCCGCGCCCGCCCGCCAAATCCTTGAATAGGCCGATTAGTTTAGGCCAAAAATAAACGATTAGCGCCGCCAAGGTACCGATATTAAGCAGAATGTCAAAAGCAAACGAGCTATCAACCCCAGTTAGCTCGTCGATTAAAATCAAATGGCCGGAGCTGGAAACAGGAATAAACTCGGTCAATCCCTGAACCAAACCCAGGATTATGGCGTCAACGATGCTCATTAAAACTTAGTATAACGGAGCCAAGCCGGTTTTGGTTTGAATATTAACCTAAGCGTCGCACAATATTGATACAATGTCTTTATGATTACTACCCGTCACACGCATTTAAGTTTCTGGCTCTGCCAGAAAGCCGGTTGGCGCGATGCGTGAGCCGTTATATTTATCCGAAGCTATCTTAGAATTCCTGCAGTACATGGAAATCGAGCAAAACCGCTCACTGAAGACCATAGAGAATTATCATCACTATCTGGACCGCCTGGTAGAATTTGCCGACGATATCAAAATCGAAGCCGTCGATGAAGAGATCATCCGCCAGTGGCGGTTATGGATGAACCGGCTGGAAGACGAACACGGCCAGCCGATTTCCAAAGCCACCCAAAATTACCACCTGATAGCGCTTAGGAGCTTTTTGCGCTACGGGATTAAACGGGGCTGGGCGGTATTGCCGCCGGATAAAATCGAGCTGGCCCGGACCACCCGCAAACAAGTCACTTTCCTGTCTCCAACCGAACTGGCCCGGCTGTTCGCCCAGCCGGATACCGAGACCGAGTCCGGACTGCGGGATAAGGCTATTTTGGAACTATTGTTTTCCTCGGGACTCCGGGTATCCGAGCTGGTTAATCTCAACCGCGAGCATATTAACTTAAGCCGGCGGGAGTTCATGGTCCGGGGCAAAGGCCAAAAAGACCGGCCGGTATTCATAAGCCCCGACGCCGCCCAGTGGATTGACGAGTATTTGACCCAGCGCAAGGACGATTTGACACCGTTATTCATTCGCTACAGCGGCCACCAAGATACCACCCGCGGCGGCGAGTCAATGCGCCTAACCCCCAGAAGCGTGCAGAGGATGATGAAACGTTATGCCCAGCTGGCCGGTATCACCAAGCAGGTCACGCCCCACACCATGCGGCATAGCTTCGCTACCGATCTGCTGATTAACGGCGCGGATTTGCGCAGCGTACAAAGTATGCTGGGGCACAGCAATATCTCTACCACCCAGATTTATACCCACGTGACAGATCCGCATTTAAAAGAAGTGCATCAGAAGTTCCACCGCCAAAAAAACGATTGAGTTCTAGGGGTTAGCCCAGGGACAATCGTTGATATAATCCGCTACTTCGTCGGTAACGGTGAAGTCTTTGCAAATGTCGGTGTTGCTCCACAGCGCGATGTCCGGAAACGGAAAGCCGTCAGTAATCAGCGATACCCGGGCCTCTACCCGCCGGAAAACGTCGCCGGCCCGAGCGGTAACGTCTACTATGGCCTGGACGTCGTCTAGCGGTACCGGCGTACCGTTATCGAGCAAGGTAACCTGGACGTTGGTTCCCCGATAAAGCGATTGCAGGCGCAAATAGAAAGTCCGAGCGCTGTTAACGCCGCTAATGGTAGTGGTGCAAGCATATTGGCCGGAGTTAGGCGAGGCCGCGCATCCGCCGTTTCTGATTTGTCCGTCGTTGGACAGATTAGACGACTGGACGGAAACCGCCGGATTTAAGAACATTACGCTTTGGGCGACTTGGTCGGAGGCAAAATTGGCGCTGTTGGGATGCGAGAAAATACCGCTCCGTAGCATGGCCGGATAGTTCGATCCGGTCCAGCTCGGCATAGTCGGCAAGTCTTGGGCGGAGTTACCGCGCCGATTATATGAATCCCCGGCGTTATAAATGTGCCAATCTATCCGTACGGCGTTGAACGGGCCGGACGCTCTGAGCGGTATGGTCACCGCTTCCCAGATTGACAGCTCGGCCTGGAAGTTAGCCGGACTCATATCAATTAACTGGCAAGTATATTCGGTATCCAAATCAGCCGATAACACGCCGTCGGGAACCACGTCGGCCGGTTGGCATTCGTCAGCGTTAAGATTTACGGGTTGGCTGGCTTGGAACCGCGCGATGGCCCGCTTGGCGTCCTCCACGCCGGACTCGGCGGCATAGAAGGCTCTAGTGGTCAAATCGTCGTCAATAGCTTGGCGCTGTTCAGTCACGGATAGGCGGACGAAGCTGGTAGTGATAATAGTCAGGATTAAAGCCAGGAAAATAACCGTCAACATGGACATGGCACCGCGCTCAGGATGTTGTTTTAGCATATGCATAATTTAACAGTTTACCGTCTGAGTGTCACGGTAGTCTCTAACCTGGCTACGTCGCAATAAGTATCTCCGTTGATGACGTTGCAACTGGGCGGATTATCGCAGGTACTGCCGCCTGTCAGATCACCGGCGGTGTTGCCGCTTATAACCACGCAGATGTTATAAACGCTATCCGAAATGACGGGAGTGATTTTAATGTCCCGGACAGTTAGACGCTGATCAATCAGTTCGACCGAAGCCGATTGGCTGAACGGGCCGCCGCATACGCCAGTAGAACGGACCAACGCGAAGTCCACGTTGCCGGACCCGCTGAATTTTTCCCGGCCGCCGGGCGGACCGTTGGGCCTGAATCCTTCGTTCCAGCCATAACGCAAACCGCCCACGCAAAGCCGCTTGTTGCCAGCCCCATCGTTAACATTTATGACCGAATCCGTACTGCTGCTACTGCTGGTGGCCGTGCCGATAGCTCTGGTCAGCTCCTGAACGACCGCCCGAGCGGTCTCTTGGGTCCGCTTGACGGTAATCCCTTTGTTATAAGCCCGACTGACCTGGACAAAAGCCGCCGTCACGAACAATAGGATAAAACTGAACATGGCCGTAGCCAGCAGCAATTCAATAAGCGTAAAACCGCGCTTGTTCATTCGGCAATCCTCATGACAAGAGACGCGGTTTGCTCGTTCACGCCGCCGATACCTTCCCAGCAGGCTCGAACGTGAAAGTCGATATAATCGGTTATACCGCTCGGCTGGTAAGCCTCAACCCAGACTCTGAACAGATTGTTGTAGTTGATTGAGTTATCATAGTCGATTACGAAACCGGCATTATTAAAATCATCCAGATTCGAATCCATGTAAAACGCTTGGTTGCTGGTGGATTGGCAGGCGTCATAATCGGGCGCGGTCGACGACGTTCTGTTTCCGGAAATTTCCAGCCAAACCGCCGTTTCGATTCCGGTAGTACGAGCCCCGCGAATCAGCTCTATTTGTTCCCGCATGATGTTGGAAACGGTGGTGCGTTCAATAGCAGTCTGATTGATACGGGTAGCTCTATTAGTCAGCGTATAAGCCCCAGCGATAACTATAGATATAACTACGGTGGCCAGCAGTACCTCGATAATGGTATCGCCGCGTCGATTCAACCTCATGAACAGCCCGTGTCAAAAGCCAGTTCTATGGCGTCCGCCCGATTATTGCCGCCGACGATGACTTCCGCGTCTTGGCCGTTGTCCCCCAAAAAGCAATAGCTGGCATTGGCCGATAGCGCACTGACGTTAAGCGGCGGCGCCGCCAAATTCCAATTGGGCGTGAAAGTTATGGGATAGATACTGCTGGAGCGCGGACTACGGATGAAAGCCAGCGCCGTATGGTCCGAACCAGCCGCGACAAAAACCGTTTGCCACTCTATTTCATAAACGTCGTTCAAAACGGATCTCAGCACTACCGGCTGGGCTTGTTGGATAAGCTGTAAGTCAGACAAAGTCGGGTCAAGATAGTCCGGGTCAGAGCTGGACACGGTTTGGGTCAAGAACCGCCCGACTATCACATAAACGTCGGCGCTGGCCGCGGTGTCGGAAAAAACCACCGCCTTGCCCATAATGGTACAGCCCGATTGGCCCGGGTCGGACCCAGCCGGCGCGGCGATGAAACCACTTGACGTATAAGCACAGCCCATCGCTCCGTCCCGGGCGTTGACACCGTTTAGAGTGTCGCTGTATTGGCGTTGAAGATAATTGCCCAAAGACCGCATAGAGTCGGTAAATTGGACCCGCCCGGACCGGCCGCCGATTCCGGCAAAAGCGATTAACATGAACAGCCCGCTGAGCGCCAGAAATAAAATCAGCTCGATTATGGTAAAACCGGAGGCCTGTCTATCAGCCATTCTGAGTGGCGATTATAGCATAAGCGATAATTTATTATCAGAGGTAGAGAGGGCTATGCTTCACCCAGCAAAAACCATTGCTGATACCAGGCAATTAAGTCTTGGCCGTATAACATGCCAACTATGGTGCCGATAATCAAAAACGGGCCGAACGGCACGGGTTGTTTACGGCCGACAATTTTTAGCAGCAGCAGCGGCAGTATGACCAAACTGGCGCTATAGAAGGCCGCGAGCAGTCCGACCAGTACGCGGCTTTCGCCCAGCCAAGCGCCCATACCCAGGGCATATTTGACATCGCCGCCGCCCAGCCACCGGCCTCGCGAGCCGTAGTAAAGCAAAGCGAAGAATCCCCACCCCACGGCCATGCCGGCAAGATGGTTAAACACCAATCCAGAATCAACCGTGCCGATAATGGCTATGGATAAAACTCCGCTTAAGACAAATGTCCAATTGAGATTGTCGGGCAGCGTTAACCAGCGCAAATCGTAAACCAGCAGAGCCATCATCACCACTACCGCCCCCAGCCACAGTCCAAAATAAACCAGTTCATAAGGACCGAACAGCTCTCTGGGCCATGCCGAGTAAGAGATTACAAACAAACTGGCCGCGGCCAGCTCCACCAACGGATACTGCCAAGAAATCGGCTTTCGGCAGTAGCGGCATTCGCCTAACAGCAGTACCCAGCTTATAACTGGTATCAAATCATACCAAGCCAGCTGATGATGGCAATAAACGCACATCGAACGGCCGGTGGCGATTGGCCGATGGGTATGGAGCCGCCAGACCAATGCGTTGACAAAACTGCCAAACGCTAAGCCGAGCAAGACTAGCATGGATATTAGCATTACCATATTGTGCCACAAAAAAGCCGAGCAGTTAGCTCGGCTTTTTAAACTTTTAGGCTAATCTACCTGTTATCTTGGCAGTAGGAGCCTTCTTCCAGACCGACTCTTACCGAAACGTCCCGGCTGGCGTTGTTAGAGTCGTTGCAATTCTCGCCGACATCAATGGCGATTTCTCCTACATCGGCTTGGTTAGCTCCCCATTCGATGGAGTATTGGCCTTCTTGCGGATCGTCGAAGATGTCATTGAAAAGGTAATTGTCCTCAAAATCATTCCGCTCGTTGTTGGAATTGGGATATCGGCCGTTGTTATTGCCGGCATAGGTTTCCAGCGTAGCTACTACGCGGCCGGCGTCATTTCGGCGCTGGGTATCCCGGCGTGATTGCTGCAGCTGAGGCAACGCCAAGAATACGATTAAAAAGATAAGCCCGGCGATGGCGAGCACCAAGACTACTTCGATGATGGTAAATCCTTTGTCTTTCTTTGAGAGCTGGTTTGTCATAACTACCCTTTCTTGGTTGTTGTTTAGATTTTCCGCCTACTATCGCGGAAACTTTATGGGTGTAATTGTAGGTAAGCATAAGCTAAATTGCAAGGAGTTAAGAGGGTGATGACTTCTCCCTCTTAGTTCCCCGCCGTACAGCGGGTCAGTATCTCCTTCTCAATCGGTATCAATGAAATCGCAAATAAATTGTCGATTTCATTGATTATTCAGGCGACGCGATGCCTAGTTCTAGAGGGCGATGTTTTGGCCGACCAAACCATAAACCGGAATCAAGATTGCGCCGACCATGGTACCGGCCACTAATGCCAGCACCACCATCAGTACCGGTTCGATGGTGGTAGATATAGTCTTAACCTCATTATCCAGCTCGTTCTCATAAAAAGTGGCGGTCTTATCCATCATCTTGTCAATCGCGCCGGATTGCTCGCCGATTCTAATCATTTGCGGCACCAGCTGTAAGAAATTGGGGTCGTCTTTGATTGATTCGGATAAGGCCTTGCCGCCTTTGACTTTCTCGGCGGCTTTTAAGGTTGCGTCGCGAACGTGGACATTGTTGACCGCGTCGGCTGTAATCCGCATCATCTCCAGCATAGGTACCCCGGTACCCATGAGGGTCGAGCCGGTCCGGGTCCAACGGGCCATATAAAGTTTTTCAAACAATTTGCCGAACAACGGAACGCTGGTCTTAAACTTGTCAAAGACAGACCGGCCGGTTTCGGTATCGATATACCGCCGTAAGAAGTAGATTCCGCCGGCCGTCACGATTATAACCAGCCACCATAGGCTGGTTATAAAGCGGGAAACCGCCAGCAAGGCCGCGGTAATGAACGGCAATGATTGGTCAAGATCCTTATATAACAGCTCCACTTGGGGCAAAACCGTGGTCAGCATAAAGATAACCACGCCTAAAATAACTATGACTACGATTACCGGATATACCAGCGCGCCGCGCACCTTGGACAGTACCTCGGCGTCTTTTTCCTGCTGGGCGGCAATCCGCTCCAAAGCCTGGTCCAAAGTTCCGGAGGCTTCGCCGGCCTCGATTAAGCTGGTAAAAACCGTATTGAATATCTTAGGGTGCTTAGCCAGTGATTTAGCGAAGGCATTGCCGCCTTCCACGTCCGCTATAACTTCGCTGATGATGAGCGAGAAGGACCGGTTATCGATTTGCTCCTGTACGGTACGCAAGCTCTGGGTCAAGGGCAGACCGGCATTAATCAAAGTTGACAGCTGGCGGGCGAATAAGACCTTATCCCTGGTCTTAATACGGTCCCTGAAACCCTTAAGCAATCCGCGTTTCTCTCCCTTTAAATGGATATCGGTCGGGGCTAAACCTTGGCCGGCCAACAATTTGGCGGCGGCTTGCTCGGACTGGGCTTGAACCTCGGCTTTGACTACCTGGTCCGACTTGGTATCGCGGGCGGTGTACTCGTAAGTTAGCACGGAGCAAATCTCCGTGCTAACCGTATCAAGTATAAAGTATCAAGTATAAAGTATGGGTTTTTATTGAAACTGTTGCTATACGTAATACTTAATACGTCATACATAATACTTGCCCTATCCGCGCATCATCCTATCAAGCTCCTCGATATCGACGGCGTAGTTGCGGGCTTCTTCGTAGGTAATGGTGCCGTTGTGAATTAGTTGGACCAACGTTTTATCCATGGATTGCATACCGTGTTCGGCGCCGGTCTGGATAACGGCTTCCAATTGATGGGATTTGCCTTCGCGGATAATGTTTCTGACCGCCGGTGTAGCCACCAAGACCTCGGCAGCCGCCACTCGCCCGCCGCCAATACCCGGTATCAGCCGCTGGGAACAAATAGCCATCAATATATTGGCCAGCTGGGAGCGGATTTGCGGTTGTTGGTGGGGCGGAAAAACGTCAATCATGCGGTCAACCGATTGGCTAGCCGAGTTAGTGTGAAGAGTGGCAAAAACCAAGTGGCCGGTCTCGGCAATGGTAATGGCGGCGGAAATGGTTTCCAAATCCCGCATCTCGCCGATTAGCACCACGTCCGGATCTTGGCGCAAAGACGAACGCAGGGCGGCCGAGAAGGAATAAGTATCATAGTGGACTTCGCGCTGGACCACCACGGCTTTTTTGCTTTTATGGGTAAATTCAATCGGGTCTTCAATGGTAATGATATGGGTCGGCCGGTCCTGGTTGATTTTATCCACCAAGGCCGCCAGAGTGGTGGATTTGCCGGAACCGGTCGGTCCGGTAATAAGCACTAGGCCTCTGGGATAATCGGCAAATGTGCTGATTACCGGCGGCAAGCCCAATTGTTCGATAGATAAAATCTCATTTGGAATTAGGCGCAAAGCCCCGGCTAAGTTGCCGCGCTCGTGGAAAGCGTTGACCCGGAAGCGCCCCAGCTCGCCAAAGGCGAATGAAAAATCAAATTCCTTGTCTTTAAGCAGGATCTGTTTCTGATCTTCGTCCAAAATAGCGAATACCAGCGATTCGACGCCTTCTTCGTCCAGGACTTTACCGCCTTGGACCGGAGTCAAACTGCCGTCGATTCTGAGCATAGGCGGCAAACCGACTTGCAAATGAAGGTCAGAGGCCTTTTTCTTAATGACCTCTTCCAGCAGTAGTTCGATTCTAAGCTCCGCCATAAACTCCCTCCCCTCGGTCGGTCAAAATTACAAACCCCAAATGGCAAATGGCAAACAAATCGCCACTTTCAGTCGCTGAATAACCCACGTTTGGATTTTGTAGTTTGGTACTTATTTGTAATTTGTGATTCGAAATTTGAGATTTCACTTTGTATCCTTAGGCGCCGTCCAGCGCGGCCACTCGATTGACTTCTTCTAACGTAGTCAGTCCTTGCAAAGCTTTCAGATAACCGTCCTCGCGCATGGTGACGGTACCTTGAGTTTGCGCCAGTTTTTGAATCTCGTTGCTGGTCGAGCGCTTGATAATCAAGTTCTCTATCTCCTCGTTGACGTCAATGACCTCGTACAGCCCCATTCGGCCCTTGTAGCCGCCAGGACTCTGTTTGGAGTCTTTACCCTTGTACAAAGTATAAGCTTTTTGGTCGGCCAGTGGCAAATCATCATAACCTAGGTCTTTGGCCGCCTCAGCCTCGTCGGCTTTGGTTTTGGGCAACAGCTTGGACAGGGTCTCTTTAATCGAAGCGGTCTCGCCCTCGTTGGACTCGTACTTTTCCTTGACCCCTTCTTCTATCCGGCGCACCAATCTTTGGCCGATAACCGTATTAACGGTACTGGCGATTAAAAACGGTTCGATACCCATATCCAGCAATCGAGGCAAAACGCCGGCGGCCGAGTTGGTATGCAAAGTAGAAAAGACCAAATGGCCGGTCAACGCGGCTTGGACGGCCAGTTCGGCGGTCTCCTTGTCCCGAATTTCTCCTACCAGTATGACATCGGGGTCCTGGCGCAAAATCGAACGCAGTCCATTGGCAAAGTTCAACCCGACATCAGCATTTACTTGAATCTGATTGACGCCGCTAATTTTATATTCAACCGGGTCTTCTAATGTGACGATATTTATTTCGTCGGAAATAATTTCCTGGATAAGCGCGTACATGGAAGTCGACTTGCCTGAACCGGTAGGACCGCTGGTCAGCACCATGCCGTTGGGCTGTTTTATACCTTTTCTGATGGCCCTTAAGGCCCGGCCTTTATAGCCCATATCTTCCAGTTTTAAGCTGACGCCGGATTTATCCAGCAGTCTGATGACTACCTGCTCGCCCCAAACTACCGGGGAAATGGCGATACGCAAATCAATCTCTTTGCCTCCGACTTGAATATCAAACTGGCCGTCTTGCGGCACCCGGTGCTCGTCTATTTTAAGCGAGCTGAGGATTTTTACCCGGGACACCAGAGCCGGTTCGATGGACTTGGGCAGACGCATAATTTCTCGAAGCACTCCGTCCACGCGGGCCCGAATCTTAACGTCGTTAGGCAACGGTTCGACGTGGATGTCCGAGGCTCCGGCTTTAGCGGCATATTCCAAGATGGTGGTCAGCGCCCGGCTGATGGGCGAGTCTTGAACGATGGTTTTAATATCCTTAGGCTTGCCTCGGCGCTTGTCCGCGGCCGCTTCATTAGCGGCCGCTTCTTCCGCGGCCGAAGTGTTGCCGGCCTCCAGCGCCTCGGAGATACCCGCGTCCAATCCCACGTGATATTGAGTCATCACGTTCTTTATACCCTGTTCAGAGGCCAGGTAAACTTTGAGCGGACGGCCGATTTTATTAGACAAAAAGTCCACGGCTTGCACGTTGTTGGCGTCCAACATGGCTACTACCAGGCGATTCTGCATTTCTCCCAAGGGCACAGCCATGAAACGCTCGGCGATTTCCCTAGGCAGCAAGCTGAGGATTTTGGCGTCTATGGCAGCGTCAGACAAATTGACGTACGGCAAATTCGTGACCTGGGCAATGGTCTTAGTCAGCTGTTCGTCGGTGACAACGTTCTTTTTTACCAGGAATTGAAAGAGCGGTTCTTTAGCTTTAATCGCTTCGTCGCGGTAGTGAGTCAAATCTTCGTCGGCCACCAGGCCTTGATTGACCAAGAATTCTTCGACTTGCTGTTGGTTGTCGGTCGATAAAACGCTCATGCCAAGATATCGGCCTAGTTGCCGGTATCCGGCAAGAAGGGCGTATCGCTTCCGCCGGAACCGATTTCAATCAACTGGGTAGGATTAACCGCCGAATCGTTGAAAACCTGCGTACTGGGCTGGGCAAAGTCGGGTGTGATGAGAGTGACTTGTTCCACGGCGGTCGAACGGCTGGTATCGGTATTAATCAACGCGTCGCCTACGAAGTAAGACGCTGCCAAGCTGATGCTGACTACTAGGATGATAACCGCTATATCGCCTTGTTTTATCATTGTACTTCCTTCATTTCCACGTTTATGTCGGCTTCCGGCTGGTAGTAGGTGGTAAGCGCGATTTCCGCTTTGATATTGTTATCGTTGCCGCTGATGGCAATGGCGTTAATCCGCATCGGCCGGATACTCCTGTCCAAAGTCTCAATAAATTTCCTAAGGTCGTCGTATCGGCCGATAACGGTTATATCGAACGGAATCTCCACCGGCTCGGGATTAACCGCGGTTTGCTCGGCTTGTTCGCTGTCATCGGTACCGATAAAACCATCCAGCACCATGCCGTTGCGCTTGGCCAGTACGTCAATCGAGGTAATCAGCGCCGCGAAGTCATACTTGCTGGGCAGTGCGTCCAGTACATCCTGGGATTTGATATCACCCTGTTCGAATACCTCGAACTGGGTCTTTAGCAGTTCGGCGTTCGTGACGTTTTGCCGCAATGTCTCATTGGCGGCCTGTTTGCCGCCCAGTACGCGCGTGTTGTAACTTCGCAAATCCCACAGGAAATTAAGCGCTACGATAGAAAACGATACGACTATCGAAGCTGTCACCACGGTAGTCAGCACGGTAGATTTGGCTTTGGCGATAGCCTGGCGCTTACCGGAGAAAATTTTATTGACTCTCATTTAATCATCCTCCGAGTCGTCGCTAAATAAAGCCGGCCGCTGGGTAACGGAAGATGAAGTAGTAATTTTAGGCACCGTCAGCCGGGCGTTATTCAGCCGGTTGTCAAACAGCAGAGAGTCAAATTTTACGGCTACGGTATAGTTCACTATGTCGTCTTCTACCACCGGGTCGGCCAGCACTACGCTGGTAAACGGCCTTATGGGCGCTTCCGCTCCCTCATAAGCAAATTGGACGTTCTTGATAGTATCAACAAACACGTTGACGGCCTTGGGGTCTGGGGCCGTTCCGGATAGCTCGGCGCTTAACTGGTCATCACTTAAAAAGAATTCGATTTTAGTCAGGCTGACGTCCGGCGGGACCATGTCGCCCAGATAAGTAAACAGTCTATCCACCGCCGGTTTGGTTTCATGCAGACCGGGTAAAGCTTCCAATTGCTTTTGGATGGTTACGATTTTGCCCAAGTCCTGGATTGATTGGAGTTGGACCAAAGAATTGTCGATATCCGACTGGACGTCCGATAATTGCAGGCGCTGGACGCCATATACGAATATCGCCAGCAGTACCGTCAAGGTCACGAACAGTAAACTAACCAGCAAAGAGCCCACCATGAACATCCGCTTGAAACGTTCGGTCTTTAAGTACTCTTTCTTTATGTCAGGCAGCAAGTTGAGGGTAATCATGACTGAGACCCCCGTTCCGCCAGGCCAACGGCTACGCTGAAGTGGTTAGACAGGGCGATAAGGTCGTTATGCTTGGCTTGCGGATAAGACACGTTGAGCCAAGAATTGCCGATTTCTATTTGAATGCCCAATTGGTTGGCCAAATACAGCGGAAACCCCGGCAAGGTTGACGCGCCGCCCGATACCACGATTTTCTCTAGTTTTACGCCGCTATAACGGGTAGCGAAGTACTTTATGGATTTTTGAATCTCCGCTACCAGGCCATCAACCATGCCCTGAAGAGCGCGATAAACCTGGCCCTCCAGTTTATCCTGGTTAAGGCCGAACTTAAAAACGAACTGGGCGGCCTGTTTTTCATCGACATTCAGGTTTTGCTGGGCGGTTTTGACAAAAGTACTGCCGCCGGTGGGAATCGAACGTACCAGCCTGGGGTTACCGCCGTAACTGATAACCAAGTCGGTGGCTTTGTCGCCGATATCGATAATCATATAGGCGCCGCTGGAAGCGTTAGGCAACAGCGAACGGCAAAGGGCCAACCCGTCAGGCTCTATAGCTACCACGTTGAGTCCCATGCCTTCCAACATATCCAGCCGAGCCTCGGCGAACGAGTTGGATACCGCCGCGATTAAAACCTCCACGTTGTCTTTGTTAAGAGGCGACTCGCCCAACACCGCCCAATCTACCTTGGATTCGTTGATTGACATCGGAATGTGGGTTTCCAGCTGGTATTGGATGGTTTTGGCTAGTTCGTGCTCGGCTAATTTAGGAAAATCCACTACTGTGGCGAACATCTTATTAGACGGCACGCCCACTACTACGTCTTTAAGGGTAATGCCGGTCTGCTTGATAACCTGGCCGACAATTTCCGCCAGTCGCTTTTGGTCAGCCGTAGAATCGCTTTCAGCCGTCTTGGCGTCAACCGGCAGACTGCCGTACCGGGCCAGACTCTTGGCCGTACCGCCGCCGCGCAGTTGGACTACCCGCACGGCCGTGGTGCCGATATCCAGCGCAAAAAATTCACTGAAACCGAGCAGATTCTTGAGGTTCATCTTGTTTGGTATTCTAGCATAAGCGTATTGCCCCCACCCATATGCATCTTAGAAAATCGGCGGCAAGTCCCTAAGCTGTTGAATCGGGTACTGGTTGGTATCGTCTCCTCCGCCGCGGTTAAAGACCGGTTCGGCCAGCCAGAACCATGGCTGGAAGATGATGGTTTCCGCCGCGCAACGGCGGTTGATACTGTTATAAACGGTTGACGCGCCTATACAGCGGTTAAGGTTGTTACCCGTGGCCGCCTCGTTGGTTCCGCCCATCGTCCGCCTAAAAGCAATCTCGTTGGCAATCAGCGACCCGTTAACTTCCAAATGGCCATCGCAACTGCCGTCGGCAACTAAACCGCCTGACGGCGGCTGGCCGTCATCACAGGTGTTTATCACGCCGTTGGATATGTATACGCCGTCAATTCGGCTGACATTGTCAGCGACACTTATATTGCCTGCGACTATAAAGACCACGAACGGTATGTCTCCTAAAGCCAGACTTCCGGAGTCAAGGATAATGTTGCGATTAATTTCAAAATTGCCGTTTATCAAAATCGTAGCGTTACCATCGAAACTATTGAAAGGCCGTCCGTTCGACGTGTAGCTCACCGTAGACCTGGCAATTCTATACTGGCCCTCAGAAATAGTATTGCTGTTAATGGAACTTAAGTTCTGGGCGTTATTCCAAAGCGCATTATCGATGTTGCCTCCCGTCCCGCCGCCGTCAAACAGATTGGCTATACACCTCTCGGCGCCAAAATTTCCAGCCGAAGGACTGTTAGCGAAGGCTAACAACAAGTCCAGGGACTCATCGGAGGTACCGAATTCCGTAATCCGGCCCTGGGCGAAGGCGGCATATTCATCCAAAGCGCCCACTCCCGGCAGGCCAAGCTGAGTGCCGTTTGACGCCAGTCTGTTTCTAACATGGGAAGATATCTCGCCCGGGCCGGTGACCGAGCAGTTTCCGTTAATCGCCCAGCCGCCGCCGGACCAGGTATCGTGTTCCAGGACGTGCAGGTACGGTCCGTCGCTGACGTCGAAGCAAAGCGTATCGTCCACAACCGGGTTATTGGCCAGGCTGGTTCCATCGGAATAACCTTGCTCCCAGTTTACAAAGACTCTGACGCAAACGTTATCGCCAACCCTTACGTTGGTATTAATCCTAACGCTAAAACTTCTTTGGAACTGCGAGCTCCAGCTGATTTGGCCGGTATTAACGCTGGCCGCGCCCGCTGTCGTAATCGCGGCGTTGCCGGTAGTTACCTGCGCCCTGACATTGAGGCTGGGAGTAGGCCCGCCGGTGGCCGTACTGGGCAGTTCGCCTCCATCGCTATTATTTATGGAGTAGCCCGCGGTAATCGTCTCGCCGGCGCCGGCGCTTCCCGGCAAACTTATGTTCGGGTCGTTTTCCAGCTCAAACCGCAGGTTATATATTGTGTAACAAATGGGCGTGGAGAACCGCGGACCGTTGTTGGTGATGGTGGAAGTGGGCGTTGACTGCCCGGTTACGGGATTGGCGCTGGTCAGGAAACATACCCGGCTGCCATGCTTGGCAGTGGCTGGAATCCTATAATTAAGCGTCAATGTCCTGGTTGCCACGGCGCCTATGCCGCCTTGGCTGGAGCTTAAGCCCCCGGTAGTGGTCCACGGCCCGGTTGGACTGGGCCCGACCATTATCCGATGGGTATAGGTCCGTCCCGTCCCGTTGCCGGTATTTTGCACCGGCCCCCGGATTGCCAAAACGGTACCTGGTTTCGGCCCGGTAGCGGTATCGGCTGGACCGATTGGCGGACGGGGATGATAATCCCAAATCGTAGGAGGTACGGGAGGCGGCGGACAGGGAAGATCGTAGTTTATGCTGTCATACGGCAATTTAAACTGGATGCCGTTGGTTTTAATAACGTTATACCAAATCCAAGCATATTTATGATTCGGCCTGATTGTCACGCTGGCCGAGCCCGGCTGATTGTTACCCTGACGGGGGTAGATCTGAATTCGTCCCGTCTCAGCTCCACCAGCGTTATATTCAATAAGGTCGGTGTAGTAATTGAGGTTGGTCTGCAGCCCGCCCCAATCGTCGTCAAACCATTCGAGCAATCTTGTGGTCGGCACGGTTAGCGCACAATCGGGCGCGAAGGTCATGGTGAAATGTGAAAACGAGTTGGCCGCATTGACCCGGTCCTGCAAGGCAAATTTGCTGGTGGCGCCCTTGGAATAGCCAATCAGGCCGGCAGTGTCCAACCTCATTTGGAAACCATTAACCCCGCCAATCGCTCCTATATGCGTGGCATAGAACTCAGCCACGTACCAACCCCGGTACCCACCCTGTACGGTCGATGCGGTCAAACCGCTGAATGCCAGCGTCCGATAGCCGCCGCATCCCGCGGGATTCGGACCGGGAGTGTTGTAGACCGCTCGAACATCACCCCAGTTTGTGGCGTCGTTGGCGGCCACGCTGTATATCACGTACTGGGTTGGGGCGTAAACATTGCTGTCAATGCCGGAGCCAGTGCAGTGATCGGCATGCAAAATACTAATTTGACCGCTGCCGCCGCTGGAAGGCGGAAGGTAGATACGAACCTGCGATTGAGGCGCATCAAGCCCGTTGCCTGCGCCAATCCGGGCAACCTCCATGAAAACGGCCGTACCGGCGGTAAAGTCGGCCGAGTTCGGCATGACAGTCGACGATCCGGCGCTCACGGGTTGAGCTCGTACCAGCACGGCAAATAAACCTGCCGCGGCAATAAAAATGGTGCACCTAAGCCATGCCGGCAAAAGTCTACCCATCGCTTTGTAACCGGCCAATCTTTTCCTCAACGTAGGCCTTTTCTTCGCTGAATTGTTCTGCCGACGTTCCGGCTTCATTATAATAATCCCAGGCCTGCTGGTAGTAGCTAAGCGCGTTTTGGCTGTCATTTTGCTTCTCGTAAAGTCCCGCGATACTCAAATACAACCAACCCTGCGGTTCTTTCGTCAGATTGAGCGACTGAAGATAATAATCAAGGGCTTGGCTAAAATCACCCTCGTCATAACTTAACGCCCCCAAAGACGCGTAGAAAGCCGCCTTGTCCTCGTCGCTGTTGAGTGTCTCCACCGTGTTGGCGGTCTCGACATTTTTAAGATAAGACGCCGGTGTCGTGTCTTGGTCTGGTGGGGCCGGTTTTGAATAATAACGGCCATAGAAGTACGCTCCGGCCGTCAACAGCGCGGCTAATAAAATCACCGTGCCTAAAAGAGCCAGCGGCCGCCAGCGTTTGGAAACGGCTATGGATAACCTAGCCCTCAATCCGGAACGAACAGCGGTTTCCGCCTTTTCTTCCTTGGTATTTACATCGCTGGTTTTATTTTCTGGCTTCCGGGGCATTTGGAGTCTCATTCGCTTATGCTTTAGTTGTTATCGTACTGGAGTTTCTTGGGTAAATCAATCTGTTGAAAGAATTACGGACTATTGTCTGGGCTGACTAGCTTAATATCTGTTAGTGTGTTAATATGACCTCTGTAAAATTGATTAAAACAAAAAGTGTCCGCTCTACCCGTTCTACCATCCAACAACCTATTCAAGCATTTAAATTCGGTTATTAAGAGAGTTGCATGGATTAGCGATGCTAGTGTCGCGCGGTTGCGCGCGATTTGGCCGCAATTAATGCACCATCTGTGGATTTCCGGCGCGGCAGCTACAATATTGATATCAGTCGTCTTGCTATCTGCTTTTGTCTGGCCGGGTAATATTGATTATTCATTCGCTAAAAATCAAAACTGTCTAAACAATCCGGTATTCCTGCCAAACATGGTTCAATCTCCGTCTGATGGCTCTTATGCCCTAATGTTTGAATCCCAGCGCCGGTTGTTTGGTTATCCGCTGTTCGCCGCCCAAACCTGCGCCGAACTTAAAAACCCGTCTCAAGCCCACATAGAGCATCAGTTTGAGTTGACCCATACCTGGCTGCCCTTTTTATCCAAAAGTATAAAATTGCCGCCTCCCGAGCCGGCTAATCTCAAGTTGGGCCGGCCGGAAAATTTGCCGGTCGCTACCAGCGGCGCCCTGGTCCTTCACCTCAGCCAGCCCGACCAAACTTTTGACTACCGGCTGTCGGCTAACGGCGCCAGTACTATGTGCGCCAAACTGCAGGCCGCTCTGCTTTGTAATTTAGACAAGCTCAGTCTTAAACAAGGCGATAGTTATGATTTCAAATTGGAACGGCTGTTTGACGGCCGCTCAATCGGGACTGTTTACGAGCACCAGCTTGAAACTGTTAACCCCGTAAAAATCACCGGCTCCAGTATCAAATCAGGCGAGACCGTGCAGGATATCCCCGCCGGGCTGACGCTGACCGCCTCCAAGCCCTTAAAAAGCCATGACGAGCTGAATCTTTACCTCGTCTCCGGCGACCAGCCAATCCTGGTAGAGACTAGTGTAGCCACCAATGGCAAAAACCTATCTCTTAAGTTTGCCCAGCCTTTAACCCGCAGTGCCAAATTCGAACTGCGTCTAGGTAATTTGACGGCTTTGGATGAAGGCTATCTGCTCAAACCATACTCTCTGAGATTCACCACTTCGGGCGGGCCAAAGGTAATTGGCGCCAGTATTGGCACCTATGGGGTAAATCCGTCCCAAAATATAGTTTTAGCTCTGGACGCGCAACCAAAAAGCGGACAAAAGCTCAACGATTTCATTAAGCTTAGCGGCAACTTCCAATACTCTCTGTCGCAATCCGGCAAACAAATCGTCATCTCCCCTATTGGCAGCTGGCCGAGATGCGCGCGTTTTAGTATCCAATACCGGGACGGGCTTAAAAATCGTTACGGTGTCAGCGGAGGTTCGGCTTGGCAGTTTGATTCCCGGACTCTTTGCCAGACTGTATCGGCTATCGGCAGTTCGGTAGAAGGCCGGGGTATTTACGTTTATCGGTTCGGCAGCGGCAGTCAGAACATCATTTTTGTCGGCGGCACCCATGGAGATGAGACCAGCTCGATTTATACCTTGACTTCCTGGATAGATTGGCTGGAAGCCAATTACGACTTAATCCCCGGCGATAAAACCGTCATAGTCGTACCGAACATCAATCCGGACGGCTCGGCCGCAGGCCAGCGGACTAACTCCCGTGACGTGGATTTGAACCGCAATTTCCCGGCCAACAATTGGAAGCAGGACGTTATCATGCCTGGCGGCTCGCTCAATAAAGGCGGGGGCGGCAGTTCCCCGTTATCGGAACCTGAATCTTCAGCCCTGGCCAGTTACGTACCGGGCCAAAACCCTAAGCTGGTACTGACTTATCACGCCGTCGGCTCGCTGGTGATTGCCAACGAGTCCGGCAGTTCCAGCTCCTTAGGGGCGGCCTATGCCCAGCAAAGCGGCTTCTGGGCGCTGGACGGTAGTGCCAGCGGCGGTATATTCACCCATGACACCACCGGCGCGTTCGAAGATTGGCTGCACGACAAATACGGCATCCCGGCTTTGCTGATAGAACTGTCCAGCTACTACGGCAACGAGTTTTGGAACCACCAATCCGCTATGTGGAGCATGGTCAAATCCTAGGATATTTATCCTACCCCTGTTAGAATCTATTGGTTATGCCATTATCTATCGGAATCGTGGGCCTGCCCAATGTCGGCAAGTCCACCTTGTTTAACGCCCTGACTAAAAATGATATTTTGGCGGCCAATTATCCGTTTGCCACCATCGAGCCCAATACCGGCGTCGTGCCGATACCAGATGAGCGTTTGGAGCAACTAGCCAAGCTATTTAACCCCAAGGAAGTTATCCCGGCAGTTATCAAGTTTGTAGATATCGCCGGGTTAGTGGCCGGCGCGCATAAAGGCGAGGGTCTGGGCAATCAGTTCTTGAGCCATATCAGAGAAGTAGACGCCCTAGTCATGGTAGTCAGAGCCTTTGCTTCAACCGACGTCCAACACGTAGAAAACAGCGTCCATCCCGGGCGAGACATTGATATTATTTTGACCGAATTGGTGCTAGCCGATTTACAAACCGTAGACAAGCGCCTGCCGGTTCTAGACAAGGAAGCCCGGGCAAATCCCAAGCTAGAACCGGACGTTGAGCTGTTAAGTTCAGCCAAAAAATTACTGGAAGACAACCAGCCGCTTCATGACGACTCCGAGTTAGCAAAAAATGCCCGTGATAACGACAATTTTAAACAGCTTCAGCTACTGACTTTAAAGCCAATTATCTACGTTTTCAACGTCGATGAGTCCGATTTAACAGATGTTGATAAGCAAATAGAGCTGAACAAATTAATTGCTCAAGATGAAAGCGTGTGGTTGAGCGCGGCTATGGAATCCGAGCTTAAAGACCTGCCGCAAAACGAGGCCGATGAGCTACTTAAAAGCATTCGCATAGACGAGCCAGGGCTAAACAAACTAGCCAAAGCCGCCTACTCCGCTTTGGATTTACAAAGTTTTTTGACGGCCGGCCCAAAAGAAGTCCGAGCCTGGACGATTTCTAAAGAAGCCACCGCGCCGGAAGCGGCCGGTACCATCCACAGCGATTTTCAAAAAGGCTTCATCGCCGCCGACGTGGTCACGTTTAGCGATTTAATCGCCGCCGGCTCCTGGCCCGCCGCACGCTCGCAGGGCAAGGTACGAACCGAGGGCAAAAATTATAAAATGGAGCCGGAAGACGTAGTTGAATTCAAATTCAATGTTTAATCAATTATTATCTCTTTGGCAATTGGGAAAGAATTATAACCCTTTACACTCATGCTGGCACAATAAGCCCCGGCCATCTCAATAACCATGTAGTCGCCGATAGCGGCTTTTTGCAGCGGCCGGGGGGCGATTTTTTCTGGGTTATTGGGTTCATTTGTCAGTGTGTCGCTCGATTCGCAGCAGTGACCTATTACCACATAGTCAGCTTGCTCTTCAGGCGTATTGTTGTTACTCGGTACCACTACTAACGGGTGCTGGGCACCGTACATGGCGGGGCGTACGATCTCGGTCATACCGGTGTCTAGTTTTAAAAAGTCATCTCCCTCGTCACCTGTGTCCGTCTGGTCGATTATGGTGCTGACAATAGCCCCGGCTCTAGCTGTTAGATATCGACCAGGCTCAACTTCGAGGCGTATTTTGCGTCCAGTTTTGGCATAAAATCCCTCAAGTTTTTTCTGGGCTACAAGACCTATGGCTGGTAAATCTGCTCCATTTTGGCCACTCATATATCCTAATTTAAAGCCGCCTCCCAAATTCAAAATTGAGGCGTCGGGAAACTGCTCCAGCGCAAACAACCCTGCATCCATCAGTTGCCCCCAAATTTCTGGGTCGCTGCCGGTACCAATATGAATATGGAGTCTCTCGATATTTAGGCTATAGCGTTTAGCTATAGCTCGAATCTTGTCGCCGTGATTGTCGCGCTCGTGGAACCAAATTCCAAATCCAACCTCGATACCGCCGGTAGTGAGTCGGTGGTTAGCCCCGCTGCCTAGTCCGGTGTTAAGACGCACACTGACACTCGTACCTGTAGCAACCTTGCCGTACTCCTCGAGTTGATGAAGCGACGTAGCGGTAAATTTAACACCGGTACCAATGGTTTTTCGGATATCGCGGGGCAGTTGTTGAGAAGTAAGCAGAATCTTGGCGGGGTTGATGCCGACGGCGATAGCATCTAGGCATTCGTATTCAGAGCTGGCGTCTATCTCAAGCCCAAGGTTGTCAAACAGCTTTAGTATCTCCGGGCGCGGGTTGGCTTTCATGGCGTAGCGCACAGTCAGGCCATATGGAACGTTAGAAAATGCCGACTTAACTTCACCTGCAGCGGCCGCTAGGCTACTGCGTGAGTACACGTAAAGCGGCGTATCATGTTCCAACGCCAGTTTTCTTACTTGATCTGGTTTTAGAAATCGCAGTTTTTCCATTAATTGCTCCTGGTTGATCTAAGTAAATAAAAGCGCTCCCGGTTGCCTTTGGCGCCGGTGACTTCCGAATCGGTCTTATCGACAATTACGAAGTGTGATTTAGCCCAATCCTCGAAATTTTTGAGAATTTGGCGGCGGATGGTGTCATTCTTGATTATTCCCTGATGTTTGAATTTATCTCCGGCCTCGAATTGAGGCTTGACCATGGCTAGGATTTGCGCTTTGGGGCCGACCAGTTTGGCTACGGTCGGCAATATCTGCTTAAGAGATATAAAAGATACGTCAATTAATGCTAAATCTATGGTTTCATCGGTTTTAAAGTCCCTGATATCAGTTTTTTCATGCGATTCCACCCGGTTGTCGGCTCGTAATTTAGGATGCAGCTGGCCGGTTCCAACGTCAACGGCTATGACTTTCCGGGCACCTTGAGACAAGGCGTAATCGGTAAAACCACCAGTGGAACTGCCGACATCCAGCACCGTTCTGTCTTTAAATTCTAGTTTGAAATGCACGGCCGCTGAAGCCAGCTTAAGAGCCGCTCGGGATACATATTGTTCCCCTGTTAGAGATAACTTATCAGTAGACTTAATAGGTTGTCCGGCCTTACCGGCAGTCTGGCGGTTAATCCGGACCCGGCCCAGTTTTATATACGATTCGGCCTGCGAGCGGCTAGATACCAATTTACGCCGGACTAATTCAACGTCCAACCTTTTCCTAGGTTCCTTCCCTTTATTCATTCTAATTTTCCTAGGAATTTAAGAACCATAAAGCCACGTTTGGTTATACGGTGGTGCACCGAACTTCTCATGTACTTCTTACGAACTAAGCCAGCACTATGAAGTTGGCGGACATGGACGCTAATGGTCTTGTAATTGGCCTTCATGGACTGAGACATATCTTCCACAGTAATCCCAGGCCGCACGTTAATCAGCTTCAACAAATCTATCCGATAATGGTTTGCAAACCCTTTGACAATCGTTTGCAACCGAAATGAATCCTTTAGTCTATGCATGCTGGTATTCCTAAGAATATTAGAATGGTTAAATTTAACCAAAAGCGAATAGGCTGGATGATTAAACTATGGCCTAGATTTTGGCTCGTTCGACATAGGACCCGCCGCCGCGGGTATCGACGATTATGGTATCGCCGACTTTAATAAAAATCGGTGCCTGCAGCCCGCGGCCCGTCTCTAAAGTTACTTCCTTTAAAACCGTGGACTGGGTATCACCCTTAGCTACTTGCGGGGCGGACACGACTTTAAGCGCCACTTTTACCGGCAGTTCTATGCCAATGGCCCGGCCCTCAAACAGCTGGACTTTGACTTCCGCTCCTTCCGGTAAAAACCCCATATCATCGCTCACAAGTTCTTCATCCAAAACAAATTGCTCAAACGTGGTTTTGTCCATAAAGTGGGCTGACTGGCCATCGGCGTAAAGGAACTGGGCGGTTTGGCGCTCAAGGGCGGCCGCGGCTATTTTTTCATTGCCTTTGAAGGTCTTATCCAACGTCCGGCCGTCGACTAAGCTCTTGACCCGGACATTGACGATTGAGCCGCCGCGCCCCATGACTTTTTGAGAATAATCGACAACTTGATACGGAGTACCGTCCAGCTCGATGACCGTGCCTTTTTTGAGCTCGGTTATGCCGTACATAAACGGTTTATCTGACTACGAAGGGCAATAATGCTAGATGGCGGGCCTTCTTGATCGCTCTAGCCAGCTGTTTTTGCTGTTTTTCGGTTAGGCCGGTCTTTTTGCGGCTTTCAATCTGGCCAAACTGATTTAAGTAGCGCTGAAGGGTCTTGAAGTCTTTATAATCAAAGATGTCCGGGTGGTCGTTTCGTCTGGCCATATTGGTTCCTTTAGAAGGGAATATCGCTTAAATCTACCGGTTCGTCATCAATATCCTCGATAACTACTTCGTTATCATCGGCCGGTTTCTTTGAGTTGGTCTTCTTAGCCGGACTGGTGCTTTTAGCCGCGGGCCCCGCTCCGGGCGTACCGTCGCCCTGTCCGCCGATGAAGTTAAAATCTTCCACCACTACCTCTACCTTGGAGCGCTTCTGTCCGTCTTGCTCCCAACTGCGCTGTTGCAGGCGTCCGGATACTAGCAAAGCCCGGCCCTTTTGCATGTATTGATTGATGATTTCTCCAGCTTTGCCCCAAGCATTGCAGTCAATGTAGTCAACGGCTTCCTGCTGTTCGCCGTCGGCATTGCGCCAAGTTCGATTGATAGCCAGGGAGAAACCGCATACGGTCTGTCCGTTGGGGGTGGTTCTCAGTTCCGGGTCGCGGGTCAGGTTGCCCAGCAAAATGACTTTATTAAATCCTTTGGCCATATCTTAGTCCTCCTTATCCGACTTGGAGTCTTTATCCTCATCGTCCTTGTTAACTTCCTTTCGCGCCTCGCTGTCCTCTGATACGGGAACGGGATACGTCAATAAGTAGCGTATCACTTCATCGGTAATATTAAAGGCCTTTTCCAGCTTGCCGATAGATTCTACCGGCAGTTCTACCTCGTAATATACATAAACCGCGAAGTCTTCGTGGTCTATGGGATAGGCCAGTTTGCGCTTGCCCCAAGTGTCGGATTTGGCAATCTTGCCGGCTAATTGTTTTATGATGCCTTCGATTTTTTTGAGCGGTTTATCCAAATCTATTTCTAAATCGGGATGTAATAAGACTACTAGCTCGTATGGCTTCACTGCGACTTTCCTTCCTTACTTGATATGGATGCTATCAGCCCGCGCGCACCAGAGGCCGCAGGCTTAAGGTTGTTTGTATCGGCTTAATCCTATCAGTCCCACCCCTGTTTGTCAATCAAGGCTCTAAGGGATAAAACGGACGATGCGTTTGGCCTGGGTTTGGCGGCCAAAACTATTAATCGCGGTAATAGTAATAGTATTAGTGCCTTCTACCAATATTACCGAGGTATTAAAGCCCCCGCCAGGGTCAACCGGCACGTTGAAACCGTTGACGTAAACTTGGGCTTGCTCGGAAGTCTGGCCGGCCACGGCGGTGGTCGGCTGGTCAGTGATTAGACCGACCACCGGCTGGGCCAGGTCCAAAGCCGGACGGGCGGCGGCCACGAACGTCCGCCAGCCTAAGAATCCGATTACAGCCAACCCTAAAATTACAGCGGTGGCGGATAAACTTAGCCGGGATAGGACAATCATCGGCTTGAATCTGTATGGCTCGGCCGGTTTATAAGGCACGTGATGTTCGTAATCGGCCGGGTTCAGACCAACCAGCAAAGCATAGCGACGGACAACTGATTTGGACCGGTAAGACTCGTCAATTTTATCGAGTTCCCAGCGGTCAAGATACTTGACGGCTTGAACCGGGATATTAAGGCGGTCGGCGGCGGCCTGGCGGGCCAGGCCGCTCCGGCGGCGAGCAAGTTCCAGGCGTCGTCCGGGGTTAGACCGAGTCTTGGCTTTGGCTGTTGTCGCCATCTTTTTCAAATGCCTCTTCATGGCTGGTGACTAAAACATCGCGCGGCTTATTGCCATGGGCCTGGGCTACTACGCCGTTTTCTTCCATCATATCTATCAGCCGGGCGGCCCGGGTGTAACCGATGCTGAATCGCCGCTGTAAAAAGGAGGTGGAGGCTTTACCGGTATCAATCACCATTCTAACCGCGTCATCGTACAAGGTATCATCGACATCGTCCGAGCTAATACCGTATCCGCCTCCGCCGATGTGAACCGGTTGGGATACCACCTCGTCATCATACTCTGGAGCCCTCTGCATGCGCACGAAGTCCGCGACCTTCTCCACTTCTCCGATTTCCGATAACGCCGCTTGCAGACGGACAGCCTTGGCCATATTGGCGGCCTTATACAGCATGTCTCCTTTGCCCAGCAGTTTCTCGGCGCCCATTTGGTCAATTATCACCCGTGAATTTATTTGATCATTAGTTCTAAAAGCAATCCTAGAAGGTACGTTGGCCTTAATCAGCCCGGTAATGACGTTGGCGTCCGGACGCTGGGTAGCCAATATCAAGTGGATACCCACCGCCCGGGATTTTTGAGCCAGCCGGACAATGCTGTTTTCCAAGTCCCTGGAAGCGGCGGCCATCAGATCTGACAGCTCGTCTATCACAATTACTATGTAAGGCATGGTTTCTTCCTGTTTCAACCGGTTGTATTCGCTGATATCGCGCCGATTTACGTCAGATAGAATCTTCAAACGCCGCTCCATCTCGTTAATACACCATTTCAAAGCCGACAGGGTTTTTTCCGGACCATTGATGACCGGTGTCAACAAGTGAGGTATATCGTCGTACGGCTTGAGCTCCACCAGTTTGGGGTCAATCAGTATGAGCTTTAAAGTCGACGGTGAATTCTTAAATAGCAAGCTGGTTAAGATGGTGTTTATCATAACGCTCTTGCCGGAGCCGGTGGTACCAGCTACCAACAGGTGGGGCATGGTGTCCAAATCAGCCAGTACGGTCTTACCGGAAATGTCTTTGCCCAAGGCAAAAACCAAGTTGGAGTTATCCTCTTTCCACTGCGGGTCGCTGATTATGTCGTAAATCCTAACTGAAGCCGGCTTGACGTTGGGCACCTCTATCCCGACTGCTCTCTGGCCGGGAATCGGGGCTTCTATCCGGATGGCTTCCGCCGCCAGGTTAAGCGCCAAATTGTTATCCAGCGACACGATTTTGCTCAGCCGCACGGCGGGCGGCGGCTTAAGAGTATATTGCGTCACCCGAGGGCCGACGTTGGCGCCTTCCATTTCCACCGGAATATTAAACTCCGTCAAAGTGTCTTTGATGATATCGGCGTTGGCGGTAACGTCGCCGGGATTAGCTTCGTCCTGTTTGTTTATCAGCAATTCCAGGCCCGGTAGTTCCCATTCCGGATCGCTGATGGTGGTTAGGGCTTCATGGGTATCACTCGAGGATGGTTGAAGGACATCGCCACTACCGGCGCCCTTTTCTATCGGTACGCCTTCGTTAAGCTGAAATTTCTTATCGGGTTTGGGCTTATCAGTCTCGTCGTCCGCGCCTTTGTCTCTGAACGAGTTTATAAACAAGCCGAGAAATGACTTGATTGGAATCCTAAGGATAAACAGCAAAGACAGCAGTCCGACCGCCAGTAATACCATCGAAGTCCCCAGCATGTCCAGTAGCGGAAACAAGGCGGAATCGGTCAGATGTCCCAGCATGCCGCCGGCTTGGCCCTTATCGGCGGTTGACAAGGAGTCGGCTCTGTCCACGGCCAGGTGAGCTAAGCCGCTGACACTCGTTAAAAACAAGATTAGCCCCCAAAAGACCGAGCGCGGCAGTTTGTGCTCTTGACTGCGAAAAATCTTAATGGCGGCGTATATCAATATCAATGGGGCTAAATAAGCCGTAAATCCGGTCAACCATTTAGCCGAGTCAAACAACCGCACCGGCAGGCTTCCGCCCAGGCCGAACATAGCCAAAATCAGCAACGGCGCTATGACCGCGCCTAATATAAAGGCCGTGGCTTGCCGGCTGAACCCCTCCGGAGCGGACGAGTTCTTGGTATCTTTTGGCTTGTCGCCTTTTTTATCTTTTTTCTTGCGCCTAGCCATACGTACCCCAGTATAGCTGTTTTAAGTTCATTCAGCGAGATGGCTGATTGGGCCTGTCCGGCCGGCGGCTATTAGGGCCGGAGCTATTGCCATTCACCTCGTTTATGACCGGTATGACTATCGGCGTGCCTTCAGTCTCGTCGTAAAGGATATGGGCGATATCTTCCCGCACGGCCTTCTTTAAATCGTCCAAATCCGGACGCTGGCCGCTATAGGCTTTGGCGGTCTTTTGTTTCAAGTAACGACGGATTTTATTCATTAGCTCCTCGGAGTCACGCAGGTAGATGAAGCCCCGGCTGATGATATCCGGGCTGGTCAAGAATTGTCCGTTATGGCGGTTGATGGTCAAGATTACGGTAAAGATACCATCGGTAGACATATGCAGGCGGTCTTTTAAGACCACCTCGCTGACTTCCGCGCCGGAGTTGTCGTACATGATACTGCCAACCTTGACCCGGCCGGTCTTGGCGGCTTGGCCGGCGGTAAGTTCCAGGGTATCGCCGTTATCCATGACGAAGATGTTGTCCTTGGGTATCCTCATCTCCCGATGAGCCAGTTCGGCGTTATGGACCAACATATGGAACTCGCCGTGAATCGGCATGTAGTACTTGGGTTTTATGATGTTGAGCAGGCGAACGTGGTCGTGATAGTTGCCGTGGCCGCTGATGTGCAGGGGTCCGCAACCGTCGAATTGGCGGATACGGTTTTCCAGTACGTGCGAACCCTCGCGCATTAGTCCGTCGACCGTGCGGATAACATTGGTTTCGTTGCCGGGAATAGGATTGGAGCTAAAGACGATGGTGTCGGCCGGTTTTACCTTGATGTGGCGGTGCGCGCCGGTAGCCATCCGCCAGAGTACGGCGTTCATCTCGCCCTGCGAGCCAGTGGCTACTACCACCACCCGGTTGTCCGGCAGTTTGATGATGTCATCCATTTTCCTGACGACGTCTTTGGGAATCTTAATTGACCCGGCCCGCAGTGCCACTTCTAAGTTCTGCAGCATGCTATAACCGGCAAAGGCCACCTTGCGGTTATGTTTCTGGGCGGCTTCCAGTATCGATTGGATACGATGGATTTGGGAAGAGAAAGCCGAGATGATGATTCGCCCCGGACGATCCATGATGTCCGTAAAAGACTCTTTGATATCCGGCTCGCCGTTTACGATTTCATCCATGTATTCGCAATTGGTACTCTCGTTCATGAGCAGTAGAACACCCTCTTTGGCAATTTCCGCCAGGCGGTCGGTGTCAAACCTTTTGCCATCCACCGGCGCTTTTTCAAACCGCCAGTCGCCGCTATGAATAACGGTGCCGACTGGGGTTTTAACCACCACGGCCGTGCTATCCGGTACCGAATGGTTGACCCGGACCAGCTCGACTTTGAACGAATCTCCCAGCTGGACCCGCTCATGCGTGTCCGGATTGAGTACGTTCAAGTTAGGTTTGAAACCGGTCGGGTCTTCCTCCATCTGGCGCTCAATCATGCTGATAGTAAACTTGGAGCCATAGACTGGTACCGGCAGTTTTTTCAGCAAATGCTTGACCGCGCCGACGTGGTCTAAGTGGGCGTGGGTAAAAACGATACCTCTGAGCTTGTGCTTGCGTTCTTCCAAGTAGCTGATGTCCGGCACCATATAGTTGATGCCCGGATAGTCGTTGCCGGGAAACAATAGACCCATATCGATGACGATGATGTCGTTGTCGTACTCCAGCAGAGCCATATTTTTGCCAATGCCCATCTCGCCCAGTCCTCCCAAGGGAATGACTTTCAGGGTCTTGGCTTTGGCGATAGGCAGTTGATTGGCGCGGCGCAAATCGCCGGTAGTAAATTGCTGGCCGTCGCGGCCGTTAAACTCGTTTTTGTTAACCGGGACATCAATGATATGCTGGCTGGCTTTGGCGTTGACTAAATCGCTGTTGCGCCGGGACGCCCGCATGACTTCTCCACGCCTGATTCCCGCGGAAGCTACCACGGAAGTATCGGGCGGTTTGCGGCGGGGCTGCTGAGGGTTGCCAGGTTTATTGCGGTTGTTTGGGTTGGCGGGTTTGTTCACATTTGTCCTTTCAGACTTATATTTGGGTTAATATTTTTGGAATCTTTTTAAAATCTTCTATCAGCGTGTCCCGCATCCCGCCGTTATACAGGGCGGCGGCCGGGTGGTATAGCGGCAGATAGACCAGGTCGTTCTTTCGTTTAGGCTGTCCGTGTATCTGGCTAATCCTGAAGCCGGGCAGGAACGCCTCCATGGAGTGCCGGCCTAGTGTCACGATAAGTTTGGGCTTAATAATAGCAATTTGCTTGAACAAGTAAGGCAAAAATTCGGCTTTCTCGTTATCTTGGGGATCTCGGTTGTTAGGCGGCCGATACTTGACGATGTTGGTTATGTAGACGTCTATTCGGCTGAGATTAATAGATTGTAACATATCATTTAAGAATTGTCCAGCCCGACCGACAAACGGTAGTCCTTGCTTGTCCTCTTCCGCCCCCGGTGCCTCGCCGATAAATATCACGTCGGCGTCCGGATTGCCGTCGCCCATCACCAGCTGGGTGGCTTGGCTGGCCAGCTGAGAACACACCTGGTTATCCAAGATTTCTTGCTTCAGCCGGTTTAGTTGTTCCGCCTTGTTCATGCCGGGTGATTGTTGTTAGGTTTAAAATGTTACCTGTTAATCCCGCGGCTGGTGGGCGGCGGGTTATAGCTTATTTGGCCTGCTTTATACTCAAGTTGTAACGGCCGCGTTCGTCTTTGGCGATTAATTTGACCGTGACTTTGTCGCCCTCTTTTAGTTCGTCTGAGACTTTCTCTACCCGGTGGTCGGCGATTTCCGATACATGCACCATGCCGTCTCTGCCGGGCATAAACTGCACGAACGCGCCAAAATCCATCAGCTTGACTACTGTCCCCTCATAAATAGCGCCGATTTCCGGCTTGGCGGTAATATCTTTTATCCATTTCTTGGCGGCATCGATGGAGGTCTTGTCCTTGGAGGCAATCATGATAGTACCGTCGTCCTGGATATCTATTTCCGTACCGGTCTCAGCCGTAATTTTCTGGATGACCTCGCCGCCCTTGCCGATGACCTCGCGGATTTGGTCGACGTCGATTTGCAGGCTTTCCACTCGGGGCGCTTCCGGGTGCAATTCCGGGCGCGGTTTGTCCAAGGTTTCCAGTATATGCTCCAAAATAGCCGCCCGGCCGGCGTTGGCCTGGGCTAGCGCGGATTTCATGACTTCCAAAGTAAGACCTTGGATTTTGATGTCCATCTGAAGCGCCGTTATGCCGCTGGCGGTACCAGCCACTTTAAAGTCCATATCGCCGGCAAAATCTTCCGAGCCTTGGATATCGCTTAATACCACGAATTTCTGGCCGTCGCTCATCAGACCCATAGCGATGCCGGATACCGGACCGGTAATCGGCACGCCCGCGTCCATCAAACTTAAAGTACCCGCGCATACGCTGGCCATACTGGTCGAGCCGTTGCTGCTTAGTATTTCCGAGACGCTGCGGATGGTGTAGGGAAATTCGCTAATCGGCGGTAAAACCGCGCTCAGCGCCCGCTCGGCCAGTGCGCCGTGGCCGACTTCACGCCTGCCTGGACTGCGCGGACGTTGAATCTCGCCAATGGAGAATCCCGGCATATTGTAGTGGTGGAAGAAGTACTTCTCGAAGTCATTTTGGTCCATGGTGTCCATCATTTGGGCGTAACTGGTCGGGGCCAGGGTGGTAATGTTAAGCGCCTGGGTACTGCCTCTGGTAAACAAAGCCGAACCATGAACTCTGGGCAAAACCGCTACTTCCGAACTTAAGAGGCGGATTTCATCCGGCTGGCGTCCATCCGGACGAACGCCGTCTTCCAATATGGCCCGGCGGATTTCGCGTTTGATTGCCATGTCAAAGGCCTCTTTGTACGGCTTGACATCAACATCGTCATCGCTCGCCAACTCGGCCAGCATGCTATCTTCCAAGGCGCTAAGGCGCTCATCGTATTCTTTCTTCTCTCCGCCGATAATCTGTTTGCCTAATTTGCCGCTTAAGAACTTATCAACCGCCTTGATAACGGATTCCTCGGGTAAAACTAGGCTGTACTCCCGGGGCTTGGCCCCGGCTTTTTTGGCCAGCTGGTTCTGCAAAGCGATGGCCGGTTGGATGGCTTCATGAGCCAGACCCAGAGCCTTGACCATGGTGTCCTCATCCACCTCTTTAGCGCCGGCTTCAACCATCATGATGGCGTCTTTAGTACCAGCCACTGTCAAATCCAAACTGGACGAGTTATTCAGCTCGCTGGTGGTTGGATAAGCTTTAAGCTGGCCGCCAATGTCCGCCATCCTCACGCCGGCTACCGGCCCGGCAAACGGCGCTCCGGTCAGACTTAAAGCGGCTGAGACCGCAATCATGGCTACCGTGTCGGACTTGATCTCGGGGTCCAGCGAATAAACGTAAGCCAGGGCCTGGACTTCGTTGTGATAGCCTTTGGGAAACAGGGGTCGAATCGGCCGGTCAATCAATCTGGACGTCAATACGGCCTCGTCTGTCGGGCGGCCTTCGCGCTTCATGAACCGACTGCCGGAAATCTTACCGGCGGCGTACATTTTTTCTTCGTAATCGACTGACAATGGAAAATAATCCAAACCCTCTATAGGATTGTCGGCTACCTGGGCCACGCCTAAGACCACGGTCTCGCCATAAGTCACCAATACTGCACCGTCGGCCTGAAAAGCCAACCGGCCAGTCTCGAATGTTAGCTTGCGGCCGCAAAATTCGGTCTCAAGTTTGATGATTTCGCCACCAAACGGATTGATGGTCCCTGCCATAATTTACTCCTTATAAGGACCGGTCAGCGTGTGGTAATGCTGAACAATGTACTTTAGGTATAAGCACCCTGTTCGCCATCACCAAAGCTGCCGGAGTTAAAGCTGTTTTGTCCAGCCGGCGTTTTTAAAACCCCGGCTCAATCATCAGCTCTAGCGCCTCAGTCCCAATTTTTTAATAACCTTCTGATAAGCCGAGCCGTCAGTCTTCTCTAAATATTGTAGCAGGCGTTTGCGCTTGCCAACCATCTGCAGAAGGCCTCGCCGGGAATGGTTGTCTTTTTTATGAATCTTTAGGTGGCCGGTCAGCTGTTTGATTCGGGACGTTAAAATGCCGACTTGGACCTCTGGGGAACCAGTATCTTTCTTATCTCGCTGCATATCCGCGATTATCTTAGATTTAGGGCCTGTGTCCGCCATATCAAGGGGTGACTATAACAAACATCCCCTAGTTATTCAAGACAACTCAATCAAGCTGGCTTGAACACTGGCGTTATCCAGCTGGTCCAGGCTGAGAGCTTGGTCCAGCTTGTAGCCGCCGATGTGAGACCGTCTAAGTCCGCTCAAATAGGCGCCGGTGCCGAGTTTGGCGCCTAGGTCTCTGGCCAGCGAGCGGATATAGGTCCCGCTCGATACCCGGCAAGTAAAATTCAGCACCGGATAATGGTAGTTGATATCCGTTATGGATATGATTGTGACCGGCCGAGGTTCGAGTTCAATTTCCTGGCCTTTGCTGGCCCGGACGTAGGCCCGCTGACCGCGGACTTTAACGGCGGAAAACCGCGGCGGTATCTGCAATTGTCGGCCTAAGAACGATTTCAAGGCGATAGTGACAATTTTAGGCGGCGGCGATTGGGATGAAACCCGGCTTAACGCGCCTTCTGCGTCATCGGTGGTGGAATTACTGCCCAGGGTTACCTGGGCTTCATAGGTTTTGTCCAGTTTCATAAACTGGCCTTGCCGCTTGGTATACCTGCCTACCAGTACTATTAGCAGACCGGTAGCCAGCGGGTCCAGGGTACCGGCGTGCCCGACTTTAATCTGCTTGGGCTTTAATTCTAGTTCCCGGGCTAAGCTGAAGCGGATTTTATTGACCGTGTCGAACGATGTCCAGCCCAGCGGCTTGTCGACCAATAAGTAGCCATCCATAGTCTTAATACTGCCCCAGCCCCCAAGCCAAACACAAGACTTTTATGAAGGTAGTTTGAACTCTTGGTTGGGGTCTCCGGGAGGTGGAACGGTAGTCTGGCCGGGCTGTTGCAAATTGCCGTTGGGATCAATGCTGATTTCCGAGCTGGCTGAGCCAAGCGAGTCTCCGTCCGGCAAGGCTTGGGCGCCGATTGATTCCAGCGGATGAAGGGCCGGATCAAAAGTTTGGGCGCTCATAGCTTCTTCTACCTCTTTACGAGCGGCATCGACGTTAAGCTCCGAGGGCGGCGAGACAGGGTTGGGGCCGGCCGCGTTAACCGGTTCCGTCCGGGGCGGAGGCGGCACCGGCAGGTCCGGAGGCGGACTCATGGTCAAGGGCTGAACGGTAGGCGCTTTGGACGGCGGTTGGTCGGGCGGAGGAGCTTTGTCGTCATCCAGCGGCTTGCCTGGATGATTAAGCAAAGTGGAATTAACACTTTTTCTTAAATCGGAGATGGTTTCATCGTGGGCTTGCTGGGACGTGGCGTTAAACGTACCGCCCATCATCAGGTCTTCGTCCATCTCGCGCGGGCCATGGCCCTTGGGATGGCCGATGACGCCGGGTTCAGGCGTATCGTACGAGTCCATGATGGGCTTGGCTTGGTCTTGCTGGGACGGAGGGGGCAGACTGGACGGCGGCCCATCCGGTTTTATACTGTCTGATTTAGACACGCCTGGCGCCGGTAGGGATTCTTCGGATGATTTGGGCTTTGGTTTAGCTTCCCGGGCTAAGCTGGAAATCTCATCCTCCAGCTCTTTTATGGACTTATCGTGAGGCTTATCCGTCTCGGACTTGGACCCAGTGGGAGGCGGCAGGGGCAAGTCAGCTTGAGGAAGAGGCAACGGGGCCGGTGTCGGAGTGGCTGGCGGCGGCTTGTCGCCGTGATCGATTGACAGCTGGCTATCGTCTTGAACCGGCGGCAATTCGGAGACGGGCGGAGGAGAAACTTGCAGATTATTGGAAATCAGCTGTTGATTGGCCCCGGCGGCCATCAGCTGGGCGGCCATGGTCATGACTTTGGGGTTGGTCTTAGGATTGCTGAACCTATCGGTAGCGGCCACGATACCAGTTAAGAAGGCCGTGCTTATCTGTTGGTCTAGCAGACCACTGCCAAAGGATTCACTGATACTGACCAGCATCTCGCACAAGGAACTGGCGGTCGGATCTTGCCAGTCAATCGCGCCTAAATCGCTGGTCTTAGGACCGGCGTTGACGGTGATAACGGTGGCATCGTGCAGTATCCGGCCGTGGGCTTTTATAGCGTTGTCTAAATCGTCCCGTTTGCCTACGCCCAGCGCCACGATGGTGTCAACGTTAAAGTCCCCTTCGGAAAAAGATAAATCATCCTTAGTCAGACTGGTTTTGTATGGAGTGATAAAAATTTTAACTACGTTCTCTTCCACTTTATAACGCAGTTTGTCGGCTTTGCTTTTATCCAAAGCGATGATGAAGTCCCGAAGCGAGGAAACGTCCTTGGCCAGTTGTTTATTCGGTTCCAAAAACTCAATGGCCGGCGGAACTTGGCCGCTAAAAACCGCGCTGGCGTGTTTGTTGAGCTTGCCCAGCAGCAAAGACAAGCCGATTAAGGCCGCCAGATCGTCAACCGTAGGATTAGCGCTGACCGTAACCAGGACATTGGTCGAGTTTTTAAGACGCTCGACCGCCAGCTGCTTGGCGTTGGGATCCATCTAGTCGTCCCGGTAACAGCCGGCGGGTCTAAGCGCCCAATAGTCTGGGGTGAACGTGCGTAGCATTTTTACCTTTTTGTTTTTGGTTGATATTTATGATGAAAACATTAGCACATTAACAGATAACGGTCAAGAGGCGGCGGCTGTCAGCGGCCCGGGCGGACTGTAATCTTGCCATCATCCCCGTTGTACGCTATAGTTGGCCCTCGAACTGGACTTAAGATATGGAGCTTTAAGACTAAATCCATGCCAATTATAAAGTCGGCTATTAAACGAGCCCGCCAAACCAAAGGCCACACCGTCCGCAACACGGCGGTTAAACGCCGCCTTAAGGACGCTACCAAAGCCCTGGACACGGCTTTGGCCTCAAACAGCACCAAAGACTTGCCCGCCCTGTTATCACGCGTCCAAAGCCAGCTTGATACCTCGGTTAAAAAACATTTGATTCATAAGAACAAAGCGGCCCGCCTAAAGAGCCAATACGCCGCGGCCACAAAAGTCGCTGGCGGCAAAACAACCAAGCCGGCCGCCCGGGCAAAAAAGGCGGCTCCTAAGACCAAACCTCGGGCTAAGACCACCCGGACCAAGTAGCTCCTATCTAACCGTCAGCCCAATTTGGTCGATTAGCAGTTTAACCCGCTGGTCGACGTCAGCCCGGGTTTGTTTGATGTCCAAATCGGCCCGGATGGTAAGTTTAATCAAATTTTTTATCTGGACTAGGCTCAGTCCGCTGGCTAAGTTCCGGGTTTTATTGATAACGAACGGCGCCAGTCCGGCTTGGGACGCCAACCGTCCGGGAGATGTCTTGGTATTGGCTTTGACAATCAGCAGATTATGGATTTGCCAAGACAACATGCCGATAAACTGGTGGGCGTCTATGTCTTTTAAGCGAAGTTGGTCGTATATTTCATGGGCCCGGCCGGTTTGGCCTTTGACTACGGTATCCAACAGGTCGAACACACTGTCCCGGGGCGAGGGTTCAACCAGCAGTTCAATGGTCCGCTTGGTAATGTTAAGGTCGTAAGCCGCCAATTTTGCCAGCTCGCTGTCAACCTGCCACTGATTTAATCCTATCCGGCTTATTAACAATCTAGCGGCCTCTGGCTGAAGTTGAACGCCAAGTTCCTTGGCCCGGGTTATGGCCCATCGGTTTAGCGCCGGTTCGTTTAGTTCGTCGAACAACTTGACACTGCCGATTCGGCTGGACTGCCGGTACCAGCGCGTCCGCTTATCCGGTTTGGCGGCTATGATTACCAAATGAACAGTTTCCGCTAGATTCTCCAGATAACCCGGCAGAGCCTCGACTATGGCTTTATTGTCATCAACGTCGCGCAAAATTACCATTCTCTCAACGCTGAATAATGTCGAGTTTTGCAGTAGACTGGCTAGCTGGTTGGGGTCTAAATCGCCGGCCTCTATCTGCTCCAGTCCATTAGTACCATGATTTTTAATAAACTCCCGGCGTAGTTTATCCAGAGCTTGTTTAATGGCCCAGCCGTTGTCGCCCATTAACAGGGTTATCATGGCCGCCAACCCCTTGGCGGCAGCTGGCAGGTTGGACAGTAGTGCGTACCTCGCCCGGCTACTTTAGCTTTGATTATGGCCGTACCGCAAACCGTGCACGGCTGACCCTCGCGCTTAAACACTCTGGCGTGCTTTAGATAGTCGCCCTGGCCTCCGCTGGCGTTGACGTATTTGTCAAAACTGGTGCCGCCTCGGTCTACGCCCTCTTTAAGGACAGCCAGCACCGCGTTGAACAGGGCGGCCGTCTCGGCTTTGCTCAAACTGCTGGCTTTTCTGGCCGGGTGGATTTTAGCCAGGTGCAAAGCCTCGTCGGCGTAGATATTGCCGATGCCAGCTACCAATTTTTGATCCAGCAACCGGGCTTTTATAGGCGTGATGCGGTTCCTTATCTTTTGCCAAAAATATTCTGGCGTAAAGGACACCGGGTCATCATGTTCCGGTCCGACCGAAGATAAAAAGCTATCGCTATGGACTTCCTTGGTTGGCAGCAGCCGTATCCAGCCGAACTTGCGCTGGTCGTTAAAGTATATGTTAGAGCCGTCATCCAGCTTAAATATAGCCCGGGTGCTGTTATCCGGCAGTTTGGCGGCGGCTTGCATACTGCCGGTTGGATGACCGCCGGCAAACCCACTGCCAGCTGGATCTTTTAATATAATCTGGCCGGTCATTTTAAGGTGGATCAGCAGGCTGTAGCCGCTGGATAAGTCCCAAATCATAACCTTGGCTCGGCGCCAAATTGAACTAATTTGGTGTTCAACTATGACCTCAGTTATTAGTCGTTTATCAAACTCAACCGAGCGATTTTCCAGTACCTTAAGCGCCGTTATCTCGCGCCCGATTATCCGGCTATTAAGACCGCGGACGATAGTTTCTACTTCGGGGAGTTCTGGCATGTGATTAGTATGGCTTATAACTGGCCGGGCATAAAGTATGAGCGTTATAGAAAACCGGCTAATTCGTGTCTCAGCTGGGCTAGGTCTTTATAAAATATCCCATTCAGACCCATTGCCTGCGCGGCTGTTACATTGCGCTCAATATCATCTATAAACACGGCCTCCTTGGGTTCAATTTCTAATTCCTGAAGGGCCAATTCAAAGATACGCTTATCAGGCTTTATGTACCCCACCCTGGATGATATGACTATGGTGTTAAAAATGTCATTTAACTTGGTATTCTCGAGTATCGGCTCTAAAAATTCATGATGGGCGTTGGTAATCAGGCCGATTTTATACTGGCTTTTAAGCTCCTGGGCTAGAGCTACCACACCGGGATTAATCTTCTCTTGCGCGTAAATACGTTCGACCTCTTCAAAGCTCTTGCCGGTCCGCTCGGCCACGGTTTTCATGAAGTCCAGCCAGTGCAATTTGCCTAGGTTAACCCGGTTGGCCATGTTCAGCCAATCTGAAGTCATATTCTTGTCGACTTTAACCATCTGCCAGTACTCATCAGAACTGATTACGCCAAAGTAGTCAAAGATTATCGCCTTAATCATTTACGCCCCAGTTAAGGACCTCAGTGCCGGCTCAAGAACAATTGCATGGCCAGAGCCGTAAACAACAAATACGTCACAGCCCTCGCCCCATTTGGCCACAATCGACTCATAAAGCTTTTGATCGCGAAACTTTCCCGACTCTGCTGAGACAGGATTCCGAGAAGGATCGCTGAGGTTATACAGCGCATCTTTGTCTTCTATACTAAATTTCTCTCCAGTTTGGTTCTTATAAATGCTCAGTATGGAGTCAGTGTTTATCTCTAGTCCTCCCCAGTCATGGACAGTTTGATATAACTCCACTTTGCCAGCATATTTCCGCCAGTCAGGCTCATTTTGGTGGTCATAGTTTATCCATTGAAGCATTTGGCGGGCGAAGTAATAGGTGATTATTTCCTCGTAGGATAGTCCGCTCTCGTTCAGATGGGAGATTTCCTCGCCTCGTTCTGGTTCTGGAGAGCTTATAGGCAAGCCTGCTTCCTGTGCTAGCCAGCATATATGTCCAGACTCGGCGTGGCTTTGTATTGCCTGCTCTTTAGTTTTGCCGTCCACTGGTCTGACATCCCCTTCGCTAAAGACGTGTTTCTTAGGATTTTCAGAATTTATGAACTCATGCCATTTGTCTTCCAGAGCTAAAGTTTGCTCGTGCTCCGGGTCCGCAGTGTGGATAGAGCCAAAAAAGATAAGTTTCTGTGCGCCTCTTTCATACTCTAGAGTGTAAGGTTTGCCCTCTAAATCACGCTCAGCTAAAGACTGGTAGACTTCATCCATTTCTTGGTGGGTTCTAAACACAGGACTACTAAGGTTTTTCATCTAAGAACCTCTTGAACTCACTCTCAAAATCCATTTCGTTAAAATAGTGGATGGAATTGAAGCCATAACTATCCGTAGCAAATACATGGCGCTGGCTGTCATCAATGATGATGGTTTCATCCGGGCTGGTCCCAAGAGACTTGAACATGGCGTCATAGGCCTGGCGGGCCGGTTTCTCAAACGACTGGTCAGATGAGGTAATAATAGCGTCCAAATGGGTCATCCGGCCGTTTTTATCGAGTTCTCGTTCAACGTCGCCTCGGTTGCCATTGCTCAACACCCCGGTTTTAAGCGGCGGTTGGATATTTTTTAGATAATCTATCAGTTCATGGTTAAAATACGGCTTAGCATAGACCGCCGGTTTATCCGGATGGCTGGCGTCACCGGCCAAGTCAGCCACCGCCGTTTGCAAGTAGCGGTTGGTAATCTCGCCTCTATTCGATTGCTCTTTTAACTCCTCGAACCGCTTGGCCTTGGCTGGGTCAAGTTTGATGCGCTCGTCAATGATATCCCAGTCGAAATTACTGAACAGCACCCCATAAAAATCCAAAATAACCGCTTTAATCAAAGTTCGCCCCAATTCTGCCCGATTTCGACATCCACATCCAACGAGACCGGCAGTTTGTGAATATTCTCCATGATATCTTTCATTTCTTTGGCTACCTTCTTGGCTTTCCACTCGGGAACCTCAACCAGTATGGAGTCGTGGATTTGCAAGAGTTGGTCGGCCTCGGCGCTTAGCTCCTCGTCGATTTTAATCATGGCCATCTTCATCAAATCCGCTTCCGTACCCTGTATGGGCATGTTTACCGCCTGGCGATAAGCCGCCTCCCGGACCACGAAATTGGACGATTTGACATCCGGCGTCGGCCGGCGCCGGCCGAACATGGTCTCCACGTAGCCTTCTTCCAGAGCTTTTTGGCGGGTAGCGGCAATAAAATCGAGAAGCGGCTGGCGCAATTCGAAATAGCGGTCGATGAACTCTTTGGCTTCGTCGCGCGTCATACCGGTAGCCTGGCTCAGCCCATGCGGGCTCATGCCGTACAACACGCCAAAATTGATAACCTTGGCGTCCCGCCTCTGTTTTTTATTAACGTCGTCCATGGCCACGCCGTAAACCTGGGCGGCGGTCCGGGTATGGATATCCAAACCGTCATTAAAGGCCTCGACTAAATCATCATCTCCGGCCATGACGGCCGCCAGTCTCAGCTCGAACTGGGAATAATCCGCGCTGACAAACACGTTGCCCTGGCCGGCTACGAATGCTTGGCGGATTCGCCGGCCCAAATCCGTCCGGACCGGAATGTTTTGCAAATTGGGATCAGAGCTGGACAGTCGCCCGGTAGCGGCTACTACCAGAGAGAAATTGGTATGCAGGCGGCCGCGGTCGTCCGCCAGCTTGGGCAGAGTGTCCACGTAGGTGCTTTTAAGCTTGGTGTGCTCGCGGTAATCGGTTATGAGATCGATAATCGGGTGCAGACCGCGCAACTTATCCAGTTCGTTGGCCGCGGTAGAAAAACCGGTTTTGCCTTTTTTGACGCCGGTGCTGGGCAGTTTAAGCTCCTCGAACAAAACTTCCGCCAACTGGCCGGGGCTGGCGATATTGAATTCCCGATTAGCATGCCCGTAAATATTCTGCTGGATGTCCGATATCTGGTCTTCCAGCTCGCTGGACATTTTCTTGAGATATCCGCTATCCAGCAAAATTCCTTTATGCTCCATCCGGGCCAGGACGGGAATGACCGGAAACTCGATATTTTGGGCTAAATCGCTGATTTTGGGAATGCTTTTCATATCTTTGGTCTGCCGGGCGTAAAGTCCCCAGATAACGGCCGTGATTCTGGGCGCCACGGACTGAACGTCCATGGGCGGAACATCTTCCAAATCCGGTCCCTCGTAACCCAATTCTTTTTGAGCCAGACCGGTTAAATCCAGCTCCCGGCTCAAGGAATTTATTAAAAAGGCGCTAACTTGGGTATCATGGCCGACCGGTTCCAAATCCAGGCCTAAATGCATCAAAGCTTTGATGGTGGACTTGATATTATGGCCGATTTTGGCGATGGATTCATCTTCCATCAGACTTTTAAGCTTGTCCGCCAGGGCTTTGCCGTCTAATTGGCCGGTTAAATCAATAACCACCGTCCGGTTCGGCTTATCGCTTAGGATTAAGTGCGATAAATCGCTGAAGTTGGGCCCGACCGTACGGGCCTGAATAACCAAACCTGACTTCGGATTTAATTTCAGCCCGGCTAAATCCTTGGCGGTATAGATAATTTCCGGCTTGATAGAGAAATCCAGCCCGCTGGAGGCGGCTAATTCGGTTTTTAGTTCCTCCTGGGTGGCCTTCATGCTATCCGGCAGCTGGTTGATAAGAGTCCTGAATTCCAGCTCTCTTAGCAATCTGATTAGCTGTTTGGCGTCCAGATTATTGATATCCGCTTGGTTTAAGTCCAGTTTAACCGGTACCTCTTCGTCCAAAATAACCAGCTCTCTGGCTAAAAAGGCTTTGTCTTTATCCGTTTCCAGTTTGGTCTTGAGCGAGCCGGTAATCTTATCCAAGTTTTGATACACCCCGTCCAGCGAACGGTAGTCGTGAATCAATTTAACGGCGGTTTTATCGCCTACGCCGCGGATACCGGGAATATTGTCCGACGAGTCGCCTTTTAAGGATTTGTAATCTATAAACTGCTGGGGAGTCAAATCAAAGACCTCCTTGAGTTTTGGTTCGTCAAAGATTTGAATATTAGTCAGGCCTTTTTTTAGCAGAGCCGCCTGGGTGTGGTCGTTAACCAGTTGGAGGACGTCGTAATCGCTGGTTATAAGCAGAGTGTTGATGTGCTTGGCGTGGGCTTGTTTAGCCAGCGTAGCCATAATGTCGTCGGCTTCATGGTCGTCGATTTCAAACAGCGGCCAGCCGAAGGCTTTGAGCAAATCATGCAAGATGGGGACTTGCTCGTAAAAGTCCGGCGGGGCGGGCTTGCGATTGGCCTTATACTCGGGAAAGATGGCCACCCGGCGGCGGATGTTGGTCTTGGGCTTATCCCACGCCACCGCTACGTAGTCGGGCTTGAATTTCTTAATGACTTCCAATGCCATGACGGCAAAACCATAGACGCCGCCAGTCGGCCGGCCATCCTTGGTAGCCAAGTTAGGCATGGCGTAATAGCCGCGGTAAAAAACCGACTTGCCATCAATAACGACTAACTTTTTTACTCCTGCCACGTCTTGATTATAACGGTTGAACAAATCAATTACACGCCGCTGGCCGGGTATCGACTTAGCCGGCCTTTCCTAGACTATCTTCCCCAAATAATCTGCGTATTTTACCGAGTGCTGTTTCTCTAATCTGCCGGGCACGTTCTCTGGTTATATTATGTGCGGCCCCGATTTTATTCAGAGTCTGAGCGGGCTCGCCGTTCAGCCCATAACACTTGGTTAGGACGTCACGCTCCCGTTCGTCCAGCACGGACAGTACCTCGTCCAACTCGCGCCCTTTAATTGTCTCTGCCCTAAGGTTAGCCAAGACTTCAGCTTCCACGTCGACCGAATCAGGTATGAAATCTCCGATGTTAGCGCCGTCTTCGCCTACCGGTTCTTGTAATGAAACCGTGTCCTTAATCCCCATTGCCAGCTTAACCTTTTCTACTTTTAAACCCGCTTCCTCGGCAATTTCTTCCGGAGTTGGCTCACTCCCGCTCATCTTCTCCAGTTTTTGAGAAGCGTCATGTACGGCAATAATAACGTCATGCATGTGTACGGGAACGCGGATAGTCCGTTTTTTGTCCGCCAGGCCCCGCGTTATAGACTGGCGAATCCACCAAGTACCGTAGGTGGAAAATTTAAAACCTTTGCGGTAATCATACTTTTCTACGGCATGAATCAGACCCATATTTCCATCTTGAATAAGTTCAAGGAAATCCAGCCCTCGGTTCTGATACCTTCTAGCTATAGAAACCACCAGACGCAGGTTGGAATTGATGAACCGTTCGGTTGACTCGTTGCCTTTCAGCACCAGCTCTTCCAGTTGAAATTTGGCGTCTTCCGATAAGTTGCCGTTGGCTGAATCCAGCTGGTCAAAAGCTTTCCGGCCGCGCTGGATGTCCGCATTCAGGTTGGTTTCATCCCCGGCCGTTAGCAGTTCGAATTGGCCGATTTCATCGAGGTAAGCCCTGACCGGATCAGACGGCATCTCTGGTGATGAACGTTTAGGTAACATACGACCTATTTTATATAATCGTAGAGTTTTTTGGCGTCTTTGTGCTTGCGCAGTTTGGTCAAAGCTTTGGCCTCTATCTGGCGGATACGCTCGCGGGTGACGTCGAATTCCCGGCCGACTTCTTCTAACGTATGGCTTTTGCCGTCTTCCAGGCCAAAGCGCATTTTAAGAATTTTCTGTTCGCGGTCGCCCAATACGTCAAGAATATCTTGGACGTGCTCTTTTAACAGCTGAGTGGTGGCCGACTCGTCCGGAGTCGGGGTGTCCTCGTCCTCTATAAAGTCGCCTAAAACTGATTCATCCTCGTCGTCACGCACGCTGGCGTCCAAGCTTGAAATATCCTGCTTGATTTTCATGATATGCTCGACTTTGTCGACTTCTATTTCCATTTCTTGGGCGATTTCTTCGTAAGTCGGCTCCCGATTAAGTTCTTGGGTCAGGCGGCGCTGGGTTCTGAGTAATTTGTTGATGGTTTCCACCATATGCACTGGTATCCGGATAGTTCTGGCTTGATCGGCGATGGCCCGGGTGATGGCCTGGCGAATCCACCAAGTCGCGTAAGTGGAGAATTTAAAACCTTTATCCGGGTCAAACTTTTCCACCGCTCTTAGCAGTCCGGTGTTGCCCTCTTGGATTAAATCCAGCAGGTCTAGTCCGCGCCCGACATACCGCTTGGCGATTGATACCACCAGCCGCATGTTGGCTTCCGCCATTTCATCCTTGGCTTTGACCTCGCCGGCTTGGACCCGTTTGGCGATGGCTAGCTCCTCCGGCGGAGTCAGCAAAGGAATCTTACCGATTTCTCTTAAATACAACCGGACGGAGTCGTCAGCGATATCATCCATATAAGCCGTATGCTTGGCCTTTTCCAGGGCGTCTTTATCCAGCTCCTCGGCGTCTTCGCTGAGAATCTCAATGCCTTCGTCTACCAGCTCGGCATGGAGCGCGTCCAGCAGTTCGACATTTTCTTCCGTATCGGGAATCTTCTCGAAGACTTCTTTTTGATTTATGAACCCCTGTTTCTTGGCTTTTTGGACTATTTCGTCTTTAACTACGGCCAACCGGTCAACGTCCGGAGCGGGAGCCGGCTGCTTTTTTCTTGGAGCCATTAATCCTCCTTCTTAAGAGATTGATTCACACGCTTAAGTATCTTTTGGTGAGTATCTTCATCGGCTGAATCTTTAGCTTCGCGCATTAGGCGAGCCATTTCAGCCGTTTGCTTTTTCTTGGTTTCATCGGCGATACGGCGAGCAGTTTCCATGGCGTCGGCGGTGCGCGCCGAGCTGGAGCTCAAGCCGTAATAGTCTTCCGCCCTAAACGTGACTATTTTGACATACTCGTCATACTTAGGCAAATCCTTCTCTTTGATACTCGGCTTGGTTTTAATCGCGCCGATAATGTACTTTTGCTCAGGGTAGACGAAGTTATCGACGCTTAATCTATTGAGACTGTCGCGGGTTTCGGGATAAAGCACGTTTAAGCCGATAAAAGTATCAACATAATCCAGCCGGCGGGTAGTGGATACGACCGGACCGGACTGCTTGACTTTAAGACGCTTAGGCGGGGATTGTTCGGCTTTGGCTTTTATCTTTTCCAGCACCCGCCCCAGCCCTACTCCGGTTTTGGCCGCTACCACCTGGGCAAAATGCTCAACCTCTACCGGATCTTTAACCAGAGCGATAATTTCCGCTAATTTGTCGCTATATGAACGCTTGCCTTGGGCCGTATCTAAATCGGTTTGAGAGGCGTGGTGCTTTACCAGCCAATCTAAGACATAGACCGGCTCATTGACCGATTTCTGCCACTTGAGCGGACTATTTCTAATCAATTCGTCCGGGTCTTTGCCGCTAGAAATAGTTACGATGGACAAATTTATACCGGTTTCATAAGCCAGCGGGACGGCTCGTTCGGTAGCCGTCAGCCCGGCCGCGTCCTGATCAAAAGCCAAACGGACATTAAGGCTGAGACGGCTAAGCTGGATTAGGTGGTCGCGGGTCATAGCCGTGCCGGCCGTGGCTACTACGTTGTTAACTCCGGCTTGATGAGAGGCCACCACGTCCATATTTCCTTCTACTACTACTGAGTAGTCGGCTTGGCGGATAGCGGCTTTAGCCAGATGGAGGCCAAAAATATGGCGGCCTTTGTCGTAAATCAGAGTTTGCGGCGTATTGATGTATTTGGGCGCGTCCGGCTCGTCATTCAGCAGTCTGGCCGTAAAACCAATGACCTGGCCCTGCCCGTCCATCAATGGAATCATGACCCGGCCCCGGAACATATCACTCCACCCCTGGGCACGGTTGACAATCAAACCGGCCTGTTTGAGCTCCGTCTGCGTAAACTTTTTCTTAAGCAAAAATTGCAATAGCGCGCGGCCGGCATTTGGCGAGTAGCCCAGTTTGAAATCCTGGATAGTTTTGGCGTCCAACCGCCGGTCTTTTCTGAGATAACCGAGTACTCTGGGATTCTTGGCCAGAGAGGCGTGGTAATACTTGGCCGCCAGTTCGTTGGCCTCAACCAACCGTTTTTTAAGCTTGGCGGTCTGACCGCTGCCAGTCTGGTATTGGCTCAAATCCAAGCCAGCCTTGCGGGCCAGTATTTCCAAAGCCCCCCTAAAGTCCACTCCCTCCATCTCCATCACGAAAGTAAAAATATCTCCGCCTTTGTTAGCGGAAAAGTCATGCCATATCTGTTTTTCCGGGCTAACCATAAAACTGGGCGTCTTCTCGTTGCCAAACGGGCTAAGCGCTTTGAAGTTGCGGCCGGCTCGTTTGAGTTCGACATAAGACCCTACCACGTCTTCCACGCTCAAGCGGCGCTTGATATCATCCTTGGCATCCATAGCTTTAAGTATAAAGTTATAAAGTTAAAAGTTCTAACCAGCAGATGAATCGACAATCACGAGCGGTTTAGCGGTATAAACTTTAGTACTTTACTAACTTTCATCTAAAATAGACGCTATGGAACCTCAGACAATCCCGGTAAATCAAAACCTAGTCCAAGATAAACAGCGTAAGATGATCCGGCTTATTGTCATACTAGCCGTGGTGACGATTGTGGTGCTGGTGCTAGCAACTACGCTGGCGCCAAAAGACATTACATCTGAAAAGCTCAGCCTGGCACTGGCCAGACATCAGGAAATGACCCGGGTTTTAGAGGAGTTTGCCGATAACGCCCGTTCGGGCGAGACCCGCCAGCTAGTTGCTAACTCCCGCCTGGTGCTGTTGAGCGGTGCCAGCGAGTTATCGTCGGCCGGAGTCAGTGTCAGTATCCAGCAAGCCGGCATAGTAAAAACCGAGGGTATCGATGAAAGCTTGCAGGAAGCCTCCCGCAATAACCGGTTCGACGAAGCCATAACCGAGTTTCTGACCAGCAATATTGAGGCTAATCGGGCTGATTTAAGCAGTATTCAGGCCGAATTAAGCGACGACAAACAAATCGAGACGGTTAAGAGTTTGCTAAACGACTACGGCGGCCTGCTTTAGTTTTTTGTAGTTTGGATTGGGCTTCAAGCGTCAATCCGGCTACAACTAAGTGGTAGGAATGGTCAATTAGTCCCAAAACTTCTTCTTCCGGCAATTGTCCGCTTAAAATCAGGGTATTCCAATGCCGTTTATTCAGATGATAGCCGGGCAGGACTGATTCGTATTTAGCTCGAAGTGTTTCTGCCAAGCTAGGGTCGCACTTGAGGCTTACTCTCAACGGAGAGGTTTTTTCAGCGATGAGGGCGAACATCTTATCCGCTACCTTGTAAACGGCGGCTTCTTCACCGAAGGGGTAACCCAGCTTAGCACCGGGCTTGGCCAAAATGTAGTTTTCAAGTTGCTTATGGGTCAAAAGCGCAGGCATGTATATTCCTACTGTTTATTCAATAGTTTTGGCAACTGTCTTAGGTAGTATTCCAGTTCTTGCATGCTGCCCTGAATATCTTCCGCGGCTTTGTGGTTGTCTGGTTTTTTCCAATCCACGCCAAAACGTCCATGCATGAATACTTTCCAGGCGCTGACGTCCAGCATGCGATAATGTAATAATTTATCCAAATGCGGCCACCAACGGCGAATAAAACGGCGGTCCTGATGAATCGAATTGCCAGCCAAAATAGCCTGTTGATCAAATTGGCGCTTGACAAGTTTAACCAGGTCGGATTCCACGCTTCTTGATGGTTTACCTTGTTTAACCAAATTATCAATCAGGCCGTTCTTGGCTGCCACGTCATAAACCGTACCGCTTAACTTGCGCACCCCGCCAGACCACTCGTACCAAGGAGCTAATTTCATTTTATTTAGTTGAGCCGTGGGCTGTTTAATGAAAGCGTGGTAATGGTCTAACTGGTTGAATTGAAAATCGGTCACGACGGCGGCGACCTCCAAAATCCTATGTTCCTCCGGGTCGAGTCCGGTCATTTCCAAATCCATCCAAAGTAATCGGGAAGGCGGTTTATTTGCCATGGGTGTAATTATAGACTGTTCAGCTCCCTAAGAGTCTTAGTCCAATTGGTCCGTTTAAGATTTAGTTCATGGATATTATCCGGAGCCTTGCGAGTCAGGCCGTCTTTATGAAAAACGCTGACCAGCGCGTAATCAAGCTCAAAATCCGGTTTAGCCAGTGTTTTTTGGTCGGCTGTTTCCAGGCATTTGTCGTGCCAAGCCAGACAATCGTCGGCTAAGTCCAGCCAAGCTTGGAGGTTTTGGTCATAGTTTAGGCTCAGCTTCAAGTCCAGCGCCACTCCGCGCATGACCTCGTCCGACCACTCTTGGTCAAACATGAAGTTACCGACCGAATACATAATTAACTTGCCTTTATATACTTCAGTATTCTGGACCCAGTGCGGGTGGCTGGCGATGACCATATCAGCACCCCTGTCAATCATGGTCCGGTAAGTTTGTTGTTTGAGTTCGTCACCGGCAGGCTGGTACTCCGCGCCTTGCTGGGGAGAAACGATTGTCAAAAACCGGTCGCTATATAGCTGGATAACATTCAATTCTTGAGTCGTTGGCAGCCTAAAAACGTTGTTGTAGCCGCATAAGGCCACTGGCAATTGCCCTGATTGATTTGGACCGCCGCTATAAACCACTTTGACCGGCAAGCTGACTACCTCGCAGATATCGCTCAGCACGGAGTTATCATAGTGGCCATAGTATTGGATACCGTTATTCTCAAGATTATTCCGGGTTTGCTCAAAACCCGCCAAGCCATCTACGTTGTCCGAGTGATTATTAGCCAGACTGACCGCGGTAAACCATTCGGCCATCTCTGGCAAATATGACGGCTTGCAATTAAAAATTAAGTCACTGGCTTGGACTTCGAACGGAATTACTTTGTCCGCTATCGGACACTCCATATGCCCCAGCCAGGCATCATATTGTTCGCGGTCAAAGCTGTCCAGGCGGCCGAATAAATAACCGGCCGGATTTGGCTGGGTCTCGGCGATTCGTTCCATTTGCCGCCCCCAAAAAACCTCCCCGGCCAGCAACCAACGGGCGCTGACGGATGCGGCTGTCGGTTCTTCTGTGGTTTCTACGGCTGGTGGAATGAGTCTAACTTCCGCATTAGTCAATTGATTTATCCGCCAGCCGGTAAAGCCAACCACGCCCAACCCCAGACCGGCCAATAGAATCTTTACTGCACGTTGGCGGCCTATAGTCTCTATCCTGCCTATTCCTGCTTGGCTTGGGGCTTGAAGTCGAGCGACAGGGAATTAATACAATATCTTTTACCAGTCGTGGCTTTGGGTCCATCGTCGAACAAGTGTCCTAAGTGGCTGCCGCACTGGGCGCACTCCACCTCTACCCGGTTCATACCCAAACTATCATCCGGCAATAACACCACCGACGTATCGTTCATAACATCATCAAAACTGGGCCAGCCCGAACCCGAATCATATTTGTTGGCCGAGCTGAACAATTCAACCCCGCACGCGGCACAGGTATAGACACCCGATTCTTTATTGTGGAGCAGTTGGCCGCTGCCGGCCGGTTCGGTGCCATTTTGTCTCAGCACCCGGTATTGGGCGGGAGTTAGCTTGGACTTCCACTTATCCTCTATTTTATCCATTGCCCATCTATTATAGGCTAGCAGGCATTAAAAAACGGCTCTGAATGTCGGTTGAGCCGTTTTTTAACCGCTACTTCTTATCGTCGAGTTTGAGAGCTTTGAAACCCCAGTAAACCACCCCGGCGATAATCAGGAAATTGATGGTCACGGCCAGCAGATTTCCCCATTCCAGCACAGCTTCTCCTACGGTTACCGTGTTGGCCGATAAGCTGGACGTATCAGCCAGCGCCGCCACTACCGGATTAATAATGCCATCGGCAAAGGCCGCTACCCAAGCGGATATCGCCCCGCCCAAGATAAAGCCGACGGCTATTCCGGCCACGCCTTGCTCGCGTACGAATTTCATGAACCCCTTCATTTAAATATCCTTTGATTTAATTGAACTATTTATATCATAGGGAGCGAACCTTTGCCTAAACTTGCTTGGTTCACATTTTGTCGGGCACGGGGATATTAAGCAGGCCGAGCCCGTGTTTCAATACCCCAAGCCCGCTTTTTAACACAGCTAGGCGGGCGGGCCGGACGGAGACTTCGGCGTCTTTAACCGGCACTTTCTCATAGTAGCGGTTAAACTCCCGGGCCAGCTCGTAAACGTATTGGGCTATCCGGTGCGGAGCCAGCTCGGATATGCTCTTGGCTGTCACCTCCGGATAGCGGGCAATCAGCATTAACAAGTTTTTTTCCGCTTCAAAGCCGTAGCCCTTAGCATTATTGTCGTCCTTGACCTTGGCTAAAATCGACTGCAACCTAACGGCCGCGTACTGGACATAGGGCCCGGTCTGGCCCTCCAAATTTATGGATTCTTCCACGTCGTAGACGATGTCGCCTCCGACATTTGGCTTTAAAAAGGCGTATTTGATAGCCGCCAGGCTGTTATCTTTGACTGAGGGTGAATCCGGCGAGCGGTTTTTAACCGCTGATTCGACTTCAGACAGCAAATCGGTGGCGAGTACAACATCCCCGGTACGAGAGCTCATTTTGCCGCTGGGAAGTTTGACCAAGCCATGAGAGAGATGTCTGGTCTTGTCGGCTAATTTTGGCTCGATTAGTCTTAGAACCTTGAGTACGACGCGGAAATAAGCGTTGATTTCATTGGCGGTGATGATGATTGATTTGCTGGCGTCCGGAAAGTCGCCGTCTTTAAGCTTTGCCAGTCCCAGTTCCTTGCTCTCATAGGTCGGAAGCCCTTGGCTAGTAATGAATACCCGGGTATGCTCGTCGCCGTCGCGGAACACCACCGCGCCTTGGCTTTCCTCGAATTTGTCCATGTGAGTTTTTACCAGGTCGATTCCCGCCGGACCAGCCTGGCTTTCAAGATACGGTGAATGGTCAAAACCTACGTCCAATATCTCAAAGATCGAGTTAAAATAAGCAAAACTGGCGGCTTTTCCCCACTGATAGATTTGGTTAATCATGTCGTCCGACTGGCTGTAAATCTGTTTGTTAATTTCCGTTATGGCGGCTTTGGCCGACTCATCGCTGTCATACGCGGCCGCGCCTTTGGCATAGAAATCGCCGAGTTTGCTTGCGGCGCTCTCCAGCTCGTCGAACCTTTCATTCTGCCAAGATATACTTTTGCCCATAGCCCATACCGCTTTGGCCACATGCAGGCCGACATCGCCATGGTAGCTGACCCGATGGACTTTGGCCCCGGCCGCCTCGTGCAGGCGGGCAATGCTCTCGCCGACGGTATTGCTATAAAGGTGGCCGATGTGCAGTTCCTTGAACGGGTTAGGGTCGGTATGCTCGATGACGATTTCTTTATCTTTTAGGGAGTCATGTTGGCCGTAAGAATCGCTGGCGGCCTGGCTGACGACCACCTGCCCCAGCTCCCCGGATTTAAGCCAAATATTAACGAACCCGCCGGCCGGTTCAGCCTTGGCCACGGCCGGATGACTGATGGCTCCCGCCAGCTTGGCCGCCAGCTCCGGCGGGGAGACCGATTGTTTAGCGGCGTGGGTGAAGACCGGAATAGCCAGCTGGGCATCAAACTTATCGCCGGCGTCCTCCACTACGACCTCGTCTGAGTTCAAAACCGTCCGGGCTTGGCCGGCCAGCTCTTGCCTGAGTTTAGGCAAAAAGTAATCCATAATTAAGTTCAAGTATATCGTCCCATCAACAGATATGATAGCGAGCCGGCGGCTTTAGGGAGCCCCAAAGCCGGTAACGGCCTGGGTAATTTCGCTTTCTACTTGCGGCCAAGCATCCGCGTCAGAGAAACCAACTATGCTATAAACGCCGCCGCCCTTGCTGATAAGCAGTAAATGCTCGCCCTGGATACTTTGTCCTTCGGCGTCTTTAGCCGTAAATTGACTGCGGATAAATTCGGTACCGTCCTCTTTTTGCCCCCGGTTGGCGGTAAAGGCCATCTCCGCCAGCTCGAACCGGGCCAAAATGAACTGGTTTTGGCCGTCATTAATTTGTTGGGTAACTTGGTCCAGCGTGCTGTCCCTATCCTCTTTAGGCGATTCATAAAAACCCAGTGTAGCGTTGCGCTGTCCGTAAGCGAAGAGTTGGGCTCTGGGGTCGCCGCTGGCTCCCTTGGTAGCTCGAAACACTTCAAATCGGTCGCTTCTGACCCAGCCGCCGGGGATATCTACGGTATAGCCGGAAGACGCGTCGGTAAAGCTAGTTGGATTAGAGATTTGAAAAAGTAAAGCAATCAGCAATAAAATATTTACCACTACGGAGAATGCGAGCCATTTTTTTATTGGTTTACCGGGAAATATCTTGCCTTTTCCCGAAAGAAAGTTTACGACAACTGAGTTTTTATTTGAAGCTGAGCTTGATGTCTTCGAGGTAACCTTTTTTGAAGTACTTTTTTTTGAATTAGCAACAGCCACTAGAGGCCTCCGATTAATCGCCTCAGCTTAACACGAGAATAGATTGTTTTGGAATATAGCTGGTGGCTTTAGATGAAAGACGTTTCCCGAAGAAGTACCAACCATAGAGTATTCAAAATTGGTATAAAAACGATTTATTCATTGCGGACCGCATCTATATTAATCAATGAAATCGACAATTTACTTGCGATTTCATTGATACCTATCGAGGGGGAGATACCTGAACCGCCAGCTGGCGGTGGAGCTAAGAGGGGGAAGTTATCCCCCTCTTAAGGCGTCAGAGTCCTACAAATCCCAGTATCCAGCCCATAACTACCAATGTCACCAGCCAGTTACCGAGGTTGATGGCCATTAATTTCTTGCGTGTCTGGGAGAACAAACCCGTGCCGGCCATGGTTGGCACGACAAAGCCCAGCCATACCCAAAAAGCCGTATTAATAGCGGCCGACTGGTAAGAGTAGTCGGTAAAGAACTGCGACGCCAAGTAGCTGACATGGGCCAGCACGTAAGCCATCACTAGCGCCAAAACGAACATATAAACCATCGGCATCCAGCCGATTTCCTGCATCTTCTTCTCGTCGACCTTGGCTAGTTTCATCCAAGCTGAGCCGAATACGCCTCTGGCGTACCATATGCTTCCAATCACCATGCTGGCCACGGCGGCCCAGAAGACTCCCCATAAGTTAATATCAACTTCCATCTTACCTACCCCCTATTTATGCCTTTATTATAATACTTCTTAATAAACATGGCGGAGAGGGCGGGATTTGAACCCGCGGTACGTATCGCTACGCACACACGCTTTCCAAGCGTGCCTCTTAAGCCACTCGAGCACCTCTCCCCACGTCAAAAGATAGCACAAACCAAAGAAACAGACGCCTCGAACGCTCAAATTGCCGGGATGCTCTAAAATTTACTGGACGGGCGCGGCCGGTTTTTCCGAGCTTTTCTTCTTCATTAGGCTGGCAAACAATGCCACGCCGGCGCCGACCAAGGTCAGCCAGTAGCCGAGACTGACACCGACAAATGAACCCAGACTATCATCCGGATAATTGGCGATTATAACCAGCAGCGCTACGCCGGCGGCGACTACAGCCACCGTCCGCATTTGTTTTTGGTCTTTATTCATAACGTTAAGCGCCGCACCGCCGCCGATAACCGCCGCGATAGCAATTAAAAGTCCGGTGCTATTGAGTCCCGGCGACACCGAGTTGGTTATTCCGAATATACTGAACGAGTACCAAGGTAAGAACAATCCGACGATGGCCGCCGCGAATCCGATTACACTCAGCCCCAAATGGCGATCCTTTTTCATATCATCCACCGCCTTGTTTACATCAAAGTTATTTCCCTCGCTCATTTAGCCCTCCAAAATTATTAGGTTAATTGTAAGCCTTGGGGCGGGAAATAACAAAGGAATATCCCTTGGTTGCACGCCGCCTGGGCTGATACAGTTAATGTTAATGAAAGACAACCCGGCCGCGCTTAAAATCCAGCGGATTTATTTGTCGCTTACTTTGCTGTCAACCCTGGCGGCCTCGTTTATTTGGGGTATTAACACCCTGTTTCTGCTGGATGCCGGCCTTAACAACACTCAGGCCTTTGCCGCCAACGCTTTTTTTACGCTGGGCCAAGTCATTTTTGAAATCCCCACCGGGGCCATCGCCGATACGCGCGGCCGGAGAATCTCTTATTTACTAGGAGCCGGCACTCTGCTTATCACTACTCTGGCTTATCTTTGGCTCTGGCAAACCAGCGGTCCGTTTTGGGCTTGGGCCTTGGTGTCGGCTTTGCTGGGCCTGGGCTTCACTTTCTTTTCCGGCGCAACCGAAGCCTGGCTGGTGGACGGATTGCGCTTCAGCGGTTATAAGGGCGATCTGGATTCGGTCTTTGGCCGGGGGCAGTCAATCGGCGGAACGGCTATGCTGGCCGGTTCGGTCGGGGGCGGCGTTATCGCCCAAGCCACTAATCTGGGCATACCCTACCTGCTAAGAGCGGCCATTCTGCTTATAACTTTATTGGTAGCCGCGATTTTCATGCGAGACTTGGGTTTTGAACCGCGCAAGAAAGCCGGTGCGATTAAAGATATCAAAGACGTGATAAAGGCATCTATTGACAATGGTTGGCGCCGGCCGCCGGTAAGATGGATGATGCTGGCCTCCCCCTTTGCGAACGGTGTCGGGTTTTATGTCTTCTATGCCATGCAGCCTTACCTGCTCGAGCTTTACGGCGACCCCCAAGCTTATTCCATCGCCGGACTGGCGGCCGCTATCGTGGCCGGCGCTCAAATCGCCGGCGGCTTATTAGTCTCCCGTGTACGCAAATTATTTAAATTCAGGACCAGCCTTATCATATCCGCTACCGTCGGCAACGTTATTTTGTTGGGGCTTTTAGGCTGGAGCGGCAACTTTGCGCTGGCCGTCGCCATATTAGTGGTTTGGGCCATGCTGTTCGCTATGACAATGCCCGTGAGACAAGCTTACTTAAACGATTTAATCGGATCCAAACAGCGCGCCACTGTGCTGTCGTTCGACTCGCTGTTGGGCAGCAGCGGGGGCGTGGTAGCCCAACCAGTGCTGGGGCGGACGGCTGATATTGGGGGCTACCCCGTGTCTTTTTTGGCCAGCGGATTTATCCAATTAGGTTCTCTGCCGTTCCTGTGGCTGGCTAAAAAAGCCAAGGCCAGCTCGGATAACGTTGGCTAGGCGGCTGTCTGTTCGGATTTAGCAACACTTAAAGCTTTGGTCCACCATTCCAGCTCGCCGATAAACTTGGCCATGTCACCCAGCAAATAGCCCTCTTTGGGCCGGCCAGCTTTATCTAATGCCTCGTGGGCTTTAGTAATACGCAGGCTCTCCCTCAGCGGCATCATATTCAAGTAGCTGATAAGCGGGCGCAGGCCCATAATCGAACTTTCCGCTCCGTAACTGCCGTAACCCACAAACCCGACGGCCTTTCGGCTCCATTCGTTAAACAAGCTGTCCAAAGCGTTGGTTATGGGCGGAGGCGGCGTATGGTTATATTCGGCCAGCACGATGACAAAACCGTCGTAGCCATTAATGGTAGCGGACCAATTCTTAAGCGTCTCCGTCTCATAGTTCTGCATGGAGGGGAGATTTGCTTCGTTAAAGAAGGACAAGCCGGCAATATCCACCAGCTCAAACTCTAAATTACTGTCGGCTGTTTTGGCTTGCTCAAGAAACCAATTAGCTACCTTGATTCCGACCCGGCTGTCGCGGTTAGTGCTGGTGAGTACGCCAATTTTTAAAGACATCTGATATTCTCCTAAGATTTAAGTGCTCACTTAAATCTTATTATGTTCGTGAAATTAATTCAAGACCGGCTGGCTTCGTACTGCTTGATGAACTCGGCCGGTATCAGGCCGGCGATAGTTTGGCCAATCAGTTCTAGCGGCAAATCGTCGAGCTTCTTAAAGCGCACGCAGGCTTTGACCATATCCAATTTCTTATCGGTTTTTGCATAGTCCGCTTTAAACTGTTTTTCCTGCCGGCCATAGACGGTCATCAAATAGAGCGACATATAGTTCTTTTGCGGCGCCAATCCGGCTATGCCCAGAGGCTGGCCGTTATTGGGTATCGGGGTATTTATTCAACGGGATATAGCAGCCAATCATGCCGTAAAGCCCGCCCTTTTCGTACCCGTTCGGCAGGTTTTTTAAAATAACCTGGCGGACGGCGCTGATTGGCTGGCGCCGCTCAAGCGGCAGTTCGACCAAATACTCTTCAACTGTTTGGGCGCGGCTGGCAGCCATAATTAGATAATAGCCTAAAAAGCCACGGATTTTGCCCGTTTGTGTAAGGGCCGGGGCAAAACTGATATTTCCCGTCTGTTATAACAGCGGTAGCAATGATAATATATTGATAATATGCCGGTTATATCCATGTCTGGTGTCAGCAAAGTTTTTGGCTTTGGCGACACGGCTACTATCGCTCTGGATGAAGTTGCCCTGGAAATTGACAAGGGCGAATTCGCGGCCATCATGGGTCCCAGCGGCTCCGGCAAATCGACTTTGCTCAACCTTATCGGCCTGCTGGATACGCCTACCCGGGGTTCATACACGCTAGACGGACGGCCGGTGGCGGGACTGGGCAATAGCGCCCGGGCGCGTATCCGCCGGGAACAAATCGGGTTTATCTTCCAGTCTTTTAATTTGCTTTCTAGAATGACGGTAATCGACAACGTGGCCCTGCCGCTGATGTATAGCGGGGTGGGACACGTCGAGCGGCTGGAGCGGGCTTCTACCATGTTGCGCCGTCTGGGCATGGGCGACCGCGAGTACTACTTCCCCAGCCAGCTGTCCGGCGGGCAAATCCAGCGGACGGCTATCGCCCGGGCGTTGGTTAACAACCCATCAATTATCCTAGCGGACGAGCCAACCGGCAACCTGGACACCAAGACCGGGCTGACTATCATGGACGCCCTCAAGGATTTGAACGAGCAAGGCAATACTATCGTCATGGTCACTCACGACCCAAACCTAGCTAAATACGCCAGGCGCATAATCCATGTGGTCGACGGTCAAATCAAAGCCGGCGATAGGCAGTCAAAAGCAGTCGGCAAAAAAGTCAAAGTATCGGCCGGAGACAACAAGTAATGTTCATCATGAACTTCAAAATGGCCTTGAACTCCCTGCGCGGGGCCAAGCTCAGGACTTTTTTGACACTGCTCGGCATCATCATCGGCGTGATGTCGGTGGTCACCTTCATATCCTTCGGCGAGGGTTTAAAAACCCAAGTATCAGACGAGATCCGAGCTTTTGGCAACGACTTCGTGCAAGCTAACCCCGGCGAATCCATCATCCGCGACGAGCAGGGCCACGTAGAAAGCTTTGACTTTCTGGCCACTTTTACCGCTCCGCCCTTTACGGAGGAGGACTTGTCTGCCATCAAAGAGTTGGAAAATGTCCGGGTAGCCACCGGCTTCATGCTGGCCGCCAACCAAGTAGCCGTTGATGACAAGGAAGAAAAAGGGCTGTTCGTCTTATCCACTGAACCGACTATGCTGGACATCTTGGGCCTCGGCGTGGCCGATGGCGGGTTTTTGAACGATAGCATAGACAACGATTTTGTCGTCGTGCTCGGCAGTAAGCTTAAAGAACAGTTATTCAACGAAGCTAACGCGTTAGGCCGCAAGGTCCAGATTAAAAACCGCGACTTTACGGTAATCGGCGTATTGGAAGAGTATCAGTCGATATTAACTAGCGGCGGGTTGGGGGGAGACTTTAACCGGGCGGCTTACATCACCATAGAGGCCGGCAAAACCTTCAACCAAGGCGTGGCCCAGTTCATGGAGTTCGATATTAAAGTCACCGACGTCGAGCAAATTGATTCTACCATCGATCGCATCGAGCAATCGCTGTTAAATACCCGAGGCAGCGACGATTTCTCCATCAGCAAGCCCGAGGAGTTTTTAACCACCATCAACACCATCCTGGGCCTTCTGACCACGGCCGTAACGGCTATTGCCTCCATCTCGGTATTGGTCGGCGGCATCGGCATCATGAACATCATGTTCGTCACCGTGTCCGAACGCACCCGAGAAATCGGAATCAGGAAAGCTATCGGCGCTACCAACAACCAGATAATGCTGCAATTTCTTATCGAGGCCATCGTCATTACCATGTTCGGCGCGGCTATCGGGGTCGGCTTGTCGGCCATCATCGGTTTGATAGTAACGGCGCTGACTGAATTCTCTCCGACGATTACTCTAAACAGCGTAATAATCGCCTCGGCCGCCTCTGTCCTGTTCGGAGTGGTTTTTGGTATCGTACCGGCGGTTAAGGCCGCTCGCCAGGACCCGATAGAGTCTTTGAGACACGACTAGCGCTAAGAGGGGGATGACTTCCCCCTCTTAGCGCCGGTTTCACCGGCGGTATCTCCCCCTCACTTTGGTATTAAAAAGCCCGGAATGAATCCGTGGCTTTTCAATCATTTACGCTAAACTCTATTCATGTATCCGCAATTCCTTAAGAAACCAACCCATAGGCAATTTAATAACGGGCTGACCGGGCTGGTCGTGACGCTGGGTTTATACATAACTATTCTGCCCTGGCTGCCCAACCTCCAACTGTGGATTAACCAGTGGTTTGACGATACCAACGGCTACGTCTACCGCGGTGATTTGGCCAGAGGCCAAACTGATAATTCCCGGCTGTCCGACCCGCCGGACGATAACCGGCTAGTTATACCGTCCATCAGCTTGGATGAGCCGATAGTCGAGGGCCAGTCGTTAAGTGTCATCGGACTGGGCGGAGCTTGGCGCCGGCCCAACACCAGCACTCCGGACAAAGGCGGCAACACCGTGCTGGTCGGCCACCGTTTCAGTTTTTCCGACCCGGCGACTTTTTACCACCTTGATAAAATCAACGTCGGCGAGCGTTTCGCCGTTTGGTGGGACCGGCAGGAATATATTTACGAAGTTTTTGAAACCATCATCGTCCCGGCCAGCGCGGTAGAAATCGAGGGCAGAACCGACCAGCCAGTTTTAACGTTGTACACTTGCACGCCGATTTGGACCGCTACCAACCGGCTGGTAGTCAAAGCTAAACTTCTAAGCGGAGAGGCTTTTTAAAATGAGCGAGAAGACTCGAACTATTGTCCTGTTAATTTTGCTCTTTATCGCCATCGGCTTTATCGTCTGGACCCAAGGGCAGTACGCCAGCAATTTTACTGAGACGTTGTAGCGAGGTACTTCTCTAAGAGCTTTATATCCGTGAATAATCAATGAATCCGAATTCATTTTTGGTTTCATTGATACCTATGGAGGGGGCAATCACGACCGGCCAACTAACGGGGAATCTAAGAGGGGGAAGTCATCCCCCGCTTAATCTTTGAGCTCTTGCTTGAGTTTTTCTATCAGCTCCACGGGGGTCGGGTCGACGTTGTTGAGCAGCGCCAAATAAATCGACACGAAATCGCCAAGTAGTACCGTCCAAAGCAGCTGTTCAATCAAGCTGTTGCCTTCGGCCTCAATCTCTATCGGGTGCGGCATGCGTCCGCTAAGTAACCGGTTGCTAATGGCAAACCGCTTTAAGATTCGCTCGTGTTCGAAACTGCTTTTAAGCTCAATCGGCTGGAAGGGTTTTTCCACCGGGTGGCTGGTCCAACCCATGAATTCGTTATGGTTAAACTCCGGCCATTGGTTATACCACGCCAAGTTTTTGGCTGTCTCGTTGAAGCTGATTTTCCATTTGTAAGCCGCCGCGCTAAGCCGCGGCCCAGCATAAACCACCGGGGTTTTGCCGGCCAGCTCTTCCGCTAGTTCCTTGGCCGGATTTCTCGCGGTAGCCACGTCCGGCCGCCAAGCCATGACGGCCTGTTCTAAAAACTCCGCCGCTGTTTCCAACTGGCCGCTCAGCTCGCTCATTAAATCCAATTTCTCAAACAACTCGGCTAGCGCCCGCAAGGCATAAAATACCGACATCCTGGGCTGGAGGCCAGCTGGAATCTCTAATAACAGGTAATTCTTTTCTCGCGCGGTTTGGGCGGCTTGCCCGCCGGAAGCCATGACCACGATTTTGGCCTTCCGGTCCTCGGCTTGGGCCATGGCGGATAGGGTCTCTTCGGTATTCCCCGAGTGGCTGGAAACTATAAACAGGGTGTTTGGACCCACAAAACCCGGAATGTCATACTGGCGGTTAATAGCAAAAGGCAAACTCGGGCTGGTCCAACCCAGGAAAAGATTGGCGGACAGCGCCGAACCGCCCATGCCGGCTACGACCACGTTTTGGATATCACCGCCGGTAAAGTCCAGGCCGTCTAAATTAAAATTGTGCCTAAGTTGAGATGGCGACTTCCCGGCCGACCCTAAAGCATCGGACTTGTCCTTGCTATTAATGTATTTCAAATCGTCCAGCATAATCCACCCCTTCGTTCTAGTATAGCTTAAGCCTAATCCGCTGTGGTAGCATATGGGAAATGAAACTAAAACCAAGGGTGGGCCATGAACGACGATCCCGGCAATAACATCCAGCAGGAAGACTTAATCAGCGACGACGTAGCCAACGCCATAACTTCGGCCATGAAGGGCGAGGAAATGACCGGTGCGGCCACGCCGGCTGCCACCGTTCAGCCATCCCAGCACAAGTCCGCTCCGGCAATGGACGGCTCCTCCTCGGGCGGTCCGGCGCCAGCCCAGTCTAATCAGGCCGCTCATGATGACACTCCTCCAGCCGGGCGTGATGACGCCCAGCCAACCCCCCAGCCCGTGCCCGAGCCATACCAGCCTTCGCCGCCGCCTGCCGGACCAGCCGCCGATGACAGTCAGACGGATATGACTAACCGCGGCAGCGGCAACGTCAGCGAGTTGTACGACATAAAACAACAGGCCCTCAAACAACTCGGCCCGCTGGTCCAACACTTGGATCAAGGTCCGGAAGAAAAATTCGAAACCTTGATTATGATGCTCAGAGCCTCGGACGACCCGGCTTTAATCCAGCCGGCTTATGAAGCCGCCCAGACCATTGCCGACGACAAGAAGCGCGCCCAGGCTTTATTGGATGTAGTTAACGAAGTTAACTACCTGACCCGGCCGCAAGATTCCCAAGACTGACTAAATCAAAAAAAATTCCGCCGGTTTAACCGGCGGAATAAAAGGCGCTTTTTGTTTGTACTATCCATTGTAGCGTACATTTAATTTGTTCAGCTTTAAAAGCGGAGTTCATTGTTATTACTACAACTAAACTCCATCTTTACCTCTGTTGCTTGTTTTTCAACAACATCCCGATTTAAAGACCTTGGCTGTCTTACATCATGCCCATGCCGCCCATATCGGGAGCGGCAGAAGCAGGACTTTCCTTTTCCGGTACGTCGACTACCAGCGCGCCCATGGTCATGGCGGTGGCGGCAATGGAGGCGGCGTTTTGAACAGCTTCTTTGACTACCCGGGTGGGGTCAACCACGCCGGCAGTTTTCATGTCTACCAGCTGGCTGGCTGTCTGGGCTACGTCAAAGCCCTGGCCGGTCTTTTTGCTCTTCAATACTTCCGGCAATTTCTCGTCCGGGTTGAGCCCGGCGTTAGCCATCAACTGCCTAAACGGCTGGACCAGGGAGTTCTTTAGCACGGTGGCGCCGGCGGCGTGCGAATCGTTGCCATCAGTATCGATTTCCCGGCTCAAATCCACCAGGGTAACACCGCCGCCCGGTACGATACCTTCTTCCAGCGCGGCTTTAACGGCCGCCACGGCGTCGTCTACCCGGAACTTCTTCTCTTCAATCTCGGTTTCGGTAGCACCGCCGACTTTGATGACGGCCACTTTACCGCTCAAGGCGGCCCGTCGTTTCTCTAAGTTTTCTTTGTCATATTCACTGCTGGCGGCCCCCGCTTGAGCGGAAATCTGCTTGATACGCGCGCTGATGGCCGCCGGCGTACCACCGCCCTCGATGATAGTAGTCTCGTCTTTGGTAACGATGATTTTCCGAGCGGAGCCCAGCATGTCCAAATCGGCGCCCTCAAAGCTGTGGCCTTGGTCTTCGGTAATGACGGTGGCGCCGGTAAGAATTGCTATGTCTTCTAGGATTTCCTTGCGCCTATCGCCGAACGCCGGGGCTTTGACGGCCACGGTGTTGAAAACACCCTTGAGCTTGTTAAGTATCAGAGTGCCGAGCACCTCGCCTTCCACGTCTTCGGCAATTATCACTAAGTCTTTTTTGCCGGCTTGAGCGGCTTTTTCAAGTACTGGCAGGAATTCCTGGACGCTGGTGATTTTTTTATCAGTAATGAGAATCATCGGCTTGTCATACACGGCTTCCATCCGGGTGGTATCCGTCACCATATAAGGGCTGACAAAACCGCGGTCCATGGTAAAGCCTTCCACTACCTCGCTTTCCATTTCCAAGCCTTGGCCTTCTTCCACCGTGACTACGCCGTCTTTGCCGACTTTGTCTATAACGTCGGCTATAAGCCTGCCGATGGATTTGTCTCCGGCCGAGATGGTGGCGACTTCGGCAATGCGGTCTTTGTCGCGGCCGATGTTCTCGCTCATGGTCTTGAGTTTGCCTAAGACCGAGGCGGCGGCTTCCTCCACGCCCCGGCGGAGTTCCATCGGATTATGCCCGGCGGCGATTAATTTATTGGCCTCGTTTAAGATGTGATAAGTCAGCACGGTCACGGTAGTGGTACCGTCGCCGGCCACGTCGTTCATCTTATTAGCGGCTTGTTTGATAAGCTCGGCGCCGACGCTGGAGCCTAGATTCTCGTCGTCCGCGTCCGGCAGTTCAATACCCTTGGCTACGGCCACGCCGTCATGAGTAACGGTTGGTCCGCCGTAGCTTTTGCTCAACACCACGTTTCGGCCCTTTGGTCCTAAGGTCACTTTGACCGCGTCGTGCAGCTGCTGGGCGCCGCTTAAGACCCGGCGGCGGGCGTCATCGTCATAAAAAATCTTTTTGGCCATCTTAGAACTCCTTTCAGTCGTTCATTTATCAATTATCATTTTACAATTCTCATTTAATGAAAAATGTGAAATGTTCAATGTTAAATGCGAACGTCATTTGACGGTCGCCAGGACGTCTTCTTCTTTGACTAAAATATATTCGTCCACGTCTAATTTAACTTCGGTAGTAGAGTATTCTTTATATAAAATCTTGTCGCCGGTTTTAACGTTCTTGACACCTTTGCCGACCGCTACGACTTTGGCCATAACCGGCTTTTCCTTGGCGCTCTCGGTCAAATACAGACCGCTGGCGGTTTTGGCTTCTTTGGCTACCGGCTGGGCTACGACCCACTCGGCCAGGGGATTAATTTTGACACTCATAAAACGTTTGGCCTCCTACAAATTGTCTTGTCAGATTATTCTAGCACTTTGGGTATTAGAGTGCTAATTTTGCATTTATCATATTAGGAACAAATCCGGCGGCTGTCAACCGGCTCAACTTATATCCCTGGCATAAAGCACCTGTTTGGCTATCTCCTCCAGGTTTCGGGCCGAGTTTTCCTCCGCCAGCAATGATAGCTTGACGGGGTCTTCCCCGGAAATCGGCGTGCCGTAGGCGGTTACACCCAGGCGGCTAATGGTAAATTCCACCTCTAAATACCTGGTCATATCACCCGTCAGCCACTCCAGCGCCAGACCATTGGCGGTACTGACCGACCGCTTAAGCCTTAAAGTAAACGAGGTATCAATCTTTTCTGACTCCAGCCGGCAATTTATATTGCCGATGTTAAAACTTCTTTTGAGCGGAGTGTTGATATTATGCCGTAGGATGTTTTTGGCAATCCAATTCAGATTGGGGAATATCTCCCGCCAGGGCTGTAAGCCAGGCTGTTCGGCTGAGGGCTGGTTTCCTTCGTTATCCATGGCATCGTTTCTTATGCATTGGCCAGTTTAATGTTCGTAACAGTTTCCCAGATAGGCTTTAGGGTAGCAAGCGCTAGCGATTTATAAGTTATATGATTGAAAATGAAACTCAAAAATGCTACTATTTACTGCCCAAATCCAGCACTTTGAAGTTTTGGCCACCGACGCGCTACTTCCCCTTCCCGCCCCTTGTGGGCGAACTTGAAGAAAGCGCGCTCGGAAGACTGGCGGCCCGGTCGGGCAGACGGGGCACCGCCGTCAGTCGGCGAGCCGGGGCGGGTCTTGAGCCCTGCGTGAGACAGTCAGATAATCACCACCCGCTTAACTGACATACTCCCCTCAGACCCGTCCGCTCGTTCCACTCCAACTGCCGCCAGCCGTCTTTTTTCATAAATGAAGGTTGCTAACCTGGCTTTCGCTTACAAAAAGACGTCCTGCCCACCACTTCAAGCTTGATGAACCGGTCCGCTCATCCGGACCGCATAACACCACATTCATCAAGCTTTTTTCTTTGACTGGCAACCTTGCATTTTCATCTGTTTTGTGCTTAAGTCTAGTCTTAAGAGGCCACGCAGCCTAATTGTATTTTGCAGTAGGCCGATTTAAGGTGGTTTGCACATTGCCAATCGAGAAGGAGGAAAACCAGCCGGTCATCTGTCAGCTATGATTGGAGATATCTTGACAGATAGGGTTAAGGCGCCGGGCAACGAGGTACATCGGAAGTCGCATCACAGCAGTGAAGCCAACCTCCGCAACGCCCTCAAAGCCAGCGCCAAAGAAACCAAGCGTGCCGTTAATGGCACGTTGTCTGCCCGACGGAAGGGGAAGAATTGAGAAATTCTTTCGAGCGTGATTCGGAGAACCTCCGATTCACGCACAACGGCATCAACGCCGAATACAAAGGCTCTCGGGAAACCGTGAACTTCGACGGGCCGGAGGACGATATCATCGCCCCCCAGCCCCAGGACGAAGATGACGCCGAATGAGCGGAGACAAGATTCTCAAGCTCAGTATCGAGACCCGTATCCAGGGCCTGTGGTCCGGGAAGTTCCCGGGACGAGAGCGGGAAAGCGGCGGCGAACGAATCGTGGTTGTCGAGCTCGGCGAGCCCTGCGACCTATCTCCCAGCGCCTTGCGTTCGGAGATAGATCTGGTGGTGACGCCGGATGTAACATCAGCGATTTTCATCGCCAACTGCAACCGGTTGTCATTGACCGTGCGGCCGGGTTGCAAGAAGCCGCCGGCCAAGCTGGTCCGCGAGTGGTTCGACGCTCTGTCGGAGCACATCACCGGACTGCCGGACGTCCCCTACGGGAGGCTGTTCTACCACAACTCGGCGGACGCCGAGCTGGCCGAGTCAGAGGATGCCGATACCAGCCAGGCGGGCGTCTACGGCGAAATGTCGCCGGAGCTCACGCGCGTCGAGCAAGCCATGGCGGTCAGTTCGCCTACCGGTTTCAACGACCGAGGCCGCTGATGAACGTCAACTTGCACGACACCTTCGTGGAGGAAGACCTTCCTTGCGCGGAAGAGGACCTCCATGAAGTCGACGATCGCGACCTGGAAGCGTTGTGGCTCACATCGGGCTTCAACGGCACCATCACCTACCACGATAGCCTCAACACCTGCGTGTTGGAGCTGTCCGAGCCGCTGAGGCTCAACACGGTGATCCTGAAGCGGATCGTGCGGCAGGCGACGACCAACGACGTCGTCCAGGCCACCATGATCTGCGGCCGTCGGATCGTTCTCGAGCTCCAGGCATGGGCCGAGGACAGCCACATGGCCGCCGGCGTATGGTTCGACCGTTTCATCCACGACGTGTCTGCAGTCGACAAGGAAACGCGCCGACTGCTGATCCAGGCGGATGAGATGGAGGAGAAAATCCTGCAAGCCATATCGGAACCGGCCTACGCCAGCTCCATCGGCTCCCAGGAGTTCTGACAATCCAGCGCCCGTAAGGTGACTAGGTTGCGTTCCGAGTAAGTCCAGGGAGCTTAGACCCTGAGCCGAAACGATGCAGAGGTTTTTAATCCTCGCGTGACCAACCACCTTTCTCTCGACAACAGCTAACCTTATGGTTGGCAATCATCTACGGGTCGTGGTTTACGAAAAATAACAAGTTCCCCCTTATCGGGGAACGGCTCTTAATAGAGCAGTTACTTTTCGTGAGCCGCGATCCTAAATTTTTTATCCTTGTTTATGAATAACCTTATTGATTATTGACAAGTGCTCATCGCCCGTGAACCGCTCGACAAAGTCTCCCGCATATCTTGATAACTCACCCATTTGTTCGTCATATTTTTTGTCTCTCATCTTGGCTACGAATTGGCGGTAGTCTTCAAACTCCCATCCGTCAAATTCCAAGACATCTCCAATTGATTGAGATACGGTATCGTGGGCTTTCTTCCTCATCATGTCAATTCCACTGAAGTCGACTTGGGAAATCAGACCCCTTCTCAGTTTGTCGGCCGCGGCTTCCATTTGATTGACCATATCCATATAAACGCTCCACTGCTCCTGGACGAAGGGAGGAAAAATCTTACTGGGAAAAAGAAACCTGAACCCGTGTTTACCTTCAACCGGCTGCACAATACCCAAACTTGTCATAATTTCTTCGTCGGACAAGCCGTCGTCTAGCGACGACACGATATCGCGTATTTGGCCGCGATAGACATCTCTTTGCTGAGTGTGGTTAACGACATCAATCTCTACCCCGCTGATTAACGCTATCTCTACTTTAATCTGGTTGAAAAGCTTTTGATTCTCTCGAATGGCGTGCTCATCCTCTGTGCCGTTTTCTCGAGAAGTCTTAATACGCTCAATGAGATGTTTTCCGTACTCGTCCATTTCCAAAACATTAAGCGCAATATCGGTGACGTCTTGTTCTGTCGCTATAGAGTCAATAGACAGTTCTTGACGTTCAAGATAGTGCCTGACTGCTTCGCCGGTGTTTGGAGAAAATCGTTCGTTCATTTATTTAATTGATTAATAGGGGTTACATTACATATAAACATTAGCATATTTTTTGTCTTTAGTCAATTATCTGATATGTATCAAGCGTTCAATTTCAAGAATAAAGTATCTGGCTTAAGCTTTTCCTCAATTTCCTTATAAACTTCTCTCTCCTTTGCGGTAGGCTCCTGGTTAGAGTGCTTGGCAATTTGTCCGCTAGCGAAGTTCTTGGCTGTTTCGGTAAAAGTCCGGGGGTCTCCTTTGATGCCCAGTCTGGCTATTTGTATATCCGGATGAAGGCTGTCCCGCTTCGCGCTGTCTTTCTTTTTGACTTCTATCGGCAGGACTAAGCCTTCCGGGTCGGTGTGATTGAAAATTTGGATATCAAAAGTGATATTAAGCGCCCGCAGTTTGTCTTCTTCCTTTTCGGAACCTTTGACGATCCTTCGCCGGCCCATGACATCCTGGCGCATAAAGGCCTGCATGGCCCAATATTTATCTTGAAGCCGGTTTTTTAATATGTAGTCCTGGCTAAAAGACAAAGCCATGCCTTCGGCTAACGTGCCGGTAGCTGAACGTGCCCGGCCCTCAAAATGATTGGCTAAATTTTTCCGCTTTTCCGGGTCATCGGTGCCGTTGAGCTCAGTTTCCGACTCGTCCAGATACTTGACTAATTGGTCGGATAAGAAGTCCAGCGATTCATTGAGATTCAGATGGACCCGCCTAAGATTCCGATAAAGTTGCTGGTTTGCCTCCGATAAGTTGGCTTCCGCCAACACGGCGGTAGCCTGCAAATCAACTTGAGACATACGGGCGTGTATTTTGTATTGATTAGCCCAAGAATTGTCCGCCTCGACTACCAAACTATTAAGCTTAGCCGCCGCCTCGTAACTGCGGCCGACCCGGCCCTCAAACATATCGTACCAAGCCAGCTCCTCGTACATATTGGCCGTTAGACGAGCGGCGTACATATCCGGCTGACTATCAATTTCTAATGACCTAAGGAAAATGGTGGCGGCTGCTTCTAACCTGTCTTGGCGATGCAGCATGCTATGGATGCCGGAATGGGCGTTATACATGGCTCTGGCTTCGGGTTGTAGATCTTGTATAGCGGCTTCGCTCAAAACTTCGATATCCGCCAGTTCGAGCCAATCCAGAGATTTCATTCTGTTAGATTCCAAAGCGGCGTGTATGAACGTGTCGGGGGTCAGGATTTGCCGGCCGGTAGTTCTTTCCAAATCACGCAGTCTGAACAAGTTGCTAGCCCATTCCGCGCTGAGATAGCCTTCGTCATCATCTATTCTAGCTCTTAACTCCTCAAGACGCTCGCTCTCCAGGCTTTCGGCTAGCCGGTCGCTAAGTTCATGGGTAATGACTCCATCACCAATCATCGACCCTCTCCCCTCCGCGACAACAGCTCCCTCAGATTAACCGGCTGAGGAGCTGTAACCTCCATTTCTACTTAAGCTATTTTTGTGTTAGATAGCATTTAACTTGATTGTAGAAACCCAAGGCGATGTTGTCAAATTTGATACAAATTTAAAAGGACGGTAGAAGAAAGAAAGGCAGGGGGTTCGATATGGCTGGCGTATAGCCAGATGGAAACATATCGAACCCTGGTGGAGTTCAGCGAGCGAACCAAGTCCATCGTATCAGAGGTTTTACCCTCTGCCCGTTAGGTTTTTACGATGATTGGTGCCCTTGAACGGTTGCGGTCGGGGTTGTTGCCGACTACATAGCCTGGGTTTGCGCTGTGGAACGCTGCCTGGGCTCTACCGCTTTTTGGAACTCTTTGCCTGCCTTGGCCCCTGATGGAGGTCTAGTTTTGCTTGCAAGAATTATATAGGTAGAGCGCCAGGCGCTCCTTCAGAACCGTAATTCTTAGGGTGGCGCAAGCGCAAAAATCTTCTTCTATCGTCCTTGTTGGAAATTTTCCTCGGACTAGCCGAGGAAGGTCGCCTAACCGACTTCAAGCGTCGATTACGGGTTAAACGTTAGCATAAATTTTATAGATTGTCAATATTATTTAGATTTAGCTAATAGTTCCTCGGCTATGTTCTTTTCCGACCACTCGATTTTCTCGCCGCCAATCACCCGGTAGCGCTGGTGGCCGATACCAGCCAGGAGGATGGCGTCGCCCCGTTTAGCCAGCTCGATGGCTTTAGCGATGGCCGCCCGGCGGTCGCCCACTTCGTATATCTCCGCTCCATCCACCACGCCGTGCGCCCCTTGCAAGACTTCCGCCCGGATAGAAATCGGATTTTCGCCATAGGTATCATCATCGGTCACGATGACGGCGTCGCTTAACCTGGCCGCCACCTTGCCCATGATAGGACGTTTAGAAGCGTCGCGGTCTCCGGTTGCGCCAAAGACGATGATGATTTTGCGCTTGGTGGTAGCCCTTAAGGTCTCCAGCACGCTCTGCAAGGCGTCCGGCGTATGGGCGTAATCAACGATGATATTCAGCCCATGCTTCTTATCGCGGATAGCTTCCATCCGTCCGGGCACTGACTCCAGGGTCTCCAAGCCGGACTCAATGACTTCCGGCGCAATCTCCAGCGCGTGGGCGGCCGTGGCTGCCGCCAGGGCGTTATAGGCATTGAATTTGCCGACTAATTTAAGCTTGGGCTTAATTTCCGCTCGTTCCAGCTTGATGGTCAGCGCGGAGCCATGCGGTCCTAGTTTGGCCCCAGTTATCCGGACCTCGGCGTCGGCGTCAACGCCATAGGTTATGGTCCGCAGTTTCGGCCTGTAGGCGTCAAAAAAGTGGAACCACTCGTCGTCCCGGTTAAGTACGTGCAGTTTGGCCTGGTTCTTAAACAGCCGGCCCTTAGCGGCGGCGTAGGCGTCCATACTGCCGTGATAGTCCAAGTGGTCTTGGCTTAGGTTGGTCATGACGGCCGCCTCTATGGGTATAGCCAGTGTCCGGCTTTGGCTAAGGGCATGGCTGGTAACTTCCAATATGACCCAGTCGACTCTTGCCCGCTTAAAGGCGCTTAGCAATTTGAATAATTTGAAGGGGTCAGTCACGGTCATATTGCTGTCATTAGGAGTGACCTCGGCGCCGATTTGATAAAAGGCCGTGGTGCTGACGCCGACTTTAAGCCCGGCGGCCTCAAAAATTTTGCCTAAATAAGCCGCGGTTGTGGTCTTGCCGTTAGTGCCGGTAACAGCGATGACTTTTTGCCCGCGGCCGGGAAAGCCAAAGCGGACATTGGCCGCCAGGGCCTGCAGCCAGTGGTACAGCGGCAATAGCGGGCGGTATAGACTCGCTGGAACCAGTTTTTTCAGCCTGTTCTTCATTTGCTTATTATGATACACGCAAAGCAAAAACTGCTGTTTTTGCAGTATTCGGTATCTCGTATTGAGTATTAAGTATTTTGATACCTAATACCTGATACCTAATACTTTATACTGAACGAGCTATGCGTGTTTTGGGCATCGAGACCAGTTGCGACGAGAATGCGGCGGCCGTGGTGGAAGATGGCCGGCGCGTTTTAAGCAGCGTCATTTTCAGCCAAGTCGATTTGCATAAGATTTACGGCGGGGTTGTGCCTGAGGTGGCCGCCCGCAGTCATATCGAGGTGATGACCCCGACCATAGACGCCGCCCTGAATAAAGCCAGGGTAGGCTGGGACGACATCGACAGTATCGCCGTTGCTCATGGCCCTGGTCTCGGTGGTTCACTCTTGATCGGAACGTTAGCTGCTCGGACGCTTGCACTCGTCAAAGACAAGCCCTTGTACGGGGTTCACCACGCTTTAGGCCACGTTTATGCGAACTTTATTGATTGGACCTCAATTGACAAACGAAAAATGAAAACTGAAAATTGGCAAGAGCCTAAGTTCCCGGTTTTGGCCCTTATCGTCAGCGGCGGCCATAGCCATCTGCTGCTGCTTAAAGACCATTTTAATTATCAGCTATTGGGCCAAACCCAGGACGACGCCGTGGGCGAAGCCTTCGACAAAGTCGCCAAAGTCATAGGCCTGCCTTATCCCGGCGGCCCCAGTATAGAAAAAGCGGCGCGTTCGGGCGACGCTTCCAAATACCAATTGCCAATTGCCAAATTACAAAACGAATTCGACTTTAGCTTCTCCGGCCTCAAGACAGCGGTTCTAAGGACCGTCCAGGATTTGGCCGGAGTCGGCTACGATTTCCCGTCTTTTAAGCTGTCCGGGCGCCTTGAGCCCCGACAGGTCAAAGATGTGGCCGCCAGTTTCCAGCGGATAGCGGTCGAGACACTAGTGGATACCACCCTAAAAGCTTTTGACCAATTCAAACCCCAAACGGTGGTTATCGCCGGCGGGGTAGCCGCCAATATGGAACTGCGCCGGCAACTGGCGGAACGTTTGCCTATAGCCATTAATTACGCCCCAATTTATCTCTGTACCGATAACGCCGCCATGATTGCTACTTTAGGCTACTACGCCGCCCAATTTCGCCCGCCGGACGACCTGTTCAAACTCGACATAGACCCGTCGTTATCACTCGCTAACAGATGACGCTTATGCTTGCATAAGAAGGGGAACTACAGTTTTATAACCCTAAGTTTGGCAAACGCCAGGCTCGTACCCATACAAATAAGGAGTAACTGTGACTCACAGCGAGAAAAACGCTATACAGGTTGTGAGCACGGTGCTCGTAATCTCGATTGGCTTGCTGATAGTTGATTACAACTTCATCAGCGTACAAATGTGGTCGTCTCTCGAGCCCCAGGAAATGGTCAGGTGGTCGCTTTTAGGGACTTTGGTACTAGGAGTGACCTACTACGCCAGCCGGCTAATACCACAGAATCGGGTACTTCAGTTCTCGTGGTTGAAGCTCATTCCGGGCTTGAAACGGTATGCCGAGAATATGGCGGTATTGCCGACCTACCTGTTCGCGCCGGTAGCGGTGGCGTATATGCTGATGCTGACCTACGCCCTGCCGATTATCACTTTTTGGGAAGAGTGGTACTTCCGGGGCAGAATCGATGGTTGGATATCAGCCGTCGTGACTACGATTGCTTTCGCTCTGGTGCACTTCGCAATAGGTGCGTCTCTGGGCGGTTCACTCGTTTTGGTTATTCCCGGCGGCTTCTTCGCTTTGGTGTATACCCTTCAAAGCAATTATGCCGAAGGGCTTATAGCCTCTACCGACCTGCACGTGTTCTACGACGTGGTTGCCATCATCCTGGTCAGTTGCATTGTGGCTCGCCAGCGGCGTCACCTCAAGCCCCAACCAGCCGGGCGAGCAGGCTTAGAACAACGAGCACCCCGCCCGCCCAGCTTGGTCATCAGGAAGGATTAATTTTCTTCTTTTACCCAAGCTGGGCGGGCCTGTCATTTCTGGAGCTTTTACCCTGTTTTAGTTACACTGTTGAATGAACATAAACACGCTGGCAAACAAACCCCGGCCGCACGCATATGGCAATACTAGTATCCCGGTACTAGCAGGGTTGTTTTTAGGTGCTTTTCATATGAACCCATTTAACAGATAACAATTAGATGAAATTACCCCCAACTTACGAACCAGCCAAATACGAGTCGACCATTTACGAGCTGTGGGAGCAATCCGGCGCGTTTCAGCCGGGCAGGGGGAAAAATACCTTTTCCCTAGTCATGCCGCCACCCAACGCCAACGCGCCGCTCCATGCCGGCCATGCGTTGATGCTGGCCATCGAAGACGTGATGACCCGCTACCATCGCTTAAAAGGCGACGGCACGCTCTACCTGCCTGGCGCCGACCATGCCGGCTTCGAGACCTGGGTGGTTTATGAAGGGGAACTGAACAAACAGGGGAAGACCCGCTTCGATTTCGGCCGCGACGAGCTGTTCCGCCAGGTCTGGGACTTCGTGGCGGCCAACCGGGGAACGATGGAGCAACAACTCAAGGCCATGGGGGCCAGCGCCGACTGGAGCCGCTATACTTTCACGCTCGATTCCCATATCGTCAACACCACCTACGATACTTTCCAGAAAATGTGGCAGGAAGGGTTGATTTACCGGGGTGAGCGCATCGTCAACTACTGTACCGTGCACGACACCTCTTTCTCCGATATAGAGGTGGAATACATCCCGAACGACACCAAGTTGCGCTATATCAAATACCCGCTGACCGACGGCTCAGGGGCCATCGAGGTGGCCACCACCCGGCCGGAAACTATGCTGGGCGACACCGCCGTGGCCGTCCATCCCGACGACAAGCGCTACCAGAAGTTCATCGGCAAGACCGTCAAACTACCCCTGACCCACCGAGAAATCCCGGTCATCGCCGATGAGGCCGTCGATAAGCGGTTCGGTAGCGGCGCGGTCAAGGTGACCCCGGCCCACGACCAAACCGATTTCGAGATAGCCGAGCGTCACGATCTGCCGGCTATATCGGTCATCGGTTTCGATGGTAAAGTCACCGCCGAGGCGCCGGACAAGTACCGCGGCCTCGCCGTCGACGCCGCCCGGCGGGCGGTGGTAGACGATTTGCGCGCCGGCAAGTCCTTAAGCCGCGAGGAAGATTACCAACACTCTATCGGCGTCTGTTACAAGTGCGGCAACGTCATTGAGCCGCTGTTAAAGGACCAATGGTTCGTCCGCATGCAACCGCTGGCTCAGGCCGCCGGCCAAGCTATAAGGGCGGATAAGATCAAGTTTTACCCCGCCAACAAGAAACAGCACGCCCTGCGATATCTGGACAGCGTCCGCGACTGGAACATTTCCCGGCAAATCGCCTGGGGCATTCCCATCCCGGCGTTCCGGAGCGTTGACAATCCCGATGAATGGAAATTCGACACCCGGGTCGACCAGGAAATGATAGATATAGACGGCCAGCATTACACCCGCGACCCGGACGTGTTTGATACTTGGTTTTCCTCCGGTCAGTGGCCGTTTGCCACGCTCAAATATCCGGACCATGAGGATTTCAAACGCTTCTACCCCACTTCCGTCATGGAAACCGGCGGGGAAATCTTCAACCAATGGGTCCTGCGGATGATAATGCTGGGGCTGTACCGCACCGGCCAGGTACCGTTTCGCGAGGTCTACATCCACGGCTACGTCTTGGCGGCCGACGGCACCAAGATGAGCAAGTCCCTGGGCAACGTGACCGATCCGATGGATATCATCGCCACGCACGGCTCGGACGCGCTGAGGATGGGCCTGCTCAGCGGCCGGGCCGCCGGCTCGGCCGGCGCCTTCAGCCTGGATAAGATAACCGGCGCCCGTAATTTCGCCAACAAGTTGTGGAACGTGGCCCGCTTCGTCGAGGGCGCGCTGGACAAATACGCTCCCCTGCCCGGCGAGGCCAAATCCTCCGCCGACCACTGGTGGCTCAAGCAGTACAACCAAGGCCTCAAGCGTATCACCGCCCACCTGGACGGCCACTGTTACAGCGAGGCCTATGAGACGCTCTACCACCTGGTTTGGAACGACTTCGCCGACTGGTACCTGGAAACCAGTAAAATCGAGGCCAATAAAGACGTGCTGGCCGACAGCTTGAGAAACTTGCTCATCATGGCCCACCCTTTCGCCCCGTTCGTCACCGAAACCATCTGGCAGACCTTGGCCTGGACCGATGGCGAGCTGATTTCCCAACCTTGGCCCAAAGTGGCCAAAGCCAGCGCCCGCGGCGCCCAGGACTTCGAACGGCTTAAAAGTATCATCACCGAGATCCGCGAGCTCAGGAGCACCTTGAAGCTGAGGGAGAACACCCTCTACCACAGCGGCGACGCGGTCGTCCAGGCTAACAAACGACTGCTGATTAAGCTGGGCCGAGTGGTCGACGTGCGCGAGGTCAAGTCCGGCACCGGCCTGCACCTCAGCCAGCCCGGCGTCGAAGCCTGGCTGGACGTCGAGCACGATGCCATAAGAAACTACCTCAAGTCCCTGACCGATAAACACGGTGAACTGGTTAAACAGCAGGACGCCCTGAGCGCCCGGCTGGCCAACCAGGCCTACCTCAAGAAAGCGCCCAAGGAGCTGGTCAACGACACCAAACGCCAGGCCAAGGCCGTCGAGGCCGAGCTTGAGCGGATAGTCAAGCAAATCGCCGCCGCCGATAGCTCATTACCCGAGTAACGTCGGCGTCTTAAATCATAAGATTCTTTCGCCGCTGTCTTCGACAGCTTTGGCGACTTCATTATCTTGTGCCAACAAGAAATGAAGCAAAGAAATGGCAGGCGACTGTCAAACAACAATGGTCGCTCGCTTGTTTTCTATCCGGATTCTTGCGGAACTCCCGTTGGTCGGTCTCTCCGCTTGTCAGCGGATCGACTGGTCCTCGAATCACGGCATAGAAATCTACGCTTACTCCCTCGGTTTGGCAGAGCCTGGTCGTCAGGAGGCACCAGTGAGGCTTCTACTGCCTTCGTGAACTAACAGATGAAACTGTTAAACATACAACTATTAACTGAGGACTGTCTGAGCGAACGCAAGTGAGCGAGTTCCGCAAGCTGTTGTATGACTTTGACAAAGTTTCAGTATGTTTAGTGAACGGGCAGGCTGCTCTTTGCTTCTTTCCGGCTAACCAGAAAGAAGGCGGTAAACCAGCTGAAAGCTGGTTAGCGAAATTCTACCTCTGTAACTAACATTGACAATCCTAAGCATTTATGCTTAAATTCATCTAATTTTCGTGGGGAGACTCTACGGAATTGTCGGGCCAAACCGGCCCAAATTGACAAGCAGGCAGAAAGGAAGGTAAGGAAATGGAAACCCAAATGATTGAGGAATTCGGCCTGGTCGAATTCCTTCTGTTTCTGGTGCTGGTGGCGGTCGCTCTGGTGATTGCCGGCCAGCTCACGAAAGTCCTCAAGTCCTTCGGGATAGGAGGAGAAGATCCAGGGTTCATCACGGGGCCAATCGGTGGCGTAATCATCGCTATCGGTTTGTTCGTGTTCATCCTCTAGAGAAAGGACAGAAAATGAGCCCCGAACGGGAAGAGGTGGCGCGCTACCACTTCCGCCGTCTGGCCATCTGGCTGGTTGGGTTGTTGGTCATCGGGATTGCGCTCAGAGCGCTCTTCGAGCTCTCTTGGGACGGCTCCCAGTCCATCACCTTGCCGTCCCTCGTGCTCTCCGCCGGCCTCATCTGGCTGATCGGCGGCACTTCGTGGCTCGGCTCGCTCAAGACCGACCGGGAACGGGTAGCGGACATCCTGGAGTCGCTGTGATTCTGGCCATACTGCTGTTCGCCGCCGGGCCAATCGTTTACCTGGTAGCCGATTGGCCCTATGAACTCGACTCTGTACTCGCCGGGTTCTTGCTGGGACTGGCCATCTGGTCATTCGTCAGCGACAAACAAACCCAGCGTAGAGCAAACCGCGCCGCCAAACGGCGATGACCACCAACCCAGAGCGAGGCCACGGCTTCAAGTCGTGACCCAGTCACAACTGCCTGCTTGTCTCGCTCTTTAACGGCTTTAATACTAAAGCCGTTAAAGAGCGAAAGTTTATACTTGGTATCTTCGCCCCTGTTGATACTCTTGACATACATCGACATTAATGATATATCTTAACTAGATTTTCGGGGGAGGCTTCGAAGATTGAATGGGCCAAATCGGCCCGAAATTGACAAGCAGGAAGGATAAATGATGGACACTCTTTTGACCCTGCTCCAGATCCTGGGGATCATCATCGCAGTGGTTGTGGTGGTTCTGGGCCTGCTGATGTGGGCCCGGTTGAGCCGCTATCCAAAGCGCCCCAAGAAAAGGAGGCTCCGATGAAACGCCTGGCTATCCTCATCTTGGTAGCCGCGTGCGGCATCGCCCCGGTGGCGACGCCGACCACCACGCTATCCGCCACGACCACCCCGACCGTAACGACATTGGTGGCCGAGCCAATGACGACACAACCGGCACCGACGACCGCTCCGACGCTGGCAACCACGAGCACCACCCTGCCGCCGCGCCCGACTCTCCCTGAGGTAGTGGTGGGCGGCCTGGTGGTATCAATGGGTGAACCCCCGGCGGATGTGGTCGAGCGCTACGCCGACTTCGGCGGCAACGTCATCATGTTGTGGGAGGCCGAGGAAGCCCAGTACTGGCCGGACTACCCGGCTATCGTTTGGGCTACCGGGTCCGGCGGACAGGTCAACGACCCGCTCCGCAAATTGGAACCGGACCAGCCCCCGCTGGAGCTGGCCCGCAACGTCGTGGCCGTCCAGGTCGTCGACGAGCCCATGCCAGAGGCCATGAGCGACCATCCGCTGTACAAGCCGGTGCCCCAGCGGCTCGGCTTGCCGGTTGGCGAGTTCACCAACTTCAGTTACTGGTCGCCGTACGAACTGGTTAGGAAATCGGGTGGAAGCACCGAGCCATACCTGAACGAGATGCTCGCCAAGTACCAGGGCGACCGAGTCATGATGAGCGAGTACAATCTCGTCAACATCCACTTGGACATCCTGGCCTACTTCCGACGCAAGGCGCTGGAGATGGGTCTGCCTTACTGGCAATATCTCAACTCGTACTCCGGGTACGAAACGGGGATGCAGCCGGTCCACAGTCCGAGCGACCTGGCCTGGAGCGCCTTCGCCGGCGCCGTCATGGGCTATAGCGGACATATCTGGTTTGCTTACCAGTTCGGCTCCGTCGGACACGACGAGGCCATCCAGGGCGGCGGCTCGGTGCTGTACGAAGCGCCGGGCGAGTGGACGGAAACGCCCAACTGGCAGATCGTGGCCGATATCAACCAAGCTCTGCTGGCGTTTAGCCAGCGGCTGGCGCCGATGACGTCGACCGAGGTCTGCTGGGGCGGCGGTTGCGGCTTTAGCTCGAGCCAGCGGCTGGTGGTCGGCAGCTTTGTCGACGAAAGCGGCCAGGAGTGGTGGGGAATACTCAACTCCAACCATTCCTTTACCGGCTCCGAGGAGTCGGCGACAGTGACCATGCCGTTTGACGCTCTGGTCTGCTCGCCCCTGGGCGATTGCAACCAAGTGCCGGAAGACGGCCAAGTCACCCTGGCCGCCGGCTGGCCGGTATTGGTAACCCAATCCGCCCAAAGCTAACGGAAAGCCGATTTGCTCCTGATAAAGGAGCTCATCGGCTTTCCTGGCTACTTACTCCTTACCTGCTTGTCTCTCTCAACTAAGCATTCAATCATTTGAAAATTTAGTTGAGCGACATACTTAATACGTAATACCTTATACCTAATACTAATTATTCAGCGCTTGCTTTATCCGACGGATGGACTCGGCCGTGTCGTAGCCGTCAAACCAAAATACCCGCCAGCTAAACTTTTCGGCCGCGGCCAGATTGGCCCGCGAGTCGTCGATAAAAAAGATTTCCTGCCCCTTAAAGCCAGATTCTCTTTCGGCTGCCAGGTATATCTTGTCCTCCGGCTTGACCGCCCCTACCTGTGATGAGTCGATGATGCAGGAAAAGTCCAGTTCGGGCAGAGTCCCTCCGGCAAACATTTCATCTATAAAATGGGGCATGATATTACTCAACAGACCGATTTTGTACCGCTTTGACAGCCCTTTTAGGCACTCGTGCATTTCCGGGATGGGCTGTATCGCCCCCATGTAGTGGCGTCGCCAGTCGACGGACTTGACGCCTAAGTGCCGGGCCATGGAGCGGTTAAACTCTTTTAATGTTATCTCGCCCCGGTTAATCGGCTCGTTATAGTGCCAGAAAGCGCTCTCTATCTTATCCAGCTGGCAACCGGTCTCCTCGGACAGGCTGACGAAAGCGTGGTGGTAAAACCGCACCATCACGCCATTGACGTCACAGAAAATGAATTTGACGGCCGTGTCGGACGGGCTGGATGGCGCGGGCGGCTGGGCCGGATTAAGCAAACTGTCTATTGGGATATCCAGGGCTTGGGTGATGGCGTAAACCGTGTCGAAAGACGGACTCTTTATGGCCCCTTGTTCGATTTTAGCCAGGGTAGAATAGGCCAAGCCGGCCCTGTCGCTCAAGCCGTCCTGGGTCAACCCGGACCGCTCCCGCGCCGCTTTGATAGTTTGCCCGAGTTGTTTTGTGCTCTCCATCTTAACCGCCTTCCGTACACTGGTCTCTGTTCAGGTGTGCGTAGTACGAGGCAAAACCGAGGAGCAAAACGAGACGTACGGATTGGTACGTCGAGCTAGCACCGCAGTTTTTAACAAAGTAATACGCCACAAGTTTGTTCCAGCGCGGTCGGCTCCGCCGGCCGGCAGGAAACAAACGTTGAACAGGACCAGTGCTATCCATATAATACTAGTATACCAATACTAGTGAGTAACCGCTAACGTTCCGATTTTGACGGGAATAGGGTAATTACCGCTGACACAAGCGTCGCACAGCTCTTCATCGTCATATTTGAGGGCTTGTTTCAACCCGTCCAAGCTCAAATAACCCAGCGAGTCCACGCCTATGAACTCCGCCGTTTCTGCAATGGTCATACTGCGGGCAATCAGCTCGCTTTCCCGGCCGGTATCTATGCCGAAGTGGCAGGCATTGCGGTAGGGAGGAGAGGCCACCCTAAAGTGAACTTCTTTGGCGCCAAACCGCCTTAGTTTCTCGACGATTACACTAGTAACGGTCCCACGGATTAACGAATCGTCAATCACCGCCAAGCGCTGGCCTTCTACTATATCCCTGGTGACATTGAATTTTTTGCGGGCTATATGGCGGCGGGTTTGGTCGTCTTTGCCTAGGAAACTTCTTTCATATCCGGTCTTGTGGATGCCTTTTTCGGCGAATGGCAATCCCAGCCGCTCGGCATAGCCCTTGGCGGCGTCCAAGCCGGTGCCGGGTACGCCGATGACCACATCGACGTCGGCCGGAACTTCATCGGCCAGCTGGGCACCGGTACGAACCCGTTTGGTATATACGCTTTCCGCACCGTACATGGAATCCGGGCGCGAGAAGTAAACCAACTCCATCATGCAAAACGCGCCTCGCTCCGGCGTATCAAATGGGACGACCTTTGCGCCATGTTCATTTATAATCAGCATCTCGCCGCGGCCTAAGGATTCGTACTTATTGACTTCCAGCGCGTCCAAGGCCACGCTTTCCGATGCGGCCACGTAGGTACCGTCGGTTTGCCGGCCAAAGAGGAGCGGTCTGAAACCTCGTTTATCCCTGATGGCAATCAGATTGTGCGTATCAGCCACAATCAAGCTATAAGCGCCCTCAGCCCGCTTTAAAGTTTCGATTACCGCTTGCGGTAAATCTCTGTTTGACTGCCGGTTAAGCGACTCTCCGATTAAACCCGACAAATAAGCGGTATCGCTGGCCCCGTTCGGCGCGAATGGCTGGCCGTCAAAGTGGGTGAAGTTGCCGTTGTGTGCCACCACGACACCCTGGTTTTCAATCGGCTGGATGGAATCCATATCGTTTCCCAAGCCCGTCTCAACCGTTTGGTATCTGACGTGTCCGACCCCGATATGCCCGGCTGGCATACCGTCGAGATTAGCCCTATCAAACACGGCTTTAATTTTGCCCGGACCTTTGGTGGTAAACAGCCGTTCGCCAAAAATGCTAATTCCGGCGGCTTGTTCGCCGCGGTGCTGGAGTTCGCCGATAGCATCATACGTCCGGTAGGCGATATCGGCCGATTGGCCGTAAATACCGACTATGCCGCACTTCTCGCGCGGCTTGTCCAGCTCGGGTCCAAACAAATTGCCGGATTCCGGATTCACTTATGATGCCTCTTCAAGGGCCAGGATAGCCTCTTAATCTTCAAACCGCAAACCCTTGGCCAGTTTGCCTAGGGCGTCGTGGTCGGATTCCTGGCTGGGTTCGAGGGCCCGAAACTGGCCGGCCGTGCTAAAAGGCAGGATTTTGACGTGGGTGTGGCTGACGTCGAGTCCTTCGACTTGCAATCCCACGCGGGCGGTATTGAACTGGCGCCGCAGGTGCTGGCCGATTTTGCGCACCGTATTCATGAGAGCTTGGTAATCATCGTCCTCCATGTACCACAACTCGTTGGAATGGACTTTGGGTATTACCAGCGTAAAACCCTCGACCGGCGGGGTTATACCCAAGAAAGCCTTGGTCTTGTCGTCCTCGTATATCGTATGGCTGGGAATTTCCCCAGCTACGATTTTACAGAATACGCAGTCATCCACAGCTAAAGTCCCTTGCTTAAATTAAGTATAGCTTAGTAGAATGACGCTTATGCCAGCCATCAAAAAAATGTTGCACGTTATCAGCCTGAGCCTGCTGGGCTTTACGCTCGCCGTCGGCCTGATTGCCGCGGCCTTTTCTTTGATGGTTACTAATCGGGAAGTCATCAAGAGCTGGCCGGCCGACGCCGGAATTTATCCCAAAATCAGCGACCAGCTGTTAAGTCTGGTCCAGCGCGGAGACGAAGAGGGCGGACAGGGCGAGGAATCACTCGAGGAGTCCCTGGATAACAGCGCTCTGAATCAGGACGGCTTGAACAGCGCCATTAAAACCGTTTACACGCCGGTTTATTGGCAGAGCAAGTACGAGCAGTTTATCAACGCGTTTTATGATTGGCTGGATGGTACTCAACCCCAGTTGGAGTTTGAGATAGCCTTTAACGACAAGACTGATCAATTAGCTAGAGCCTTAGAGTCCGAATTGGCCGAACAATTAGCCCGCTATCCGGCTTGTCCGGCAAGCCTTAGCCCAGACGATTTTGACCCCTTAAAAGCCAATTGCCTGCCTACCGGTCTCAGCGCCGAGCAAGCCGCCAGCCGATTTACCCGGGAGCTGACCGGCAGTGATTCTTTCTTAGCGGACGCCGTCATTACCCCGGACGATATCAATTTGGACCAGGAGTTTGAGGATACCGCCCCCTCCGCCTTTGCCGGGCTTGGGTCTCTGCCCTGGATTTTAAGCGCCGTGGTCTTGATTTTCGCGCTTATCAGCGTCGTCACCGACAAATCCTGGCTGCACGGTCTAAGGAAAGTCGGCCAAACTCTGTTTAGCGTCGGCTTGGTGTCTTGGATAGGTTTTTTCCTAGGCAACCGGCTGGCCGCCAGCTTTGATTTAAGGCCGCCGGAAGGCGAATCGAACGTAGACCCCGACGCTTTCAACGACATAGCTCAGCCTTTGGCCCGGGCCGTATTGGACGACTTTACCCGGATTGGCATGTGGGCGGCGCTGTTCGTAGTTATTTTAGGCGTGCTCGTCTGGCTGGCCGCTTTTATCTGGCACAAAACCCATCACCATAACGAAGCCGAGGCCATCGCCAAAAAAGCTATGGCCGGTTCGCCGTCCGCCAAACAGCCCAAACTGCCGCCGCCAATCAAGCCGGGTGATTCTGCTAGCCAGGATAAACCTTAGACTCTACTCTAATCGGGGAAATAGCTTCGGGTTAGAGTCGTAGTAGTCGTACCGGGGGTTGTCCGGGCCGATTAAGACCGAGCGCACCAGATTCATCCCGTCGAATTCGCCCTTTTTCTCGCGCAGTTCCAGCCGTTTAACCTCTACTAGGTTCATATCGAGCCTGCGCTCCCGCACCAGTTTTTGGAACTGGCCGAATAACTCGCTATCAGATTGATCGGCTTCGACCCGGGCGTGAAAGGCCAGAGCGGCGGCCATAAAGTCGGCGGCTTCCTTTATTTGCTCGGCTAGGCTGACAGCTTGCTCAAGCTCAGCCAGTTCTTCTTTCAGCTTAGCCCGGAAATACTTGGCCCGCTCGGCTCCGACTGGTCTAATTATGCCCGGCTGCTCGCCGTTTCTTATCATGTCGGCGACTATCAAGTCACGCACTAACTTGCCCTCAAGCCCAAAGCCGAATCTGACTGCCTCCGGTTGCCGCTCCTTGTTTTCCATAGCCCAAGCCTACCAGCCCTTTGGGATTAAAAGAAAAGCGGTTTATCTTGCTACAATTTAGCCCTGGAGAGGTGCAGGAGTGGTTGAACTGGCCGCTCTCGAAAAGCGGTAGACCCTCACGGGTCTCGTGGGTTCGAATCCCACCCTCTCCGCCATGGTTCGACAGGCTCACCATGGGTGAGTGTGGTGAACCATAGTGAGTGGATGAGAACCCGAGAGTCCGTAGGACGGGTTCGTAAGCGAGGTTTGGGCGCAGAAGTTTACTTCGAGCACGAGCCAAAGTGGAATAGCCTAAGCGTCATCCCACCCTCTCCGCCATAGTTCGACAAGCTCACCATTGGCTTTCCAGGGTCGGACCCTGGGGAAAAATGACGGATCCTGGAAAGGGTATATAAGGAGAGTTAATGATTACTTTAGTGGCCGCCATGAGCCGCGGCCGGGTTATCGGCCAGGATGGGAAGTTACCGTGGAGTCACGGCAGTATGCTACACGACCAGTTCCGGTATCGGCGGCTGATTGATAATCAAATCATCGCTATCGGCTCGGGCACTTACAACCCGCAAGACGATTACATCAAAAACGCCAAACATATTTTCTTGCTGACCACCAAGGACGTTGAGCCAGCCGATAACTTAACGGCCGTCAGTTCACTCCATCCCATTTTGGAAACCGCCAAACTCAAAGACGTATTCGTGGTGGGCGGTGCGGCTGTGTTCAAAGAATTTATGCCTCATGCCGACAAGTTGGAGCTGACTTACATTGACGCCGATTATGAAGGCGATAAGTTCTTCCCGGAATTTAATGACAGCGACTGGCAGGTGATAAACGACGAAGCACATCCGGCGGATAATGATAATAAGCATTCCTATCGATTCGTAACTTTGGCGCGCTCGGCGGGATAATGCACGGTTTTCGCTTTTCGGAGCCAGCTCCTGCACGCTCAATCCTGTACGAACCTGCCCCTTGGGCTATCAGGCTCAAATCCATCAACCACATCGAGAAATGAAATTAAAAACCACCCTGTCCGGGCGGTTTTCAAATTCATTCTGGCGCGCTCGGCGGGATTCGAACCTGCGGCCTTCGGCTCCGCAAGCCGACGCTCTATCCACTGAGCTACGAGCGCCCATGCTCATTCAAGCCAATCCGGCGGTGGCCTAAGAGGTCTCCGCGCGGATGGTTGAATGATTCCAAAAAAAGGAATGTGCTTTCTGCTTTTTATTGGTAGCAGAACGGGGGCCACTATAGCACAGGCGTCATTAATACTCTAGAACCGCAGGCGGCTGGTCCAACGGTCAATTACGTCCGGTACCCGGTCTTCGTGCGGCAAATTGGCCGCCAGCACCTGGCTGATTTTGGGTTCGTCCTGGGGAGAAAAATAAACTGTCACCGGCACCATGAAGCGCTTAGTCGGCAAAAAAGTGATACTTAGAATCGCGCCTTCCTGGGCCACGCTGTACGAACGGAAATCATCCAGCGGATAATGCTTTTTATCTACCGTCAGACCGCTATGGCTTAGGCTGTAACGCAAAGTCCGGGGCGGACGGACGGCAAATATCCCTACCGTTACCGCCATCAGCACCAGCACGGCTATGGAAAAGACATCGCGGATTAAAAAGTAAAGGACCGCTGAAATCCCGAACGTGGCCAAACCCAGCATGGCGAACCAGCCAGCCGATTTATGATGATGGATATACTCCGAGGCTTCCCAAGTCACGACGTTGTCGAACTGGGCGTCCGGCGAGACTTGAACTTGGCTTCGTTCGTCTCCCGCGGTTTGGGACTGTTTATCCTCGACTGGCGCGGTTCTATGCGACTGCTCGTGCTCGTCTTTATCCATCGGCTGGCGTTGCCCTCCCGTGTAACTCCAGTTTATCAGAGTTAGGATTTATCGGATACGAAGCGGAAGCGGGGCAGTGGCTGGCCGTCCAGCTTTACGGTTTCTTGAAACATTGCGGCCGGCCTGACCCATAACGCACCGGAGCCAAACTTCTTATCGGCATACAGAGCCTGGTAAACCACCATTTCTTCCAGCGTCTCGCTGTGCCGGGCCAAGCCCAGCACGCGATACCGGCGGCGGCCTTTATAGTGTTCGTAGACGCCTGGTTTTATCTTTGTCATTACGGCCAGTATAACCGGCTTGATGTGTGTTATAAACAGATATGGACATGATACAATTTCCCCGCACCCAAGGAAGGGTGACCTCCTTATCACAAAATTCCAAAGGAAAACGTCGAATCAAGAATTTGATTCGACGGGTCTTAGGTACCGGTCGTGAATTAAGTCAAGCTCTAGATGGAGCTTGACCAATATAGCGAACACGTACAATATCTCTACACGTGTGAGTGTTAAACTGGCTTGGAAGGGTGCAGGAGTGGTTGATCTGGACAGTCTTGAAAACTGTTGAGCCTTCACGGGTTCCGTGGGTTCGAATCCCACCCCTTCCGCCAATACGGAGAGGTACCCAAGAGGCTGAAGGGGACGGTTTGCTAAATCGTTAGAGGGAAGCAATTCCCTGCGGGAGTTCGAATCTCCCCCTCTCCGCCATTTTAAAATCCTGCCCTTTTGGCAGGTTTTTAAAATGCTCAGGGAAATGAGAACTCAAAGAGTGAGCTTTAGCGAACGAGAGTTCGTGCAGATTTGAACGTGCAGGAGCGAGCCTGTCTACAGGCAGGCTCGCTCCGAAAAGCGAAAACCGTGCGAGCCGAAGGCGAATCTCCCCCTCTCCGCCATACTTAACTCTTCTGGGCCAGCACGACTGCCGAGACCGATTTGGCGCCGGTTGTCTTAAGTTCCTTGGCGCAAACCGCGGCGGTGGCCCCCGTGGTTATAACATCGTCAACCAACAAGATTTCGCGCTCTCTTACATATTCCGGCCTAATAATTCTAAACGCCCCTTCCAGCTGGGCTAAACGGGTTTGCCGCTTAGCGCCGACTTGCCGGACCTGGCCTTGGCGTCTAATCAGCGGTACGTGTCTCCATCCGGCAATTTTACCCAGAGCGGACGCCAATAACTCGGCTTGATCATAACCGCGGGCCCGGCGCCTGATAGTGGCGGTCGGTATATGAACCACCAGCGGCGGGTTTTTATAAACTGGAAGTTTATCGTACAACAAAGCCGCCAGTGGGTGGGCCAAGCCGCGCTGGCGATTGAATTTAAAACCATGAATAGCTGATTTTAAGCCGGATTCGTACTCGCCGGCTACCCAAACAAAATTAAGCGGAGCGTACCGCCGGCAAGTTGAACACGTTTTTGAACCTAAACTAAGCTTTTGGCAACGCCAGCACCGCGCGGGCAGCGGACTAGCCAGCTCCAGCGCGCAAACCGGACACAAATCCACGCCCTCGCGCCCGCAAACCAGGCACCTAGCCGGCGCGATGATAGACAACGACTTAAGCAACAGAGACATAGTCGCTGTCCGTATTAAGTATTAGGTATAAGGTATTAGGTATGTTTAACATGCCAGTCTCCAGCCGATTTGATTAAGCCGTTAATTAGTTTATGGCTTTTTATTAACGTCGCTTTTAAGTCTTCACAATCTGTTTTGCTCACTAGTCCAACACTCTGCGCGATTTCCAGCTGGCTTTGAAGCTCAGTAACCGAACCTAAGGCAGTCTGGTAAAACTGCTGTTTGTCTTTCTTAGTCTTTCTGGAAAAGCCCTCCGCAATGTTCGAGGAAATCGATACGGAGCTCCGTCGCATTTGGCTAGTCAACCCAAACTGCTCGGTAGCGGGAAAAGTTTTTGTTACCTGGTAAATTTTAATCGCAAGGGCCTTACTTGTCTGCCACGCACGCAGGTCTTGGAAGTTATCAATTTTACGCTTGGCTGCTGTGGTGCTCATACTTAATACCTAATACTTTATACATTATACGTTCAATGCTGAAGCATTGAACACTTTTTACAACACAATTCCTTGCGTCGGGTCCAGTGTATTAGCTATAATACCCACAAGTAAAGCACCAAGCGGTATATTAGCGGAGGTAACATGGCCCGAGGCCAGCAACAACAAGACGACGATTTACTAGGCATAGAAGACGAATTAGCGTCAGCCTTTTTAGACGAAGACACCCCGGTGGAGACTGACAAGCCGCCGGCCAGCGACGATTGGTCGGAAGACGCGCAGGACGCGGTTCCCGGCCAGTTAGCCTTAGACGTATTCGAGACTACCGAGAAACTCATCGTCAAAGCCCGGGTAGCCGGCGTCAACAAGGAAGATTTGGATGTCAGTATTTCCGACAACACTCTGACAATCCGCGGCACGCTATCCAGCGGCGACGAAACCGACGCCCAGAATTTCCATTTGCAGGAATGTTATTGGGGCGAGTTTTCCCGGACCGTAACCTTGCCGGTCGGCGTCAAAGAAGACGAAATAGAAGCCGTACTCAAAGACGGCGTCTTAACCATCGGCTTTACCAAGCTCAAGCAAGACACCGTTAAGAAAATCGAAATTACCTAAGAAGCAACTAAACCTTTCCGCCGACATTTAAAAATACCGCCCTATATGGGCGGTATTTTATAGACTGGTGGACGCAGATTAAGTCCGGTTGGATTCTCTTTATGAGCCGCCCAACGTGGTAAACACGAAGTTGACGGCGGCGTAAGCCAGCACGGCCACGATGATACCGACGATGGAGTAGATAATCGTATTCTTGGCTCCGGCTACGGCGGTTTGGTCCCCGCCGGAGGCTATGTAGCGGATACCGCCGACTATCAGCATGACGACCGCCGCCACGCCAACGATGAACAACAGCACGTTGATGGCGCTATTGATGACACTTGGCAAATCGGTTGAGGTCGCGCCGGCCGCGTCAGCCGTAGCCCCGATACCCTCACCCACTTGAGCGTGAACCGGCATGCTCAAGAATGTGGCCGCGGCAACCGCCCCGGTAGAGATTGAAGCTGTTCTTTTATTGAGAAGTTTCACTGGTTTACACTCCTTATTGCTAAAGGTTTTATATCGCGAATTGTAGCACAGGCTGTAAGGGTCAGCAAAGTAAATAGCGGTGCTTTGGGCTATCTACAGTTTACTGAATACGTAGTTGACCGCGGCGTAAGCCAACACCGCTACTATCAAGCCTACGATGGCGTAAATTATAGTATTTTTGGCTCCGGCCACTGCCTGTTGGTCCCCGCCGGAAACAACGTATCGGATACCACCAACGATGAGCACGATAACCGAGGCTATCCCAATGACATACAACAAGATATTTATAACGGCTTGGACGACGCTGTTGAGTTCTGCCTCGCCCGCTCCGCAGCTGCCGCCGGCCGCCTCAATTCCAGTACAAGCGGTATCAGCCTCATCCAGAGCGTAAACACTAGGAGAATAAATCTGTGAAACTATGAAAAGGCCCGCTAAGGCCATCAGCAGGGCAATAATAATGAGTCTTGGTTTGGCTATAGTTCCTAGCATTTAACTGCTTCCGATTCTGGTTAATACAAAGCTTACCAGCATTTGAGCAACGAAGGCCACAACCAGGCCGATTATGGCATAAATAATGGTGTTGCGGGCCGCTTGGGCCGACTGCGGCTGGCCGCCAGAGGTGATATATCTAAGACCACCGATAATCAGCATGATGACTGACGCCACGCCGACAGCAAAACTTAGTTTCTCTACTACCACGGTGACTATGCCGTCGCCGCCAAAGAACGGGTCGCTGGAGCCGGCTATCCTGGCCGCTTCAGTTTGAATTATGGACGTAATTACCAGCCCCATTACGGAAATTATCAGGCCGACTATAGCAAAGATAATAGTCTTCCTGCCGGCGGCTATCGCTTGCGGATCTCCGCTGGAGGTAGTCAATCTGACCGCCGCGATAACTATGTATATTAGCGATAACCCGGCCGCCAGCTGCAACATAAAGTTAACCGCTACCTCAACCGGATTGGTGCTGGCATCAGCTCCTTGCCAGTTGATACCTGGAATAATTTGCGCGAATATCTCAAACATCAAAACTTGCCAATCGCGAAGTTAACTATAGCCCGGGCCGCTACGGAGATAATCAGCCCGGCGGCGGCGTAAATAAGGGTCTGGCGGGCCTGGGATAACTTATCCGGCGCGCCCTGGCTGATTATAAATTTAATCCCGCCGTAAATAATAAACAGCACGGCCGCGACGCCGGCCACATACAGCAATATATCTATTGCGCCTGCCACGACACCCCAAACATCGCTTATATTCTGTAGTTCGGGATTGCCGTCTCCGTCGCAACTAATATATTTATACCAAGTCGGGACGTCAAAGAAGGAGCTGCCGGCTCCGCAGTTACCCTCGCTGAAAGTAGGGACTTCACCGAACAATCGCAAATGTCCCGACATGCTAAATAACACCTCCTGGAATTAACCACTGCAGTATTCCGTACAGAAATAAGAAGGTTAGAAGGGCAATTACCGCATTAATAATCCGTTTGCGAGCGGCCTCAATCCGTTGGGGTACGCCGCCGGCAGTAATGTACTGGATACCTCCGTATATAATCACGGCCGTTACCACCAAGAGTACGCCGCCCAGCAAAAAGTTTATGATACCGCCTAGCCAGCCCAGTATCGGGTTCTCGGCATCGGTGCACTCCACCCCGACGCTCAGCTTAACCCCGTTGCAACATTTGCCTTCGCCGGCGTCATCGCACACTAACGGGTCGGGTATGGGCGTGAACTCGGTAAGCGGCGACCCGGCCGAGGTGCCATCCTCTTGCCCGGAGGTCGGAGGGGCGCCATTTACACAAGTAGTGTAGGCGGTTGGGTCAAGTGTTTGCCCCGGAGGAAATTGGTTGGCACAACTTTGCTCGACTTGTTCTATGCAAGAGTCAATAACGCTTTGGGGAACCTGGGTTCCGTACACTTCCCGGCAGTGCGGAGCAGTATGGGTGGCACCGACTGGTTGCACGGCCAGAAATACGAATATCGCCCAACTCGACATTAATATCAACAAACTAATAATGGCTAAGCGGTTGGTTATAAGCAGTTTTATTTGCATTTTCGCTCTTTATGGAATCTAGGCGTAGTTTATCATGTCGCTTGCGCTTCTGCCATCTCATGGTTTGACAGTAAATCCTGGACATATCATTAGATTTATAGTAGAGTATGTTTATAGGGAACCTCTCATGGTAGATCAAAAATCAATTGACTTGGAGCATAAGACGGATGGCCCTCAAGATCCTTCACGAAGAAAGTTGCTAAAAGGACTTGGAGCAGGCGCCGGGCTTGCGTTAATTGGCGGCGGATTCTGGCTGGGACGCAGTTCTACTGAACCCGGTAGTACAACTGAGCTTACCTTGCCTCCAGAAACTAGTGGCAGTAGCTCACCGGCCGCTCCAACTACTCTAGCTCCTACGACATCCGAGACCATCGGCAATACAGAAGTGTTGAGCGTGCCTTTAGAAAGTCTGCCTACCAGCATTGACAACCCCGAGCAATGGGTTGAACAGATTTACAGTTTCTTTGACAAAGTTTATAACCAAAATCAGTACGACCTGCTGGATTATGTCTTCTATGACGGTTTAGCCGGTAACAACGGAGAAAACCGGCGGTATGACGCTGAAATAGCCCGAATTCAAAAAAACGATGATTCAACCGATGATGCCGTCCATATAACCGGGGAGTTAGTGTCTGAAAGAACCGGTGCTCGCGATGGCTTTATGGTTGTCAGTGTCGAGGAGAATCTGCAATTCAAACAGCAGAACATCCGGAGAATTCTCGACTATAAGATTCTGCCCAGAACTATTTATATTGACAGAGGCAGCGGCAGTGAAGAAGTGACGTTATACCTGATTAACGCTACCGAGATTTATTGCACATTTGAAGACGGCGTCTGCCGGTAGGGCTTTAACTTCTAAAATTTAATCTGCTCTGGTGTTATGATGTAGCCAGATATGCATAAGCGTGTACTGCTAGCGGTTCTGGCCTTAGTTTTCAGTGTTCAGCTAGCGCTTCCAATATCCGCCCAGACGCCTCCATTTGTCTTCGTGGACAACCCCAATTCTAATGTGGTCGGCGTGCCATATATGATCCAGGATGCGGACGGGCGGTCTTATTTTGCTTTTCAGCACACGGGAGATGATGTCGGAAATCTGTATTTCCAGGGACCAAGTACATCTGACTGCCAATATGTCATTTATGCGGTTTCGGCCGCCGTAATTCCCGATCAACCTACCAATGCTCAATTGTTCAATGGTCAATGTTCGCCCAGAGAGGGTAGCGAGATAGCGGATTTTCAAGCTCTCGGCCCCAGCAGTACAGTATCCATTGAAGCCGGTATTACCGGCGGACCCGGTGGAACCGATGCCGAAGAAGCTCTGCCCAGTTGCGAATCACAAGGGGCTTTGGCGTGGTTTGCCTGTCCCTTGACTAATCTGCTCTTAAACGCCGTTAAAGCCACAGCTGATTTTCTAAGTACCTTCCTGTCAGTACAGCCGCTTGACCAAGCCGGAGCCGCTTTTACGGTTTGGGGCAATATGCGCAACATCGCGTTAGCCCTCTTCGTAATCGGCGTAATCGTCGTCGTATTCGGGCAATCTTTATCTATAGAAGCTTACACCATAAAGCGGATGGCACCGCGCCTGGGTGTGGCGGCAATTGGCATTATGCTGTCGTTTTATATCGCTGGTCTTATGATTGACCTATTTAACGTGATGGGCTCAAGCCTCTATGCTCTGTTGGTTGGCGCTTTGGGCGGAGTTGAAATTACTCGGACCGGTGGTGCTATAGCCGCCAATTACCTTGGCGGAACGGCTTTACTAGCGGGCGGGATTATAGGAGTTATCAGCCAAGGCGCCTTCGCCTTTTTCGTGTTGATATTGGTACCCATACTGATTGCCTTTTTTACCGGCTTCGTGGTGGTGCTGGTCAGGCAAGTTGTACTTATCATGCTGGTCATAATTTCCCCGATTGCCATCGCCGCCTGGGTACTGCCCAATACCGACCAATATTTTAAGCGCTGGTGGGGGCTATTTACATCTCTATTAATGATGTATCCCATAATTATGTTGCTTCTGGCATCCGGAACCATATTTGCCAACATCATTACCAATGGCGAAGGGACCATTACCCAGAGCAATTTTCTCAACCACATAATTGCCTTGTTGGCATTGGCCGCCACTGTTGGTATGATTCCCTTTACTCTTAAGGCATCTAGCAGTTTGTTAGGGAAGGTGTCCGGAGCCATGAATAACCCCAACCGTGGACCAATCGATCGCCTGCGCAAAGCCGGCCAAGCTCGCTCAGATTATAATAAACAAGAGCGAGGCCGGGAGGCCGCCAATCGTATTCGAACCGGCCAAGCTCGCCCATTAGATCGATTAAGGACGGGGACATTTGGTTATGGCCGCCGGTCAGAATTGCAACGGCTGGAGGCCACGGCCGGTGCTATGGATACGGAGACCAAAGAAAACTTCTTACGAGAGAAGGGTTTTAGCGACAGAGTGAAAGCCGAAGCCTTCAGGATGCAGAATATGACGAATGACCAAATTTTAACAGCGGGCCAGGCGGAGGGCGCTTCTGATGAAACTCAATCCGCGGCATTTAGGATGCTGGCCGAGCAGAGAGGCGGTGCCCAGGTTGAGCTTGAGTCACTAATGAATTCAATCGCTGAATCTGGTAATGTTGTGCTTGGACAAAGACTGAGCCGGGAAAACTACTCGGCAATTAACGAGGGAGCACCGCATTTGGCACAATATAGTTATGACCGGACTCGAACATTGCCGGATGGGACTGTGGCCGGTACGCCAAACTACAGTGCCATACCTAACAGAAGTCCGGAGGTAATCGGAAAAGTTATGCCTCGGAGTATGGAGGATTTCATAGTTGACCTACACGGCCAGTACGAAGCGGCCAGTTCTATGCCGGCCGGTGCAGAGCGTACTAGGGCACTGAATAGAGTAACTGACTCTGCCACCCAACTAATTGAGAAATATGCCGTTGCTCCCCCTCATTTGCGGGAAGCAGGAGTTGCTAGACAATTAGGAGAAGTTTCTAGAGGCGGTGAGTATGTCTTTGAGAGAGACGACCCCGCCACCGGAGTTAGGACGGAGCACCGGATAGATCTAAGTGGCGTCAAGTCATTGATTGACAGCTCGCACCCCAGTGGCGGCGCTTTTCTTGATACAGCCGGTGAGGCTCTTCGTACCAGCGCCCAATATGTTCCTCCGCCTAGTGCTGGTACACCCACACCCACACCCACACCCGTTACGCCCCGGCCTGAAGTTATAGCGGAGCCGGTTGAGGCTCCGCCGTCAGTCGGAACTATAATCACTGCTGACAGATTTGGCCGGACTACCGGCGAGCGGGCAGTACCTCCCGCGCCTGAAGACGAAACATAAATCGCTAGCCGGAACATCGGTGTTAAGTAGTTACATAACTGTATTGCTTTTTTTACTATATTATGCTATTGTTTAAACTATGAGCGAAGCTTTAAAGCCTAAAACCACTGAACAAATCTTACGACCCAGCCCCGTCGCCCAGGAATATTCGAGCGTAGCCAGCTCCCATCTCCATATCTTGCGCCGAGCCGAAGAAGTAGTGGACCACGCACCCGAGCCGGATGGCGTTTCCTTGGGCTCAGTTATCAACCTGCTCAAAGAAACCGCCAATGATGAAAAGCAACGCTGGCAGGATAAGGAGCAAAGCACTGAACGGTTTGAGCTGCTGCTGGAATACGCACCGCGCCAAATAGAGCGTCTGATTGAAATGGCTTGGGAGGTTAGAAACATTGCCTCCGTTGATTCGTATGACATATCTACCTGGTCGAATGGCGCCCAGCGGAAAACACGGCAAATTCTAGATAGCGACAAGCTGACCGATTCCGCCAAAAGCTATATCGAAAAGTATAATTTGGACCAGCCGCAAAGCCGGATTTTCATAGACCTGCTGAAGTTGGAACCGTCCGAGCTGGATTACATTTGGCATGATTTCGAGAAGGTCGCCCGTAAAAGCGGCCAGTTAGAGCTTAAGAGGCAGTCGGCCACAAAACGGTTCGAGGACGAGACAGAAGCCGAGACCGAAGCAAAGGAGCAGGATGAGCTCGAAGAAAAACGCCAGGAACGGCACGGCAAAGCCGAAAATGATGCCATCAGCGCGGCCAACGTCCTGCGCTACGAAGCCAAAAAAGCCATTCTTACTCTTAATCCGTCGGCTATGGACCGGCCGGGCTTTGAGGACATCAAAGAGCCCTACCTGGAAATGGATGAACGAAGCGAGTGGTCAGTCGAGATAATCGCTGATTTCTTGGAGCGCAATCCCGACCGCCGAACCCGGGACTACCGCGAAGGCTGGCTAAAACTACAAGAGGAGTTGCTCAGCTTGATAGTCGGCCAAAGCGTCTATAACAGCGAGGTTGCCCCGGGCAAAGAACCCCAGAAACCCAGCTATTTTGCCGGTAAAATCAAAGATATAACCGGCATAGCCGCACCGGGAGAATCGGACGATAGACCCTCCTCTCATGAACTCCGCAGTCTAGGCGCGGAACTATTGTCGGAATATCGGCATAAAATCTCCGAGAATGAGACCAGACGCGCCCGCCAGCGTGAATTGCTAAGAGCACCAGTTGAAGCTATCAATCAGACCAACGCCGCTCTCGACAAGCTGGCCGCTAAAATAGTGGATTTGGCGCAAAAGAAGTAAGTCGGTAGTTCAAAGCCCAAATAAAATATTATTCGTGCTTGGCACTTGATACTTGCCGCTTGATATTTAATACTTGTGCTTATGGCGGTATATAAAATCCCCCAGGACGTCGAGGCCGAGGACAAACTGCTTGGACCACTGACCATCAAGCAGTTCATTTATATGATAATCGTCTTCATCTCCGGCTGGCTGACTATTATCTTGGCCCGAAATCCGGTTACCCTGATATTTTTGCCTCTGACTCTGGCCCCGGCTTTGTTCTTCAGTTTTTTGGTTTTTTTAGGTATAAAACATAGCTCCCAGCCGGCTGAAAGCTACCTGGCGGCGTTAGTGCGCTTTTACTTCAAGCCTCATAAGCGGATTTGGAACCAAGAGGGAGTCATGAAAAACGTCCACATTACGGCTCCGCCGGCCATTGCCCACCAGTACAGCGACAATCTAAGCAAAGTCGAGGTCACCAGCCGGCTCAAATCCCTGGCCAATGTCATGGACTCGCGGGGCTGGGCGGCCAAAGATCCCAGATTCCAAGCCAACGTGGTCCTGCCCACAGCACCTGTCAGTGATCGCTTGCTTGATATTAACCAGTTGCCGGCCATGACCCAGCAATCCAGCGACGCCACCCAGACCGACGTGATGGATGACACCGCCAGCCCGCTGGCGACTCAGTTCGACGAAATGATTCAGCAGAAGCATAAGCAACACCGGGACCAAGCTGTTACCAATATGAATGACCCGAGTTACAACCCTTACCCCTCCGAGATGCACCAGCGCGTAGTCAGCCCGCTGGGAGAGCCGGCCAGCCAGGCCGCTCCGGCCCAACCGCCGCCAGCTATAGCTCCGGCTCCTGATCCGGCATTGGTCAAACTAGTTGATAACGCCAGCGATGACGTCAGCGTCCAAACCCTAGCTACTGAAGCCCAGCGCATCAAGTCGTTGGAAGCTGGTGATGAGATTTCACTACACTGAGCGCTTTAGCGTATACTTTATGGGTACGAATCTCGAGAGTGTGGATCACTCTTGTTAGAGGTGCGGATGAATCCACAATCAGACCCAAACACACAATCAAACCAACCGGTGGGACCACAACCAGCCAATCCTGATACTGCGGCTCCAGTCGCGCCGGTTGATGGCGCTCCGCCTCCGCCCGGTTTGGCTCCAGCCAAAAGTTCCAACCCCAACAGTACCCAAAATACCCTGCAAATCGCCGAAGTCCGCGACGGCATAGTCATCATGAGCGACGGCTCCTACCGCTCGGTGGTCATGGCCCAATCCATCAACTTTGATCTCATGAGCCCGCAAGAGCGCGAAGCCGTGGAGTTCGCTTATCAAGGCTTTTTGAACTCTTTGTATTTTCCGGTCCAAATCTTTATCCGTTCGCAAAAAATCGATATGCGTCCTTACTTGGAGAAGCTAGCCAAATTGCGGGCCAACCAAGAAAACATGCTGTTAGGCCTGTTAATGGAAGATTATATCGCCTATATTGACGCCCTGGTCCAGCAGACCAATATCATGGATAAGCAATTTTATGTGGTGGTGCCATATTTTTCCACGATAGATATCAGCAAACCGGTGGAAGCCGGCAAGAAAGTCTTCAGCGGCTTCTTTGAGCTGTTCAAACTCAATAAATCCGCCGGCACGGAGGTCGTGACCATCAATGAACAAGATTTGGAAAAAGCCAAACAAGAACTGCGCAACCGCGTCCAAGGCGTCATCGGCGGGCTGAATCAAATGGGCGTGCAGGGCGTGCCGCTCGATACCCAGGAGTTAATTGAACTCTATTACGACGTTTACAACCCCGATACCGCTACCCGCCAGTCCTTGCGCAACGTCGGCGACCTAAGCGCGCCGATAATAGAAAAGGGCGAAGGCCAAGCACCCAAGCCACAGCTTGGGGTATAAAGTATGGCGTATAAAGTATTAAGTATGAAACAGCAAACAGTTAACCTCGACATGAATTTCGCCAGTTCAGTTTCCAGTTTTGGAATTTCAGAGCTTATACCCTATACCTTATACCTGATACCTAATACACCTCCTGGGGTTTTTTATGGCTCTATTTAATAAAAAATCCCAACAACAAGACCCGATAGACCTGGCATCTTACCAGCGCGCCCGGGAACAAACCGAGGTCGAACAAGAATTCAGAAAAGGCATAACGGCGCTTAGGGATTTTATTGCTCCTAGTTCTTTAGAACTCGAGTCGGGCCACTTTCGCCTGGGTACCCGCTACGCCCGGACTTTTTACGTCTACGGCTACCCGCGGCAAATTTATACCGGCTGGCTGTCTTCCATCATTAATATCGACGAAGAGATAGATATCTCCATGTTCGTCTATCCGGTAGAAAGCCAAGTCGTATTGGAGAATCTGCGCAAAAAAGTCGGCCAGCTGGAAGCCGGCATCCAAATTAATACCGAGAAAGGCCGGGTGCGCGACGTCGGTCTGCAAGCCGCCATATCCGACGCCGAGGAACTGCGCGACAAACTGCAAATCGGCGAGGAACGTTTCTTCCGCTTAGGCCTGTATTTCACTATTTTTGCCGGCAGTTTGGAAGAACTCGATTTCGTGGAGCATAAGATCGAGACGATTCTAGGCCAGCAGCTGGTCTATTCCAAACCGGCTACCGTCCAAATGGAGCAAGGTTTTAATTCCACCATCCCCCAAGCTTTGGACCAATTGCAAATCCGCCGCAACATGAGTACCGGCGCGCTCAGTACCAGCTTTCCCTTCACCTCGGCCGACCTGACCGATGAAGACGGTATTTTATACGGCGTCAACATGCACAACTCCGGCCTGGTCATCTTTGACCGTTTCCGGCTAGAAAACGCCAATTTGGTAGTTTTTGCCAAATCCGGTGCCGGCAAAAGCTTCGCCGTAAAATTAGAAGCCCTGCGCTCCATGATGTACGGCGTGGAGGTCATCGTGGTGGACCCGGAGAACGAATACCAGCGGATGTGCGACGCCGTCGGCGGGGCTTACGTCCGCCTTAGCCTGAACTCGCCCACCCGCATCAACCCGTTTGATTTGCCCCAGGTGGTAGACAAAGAGGACGCCGATAACGCGCTTAGAGCCAACCTCATCAGCCTGCACGGATTGCTCAGGTTGATGATGGGCGGTGCCCAAGCCCAGATGGCCGCTAGCGGCGGGGGAGTTATCATGCCGGCGCTGAATCCGGCCGAGGAAGCCGACCTCGACGCCGCGTTGATTGAGACTTACGCCAAGGCTGGCATCACCAACGACCCGCTGACCCACCGCACGCCGCCGCCGACCATCAACGATTTATACGACACCCTCCTTCACATGGGCGGCAGCGGTCCCCAGCTGGCCCAGCGCCTGCGCAAATATACCACTGGCACTTTTGCCGGAATTTTTTCCCAGCAGAGCAACGTCGATATCAACAACAGCCTGGTGGTGTTCAATATCCGCGACCTGGAAGACGAACTTCGCCCCGTAGCCATGTACATCGTGCTCAATCACATTTGGAACAAGACCAAGGCCGATCGCAAAAGGCGCATGCTGGTAGTGGACGAGGCTTGGCAGTTGATGAAGTACGAAGACTCGGCTAACTTTTTGTTTTCCCTGGCAAAGCGCGCCCGCAAATATAACCTCGGTCTGACCACGATTTCCCAAGACGTCGAGGACTTCATGAGCAGTAAGATGGGCCGGGCGGTGGTGGCCAACAGCTCCATGCAGATTTTGCTCAAACAATCCACCTCGGCCGTCGACGTGCTGGCCGACACCTTCAAGCTGACCAGCGAGGAAAAGAAGCGCCTGGCCCAGTTCCCGGTCGGCCAGGGCCTGCTGTTCGCCGGCCAGAACCACGTCCATATCCAAGTTATTGCCAGCGCTACCGAGACCGGATTGATTTCCTCCGACCCTAAACAACTCCAAGCCTTGGAACAAATCGCTAAGGCGGCCAGTACCGGCGGTGCACAACCCGATACCAGCCCGGAAGCCCCTCAAACGCCAGCGCCGGGCCAGCCGCAAGCCATGGAGATTTAGATGGCGACTCGTCTGAATAAACGCCCGAGCCAAAAATCCGACAACTCCGACAACCCAACCCAAGATTATTACGACGACCAGTTCAATAACTCAACCTCGCCTGAACATATGGGCAAGGACGGCGAGGAACCTAACCTCTATGATAGAGAGTCCAAGCCAGACAAAAACGACGGCGCGCCGCTGGAGCCGTGGGAGCAAGCTAAAGTCGACCAAATGGATGCCGGCCTGCGGGAAAACGATTTATACCAGCCGGAGGATAGTGGTTCAAAAAAGCCGTTAAAGACCGCTATTAAAGGCGCTTTTGCCGGTAAAAGGAAATTTGGCTGGATTGGCGGCGGCATAGGCCTAATTTCACTGGTTATGGTACTATTCTCATCTCTAAGTTTGGAACTTGTACACATCAAAGAATTGCTGAACCTTAAGGTCGGCCAAACATCGGATACCGTGCTAAGTAGCCGTTCTAGTAAGGTATATCGACGTATGTACTTTTTCAGGGACGATGGAAAATTTGACGGTTATAAAGATAAAGGCTTGTTTGGATTTTTAGAAAACAAAAGAAGCACTAGACTACTCGATGACATGCGCGCTAGAGGCTTTGACATCGAGCCCGAGCTTTCACCTGACGGCAGGTGGACCGGCCGGGTGTTAAGTATCAGTCTAAACGGTGAAGAGTTGGCAAACTTGAACACCGGCAATGGTGTCGATAATTTTGGAAGACAACGCCGAAATGCCATCAAACAATCACTCGAAGAACTGTTCCCGGAAAGATCCAGATTCTGGCGCTCAACCCAAGCACGTAAATTGTACCGACGTTACAATCTTGAATATCTTAGAGGCGGGTGGCTTAAGGACACTAGGCTGTTTACTGGGGTTGAGAGTTTGGAGTTCAGACTAAGGCAAACCTTGCGTGATGCGTTATTCGGCGACAGAGACGCTGGTACCCGGATTGGTGTGCCTGACGCCGGAGAGGATATATCAGCCGAAGAAGCCGAATTAGAAGAAAGGTTGGGCGGCGTGAGCGAGGATGTCGACCAAATCAGATCCGATTTAGACGAGGGTCGAATTACCAATCACGTAGTTGACGTCAATTTTGACACAGGAGAGCTCGTTAGTTCCAGTGCCCGTGGTGCGGCTGGAGGCGCTTTAAGAGGTGTCAGTATTCTGGGTATTGCTGATAGTGCCTGCGAAGTTAAACGTTTTGCCGGTCTGCTCCAAGCCGGCGCGGTTGTTCTAAGAAGTAAACAGCTGATTTCTTACGCTATGATATTCTTCAGCGCGGCTGACGCGCAAAAAGCTGGGTTTCTTAACAGTGGGGTCTTAGGTGGCTTTATGAATTTGTTACGACAGGACTCAGCAGACGGAAAACATGGGCTTTACGATAGCGGCGCGTATGGGTGGTTGCTGGGAAATAACACAACCGTCAACCCTGTAAACCGGGATCATTATAGTGTTGGTGGAGGATTCACCGGACCGCTCGCGATAGCCTATGCGGTGGCTGATGAGAATGTTTCTGCCGAAACGTGCGGGGTTGTTGGAAATATCTTCGTCCAAATAGGCGGAGTGATTGTTGGAGTCGTCGCTGGTATATTCACCGGCGGAGCCTCTCTCATAGCTTCAATCGGCGTGTCAGTAGCTATATCTATCGCTGCGGCTGCGGCCCGAGCTATCGCCGCGCCGATGATTGCGGAAATGCTCGTGGGCAATATAATTTCTTGGGATGAAACCGGCGAGCAGTACATGGACGCGCTTGTCTCCGGTACCGGCGCTATGTACGCCGCGCAAGGCGCTAACCATGGGATGAAACCGTTAACCGTACCCGAATATGTAGCCTTAAAGGAAGAGGCGGAGGAATTACAAAAGGCCCGATTTGCTGAGTCTTCTTTAGGAAAGCGTTTGCTTTCTATAGAAACCCCGAACTCCCTGGCGTTCAATTTATTCTCACGCATGCCCAAGACGTTTAATGATGCCAAAAACGACTTAGTGGCATATGTTTCGTCGCCCTTGAACGCATTGGTTGCGATGACAAGTATTTTCATGGCCAACAGCGAACCCGTCTATGCCCAGGAAGCCTCGCAATGCCCCGACGAACTGGCGGCGCAAAATAATCTGGCTACTGACCCGTTCTGTAACCCAATCTATGGCGAAAGTTCAGCCGGTCTGGCTATCGAACCGGACGACAATTTCATATATATGATAGACAATGGTTATGTAGATGATAGTGGTCTGCCTCAGGGAGATTACATCGAGTTTGTAGAACGCTGTGTTGACAAAGTGTCTGACTATTATCATTACGATGAAGTGAGCGGCAGTTTTGAATATGATAACTACTGTCTCCTAAATGATGAAGTTACCCTGAACTTTCGAGCTTTTTCTTCTTACATGCCATTGGTCGAGTCAATCGATAATGAACTCAACGGCGTGGTCGGGGTCCCCGGTTTTACGATTGACCCGAATTCCCAATTAAATGAAGTCCTCCAGTAGTAATACTATGCTGCTTATAAAATTCCTAGCCTCAACCTACCAACCTTATTTGGCCAAAAGATGGCTCCATTTGTTCATTATGTCTATCTGCCTGTTGATTGTCGGTAGTCCAATCGCAGTTAATGCGCAGCTCAACAGTGAAACCGGATTTTACCGCAACCGGGTTGAGTTCTTTGACTCTAACGCTGTGGGACAACCAGGCTTCTGTGGCGGTAGCGCCGTGGCCTTAATCGGCGGCGACAATGTAGAAAGAGCTTTTACTTTCCTAATACAAAAAGGTTTGACTGAAGCTCAAGCCGCTGGTGTAGTCGGCAACTTGCACCATGAAAGCGGAGTGGATCCTTCGCGGGTGGAGGTTAAAGATGGCGAGCCGGCTGGTTATCGGACGTTTAGCTCAGCCGATGAGATAACCGCTGGCCGCGGTTATGGAATCGCGCAATGGACTTTTGGCAGTCGCCAAGAAGCTTGGATTAATTTTGCCAACGAGCGGAATTTACCAGTTACCGACCTAGGCCTTCAATTAGAGTTCCTTTGGCACGAACTCACTACTGGCGCGGAAAGAGGTTATGATGAGTTACTGGAGGCACAGGATGTTCGTCAGGCAGCTTGGATTTTTCTAGCATTCTTCGAAAGACCATCCGCGATTTCGGGTTTTGAGGGTAATCCAGTCCAACCGACTAGTGGTAGTGCTTTCAATCACTTGAACACCCGTCATGATTATGCCTTGGAGGTGCTTGAACAGTTCAGTGGAGTGGACCCATCTCTGCTAAATGCTTCGTGTGATTTGAATGTCGGGGGCCCTGACTTCAGCGCTAATGGTGTGAATGTGGACGGTTCACCGCCCGGCGTGCACCGTGACAGTAATTGTACTGGCAGCTTCACGGCGGGCGCGCAAGTTTTATTGGACTTCGTCATGGAAACTTGGAGCCCGCCGGTAACTTCAGTAGGGGGTTACGACTGCCGGATGATTAACAACGGTCAGGCAAATCAGCCTACTAGCATCCATGGTATGGGCCGGGCTCTGGATATTATGATTGACGGCACCACCCCTGAAGGACTGGCCGTGGGCGATCAAATCAGAAACTGGATGATTAACAACTCAGAAGCTATCGGCGTCCAGCGGGTCATATGGATGCGTCACACATGGGTCTCCAACCGGGACGGTTGGCGGCCCTACTCCGGCCTGCCGCACGATGACCACCTCCATGTGGAAATTAATTTAGATGGGGCTAATATGTTAACACCATGGTTCCAAGGACAACAGTAATGGAGAGGCGGTATTTTGTGGTTCGCAGAGTAGTCATCGCGTTGCTGGTAGCGTTATTGCTCGGTGGCAGTATTGCCGTTATTATCGACCGTCTTAATACTTTTGCGGTATTAGTCAGTACCGATCCCTCCGCTGATATTTATGCCGCCGTTGAGCCTGAAGGTGAGTTTGAGAACATAGGTCAAGGTTCCGCTTCGTTCAGCACAAAACAACAAACACCCATTTATTTTAAAGTGGTTAAAGGCGAGCAAGAGAGCCTGCTGGCCGTATCTGCTAAAGCTCTTGACGGCCAAACGGTAGAGATAGCCTTACTCGAACCGCTTAGCGCCCAGAAATTTCTAGAAGGACCAATAGTTGACCCGATGATTGAAAAAGACTTGATTTATGGAATCAGCGCCAACACCAACTCTATCTTCAACGTGGGCATAAGCGAATTCAAACCGCCAAAACTCTCCTATGTTGGCTTGCCGTTTTTAAAGGAAATCGTCTGGCAGGACTCTAACAACTTCGTTTACGAAAGGTATAGCGGCGGGGTTGGGGCGTTTATAAACGGCGATATTATCGGCAGCGCTCATTTTGGCAGCGGAACCAATAGCGACTCCGCCGGCCGTTTCTATGCTCTAGCCAAACATGGCGAACAACCATTGGCATTACTGGGAGACGACGGTATTTATACCAGCAGTAATTTGGGCAAAACTAACAAGCGCGTCTATCAAACCGCCGTTGACGAGGCTTGGTACTTAAATGCCGATGACGACTACATTTACTATGCCTCCTATAAGTTGCCGACACACCATGCCACGGAAACCGAAGATGTGGATTTGGCTGACTTGCACGAAGACGACCTCCCGAGTGTCCACATATACGTGCTCGATTACGAAGGCGGGTTGGTCGTTGACACGGTCTTGCAAAATACCGCCCGTGTTTATGACATAGCCAGGGTTGGGGATAGCCAACAATTTGTAATTTTGGGCGATAAATCGGCTGTTGTAATAGCGCCACAGAACCAATCCGAAGCTAGTCATTCTGATTATTTCCTGTCCTCCGTCAACATGCTGTCTGTCGGCGACAATTTATTTGTGTTCAATCAATTTGGTATATGGCGCATGGAGCCCGCAACAGGGCTTAGGCAGTTGGTGTTTAAGTTTATTGCCAGCCAAAATTACGTACCTGGCTCAGCTGAAGTGACCGCCAGTGGCAATTTGCAGTTTACCGCGACGAGCACTTCCTCTAGCGGAGCCGGTGGTGTTTACCAATTCGAATTATAAGGCTATCAGGTTGTAATCGGTTTTCAAAAAATGTTCCACCACCGCGTCGGCGTCGGTGGTGGTAATCAAGGTTTGGTAGCCGCTGAGGCGCTGGGACAGTTGGCGCCGGCGGGCACCGTCCAGCTCGCTGAAGACATCGTCTAACAGTAGCAGCGGTTTGGACTTGGTTCGGCTCTGGGTAATTTTAATTTCTATTATTTTTACTACCAGAACTAGGGTCCTAAGCTCGCCCCGCGAAGCCGTATCCCGGCTGTCATAGCCGTCGATTTTAACTTGCAAATCATCCCGGTGCGGGCCGCTGGTAGTAAAGCCGACTCTTAAATCATGGCCGCTTTGCAGGCGGCGGTTAAGCTTGTGCCCGTAGCCGGCTCTGCTTCCCAGCTCGGATTGGTAAGCAAATCTTACTCGTTGCTTCTTGCCCACCAGTTCGGAATAGATTGCGTTGGCGTCCTTATTCAGCTTGGCCACGATTTGGGCCCGCATATCCGCCAACTGCCCGCCTAGCTCGCCCAGACGCACCGCCCAGACGAACAGTTCGTCCTCGTCCGGACGAGGTTGTTTAAGCAGGTGGTTGCGCTGGAGCAGGGCCCGCCCAAAGCGGCTGACGACGGCCGCGCCTTCTTCGAAATTCTTGCTGACCAAATTGTCCAGCATCCGCCGGCGCCGTTCCGGCGAACCGCCTAGGCTCCTAAGGTCGTCCGGCGTAAACAATACTTGCGGCAGTTTGTCTTTAGAGCTCAGTCGCCGTTTTTGTTGTCCGGCCAGTTCGAATTGTTTTTTTATCGGACCGCTCCGCCACAGTTTGACCGCTCGCTGGCTGGTGGCCGCTACCAAGTCTATTCTAGCCCAGGGTTTTTTATGCATAATCAGTTCTTTGTCCCCGACCCTGAATGACCGGCCTTGGACCGCTACGTAAATCGCCTCCAGCAAGTTGGTCTTGCCGCTGCCGTTTGGTCCGACTATGATGTTAACCCCTGGCTCCAGCTCAAAAGCTTGGTCTCTATATGACCGGAAATTCTTTAACTTAACACCCGTAATCATCGCCGGCTGGTCCCAGCCGGTGCAATTAGTAATTTGTAATTGGTAATTAGTGGATTCATTTAATGGACCTAATCAGACCATGGAGTAGTTTTAATACAACGACTGTTTGGTCAGCAACTCTTTTGTGCTCGATGGATGAGATTTTGTTCGTGTCTTTACATATTAGAAGCTGGTTTTGCACCTCATAAACAGACCCTCTCGCTATAACATAAAAATGCTTTGCGTCAGTGTTGGATTGACGGCCAAACCCCTCGGCTATATTTGAAGTAATAGATATGGCTGCTCTTGTAATTTGTGGTTTTATGGTAAATTCATCGCCCCTTGGTAGTTTATCTACAAGTTGAAAGATCATAATTACAAGGGCATGGGCTTGCTGCCAGACTACCAAGTCTGTAAACGATCTAATTTCTGCCATAACTAAAGCTATTGAACCAGTTGCTAATTACAAATTGCAAGTTGCATGGCCATGAAGTCTACGACTTCAATGGCATTATTATGTGCGTGTAGTCTTTGACCGCCACCGAGCTCAGCACGCATGGGCTGACCTTGCCGCTGAAGCGAAAGCTCACTTGCTCGCCCTCGATAACATTGAGCGCGTCCAGCAAATACCGGGAATTAAGGGTAACTTTGCCGCTGCCTTCGATTTTGGCGCTGGCCGCCGAGGTATTCTCGCCGACCTGTGACGCCACCGAGGTAATACTGACTTGTTGGTCCTTCTCATTCACATCCAGGGTGATACTACCGGCGCTTTCCCGAGCGAACAAACTGGCTACTTTGGTAATGTTGGTAAATTCATCTTTGGCGATAGTGAACTTAACGTCGCTGTCTTTGGGTATGAGTTGGCGGTAATCTGGAAACTGGCCGTCGATTTGCCGGGTAATCAGATTGCTATCGTTAAACTGGAATTGGATTTGCGTCTCGTCGTAAATTACTTCCACCATACCCATCTCGTCGCCGATTATCCGGACCATGTCGCTAAGCGCCCCGGCGGGAGCGATGAGTTTGAAGTCCGTGTCCGGTTTGGTCGGCAGCTGTTTCTGGGCCAAACGGTAGCTGTCGGTCGAAGCCATCCAAATTTTTCCGTCGTGCGTATGGACATAGCCGCCGGTTAAAATTGGTCTGGTCTCGTCGCTGGAAGCGGCGAAGATAGTTTGCTGGATAGCGGTTTTAAGTTCTACCGCGTCGATTTTAAACCGGTTGCCGCCGGTTATTTTGGGTAGTTCGGGAAATTCCTCCGCTGGCACGCCGTTGATGGTTGAGGAATAGTGGTCGGCTTGGATACTGAGTTTAGCTCCATTGCCGGTTAGTTCAATCGAATCGCTCGGTAAACTGGCGATATAATCGCTCAGCAGGCGCGCCGGCACGGTCAATGAGCCCGGCTTTTCTATCTTGCCGCTAACAGTTTGTGATATGGCTATCTCCAGATTAGTCGTGGTTAATATCAGTTTGTTCCTGTCGGCTTTCAGTAGAACATTAGCCAGCACCGGCAAGGCCGCCCGGCTGGTGGCTATCCGTCCGGCCAACATTAGCGCGTGGGCTAATCGTTCTTGTTTGATAGTTACTTTCATACGGCTATCCTTTCTTTTATAAAACCCGTAGCAGTCATATTAGGCCCTGTGGAAACTGTGAACAAACTAACAGACCCAGCCGTTAAGGCCGCCCGGCGGCTGGGCAAAAGCCGTTCCACAAACTGGGCAGAATCCAGTACGGGCTTGTGTAAGCTACTAGCAAAGACTCGCGTTGATTTGGTTGGCAAATTCCACAACATGGTAAAACCGGCTAGTTTAACCACAGACAGCCGGTAATTGTGCACTGCTTGTTCCAATGTTTTACCCATATAACCGTTCCTTAATGGCGTTGACTTGGTCCCGGATATAAGCGTCCAGACGCATGGCCTTTTCAATTTTATCTATCGAGTGGATGGCGGTGGTGTGATCCTTTCGGCCCAATTCATGGGCGATTTTAGGAAAACTCATGTGAAGTTCGCTTCTGAGCAGATACATCGCCACCTGTCTGGGCACCACGATGTCTTTATCTCGCTTGGGCCCCACGATTTCTTCCAGCGGCAACTGGTAATATTTGGCTGTCCGTTCAACGACGGTCTTGGCGCTAACATGCTTGGGCCGCAGGCGCGAATTGCTGAGCAAGGCGATGGCGATTTCCGTGTCCGGTTCCAACCCGCGCATCTCGCAGTAGGCAATCAGTTGGTTCAACGCCCCTTCCAGCTCCCGGATGTTGGTTTGAACGTGAGTGGCCAAGTACTCCACCGTGTCTGTCGGCAGTTCCATGGCGTGCTGGTTGGCTTTGGCGTGGAGGATGGCGCAACGGGTTTCAAAGTCCGGCGCCTGCATGTCCACCGTCATGCCCCACTCGAACCGCGAGCGCAGGCGGTCGGTCAGGGTGGGAATGCTTTTGGGGGGTTTGTCACTGCTGATGATAATTTGCTTGTTGGCTTGATGCAGAGCGTTAAAGGTATGGAAAAACTCTTCCTGGGTTTTCTCCTTGCCGGCGATAAACTGCATGTCGTCCACGATTAGCACGTCTACTGAGCGGTAGCGCTCGGTAAAACCCTTCTTTTTATAGCGGATGGACTCCAGGAACTCGTTGACGAAGGTTTCCGAGCTGATATAGACCACCCGGGCTCCCGGCTGGGATTTTAATATGGCGTTGCCGACCGCTTGGATCAAATGGGTCTTGCCCAGCCCCACTCCGCCGTAGACGAACAGGGGGTTGTATTTGATACCTGGGTTTTGGACTATGGCTTGGCAAGCGGCATAGGCCAGCTCGTTGCTGGAGCCGACGATGAAACTCCCAAAGGTATATCGGTCATTCATGCCGCTGGGGGGCAAGCCGGTAGCCGCGGGTGCGGTTGGCTGGAGGGTCTTCCGCTCAATGCTCAGCTGGGCGGTGGCGGCGGACGATTGGAGAGATTTCTTCCTGCCGCCGCTTCCGGAATCAATCACGAATTGGATGGACTTGATACTAGTGCCGTTCTTGGATAAGGTTTGCTCGATTAATTCGGAGAACTTAGATTCCAGTTGTTGTTTGGCAAAGATATTAGGCACGCCGACTTTAACCTTGCCGCCGTCGTTAGCGATTAATGCCGTGTTTTTAAACCAAGTGGCAAAACTGGCTCGCGATACGCTCAACTCGATTTCACCCAATACCGACTGCCACAGACGCTCGTCCATATATAAAAGTTTCGACCCCTCGTTTTATTTGAAACAGTATTAACGATAAACCAGACGGGCGGTTTTCCACAACCCTATTATCAATGGTGCCGGCCGGTTCGGCGAACAGGTTGAGAGTTTTGCACAAATACTTCCCGCCCCAGTTAATGTGTGGATATAAACAACCCCCGTGTGGAAAAGTTACTATAATAAGCAACCGCCAGTCGACTTAAACAAGTCATAGCGCCATCATCGCCACCCGCCAGCAAGCATAAGCATTAGCTCGGCCGGCGGCTTTGCAAATACCCCGGATTACCGTTACATTAATACGTGATATGCCCAAACGAACCCATCAGCCCAAAGTCAGAAAACGCCAGCGTATGCACGGTTGGCGAGCCCGCCTATCCAGCCGCGGCGGACGCCGAGTAGTCAAGGCCCGCCGCTTAAAAGACCGGTCCAAACTTAGCGCTTAAGCAACTTTTTTAAAGCCATGCTCAACCGCCAGTATCGACTCCGGGACAGGCGCTCCGTCGCGCGGGTCTATCGGTCCGGGCAAACCAGCCGGGCGGGTTCTTTAGCTATTCGGGTGGCCGCCAACCGGCAAGAATCTTCCCGCGCCGCCGTGGTGGTCAGCAAAAAGGTGGCCAAATCAGCGCCGGTCAGAAATCGTATCCGGCGGCGGCTGTTCGAGTCTTTGCGTCTGCGCTGGGGCTCAATCAAACCCGGCCATGACCTGTTAATCTCGGTGTTTGCCCAAGATGTAAAAACCATGCCCCAAGCCGAGCTGGATTTCTTGGTTGATCAACTACTAGACAAGGCCGGCTTGCGGGTATAGCTGTCAGTTATAGGGGTGGGTCCCATGGTATGATTAACTGCAGTTATGTTTGAAACTTTTATCGTTCAGCCGATATTTAATCTATTGGCTCTCATATACGCTGTCATTCCCGGCCATGATTTCGGCTTGAGCGTGATTGCCTTTACCATCGTCATCCGCATCCTGCTTTGGCCGCTGTTGCGCAAGCAATTGCACCAAACCCGGGTCATGCGCGAGCTTCAGCCGGAAATTAAAAAAATCCGCACTCGGACCAAAGGCGACAAACCACGCGAAGCCCAACTGCTCATGGAGCTGTACAAAGAGCGCGGTGTCAGCCCGTTCGGCTCAATCGGCGTGTTGTTCGTGCAGATACCAATCCTGCTGGGCCTATTTCAAACTTTAAGGCGCTTGGCGGAAGACCCTCAGGGCACCCTGGGATTGGTTTACGGCTGGGTTGGCAATATCGGCTGGATGAAACAGGTCCAAGCCGATATCTCTAATTTGGACGAGTCCTTGCTGGGGGTCGTCGACCTTACCCGCAGCGGTTTTGGCGAGCCAGGCACCTATTGGCCGGTCATAGTATTAGCCGCGCTGGCCGGGTTGTTGCAATACTTCCAGTCGCGCCAGCTGATGCCCAAGCAAAAAGACGCCCGCTCGCTTAGGCAAATCCTCCGCTCGGAAACCCAAGGTCAAAAGGCCGACCAAGCGGAAATCAATGCCGCTGTCGGGCGGGGAGCCCGATTTATGTTTCCCGCTTTGACCTTCATCTTTGCCGCCAGCGTACCCGGCGCTTTGGCCCTGTACTGGGCCAGCGGCAGCGCCGTCGGCCTAATCCAACAGCAATCGGTATTAAAAGGCGACGTCGAAGAAATGGAAGCCCGGGCGGACAAATCCGCTAAACCTTCTGCGACCCAGCCCGCCAAAACATCCGCCAAACCCAACCGCCATCGCCCTAAGAAGAGGAAGAAGTGAAAGACTCCATAACCTATGCCAAAAAATATCTAGAAGACATGCTGACGTTCTTTGGCCTGAACGTTGACGTCCATGCCAGCCAGGACGAGGACGTCATCGAGTTATCCATTCCCTCCACTCATTTGAATGGTTTTTTAATCGGCCAGCGCGGAGAGACCCTGCGGGCCATCCAATCCCTGGTCAGCTCGGCCCTTAGGAGTCAGGACCACGACGTAACGCGCGTCAACGTAGACGTGGCCGATTACAAACGCCACCGCCGCGAACGCCTGGCCCACCAGGCCGAGCAGTGGATAAGCGACGTCAAAACCTCCGGCCAGCCCATGCCGCTCCAGCCCATGAACGCGGCTGATAGGCGGGTAGTGCACAAAACCGTGGCCGAATACGGCGGCATCACCAGCGAGTCAGAGGGCGAGGGCCGCGACCGCCACGTGGTGCTCAAACCACTTGCTTTAGAGGATAGCCCCGCCGAAGAAGCAGAATCTGAAAACGACGAACCTAAAAAGTCCAAGAAGAAATAACTTATAAAAAACTAACTTTAAACCTACATAGACAAATTCTGCCAAAGTTTGTCTATAGATATTTGAAGCTATTCGTTCAATTGCTCTATGGCAATTAGCATTTTCTCGCCTAACGGTGTCAACTGGTGTGTAACAAAATTGTGATTATAGCGCTTGTTTATCAGGCCGGAAGCAACGAGTTTTTTGGTGTGTTCGCTGGCCGTCCTAAAATTAATGTTTAATTTTTCAGCCAACTCAGATACCGACAAATCAGGCGTCTGGCCGAGCAGTAGTAAAATCTTCACCCGGTGATGATTAGCCGCTCCTTTGATAGTTCTTGCGGCTCTATTCGTGTTTATGGCAGTCATACACTAACCCCCACAACTTAGTTGATACAAAAATAATACACCCAGCAACTATATAGACAAATTCTGCAGAATTTGTCTATTGAAATATAACACTAGTGAAGAGAAACCGCTTATGATTAAAGAAATCAGATTGCGCTCTTGTCAATACGGTGTTATTTTTGAAAAATAAACAATTCTTAGTATGAGGAAGCTTACAGTCATATTTATTTCTCTCGCGGCTGTTTTAGCTTGCCTTGCTTTATTCCAACGCCAACCCTCTGTAGCCAACTCAGAATCCAACCCGAGTTCCTGGATCGCTAACCAGCTGATACATAGGATTGAGTCTGAAGATTCGAAAATTTCACCCAGGAGCCACGTCGGTGCATATTGCGCAAGCTACACATTCACTCTTAAAACAAAACCAATAAGCCAGCCCATAAATTACCCCACTATCGATTCTGATTGTGCTGTTTATACCAGCTTTGGCATTGCGGATGGCAACAACCTGCACGAATATGGGGAGAAATATGCCGGCGTGGCAAGCACTGGCAATGGTGCATTTAACCATTGGCTGCCGAATTCAGGCGATTTAATAGTCATTAGAAATAGCTTTTCACAAAAAAATTTCAGGATTTATCCGGATTTTATAAAAAACACAGAACCAAAAAGAGTTAATAACACGTTTAACACTTACCAATCGACAGCCAACTACATAACAGCCGTAAATAGCGCAGACCAACACGTTAATGTCGATACAAATCCTCTCTATGCCTCTAACAACAACCAGTGGACACTGGCTTATTCGCCAAATCGCGGCAGCGTAAGAATTAACTTGGAAACCGGAGAGAGTTTGATTTTCGGCCGGACAGTAAAACCTGCGAAGTTTGCTATTTCAGACAACGGGCGTTACGCAATCGTGCATTACCTTCAGAGTAAAGACACTTTGATTTACGACTTGGACAGCTGCACGCAAATGTCAGCCAATATAAACAATCCATGGAACTGCCAGTCTAGGGATATTACGGGTTATATCAGCGATAACTTTGGGCAGATAAACAAAGTAGAAAGATTCAGATTTTTAGGCTCAAACCACTTAGAGTTCATTATCAATCAAACAGAAGACTCCAAAACAAAATATACAAATATACAGCTCACACCATCCGACCAGCTGCTTAGCCAAAACAACAGCTACATAGCCATGGGCGATTCGTTCGCCTCAGGCGAAGGCGACTTGGACGATAGCTGGTACGAGCTCGGCACCGACGAGCCAGAAAACAAATGCCATCTTAGTAGGCGCAGTTATCCGTACCTGATTGACCAGTTTATTCAATTAGATGAATTTCATTCTGTGGCGTGTAGCGGTGCTGAAACGAACCATATACTAAACGAAGCTCAAAATGATGGTGAGCCGCCATCAAATAATTCGTTAGGTGATTGGTTGCCGGGTATTAGCAAGCAGGTTAACTACCTCCAAGTACCGCAATTTATTACCCTTTCGATTGGCGGCAACGATGTTGGCTTTAAGTTAAAACTGATTAACTGTCTTTTGCCGACAACTTGTAATTATGCGGATGACTTGTCCTGGCGGACTAACACCGCTAAAGAAATCGCCGGCATACACAAAATATTGGTTGATGTTTTCGGCAAGATAATCGCTAAAACTGAGCAAAACACCAAAGTTTATGCAGTTGGATATCCACAGATAGTGAAAGCAGAGGGAAGTTGCGGACTCAATGTGCATTTGGATGAAGCAGAGCGCGGGTTTGTGTTTGAAGCAACAAAATATATGAACCAAGTCATAGCCTCCGCGGCATCAAAAGCCGGAGCTTATTATCTGGATGCCGAAAATGCGCTAGACGGCTATAACCTATGCAGCGGAGCGGACGATGAAAACATGGCGGTAAACGGAATCTCTTTTAGCAACACTGCTCTTTCTAGGGTAGATTTGGGTTGGATAGGCTTAGGAAGCACGAGATTTTTAGTTCCAGGTGTTTCCGAGAGTTTCCATCCCAATCATAACGGTCATCAACTACTAGCCAGCCAGATATTAGATTTAACTGGGAACAATCCGGCCCTATTTAAGGTTTGTGAGAGCGTAGACCAAGCCATTTGCCCGCGTGACAGCTCCGTGCCGTCTCCAGACACTCAGTATTGGGGAGAAGAAGCAGAGAGTTATGTAGAAGCACTGAACGCGCCTAGCTACGTAAATGTCAAAGTACCACCAAGGCATCGCAAGTTGATAGTTGACGGTGCTGAACCTGGCGTAGTAAAAATAGTGGCCGATAATCTTGAGCCAAATTCCTCTGTACGCCTTGAAGTCCATTCAACCCCAGTTGTCTTGGGCCACTTTACTGCAGATGCAAGCGGCCTTTTAGAGGTTTCGTTACCAATACCGGAGTCTGTTGAACCAGGATTTCATACTTTACGCCTGTTTGGCACAGAGACCGCAGGCGACCCGGTTGAGTATTACGAGCACATTTTGGTTTCTGGGCCAGATGGAGACATCGACGCTGACGGTATCCTCGACCGTATAGACCCTTGCGCTTTTGTCCAACCAGCCGGAGTGGATTTGGATGAAGACGGGATAGACGACTCATGCGATGGCTTTATAGAACCAACAACCATTGTAGCTTCTCAGGTGGTAAGAACCGAGAGTGAAACGCTGGGTATTGAAGATGAAACTGGGAACAATTCTCAACAATACTCAACAGATATAAACGAGCAGATTGTTTACGTATCAAACACTAACACAAACAGAGAAAGGAGAGTCGTTGTTAATGACTACGAATCCCAGGTGCGGTCTTCTACTGATATAGATAAAGGTACGACTTCTAACAACCTAGGAAATTATCCTAAGGAGTGGGTCTGGTTTGTGGTTGCTGGTATGGGTCTATTTACTTTAAGTTATTTGTTACGCCGTTACTCAATAAGTTCGTAATGTGAAGCTGTTGCTCGTTTTGAGCATTCGATATTAAAATTCTCTGAGACTACCCTACTGTCATTAGCGTTGTTGATATCACAAAAGGCACCTTCGTTTGTGAGCTTAAATATATAGCTTATCGAAGTAGGCTCTATCAAATCCTTTTGGTCTGCAACGAAGCTAATAACCTCTTTTTCTGCGGGGCTAGTATTAGCTGAAAAGATTTTAGCAATATGGCAGTTAAGAGGTTCGAGTTCGAACTTTCTAGCCTCTCTTGAGCAGTATTTTCTGGTTTCTTCTATCTCTGCGCCGAATTTATTTGCTACCCGATTCGCTAATTCTTCTGTCGCAACTTCAATTCGCTCGAATTTTTGTTTGTCTTGATAGTGGCGGAACCAGAAATACCAGGTAAGGAAGAAAACGACGAGTAAGCCCAAGCCTAACCATAGCCATTTTTTATTCATGGGGTGAAGTATAGCACCAAAAACAGAGCAACAGGGGGCATAGACAAATTCTGCAGAATTTGTCTATGGATGGAGGTGGGGGGTTGGTTTTGGCGGTAAAAATAAACGCCTCAAATAGAGATGAGGCGTTTATACCTCTGTTAAAGCACCTGGCGGTAAACAGCTAGGGTTTCCTGGGCGGTGGTGCGCCAGGAGTATTTTTTGAGTTGGTCTTTGCCGAGTTTGACCAGCTCTTTGGCGCGCTTGGGGCTTCCCAGTATCCGGCCGATGGCCTCGGCCATGTCGGCGGAATCTTCCGGGTCAAAGTACTCCGCGGCCTGGCCGTAGACTTCGGGCAGGCAGGTGGCATGGCTGGACGCTACCGGCGTACCGGCCAGCATAGCTTCCAAACCGGGCAGGCCGAAGCCTTCGCTTAAAGAGGGGTAGACATACGCGGCGGCGTTGGCCCACAGCCACTTCATCTGCTTGTCCGGCACGTAGCCCGGCCATTCTATGCCGTCTATTCCGGCCGATTCAATCTCCTCTTTGAGTTTTAGCCCCGGTTTGCCTAAACTGCCGGCAATAACTAATTTGATATGCGGGTGGGACACACGGACCGCCCGATAGGCCTCAATCAGGCGGCGGACGTTCTTATGCGGAAAGACGTTGCCGTTGAACAATATAAAGCCTTTGGATTGTAAGCTTTCCAGCGGCTCGGCTTGGCCGGGTATGGGTTCGACGGCCAGATGCGTGACGTGCAAACGGATGGGGTCGACCCGGAAGGTTTTGGTAATGTCGACTTTGACCCAGCGGGTCGGAGTAATGACGGCGGCCGAACGGTGGGCCGTCCACCACAGCAGACAGCGATATACCACGGCTTTGAACCAATAAGCCCAGGGGTTTATGGCGTTGATGTTGTGCCAGCGGAGCATGGTCAAATCGTGGATGGTCGTCACCCGCCGGCCCGGCAGGGGCAGAATAGGTTGCTGGGGCATCGTGAAGTGGGTTAGATCCGGTTTGAGGCGGCGAATGGTCCACCATAGGCTTAATTGCTCGCCGAACGTGTAGTCGCGTGCATCGTTGATGACGGCTTGCCACCTCGGGTTGGATGGTTGCCAGTTTTGGCTGGTTTTGACGATGACAAAATAATCGTTGGTGTCGTCAATGGCTTGCAAATGGTGGAGTAATCGGTCGGCGTATCTGCCCGTTGAGCCTCGACTTCTAGCATCGACCACAATGCGCCGTGGCCGGCTAGTTGTTTCTCCGTTGTCCATTAGCTTGGAGTATAGCATTTTCTCCAGTGGTCTTCTTGGGATAAGACAACACCTTTGTTTACATATTCTGCAGAATATGTAAACTGGAGTTCAAGAGGATTCAATTATGAGTCATGCTGATAGCCGCCGCCTGGCGTCAATCGCGAAAGGCTTTGCTAACCCGCACAGAATTAACATTCTGTATATGTTAGAGAAAGAAGATGGACTGTCGCTCAGCGAGATAGTAGATAAGTTGCGGATTAATTTTCGTACAGCCAGCGAACACTCTAAAAAACTTGTAAACGCTGGTCTAATTAAGAAATCGTATTACGCGAACACCGTACAGCACACGCTGACGCCGCTCGGGCAGTCGGTGGTTTCATTTCTTAAGATTCTATAGGCTCATTAGGGTTTATGCGAGGATGTTATTGGGTTTGCCGGCAGTTACGTATTCTGCAGAATATGTAAATGGATAAGTAATTGGGTTTTTCGTGGTTTGTTATTCCAATATTCTGCAGAATATGTCTATGGAGTGGGTTGGAGTTGGTTGTGCTTTTTAGGTTTAGGTTAACCGGCCGTGATTTTATTTATCAAATCTAGCATCAGCTGGGCGCTGGTTTGCCAGCGGTGCTGTTTGGCGACCGCCCGGCCGCGCTTGGCCATGCCTTTGGCTTTTAGGGGAGACTCCAGCACGTTTTTGACCGCCCGGGCGATAACGGCCGGCTTGGTGGGGTCTATAAAGACGGCGGCGTCCTCGCCCAGCCGGTTCATGGGCGGCAAATCGGACGTTACTACCGGCGTGCCGGAGGCCATGGCCTCTAATATGGGCAGGCCGAAGCCCTCATGGATACTGGGCCAGAGCAGGAGATTGGCCAGCTTGAGCAAAGCCGGCAAATCTTCGTCCTCGATGAAGCCGGTAGCCAGGATGCTGTGGCCGGCGGCCATCAGCTCGTGGATTTTGACGTAAATGTCGTCGCTGTTCCAGCCTTTGTTGCCGGCTAGTACCAGCGGATACCGCTGGCGCAGATTGGCCGGCAGTTGTGAGTAAGCCTCCAGCAAGTTTAGGATATTTTTTTGCGGCTCGATGATGCCCAAAAAGAGGATAAAATCGTCCGGCAGACCATATTTGACTTTAATGGCTTGAGCTTCATCGGCCGGGCGGCGGGCAAAGAAACGTTCGTCGACGGCGTTAGGGATGACGGTGATGTCGGAAGCGTTGAGGCCGTACTGCTTAGCAATAGCATCGCGGGTCTCCTCGGACACGGCTACCACGGCCGTGGCTTGGTCTAAGCTTCGGGGTACGAATTTTTCCAGGTAGTGCAAGTTGGGTTTAACCAGTGATTTTGGCACGACTTTTTCCAGACGGCCGAAACTGCGTTTGGCCAGCGTGGCCGGAGCTTCCAAATAGGCCAGGTCATGAACGACCACGATGGATTTGGTGTGCTTGATTTTAGGAAAGTTTACAAAGTTGGGATAAATTACCAAATCCGGCGATTTTTTCAGCCAGCGGTTGATGGACACTTGGCCGATCCGTTTGAACCATTGGTTGTAAATCTGGCGGGGCAGGGGCAGGAATTCATATTTGAGTTTATCGGCCGGGATGGCGCGGTGGCGCGTGCGGTCGCCGGCGAAAGCCAGGGCCCGATAGTGGTTGGCTTTATCGATATCAATCAGCGAGCCGACGACGGACGAGGCGTAGCGGCCGACCCCATCGGGTTTCTTCAGCAAACTGGTAGCGTCGATATATATATTCATCTTTAGCCTATATTATGCTGAGTCAAGCATACCTACCTTTTATAGAAGTAAACAAGTTTATAAAGGTTGGTGTAGTTTCTTGGCAGTCCATGATAGAAGAGTACTTTTAATTTTCTAGTACTTAATTTTTTGTTTTTTTGAATTTCATGTCGTTGGTATAACTTCTTGGGCAGGAACAATATCGAGACGAGCAAGCCCTTCAGGGCGGGCCAACCTTTACCCTTGGCTATGGCCGCAAGAAAAAAGAAGGAGTATGCCAAAATAAACCTCGGCCAAACCATTAGCCACAAACTCATGGGCAGATTCTTGATAAGTATCCAGGGCTGGTTTTTCAGCGCGTGATAAGTGGTAAACCCTGTCATTTTATTAGATGTGCCGCCGATATGGTGTTTAACTATCGCCTCGGGTACGTATCGTACATACCAACCAGCTAAACGTGCCCGGAACGACAGGTCGATGTCTTCATAATAAGCAAAGAAATCCTCGTCAAATAGTCCAACTTGCTTTAACATCTCGGCGCGATAGATGCTGGCTCCGCCAGACGCGCCAAAGATTTCAGAGTCAATTGAGTCGTACTTATCTAAATCGATTTCATCCCGCCCTCTAGGAAACGCCAACCCCCAGGTGGAAAATTGTTCGCCGGTACTGTCCAGCTTAGCCGGGCCGCTCATGCTGACAATCTTGCTGGCTGATATACCCAGCGTTGAGTCGTTGTCCATGGCTTGTATCAATCGTTTGGCCCAGTCTTTATCTGCCTGAGCATCGTTGTTTAACAGCAAAATAAAGTCGCGGCCTTGTTTTATGGCGTGGCGGATGCCGATGTTTACTCCGCCAGCAAACCCTAGATTCCCGGGCTGTTCAAGAATCGTTACGTTTGGGAATTTGGTCCTTATAAAATCAACTGATTGGTCAACTGAACCGTTATCTACCACGATTATATCTACGGCGACGGTTTGTTTTTCCAAAGCCGCCAAGCAATCGGCAATAAATTCATAGCCGTTCCAATTGGGGACGATAACGCAAGCCTTTGTTCTCATAAGGGGTAGCCTAGTCTATAATGATACCTTGAATTTATGTTTAAAAATATTCTTTCCAAGAGGAACAGGGTCCTTCTATCCGAATTAGTCAGAACTGACTTCAAGCTTCGCTACCAAGGTTCTGTGTTGGGCTATTTATGGTCACTGCTCAAACCTCTAATGCTGTTTGCCATACTTTACGTGGTTTTTACTCAATTCCTACGCATTGGCCGGGGCATACCGAATTACCCGATATCGCTGTTGCTGGGCATAGTCTTATGGTCATTTTTCACGGAAGCCACCTCCAGCGCGCTCAAATCCATAGTCGGCCGCGGCAGTTTGATAAGAAAGATTCAAATACCCAAATACTTGATACCCGTGGCCTCTACCGTATCCGCTTTTATCAATTTGATTTTAAACTTGGTTGTGGTATTCATCTTCGTCCTGTTTGCCAACGGCACAGCCCTTGGTGTTACAACGCTGTGGGTTTTCCCCATTCTCCTATTGGAGCTGGTGGTGGTTTCGTTGGCGGCAGGTTTCTTCTTGGCGGCGGCATATGTGCGCTATCGAGACATCGAACATATCTGGGATGTAGTCAAGCAGGCGTTGTTCTACACGGTGCCCATAATCTATCCATTGAGCTTGATTCCGTCGGAGCAAATCCAAAAAGTAATAATCCTTAACCCTTTAGCACAAATCATCCAAGATTCCCGGGCGGTTATAACCTACGCTCCAACGGAGCAGATAATGGACTTATATGGAGGTTGGCTACCGATCATCATTCCACTCAGCTTGGTGATGCTTTCAATATTTATTACCAGCATCTATTTTCGTAAGCGCTCAAAGACATTTGCCGAGGATATTTAGTTTATGAACCAACAAGATCCTACAAACTTGGCAATATCAGTAAAAAACATCAGCAAGACGTTCCTATTGCCGCACGAAAAGCAGACGTCCTTAAAGGGCGCATTTCTGAGTTCTTTCAGACGCAAGAGCTTTGAAAAACAAAGGGCGCTTAGAGATATAAGCTTCGACGTCAAGAAAGGCGAGTTCTTCGGCGTAGTAGGCCGTAATGGCAGTGGCAAGAGTACCCTGCTTAAAATAATTGCCGGCATATATGTGCCGGATAGCGGTTCTATACAAATCAATGGCCTGTTAACACCATTCATAGAGTTGGGCGTTGGTTTTAGCCCGGAGCTTACTGGGCGAGAAAACGTATTCTTGAACGGAGCACTGCTGGGTATAGACCGCAAGCAAATGACCGAGATATATGACGAAATCGTTGAGTTTGCCGAGTTGGAAAATTTTATGGACCAGAAGTTAAAGAATTATTCTTCCGGCATGCAAGTCCGTTTGGCCTTTTCCATAGCAATAAGGGCAAAAGGTAGCATACTGCTCTTAGATGAAGTATTAGCTGTAGGAGATTCGTCTTTCCAAAAAAAGTGCTTTAGGTACTTTGATGATTTGAAGAGCAAGAAAGCTACAGTTGTTCTTGTTACTCATGATATGTCTGCCGTACAAAGATTTTGTGATAGAGCCGTTCTTATAGAAGGTGGAAAAATTATCAAATCTGGAAAGGCGCTTGATGTAATAAACGAATATAAAAGCATAAATCTCCAGCGACAATCAAAAGAGAATGTTAGTGGTGCGGAATACAGTGAAGTAGTAATTGTTAAAATCGAAAATCAAAATGAAAAAGAAGTTTTATTTACGATACAACACAATAAGGCCAATGATAAAAAGCACTATTTTGGATTTAGCCTAATAAAAGACGGGATGACGTTTGCAGAACTGAATAACTTAGATGACAACAATGGACATATACGTAATCATCAACTTGGTTACCGACTGGATTTTGCAAACTTAAACTCTGGAGAATACGAAATTAGCGCCACATTGTTCAATAAAAACGATAAAGAGCCGATAGGATTTACAAAATATAGACCGGCATTTGTCATAAATGGCAGTGATGTGAATCGTGGGTCAGCAATCCGTTTGGCGAAAACATGGGAATCAGGTAAATAGATTAGAAAAGAATTTCCTAATCTGTCTCAACGGCCTTGTTATTTTCCAACTAGTTGAATTTTTGACTTGTTCTAGCTCAGTTTCAACTTTTTTAGTATGTGTTTTTTGCTTATGAACCTCTTTTTTTAATGACTCTTTTTCTTTCAAGAGGGCAGTGTTATAGACTTCTAATTCTTTCGTGCGAGTTTCAGTTGACAATAAAACTTGGTGTACAAGTTGAGGAAAATACTCTCTGTTTGGTGAGAATGTATATCTTTGTTTATAAAAATCTTTCAAATTTCGTAGATAGTTTTCATAGTGATAGATTCTTACAATTTTTTCTTTTCCTAACTCAACATTTTTTGAATATAGTTGTTCATTCTCCAAACTACCCACTAATTTAGGTAACCCGTTTTTTAATGCATCATAGTTTTCAAAAACCCCAGGTAACTCTAAAAATTTTTCATCCGAAAAAAACCTATCGTTATAAACTGCGACACCTATTGTTCCAGACAAATAACTTTCAACGAAGTATCCATCCATTCCCTCACCAAAAGTAATACAGTACTTAGCTTTTCCTAGTAGTTTTTTATAATCATCATAAGACAAATCTTTTATCTCAACAGTTTTGTATTCTTCTATATCTGTCAGCATATTTACAATTGCATCTTTATTTTCATTAACGTCAGGAGAATAGATTATTAAATTCTCCTTATCATTAAAATTAACGAATTTATATTGGCTCTCATCGATAAATACTGACATATGATGCACAGGAGTCTGATATTTATTGCTAAGCTCCTGAGTTGTGTATTGGGCATGGGCTGTTGTCTGGGTTACTTTATCAGTAATCATAAATAGCTTTGCTACAACTATCGGGGGAGGCATGAGGTTAATATTTTGGTTCATAACATTAATGCGAACTGACGGTATATTACTAATAAACTGTTTGTATTTGCCTGTAAATGCATCAATAGTTTGCTCTACGGCAATCTCAGGTACATGTAAAAGAATGTGGTCCAGATTCTTGTAGGTTTCAATAATATGATCAAAATCAACGACAGTTTCATCGTTCTCGAATAAGTCATTCTTGGAATAGGTAGGATAGCCAGCAAAGGTTGAAATAATTACTTCAGCTCTGTGTATATAAGAATAGCGACGGCTTTCCTTGCACTGGGAGAATATGGACATTACCCCACCATTTACAGTTTTCTGAGAGGGTACAAAAAAAACGATGAGTCTCTTAACTTGTTTACTTATCATTCATTAGATAATAACCCAAAGGAAGGGCACGTTTACTTAAATGATTTAGTAAGTAGAATGAAAGCATGAAAGAACTTGGGATATTGGGCGCGGGTGCACAAGCCTATGAAGCCGTCGAGTTTGCTGAGGACGCCGGGTTTAAACCAATATTCTTTGCATTAGATTCTTCACATTTTCGCAACGATTCATTACTGCAACAGATTGATATAAATGATGCACCAGAGGAACTATTAAAGATAGAAATAATTTCCGCTGTAGGACCGCCCGCCCTGAAACGTGAATTAGTTGAAAAATGGGCAGGCAATAATTATGGACAAATAATCTCAAAATCAGCATGGATTTCGAGATATGTTGTGGTTGAAGAAGGGATTATTATAGCGCCCGAATGCGCAATCAGCCGATCGGTTCATATTGGGCGGTTCGTTCTCATAAACCTTGGCGTAACAATCAGCCATGATACGGTAGTTGGACAATATTCAACTATATCACCCGGGGTGCACATAGGCGGAAGAGTTAAAGTTGGTGATGGCGTATTTGTCGGTATAGGTGCAAATATAAAGAATGATGTCAAGATAGCCAGTGGTGTGGTGATTGGGGCGGGCGCCACAGTCATAGAAGACTTAGAGGATGAGAATGCTGTGTATGTCGGAACCCCCGCCAAAAAAGTAAAGAATAATGACGATTGGCTTCGTGAAATCGAATAATAGAAAAATTAATTTTATTCAGCCAGACTTTCCAAGCCTGGCCGCTTTGGCGAGCGATTACAAGGCCATAAAGAGTAACAATTGGTATACGAATTTTGGACCGTTTGAACAAAAATTCAGACAAAAGATTGAGCAGTATTACGAATTTGAAGCCCATGCGGTAACCGTGACAAATGCGACTACAGGCTTATTACTGGCAGTAAGAGCACTTTTTCCAAAAAGCCAAGCAAAAGAAGTCATTATGCCATCCTTTACCTTTGCTGCCGGTGCTGAAGTGCTTATACTCATGGGCTATAAGCCAGTATTCATAGATGTAGATCCACACACCTGGCAACCAGATTATAAAAGCGCAGAAAGTTATATCAAGAAAAATAAAAAAGATATCGCTGGTATTCTATTTTGCAATATTTTCGGCGTCGGCGCCCCTGAAATAGAAAGATGGGAGAGGATAGCTGTAGATAATAAACTACCACTTATCATCGATTCTGCCGCTGGATTCGGCTCTAAGTATAGTGATGGCAGGAGTATAGGTACACGAGGGAATTGCGAAGTGTTTTCTCTGCACGCCACTAAACCCTTTGCAATAGGCGAGGGCGGAATCATTGTCACAAGATCCAAGTCCTTAGCTGAAAAGCTAAGGCGGCTTAGCAATTTCGGGTTCAATGAGAATAAAGAAGCTGCGGATATAGGCTTTAATGGGAAAATGCAGGAACTCAACGCTGCTATTGGCATAAGGCAACTTAAAAGACTTGACCAAAATATTAAGTCGAGACAGGAAAAGCTGTTGATATACAAGAAGTTACTTACACCACTTAAATACGAATTTCAAATAAACGACGAAAATTCTTCATTGGCGTTTGTTTCTGTTTTGGGTCCAGGTGAAGAAAATACAAATTTGTTCCATTCTGAACTAATTAAGATTGGTATAGGAGTTAGACGTTACTATAATCCGCCACTGCATACACACGATAGTATTAAAAGAAAATCAAAAGCGGCGGTTGCTTTGAGTGTGACCGAAGATATGTGTAAGCGCATCTTATCGTTGCCAATTCACGATGGAATATCAGTTGATGACATATTTTACATATGTACCATGACAACACTTCAAAATAAGTGAAATAATTAATTTAGAAATAATCAATTTATATATAGTGATTGGTATCATTAAATAAACATTGTTATCATGAAATTTCATTAACGCATAGACTGGAGAGCGTCCATTAACTCTTTGAGAAGAATACAGTTGAAACACTTCATAAATCTGATTACTAGCGGTACAAAAAAACTACTTAATTGGATAGTTAGGGAAAGAGATGTATTCCCCGTAGTTATTTTTGCCTTAGTGCCTACACTCTCTTTTTGGACTGTAAATAACATTCAAGAACTGGGCCCATCATTGATGACAAGGGTCTTAGCGGTTGCTTTATTGTTTGGACTTATCTTCTATGTGTCCTGGTACTTTTTACTAAAAAAAGACAAATTCAAAGCCAGCATAATGGCTATATTGACGATAATTGCAACGTTTTCATACGGACAGTTATTTAATATCTATCAGCAATTGATAGACGCGGCTTTTGAAAATGAAAATAGATTTGATTCCGATAGCTCCTTCTTAGTAGTTTTAGTAATTTTATATATTACGACAATATATCTTGTAAAAAATAAATTAAAGCCGAGCCAAACTTTACGGAACTACATAGCACTATTTGCAACGATATTATTAGCTTTCAACTTATATCCACTAATTAGGCATTGGATAACAAATTTTGGCCTGAACGACACCCCTTTTGGCGCCAATATTGAAGTAGTTAATGAAAAAACGGCTACCGAAAAACCGGACATTTATTATTTAGTATTTGACCGTTACGCAAACGAACAGGTCTTAAAAGATATATATAATTTCAATAATTCATCGTTTTTGGACACACTCGAAGATAAGGGTTTCTATGTCGCTTCTAATAGTGCCGCAAATTATCCGTTTACAACTTTTTCGCTGACTACCTCGCTGAATTTGGACTACGTGCCGGAAGAGTTTAGGAACAGACCAGAAAGCGGCCTATATTACACGTTACTAAAGGATAAAATGGAGAATAACAAGGCTGTCCTATTTCTTAAGGAACAAGGTTATACATTTACAAATATCGGGCCGTGGTGGACTGCCACAAAATATAATAAGAACGCTGATACCGATTTATTCTTTCCAACCGGAATTGTATTGCTTAATAAAAAAACTGACTTAAAAGAGCATGAATTGTTGCTATTTCAGGACACAATACTTTGGCCCTTCTTTTCAAAACTTCCGTTAACAATGGGCCCTCACAAAGTTTACGGGCTAACGTTTACTAAAGGCAAAGAGTCAACCAGCCGGGTTATACACAGACAAACTGCATTGCATCAATTTGAATCGTTAACACAAACCACTCAAGAGCCAGGGCCTAAATTCGTATTTGCTCATCTTCTTTTCCCACACGACCCCTACGTACTTGATGAAAATTGTAATGTATTTCAGGAGCGATATGATGATGAATATGTCGTGTACATAAATCAGTTAAAATGCGCAAATAGCAAGATTCAGCAAACAATAGAATATATTTTGGAAAATAATGAAACGGAGCCAATTATCATAATCCAATCTGACGAGGGTCCATATCCAAAAGCCTTTCGGGAGAATAAAGAGCTAGACTGGAGTAAAGCACCCGTAGAACTTTTACATCAGAAAGCCAAGATACTCAACGCCTATTATTTCCCTGATGGGAACTACTCAGAACTATATGAAAGCGTTAGTCCAGTAAACTCGTTCAGATTAATTTTTGACCAATTTCTTGGTACAGACCTAGGCCTATTAGAGGATCGGCATTATTTTCAAGAGTCAGAAAAGAGAAGGTTCTTCCTTCATGATTTGACTGAAAAGTTCTAAAGTGGAGTTTGCTTAATATGAAAGTCCTAATTTTATCTCACAGTTCCGAGCTTGCTGGCGCAGAGCTTTCAATGCTCGACCTATTCGACTATTGGTCACAAAAGGGCTTAATTGAGCCGCACTTTATAATAAGACGTCCTATTAGAGGTCTAGCCAAGGAGCTGCGTAAAAGAAGGTTTTCATATACGCCGCTTTACTATACTAATTGGTCAAACCGCAATCCTTATCAATTCAGAAAGGCTGAGGACATATATCGCAACGCCTTATTTAATACCAAAGCGATTTTCGATATTGAGAAGGTAATATCAGAATTCAAGCCGGATGTAGTGATGACTAATACCATAGTTTCACCGTGGGCAGCCTTGGCGGCATATTTTCAGCAAGTGCCGCATGTTTGGTTCGTTCGTGAGTACGGAGACGTTGATCACCGACATGTTTTTGAAATAGGCCGTGAAAAGATGATGGAGGATATTGATACATTATCTGGTTTGGTGGTTACAAATTCTAAAACACTAGGCAGGCATGTACAGAAATTTATTAATAAGGATAAGATAGTACCCCTTTATACACCTTTCAACATAGATTTACTTAAACAACAGAGTCTTGAGAAGGCGAAATCTCCATTTAAGAATAAAAACAGTCTGAAATTGGTTATAACCGGACGCATTGCGCCCACCAAGGGTCAAGCTGACGCGGCTAAAGCGGTGGGGATGTTAAGTAGACTAGGTTATGATGTTGAGCTATGTATCATAGGGACTCCTTCAGATAACGCAGACGCAGAATCCCTCCATAAGGCTATTGAACGATATGATATTAGTGATAAAGTTCGTTTAGTAGGGCACAAATCTAACCCACTAGCTATCGTTAAACACGCAGACGTTGGAGTTATGGCTTCCCGAGGGGAAGCGTTTGGCAGAGTGACTTTTGAATATATGTCACTTGGTCTACCTGTCATTGGGGCAAATTCGGGAGCGACTCCTGAACTAGTCGAAGACAACAAGAGCGGATATCTTTATAGACAAGGCAGTCCTAAAAACTTGGCAGACAAACTAATTTATTACGCAAAAGACAAGGAGTTAATTAAAACTCATGGAAAATATGCCCAGGCAAAAACCAGGCGGATGATGAAATCAAGCAACAATGCTGACTTCCTTTTTTTAAAGATTGAAAAAATAGTCAGGGACAAAGAAAAGTACGTTTCTCGGCCGTTAAATTATTCTCATCGTTGGCTTGAGTATCCTAGAGTTTCCGCGAAGTACATTAAACAGTCAGGCGTAATATCACTAAAACGCATGATTTATCATCGTTTAAGGCATAGAGCAAAGTGGGCATATCTCACTGTTGGAAGATTAGTGAATTTTATAAAACGCGGCGGTAAGCGCTCTAATATATAAAGTCTTAAGAAAGTTTCCCCAACACGATGGCAATAAATGAATCAAAGCATAGGCCCATTACAGTAGTGGTTCCTGTATATGGTGACTGGCCTTCATTAAAAGACTGCATTGAATCATTAAAAAAGCATGTAAACAAAAAACATATCATCATACTAGTGAATGATAATGGGCCGGAAGCTGATGAGATTGAGAGAAACATTATTCATGCAATTAAGGGACAAAATAACTTTAAATATTATAGAAACTCACAAAATCTTGGCTTCGTTGGCACTTGCAATAAGGCTGTAACTGAACTAGACAAGAGTAAAAATGACATACTGCTGTTGAATAGCGACACAAAGGCTACGAATGGATTCTTAGAGGAGATGCAAACAGTTTTATATAGCGCCAAAAACGGGACGGTTTCACCAAGGTCAAATAACGCTACGATTTGCACCATTCCCCTAGTAGCCATGGCTCAAAAGGGAATTGGTGCGGATAAATCTTACGAGCTGTTTCAAAGATATAGTAGAAAGTTTCCAAGATACTATAGCATTCCTACGGCCCATGGTTTTTGTATGTTAATTAGAAGAGAATTAATCAATAAATATGGGTTATTTGACTCTATTTTCGGCAAAGGCTACGGCGAAGAAGTGGATTTCTGTCAAAGAATTTTAAAGCATGGATGGAGTAACGTTCTAAGCAACTGGTCATTTGTGTACCATCTGGAAGCAAGGAGTTTCTCATTGGAAGCCAAGAAAAAAATGATCGAGAATAATAGCAAGATAATATTACATCGCTACCCATCGTATAAACGGGACGTAACAAACCATATTAATCGACACATCGAGGAAGAAAAAAAGATTTTCGGGAAAGTTTTAGAAAAATATGTACCTCAAGAAGGCGATGGTTTGATGAATATTTTAAAACGGAGTAATAAAATAAATCTGATAGTCAATAAATTAAGAAATCGAATCAATAACTAGTAGGTATAAACATAACTGACGTTTGAACTAGCATTGTTATCGTAATCTAAGAAATAGTAGCTTTCTCGCTTAAGCCCAATACCGTTTATGTTGTTATTGTTCCAGTCACCGACGATGACCTTGTCGGTATCACGACCCCACGCATAGTAAACATCGGAGGAGGCGTCATTGTCGAAGTCAAAAAAGTACTCATTACCGCGCTTCAAGCCGATTGTATCTTCGCCATTGCCATTCCAGTCGCCAATAATAACTGTGTCAGTTGGCTTTCCCCAAGAGAAGTACACATTAGACGAGGCATTATTTTCGTAATCGAAGAAGTATTCGCGACCTCTCTTCAACCCGATTTCGTCGGCCCCATCGCCATCCCAGTCACCGACGATGACCTTGTCGGTATCACGACCCCACGCATAGTAAACATCGGAGGAGGCGTCATTGTCGAAGTCAAAAAAGTACTCATTACCGCGCTTCAAGCCGATTGTATCTTCGCCATTGCCATTCCAGTCGCCAATAATAACTGTGTCAGTTGGCTTTCCCCAAGAGAAGTACACATTAGACGAGGCATTATTTTCGTAATCGAAGAAGTATTCGCGACCTCTCTTCAACCCGATTTCGTCGGCCCCATCGCCATCCCAGTCACCGACGATGACCTTGTCAGTTGGCTTTCCCCAAGAGTAAGTTTCATCTTCTAGGCCATCATTATTATTGTCAAAATAGAATGTATTACCTCGCTTCACAGCTGGAGTATCATTCCCGTCCCCATCCCAGTCACCGACAAAATAAATATCTTTGCCAGTATCAGCCACAGTGCTACCGAACCAGTTTTCAAAAATAGCGACGAATAATTCGTTGCCATGAAAATGAGGAGTGTAGTTGTAAAAAGAACCAGTAGCGCCAGTAGTAATGAAGACTGACTGGTTATCTATCGTGGTATAGCCGTCATAGCAAACGACCGGTGAGCCGATATTTCTTTTATGACAACCCTTTGTCATAGGTCCGCCGTAAGAAATGTTAAAGTCACCGCCTACACCATCATCAGCTTCCCAATTAACATTGCCTCTGGATCGTTCTTTTCCGAATTTGAGTAACCAAGAACCCTTGGTAACCTGACGGCTAAATCCTTCATAGCCAGGTGCCGGGCATTCGCCTCCATCGGGACATCCCATACCCATGGCAGATTGATACCGCCAGCTAGCACAGCCGTCATTGCCGGTTACCAGCGAAGATTCTTTTTGTAGGGTCGCAAGGATGACTTGAGGATTCATATCATAAATCTGGGCGGCTCGTTTAATGACTTTGGCGGCTGGGACCTTGTCGCCATAGCTGTTATAACCAATCGGATAAGCTGCTTCGTAATTTTTCAGACAACTGTTTGGAAATTGATTTAAGAATGCTTGGATATCCCCAGAACTCATGGTCGATTCGTTATTGAAAACGCTATCGCTGATCACAAGGTTCTTATTGAAGTCGGCGAATACCCGTGCGGGAACTGATCCGACGAGGATGGCCGTAAATGCAGCCAGAATTAATAGCTTTACCTTCATGGTTCCACTTCTAGATTAAGGGGGTCAGTAGCAGTAGTGGTTTTACCGTTTAGAGTCGCTAAGGCACGAATCGTCCAATTTCCTTCGCTAAGTCCTATATCCTGTAGGTTCCAATCCCAGTAAACTGCGCCATTGTCGTCAGATTTTTTTACTGGCAATTCTTTAGTGACACCGTTTTTGGTAAACCGTACGGTGCAGGTGGCGCCCGGTGAAGTATTGCAAACCGAACTCATTCTGTTTGGCACAGGATTACCATCTAAATTCGGATGATGGTTACTAACGAAATCGCCATAGGGCTGTTGTGGTGGCTGGTTAGACTGAGCAGCGCCTGGAGATTCAGTTCTACTTTTTGAACTAGACTTGTCGGTCTGCGTTACCTGTTCGCCAGGCTCGTTTTGCTGGATGTTCTCTGTCTGGGGCTCAGATTCATCTACGTTGGGGCTATCGTTGAGAACCGTTTTCGCTAAGACTATAACAACCCCACCGATTAATACCACGGCGACAGAAATCAAAACTGCGTTTCTCTTGTTTAGTAAGGGCTTAGAAATTTTCATGGGCTTTTTATTTTAATACTTATGCTAATACTATTCAATCATAAATTGATGAAATTTACAAGTGTATATAAACCGTGGTAAGTCAAATCAAACGCATTAAGTGGCCTATAAAAATCAATCGTGATAGGCTATATTAACTGCTGACTGAGTGTCTTAAAAGGAAGGAATATTCGATGTTGTTCGGTTATCTTGACCCTGGTACGGGCAGTGTTATTGCCCAAGCTTTAATTGGCTTGGCTGTTGGCGCGGGCGTACTGATTAAAACTTATTGGTCCAAAATCAAGAGCCTCTTTGGTAGAAAGAACACGGAATCAGATAAGGACTTAAGGGGCGCCAAACCTAAAGACAATGGCTAGCAGCCAAACACAAAAAATATCCGGGTCGTTTAGAGATCCGGACGGTTTTTTGTTCGTTAAAGGCGGTTTAATTTACCGCCAGATTAATGCCAGTTATAAATCAGACTACGAACGGCTGATGAAAAACTTATATCAAGAACTGATTGATGCCGGGTTGCTGGTAAAACACAAAGAAGCCGGGCAAACAAAACCCGGAGGATTCAAAACAATTTTACCCGAACAAATACCATTCATCTCTTATCCCTATGAATGGTCTTTCAGCCAGTACAAAGACGCGGCGCTGACTACGCTGGAAATCCAAAGGCGCGCGCTTGAGGCCGGTATGTCGCTCAAGGATGCCAGCGCTTATAACATCCAATTCTTCAGGGGTCGGCCGGTTTTTATTGATACGCTGTCGTTTGAAACTTACGAGGACGGCCAGCCCTGGGCGGCCTACAAACAATTCTGCCAGCATTTCTTGGCGCCGCTGGCGTTGATGGCGCATGTCGATATTGATTTGTCGAAACTAATGAAAGTTTATATCGACGGCATCCTTTTGCCGCTGGCCAGCCAACTGTTGCCTAAAAAAACTTGGGCCAGTTCGCTAGCGGCGCATATCCACTATCACGCGCGGTCACAAAAAAAGTATGCCGATAAAGGCGGCAAGGCCAAGGACGTCAGAATGAGCAAATCCACCCAGCTGGCGCTAGTTTCCAGTTTGGCCGGAACAATCAACAAATTGAACTGGAAACCGGAAGGTACGGAATGGGGGGATTACTACACATTTACCAATTACGACGACAAATCATTCAAGGCCAAGCAAAAACTGGTAGACAAATTTATATCTATGTCTAAGGCAAAAACAGTATGGGATATCGGCGCCAACGATGGTTCGTTCAGCCGGTTGGCCGGTAAAAAAGGCATAAACACGGTGGCTTTTGATATCGATCCGATAGCGGTTGAAAAGAATTATCGGCAAGTCAAAGACAAGAATGAAGAACACATACTGCCGCTGGTGATGGATTTAACCAACCCCAGTCCAAGTCTAGGCTGGGCGCACAGCGAAAGACAATCTATGGTTGAGCGGGGTCCGGCCGACACGGTACTGGCACTTGCTCTGGTGCACCACTTGGCAATATCAAACAATTTGCCGCTGGAATCCATCACGGAATTCTTGGCTCAAATCGGTAAAAGAGTAATCATCGAATTCGTGCCCAAAGAGGATAGCCAAGTTAAAAAACTACTGGCTAGCCGGGAGGATATATTCCTAAACTACAACGAATCCGGATTTGAAAAAGCATTTGGTAGCTTTTTCAATGTTGTGTCCAAAAAGAGAGTTAAGGGCTCAGTAAGAACTTTGTACCTCTTGGAGAGAAAATGAGCAAACGAAGCCAGTTGATAGACAAATACGGATTTGCTATTTATCCATTACTATTTTCGCTGTTTCCTTTGCTCTCATTCTACGGGGCTAACGCGGCGGAAATCGAATCGGGAGATTTTACTTTAGCTCCCTTTTTTGTGTTGAGTCTCACAGTGGTCGTCGGCAGTTGGGTTGTGTCGTATTTATTAACAAAAAATGTGCAGAAAGCCAGCATACTAACAACAGTTTTTCTGGCGGTTTTCTTCACATTCGGCCGGATTGAGGGCCGAGCCGGGTCAATAATCTCAGAATTTATTATTCCTTTCGGCCCAAACATCGGCCCGACGAAACTATTGTTTATAATCTGCGGACTATTTTTATTAGGTGCCTGGTTCTTAGTAATGCATGTCAAGTCTGAAGGATTGAAGAAGGCTAATTCCACTCTTACGATAATCGCAGGTGTGGTCGTAGCCAGTACGTTGATAACTGTATTCCCCGCAGTATTTTCAAACATAGGCAACACTTCAACGAGTAGTGCGCTAGAAGCCATAAACATTGAGACAAACAATAATAGTCTACCGGATGTTTACTACATTCTTCTGGACGGCTACGCTCGGGCTGATTTTTTAAAGAAAAATTTTGGTTACGATAACTCAGGTTTTATCACCTCCTTGAATAAAAGAGGTTTTTACGTAGCCAAGCAGGCTAACGCTAATTACGCCCATACTTTTTTATCTGTACCGTCTACTTTCAATATGGAATATGTAAATTTTTTAACTGAGGAGCTGGGCAGCACGTCAACAAGCAGGGCGAGGCTTAAAGAAATGACTCAAATCCATAAAGTAGCTGGAATATTTAAAACGCTAGGTTATAAATATGTCAATATTGGCAGCCAATGGCACTGGACTAATACTAGCCCAATACAAGATATAGAAATCATACCTAGCAGACAATCTAAGCAAAAAATCTTAAAATTTGAACTTGATGAACTAGCCATGGTTTATTTGCAGACCACTATTTTAAAACCATTTATTGAAGCTGATATACAGAACACTTTAGTCACACAGATTACTGATGCAATTGAAAAGACACAAAAAGTTTCTGAATTTGCCGAGAGCACTCTTACGTTTACACATTTATTAATCCCACATCCACCATATATCTTTAACCGAGATGGTGTTATACAGGGGCAAACTAAACTTGAGCTTGATAACCATGGATTCTCTGACAAGGAAAAGTTTATGGAGCAGACTATTTATACTAATAAGCTCACACTGGACTTAGTGGATGCGATAATAACCAATTCAGACAGTCCGCCGATTATAATTATTGCCTCGGATCACGGACCAGCCAGTTCGCTTGGCCGCAGGGACTTTGAAAATATTGGGCCAGACGAGTTAGACGAGGAAGGTGTCAAGGAAAGGATGGGGATATTAAACGCTTATTACTTCCCAGATCAAAACTACAAAGAGCTATACCAGCAAATTACACCGGTTAATACATTCAGATTGATTTTGAGACAGTATTTTGGGCAAGACATTGAGTTATTGCCTGACCACAGTTATTTCTCTGATAATAAAAAGAATCTTTATAAATTCGTGGATGTAACGGAATCGCTTTAATTTTTAATATACCTAAGTGCCGATTCCCTTGTAGATTACATCGTTTGCAAAATCGCTTTTGCTGAAAGTATTTTTGCCATCGACAAATACCTTGAATAGGTGCTTAGATTTTGGTAAATCTGTAAATTCAGCATGATCTGTAGCAAGAATCACTGCCTCAGTATTTTTTAGAGCTTCATCAATGGACTTAGCGCTGGACTTATGAAGTAGGTGCGGATCATAGGTTTTAACTGAGACAGCCTTAGACTCAAGTATCTTAATTACTTTATATGATGGGCTCTCTCTATCATCCGAAACATTTGCCTTGTAAGATAAGCCCAATATTGCCACAGTTGTATCTTCAAGTTTTATTCCGGCTTCACTTAATCCCTCAATGAGTTGCTCTACCACGAATTCAGGCATTCTATTATTAATTGCTCTTGCAAGCGATAAGAACTCATGGTCAAAACCATAACCTTTGGCATACTCAATTAAGTAGTAAGGGTCTACGGGTATACAGTGTCCACCAACACCGATACTTGGATAGTGAGGCATAAATGCAAATGGTTTAGTGGCGGCACCTTCAATCACATTTTTTACATTTATTCCTAGTCTACTAAATGACACAGCCAGCTCATTGACAAAGGCGATATTAACATCGCGGAATGAATTCTCGACGATTTTGACCGCCTCCGCCTCCTTAAGAGAGCCCATAGGTCTAATGGGCGCTTTAATGATTGAGCTATAAAATTTAATCACTGACCGCAAAGCCCTAGGACTGCTAGCTCCAGCTACCCGGGGGATGTTTTCTATGTTCCATTTTTTGTCGCCTGGATTTATACGTTCCGGGCAGTGGGCGATGTCAAAATCTTTAGTAACTTTAAGACCCGATATTTTTTGTATCAGAGGTATAAGTATTTCATCGCAAACCCCGGGATTGACGGTTGACTCAATTATTATTAGGCTTTTAGGTTTAAGATGAGCGGCCAGTGAACTGACTGCCTTTTTGAGTGGGCCAAGATCTGGCTGAAGTTCATTTTTTACTGGTGTTGGCACGCAAACTAAAATGATGGAATTTTGACCGACGGATTCAAAGGAGGACACGGCTTTTAGCTTTGATGATGCCAAATACCTAGCTACATATTTATCACTGATAGGGTCAATACCTTTATTAACAGCCTGGATCTTTTGCAGATCTAGATCTATGCCAGTTACATCGTGTCCGTTTTTAACGGCTAAAATTGCCAGCGGTAAGCCAACATATCCCAGTCCGATTACGGATATTTTTGCTTTACCAACCATCAATTGCCTACAAGCGATAGTAAATACTCGCCGTAACCGCTTTTAAGTAATGGCTGTGCCAAGTTTTTAATTTGTTGTTTATCTATAAAGCCAGCCCGGTAGGCAGCTTCTTCTATGCACCCGATTTTGACATCTTGTCTTTGCTCGATAACTCTTACGAATTCAGCGGCCGCTACCATAGAGTCGAACGTACCGGTGTCGAGCCATGCCGTACCTCGGTCAAATATACTTACCTTAAGACTATCTTTTTCCAAATAGGCGTTCTGAACCTCTGTGATTTCTAGTTCGTTGCGTTCGCTAGGCTTGACGTTTTTGGCAATTGACACAACTTCATTGTCGAACATATAAAGTCCGGGAATGGCATAATTTGACTTTGGCTTATCAGGTTTTTCTTCTATTGAGGTTACGTTTAGGTTATCGTCGAACTCAACTACGCCGTATCGTTCAGGGTCATTAACGTGGGCGGCGAATATCAATCCGCCATCAAGGTCTTTGTTATTTGCTATCACTTCTTTCAAGCCAGAACCGTAGAAAATGTTATCACCTAAAACCAGTGTGACTTTGTCTTGACCAATGAAGTCCTTGCCCACAATGAACGCATCAGCCAGTCCGCGCGGCTTTTCCTGCGTCTGGTAGTTAAACTTACAGCCTAATTGCCGACCGTCCCCCAATAAGTTTTCGAACGGCTCAATATATTCAGGATTTGAGATAATTAATATCTCATTAATACCTGATTCAATAAGAAGAGACAGAGGATAATAAATCATCGGCTTGTCATAGATAGGCATCAACTGCTTGCTGATAGCGAGGGTAATTGGGAACAGCCTGGTGCCGGAGCCGCCGGCGAGGACAATGCCTTTCATACCGCGCTGGCCTCATTGGACACGTACTCTTTCAAAGCTTCTTTCCAATCCCTGTTTTCAAACCCAGTTTTTTCTAATTTGTCCAAGTTTAAAAGGCTATATAAAGGACGCTTGGCCGTTTGGGGTTTACCGGCAAAGTAGTCCTCTGTGGTAACGTCTTCGACGTTAAGATTGTAACCGGCCGCGTTAAATATTTCCCGTGTCAGCTGGGCCCATGAAACCGGCTCGCCGTTGTTGGAGAAATTATAAGTTCCAAATTCAGCACTTCTAGTTAATAAGTGGTCAATCGCCCGGGCCAAATCAACGGTAAAACTGGGGCGGCCGATTTGGTCGGAAACGACCTTAGGCTCTACTCCCCGACCACCCAAGCCAAGCATGGTTCTGACAAAGTTGCCTCCGTTGCCGATTACCCAGGAGGTACGGACCAGGTAGTGCTTGGGTACGGATTCTACGACTAAGTCTCCAGCCAGCTTGGTCCGGCCATAAGACGACAATGGCCGAACGGGCGAATCTTCCGTGTATGGTTCATTGTCCTGGCCGTCGAACACGTAATCCGTGGAAATATGCGCGAGTATAAGTTCACGTTCCCGAGCGATTACCCCGAGGTTCAAAGGACCCTGGGCGTTTGACTGCCAAGCGCTGACGAAACCATCGGTAGTTTCGGCGTCGTCAACTTTGGTATAAGCGGCGGCGTTTATGATAGCTTCAACATCCGACCAATCGTACCGGCGTACTTCCTCCTTATTGCTTATATCCAGGTCTGTTCTTGCTAGTGCCGCGGCTTCTGGATAAAGTTCTTGAAGAGCCCGGCCCAATTGTCCTTCCGCTCCGGTTATGATTACTTTCATGTATCAAACCTTACGGGAGCCACGTTTTCAAGCATCGGGTGCGAGGTATCTTTATCAGATATGATGGCATTTGCCAAAGGGATTGGCCAGTTTACTCCCACGGTCGAGTCCGCCAAATTGAGCATAGTATACTTGGCGTCCGGCGACCAATGAGCGTCAACCAAATAACTGTATTCAACATTAGGGCATAAGGTCTGATAAGAATTGCCGCAGCCCTTTGGGACATATATGGCATTTGCGGGAGTTAACTCCATGGTCTCAACCGTTCCGAACGCGGCGTCCTCGCGCAAATCCACAATGGCTGTAAAAACGCGGCCCCGTGTCAGGGATATGAATTTGTTCCATGGTTCCGCGTGAATGCCCCGGGTAACGCCCGTTTCTTTATTGGAAGACACGTTATTTTGAACAGGATTAAAATGTTTTGGGAGACCTAGGGCTGCCAACTTTTCCTTCTGAAAACTTTCTTTAAACCAGCCTCTATCGTCGCCGTTCAAGACTAAATCTATAAGGAGCAGGCCGGGAATAGACAATTCTCTGACTCGAAGCTCTTTGTTTTCAAACAACTCGGGACTGTAGTTTGAAAAGTCGCCCATTGCTTAACGGCCAACCTTAGCGTATTTGGTTTCTGCAGCCTGCTTCTCTGGCTCCCACCAGCCTTTATTCTCGCTGTACCAGTCAATTGTAGCCGCTAAGCCGTCTTCAAAGTTTTTATAGCTCGGCTCCCAGCCAAGCTCAGAGCGGAGCTTGGTAGCGTCAATGGCATAACGCAAATCATGCCCCGGGCGGTCGCTGACATGTTCATAATCCTTAGGGTCTTTGCCCATAAGTTTAAGGATAAGCTCCACGACTTCTTTGTTGGATTTTTCTCCATCAGCGCCAATGAGGTAGGTTTCACCGATTTTACCCTTGTCTAAAATAGTCAGAACCGCGCCGTTGTGGTCATCGACATGGATCCAGTCTCTGACGTTTTGGCCCGCTCCATACAATTTAGGTTTCTGACCGTTTAATATGTTGGTGATTTGCCGGGGAATAAATTTTTCAACATGCTGGTAAGGTCCGTAATTATTAGAGCAGTTGGAAATAGTGGCCTGAACTCCAAATGAACGGACCCAAGCCCTAACCAGCAAGTCTGAAGCGGCTTTAGTAGAAGAGTATGGGCTCGAGGGATTATAAGGCGTTTTTTCGGTAAATTTCTTCGGGTCATCCAATTCCAAATCGCCATAGACTTCATCAGTTGATATGTGATGCAGTCTCTTGTTATGTTTCCTGACACTTTCCAACAATCTATAGGTCCCTAAAACGTTTGTCATAACGAAAGGGTCGGGATTCAATAGAGAATTGTCATTATGGGATTCCGCGGCGAAGTTAACGACAATATCATGTTTGGGTACCAAAGAATCTATTAAGTCTTGGTCCGCTATATCGCCTTTAACAAATTCAATTTTATCCATGACCGGCGCCAGATTCGCCTTATTGCCGGCATAGGTCAGAGCATCCAGTACGGTAACCGAATATCCAGGCCTATCTTTGATTGCGAGGTGAACGAAATTCGCGCCGATGAATCCGGCACCACCAGTCACTAACAGTTTCATAGCGTTTGAATTGTACTAAAACATTCAAATAAGGTAAACGACAGGAGTATGAATAGCCGGAGTTGGCTTAACAAACGTCTATATAGAGCAGGCGGACGATTAAGACCGGTAAAAAATCCCGGCCAGTCCCCACCACTGAAGTTATTTAACATTTGCCGTTTAACAATTTACATTGAACTGCAAAATGCCGGATCTATTCTTTATAGAACAGTCCGGCTAAGCCCCAGAATATGAGGCCGATTTCATCGTTGGCCCAGGCCGGCAAGAACAAATTAATAAGAGCAATTCCGACGAACACCGCCAGTAATACCCGCGGCCAAAGCTCTGGTTTCTGCCGCCATAAACTCACGGCCGCCAGCCAGTTGATGGCCAGGAAAACAAGCAGTCCCGCTACCCCGACTTCAAGCGCTAGCTGGAGATAGTAATTCTCGTTTATTTTGCTGTCCAAATCGTTATGAAAGGAAGCCGGGCCGGCATAACCCGGGCCGTACCCCAAAGGATTGTCGGCGATTTGTTCCAGGCTCCGGCGGGTGGCATCGACGCGTATTTGGTTGGAGTCGGCTACGTCGCCGGCAACTTGGTCGTCATGGAAGAAGATAATCTTTAATGAATCCGAGCCGGAGTATACGAGCGCCAAGCCACCAACCAGCACAACCATCGCGGCCAAGCCGAGAGTTATTTGCTTGCGCCATTTTAGCCAGCTTTTGTCCGCCGCGAGCAGCACGGCTAGGGCAGAGGTCAGACCAAGCCAAGCACTGCGGGAATACGAAGCCAGTATGGCCAGTCCGCCAGCCATTGTTCCGCTAGCTAGCTTCCAGCTTGGCCACTTTAGCCAAAGTCCGGCTAGCAAGATGAGCGGTAAAATCAAATACTGGCCAAGTTGATTGGGACCCCTTAGGAATGATTGCGAGCGCACCCACTGCTCTTTGTTGTCTATGGTCACATATGGGCCTATGGTATCCGGGCCGTAGCCAAAATGGCTTAAGAAATCATTGGGCAATATGAGCTGGAGGAGAGCGAAGCCTATAACGACAGACGCAGGAAACAGGATTAGCTTGGCTAATCGTCTGTCGTTGGCAGATGGCAGATGGTAGTTGGCAGATGGGCGTTTGAAGTAATGGGCGAGGATTTGGGCAACTACAAACAGACCTAAGAACCGAAGATTATATACGAGAGCGTAGAGCACTGCTTCTAGATTGATTCCGCTGATTGCGCTCAAAATCAGATGGAGCAGAACGTAGGCGGCAATCAGCTGGTTTATGCGCCTGTGCGCCAGCTTTTTAAACAGGGTGTTATCGTATCTAGAGATAAAGTACAGACCAGTGGCTAGCATTAAGATAATCAAGGCTTCTTTCCAACTGCGCCACGCCAGGTAGCCGTCGTTTAAAGAAGACAGCCAGACACTTAAGAAACCGTGGAAGGGCAGGAGCAGGATTATCAGAGTCCAGCCTATAATAATCAACCGTCCCGACGCCCGGCTGTTTAATTTTTCTTTCCATTCGAACCAATTGACCATTGCCTACATTATGCCTTAGCCGTGGCTCTTGCAACAGGGGTATGATAGGATTAACCAGAGGTAAAAATGCAGCACACCCGTTCCGTCTATTTCAGTTTGATGTTACTTATCGGAGATTTTGTAGCTTTGATTCTGGCTTTCATCGTGGCTTATTACGTACGAGTCAAGCTGGGTTTTCCCGACCCGCTGTCTTCTCCGGTCTCCAGCTGGGAATATATTGGCTTTGTGGCCACCCTCCTGCCGCTGTGGCTGGCCAGCTTCGTGCTGCTGGGTTTGTACTCGCCTAGGGTTTACGAACGGCGCGGCTACGAGCTAACCAGACTGCTGGCTGGTTCGCTGATCGGCATGCTGATACTCATCGGCTATGATTTTCTGTCCGACGAAGTTATCTTTCCCGCCCGTCTGCTGCCATTTTACGGCGCTTTGTCCGGTTTTGGTCTGCTCCTGCTAGTCCGAGGACTAATGCGCGGGTTGCGCCGGTTGAGCTTTAAGTACGGCGTTAATATTACCAATGTGCTGGTTATCGGCGCCTCGCCCGTTACCCGCCAGCTCTTACAAGCCGTAGCCGATACCAAACATTCGGGTTATCAGCTGGTGGGTTTTGTCGGTCCGGCCAGCTTAGTACCAAAGGGCTTAAAGCCAGCCCGTTTCGGTACGGCAGAGGAGGCTATAAAACGGCTGGACAAACTAGGCGTACAAGCGATTTTTCAGACCGAGCTGTATGACAACCCCGAGCGCAACCGTCTGGTCATGGAAGCCGCCTTGGTACGGCACATCAGCTACGGCTTCATCCCGGCGGCCAGCGAGCTGTACGCCGCCAACAATCGGGTGGAGTTGTTCCGCGGCTACCCGGTAGTATCTGTCCACCAGACCCCGCTTGTCGGCTGGGGACGGGTACTAAAACGCCTGTTTGATCTGACTGTCAGCGGCCTGGCATTGGTGGTCTTAAGTCCTCTCATGCTGGTTATTGCCGTTTTAATCAAGATATTCGATTCTGGGCCGGTAATCTTCAAACAAAAACGCATAACCCGTTTCAATAATGAGTTCACGGCTTACAAATTCCGCACTATGAGCGCTCAATACAGCGGCCGGGACCCGCTTAAGGTCTTAGAGGAACTCGGCCGGAAAGATTTGATTGCCGAGTTTCAAAAGTACAAACAGTTGAAGCACGACCCGCGGGTTTCGGGTCCTGGTAAGTTTTTACGGCGGAGTTCTTTGGACGAACTGCCCCAATTATTCAACGTGTTTAGGGGCGATATCAGTCTGGTGGGTCCGCGGGCCCGCCTGCTGGAGGAACTTAAATTCTATAAAGGCAAAGAATCCCTTCTGCTCAGCGTCAAAACCGGCCTGACCGGTCTGGCCCAAGTATCCGGGCGCAGTGAAATCAGCTTTGAGGAACGGGTCAAACTGGACTTGTTCTACGTCCAGAACTGGAGCTTCTGGCTGGACATCAAGATTCTATTCCGTACGGCCGTGGATGTATTGAGCGGAAAGAACAGCCGTTAGATGGCCAAAAAGATTGCCATAGTTTGTGATTGGCTGACCAACCAGGGTGGAGCCGAGCGAGTAGTGCTGGAGCTACATAAGATGTTCCCCGAAGCGCCGATTTATACTTCCGTTTACGATAAACGCGGTCCCGGTATGGAGCAATTCGTGGATGCGGATATTAGAACCTCGTTTATCCAGCACTTGCCTTGGGCTAAGACCAAGTATCAGCTGTATCCGGTTTTACGCCGCTGGGCCTTTACCCGCTGGGATTTTTCCGGCTATGACCTGGTCATTTCCAGCTCCGGCGCCGAGGCCAAGGCCATAAGGATGACGAAACCGTCATCAATTAGCAATTGGCAATTAGCAATTGGCAATAAAGACCCAATGAAAAATGAGAAACGGACAATGAAAAATAATGTGAATCGCCCGATTCACATTAACTATTGCCACTCGCCTACCCATTATTACTGGGTCCGTCCGGAAGAATATCTGCGTTCCGATACCATGGGTACTTTAGGCAAGCTCCTGCGCTGGGGCCTTAGACTGCTGATAAAGCCCATGCGCCGGCTGGATTACTTGGCCGCCCAGCGCCCGGATGTCATGATTGCCAATTCCACGCTAACCCAGTCTCGTATAAAACAGTTTTATGACCGCGACAGCCAGGTCATATTCCCGCCAGTAGATGTCGAACGGTTTACTCCGCCAGAACACCCGCCGGCCCGTAAAGGCTTCGTAAGTTTAGGCCGCCAAGTCCACTACATGCGGCGGGACATCGCCGTGGAAACCTGTACCCAGCTGAGCCTCTTGCTGAGGATTATCGGCCGCGGGCCGGAACACGAGCGCCTAAGAGCCATGGCCGGCCACACCATTGAGTTTTATGAGGATTTATCCGACGAAGAAGTGGCCGAAGCTTTGTGGCACGCCGAGGCGTTAATCAGCACTGGTATAGAAGACTTTGGCATCACGGCCGTCGAGGCCTTGGCCGCCGGCTGTCCGGTCATTGCTCTAAAAGGCGGCGGGGCGGAAGATATAGTGGAGGAAGGCAAGCACGGAGTTTATTTTGGCGAGCAATCGCAAGGCTCACTGCAAAAGGCTTTAGCTTCGTTTAATCTGGATAAATTCAATTCCGTCCAGCTGATTAAGCGGAGTCAGAAATTTTCCGCTGGTGAATTTAGAAGCAGTATGGAGCGGGTAATTAACAGCCGGAGCTAAGCCAAAAGAGCGGCTTATTATCCGTTGGTTTTGGCTATTTCTTGACAGCCTTGACTATCCAAAGCAAAACCACGGCGCCGACTACGGCGACTATGAAGCTGGATAAGTTAAAACCGGTTACGCCTTCGCCGCCGAAGAGATCGAAGATGAAGCCACCCAAAATCGCGCCGACGATGCCGACGATAATATTGCCGATGGCGCCTTGCTCTTCATTAGTCTTCATTACCATTGAAGCGACCCAGCCCGCCAGCGCGCCGAACACTACCCAAGCTAAAATATTCATAAAACCCTCCCTGATTATGGCTACATTTTATCATTACACCGGCGCGAAGGCGGATTTTTGTTCTGGTTTTGTTTATAATAAGAATCATATGGCAACCCGGCCGACTAAGAAGCAAAAAGAACTGTTGGACTTTATTTCCAATTTCATCGCCGGACACGGCTACGGGCCCAGCTACCGGGAGATTATGCGGGGGCTGGGCTACAAATCGGTGTCCACCGTGGCTACTCACATCGATAATCTGATTTCCCGCGGCCACCTTATAAAACGTACCCGCTCGGCTCGCTCGCTGGAAGTGGTGGATTTGCCCGAGGACGGCGCCGGGCCGAACGGGATAAAACCAGAGCAAGAAAAATGGCTGGTAGCGGTTATCGGCAAAAGATTCTCGGACCTTGAATCCGGCCAGCCGAGCCAGAAACAGGTTGATGACCTCTACGTTTTGGTGGGCGCGCTGAAAGTCTTGGGTTTGGACGGGGCGGCAAAGAGTTTTATCGGCCGGCTCAAGGAACTAAAGCTCAAACAAAAATGAGGTTTTGGTAACCAGCTTACAGCTGGTTTGACCAACCGGCTTTTTGAAAGGCAAAAAGTCGGCAAAAACCGTCTGGGACGGCGTCGAAACTATATGTATCAGCATTGGTTCGCTGTTAGCCTGCGGGACTCGTCGTTAATCACTCCTCAAACAGTCCTCGGCTCGAGACACGGCTCACTGCAGTCTGATACATCTGTTCCTGTCGATGTCCCTTTTAATACCAGATATTAAATGGTAAACCTAGCCAAGGTCTGGTGAATGAAATATGTGGAGTACTGGGTGTTAAAAAAAATAATTATATAGCTCAAAAAACTGAGTTATATAATTATTTTTTAAGAACTATATAGTTTTACTTGCGGGTGGGGCCCCAGAGGTCGATAAGGTGGACGGCCAGCAGGCCGACTACGCCGTAGACCAACAGGCCGAACAGAGCGGTAAAGTCGATGACAAAGCCGCCATCCAGAGTCGGTGAGACAAAGATGTTCCTAAACGGTGCTAACATCTCGCCCGAGGTCTGGTAGACCCAGTCCACGAAGCCGTTGTTGGCGTTGGCGCCAAACAAGCGCAAAATGAAGCGCAGACCGATGACCACCGTGACCAAGGCCATGATGAAATCGACTAGCCGCCTTAAATAATATTGCATATCCATAGGTACCCCTCCTTATGTATGGGCTTATTTTATCACTGTAGTCAAGTCGAGAGAGCATTGGGTAGTGTTGCGGTAGAATATTTGATGCTCTACCATTACTTTATGGCGAAAGATAACAGGACATATGCTGATAGGCGCGAATATATTATCCAGGCAGTAATAAAGCGGCGAAGAAAAATAAAAACGAAAGCAATCGAATACATGGGCGGCAAGTGTCAAATCTGCGGCTATAGCCGTTTCCAAGGGGCGTTGGACTTTCATCACGTCAATCCAGCAACAAAAATTTTGCAATCTCCAGCTACGGCCATTCTCGATCCTGGGAACGTGTGAAGCAAGAATTGGCAAAATGCATACTTGTTTGCGCAAACTGCCACCGCGAAGTAGAAGCTAGGCTGGTTGAACCTCCCGGTTTACTGCCACAGTTAGACAAGTTATAATCCACCCTGTTCAACGGTCCGGGGTAGCTCAGCGGTAGAGCGGGTGGCTGTAAAATTATTGCAGCCTAATTGGGCAACCAATTAAGGAAAAACAGGGTGAATTGCGGGGAACCTGTAGCATGGTAATCCGCAGCCAAGCCGAAGTTAGGTTAAGGGATTTCGGAAGGTTCAGAGACTAGGGGGTGAGCCTAACAATAATCTCCCATTAAGCGCCCTGCATCCAACTTGGATGATGATATAGTCCACGCCTTTACGAAAGTATTGGATAAGTGTAACCACTAGGTCGGAGGTTCGAATCCTCTCCCCGGAGCCATTAAATAAGCATCGGACTTTGCACCGATGTTTATTTAATTATTCGCGGCGGAGGGGATGAGAACCGTAGGTTCGGCGGACGCAACCCCGCAGACAAACAAAAATGTTTACGTTTTTATTTGTCGAGGAGTGAGGGAGGAGCTGGAGCAAAGCGACAGCGCTATCCTCTCCCCGGAGCCAAGTTTAGAACTTTTAGATTTGATATTATTAATATCAATCGAAAGAGCGGGTAATTACAATAGAAAGCAATCTATAATGAAGGAATATTTACCTCGAAAGAATGGCCGCATGCAATCTTCCATTACACATCGTATAAACGCAAAAGCATTTAGGTTGCTATAACTTAACAAAAACCCGCGGCTAGTGACCAATAACCATGCTACTGAGAAACGTGTTAAACCGGTATGATTAGCGGATGGATATCGGATATTTGGCGCTGATGGGCGGTGGCAGCCAAAAGATCAGCGACTGGGTAGTCAGCGTCATGGAAGGTTTGGGCGGGCCGGGCGTGGGTCTGCTGATAGCGCTGGAGAACTTATTCCCGCCCTTGCCTAGCGAGCTGATTTTGCCGTTAGCCGGTTTTACCGCCAGCCAAGGCAGTTTGGGACTGGTACCAGCTATAGTTTGGGCCACGCTGGGTTCGGCGGCGGGCGCCTTAGTCTTATACTGGGCCGGCGCCGCGCTGGGCCGGGAGCGGACCCGGGCGATTATTGAGCGCTTGCCGCTGATGAAGGTGTCGGACGCGGACAAAACCGAAGCCTGGTTTATCAAGCACCAGACCAAAGCTGTCTTTTGGGGGCGGATGGTACCGATTTTCCGCAGTCTAATTTCCATCCCGGCCGGAATCGAACGGATGCCGCTGTCGACTTTCCTGGGGTTGAGCGTATCGGGGAGTTTAATCTGGAACAGCCTGTTCGTGCTGGCCGGTTACTCTTTAGGTGAAAACTGGCATGTCGTCCAGGACTACGCCGTGTGGTTCCAGCGGCTGGTGCTGGCGGCTTTAACCATAGCGGTGATTTACTTCATAGCGATGCGATACAGGCAAGCTAAGACTAAGAAAATCCTTGAGGGGGATAAATAAATCCACGGAACACAAGCAGTGCAGAGGAGTATCTAAGATATTTGATGGGCGTGTTTTTAACGGTATTTGCCGGGTTAAAACTGATTGGTTACAAGATGTTTACCATGATGTTTGCCGGTTACGATTTGATTGCCAAGAAAAGCCGGCTGTACGCGTCGGCCTATCCTGTTATAGAGCTTGGTTTTAGGAGTGGTTTATTTACTTGACTGGTTGCTGGGATTTAGGGATTGGGCGGTTTTGATACTGTTAGGCATAGGTTCAATCGGCGTTATCCCGGAAATTTATCATCGCCGAGACGCCGGCCGAGTTGCAAGGCAACTGGATGACCGACGAGCTGGTGCCGTTCATCGCCACGCTGGAATTTAAAGTGCCGGCTGAAGGCCAAGGTACATTGGTGCTCAATCGGGATAATCCGTCGGGCCTACCGGCCAACGACGACAGCGTTTTCATCCCCGTAGACTTCTAGCTGGGTTTTTTGTTGCTACCAATCGCCGCAACAGGCAATGAGCTTTTTGGCTACCAGTTTCAGTTTGGGCCGTGTGCGGTAGGCATATATTACTCCGGCAATAGACCATAAAGCTGCTAAAAGCGACCAAGCCGGCCAATAGAAATCGAGTGTCAGGCCGGAGTAAAACAGGGCGGTCAAGCTGAGTATGGCTGGCAGACGGAAGACCAGCCATCGGCGGGGCGCTCGCTTCTCCAGCAGGTAATAGATGCCGGCCACGCTCTGCCCCATCAGCAAAGCCAGCAACAGGCCGTTGTTGAACTGCCCGCTGTGATAGGCGATTAACAGCCCGAGCCAGGTCAGACTAACCGCCAGGCAAATGGCGCAAAACCGCCATGAGACAGAGACTTTTATAAGTAAAAGAATGATGAAGGCCACGGTGATGGCGGCCAGCACGAACAGCAAGCTCATCTCAGCACCTGGATCAAGGTTCCGGTAATCAGCAACAACGAGAAGGTAATAGCCAAGCCTTGGAAACGAATTGATTTGCCTTGGCGCAACTTGATTATCTTGGCACTGATAAAGGGCGACAGCCAAATGATGATACTGCCAAGAACCGCGCCGATGATGAACCAATTGATTAGATAAGTCCGGTTGGTCAGGCTGCCGTAATCGTCGCCCCAGGAAACGTAGATTGAGCCGTAGTCACGGGTGAACGGGATGAGCGGCAGCAGGGTAGACAAGTAAACCGCGCCAAAGACCAACTGTTGCTGGTAAGGCAGGTAGGATTTCTTAATCAACCGGGGTATCCACAAGCCTAGAGCCGCGGCGAATGCTCCCAAGAACACGCCGATGGCGCCGTAGTTGACACCAAGCAACGCCGCCGCGCCAGCCGCCGCCGCGGCTCCTCCGGTGCACAGCGGGCAGTGGGCATGGACCAAGGCGGTATTGAACAGCGCCAAGCTTAAGCCGAGCGAGCTGAGTTTGGCGATTTTCGGTTTCATCTGGTTTTCCTACAAGGACATGTAAAGTTCATAGTGGCCGCTGTGCGGCACTTGGAATATCTGGAACGGTCCGGCTTTGGCTCCGAGCATTCCGGGCGAGGCGGCCGGCATACCGGGCATCCCGATACCTTTGATGGCCGGTTTTTCTTCCATCAGGCGGTCAATGACTTCCAGCGGAATGTGGCCTTCAACGAAATAGTCGCCATCGTCGATGAGCGTGGTATGACAGCTGTAAAGCTCCTCGGGTATTTCGTTTTGCCGCTTGAGCTCGTCCATGTCATCCAAGTCGACGACTTCGACCATATATCCGCGGGCTTTGACGTAGGCCGCGTAATTAGCGCAACACCCACAAGTGGGTGATTTATAGATGGTCATGGCGTGCGTTTCGCCTAAACTGTTGGCGTGCAGGCTAGGACCTGGCCGGTCGGTTTTGTTAATCAACGCGAAAGCCAACACTGAACCGACCGTGATAATGAGTATTACGTGGAACCTTTTCATTTTACTGAGCCCTGTTTACGAGCCAAGGATAGCACGGTCATAAAACATATTCAAGTATTCTAATATGAATATGTGTATGTTATACTTTTGCCATGTATGAACGGTTGTTCCAACTACAGGAGGATACCCTCAAGACCCTGGCTAATCATAAGCGGCTGGAAATCGTCCAGTTGCTGAAAAAGCAAGAACTGACGGTCAGCGAGCTGGTGGATATGCTAGGTATTCCCCAGGCAAATGTCTCCCAGCACCTAGCGCAGCTGCGTCGGCATAAGGTTGTAGCCACGCGGCGCAGCGGCAAACAGGTCTATTATAGTCTGCAAGATAAGCGTATTGCCGAGCTAGTGTCATTGTTACGCGATTTCTTGAAAGCCCAGTTCACCACCGACCCGAACATCGCCAAAATCAGCTCGTTTGATAAGAGGTCTATGTATCCGATTGTGCGCGACCCGGTCTGCGGCATGCGCTTGAGCATAAATGAAGTAGCGGAATCCACGAGCTACGAATCAGTTGACTACTACTTTTGCGGCCAGGGTTGCTTGAGCTCGTTCAGGGCCGACCCGGCGCGGTTTTCCAATAAGCTGGTAAGGACGAAATAAGGGGGAAAGGAGCGAAAGATGTGGTATCACCATCACGATAATTACGGAACGAACGGCTGGGGCGTGCTGATGCTGGTCTTCTGGCTGGTGATGACGGTCGATTTGGTCCTGCTGGGCCTCTGGCTGTGGCAAAAGATTCAAACTAAGAAATAATGCACGGTTCAGCGTATAACGACCACCACGAGCACGACCCCAAAGAAAGACCTTCGGCTTCCGACGGGACAAGCAAGCACGCCGGGCATTCGGCGGCCATGTTCCGGGACAAATTCTGGTTGACGCTCATCCTCACCATACCCGTTCTGCTTTATTCCGATACGGTTCAGCGTTGGCTAAGGTTCAGCCCGCCGGATTTTCCCGGTGCCGAATTTACCCCGCTGGTTTTGAGCACTGTTATCTTCTTTTACGGCGGCTGGGTATTCATAAGAGGTGCCGCCCAAGAGCTCAAGGCCCGGCTGCCCGGCATGATGACGCTGATCAGCCTGGCCATCATCACGGCCTATGTTTACAGCGTAGCCACCGAATTTTGGCTAAAAGGCGAAGGCTTTTTCTGGGAGCTGGCCACCCTGATTACCATCATGCTATTGGGACACTGGATGGAGATGAAATCCGTAGCCAGCGCCGAGAGCGCCCTTGAAGCTATATCCGAACTGTTGCCGGACAAAGCCGAGAAGCTGATAAAAGGACAACCCAAACCGGTGCTGGTCTCGGAGCTGAAAGTCAATGACTTGGTACTGGTGCGCCCGGGCGGCAGTATTCCGGTGGATGGAGTGATTGCCGAGGGCACATCGGCTGTGAACGAAGCGGCCATTACCGGCGAGTCGAAGCCGGTCGACAAGACCGCCGGCGACGAAGTAGTAGCCGGTACCATCAATCAAGACGGATCGCTGACGGTCAAAGTAACCCGCTTAGGCGAGGACACGGCGCTGGCTGGCATCATGCGGCTAGTGGCCGAGGCCCAGGCTTCCAAGTCCAACGTCCAGATACTGGCGGACAAAGCGGCCTTAGTTTTGACCTTGGTGGCTATAGTCGGCGGTTTAGCTACTTTTTTGGTCTGGATATTCAACCGGGACTTGAGCTTCGCCCTGGAGCGGACGGTGACGGTATTGGTGATTGCCTGCCCGCACGCCTTGGGGCTGGCGGTGCCGCTGGTGGTGTCCATCTCGACTTCCCTGTCGGCCCGCAATGGTTTATTGGTGCGTAAACGCTTGGCGCTGGAAGCCGCCCGCCAGCTGGATATAGTACTGTTTGATAAGACCGGCACGCTGACCCGCGGCGAGCACGGCGTAACGGACATCTGGCCGGCCATAGGCTACAACTCAGAAGATATCCTGCAGCTGACGGCCAGTCTGGAGCAACCCAGCGAGCATATCGTCGGTCAAGGGATAGTCAAAGAAGCTCAGGCCAGACGGGTACAGCTGGATAAAGTCGAAGGCTTTGCCGCCCTGCCTGGACTGGGCGTCAAAGGCAAGCTGCCCCGAAGCGTACGCAACGGGGCGCGGCGCGGCAAGGATAACTTCGTAGCGGTCAGCCGGCGCTACATCAACGAACAAAAGCTGGTTGTTCCCGAAGAAATTGCCAAATATACCAAGCAGGCGGCTAAAGAAGGCAAGACCGAGGTTTATCTCATAAAAGAGGCACGACTTGCGCACTTGGATGCAGAGCAAGGAAGCAACGAAGGGCGCACCGAGGCGTATAAGAATATACGTCAAGGGAGCACTGGAGTTGCTGATGCAGCTATGCGCCAAGAGCCTGCCGGTGTGTCCGGCTCAGCTGGTCAGCAGGGCGAGGCGGTGCGCAGGGTCGTGATAGGGGCGATTGCCTTGGCTGACATAATCCGCGGCGAGAGCAAGCCAACCATAGCGGCCCTGAAACGGTTGGGCATAAAAACCGCCATGATAACTGGCGACTCCGAGGATGTAGCGGCCTATGCGGCTAAGCGACTGGACTTGGACCAGTATTTCGCCGAGGTGCGGCCGGAAGACAAAGCGGCCAAGGTCAAACAACTGCAGGCCAATGGCGGCCGGGTGGCGATGGTCGGCGACGGTATCAACGACGCGCCGGCGCTCACCCAAGCCGATATCGGCATCGCCATCGGTGCCGGTACCGACGTGGCCATCAAGTCGGCTGATATCATCCTGGTGAAGAGTAACCCGCTGGACGTAGTCAAGGTAATCCGTTTGTCCAAGGCGACTTATAAGAAGATGCGTCAGAACTTGATTTGGGCGACCGGCTACAATATAGTGGCTATACCACTGGCGGCGGGTGTGCTCTACCAGAGTGGGATTCTACTGGCGCCGGCCCTGGGAGCGGTACTGATGTCATTGTCCACGGTAATTGTGGCGATTAACGCCCAGTTTCTGAGAAAGGTTGAATTATGAGCGACGAAAAAGATTCGTATCAGTGCCAGGAATGCGGGCTTCATTACGAAAGCGAAGAGCTGGCCAAGGCCTGTTATGAATTTTGCAGTACTTATAAGGCTTGCAATATAGAAATTAGCCTGCAATCTATTGAGCACAAGCGCTGGCTGGCTAAATAATACGGCTGCTTCCAGGCGGATTTTTGGCTGCCTTTGGCCGGGATGCCCCGCTGTCTTTGAGCAATTTAGCCATATGCATCAGATTCCAGGCCATGAAGGCCGTGTTACGGTTGGTGAACTGAAAAATCTAGATTATCACGGGCATTATCTGCCGGTTTTTGACTCAGTCTTGACAAATCGCCAATAGCCCAAAGCGATGGCCACGGCCACCCCGACGGATATAATCAAAAAACGATACATCTCGTCGCCAGATGCCAGCCCCAGGCCCATGCTGTAGAGCAGGGTAAAAATACCTCCCAGCAAAAAACCGTCGGCGATAACGTCAATCTTATGCGAGTAAACCAAACCGACGGCTAACAACAGCACGGCAACGACGGTAGCGATAATTGACACGTTGCGGTCGTGCGCCTCCACCCTTTCCCGCGCGGCCTCGGCTTGCTGGTCGTATGCCCGCTGGACGGCTTTTTGCTCCTCGGTCTGGTCTTCGTAAATCCCATATTTGATGGCGTCCGGCGGCTCGGGATACTCCGGCGCCTGATAAAAAGCCGAGATGCCGACTCCGACGAAAATCGCCAGGATTACGCCTAAAAACAGCGAGTAAACTATTTTGAGCATATGTTCTCCTATGGCAAGTCCGATTATACTCCAAATTACATAGCGCTAGCGGCTAATTACCAGCAGGAGTATGATAATCGGTAAATGAATGATTTGTTTCATCGCATAGCGGTCAAAGTATCTGCTATCGTCGGTCGTCCCCGGTCATTCCTGATAGCCCTGCTGGCCATTTTAGTCTGGGCGGCGGCCGGCCCGGTGTATGGTTTTTCCGACACCTGGCAATTAATTATCAACACGGCTACCACTATCGTTACCTTTTTGATGGTGTTTCTTATTCAAAACACCCAAAACCGCGATGCCAAAGCCATGCACCTCAAACTGGATGAGCTGATAAAGGCCGTGCGGGGGGCTCGCAACAGCCTGGTGGATTTGGAAGAACTGACCGACGAACAGCTGGAGGAACTGCAAGGCCAATTTCGCAAATTGCACGACAAATTGGCGGATAAGGATAACTCAAAGACCCCGCCGGTTGAAGAGAAACCTAGTAAAAAGTTCTGGCAATTACCAGGAAAACCAGGACGCTGATAAAGTCTTGGATTACGGTGGCTATCGGTCCGCTGGCTTCGGCTGGATCCTCGTGCTCGCGCCAAAACCAATAAGGCAAGATAGCTCCAGTTAGCAGGGAGGTGAATATACTGGCGGCCAACGAGATAGAAACCACCGACGCCAAATCGGTATCACGGTAGATAGCCGTTAACGCCCCGAATGATAAAGCGGCTATAACCAACGCCACCGGCACTACCACGAACAGCTGTTTGTGCAAGAACCGGCCGATATGAAAGCGTTGTTTGTTTTGCAGTTCCCGGATGATTATCGACTCCATCTGGGTGCCGACTGCGTCGCTCATGTAGACCACCAGTGGGATAAAGGCCGCCAATACGATATTGGCCCGCAGGGTATCCTCGAACTGGCCGATTATGCCGGCTATACCGATACTCAGGCCGAGGCCGACTGACAGCCAAATCAGGCGGGTTTTTATCTCTTTGAAATTGAACATGGTTTTATATGCCGTATTATACTGCCGCTTAAGCTAAGGGCTAGGCTATAATTCGGTTATGGTTAAAGCTTTCAAACAGCACCTGCTGATGTGGCTAATCCTGGCAATCGCGGCTGGAGCCGCCGTGGCGGCCCTGACCGTTTGGGTAGACGAGCCGGCATCGCCTGAAGAACCCGGCGATACGACTGACCAAGCCGACCGGGCTATTCCGCCGGACATAGAACTGATGTATTTGGCCGGAGGACTGGCGGCCCCGGCGGATATTGCCAGTACCGGCCAAGCCGGCGACGGCAGATTGTTCATCGTGGAACAAACCGGCCGGATACGCGTAATCGAGAACGGCCAGCTGGCCCAAGCGCCTTTCCTGGACATAACCGACAGAGTGCTGTTCGGCGGAGAGCAAGGCCTGCTAGGGCTGGTATTTGACCCGAAATTCAGCTCAAACGGCTATTTTTACGTCAATTATGTCCAACCCGCAGCCGGCGGCGGGCAAACCGTGGTGGCCAGATTCAGCGTCGACGGCCGATCCGGCAAAGTCCAAGCTGACAGCCAAAAAATCATCCTGCAAATCAATCAGCCGTTTTCCAATCATAACGGCGGAGACCTCAACTTCGGTCCGGATGGATATTTATATATATCTTTGGGCGACGGCGGGTCGGCCGGAGACCCGGGCAACCGAGCGCAGGACCCCGGCTCGCGGTTAGGCAAAATCTTGCGGATTAACGTTGATTCCCAAGCTGCCTACGGCGTGCCGGCGGATAACCCGTTTGTCAACCGGGACGGCTACCAACCGGAAATTTGGAGCTGGGGCTGGCGCAATCCGTGGCGGTTCAGCTTTGACGCGCTGACCGGCGATATGTGGATTGGCGACGTCGGCCAGGGCCAAATAGAGGAAATTAACCATGAGCCGGCCGGCAAATCCGGACGCAATTACGGCTGGCGGTGCTGGGAAGGAGCGCAACCTTATAAATCCGGCGGATGTTCGGAAGATAAAAGCCATTACACTTTCCCGGTAGCCCAATATGAACACGAAGGCGGCGCTTGCGGCGGCTCGGTCACCGGCGGATACGTTTACCGCGGGACGGCCCAGCCAGCCTTGGATGGCTATTATTTTTACGCGGATTATTGCCAGGGACGGATATACTCGTTAGATTCCGGCCAAGCCACCTTTACCGCCCATTTGATAAAAGCCACCGAGCTTAAGATAACTACCTTCGGGGTGGATAATAGCGGCGAATTATACTTAGCGGATGCAGCCAGCGGGACGATTTACCAAATTACTGGTCAGGAGTGACCAAAACCCTTTGCGCCTTTTCGCCTAGACGGTTCCAGCCAGTTCAAATTCATCTGTGGCTGCTGATGTCCCTCGTAAACCCAGGCTCTGCCAAGCCGAGGGAGCAAACGCAGTTAACGTGCCCCGGTAGGGGTAGGCCTAAAATAGGCTGGCTTGGGGGTTGGACGAAAATTGTTCTCGTTCGTCTTTTTCAAAGATTTTGACGGTGCCGAACTCGCCGTCGTAGCCGGCCTCGACGTTCAGATTTCCATTCCGGACCCGCCGGATGGCGACAGCGACGGCCGGCGAGGAAGCTTGGCTGATGTCATCGATGGCGGCGGCTTCCAGAACGGCCATCTCCGTTTTGAAAGCTTGGACCAAGCGCTCGTAGTGTTCGGTTACAGCCTTGGTTCCGGTGTTTTGATTTACGGCCTCGGCGATGATTTCTTCCAGCGGTACCAGAGAGGTGAAATCCGGGGTACCGTCAGGCTTGAAGCCCTCCGGCCGGTCGGCTAGCTCTTCTACCCGAGCCATAACACCGATTGTCACCGGTCGCTTACAAACCGGACAGATTCCATCGTGCGCTTTGGTTTCTTTGGGTGTCCAGCGGACCTGGCAAACGCGGTGGCCGTCCAAATGGTATTTGCCTTCTTCCGGGAAGAACTCGATAGTCCGGCTGATTTTAGCCGTCGCCGATTGTTTGATACGGCTGGGCGCCGAGGCGCGAATCCCCTCGTAAATTGCCGGGTAAGACAGCTGGCCGTCAAACTCGGTCAGCTCGCGTCCCAGCTTTTTGGGCGAGTGGGCGTCGGAAAACGATACCAGCGCGAAGTCGTCCAAAAACCCGACCCGCCAGTTCATGGGCGGATCCGAGCTCAACCCGGTTTCTATGGCCAGGATGTCGGGCGTAAGCTCCTCAAAGCATTGTTCCAAAGAGTCAAACCCGGACTGCGAGCCCAAGATCCCGAACCAGGGTGTCCAGGCATGAGCTGGAATAACCAAGGCTTTGGGGTGGGCGGCCAAAGCGGCCTTGGCTACTTCTTTGACGCTTAGACCCAGGGTCGGCCGTCCGTCCGAAGCCAGTTTGCCGCGCCGGCCAAGCCGCTCGTTGAAATCTTTGGCGGACTCGAAAGACGGCAATATAACCAGGGTATGGACCCGACGACCCTTGCCGTCCTGGTTAAAAATACTGGAAACCTCGACCGACAGCAGCCAGCGGGTTGCGCTGTCCAGCTCGGCTCCGCGGAGGATGAACAAACCGTCTTCCGGCGCCGGTTCCAATTCCTGACTCAGCTCGCCGAACCAATAAGGATGGGTAAAATCGCCGGTGCCGATCAATTTGATGCCTTTCTTTTGCGCCCACAGGTCAATAGTTGGAACCGTAAGGTCCTTGGAACAAGCCCGGGCATACCGGGAGTGGATGTGCAAATCGGCCAGGTACCTAGCCATGCGATTCATTATAGCGCTGAGCTTCCAATCCCTTGGGGTGGTACAATACCCACCATGCTTTATATCTTCGGCTTCCTGTTTGCCGCGCTGTTGGTGGTAGGACAGACTTTATACAAATACGCCGTGGATAGGGCGGCTTTCGAGCCGACTACGGCCTTCATTTTCTCTAAAAGGATGGCGGACTTCCTGTTGTCCTGGCAGTTCTTATCCGGGCTGGCCGCCTTCATCATTGCCTCGCTAATCAGCTTTTGGATGCTAACCCGTTTCCAGTTCAGCGCCATCCAGGCGGTGACCGTGCCGGTGGTCATGGGCTTAAGCTACATAGCCGGCGCCTGGCTATTCAAAGACACCATTACTGGTCTTAATATGCTAGGTCTGGCGATTCTTATTGTCGGAGTAATACTGGCCAGTATAAAATAGTAATTAGTAAGTTGTAATTGGCAATTAGTGAAATATTGGCCAAAACTGGATGTGCTATAGTTGAGCCATTAACAAGTAAATTCGCGTGTTGAAGGAAGTCGGGTGAAAATCCCGCGCTGTGCCGCAACCGTAAACCCCGCACCTTTTTATCGCTATGATAGAATCGTCGCATGTACTATGTGTACTTGCTGAAAAGTCAAGAAACTGACCAATTCTATATTGGACAGACCAATGACCTAAGGAAACGATTCTATGCCCACAACGCCAAAGAAAACCGTTCTACGAAACATGGAGTTCCCTGGAGGCTTGTCTACTATGAAGCTTATCCTGCTCAAGTTGACGCGGAGAATAGAGAAAAGATGCTCAAGCATCACGGCAAGGGCCTGGTAGAACTCAAACGACGGATAAGTTTGTAGCGATAAAAAGGTGCGGGGAAAGCCGGATACTTGAGCCGCGAACATATTAAGACTCCCGAGCAGGAGGTAGGTGGTGAAGACCTGTATTTCATCCTTCGGCTGGGCTAGTCGGAGGATTTTTAATTGAAAACACAAACCACGGAAAGATATATCGGCGAACTGGCGGTCGGCCTGAGAATAGAGCAGGTAGCCGAGCTCAAAGCCGCCCGGGACGCGGCTCTAAGCCAAGCCTGGCAGATTATGGACAGTGCCCGCTACCAACCGGGCTCCGGGGAATTCGAGCCGGTACGGATGCCAGCCGACCCGATAACGGCCGGGGAGAGGCTGGTTGAAGCCGAACAGCGTTACGGGCGGGAAAGCCAGGAATACAGCCAAGCATATGAGGCCGTGATGACCGATTCTCTCCGGGCGCTGGCCGAGGCCGCGCGTAAGACCACCTGGGAATACTTTTCGCCGCTTATTCAGACCTATGACCGCGCGAGCCAGACTTATGAGGCTTTTGGCCGTCCGGTCATAGCCGTGACCGCCAGCGGCTTGCGCTGGGACGGCCAGGCGGAGGAGCGCCAGCGGCTGGCCCAGGAACACGCCGAGGAAGCGGTGTATAACCGGCTGTATGGCCACGAACTGGCCCGCTCGCACTGGGTGCTGACTATTTCCCAGTGCCCGGACCACGCTATCAATAATCCCGAGACGGGCTACAGCTACGTGCCGGCCATAAACAAGATGATGATTCGCGGCGTCCACTTTGGCGGCGAAGACACACCGGACATAAGAGTCAGCGAGCAAGTCGGCCTGCCGGGACTGCTGATAGACGAGGCAGTTATCAGCCGGGCGCTGGCGGCGGTCGGCGCCACTGGGTACGGTGAACGATTGGATAAGACCAAACTCCACGGCACGCAAATACTGATAGACAAAACCAAACTAACCGGCGTGATGGACTTCGTGGAGCTGTTGGACGACTTGGCCGGGCCGGGGGTATTCATGGGTGAGCCCGCGGACCTAGCCGGAGACTATCAGGCCGTTCCGGAACTAGCCGAGGCCCGGCAATCGGTATTGGAAAGGCAAGCTAAGGAATTGGCCGGCTATATAACCCAGCTGGCCAGACAGCGGACCGACCACGCTTGGGCGGCCTGGCAAATAGAGCGGAAACTTAACTCCATTATCCACGTCCTGGCCAAACAGTCTCCTCAAACGGCCCGGGAAGCCTTTGGCGAACCTACCGCCCGCGGCTATGCCCAGGCCAGATTGCTGGAACAGGCCGGCCAATACGCCCAGGCCGATAACCTAAGGCTAATCACCCAGACCGAGGCTCCGCCGGCGGCCTTTTGCGGCGCCGGTTCCTGCGGCCTAAAATCAGCCAGCCCGGCGGAAACTCTGACGGGACACGGCCTGGGACTGCTGGGCGAGTTGATTCTAGATACCGTACGGCGCTGTCCCAAGGGGCACGTCAATTCAATTTTGTATGATAAGTTTGGCAGTAAAGCCTGCAAGCGCTGCCGTCTGACGGAACTCAAAACCCGGCCGTCCGCCAAGCCTAAGTTCAAATCCAAACCTAACCGTAATAAATTGAAACTTAAGCAAATCAACGATAATAAAGTTATATAACTCGTAAAATGCAATTATATGACTGAATAAAAATAGTTATATAACTTTATGTTCTAACTGGGAAACTTTGGCCTAAGAAAACAACCTAAAACCGCTTGACAAAGCTTGAGCGGTTTAGATATCATCACTTTAGTTTCGGAATTGCCCCGCTCAAGCTGGGCAGGAAACAAAATAAAAACTAAAATCAAGAGGAGGCACCTTAGCCGTGCCGATTAAAGTTAAAACCAGCTCCAGCCCGGCCCGGCGCGTACCGGTGCGGGTGGTCCGGCCGTTCTGGCGAAGATACGTATTCTAAAATTATTGCTCGTTGAGCGGCGAGGCGGCGTCCACGGCTTCCTGAAGGACCTGGCGCAATTGCTCTACGGAACCGGGCGTTTGGATGGGCTGGCCGTTAAGCAGGAGGCTGGGGGTACTGGATAAATTAAGCTGTTGTCCGGAATCAACGAATTTGTTGATGGCGGAAGCCACGTCTTCCGAGGCGAAATCGGTTTTGAACCGCTCCAAGTCCAGATTTATCTGCTGGGCGAATTGCTCGAAGATGGTGGTGGCGGTTTCTATGCTGACACCGCCGGGGTCGGCAGAAGACGGACCGTTCCAAGTTTCTTGATTTTCATATAGCAAATCGTGCATGGCGAAAAACTGGCCTTGCCGGGCGGCGGCCTCGGCGGCCCGGTGGGCGGCGAAGGCGTTGCGGTGGATGCTGGTCAGCGGGAAGTGGCGGAAGATAAAGGTGACTTGGCCGGCAAACTCGCTCTCGACTTGTTTGAGGACCGGGTATAAAGCGCCGCAACCCAGGCATTCGAAATCGCCGTATTCGATGAGGACTACGTCCCGGCTGGCCTGGGGGTTGACGATGTGGTCGTCGTCCTGGACTTGGCTGGCGTCGCCGCTAAAGTCCGCCGCGGCGTCGTTGGCCTTGCCGCCGCCCAGCATAAAAATTGCCACCAATCCGATAATCACCGCGCTTAAAACCAGCCAAAACCGTTTATCCATCTTGTCTCCAGTTCAACGGTTACATGATAACAAATTACCGGACATCTTAGGTATAATAGCCGGAGTTATGAGAACCCTGGTCCGCGATTTGCCAAACAGCGTAGATAAAACCGTGACCGTCAAAGGCTGGCTGCACAAGGCCCGCAAATTGGGCGGTTTGAATTTCATCGTGGTACGGGATCGCTCGGGCGTGGCCCAGGTGCTAATCGAAAACGAAGCCGAAGTTGCCAAACTGAAGAATCTGCATATAGGAACAGTGCTCAGCGTTAAGGGCCGGGTGTTCAAGGACGAGCGGGCGCCGGGCGGGGTGGAATTGCACGAACCCAGTCTGACGGTGGAAGTGCCGGTTACGGACGTACCGCCGATTGAAATCGACAAACCCATCGACCACAAGCCGGAAAATTTTGACACTTTGTTCGAGCACCGGCCGCTGAACTTGCGCAACTTGGAAGAACAGCTAACATTTAAAATCAGGGCCTTGATCAACCAATACATCCGCCAGTATTTGACAGATAATGAGTTCGTGGAAATCCAAACGCCCAAAACTCTGGCCGGCGCCACCGAAGGCGGGGCCGAGGCCTTTAAGTTTGATTACTTCGGCCAGGAAGCCACGCTGGCCCAAAGTCCGCAACTGTACAAGCAGATGATGGTGGGCGTGTTCGAGCGGGTATATGAAATCGGCCCGGCCTTTAGGGCCGAACCGAGCATGACTACCCGCCATCTGAGCGAGACCACTATGCTGGATATCGAGATGGGGTTTATCGAGTCGCACGATGAGCTGTTAAAGATGACTGAAGACCTGGTTAATTTCGTGGCGAGTAAATTGTGGGACGAACATACACCGCTGATGGAGGAGGCCGGAGCGACCCGCCCGGTGCTAAGCCGGAGTTTTCCGCGGGTGACGGTAGCTAAGGTGCACGACATGTACTCCCAGGCTACCGGACAGGATACCACCAAGGAAAAAGACTTGATTCCGGCGGAAGAGCGCTGGCTGAGCGAATGGGCCCTCAAGGAGCACGGCTCGGAGGCGGTGTTTGCCACGGAATTTCCGGTGGCCGCCATGAAGTTTTACCACCGGGTCAATCCGGATAATCCCCGTACCGTGCTGTGGGCGGACTTGATTTTCCGCGGGGTGGAAATCGCCACTATTCCCCAGCGCGAGCACTCATATCGGAAGATGATTGACCAAATCAAAGCCGCCGGACTGGACCCGGATCATCCGGGCTACAAGTATTATTTGATGGCTTTCAGATATGGTCTGCCGCCGCACGGCGGATTTGGTTTTGGCATTGACAGGTTCGTGGAGAAAATAGTCGGGCTGAACAGCGTCAAAGAAGCCACGCTGTTCCCCAGAGATATGAACCGGTTGGCGCCCTAAGATTCCCAGTCGGCGATATGCAGTTTGGTGCCGACCCGTTTGACTATGACTTTTTGGCCTTCGCGCCAGCCTAAGTTCCGGATATAGGCGATGGGCAGGGTAACGTAATAAGAGTGGTTGCTGCGGCTGCCGATTTTACCGACTTTGCGCGTGTACTGTTTGGCGGCTTTTTTCTTGGCCATGGGCACCTCATAATTGATTTACGACTATAGATTATATAACTTTACGGGCGGAGAGCAAGCTAAGATAAGTGATAAATAGATACGGTTTGAGGCTAACCAAAAAGCCAGCCGGTTCTTTGGCGGCTGGGTTCATGGCCCACCCTTGTTTAATTTTTATATCCGGCTGCGAATCCAGGATCGCCAACTGGCGTCTGGATCTAGCCGGGGTTTGCGCACCCACTCGAGTACCGCTAGCGCTACGTAGCCCAAAACAGCCCAGAAGGCCATGGCCAGCAACGTGCGGAAGTCGAGTACGAAGCGCTGGCTGAACTCGCCGGCGCTAACGAAATCGTTAAGCGGCTCGAGCAGAGGCTCGCTCATGGCGTACACCCACTGGACGAGCGAGTTCGTGGCGTCGGCGTCAATCAACCGAAAGACAAACCGCACACCAAGCACCAGTTCGGCCAAACCAACGAAGATGTTGATTAAATTGGCGGCCGCACTTTTTGGATCCCGCATCTCTCCCTCCTTAAGTTTAGTAATGGCCACATTATATACCAAAACGCGCAATATTCTGATGTTATAAGTTTAAACATAAGCATTATGTACAGACAGTGATGAACCCGCCGGCCAGCCATGAATGACCAGCTGTCAAAGTTGTGATACATCCCAAATAGTCGTGCTACAATAATTTCAACTAAAACCATAAGGGGTAAAAGTGAAGAAGCCACTTCTCGTTATCAGCGTTCTGTCCATCATGGTACTGGCGGCGGTCCCTATGAGGGCGGGCGCCCAAGACAGAAACGAGGAAGCTTTACAATCCCGGGTCAAGCTGGAGTTCAATGATGCCCGGCGGTCGCTGATTGAAAATCGCTGTCAAGCCGTCAAGAACCGGCTGAACGCCATCCAAAATACTACCCTTTCGTTGAACGGACGCCGGCATAATCTGATTAACGGTATGCTGGATAAACTCAATACCTTTGCCGAGCGGGCGGAAGCGGCGGGGTACGACACGACTGAGCTGAAATCTGATTTGCAAGAACTGAGCCGGCTGGCGGCCGAATCCTCGACCGAGTGGAGCGCGTTTAGAACCGGCTTGGACGAAACCCTGCAGATAGACTGCGTGGCTGACGCCAGGGCTTTCCATGACGCGCTGGAAGCGGTCAAGGCGGCGCACGACGGCTTAAAATCCCAGATGAAAACCGTAAAGGATTTCTTTATCTCGGATATCAAAGCCGATTTGGCGGATATCCGCCAGCAAATCAGCGATTTAAACCCAAGCGGTGAAGGAGCTTAACAGCCGATGGACGAACCCAAACCAGTCCAGGACAACATTGATAATCCGCCGCCAACCCCGGAAGCCTCGGACGAGGCCGGTGTAGTCAGCCCAGAAGCGGCGGTTACGGATTCTTCATCGGAGACGCCGGACGCGACGGCCAACGACGCGCCGACGGCCGGTGACAACACACCGCCAGTGGAACCGGATAAGTCTGACGAAGAAGCCTTGGATGCGGAATCGCTGGACGCGACTCCGCCACCCGTATCGGTCGCTACCAGCCAGCCAGCCGCGGCGGATAAGACCGATAGTACCCAACCCGGCCCGGATAATAAACCGATCAAAAAGAATCATAGAAACATCGTATTCGCGGTGGTGGTGGCGTCGCTGGTGGCCTTGTTGTTAATCGGTATCGGCTACGCCGCTTGGCTGGCCAGCCGGGATGATACCAGTCAGCCGGAATCAAGCGATACCGCGGACGAAGACACAACCGTTAACGAGCAAGACGCGGACACGCTGGGTAGCGATATCGACCAGCTGAACAGCGAGCTGGAGCAACTGGAGCAGGAAGTCCAGGAATCAAACTTAGAAGATGACAATATCGGCCTGTAAACAAGCCTTAGTTGGCTTGTTATAGATTTAAGTCTATACTTAAATCTATAACTATGGCTAAAGCCTTCGTAACGACCGATGACAGACAGCAAGTGATAGTGGCCGAGAGCGACGACACTATAGTTATTGAGGGCAATCATTATTTTCCGCCAGAGTCGGTGAATCAAGGTTTGTTAACGGACAGCGACACCCATACTACTTGCCATTGGAAAGGCCAGGCCAGTTATAAAACGATACAGGCGGGCGGACAGCAGTGGCCGGACGGGGCCTGGTATTATCCCCGGCCGACACCGTCGTCAATCGATATCGTCAAGCGCGACTTTAGCAATTATTTGGCCTTTTGGCGGGGAGTACAGGTCGTTTAATGAGAATAACCAAGCTGGTCCACTCTTGCCTGCTGGTGGAATCCGATAACCAGACCGCGATGATTGATCCGGGAGCATTTTCCTGGCAATCGGGTTTGGTGGATTGGAACAAAATAGCCAGGCTGGATTATTTGGTCGTTACCCATAGTCATGGCGATCATCTGCACCAGCCGTTTATCGAGGAAATCGCCAGGCGCTGGCCCAAAGTCAAACTGGCGGCCAACCAGGAAGTTACCAGCCAGCTGGAGACACTTGGCCTGGAAGCGGCTGATGACGGAGTTAATACTCAGTTTACGGCGCCGCACGAGGCCTTGCCCGGCGGCGAACAGCCGCCAGTTAACAGCGGCTGGCATTTGTTTGACCGGCTGACTCATCCCGGAGATTCTTTGAATTTTGATGAGACCAAAGAGATTCTAGCCTTGCCCTACGTGGCGCCGTGGGGTTCGACTACCCAGGCGGTGGAGCTGGCAAAAAACCTGAAACCTAAAGCAGTGGTGCCGATTCATGACTGGCATTTGAGCGATACGGCCCGTGATTGGTACGGCGGGCTGTTGGAGCGAGCGCTGAAACCGGCCGGTATCAAGTTCGTTAATTTACCCAACGGGCAAGCGGTCGATATTTAAGGCTTAAGCTTGCAAGCGCGGACTAGTTTGCCGACAATCAAAGGATAATGGCAATCAAGAAGGACGAATTTAAAGTGGAGTTCCCGGCCAAAGTATTAGCAGAGGATTTGCGTTATGGCCGCATTCCGTTAATTTCCCAGCCGGAGCATGAAGAGTTTTTGTATAGCCAGCGGGAAGCAGACTATATTTATACGGCATGGGAAATAAAAACAGCCCCTTTTGTTTCCAGATGGTTTATCGGTTTCGTCGCGGCCGGCGATGTCATGGGTCTGGACTCTGACCAGCGAGTCGAGCTGATAGCCCAGCGCAGTTTTAACGAGGTCAAAGATGACCTAGTTCTGCATGGATTGGCCAAGCTGGGCAGTTCCTCGGCCGCGGAATACGTGATAAGACATCGGCGGCAGTTAGAACAGCCGCCAGGCAAAAAACAGGTCAAGCTGGTCGGCCCGTCCCGTCCCCAGCCAAGCCTGTAAGGGGCATGGCTGGGAAAATGAAAGCTTTATTTTTTAGCTTGGCTAAGGTTAAGCGGGGCCGCGGGCAGGTTTATCTTGTGTTTTTGGAAAGTAGAGTTTAAGCGCTTGAGTAATTCGCCTTTGACCGCCCATTGCTTGCCGGGCAAGACTTTGCCGGTAATCTTGATGGTGACGGCCGGGTTGCCAAGACTGCTGACCCGGACGAAAGCGTACTCCATAGTTTTATTGGTAGCGGCGGCAACAGAGCCATTGGGGATGTAATTAACTTGGCCGCTGGAATCCCTTAGCACGGTAATACGAGTGGTAATTTTAACGACTTTGCCGCCGATGCCGCCTAAATCTACCACGTCGCCCACCCGGTATTGATTTTCCAACACGATGAAAATGCCGGCTATAAAATCCTTGATGAGGCTTTGGGCGCCAAAGATTGCGTCCCACATAAGATGACACTAGTATAACAAGGTAGATGGTCCGCCGAGCCAAGACCCCCAGATTTAAAGAGTATCAAAGCCTGCCCGGTACGCTGGATGCTTTTGCCGGCCGGACGGACACGGCCAAAATCCTGGGTCCGGGGCCTTATGTTCTGGAAATCGGCTGTGGACGGGGAGAACTGGTGCTGGAGCTAGCCCGCCGGTACCCCGGCCAAAAGTTCATCGGCGTGGATATCAAGTCGGACAGGATGTGGTTCGGCGCCAAACGGGCCAAGGCAAAGAAATTAGACAACCTAGTATTTTTGCGGGCTGACGCGACGGCTCTTAATGAAGTTTTTGCGCTCGGTTCAATCAGCGCCATTTGGCTGACCTTTCCCGACCCGTTTCCTAAAAAACGCCAAGCCAAACACCGTTTGACCGGGCAATTTTTCTTAGAAATTTACGAATCTCTGCTCCAGCCGGACGGACGGTTATATTTTAAGACGGACAATCGAACCTTGTTTGACTGGTCGCTTGAGCAGTTTGCCAGCCAGCCGGACTGGACAAAACAATTTGTCAGCCGGGACTTGCACGCGGACTTGCCGGAGCATGATGACAAACGGATAATGACGTCTTATGAACGGCGATTTATGGCTGACGGCAAAGTTATCTTCTATGCGGAGTTAGCTAAAATCTAAACTAAGCTGCGCCGGGCCCAATCATCGATGTCGCCGGCGCCCATCAGCAGTACGGTTTGACCATCGGCCAGGTGCTGATTAACGGCGGCGGTTAGCTCATCGTTCAACTTGGCCGTTTGGAATTTATCCGGCTGGTCCAGACCGGCAATCAATTCTTCAGGCGCCAACACGGTCAAACCTTTAGGCTCGCGGCTGAGATAAGTCGGCAGCCAGTACACTTGCTTGGCCCGGGCAAAAGCCGTTTTGTAGCCCTGGGTCTTCATAATTTCCCGCTGGCGCAGGTTTTGGTGGGGCTGGTAAACGACTACCAAATCGCGGCTGGTTTCGGCGGCCAGTTCAAGCGTCGAGCTGATTTCCACCGGATGATGGGCGTAATCGGTATATAAGTTATCAGCCAGTTTTTCAAACCGGCGTTCAGTGCCGGGGAAACGGTTAATAATGCTTATCAGTTCTTCTAATCGGCGGTCCGGCCAGAGCGAGAGTACGCTTTGAACGGCCAGCCAGGCGTTGCGCCGATTGTGGCCGGGCAGGGTTATGGCGCTCAAATCTTCCTCTGGACCGAAGGTATGAACGGCGGCCGGGGGCAAACCGCCGATAGCCTCGGCGTCGGACCGCCAAAGGTAAGCACAATGGGACCTTAAAATGAACTGGCGGAAGGCATCCAAATAATCTGATTTATCCGGATAGGTATCCGGGTGGTCGTAATCGACGCTGGCGATGACGCTGGTAAACGGCGAAAACTGGAGAAAGTTGCGGTCGTATTCGTCGGCCTCGTACACGAAATATTGGCTGTGAGGAGCGTACTGGCCGCTCGGGCCGAAGCTGAGATTGGTACCGATGGCGTAGCTGAACGGCTGGCCCAACTCTTTCATCAGCCAGATGACCATACCGGTAGTGGTGGTCTTGCCGTGGGTGCCGCTGATAGCGATTAACTTTAGTTTCTTCAGCTTAATCAGCTGGTTTAAAAATTCATCCCGCTTGGAGGTCCGGATACCCAGCTGTTTGGCGGCTTTAAGCTCGGGGTGGCTTGGCGGCAGAGCGGCGGTGTAGACCAGCCAGTCAATCGGCTGGGCCCGATGGACGGCCGTGAAAGCCTTGGCCGATTGGCCGATAACCACCGTTATACCCTGGCTGGCCATCAGCTCGGTGTAGCGGCTGGCTTGAGTGTCGGAACCCAGCACGCTATGGCCCATATCGCGGGCAATCAAGGCTAATGGTCCAATCCCCACGCCGCCGATACCAGAGAAGAAAACACGCATATAGGTAAAGTATAGAGTATTCAGTATCCAGTACTTGGGTATAAATACCAACTATCAAATCACAAGTAACAAATAAACTACGAGCTCCAAATGAAAAATGAGAAACGAAAAACGTTAAATGCCGACAAGCGAGTACGGAGCATAAACGGTACAATGAGTTCGGCTGAACCGAACGGTATAGAGTACTTGGGTATAAAGTATCAGTATAAAAACTAGCTTTAGTCATACGCTATACGTAATACAAAATACATAATACTGCGAGAGGAACATCCGGCGTGCAGCATATTGTCGAGCATCTCATCCATAACCGCCGGTTTTGGCATCGAATCGAATTCAGCGAACTAAGCCAGCTGTATATCAGTATGTCGCTCAAGAGCCTGGCGCTTAGTCTGGTGGCTATCTTCATACCGGTTTATCTGTATGATTTGGGTTATTCCTTGATTGAGATAGCGCTGTTTTATACCGGCTATTTCATTTTCCGCGTGCCGATGACATTGCTGGCGGGCTGGCTGACCGTCCGGGCGGGGCCAAAGCACGTCTTAAGCTATAGCTACGCGGCTTTGCTGGTGTCGCTGGCGGCTTTTTTGAGCCTGCCGTTATACGGCTGGCCGCTAGGCGCGCTGGCTCTGCTCCAGGCGGTTTTCAACAGTTTCTTCTTTGTCGGCTACCACGTGGATTTTTCCAAAGTGGAAGACGACAAGCAAGCCGGCAAACAGCTGTCAAAAATGAATATATTGGTCCGGACGGCCGCGGCCGTCGGGCCGTTTATCGGCGGCGCGCTGGCGACGATTTACGGCGTTCATGTCAGCTTGGCCCTGGCCGTGGTACTGGTGATGACGGCCATATGGCCGCTGATGCGGACGGCCGAGACAACACCCAAGACCAAATCATTCGATTTTGCCAGTTTTAATCTGCGCCGGCAAAAACGCAATTTAACGGCGTTAATCGGCGAGTCGATTGCCCGCCAGTCAACGCTAGTGATTTGGCCGCTATGGCTTAGCGTGTTCGTTTTTACCGACGGCGTGTATGTAAAAATCGGTCTGGTGGCCTCGATTTCCATCCTAACATCCCTAGTGGCGGTGCGCTATTTCGGAGCGCTGATTGACCGAGCCAAAGCCAAACTGCTACTAGCGGGAGCGGCCAGCTTGGGAGCGGTTATCAATACCTTACGAATATTTGCCCAGAACATCGGCATGGTAGCGCTGGTTAATGTGAGCTTGGAACTGTCGGAATCGGCCCAAATATTGGTAGCTTCCAAAGGGATATACGGGGAGGCCGAGGCGGCTGATGACCGGGTGGGCTACATTACCGCGCTGGAGGTTTATTTAGCGCTGACTAGAGCGGTATTTTGGCTGATTTTACTTATCGGATTTACTTATTTGGACCCCAAGCTGGTATTTATATCGGCGTTTTGGCTGTCCGCTATCGGCAGTGCGCTAATGCCGCTGCAGAAGTTTAAGACGGTAGCCTGATGAACAAGCGGCGCTTACATCATTACTGGAAGAAAATCGAGTCCATAAAGACCTGGCATTTGGCGGTTCTGCTGGTTGTCTTGTTCTCTCTGAGTGTCTGGGCGCTGAGGAATAACAGCCAGAATCTGGAGCCCCACATACTAGACGTGGTGGCGGCGGATAAAGACGACGGCGAGATAGATAAAGCGCTAAGAGACTTGGGCAACTATGTGGCTAATCATATGAATACCACCCTTAACGAGCCCATCCAATTGGCCTACAGTTACGATAGGGCGGCCCAAACCGTAATCGACAAGGCCAAAGCCTCGGCCGACGGCGGTATTTACCGGCAGGCCCAAAAAGTCTGCGAAGACCCCAGCGTCTTGCTATCCGTTAGGGCGGCTTGCGTGCAGGATTACGTGTTGGAAAACGCCAGGCCCGGCCAGGAACCCCAAGCCTTGGAATTTCCCGATAAGGCTTTGTTTACCTACTCGTTTGCCTCCCCCGCTTGGTCTCCGGATTTGGCCGGTTGGCTGTTAGTGGCCATGTCGCTGGCGGGCGCGGCCATATTCGGCCGGGTAATGGCTGGCAAACTGGTGGCCCAAACTTTAAAACGCCGCCAATAAAAAAAACAGCCGGAAATTTCCGGCTGTTTTTTGGCTGTTGAAGCTTAAGGTTACTGGCTCTAGTTATCGCCGCCGTCGCCGCTCACAAAACTTTCTATGGCTTGGGTGACTTGGCCGTCGGTTTTGAGGTTCTCCCAGAAGACAACCTTGCTCCGCTGGACGAACATCTCGTCCTCCGGTCCGTGCAGTTCATTGCCGAGTTTGGCCAGGCTGATTTGCTGTTGAGGCGCGGCTTCTTCGCCCTTGGTTTCTTGGTCTGGCTGAATTTGCTGTTCAACCTGCAAGTAGTAAATGTTCGTCAAGCGGATGTATTCATCGTTGACATCGCTTAAGTGGCCAAAATAAACCTGGCCGTTATCCAAAAACACAGCCTGGAATTGGCTGTCCTTGACCAAACTTGACGAGCTAAACGATTTAAAAACATTAACAGCAAAAGCCGCCGTGACCGCGATTGAGGCCACGATTAATGATAAAACCAATAGCTTGCTGCCCAAGGTAGGGGCTCCGTCGAATAATTTAGCCGAAGGCCGCGGCGAGGCCGCGGAGCTGGCGGTTGGCGTGCTGGACGCGCTATCTGGCGCGGATTGTCTGGTGAATCTCTCCACTTTATTTCTCCTTATAAGACTGAGTGCTAGTTTAACGCATATGCTTTAAATACCGCAAGGGCTTGCCAGAGATTTTTAAATAATTTATTAGTAATCTGTTGACAAAAGTTTGACCTCAGAGGTATCGTAGAGGTACATAGAACTAAGTAAGGAGGTGACATGGCCTATACGCACACCAACTCAAAAGGGGTGACGTATCATCTGCATAGCAAATTGGTAACGCTCCGTGGTGGGAAAGAACAGCGCATTTATTACTTCGCCAAGGACGTACGTCCGAACGACGCGATAGATGACTTGCCAGCGGCTTATACCGTAGTTGAGAATCCGCGCAACGGTTTCTTGACCCTCAAGAAGAAATAAGCTAAGTAAACAGCAAAAAACGGAGCGAGTCCCTCACGTTTGGGGCTCGTTTCTTTTTGTTAGAATAAATCTAAATGGCAAAGACCAAGGAAATCGTGAGGGTCAAGAAATTGACCAAGTCATACAGCGGCAAAAAAGTTGTCGACAGCATTAGCTTTCAAGTAGAAAAGGGCGAGATATTCGGTATTTTAGGTCCCAATGGGGCCGGCAAGACCACCACGCTGGAAATGATTGAAGCCATGCGTCCGATAGACAGCGGCACGGCCGAAATTGACGGTTTGGATGTGCAAAAAGCCCCGATGGCTATTCGCCGGATTATCGGTGTTCAGCCTCAGTCTTCGGCTTTTCAAGATAAGACCAAGCTTACGGAACTCATAGAATTGTTCGCGGCGGCTTATGGCGAGCGGGTTGACCCAATGGAGTTTTTAAAAGAAGTCCAGCTGGGCGAGAAAGCCAACGACTACGCCGAGAATCTGTCCGGCGGCCAGCGCCAGCGCCTGAGCATAGCGGCAGCGCTGGTGCATCGGCCCAAGGTATTTTTTATGGACGAACCGACCACCGGATTGGACCCGCAAGCCCGCCGCAATCTGTGGGAACTGGTAGAACGTATCAGAAAAGAAGGGGTCACTATTATCATAACTACCCACTATATGGACGAGGCTGAGCTGTTATGCGACCGAGTAGCCATTATGGACAAGGGCAGGATAATAGCTCTTGACGCTCCGAAAAGATTAATTAAACAACTACTGGGCAAAGGCTTTAAGAAAAAACAAGAAGTCGAGCAAGCCAATTTGGAAGACGTCTTCATTGATTTGACCGGCAAGGCGCTGAGGGAGTAGCCGATGAACCAGCCAGGCTACACTATCTGGACCTTTGCCAAGCTTAATACCAAGCGGTTTTTCCGAGATAAGCTGGCGATTTTCTTCGTTATTATCTTCCCTCTGATTTTCTTATTCGTGTTCGGCGGCATTTTTGGCAGCAGCGGAGGCGGCTCGTTCAGCGTCGGTCTGGTTAATAATTCCGACAGCCAGTTCTCCGGTGAATTCGTTACTCGGCTGGAAGACGATGATTTCTTCGAAGTGACTAAATTTGATATGAGAGAGGATGCCAGCGACCAACTCCAGCGGGGCCAAATCGAAGCTTTGATTATCCTCCCCCAGGAATTTGGCGATCGCGCCCAAGGGAAGGATTATCCCAGCGGTCAAGCCCAAGTAGTCTATACCCAGAATAACGAACAAGCCGGCCAAACCTTGACGTCGGTGCTGATGGGTATATTCGAAGGTGTTAATGCCGAGTTCGTAGAGGTAGCCCGGCCGTTCACGGTGACGGCGGAGACCTCTAACGAACAAGGTTTGTCGTCGTTCGATTACACTTTTTCCGGACTGCTGGGCTTTTCCATCATCGGTCTGGGCATCTTCGGTCCGGTCAATGTCTTTCCGGAGCTTAAGAAACAGGGCATCCTACGCCGGTTTCATAGCACGCCGCTGACCGTATCCCAGTTTTTCGTGGCGAACGTTATATCGCAGATGGCGGCCGGCCTGGTGTCGGTAGCCGTCATGTTCGGCGTGGCGCTGACCATATTTGATCTTAGAATAGCCGGCAATATCCTGGAGCTGACGGTATTTATTCTGCTGGGTATTGCCATGATTTACGGCATCGGCCTGGCGATTGGCGGCTGGGCCAAGAACGAGCGCCAAGCCGCGCCGCTCAGCAATATCGTGGTGTTCCCCATGATGTTCCTGTCCGGGACGTTTTTCCCGCGGTTTTTGATGCCGGACTGGCTGCAGACGGTCTCTAGCTTCCTGCCGCTGACTCCGGTAATTGACGGTATCCGGCTGATTTTGACGGAGGGCCGGAGCTTGATTGACGTCGGTCCCCAGCTACTCCAGATGCTAGCCTGGACGGTGGTTATATATATCATTGCCTTCAGAGTTTTCCGCTGGGAGTAGACATTACTTGATATCTTAGAGCATAAGTGTTATAATCAGCTTATTATGCCATCAAAATCCGACCAACCCGAGATTCCCGGCCAGCAATCGCTTGAGCTCAAAGAGCAGATAGCGGACTTAAACGCCAAAGCCGGCGTCAGAATGGCCCTGGTTGAGAGTTTACTCAAGGATAACCAGTCATTCTTTTATGACAATCCGGTGACCGCCGACCATGACCGGACAAAAACCGAAGCCCAATTTGCCGCCGCTACCAGCGAGTTCGCCGCCAGCGCGACGGCCGGCAAAGCCGCTAATATCCGCCAGTCCACAGCGGAAAAAATCAAGACCAAGGCCAGCGTGCTAAGAGATTTTATAAATAAAGGCGAAGTTTACTTGGAGCGAGCCCGGAATGAGGCCGGCGGGCTGATGCCTTATTTCCAGGCCAATATTGTCGATGAGGACGGTACCGAAGAGATAGAACCCATCTGGCCGCTGGGTAAAAGCGACCAGCCCTTCTCAGTTTGGCAAATCCTGGAACGGGCGGCTGAGTCGTTTGGCCACCGCCGGTTGTCTGGCCGGGATGGTCTACCAAGCAATATCCTTAATCTTCGTCTGGAAACAGTTGATTTACAGTCGCCCAGCCAAGCAGACAACGAATTCCTGTATGAGTTGGCTTATTTGACGCTTAACAATGCCGAAAACCGGATAGCCTATTGGACCGGTCGGATAAAACATTTAGACACCCAACGCGGCCGGCGGCTAGGTTTTAACGTGGTTTCCGCCGCCGCCGACCCGGAAGATGCCGCCCGGGCGGACGACATAGATTATCGAACCCGTTAAGCCTGGCTAGTTAAGCCAAATCAAATTGAATAATTACCGAGCGGCTCTGGCTTTGGGAGTCTTTAAACCGGTACAATATTGCCATGACCGAGCTGTTCGAATATAAAACCTTAAATGCCAATATCAAGGCGGCGGGTGATTACCTGCTCAAACAGCTTAACGAATCGACCGGCAACATCTTGCTCTTACTATCCGGCGGATCGTCGCTCAACCCGGTCAGGGAAGCTTTTGCCCATTTGGATAAAGCGGTGCTAAAGCGAATCCATATAGCCCAAATAGACGCGCTAGTCGTTGGGGAAGACGACGAATTATCCAACTGGCGGCAAATCAAGGACGCGCTGGGGCAAGACTTAGCTAAAACCGGCCGCCAATTGGCGATTATCAGTTTGGGCGATGAACCGGAAGATATGGCCATCGCCTACGAGATGGAGCTGGAAGCATTGCTCAACATGGCGGATTACGTAATCGGCGTTTACGGCGTAGGCGACGACGGACGGGTAGCCGGGATGCTGCCGACCAGCCAGCCGGAAAACTTTACCCCGTTCTTGGACGGGCGTTTGGTCGTTAACTACGAAGCGGCCGATTATCAGCGGATTACCACTACCCATGAACTAATGGTCCGCCTGGACGAGGCGGTGGTCTTTGCCAGCGGACCCAACAAAGTCAAAATGGTGGAAAAGATTAACGCCGACCTGCCGCCTAATAAAAGCCCGGTCCAGCTGTTCAAAGACGTTGCCCGCACCACCATCTTCTTGGGCGAAGAACAATAAGATATCTTACAAAACAAGTTTGACCCGGATGATATAATAGGCGGTGTAACAAGCGAGGAGTATCGTATGGTTCATACCAAAATGCATGGAGTGATATCAAAAGATAGAAACGGACTTGCAATGATACTAATCGCTATCGGCTTCGCGGTGATGGCCACGATTGGCATGATTTTGCCGACGCAAGCTTCACACGGAACATTGCTCGATTCATTTACGCAAGCTGAGCTGGACACGGATTGGGAGGCCGACCGGCAGTTCCCATCAGACGGAGTAACCTCCGTCAGCGAATTTGGACGAGATGATGTTGCAAGGATAGGGATTGACAGCGAAGAAACCGCTGACGGTACTTTTCAACGCACAGAAGGCATCAAGACCGTAATTGCCGCCGGTGATAACTTTGGCGATGAAGTGCATGTGGATTTGTTTGTTGATCCTGACTGGCAAGACACAGCTGTCCGGGCTGGCTTCTGGGTTGTTGGTGATGATGGTGGGAATAGGGACCAATTCTTCGGAATCATCGAATTCGTGAATAACGAACCATGCCCTGAAGAGGATTGCTCAAACCAAAGCAACATTACCGACCACGAAGGTTTCCGTATATGGGACTCAACAATAGGTTGGACTCAAAATCTTGATACGGAGTTCGAATACGGCGAGTGGGTTACGTTAGGTATAGCCTTGGATGCTGACGCGGGTCTTTACACCTACTATATAAATGGCGAGGAAGTTGGTACTGCGGCAGGTGGTAATAGCTTCATCCGTGAGTTGTTCTTAAACAGCTACAACTACGGCGAAGATGACTTCCCAACCTTGAATGAAGACAGCTACGCCGCCCATTGGCACGTCGGACTTTTAGTTGCGACTAGCAAAGATGATTGTAAAAACGGCGGCTGGGAAACGTTCGGCTTCCGCAACCAAGGCCAGTGCATCCGTTTTGTGAACACCGGCCAGGACAGCCGTTAGTCAAAACAAACCAACTAAAAAGAGCCGGTCTTCCGGCTCTTTTTAGTTTATAGGTACTAATCTTGTATACTCTCATCTGTGGCCTAGGGGGGTGTAGCTCAGAGGTCAGAGCAGTCGACTCATAATCGATTGGTCGATGGTTCAATTCCATCCACCCCCACCATAAGTAATTTGTAGGCCTTCTGTCATCTAGTAGACGTTTGCGATATAATCAAACCGCTATAAAGCAAAAACAAAAATGAGCAAATCCTGGCGAAATCTATTCGAGCAGAACCAAATCGTCCAAGTATTCGGCGTGGTCATCGCCGTGTCTTTGATTTGGAACACGGTTAAAGTAGTACAAAAGAACTACGGTTTGCAGGCCCAGGTGGACAAATTATCCGACGAAATCTCGATTTTGGAGCTGCAAAACCAACAACTCCAGTATGATATCGGATACTTTAAGACCGACGAGTATCTAGAGCTGGCCGCCCGGGAGAAATTTAATAAACGGGCTGATGGAGAGCGGGTAATAGCCCTGCCCAAAGACGACCCGTCCGACCCTTTGCCGCCGGAAGAACAGGCCAAGCTGATACCTAAGCCTCAATATCAAGAGAATTTGGAACAGTGGCTGTACTTTCTGTTCGGCCGAGAGCCGAGCTAATCCCTTACTTTTAGAAAGTAAGTAAAATTTGCCCTTTCCGCAGGGCAGGCGGCTTCTTTTGTCTTGGCAAAAGAAGCAAAACCAGCTTGCCCACTCGCTGAACAGAAAGAAAGTCAGTCAAAAGGCACAACAGCCTGCGGAACTCGTCGCTGAACAGCTCCTTAAACAGTCCTCGGCTTTATGAGTTGTGTTTTTGACGCTTTCATCAGTCAGCTCGCGATGGCAATTGAAAAACATGCAAAAACTACGAATTCATTTCGAGTTTTCGCATACAAAACGAGGGGGGGGGGATACCTGAGTCCGCTGGCCAGCGGACGAAGCTAAGAGGGGGAGGTCCTCCTCCTCTTAAAACGTGAGTGAAAAACGCGTTTTAACCGATTTTTAGGATTTACCTTTTCTTACCGCTGGAAATCGCGATCTTTTTCGGCTGGGGCAGGGTCTTAAACGGTACCGTGACCTTTAGCACACCGCTATCCATAGCGGCCTTTATCCGGCCGGGGTCGGCGTGTTCTGGCAGACGGATAGAGCGGTAAAAACTGGCCGAACTTTCGCGCACAACATACTTCTTTTTCTTATCTTTCTCCTGCTCGTGCTTCTCGGCCTGGATGACCAGACGGCCTTTGTCTACTTGGACGCTGACGTCGTCCTCGGAGAAGTTAGGCAGATGGGCCTCTATAGTCAGTTGTTTGTCGTCCTCGGTGTAGACGTCGGTAGTCGACATATGGCCGCCGCGCACCGGCGCGAACCAATCGTCGCTCATGAACTGGCGCTGAAGAGCTCTAATCTCTTCAAAAGGATCGAATCTAACCAAATGTGCCATGTTATATTTCCTCCTTTCGAGTTATTAATTAGCGGTTAAAACCGCTAGCATACACATGATAAAAAATTGGCACTCGTTAGTCAAGAGTGCTAGAATTAAGGGTAATAGTGTTGACTTTATATCTATCTGTTGTTAATTTTAAACACGCTAATTTCCCTGTATTATTAATAGGGAAAAGAGCAATCCGTTTCTTACTCCCTGGGGTCCCCGTCAAATCCCAGCGAAGCGGATTTTATGGGGTAATGGCGCGGGGTAGAGCAGTGGCAGCTCGTCTGGCATCCTAATCGAGCGATAAGCGAGATTATATGATGAGCCCGAGTTGTCCAAGTTCTTAGTCAAAACATGGGATAACCCGGCGCGAAGCTATATAACCAGGAGGCCGACTGGTTATACTACAAGAGCAATAACGGTCAGCACATTACATCTATATCGCGGGGTAGAGCAGTGGCAGCTCGTCTGGCTCATAACCAGGAGGTCGCAGGTTCGAATCCTGCCCCCGCTACCAAGATAAGGAATCGACCGCGTGTCGGTTTTTTATCTTGGTGGGGCTAGGATTTGAACCTGGTTAGTTGCTTTAGCAACCAGGTTCGCAAGGAGTGAAGCGCGCAGGAATCTCAATTTCGAGCACTGGAGCGACGGAATAGCCCGCCAGTTGGCGGGCGTCATCCTGCCCTCCTAATGTCATGTAGCGAGTTCCGTGCAAGCCGAAGGCGCATCCTGCCCCCGCCCTACATTGACGTTCAATAATTTTTATGCTAATATAACAGCCGTTGTTTTAAATGGATCCGAGTTCGTAGCTAAAGTTACTCTGGCTTCATTCTGGCAATCAGAGTAATAACTATAAATAAGGATTCTTTTTTAATGTCTTATTCGTATCGCTCCCGCAGAGCGCCGGCTTCCGTCAGGCGCAATTCTCGCGGACGGACCGGCTCCAGCCATAATCGGCGGGGCCAAACGGCGCAGTATATCGATCCGTCCCGGTATATCCTATCGGCGGCCACCACCGCGAGCGAGGTTTACGCGCCAAAACATAAGTTTACGGACTTTGATATCAGCCCTAGGCTTAAGGCCAATTTAGAAGCCAAAGGCTACAAAACGCCTACGCCGATTCAAGATCAAACCATCCCGCCCGCGCTAAACGGCCGGGACATAATCGGTATTGCCAGCACCGGCACCGGCAAGACGGCGGCCTTTGCTCTGCCAATTTTGGAACGATTATCGGCCGGGCAGACTGGTGCCGCTTTAGTCGTGGTTCCAACCCGGGAACTGGCCCAGCAAATCGAGGAAGAGTTCCGGGCTTTGGCTCGCGGCAGTAATTTACGGAGCGCGGTAATAATTGGCGGCTCGAGTATGCGCAATCAACTGCGGGATTTGCGGTTTAACCCGCGCATAGTGATTGGTACGCCCGGACGCGTTAAAGACCACCTACAGCGGCGCACCCTAAGATTAAGCGGCTTTAATATGATTGTGCTGGACGAGGTGGACCGGATGTTGGATATGGGGTTTATCCACGACGTTAAGGCGATTTTAGCCCAAGCCAGCCCCCAGCGGCAATCATTCTTTTTCTCGGCTACCATGGATGAGCGGGTGCGCAGTCTTATCCATAATTTTACTAAGGACCCCTTTACCGTGCTGTTAAAGACCCGCTCGACCAGTGAGAGCGTGCATCAGGACGTAGTGCGCTACCAGGGCAATTCGGACAGAATGAATAAATTGCATGACATATTGCTCAAAGACGAGGTAGCCAAAGCCATCGTGTTTGATCAAACCCAGCGCGGCGTTCAGCGCCTTAGCAACGAACTGATTGCTCGCGGTTTTCCCGCTGACGCTATCCACGGCGGAAAATCACAAGGACAACGCCAGCGCGCGCTGGCGCGATTTAAGAAAAATGATATTCGCATACTGGTAGCTACCGATGTAGCCGCCCGGGGAATCGATGTGGTTGATATTACCCACGTCATTAATTTCTCAGTACCCAAAATTTACGACGACTATATCCACCGGGTTGGCCGGACGGGCCGGGCGGGTCAAATCGGCTACGCGCTGACATTTGTGGCCAATTAGGCAACGGGCCGACACCAGCTTATAATTAAAAAATTGGGGGTAATAGATGGCTACACTGCACAAAAGAGTTAATTTTTTTGAATCCGAGGAAGGTATTGAGGTTAAACACGCTCTGAAGCTAATGGAGACGGACAGCTCGTTCCATACCGAGCCGACTTACAGCGCCAACAGCGGGCTATACCCCGACAACCTGATTCCTTTTACGGACAAGCACATGAGCTATCTGAATTCTCACCCCAACGTCTACCCTCAGCATTATCTATCCAACCTGCGCTTAATAGCCCGGGTAAGATAAAACCTTAAAGAGTCTAATCCCGGTTTTTTCTTTTGATAGGCGCGCGGCGGTTATTGAGTAGCCACAGAGCCACCAGTTGGATTATAACCACCGAACCGACAATTACCCGGTTTAAGTGCAGAAGCCAGTCGCCCAGCTGGGTTGAGCTGATGGTATTTAAACTAGATTCCGGTAACTGCGGCAACACGAAAGCCGAAAAAATGACCCCAGTTATGGCTAGCGGCAGTAGGTGGAGGACAACCTTGCCTCGAGCTAGGGTTGCGCGCAGAAATATGGCCGTCAGTAGCAGAGGCATGACGAGCAAAGCCAGCTCGCCGTAGGCCGTGCTGGCTGACAGCGGAGCGCCCGCCGCCCCGGCCAGACTATCAATGTCACGGCCGAAGTAGCGGGCCAGCAGTTCGCCGGCCATCAGGCTAAAGAATAAATGCGAGGCACTGACCTTGAAAGCCAGACCCAGGAACAAGGGCAAACCGAGTATTAATCCGAGAATGATAGAACCTGTCACCCGGCGATAATACCATGAACTTTAGGCGTCGGGGTCTGTCAGTAATCAGGAGCTAAAATAACCGCCGATTTAACACCTGTATACTTAAGTAGTAAAGCTAAAAAGGTAGATACTGATGGCTGAATTACCCTGTCAAGCTAAAATTCCTTTCAAGACCAAAGACGAAGCCGCCGGTGCGGCGGTAACGGCCCAGCGCCGTTATGGCGGTGATAAACCTAAAATCTATAAGTGCCGGTACTGCGGACTGTGGCACCTAGCCAGCAATTATGATTCGTCATAATTGCTGAAACAGCCAATAAACAACCAAATGAAGCCGCCAACCAGGCAATATTCGAGCTTTCTTAATCGGATTCTTTAAAACAATAACCAATTAAATTCGAATTAATTTCGATTTAATTGGTACTTGATTGTAGGGGGTGATACCTGAGCCGAAGGCAAATAAGAAAAGGGAAGTCATCTCCCTCTTAATCCTCTAAAGCAGTTTAGCGGCGGCTACGCGGATGGCCTCGCTCCAGGTGGGAAAGGCGTGGATGGTGTCGGTAATAGCTGTGACGGGCAGGTGGTTTTGAATGGCCAAGGCCAGCTCGTGGATAATCTCGCCGGCGCGGGGGGCGACTATGGAAGCGCCGAGCAATATACCTTGAGGCGAGGCGATTATTTTGACGAAGCCGACATCACTGCCCGAAGTGTTAGCCCGGCCAATAATCGAGATGGGGGCAACGGCTACTTTGTACTTGTGCTTGCCAGCTTTCAACTCGTCCTCGTTATAGCCCACGGCCGCTACTTCCGGTTCGATGAACACCACGCGCGGTACGGCGTGATAGTCGGCCTTGACCATGCCGGATTTGCGAGCAAACATATTGTGAGCGGCAATTCGGCTTTGGTAAGACGCCACGTGGGTGAACATTAGGTTGCCGGTGACGTCGCCGGCGGCATAAATATTGGGATTGGAAGTTTGCAAGTAATCGTTGACTGAAACGCCGCGGCGGTCGTATTTGACTCCGGCATTTTCCAGGCCCAAGTCGGTGTTGGGGACTTTGCCGGTGGCGACCATAATTTCATCTACGGCGGCTTTGCGGGTTTGACCCCGGGTTTTAATATGGACGATTTTTTTACCGCCCTTTGGCTCGACTTTGACGGCCTGGCTGGCGATTTGGACGTCGACGTCCAGCATGTGCTCGAATACGGCTTGGACCAGCTCCCCGATTTCTTTGTCCTCGTGGGCCAGCAGGCGCGGCGCGAATTCAACCAACGTTACCTTAGCGCCAAAGGTGGCGAACAACTGGGTAAATTCACAACCAGTAGCCCCGCCGCCGATAATTAGGACTTTCTTGAGCGGTTTGGTCAAATCAATGGCGTCGCGGAAAGTGATGAAGCCGGTTTCTTCAAGGCCCTCGATGGGCGGCACGAATTGGCTGGTACCGGTGGCCACAATGAACTTGCGGGCGCTGTAACGCCGGCCATTGACGCTAATTTCGCGCGGCGAGATAAAATGGGCATGGCCGCGAATAACGGCGATGCCATCGGCGGCGTAGGCTTGCTCGCCCTCTTCCACACCGGTGTTTTTAACCGCTAAATCCTTCCACTTCTTGATAGCCGGATAACTGAAGTTAAGAGCCGATACCCGGATGCCGAAGTCCTTGGCCTTCTTGGCCACCCGGTAGAGTTTGGCGGCGTGGAGCAGGGCTTTGGTCGGCACACAGCCGAAGTTAGGGCACTCGCCGCCAACGGCGGTATCTTCGATAATAGCCACTTTATGACCTTGGCGGGCGGCAATATGGGCGCTAACCCCGCCGCCGGCTCCGGAGCCAATGGCGATTAAATCATAGTCATAGACGTGGTGTTTCCGGGGCATCTAACTCGCCTTCGCTTTGCCTCGGCGGGCATTTTCCATTTTCCATTTTCCATTTTCCATTTGATAACCTAAGCTCGTTAATTCATTGAGAAATGTAAATTGAGAAATGTGAATTATCATTGGTGCCACTCCCGATGATTGCGGTACATGTAGGCGGCACTTGAGTTATACGCGCCAAAGTGCTTGGCCGCCACCCGGCGGATGTCAGAAGCGGTTACTTCGTGTTTCTTGCCCAGCCAGTTATTGACATCTTCCACTACTTTGGCGGCTACCAGCTCGGCCTCGCCTTCGGTAGCTCTAACCGACAGACAAGCGGAATAAACGCTGGCGTAGAGCTTGCGCGAGTCGTAGGGTTCGGTGTGGCCCTTTCGCTTCACAATATGTTTATTCATGACAAAACCCCGTTTTGTCGTATTACGTATAAAGTATTAAGTATTAAGTACGGTGTTTTGGTTGTTGAGTTTTTCATACGTTATACCTTATACCTCATACTTAATACCATTTTGGCGCTAACCAAAATTAATCGTGCCGTTGGCGATTAATATTAGTATCCAGCCCAAAGCCGCCAGCAACAAACCCATGAACAAGCGCATAGTGCCTTTGCTCTCTTCTTTCCACTGGGCTACCGCGCTGATTTTGGAACCGCCAGCTACCATTAGCAAAATAACAATCAGCGGCGCCACGAATATGAAGTTATAAAGCACCATAAGCAAAAAGGCCATAAAGTTAAAATCAATTCTAAGGATGGTGATGATGGCTAAGTAAGGCGCTCCGGTACAGGGCAGTTCCACGGCCGCCACGAAAGCGCCCAGAAACATAACCCCGAAGATAGATTGCTTGCTCTTGGAATATTCATGGATTTTGTTGGCGAAATAAGTCGGAATTTGCAAAGAGAACCCCCGTCCGTACCAGAAGTAGTCTTTGATTTCCAAAATACCGGCCGCGACTACCAGCGCGCCGACCGCGATGGAGAGATATTCAGCCAGTACGATAGGGATGGCGCTGAAAAAATAAACCAATCCTAACCCAGCTACCAAATAAGTTATGAAGATAGCGCCGATATAGGCACTGCCCAGCACCAACAAACGCTTGGTCGAGCCGCCCCCGCCCAATACCACGGAAATCATGAGAATAAGCACGCCGATGGCGCAAGGGTTGATGGAATCGATAGCGGCCGAGCCGATGACTAGTCCGAGAGTAGGCAAATCTAACATAGGGCTTTTTTTAAGTTTCCTCTCCGGCAGGTTCTAATTGCCGCTGGTCAGGGCCGGATGACGTATAGTTGATTTGTTTGGCGTTACAAATAGCCTGCTCGTGCCGGGCCACACCAAACTGGCCGCAATGGTCGATGTCGCGCACGCCGTATTGTTGGCATAACTTATCCGTCTGGTCTTTTAAGACGTCGAATTCGAAGATAATACAGTCGCCCGGGGGCACGTTGGGACTACGGCTAATGGAATAACGCGCCGGGTCGGATAACTTGGCCTGGGCGTAAGTTTCATTGTCTTCATCGTATTGGTAAACAAATATCTGGACTTCGGCCGGCCGGCCGCCGCACTGCCCGCCATTTACAAACCGTCCAAAGCGGCCGCTGCCGGCGTAAATTATATGCTGGCCAACCAGGCTGGGAGCGGGGTCGGACGGTCCGTCGCCGTCGACTTCGTTTTCAAAAACGGAACCCTCGTCATTTAGCGGCACGACCAGTGAGCTGTCGGTAATTGCGCCGCCGATAACATGCCAGAACTTGCCCAAAGACGCGTCGATGTCCTCTTCCACCACCACGCCTTCCAAATGGACGCGGCGGTCGTTATGCTCGTGCAGAGTGGGACTGCCGATTTTATTGGATAAAAACTCGAAGGGGTCTTTGAGTTCAAGCTCGTTGCCGCAGGCCCAGATCTCAAAATCAGCGTGCCAATGAACCGGACCGCCGGAATCAGATTTGACGTTGAGATAAACGGTTGAGGCGCCTAAAAACAAGGTCGAGCCGGCCATGATGGCGGCCATGGCCACGAACAGAGGCAGTTTCAAACGGGGCAGGCGGTCTTTAAACGCGGCGGCCGCCACGGTCAACAAAATAAGGGCCAGGGCCGAGCCGGCGGTTATACGGCCGGACAAAGAAGCGATTTGTCCTTCCAGGTCGGAAGTGGGCTGGAACGCGCCGGCGATGTCGTCCACGGCTGATTGCGCGAATTGTGCTAACAGATTTTCAATCAGGCCCACAGGTTTCTTTCTTTAGTATTACCGTTCAATGTATCATATACTAAACATAAGCGTCAAAACAGAGGAAAAACGGTGGGAAAGACCGATTATTATCGACAAGCTATGCCGGAGGTTGCCGACGAGCTCAAGGTGGATACGAATCACGGGCTTGAACCCAATGAAATTGCATCCAGATTAAGCCATTACGGCCGCAACGAACTGGCCGCGGGCAAGAAAATTAATCCGTTCAAGTTATTTATCAGCCAGTTTAACGATGTGTTAATAATGGTCCTGCTGGTTGCAGCCGGCGTGTCGTTCGGATTGAGTTTTGTCGAGGAACACGGCAGTGCCACCGAATCGCTGTTGATTGTGAGCATCGTTATCGCCATAGCCGTGGTAGGTTTCTTAAACGAGTACAAGGCTGAAAAAACCGTCGAGGCGCTAAGAAAGCTGGTCGGCCATAAGGCCAAGGTCCGCCGGAGCGGACAGGTGGTAGAAATCCCGTCCGAGGAGCTAGTGCCAGGCGATGTCGTCTTGCTGGAGGAGGGTGTGAAAGTGCCGGCCGACATCCGTTTGTTTCAAGTCAGGAATCTCAAAGCCAACGAAGCCAGCTTGACCGGAGAATCAGTCCCGGTAGATAAAAATACCTTCGCGGTAAATGGCGCGGCGGCCCTGGGCGACCAAAAGAATATGGTGTTCTCCGGTACTATCATTGCTTCCGGAACGGCCGAAGGCATAGCCGTAGGCACCGGCCAATCCACCGAGATTGGCAGGATTGCCGGTTTGGTCAGCGAGGTAGAAGACGAACTGACGCCGATGCAAAAAAAATTGGACGGTTTGGGCCGGCGTATCGGCGCTATCGTGCTGGCCATTAGCATACTCGTGTTCGTGGTCATTTTCTGGTTAGACCGGGATTTGATGGACGCCGGTTTGCTCCAACGCTTGGTGCTGGCTTTTACGGCGGCGGTGGCCCTGGCAGTGGCGGCCATACCGGAAGGTCTGGCTTTCGTAGTCCGGATTTCATTGGCTTTTGGCGCTAGGCGGATGGCGGCCCGCCACGCCTTGGTCAGAAAACTCAGCGCGGTCGAGGCTCTGGGCAGTACGGATGTGATTTGCTCGGATAAAACCGGCACCCTGACTCGAGGCGAGATGACGGTCCGGGCGATTTGGTTCGATAGAAGAACTTTCGGCGTGGACGGCTCCGGTTACGAAACGGCTGGCCGGTTCAGCCAAAATTCCCAGACAGTAGACGCCAAAAGCTTAGTGCCGGTACTGAGGCTAGGTGCTCTTAACAATAACGCCCAGCTTAAAGACGGCGGGGTAATGGGCGACCCGACGGAAGGTTCATTAATTGTCTCGGCCGCCAAGGCCGGACTGGTCCAAGCCGAACAAAACTCCAAATATCCGCGGGTAGACGAAATACCATTCAGCAGTTCGCGCAAGATGATGACCACTATCCATAAGACCAAGAGAGGCTACCTGGTGGCCGTGAAGGGCGCGCCGGACGTGCTTTTAAAAAATTGCTCTAAAATATATCTTGGAGGTAAAATCCGCCAGCTTACCCGGACTCATAAGGAGGAGATATTGGCCGCTAATAGCGACATGGCCAAACAAGCCCTGCGGATTTTAGGCTTCGCCTATAAAGAACAAACCGCCAAACCATCCGGCGCGTCCGCCGAGTCCAAATTAGTGTTCGTGGGTCTGCAAGGCATGATGGATCCGCCCCGGACGGAAGTTAAGAATGTCATGCACCGGGTGCACGCGGAAGCCGGCATGCGGGTCATAATGATTACCGGCGATTACATTGATACCGCCCAGGCCGTGGCCGAGGAAATCGGCATAAACGGCGAGGCTATTTCCGGCGTCGAGCTGGACGAACTAAGCCAGGCGGAATTTGAAAAACGGGTAGAGAAAATCGCGGTTTACGCCCGGGTCAATCCCGAGCACAAAATCCGAATCGTCCAGGCGCTTAAGAAACACGGCCACCAGGTAGCTATGACCGGCGACGGAGTCAACGACGCGCCGGCTATCAAAGCGGCCGACATCGGCATCGCCATGGGTATTACCGGCACCGACGCCACCAAGGAAGCCGCCGATTTGATTTTATTGGACGACCAGTTTTTGACCATTATCAACGCTATCGAAGAAGGCCGGGGCATATTCGACAACGTGCGCAAGTTCGTAAACTACCTGCTTAGTGCCAACATCGCCGAAGTGCTGACCATCCTGGGCGGCGTGGTGCTCCTGGGCCACTTGGCTTTAACGGCCGCCCAGCTGTTGTTCATCAACATCGTAACGGACGGCTTGCCGGCTATTGCCCTGGGTTCCGACCCGGCGGAAAAGGGCATTATGAGTTTTAAGCCCCACCGTTTCCAAGAGGCGATTATTACCCGCCGGGTTTGGGCGGAAATGCTGATTTTTGGCGGACTGATGTCAATCGTGCTACTGGCTCATTTCTGGTGGATTGGCGGACACCAGCACGAACTGCCGAGGGGCACGGCGGTGGCTTTCACGGCCATGGTGGTTTACGAAATGGTCCGCCTGATTGGTATCCGTTCGGATTATAAGATTAGATGGTGGTCTAATCCTTGGTTAAGCGCGGCTATCTTAGCCTCGTTTGCCCTGCAAATTCTGGTGCTGTACTTCTCGCCCCTATCAGAAATTTTCCAAGTGGCACCCATCCGCGGTATCGATTGGGCTATTATCGGTCTGGGCTCGCTGTTTTTGCTGGTAGTCATGAAACTGATATCGCCGCTGTTGGACAGATTATTCACTGAGACCAGTCCCCAATACGAGGCCAACCACTATGAACGGGCCTAGAGCATGGTGCTCTTAGCGCATTGCTTTAGGCAAAAGCTACGGTGCTCACTCGACGTACCATAACGTACGGCTCATTCTGCGCCTGGCTTTTTTCTTGCACCGTATCTAAGTATCATGTTTTAGGCGGACGTACCATTGACAAAGTAGCAATATAATGCTAATGTTTAACAGTCAATACCAGCAAAAACAAAAAACTCAGGAGAAATCTCATGCCCATCGGTCTAGGCAGTCTCAAAAAGAAGACTGAACCCAAGGACAAGAAGTCCGACAAGCCAAACTCGTCTAAAGACGAAGCCGCTGCGGTTTTGAAACAGATGCAAGAAAAGGCTGACACGGACGCTTGTCCGTTTTGTTAAAACTAAGGAGAGGGCGACTCCCTCTCCTTAGTTCGCTTTCAGCGAAGTATCCTCTCCCCAAGTGGTATTTAAAAACTCGGAATGAATCCGAGTTTTTAAATTGTTAGTATCCACTTGGAGCGCAGGAACTTAAGCGTTATAGTAAGTATTAATGGAAGATACCGAATCGACTAATCCGCTGCCCCCGGTTGAACTTGCCGAGGAACCAGACGCCGGGCCGCCAGTTAAAAAACCATTTAACAAGCCGGTAAAACCGGGCAAGAAAGCTTTGATAGCCTGGATATTGGCCGGTCTGATGACAGCTGCGGCCGGAACTTTCGCCTGGCTGTATTTTAATAAAGACTCGGCCCCGCCGGCGGCGGAAGAACCCGCTCCGACCTCCAGCCAAACCGATAATATCCCAGCCGAGGAAGAAGTCCAAAGGGCCGTTTATCAAGCCACTGTGGGCAAATTCAAGCTCGATTTGCCGCTGACCTACGCGGTAGTCGAAAAGCTGGACAGCGGTTTTGAAGGCGGTCCGGCTACCAGCGTGGAAATCGGTCTGGTTGATTCCGATACCCCCGGCGTAGTCACCACTAATCCCGCGCAGGCCTTTACCATTTTTGCCCGGCCGGAAGACGGCGCTACGCTGGCCAGCAATACCCGGACGGCGGCGCTGGATGACAACGAGCTGGCCGAACGTCAGGCCGACACGACCTTTGCCGAGACGCCGGCCCGGGTTTATCAGGCCAGCGGATTATTTACTACCCGGCATATCGTGCTAGTCAAATCCGGCGTGGTTTACGAAATCACTTTGCTTCATGATAACGCTCCGCAAACGGCTATATTCGAGGCCGTCAAAGCCGGCTGGAGTTTCGTCGAATAAATCCTGGGATTAATAAATCTGAAAAAAAGTCTTGGTAGCGGCGACTGGATTTGAACCAGTGACCTCAGGCTTATGAGTCCTGCGCTCTAACCAACTGAGCTACGCCGCCCCGTGCACGGACACTATAACAGACATCAACTACTGACGCACTTGGTTTCAACCGGGGGTATTCTTGCTAGTCTGCTATTGCAGTTTCTTGAACAAAGTGCCGGTCAGGATAAGGGTAAGAACTCCGGTGCCAAGCAACAACCAAGGACTGTCGGCCAAGGCGGTAGAATCGATTAGCCGCTCAAATCCGTAAAACGTGGCGACCAAGCCGAAGGCGCCGAGCAAAGTAAAAACCAGCGGGAAGCGGGTAAACACCGCTTGGCGGCGCTCATCAATTTTGTGAGACAACTGTTTTTCTTTGGCTATGAACTGGCGTTCTTTATCAATCAAACGCTGTTCTTTTTCCCGCAAACTGACTTTGGGCGATTGGTTAGGCATAATCTGATTATATATCGATTAGGCCGGTCTCTGGGATAATAAACCCATGGACGGCGCATATAAAGGATTACAAGCCAGTCTAAAGCCTGGCAAGTATGTTTTAGCCGTGTCCGGCGGGGTGGACTCGGTGGTCCTGTTGGACTTGCTGGCCGAGCAAAAAAAAGTCGAGCTGGTAGTAGCCCATTTTGACCACGGTATCCGGCCGGACTCGATTGACGATAGGAAGTTCGTCGGACAGCTGGCTGAAAGATACGGCTGGCCGTTTGAGTATGGCAACGGACAGCTTGGTCCGAACGCGTCCGAGGCTACGGCCCGGCAGGCCCGCTATAAGTTTTTAAACGACATCAAAGCCAAACATTCAGCCGAGGCTATAATTACCGCCCACCACCAGGACGACGTGATTGAGACGGCCATCATCAATTTGATCCGGGGAACTTACCGCAAAGGGCTGAGCTCGCTCAAATCGACTGGTATTATTTTGCGGCCGCTGGCTGACGTGCCGCGATCGGCTATCGAGGCTTACGCCCGTCAGAGCGGGCTAGAGTGGCGGGACGATCCGACCAACGCTGATACCAGGTATTTGAGGAACTACGTGCGTCTTAAGCTGATTCCCCAGCTAAACCGGCGCGACGGGGAGTGGCGCCAGCGGCTGCTCAACAAAATCAACCGGAGCCGGGATATCAATCTTGCCATCGACGACGCCATTGAACACTTGGTGGAAGACAAATTGGAGGTTGAGCCGGACAAAATTACCATCCCCCGGAGCTGGCTGATTATGCTGCCGAACCCAATCGGCCAGGAAGTCTTAAACTACGCTTTCGCGCGGCTTGACCGGCCGCTTAACCTTAATCATCAGCTCATTAAAAGTAGTTTGTTGTTTGCCAAGACGGCCCGGGCCGGCAAGCGCAAGCCGCTGAGCACCCAGGTTGAAATGACCATAAAGGACCAATCAGTCTTGATTTACGCTAAGCCGGCTGTCTAACAAAACCAGCCGATTTTAAGTATAATTGTCAAGTCATGGAAGGAAATAAACTCCCCGCCGGACGGCGTCCGCCGCCCAAAAGAATGCGCAATTTTGGTTTTCTGGCGTTAATCGCGGTGTTCGCGCTGGCCGTCATAGCCCTCGGCGCGCCGGCTCAAAAATTGGAGGAGATTCCCTTTACCGAGGTCGTCAGCAAAGTCGAAGGCGGAGAAATCGAATTAATCGTATTAAAAGGCGACGAGCTGACGATTACGCCCAACGGTTCAGAAGGGCCCGAGTTCAAGTCGCTCAAAGAAAGCGGCACCAGCCTGAACGAGCAAGGACTGGACACGACTAAAACTGCCGTCACCATAGAATCGCCGTCCGATACCAGCACGTTTGTTTTCCAACTGCTGATTTCTTTCTTGCCGGTACTGATAATTGTCGGCGCCTTGCTATTCATGATGCGCCAGGCTCAAGGCCAAGGCAACCAGGCGTTATCGTTCGGAAAAAGCCGGGCCCGGATTTTTGGCGGCAATGAAAAAGAAAAAATCGATTTTAACGATATTGCCGGAAACATGGAGGCCAAAGAGGACTTGCAAGAAGTCGTCCAATTCTTGAAATATCCCAAGAAATTCCGCGACGTCGGCGCCAAAATACCTAAAGGCGTGCTGTTGGTCGGCCCGCCCGGTACGGGCAAGACCATGCTGGCCAGAGCCGTGGCCGGCGAAGCCAACGTGCCGTTCTTTAGCATTTCCGGCTCGGAGTTCGTGGAGATGTTCGTGGGTGTCGGCGCCAGCCGGGTACGAGACTTATTCTCCAAGGCCAAGAAGAATGCGCCTTGTATCGTATTTATAGATGAGATTGACGCTGTCGGCCGCCGCCGCGGTTCCGGTATGGGCGGCGGACACGATGAGCGCGAGCAAACTTTAAATCAGATACTGGTAGAGATGGACGGTTTTGAGACCGGCACGAATGTAATAGTTCTGGCCGCTACCAATCGTTCGGACGTGCTGGACCCGGCTCTGCTGAGGCCGGGACGGTTTGACAGACGGGTTAATATCGACTTGCCCGACCGTCAGGACCGTCAGGCCATACTGGAAGTTCATTTCAAAAACAAACCGGTAGAAAAGTCCGTCGATTTGAACTCGCTGGCGGCTAAAACCGCCGGCAGCAGCGGCGCGGATTTGGCCAACATGGCCAATGAAGCGGCCATAGTGGCGGCCAGAAATGACCGCAAGACCATTACTAACCAAGACGTGGTCGAAGCTTTTGAAAAAGTCGCCATCGGACCGGAGCGTAAGAACAAATTAATGACCGAGAAAGAAAAGGAGCTAACCGCTTATCACGAGGCCGGACACGCCATCGTGGGGCATGTGTTGCCCGATAGCGACTTGGTGCATAAGGTTACCATCATACCGCGCGGAGGCACCGGCGGTGTGACTTGGTTTATTCCGCCGGAAGACAAGAGCTATCATTCGATTGTCGAATACAAAGACGTACTGGCCCGGATGCTGGGCGGCCGCATAGCCGAAAAAATAGTTTACGGCTCGGACCATGTGACTACCGGTGCCGGCAATGATTTGCAAAAAGCCACTGAACTGGCCCGGGAGATGGTAATGGAGCAAGGCATGGGCGACAAGCTGCGGGACCAGGTATTCCATGATTCATCCGGTGGTCTGATGTTTGATAAGATGGTCCACGACCGGCCGTACTCGGACGATACCGCCAAAGCCATAGACGACGAAGTCGAACAACTTATACAGGAAGCCGCCAAGCGGGCGGAAGTGGTGCTCAAAGCCAACACCGAGCCTTTGAAAATATTGAAGAAACATCTCCTGGAAAAGGAAAGCTTGGAAGCCGATGAGGTCATCTCACTGCTCAAAGGCACCCGATTGCCTGAAGCCGCCAAGCTTTATTAATAAAATTATATAACTGTTTTCTTTTAGTTATATAACTTTTTTATATGCGGGTTTGACTGGGCTAGCCAGGCCGGTATCATAGCCTTGATGCCGGTTTTTTCCATAACCAACAAAACTATAAACCCGCGGCAATTAAGAAAAGCCTTAAGTTATATCGATAATTATTGGGATGAACTTAAAATCAGCGCCAGCCGCGACCAGCAAACCTTGATTGGTTTGCCGAACCCGTACATCGTACCGTCATCGGAAGCCCGCCAGGGCTTCGTTTACCGGGAAATGTATTATTGGGACAATTATTTCATCGTCGAGGCTTTGCTGGCCAGCGGCCAGCGGGAGTTAGCCCGCGGCATAGTCGATAACATGCTGGCCATGATTGAAAAGTTCGGCCTAGTACCTAACGCTAATCGCTACTATATGCTGTCCCGTTCCCAACCGCCGTTACTTACCAGCATGATTTTAGCGGTCTATGCCCACGCCGGGGACAAGCGATGGTTCAAACGGGCCATGACCCTGGCCAAGCAGGAATACCACATGGTCTGGATGGGCAATCAACAGCCCCATAACCGCCAAGCCTACAAAGGCTTGAGCCGCTACTACGATATCAACGTTCTGCATGAACTGGCCGAAGCTGAAAGCGGCTGGGACTACAGCCCGCGGTTCGATAATCGTTGCTTGGACTGGCTGCCGGTCGACTTAAACAGCTATCTGTATAAATACGAGATGGATTTTTCCGGAGCGGGTTTATTGCCGGGGGCCGACCAAGATGATTCCTGGGCGGATTTAGCTAATACCCGGGCCAAGCGGATGCGCCGGCTGTTATGGGATAAGAAGAGCGGGTTATTCTTAGACTACGACTACACCAATCGCCGCCGGGCTCAAACCAGCTCGCTAGCCAGTTATATGCCGCTATTCTCCGGGCTGGCCCAGCCCCAGGAAGCCGAGTCCGCCCGGCAAGCTCTTAAGCGGTTTGAGACCAAATGGGGTCTGTCCGCCACCAGCTTGGACGGCGGCATGCACGTCGGCCAGCAGTGGGCCTTGCCCAACGGCTGGGCGCCTCTGCATTATCTGGTTATCAAGGGTCTTCAGCGTTATAGCTACGATGACGACGCGCGGCGGATTGCCGAGAAATGGCTGAAGCTGAATTTGAAAACTTTCATAAAGACCGGGCGGTTTTATGAAAAATACAACGTGGTCAAAGGCAATCATAGGGCCGTGCCTGGAGTTTATCCGGCTCAAGTCGGCTTTGGCTGGACTAACGCCGTGTTCATGGTGCTGGCCAAAGAACTTTATAGCTAGCTAATTGGCGGCTGGCTCCCGTATACTTGTACCTTAGATAATATGCAGCCAAAAAACTCCGTTCAACGCTTGCTTTATAGGGCCAATTCGCGGTTTACATTGAGCCGGGCGGCTTGGTTATTGGCGGGTACTACTTTGATTTCCAGCGTGCTCGGGTTGCTCCGTGAACGCCTGCTGTTAACTAACTTTGGCATCGGGGTAGAAGTCGACGCGTACAAAGTAGCCTTCACCGTGCCGGATTTTATGTTCATGCTGTTGGTATCCGGCGCGTTGAGCGTGACTTTCATCCCGGTCTTTACCAAGCGAATAGCTAAGAACAATTGGGAATCGGCTTGGCAACTGTCTAACAGCTTGCTCAATTTGTTGGCCATCATTACCGGATTAACCAGCTTTGTCATCATCCTGGCGGCCGATTGGCTGGTACGCTACGTGGTAGCTCCGGGTCTGGATCCCGCTACCCAGGAGCTAGCCGTAGATATGATGCGGATAATCGCCCTAAATCCGCTGTTGTTTGCCGTTTCCAGCGTTCTGACCAGTGTCCAGCAGGCCGTGGGACGGTTTTTCTTCTACGCTTTGGCGCCGTCCCTCTATAACATCGGAATCATTTTTGGCATAGTGGTACTGGCTCCGACTTTCGGCATCATCGGGGTTGCCTTGGGAGTGCTGGCCGGTTCAATCATCCAACTACTAGTAAGTATCCTGGGCATGGTCGGCCTGGGCTTCAAATACCAGCCCGTCATCAACTGGCGCAACCGCGGTTTTAGAAAAGTCTTGACGCTTCTGCCTCCCCGTTCGCTGGACCAAGGTATCGATTACGTCAATATTTTGGTAGAGACGAACTTAGCCTCCCGGTTAAAGGAAGGCGCCATTACGGCTTATCAAACAGCTTTTACCCTGCATATGGTGCCGATTTCGCTTATCGGGGTGGCGATTTCCACGGCGGCTTTTCCGAGTTTGAGCGAACGCCTCGGTCAAAACCGGCCGGATTTGTTTAAAAAAGAACTGGCGATGGTACTAAGGGTTATTACTTGGCTGGTACTGCCGGCCGCCGTCATAGCTTATTTTGGCCGGGGCTATCTGGTTCGTTTGCTGGTAGCCGACGGTAATCCGACTATCGCCTCATTGGTAGGTATTTTGGCGGTAGCCATTATCTTTAGGAGCCTATTCCATTTATTAAGCCGGAGTTTTTACGCCCAGCAAGACACTAGAACCCCGCTGTACATATCCATCGTGGCCATTGGGCTTAATATCGCGCTGGCCATACGGCTGGCCGCCCCGGACGCGTACGGGATTTTCGGTTTGGCCCTGGCCCAGTCGATTACCACGGCGTTCGAGGTTTTCGTGCTGATTGCCGTGCTGATGAAGAGATACAAGGGTTTGATTACGGCGGAGTTTATGGACGGGCTGGTGCGAATGGTGTCGGCCAACGGTTTAACCGGTTTGGTGACGTACGTCATGATTGCGTATGTTTTACCGCTCAGGGCCAGCGACGCCGGTTTCTTCGCGCTGGGACCAAAGTTCGGTTTCATTATTCTGGTCTCAGTAGTCTTTTACGTGGCAATCAGCCATATTTTCGGCTTGAAAGAAGCCCAGCCGATAGTGGCTAAAACTAAACAGCTTATCTTCCGGCCGGTCCGTGGCCGCCTCTGATACACTGGGTGGGAATTCATGAAGCAGGCTCAAATGAGAAATTTCTGCATTATCGTCCATATTGAGCGCTACGCTGTCGCTTCGCTTTTGAGCGGGGGATACCCCCGCTCAACCGCCGCTTTTGGAATAAATCCAAATTTGCCTATTGCAAACCGCGGCTTGCTCACCCCCGAAACTCAAGGACAAAACAAATGAAACAGAATCAAATTAGGAACTTTTGTAACGCTAGCGCTTATGAGGAAACCCAGGTTTCCTCATCGGGCCTTGAAAAGCGCGGTTTTCATTTGCCTGGTGGCAAAACGGCCCTGCTCCTTCCTAACAAGCCGCGGCTTTATTTATGAAGCAAGACCAAATAAGAAATTTTTGTATTATCGCCCATATTGACCACGGCAAGAGCACTTTGGCTGACAGGCTGTTAGAAGCCACCGGCACGCTGGATAAGCGGCACATGAAGGAGCAAGTGTTGGACCGCATGGATTTGGAGCGGGAAAAGGGCATCACCATCAAACTCCAGCCGGTGCGGATGGAGCACAAGGGCTATGAGCTGAATCTGATTGATACGCCGGGACACGTAGACTTCGGCTACGAGGTTTCCCGCAGTTTAGCGGCTTGCGAAGGCGCCTTGCTGGTAGTTGACGCCACCCAAGGTATCCAAGCCCAGACGCTAGCCAACGTTTACCTGGCTTTAGGCGGCGACTTAAAAATACTGCCGGTTATAAATAAAATTGATTTGCCGGCGGCTGATACCGAGCGGGTCCAAGCCGAACTTATGGCTCTGCTAGATTGTTCCGAATCTGATATAACTCAAGTTTCGGCCAAGACCGGCCAAGGGGTAGATACCGTGCTGGATGACATAATCGCCAGAGTGCCGCCGCCCAGCGGCCACCCGGACAGCCCGGCCCGGGCGCTGATTTTTGACTCTCAATACGACGAGTATCGCGGGGTTATCCTTTACGTGCGGCTGGTAGACGGCGGCTTGTCTAAAAACGATGCCATTGCCATAATGGCCACGGCCACGCGCGGCATTGCCTTGGAAGTCGGGACATTGTCTCCGGATTTTGCTCCCCGCCAACAACTGGATTGCGGTGAAATCGGCTACGTCGTTACTAATTTACGGGATGTCAGCGAGGCTCGAGTGGGCGACACGTTGACCTTGGCCAATCGACCGGCCAAATCGGCGCTGGCTGGCTACCGCGAAGTCAAACCTTTTGTTTACGCCGGGTTGTTCCCCGCCTCCAGCGACGATTACCCGGCGCTCAAGGAAGCTTTGGCCAAACTGGCCTTAAGCGATTCGGCGCTCAAATTCGAGCCGGAGAATTCCACGGTACTGGGATTTGGTTTTAGGGCGGGGTTTTTAGGCCTGCTCCACATGGAAATCGTCCAGGCCAGATTGGAGCGCGAGTACGGACTGGAGCTGATTATCACCAACCCGTCGTCGGATTATCAAATCCGTCTGACCTCCGGCGCGGTTATCACCGTAAAAAACATAGCCGATTTGCCGGACCCCAGCCAAATCGCCGCTATCAGCGAACCTTGGATAGAGGGCGAGATTGTCAGCCAAACAGACCAAATCGGGGCGGTCATCCAATTGGTAGCCGGTGCCCGGGGCCAACACAAACAGGTGGATTATGTCGACGACCAGCTGGCTATCGTCAAGTTCGAAGCGCCGCTGGCCAACGTGCTGACCAATTTTTTTGACAACCTAAAAAGCGCTACCAGCGGCTACGGCTCGTTCAGTTACGAACTGGCTGGTTACCGGCCCGGCGATTTGGTCCGGCTGGATATATTAGTAGCCGGAGAACGGGTGGAGGCCTTGAGCGTTATGGCTCACCGCCAGACTGCCGGCAAACTGGGACAGGATATGGTTAGAAAACTCAAAGCCATCATTCCCCGCCAGATGTTCGAAGTCAGCCTGCAGGCGGCTATCGGCGGCAAAATCGTAGCCCGCGAAGATATATCGCCGCTTAAGAAAAATGTTACCGGCCACTTGTATGGCGGCGACGTCTCGCGCAAAAAGAAACTTTGGGCCAAACAACAAAGAGGCAAGGCCCGGATGAAGAAATTCGGCCGAGTCGACATACCGGCGGAAACGTTCCTGGTGATGCTAAAGAAAGATTAATCGGGCTAGAGGTGGTATATTTTAAGTATGCCAATTTCCGCCGAGCTTGAAGCCGTCATCAAATCTTATCAGCCGACAGAGGATGGAAAAAAATTAGCGGCCGAGTCCCGGCTGCTGCTCATTGCCGGAGCGGCCGGTTCTGGCAAGGATTCCATAATCAAAGAACTGCTTCAAACCGGCGACTACGAATTTATGGTATCGCATACCACCCGTCCGGCCAGACCGGATGAGACTAACGGCCAAGATTATTACTTTATTGATTGGCCGACCGCTGAGAGCATGGTCAAGGCCAAGCGGTTCTTAGAGGTAGGGCTGGTTTATGACGACCATTTGTTCGGCACCAGTTTAGCCGAGCTAAGACGTATAAAAAATAGCGGTAAAATCGCGGTCACGGATATAGACGTAGACGGCGCCCAGGCTTATTACGACCTTAATCCCAGAGTCAAAGCGGTGTTTATCCTGCCCCCGAGCTATGAGGAGTGGATCCGCCGCCTGGCCGAGCGGGACGGCAACAAAGACCAAGCCGCCATCAGACGCCGTCTGAGCGATGCTCACGCCTGGTTGGAACAAGCGTTAAAAGCCGGATACTTTAGGTTTGTCATACATACCGATTTGAACCAAGCCGTGGCCGACGTCAAAGCCTACGCCGAAAATGACGCCGTCTTGCCGGGCGGCGCCGATGATACGCGTCTGGAACACGCCTGGCACGTGCTGGGCGAGCTCAAACGCCAATTAAATTCTTAATCCTCGGGTGCAATCTTCATCGGACCAGAACCTGGTTGTCAAAGCCCGCGGTTATCAAATGCCCCAGCCAGCCGTTAAACTGCTGGAGTCAGCTAAGCCGCTGATACTTTGCGGTGTGACCGCCGCCGGCAAAGACGCCACCAGCCAATATCTGTCCGAGCGCAGCAATTTTGAGCGAGTGGTGACGCATACTACCCGCCGTCCCCGTCCGGGCGAAGTAACCGGCCGGGATTATTGGTTCGTGGGCGAATCAGACATGGAGGCGCTGATTGAACAGGCGGCTTTTATCGAGGTCCAGGTTTTAAACGGCGACAGGGTGTATGGCACCAGCTTGGCCGCTTTGGAGCTGGCAGCCAGCCGCGGCCAGAAGCCGCTGATGATAATTGATATCCACGGGGCGGCTAAAATAGCCAAAGTTTTGCCGCAAATCCAGCCGCTGTTTATGATTCCACCCAGTTCCGACGTATGGATGCAGCGTTTGGGCGGCCGGGCCAATATGAGTGACGGCGAACATGACCGGCGTTTGCACAGTGCCCGCGAGGAGTTGGAATTCGTGTTGGACAATCCGGCCTTCGTACTGATTATCAACCAAGACCTTGAGCAATCAGCCAGGGAAATCATCCGAGGCGCGCCGACCGACAGGGGTACTCAAGCCGAGCGGCGAGACTTAGCTAAAGAACTGTTGGAATATACCCTATCGAGCAATATCTAGCGCTGGCGCTATAAGAGGAGGATGACTTCCCTCTCACTATAAGTGTCAATGAAATTGCCAGTGAATTGTCGATTTCATTGATTGCTTAGTCAAAAATAACTTTAACGGCATATGGATCTGACCCTTGTGCTTGAGTGTAGCGCTAGGAAGTAGCGAGGAGCGAGTAAGGCGTACAAATAGGTACGGTGAGCGAGCGAGTAGTATTACTGACACCGCGCTGCGCCAAGAGCTTTGGCGGAGTTATCAGCCGTGCTGATAAGCAGGGCAAAGCGGCACAAGGGTCAGGCTGGCACTCTTGACTATAGAGTGCCAGATTGGCTATAATAGGGTCCGTTAGCACTTAATATAAGCGAGTGATAGCTTGTGACTGAACGACAGGCCGCTGTTTTGTCGGCCATTATCGAACAATATGCCGAAATCGCCGCGCCGGTAGGGTCGGTGACACTGGCTAAATTGTTCAACGTATCTTCGGCTACCATCCGCTCGGAAATGTCTAAACTGGAAGCTATGGGCTATATTGCCCACCCCCATACCAGCGCCGGCCGGATGCCGACCGACAAAGGTTATCGCTGGTTTGTCAATAATTTAAACCAGCCCTCCCCCGGCCGCCCGGCGGTTCTCGATCGCACTGCGAGAGCGATTGATACCCGTCTGAGAAACGCGGGGGAACCGGACCAAGCCATCCGCTCGGCCGTACGCACGTTGGTCGAACTGACCCAAAATGTCGGTTTAGCCACTATCGGCGACTCCCTATACGTCAGAGGATTAGTAAATTTATTCGACCAGCCGGAGATGGAAGACTTCGCCTCGGCCAGAGAAGTAGCCAGCTTGCTGGACAATCTGGAACCATGGCTGGCGGAGGCCGGACTCAACCAGCCGCTGAGCGTGTATATCGGCCGGGAAAATCCAATCGGTAAAAGCAGTGGTTGTGCATTGATAATCTCCCGTTTCCGTTCGCCTTATTCCGACCGTAGTTATATCGGCGTGCTGGGACCGACCCGCCAAGATTATCGAACCGTCATAAATTTAGTCGGACATACCGGCAAGCTGTTGGAAACAGTACTCAATTAACGGACTAATCAATCATGGGTAAACCACCGATTAAGACCAGGAAAGCCAACCAGAAACAGCTCAAGATAGCTGAGCTTACCGAGGATTTGAAGCGGGTCCAAGCCGACTTTATCAATTACAAACAGCGAACCGAAGCCGACAAATTGCGCTACACCCGATTCGGGCGAGAGTCGGCCATTATGGCGCTATTACCGGTGGTGGATAATTTTGAACGCTCATTTGCCCATATTCCTAATGATTTGACTGACAGCGAGTGGGCTATTGGCGTGCGGGCAGTGGCCCGTCAACTGATAGATGGCCTCAAGGGTCTGGGCGTGGAACGCATCGTGTCGGTTGGCAAACCCTTCGACCCCAACCTGCACGAAGCTGTCCATGTCGAAGGCTCGGGTAAAAAAGAGATGGTCGTTGAAGAGCTTCAAGCCGGCTACACCATGGACGGCGAAGTTATCCGCCACGCAACTGTCAAAGTCAAGAGGAAATAATGGAAAGCGACACAAATAATATGGGACATCTTGAGACCGATAAAGACTTCCAAGATGAATTCCAGGACGCATTGGAACTCGAACTGGCTCAAATCGATAAGGCTGTCCAACGGCAGTTCGGTATAACCCTTGAGGAGCTGGGTCCTCCGGGCAGTATTGAAAGAGAGCAATTCATGGAGCGCTTTAGAGCGGAAGAAGCCAATAATCAGCGAGGAGAAAACTAATGGGTAAAGTAATCGGCATAGATTTAGGTACGACCAACTCGGCCATGGCCGTGATGGAAGGCGGCAAACCGGAAATTATCGCCAACCAGGAAGGCAATCGGACTACGCCCAGCGTAGTAGCCGTTAACAAGGCCGGCGAGCGCCTGGTAGGCGAAGTCGCCAAACGCCAGCGGGTAACCAATCCGGAAAACACCATATTCGGGGTTAAACGTTTAATTGGCCGGCGGTTCGAGGATAAGGAAGTTCAAACCGATATTGATCTGATGCCTTATAAAATCGTCAAAAGCGGCAAGAGCGGAGTCAAGGTAAAACTGGGCGGCAAAGATTACAGCTCGGAAGAAATATCAGCCATGATTTTAGCCAAACTTAAGAGTGACGCCGAAGCTTATCTTGGCACGGAGGTCACGGAGGCGGTAATTACCGTTCCGGCCTATTTTGACGACTCCCAGCGCCAAGCTACCAAAGACGCCGGCAAGATTGCCGGCTTGGAAGTCAAGCGTATCATCAACGAGCCGACCGCGGCCGCGCTGGCCTACGGCTTGGATAAAGACCACGACGAGAAAATCGCCGTCTTCGACCTGGGCGGCGGGACGTTTGACGTTTCAATTTTGGAACTGGGCGACGGCGTGTTCGAAGTCAAAAGTACCAACGGCGATACCCACTTAGGCGGCGAAGACTTTGATATGGCCATCGTCAATCATTTGCTGGCCGAATTCAAAAAAGACAGCGGCATAGACCTCAAATCCGACAAGGCCGCCATGCAGAGGCTTAAAGAAGAGGCCGAGAAAGCCAAAAAGGAGCTGTCTACGACGGCCGAAGTTGAAATTAATCTGCCGTTTCTAACGGCTGACGAAAACGGCCCTAAGCACTTTGAGCACAAACTGGCTCGGGCCAAGCTGGAGTCATTGGTCGCCAGCTTGATAAAGCAGGTCGAAGCGCCGGTCAAGGCCGCGCTAAAAGACGCCAAATTGGCCCCCAAAGACATCGACAAAGTCATTTTAGTCGGCGGTATGACCCGCATGCCGGCCGTCCAAGCCAAAGTCAAGGAACTATTCGGCCAAGAACCGGAACAAGGTGTCAACCCGGATGAAGTGGTAGCCGTCGGCGCGGCCATCCAGGGCGGCGTGCTGGCCGGCGATGTCAAGGACGTCTTATTGTTAGACGTCAGCCCCTTAAGTCTGGGAATTGAGACTTTAGGCGGAGTCATGACTAAGCTGATTGAGCGCAACACCACCATACCGACTTCTAAAAGCGAAGTCTTTTCCACCGCGGCCGACAACCAGCCCCAAGTCGAAGTCCACGTCTTGCAAGGCGAACGGGAAATGGCGGCTGACAATAAATCCTTGGGACGGTTCTTACTGGACGGTCTGGCGCCCGCTCCGCGCGGCGTGCCGCAAATCGAAGTTACCTTCAACATCGACGCCAACGGCATTTTAAACGTCACGGCCAAAGATAAAGCTTCGTCCAAAGAGCAGTCCATCACTATCAAGGATTCGGGCAATCTGGACAAAGCCGATATTGCCAAAGCCCAAGAGGAGGCCGAAGCTCACGCCGAGGAAGACAAGCGGAAACGGGCGGCCGTCGAAGCTAAGAACAACCTGTCCGCGTCTATCTACGCCGCCGAGAAAATGAAGATCGATTATAAGGACAAATTGACAGACGAAGATAATGAAACCATCGATGGAGCGATAGCTGAAGCCAAGAAACACGAATCCGCCGACGACCAGACAAAGTTAGACAAAGCCGCCAAAGACCTAAACGACAAACTTATGCCAATCGGCGCCAAATTATATGAGGCGGCCGACGCTGGCAACGACGACAATGACCAACCGGCTGACAAAGGCGGTAAAAAGACGGATACTAAGGACAAATCAAAAGGAGATGACGCGGTAGAGGGCGAAGTCGTCGACGAATAGACGCTTCAAAAAAAAGTTTCCTCTTAAAGCCATTATGGCCAAGCGAGACTACTACGAAGTTTTGGGGCTAGGCAAGACCGCCAGCGCCGACGAGATAAAAAAATCTTATCGGCGCTTGGCTGTTCAATTGCATCCGGACAAGACCAGTGGCTCCGAAGAAAAGTTCAAAGAGCTCAACGAGGCTTACCAGATTTTAAGCAACTCGGACAAGCGCCAGCGTTACGACCAGTTCGGCCATGCCGGCGTGGGGTCCGGCGCGGCTGGCAACGGGGGCGGTTTTGGCGGGTTCGGACAGGGCCAGCGCATCAACGTCGATTTCGGAGATTTGGGGCTGGGTGATATATTCGAAAGTTTTTTCGGCAGCGGCTTTGGCAGCGGCCAGCGGACTGGCGCCCGGCGCGGCCGGGATTTGGAAGAAGAGGTAAGTTTAAGTTTCGAGGAAGCCATTTTCGGTACCGACAAAGAGCTGTATATGGCGGTCGATGAACCTTGCAGTCATTGCCAGGGCACCACCGTCGAGCCCGGACACGAGATGAAAGAGTGCTCGACTTGCAAAGGTTCCGGCCAAGTGACCCAGGTGCACAACACTATTTTGGGCCAGATTCGCCAGACTCAAGTATGTCCGACTTGCAAGGGCCGGGGTAAAATTCCGGAAAAAGTCTGCATGGTTTGCAAGGGGGCGGGCGTGGAGCGCGAGCATAAGGACGTTACCATAAAAATCCCAGCCGGTATTGACGATGGCGCCACCATCCGGTTAAAAGAATACGGCGATGCCGTAGCCGGCGGCCAGCGCGGCGATTTATTCGTCCACGTAAAAGTCAAGCCTCATAAGAAATTTACGCGGGAAGGCGATTTGATTTTGAGCGAGGAGCCCGTCACCATGGCCGAAGCCGCTCTAGGCACTAATTTGAAAGTCGATACGGTCGAAGGTCCAAAAACCTTGAAAATCCCACCCGGTACCCAGCCAGGAACAGATTTCAAACTTAAAAACCTGGGAGTACCTCATATACGGGGCGGCGGCCGGGGCGATCAAATAATTTCAATCAGGGTGGAAATTCCTAAAAAACTTAGCAAAAAACAGGAAGAGCTACTAAAATTATTTACTGACACTAAGGGGTTTTGGAAGAAAACATGAACGCAGATAAAGACAAAATAGTCATCGGTTGGCTGGAGCAAGTTTGGTTTCCCCAGTTCGACCCGGCAAAAAAAGGCGTTATGGCTAAAATCGACACCGGTGCCGACAATGGAGCCTTGCATTGCGTGTTTGAACGCGTAGTCAAGGACGAAAAAGGCCGCGACGTGTTGGAGTTCCAGCCGCTGAATAAAAAGCGTCCGGTAATCAGAACCAGAAAATTTAAAAGAATCCGGGTAAAAAGCTCTAATGGGGCTACCATTCGCCACCAGATAGAGACGACTATCTTAGTCAAAGACAAAACTTACCCCATCAAGCTGTCATTAACGGACAGAACCGACATGAAGTACGACGTTATAATCGGCTGGCAGTTTTTAGACGGCAAGTTTTTAGTTGACGTGGCCCAGACTAACGTATAAGGTGGCAAACGTAAGTCCCTCTGATGGGAGGCATTATGAAGATAGCGGTTTTATCCCGCGGACGGAAAAATTATTCCACCCAGCGGTTAGTCGAAGAGATTAAAAAACGCGGCCACGTGGCGCAGGTAGTCAACCACGCCGAGTGTTACGTGGAAATCGAGCAAGACACGCCGGACGTACGCTACCGGGGAGAAGACATCAGCGGCATTGACGCCGTCATCCCCCGCATCGGAGCCAGTATTACCCGCTACGGTACGGCTATCGTCCGACAGTTCGAGATGATGGGCGTTTATACGCCCGCTAAATCCATTGCCATCCAGCGCTCCCGCGACAAATTGCGCAGTATGCAGCTTCTTAGCAAAGCCGGCGTGGGTATACCACGGACGATTTTCAGCCGGGAAACCAACGAAGTAGACGATTTAGTAGAGCTAATCGGAGCGCCGATGATTATCAAAGTAGCCCGCGGTACCCACGGACGGGGAGTGGTGCTGGCCGAGACTAAAAAAGCCGCCAAATCGGTAATCCAGGCCTTTTATGTCGAGGAAGTGTCTATCCTACTGCAAGAGTTCGTAGAGGAATCGGCCGGTTCCGACATTAGGGCGCTAGTGGTGGGGGGAAGAGTGGTGGCCAGTATGCAGAGGCAAAGTCTGACAGATGATTTCCGGAGCAACATCCACCAGGGCGGCGAGGGTAAAAAGGTCAAACTGACCGAAGACGAACGCAAAACGGCCATCAAAGCCGCTAAAGCCATGGGATTATCCTTTGCTGGTGTCGACATGGTGCGAAGCAAACGCGGTCCGCTGGTATTGGAGGTTAACTCCTCGCCAGGACTTAAAGGCATAGAAACCGTAACCGGGCGCAACGTGGCGGCCAAGATGATTGATTTCATAGAAATTAACGCTAAGCGCAAACCTAAAAAAGACAGAGTCGGTGCTTAAAGCAACCAAGCCAAAACCAGTTTGGCGCCTAATCTTTGGCCTGTTGATGGTTAGCGCGGGAATTTGGCTGATTATGACTACCCTCAGCCGCGGCGATGACGGACCGACCGCCACCATTAACGCCCACGCTGTCAAATTGGAAGTAGCCGATGAGCCGGATGAAATAGTTCAAGGCCTAAGCGGACGCGGATCCATGCCAGCCGCCAGCGGCATGCTGTTTATCCTGCCGGAGCCGATAATTCCATCGTTTTGGATGAAAGACATGAGGTTTCCGATAGACTTTATTTGGATTAGCGCCGAGCAAACCATCGTGGCGATTACGCCCTCCATCGGCGAGGACAGTTATCCGATAACTTTTTCTCCTCCCTCGGCCGTCAAGTATGTGCTGGAAGTCAATGCTGGTGTCAGTGCCAGTCTCGGCTGGTTGACGGGTGACCACGTGGAGCTTGTGTTAGATCAGTAGGCTTTAGAAAGATTTTTCTTGCGCTGCCTATTAGAACTAACCGTAAATTAGTTTTTGCCCTTGGCGTTTCTCTTGATTTTATCGCTTCCAAAAAAGCGGGAGAACACCGAGAAGTATGAATCAGCCAGGGCGGCGCGCCATTGTTATGACTTTTTTGAGTCCCGGTGCCTTATCAAGTTTATAATCAATATAGCTTTTGTTCAGGGAACAATAAATAATACCGAATCTTAAGGCCAAAGAGACAAAAGGACGGATTGACAAAACAGAGGTAATTTGCTTATTCTAAAGAGCCGCGAACAGGCACAGTTTTGTCCGATACGGGCCCATAGCTCAGCTGGTTAGAGCAGCGGCCTTTTAAGCCGCGTGTCCTGGGTTCGAGTCCCAGTGGGCCCTCCAAGACACTGACCAAGCACCCCTGCTGAGGAACAGAGCTCCTCACTCCGGGTGCTTTTTTCGTGTCTAGCGTTGTTGAAAACTCCGCTTCGCATCACAGTACTCGTTTGCACAGTTCTTTACGATGCTCGTTTTCGCCTAGCCAGACAGCGAAATCAGTCGTCTTGGAGAGCCACCGGATAAGAACCCAGATTCTTTGCGAAGCAAAAAGGGTTCGGCGGAGCGAAGGAACTCGTAAGAGCTTGCTCCGAGACTGACTGAGCAGAGGAGGCGAAGCCGATGTCCCAGTGGGCCCTCCAAAACCAATACCCCTTTCATAGAGGGGTTTTATAATTGCCCCTGTTTGCCTACCGTTGTCCCGCGAGAGAACTGGCGGGTTAGCTAGTGATTGGCGCTTTTGTTTATAGAAGATAACTGTTTTTTAATCTGGGTATGGTCCGATACGTCCAAAGAACGGATATTGTTACGGCGGGCCTGGCCGGGTTGCTGGGCGGTTTATGGCTGGCCAAATATGGTTATACTACCAACCTAAGCTTAGTTATAGCCGGTTTTGCCTGCCTGCCATTAATGGCTAAATTCCGCTGGCTGTCGCTGTTGCCAGCACTCATTATCGGTATGAACATCGGTCTGTGGCGGGGCGGGCAAACCGCCGCGTCGCTCGATTCCTACCGGCAGTTCAAAGACCAAAAAGTCATACTGACAGGCAAGGTAGATAACGATTCGGCCTACTCCGAGCGCGGCCAGCTGGAGTTTCAAATCAGTTCGATAACGGCCGTGGATAGCGGTACTAAACTGCCCGGTACCATCCGGGTCAGAGGTTTTAACGCGCCCAGCGTGCGGCGGGCCGATATCGTTAAAGTCGAAGGCAAACTAAGAGAGGGTTTTGGTTCTCGGCAAGGGTTTATGAGTTATGCCAACATCGAGGTGTTAACCCGGGACAAATCAATGCTGGAGGCCATTAGAGCAAAATACTTCGCGGGGGTTTATAGCGCTTTGCCGGAGCCGCACGCCAGCCTGGGTCTCGGATTCTTAGTCGGTACTAGGACACTTCTGCCTGATGAACTGCTGTTGGCGCTATCGGTAACGGGACTAACGCATATCGTGGCGGTGTCCGGCTATAATTTAACGATTTTAGTCAGACTGGTCCGCCGTCTGTTCGTCAAAAAATCGGTCTATTTAGCCACGGCCGGTTCGCTGGGTTTGATTGGCGGCTTCGTCCTGGTGACCGGTCTGAGTCCGTCCATTGCCCGGGCTACCGTGGTATCTGGTTTAGCGTTGATTGCCTGGTATTACGGACGCAAAATAAAACCCTCGGTTTTACTGCTTAGTGCGGCGGCCACAACCGCCATGATTAATCCGTTGTATTTATGGTTTGATTTGGGCTGGTATTTGAGTTTCGCGGCCTTTACCGGCATTCTTATCCTAGCTCCTGTAGTGACCAAGCGCTGGTTTAAACGGAAACCTAAACTGCTAGGGCAAATTATGATTGAAACTACGTGCGCCCAAATCATGACCCTGCCCATCATAGCCCTCAGTTTCAGCCAGATTTCCACAATCAGCCTACTGGCTAATATCCTGGTATTGCCGCTGATACCGCTGGCTATGCTAACGACTTTCATCGCGGGTTTAGGCGGGATATTCTGGCCGCACATAACCGGTTGGCTGGCTTGGCCGGCCGGCTTCGTGCTGACGTTCATTATCGACATGACACGTCTGTTGGCTCGCGCCCCTTGGGCATTACAAGAAGCAACCATGACCGGACCCCAGACGAGCGCGGTTTATCTATCGATTTTAGTGCTCGTCATAGCCTTAAAACATCGCAACCGGCAAAACCTTGACGCGGTCGAAGTGATAGAATAAACCAGTCATGGAAGAGGTGAACGACTAAATTATGTCCGGCCATAGCAAATGGGCCACCATCAAACGCCAGAAGGGCGTTAACGACGCCAAACGCGGCCAGCTTTTTACCCGGCTGGGCAATGCTATTTCCCTGGCCGCCAGAAATGGCGGCGATCCGGACATGAACGCCAGTCTGGCCATGGCTATCGATAAAGCCAAGTCCGCCAATATGCCAGGCGCAAATATCGAGAGGGCCATTAAACGCGGTACGGGAGAGCTGGGCGGCCAGCAAATCCAAGAATACCTATTCGAGGGCTACGGGCCGGGCGGAATCGGCATTATCGTCGAAGCCGCCAGCGACAACCGCAATCGAACGGCGGCCGATGTGCGCGCGGCCCTGGCTAAAAACGGCGGCAACCTGGCGGAAACCGGTGCCGTGGCTTTTGCTTTTACCCGGAAAGGTTTAATCCGGATTAAAGCCGACAACAACGGCAACAACGACGAAGCTATGATGGCGATGATTGAAGCCGGCGCCGACGACGTGGTAGAAGACGACGGAGAACAACTGGTTTATACCGGGATGGCGGATTTAGCGGCCGTGCGGGAAGCGCTTAAAGCCAAGGGGTTCGACGTGCTGGAAGCCGGACTGGTCTACGAACCCAACAATTTATTGGAAATTACCGATAAATCCACGCTTAGCAAGATTGAAAGACTGATTGAATCTTTGGAAGACTTGGACGACGTTACGTCTATCTACGCCAATTTCGACGTGGCCGATGAGCTAGTGGAATCGTAGGGAGCGAGCGAACAATGAGAATCTTCGGTGTCGACCCGGGTACCGGTATAACCGGCTACGGCATGATTGAAGCTAGCGGCCAGGACTACGTACTGGTGGGAGCCGGCGTAATCCGGACACCGGCCAACACGGCGCTGCCTAGCCGGCTAGACACGATTTTTAGGAGCTTAGAAGAGCTGATCAGGGAGTATAAACCGGACGTGGTGGCGGTAGAAAAACTGTTCTTCGCCCAAAACGTCACGACGGCCATTTCCGTCAGCCACGCCCGAGGCGCTATTTTACTGGCGGCCGAGCGAGCCGGAGCGGAGGTGGCCGAATATACGCCGCTGCAAATCAAGCAGGCTCTGACCGGCTACGGACGAGCAGACAAAAAGCAGGTTCAGGAAATGGTAAAAGTCATGTTAAAACTTAAAACTCAACCGAAACCGGATGACTGCGCCGATGCGCTGGCTGCGGCCATCTGCCATGCCATGAGCGCCTAGCGGCAGTCCGACGCTGATATACTTAAAGCCATGATTGCTCAAATCAGAGGCAGCGTGGTGATTGTTACCGACCAAGCCGTGGTAGTCGACGTCAGCGGACTGGGCTATGAGGTTTTGGTACCAGCTAATCGTTTAGCCGACTACCAGCCGGGCCAGGACTTGACTTTAGTGACCTATCATCACGTCCGCGAAACGGCCGATGAATTATTCGGCTTTGACAGTTTTGACGCCAGGCAGCTGTTTGAACTGCTGCTAAGCGTGTCCGGCGTCGGACCAAAAAGCGCGCTAAACGTTATGGCTCTGGGGGCTCAAGACCAAATCCGCCAGGCTATCGCCAGCGACAACGCGGCTTTTATAGCCGGCGCGGCCGGTGTCGGACAGCGCTCAGCCCAGCGGATATGCGCCGAACTTAAGGATAAAGTCGGCCTGCTGGCGGGGCAAGCAGCCGGTGGTAAAGACACCGATGACGAAGCGTTGGAAGCCTTGTTAAGCCTGGGCTATAACCAGCAGCAAGCCGGCCGCGCCCTATCTAAAATAAAATCCGACTTGCCAAGCGAGGAACGCGTCAAACAGGCGCTAAAGGGGTTGTCATGAGCGTAGAACGAATGGTAGACAACCAAATCGTCGACGATGACGACCAACAGGTTGAGGAAACCCTGCGGCCAAAAGATTTTAACAGCTATATCGGCCAAGACCGCTTGAAGAAGAATTTGAAACTGGCTATCACGGCGGCCAAAAAAAGGGAGGAGCCGGTAGACCACGTATTGCTGCACGGGCCGCCGGGTTTGGGCAAGACTACCATGGCCCATGTCATTGCCCACGAAATGAATTCTAATATCCGGGTTACTTCCGGGCCGGCTATTGAACGGGCCGGTGATTTGGCTAGTCTGCTGACTAACCTTCAAGACGGCGACATTTTATTCATAGACGAAATCCACCGTCTTAACCGGACGGTGGAGGAAGTGCTGTACCCGGCCATGGAGGATTACCAATTGGATATAATTTTAGGCAAAGGCCCTTCGGCCCGCAGTATGCGGCTGGATTTGCCAAAATTCACGGTCATCGGCGCTACTACCCGGACCGGTAGTTTAGCGGCGCCGTTAAGAGACCGCTTCGGCCTGATTCATCGGTTAGATTTTTATAATCCGGAAGAAATCGAGAGGATTATCAAACGGGCCGCCCGTATCTTGGATGTAACCATCAAAGATGACGCTGCCTTGGAAATAGCCAAACGTTCGCGCCTGACACCGCGCATCGCCAACCGGCTGCTGAGACGAGCCAGAGATTACGCCGACGTCAACGGCGACGGGATAATCGACAAAATCAGCAGTTTGGCCGCTTTGGAGCTGATGGAAATCGACGAAATGGGCTTGGACCATAATGACCGCCGTCTGCTGGAGGCTATTATAGACAGTTATAACGGCGGGCCGGTCGGGGTCGAGACATTGGCGGCGCTAATGGCCGACGAGCGCTCCACCATCGAGGATTTCTTTGAGCCTTATCTCATGCAAATCGGCTTTTTGGAACGCACGCCGCGCGGCCGAAAAGTAACGTCTAAAACTTATAAACACTTGGGCAAAACCCGCGGTACTCGGCCAGCTCAAGGACGCTTGGTATAATCGTTTGAACATGAAACCTGTCAGACCCCGGGATCTCAAACTATTCGAATTTGACGAGACGGAGAAACTGCTGGGCGAGATACCGCGCAGCCATATCGGACTGCTGTTTATATTTTTCAACGGCTTGATGCTAGGTGTCGTTCTGCTGGTATTGCAGTTTTACGCGGTCCGCTACGAAGATAGCACCCAGGAAATGTTCAATTTGCGTGCTGATATGGATTTGGCCGGATTGATAACCGGCCTGGTCCTGCTGATAATCGTATTGATTCTTGCCGGTTCGCTGGCAGCGGCTTATATCTATATCAATAGTTATATAATCCTTACGGATCAAAAACTCGTCTTGATTAGTACCAAAGGCATTTTTGCCAGGCGGATATCACAGCTGAGTATCGGCGACATCCAAGACGTGACAGTCGACCAAAACAGTTTTCTTTCCAGAATATTCAATTATGGCAACATTAATATCGAAACCTCGGGCGAACAAGCTAATTTTACCTTTAGCCTGGCCCATGATCCCAATCAAAACGGCAAATATATCGTCGATGCCCATGAGCAAAACTTAAAAATGTATGGCAACTAGAGGCCAACCGTTGGCCGGTTTTAAGACTATTCGAAAGGATTGGTCCGGCCGGGCGCGAAAATAGCGTCCACGTCGATGTTTAAATCGCGCAAACGGACTATGGTTTTTACCGCTTCTTCGTTGAATTCAACCTTGCCGATGTTGAGCTTGGCCTCTTCATAAGCCGCTTGGTCGCGGTTGGGGGTCAGCTCCGAGTTGATGATATTGACGGTATAAACGAAGACACCGATAATAGTAAGGCCGATTAGCAAATAGCGGTATTTGCCCAGTTGCCGGCCCAAACTTTTAAGCTTGGGCTTTAGTTTATCCAATTTCATCCGATTTCCTCACTTAAGGCCTAACATAAACGTTAAGTTCCAATTGACCCGCGTAACCGGTAATCCGGGTGGCGCTGCCACTACCGGCTATGGGTTCTTTGACGGGACTAATACCTAGTTTGGCAATCTGTAATTTCCGGCGATTGTCTTCCAATTTGCGCAAGAAGCTAATCAAGTTATTATACTGGCTGGTCTCGTAGGTAATGGTGGCGGGCAAGCTGAAAACACCGACAATCCCTTCCAGCGGTTCGGTTTGAGTCAGTGACGGGTCGCTGATAGCGGTGCCTTCCGGCGAAGTAAAATTAATCGAGCGCAAAGTCACACCGGCTTCGTTAGCCAGAGTATAAATCTGTTCTACCAGATCGGATTGAACTTTTTCCGGCGGCAGGACATCGCTGGCTATATCATCGATAAACGACAAATCCTCGTACTGTTGCAGCAAGTTTTTAACGTCGCTGGTGCTGTCTTCGGTAGCGTCGATAGCGGCCTTTAGCCCGCTTAAGCTGATGGCCTTTTCCTGGAGCTGCCGGCGGGTGAAATAATAGCCGGTAGCGGCTAAAACTAGAGACAGCAAAATCCCCCCGAGCATTATGAAGAACGTCCGTTTAGGTGTCATTTTTTAAGTTCCTGTTTAGCCCCGGCGGCAAATTGGACGTCGATTTGGAAATTGTAGACGTTAGGACCGCTTTGAGTCTCGGGCAGGCTGATATTGACGATATCCGCCCGGGAAAACAGCCTATCGGTGTTAGCCAGGTTTTGACGGAAAACGCTGGGGCCAAGCTGGCTGTCGGACTCGCCGTTGATTGTCAGATTATTGCCGTCTTCATTGTCCAGCTCCAGACCGTTGATGGTGGTACCGGAGGGTACCAAGGCGCCAATATTCGGCAACAGCTTGGAAAAAGTAATCTCTCGTTGCAGCAGCGCGGCGATAATGTCGATTCGCTCGTCCAGCGCTCTGGCTTCAGCCAGACTGGAATCATATTGGGCTAAAACGGCCTGTTTCTCGCCGGCTAAATCTTTAAGCTGGCGTTCTTCGTTTGAAGCCAGGGCCTGGCCAAAGAATAAAATACCAATCAGTCCGGCGGCCGTGACCAGTATCAGGATTGAATACTCCAACACCGTTACGTTCAAATGGCCGTAGCGCAAATTGTCCTTAGTGCCGGGCGGTAAAAGATTAATCATGGCTGGGGGCCGCTTTCGATTAAACTTAGGCCCGCGGCCGTGCTGTATAGACTGCGTTCTAGCTTATGCGGCGGTTGGAGACGGCCGAAGTCAATGTTTCTCCAAGGGTCGACCAGCCGGGTGGGAATCCGCAGATTATCCGTCAAGTAGGCGCTTAAGCCCGGTAAATTGGCTCCGCCGCCGACAATGACGATTTGGGTTATAGCTTTGTCCGGACCGGCCCGTTCGGCATAGAATCTTGACATTCTCTTAATCTCGTTGATTAGCCGGCCAAGTACCGGTTTGAGAGCTTTGGTAATCTCCAATTGTTTTTTGCTGGCGTCCAGGCCGTAACGGGTCTTGATGGTTTGAGCTTGCCGCTGATTAACTTTCAGCGCGTTGGAAATTTCTTTGGTCAAGGTTTCTCCGCCCCAGTCGGCGGTGCCGGTCACCCGAATTGTTCTATCGTAAACCGCCAGGTCCGAACTAATGGAGCCAAAATCAATTATCAAGGTCGGAGTCTCGGTATTATCGGCGTGGCTGATGGTCCGGGCCACGGAGTTTATGGTCATTTCCAACAAGACTACTTCTAGTCCCAGGGCGTTTAACAATACTAAATACGAGTCGACAATTCGTTTGGGCGCGGCGGCAATTAAAACTTCAAACGAGCCGTCCTTAGCGTTGCGGGCCAGCTCGTAATCCACGTACAGTTCATCATATGACACCGGAATTGACTGTTCAATTTCCAGCCGGATAGCTTCTTTTAGATCCCGTTCTTCCATCGGCGGCAGGGCTACCGCCCGAGAATAAGTAAAGCTGACCGGCAACGAAGCGGCTACCCGTTTAGTCTCGATTTTACCGGTCAAGCCGGATGAGAATAATTTGTAAGTTTGACGGGCCAGCTCCTCAATATTAATAAGCTCGCCCTTGACCACGGCGTTGGGGTTGAAATCAATCGTGCCATAGCCCTCAACTGAAATGCTTTGGCGGGATTTGCTCAATTGAATGACTTTGATGGTACTGTGGCCGATATCGAATCCGAAAACCGGTCTATCGACGAAAAATAAAGGCGTTTTCATTTTTAGTTAACCATAAGCGTGTAACCTCGCCAGTATAACAGTTTTAAGCCGGCTTATAGAAGCCGGGCAAAACCAATACTTACATGCCTGATTAAATGCGTTTAGGACCGGCCGGCCTTGGACGTGCGCCAAATCTATAAAATCTTTAGCCAAGGACCGGGCGCCGCTTGGTTATTCCAGCCTGAAACCTTGCAATTTTCCCCCGTTGACAATAACATAAGACTTAGGTGGTTAAGCTTAAGTCATCCGGATTTACCATAGTCGAGCTGCTGATTACCATAGCCTTGTTCGGCGTCATCGTGCCCCTGTTTACGGTCGGTATCAATAACTTGACAGCGTTGAATAACCGCGCCCGCGACTTGACTTTGGTCAATACCTTGGCCCAAAACCGGTATGAGCTGCTGAGAAGCGCGGGTTATAACAGTATCAGCGAAGGCACTTTTGATTTTTCAGGTGATTTGCCCACCGAACTGGCCGAGCCTAAAAGCGCCAGCTACACGGTAGTCTCGCCGACTGCCGGTATCAAAGAGGTGACCGTCAACATTTCTTATCACGAATACCAAGGTCAAAGAGACGTCGAATACAAAAGCCTCATTAGCGAACTGGGAATAGCCCAATGAGCCATAACCGGGGCTTCACCATTACGGAGCTGTTAGTGGCTATCGCGGTGTCTACGATTATGGTCGGCGTATTGTTTACCGTCACGTTCAGGTATTACGTGGCTACCGTCAAAGCCGAGGTGACGACGCAAATGGCGCTGGAATCCCACTCTTTGCTAACCCAATTGACCGAGGACATCCGGTTAGCCAACGCTATCGCCGAGACTAACTTGATTACTGATCCCAACGGGCCGCCGGAGGGTTGGGAAACCAATGACCCGAGCAACATCATCATCGTCGAATCTCCGGCCACGGACAGCAACCGCGACCTTATATACGACCAATTAACCGGTTATCCCTACGCCAATGAATTTATTTACTTTACACAGGACAACCTGATGTACAAGCGGGTACTGAAAAATGACTCAGCTCCGAATAATACCGCCGTCACGACCTGTCCGGAGGCCATGGTATCGCCGACCTGCCCCGGCGACAGGCTGTTTAGCTCCAATACGGCTAACTTGACGTTCACTTTTTATGACGCTACCGACACCCAGACGACCGACGCCTCCCAGGCGCGTTCGGTGGCATTTTCCGTCAATATGGCCAAAGAAGTTTACGGCCAGACCATCGAACTTAGCAATTCCACCCGCGTAACGCTGAGGAACCAATAATTTATGCTTAACCTAATCAAACAATCCAAAATTACTCCGTCCAGCGCCGGATTTGTCCTGCCGGTTTTTACGATTACCATATTGCTAGTCAGCTTCATGGTGATATCCATCAGCTCCGGCGCGTCTTTGAACTACCGCCGGGCCGCGCGCGAGACCTATAACGTAAATGCCCAGCTGGCGGCCGACGCCGGTTTGGACGAAGCGTTAATCGAACTAACGGCAGATTCGAGCTGGACAGGCAGCGGCGGAGAAATCAATTTGTTAGACACCGCCAATTTGCGGACAACCTATGAGACGACAGTAAGCGACGGTGCGTCGAGCAGCCTCAAAATTATTTCCGTAGTGTCCCGGAGCTACTCACCGGCTGACTCCGTGGTGCCCGATGTCACCCGGCGCTATGAAATCGACGTCGAAGCGGTGACTTCCGGAACCGCGCCAGCTTCGGTAGTCAGCGGGGTTGGCGGTTTGGTGCTGAGCAACAACGCCAAAATTTCCGGCGGCGATGTCCTGGTTAATGGCCGTATCACGCTTAGCAATAACGCTCAAATCGGTTTAAGCACTAATCCGGTGAATGTCCGGGTTGCCCACCAAAGCTGTCCCAACCCGCCTGACGCGTCATTCCCCCAGGTCTGCGGCAGCGGCGAAAACGGCCAGCCGATTACGATTGGCAACAACGGCCGGATTTACGGAGACGTCAGAGCGACTAATCAGACTGACGGCAGCCAGATGTCCAATCCGGGGTTAATCGCCGGCCAAACATTTGACCCGGTGCCCTTGCCGGACTACGACCGCGAGGCCCACAAGGCAGCCGTGGCGTCTGAGTTGACCGCCGTCGAAGCCAGTTGCGGAAACAACGGAGTACGAACTTGGCCGGCAAATGTCAAGATTGACGGAGACGTTTCAGTCGGCAATAATTGCCGGGTCAACATATTAGGCGACGTTTGGATAACCGGACGCCTTAACGGCAGTAATAATATCCAAATCGTTGTCGACGATTCAGTCGGGACGAACCCGCCGACATTCATGATTGACGGGACTACTTCGTCTAACAACCACTTTACCATCGGCAATAATGGACGTATCGTTCCTAATAGCGATGGCAGCGGCGTACAAATCATAGCTTTTTGGAGCGCGGCGGCCTGTTCGCCGGATTGCGGCGACGTCACAGGGCCGGCTCTAGCCAACAGCCAGAACCAGGAAACAATCGTTCTGAGCAACAACGGCAGTGCCCAAAACAGTGTATTTTACTCCCGTTGGTCCAAAATCCGGGTGTCAAACAATGGGGGACTGGGGGCGGTGGCCGGACAAACTGTCGAACTGGGCGACAACGCCGTCATCAGTTTTACCGCCGCCGTGCCAGGCAGCGACAACTTGATTACGACCTGGGTCAAACGCGGCTATATGCGGGTCTACCAATAAATAATTTAAGATTTTCCCCATAAAAAACACCGCGCTCCGAATGAGAGCGGTGTTTTTTATCCTAATAACCCGGCTGATTAGTTTAAGCTGGGCTTGGAGTAGGTGGTGGTTTCCGATTCCAAATCGGTGCTCAGCTCGAACGAAGTACATTGTCCGCCGGAGCAGGTAGCGCCGGTAATGTCGTAGTAGTACTGGTTATCGGTGCCCGGATTAGCGGCGACATTGATAGCGTTAGCGTTCGGGTCGTTGAGGGCTTGGGCGTCAAGACCGCGAGTTGTTAATACGGCTAGAGCGCACGAGTCGCCGCCGCCGCCGCATGTCGCGGCAATCGAACCGTCCGGATAGTGGCCAAAGTCGGCGTAGTAGGCCTCGAGCTGAGTGGCTATCGAGTTAAGGTCCGTCCGGCGTTCCGTGTCGCGGGCCCTGGCTTGTACGCCTTGAAAAGTGTTAAGGACCAAAGCGGCCAAAATGCCGATAACGATAATCACGATGAGAAGCTCGACAATCGTGAAACCGGCTTGTTTCTTGTTAATTAGTTTGAGCATAGGATGCCCACCTCCTTGTTAATTTGTTGCTTCGATTACCCGAAGGGTTATCTAGGGATGTATTATAGCGATAACCTTAAGCGTGTCAACGAAAAATGGTCAGCGGATGTTTTGGGACAGCGAGCTGATGGGGCCGAGCACGCTGGCGGCAATCAAGCCGACCATGCCGCCCATGACCACAATCATCAGCGGCTCGATAAGCGAGCTGACCGACTCGACCAGCGTATCGACTTCTTCTTCGTAAAACTCGGCGACTTTTATCAAAATAGTGTCGGTTTGGCCGGTTTCTTCGCCGACGGCCAGCATTTGAGACACGATGGGCGGAAATAGCTGGCTTTGAGACAGGGGTTCGGACAATTGCTGGCCGGCGGTTACGGCTTTACCGGCCTCTAACAGTTCCCGTTCAATGACTTTGTTGCCGATGGCCCCGGCGGTGATGGTAATCGATTCCAGCACCGACACTCCAGCTCCCATCAGACTGCTGAAAATCCGGGCGAACCGGGCGATGGCGACTTTAGCTACCAAGGTTTTGACGATGGGAATCTTCAGCAGAAGAGCGTCAAACCGGGCGCGGCCCTTAGGGGTTTTAATATAGCGCCTCAGCGCGAAACCGCCGCCGACGAGCAAGGCTATAATGAAATACCAATAATTGACCAAAAAGTCGCTCAAGGCCAGCATGAACCGGGTATAAGGCGGCAGTCCGGCCGCTCCTTCGCTTAAATCGGTAATGATTCGGCCGATTTGGGGCACCACTACCAGCATCAAGGCGAAAAAGGCAATCACCGTAATGCCCAGCAGTACCGTCGGATAAGCCATAGCGCCGCGGATTTTCTTCCGGATAGAAGCGTCTTTTTCCTGCTGGAGGGCCAGGCGCTTTAATATTTCATCCAAAATACCGCCGGCTTCGCCCGCCCGGACCATGTTGGTGTAAATCGTGCCGAATACCGATTTATGTTTTTCCAGAGCGTCGGCAAAGTTGACGCCGCCCTCGACGTCTTTGCCGACTTGCTCCAGCACCTCTTGCAATTTACGGCTGGCGGTTTGGGTGCGCAAAGTAGCCAGACTTCTGACCAGAGGCACTCCGGCGTTAATCATAGTCGATAATTGGCGCGTGAAAATCACGAGGTCATTGGTCTTAACCCGCTGGGTGCCGGGCAGATGAAGCTGGATATTATTAGGATCGAACCCGCTTTTATGAACTTTGATGAGCAGGGGTTTATAGCCTTGTTTGCTGAGCGACTGGCTGACGGCGGCTTTATTGGGGGCTTCTAGCTCTCCGCTGACAGTCTTGTTCTGGCGGTTGACCGCCGTGTAGTCGAATTTCATTGCCAGAAGTTCCAGACCACGCCAATCTGCCGACCAGCCGGACTGGTCGCTCCATTGGCGTTATTGGTGATTACTGCGTCAGAAACCGCGAGTGCTTCCTCACGGTACGTCCAAGTACCGTTCAGTCCGCTCCTAGTTTCTTCCTTGTAATAACGCAATTCTGGAACTTCTGGCCCAGTTCGGTTTAATGATAATGGCGTATCTCTTAGTTTTGTCATCGTCATTCTCTGGTAACTCGGAGGATTTCCTCGATAGTGGTCATACCGCACATAGCTTTCATCAGGCCGTCGACATGCATGGTCAGCATACCTTCGGCTATGGCTTTGCTTTGGATGTCATCGCTGGTAGCGTTGGCCACGATTAGCTTTTGGATGTCCGAGCTGTTGGGCAGGACCTCGTAAATACCCATCCGTCCTTTGTAGGGCGAGACGGCCGAATCGTCCTTTTTGGCCGGCGGTTTGGCCCGCCAGAAAACCGGTTTGGAAGATTTCTCGACTTTGAAGTGTTCTTGGGCTTCGTTGGCCAGTTTCATTAGGTTTTTCCAATCGGACTGACTGGAGATGCCGAAGGATTTTTCGATTTGCTTGAGTTCCTCGGCGCTAGGCTCGAATTGCTCGCAAACCTCTTTATTCAGACGCCTTACCAGCCGTTGGCCGATTACTACCCGGACCGTGCTGGCAATCAAAAACGGCTCGACACCCATGTCTAACAGCCGGGGCAGGCAGGTCGCGGCGTTGTTGGTATGGAGAGTGGAAAATACCAAGTGGCCGGTCAGCGCGGCCTGCACTCCCAACCCGGCGGTCTCGGCGTCGCGAATCTCCCCGACCATCATAATGTTGGGATCTTGGCGCAGTAAAGCTCTTAGTCCGTTGGCGAAAGTCATATTGGCTTTGACGTTGACTTGGGTTTGGTTAACACCGGCCAGCCGGTACTCCACCGGGTCCTCAACGGTAGAAATGTTGACGTTGGGTTGGTTTAAGATGTGGAGCACGCTATGCAGGGTGGTGGATTTGCCCGAGCCGGTCGGCCCGGTGACCAAAATCATGCCATGCGGCTCCAAAATAGCCGAATTAATCCGTTCCAACGCTCCGTTCCAAAAGCCTAAATCTTCCAGCGAGGCGGCCTCGCTGGATTCGTCCAAAATCCGCATGGCGACTTTCTCTCCGTCGACGGTCGGCAGGGTAGAGACCCGAAAGGCGAATATCCGCCCGTTAAGATTGATTTTGAAACGGCCGTCCTGGGGCGCCCGGCGTTCGTCAATTTTAAGATTGCTGAGGATTTTAATCCGGCTGACCAGCGCGGCGTGGACTTTTTTAGGCAATTTGTTAGCTTCGGTTAATACGCCGTCCACCCGGTAGCGGACTTGGACCAGTTCTTCCCGCGGTTCGATGTGGATATCGCTGGCATTAGATTTGATGGCGTATTCCAAAATCAAATTGACGGTTTGGGCGATGGGCGAATCCTCGGCCACGTCGTCTTCGCTGATGTCCTCTTCTTCGGATATGTCGCCCTCGGAAATAATCTCGGTTATTTCACTTCCGATATTGCCGCGGTATTGGTCCAGCGCCGCCAGGATATCCGGCCGGGTAGCGATTTTGACCTCGATTTTCTTGCCGACTTGCTTTTGGATAAAGTCCTGAGCTTGGACGTCGTCCGGGTCTTCCATGGCCAGAATCTTGGTGCCGTCGTCCTTGACGCCTAGCAAAGCTACGTTGTATTTGCGAGCCACCCGTTCCGGGATTAGTTTTAAGACTTCCTCGTCGATTTCCTTGGGGTTGATGGTAGTAAAAGGCACGTCGATTTGCTTGGCGTACATTTGGGTCAGCTCGGTCTCCGACACCAAATTGTCTTTGATGGCTACATCCTGCAGGGATTTCTTTTCCGCCTTGACTTTTTCCTGCAGGCTTTTGAGGTCGTCTTCTTTGATTTTTTCCGCGTCCAACAGCAGTTGTTGGACCATCGAATCGGGTATCCACATCTTGGCATAATTGTATCGTAATCGCTCATGCTTTAGTAGCTACTCCTTCGCGCTTGTGCATGAGCCCGCTTGGGCGTGCTATACAATAGAGTACGAACGAGGAGGCGACTAACAATGGCAAAGAAAACCGATATTCCACAAAAACCAGTGCCAGCCGGCCAGCGGGACGGCAAACTCAAAGCCCTGGGACTAGCGGTGGAACAGATAGAAAAACAATTTGGCGCCGGTTCCATCATGCGCTTGGGCGAGGCTCAAAAAATCCACGTTGATACCTTTGACTCCGGCAGTTTGAGCTTGGACCTGGCGCTGGGCGGCGGTTATCCCAAAGGCCGGATAGTCGAAGTTTACGGCCCGGAAAGCTCGGGCAAGACCACGCTGGCATTGCACGCCGTAGCGGAAATTCAAAAAGCCGGCGGCACGGCGGCCTTCGTCGACGCCGAGCATGCCCTGGATCCGCAATACGCCCAGCGGCTAGGGGTAAAACTGCCGGATTTATATATCGCCCAGCCCGACAGCGGCGAACAAGCCCTGGAAATTACCGAAACCCTGGTCCGTTCCAACGCGGTTGATTTAATTGTAGTCGACTCGGTGGCCGCGCTGGTACCCCGGGCCGAGCTGGAAGGCGAGATGGGCGACGCCCACATCGGCTTGCAAGCCAGACTGATGAGCCAGGCGCTGAGGAAACTGGCCGGGGTCATATCCAAGTCCAACACCACGGTTATCTTCATCAATCAGATTAGGATGAAAATCGGCGTCATGTTCGGCAACCCGGAGACTACCACCGGCGGCAACGCGCTTAAGTTTTACGCTTCGGTCCGCCTGGATATCCGCCGCATCGGTCAAATCAAAGACGGCGAGGACATAACCGGCAGCCGGGTACGGGTCAAAGTGGTCAAGAATAAAATCGCCCCGCCGTTTAAAACCGCCGAGTTCGATATCATGTACAACGCCGGCATTTCCCAGGCCGGCGACGTGTTGGATTTAGGCGTTATCCACGGTGTGGTCGGCAAGTCCGGCGCCTGGTTCGATTACCAGGACAAAAAAGTCGCCCAGGGCCGGGAAGCCGCCAAACAATACCTGGAAGATAATCCTAAAGTCTTAAATGAAATCGAGGCCAAAGTCCGCCAAGCCGCCGATAAAGAGTAATTAAAGGTTTATCTTCAATCGCCCCTGGCAGCCGACCGGGCTGATATTATTGATTCATGAGCGCCATCACCGACATCAAAGAGCAAGCCAAGCGGCCGGGGAGGTTCTCGGTTTACGTGGATGGCAAGTACAGCTTCTCCTTGGCTCGGGACCAGCTGGCCCAGTCGGGTCTTAAAACCGGGCAAGCCATGAGTCCAGCGGACGTCGAGCGGCTGAAAGATACCGCCAGTTTTGGCAAACTGCGGGACTTAAGCTACAAATGGCTGGGCCTGAGACTGCGCTCGGAATATGAAATTGACGAGTATCTTAAGCGCAAAACCGCTGACAACCAGCTGGCCAAGCGTTTGAAAGAAGAATTAAAATTATATAATTATGTCGACGATGACAAATTTGCCTCAGCCTGGATTTCCAGCCGCCGGGCGGTCAAACCGGCTTCCAAATACCGGCTGAAACGGGAGCTGCTGCAAAAGCGCGTGCCGCTGGAAATTATCGACCAGCAGTTGGACCAGGCCGGTTTGGATGACATAGCGGCCGCCCGCGATATAATCAGCCGGCGGCGGGCGCGTTACGCCGACGAGAGAAAGCTGATGGCTTATTTGGCCCGGCAGGGTTTCAGCTATGACACCATCAAACAGGCGTTAGCCGAAGACGAGTAGTAAAATGGTTATATAACTATCATAATTTAGTTATATAATTTTCTAAAGATAGTTATATAACTTTTTTAATTTTATTCCTCTAAGGAGATGGTATCGGGATTAAGGGCCGGCTTGCCGCCCCAAAGCAGCCGTTTCAGACTGAATTTGGCTTTGGATTTGACGGACGCGCTGGCTACCGTAATCAGCTGGTCGGATACTTTGACGATTTGCCGGCGATGAATAATCAACTCGCTGGAGCCGACGCTCTTAACCACGGACTGCCCGACATGCAGGCGCATTATCAGCCAGGTCAAGGAGTCAAAAGCAAAGGCGCCGACTTTGCCCAGGCGGCGGCCGTCCTCGGTCTCTACCGGTTTGCCAATCAGCTTAAAATCAATATCGATGATAGATTGCAGGCGGACCAAACCCTCGGTGTCCATCAGCTGTTCGTCGTGGTCGATGATTACTCCCCCGCCGCCCAGCTCTCTTATGTCGCTGGTGTGCAGAACTTTCGGTTCCGGACTGGTCTTCTCGTCCACGCTGAGCGCTACGATATGCAGTTTGCGCGGGTCTATCAGATAGCCGCTAACCCGGCCGATGGCCCGCGAGGCTTGGACGCTGGCCACCGGCAGTCCCGCCAGCTGGTTGTCGAGCATCAACATAAGTATTATTGTAACTTAAAGCGTAAGCTGGACAAGATATGCTTATGATTGTGAGATATATGCGCATAAGGTATGTTAGTGTGGCCCATCCAGGGGAGCCTGTTATTATCAACAGAATTAATTATGAAAGAGCTTATGGTTAAAGAAGCGCAGCAAAATCTAGAGATTCAAAAAGTCCTTAAGCGAATTAAGGAACTTAGAATTAAGCAAGGAGTTTCCATTGGAGCGCTTGAAAAGAGATTAATCCTCGGTCCAGGATGGGTGAGTGAGTTTGAAGATGGCAAAACGATTCCCGGAATCGATATCTTCTTTGCGATAATCCAGGAACTCGGACTAACTTTGGGGGAATTTAAAATTGAAAACCTTGGCACAGTAAAGCCTGTGAGAGAACTTATGGCTGAGGTCAAAGGAGACGATTTAGTAATAAAATTCCCATACGGTAAGCACAATGCTGACTTTGAGCTTAAGAGTGCACAATTGCCAGAATTTGAAGAGATCTTACTTGTTATGCGAAATGGGCTCTCTGGTCTGGGTCCTTCAAACGAACAATTGAAGGCAAGCGTTGTAGCGGATACATTTATCAAAGCGACAAAATTATGGCCACATATTAATCCTTCTGATATTTGGTGGTTTGTGGTTTATCGTGCATTTTTGGATCCATTTAATCACCCAGCTTCTGAAGCGAGATTAAATTTTGCACAAAGTTGGAAGCGAACAGCAGGGTGGGCGTTAGAAAAAGTGTTGGTTGAGCACTATTCCAAGGATTTGTCTAAAGTCGGTGTTAGGGTCTATATAGGCGATGACCCAACAAAAAGAACTTTGCTTGCGCAAGTAAAATCGATTAGCAGAATTGAGGCAGATAAAGTCGATGTTTTACTTACTACAGCACACGAGGGTAAGGAAACACTGTTTGGGGTGGTGCATGTCAAAGCTAGCTTTGCAGAACGTCGAACCGACGATGTGCCGTTAAGTAAAGATTTAATTAGTGCGGGTTATTTTTCTCCGATGTGGACAATGGATTGTAAAAGCTTACCAGCAAGATACCCCAAAAATAAGGGTGAGTTGGGTTCAGTGAGAGAAGGTGCCGAAGATCGAAGGAGTGCAAAGAGGAAGGATATAGAAGATGACGGTTACTTCAGCGGTTGCTACTCCTACAATGCAAACACTAAAGAAACACCCTCAACCCAGAAATCAAAGGCGAACATTCTTACGCTAGATTTTAGTAATCCACGTGATAAATTTTACGAAGATGTGATTAATGCTCGAGACAATTTCTTAAAATCTAAATAACCTTGCTCCGAACTCAACAATTTTTCTATTCTTTCGTTTGAAGCAGTAACGTGTTCTGGATCTATCTCAAATCCAATATATGAACAACCAAGCTCTAGGGCCGCTAAACCTGTGGTGCCCGACCCAGAGAAAGGATCCAAAACTACTATACTTTGCCCTGTTTTTCCATATGCTTGTATGCAGCGCCTGGGTAGCTCTAGGGGAAATCTGGAAAAATGCTTCTTGCCTTTTATTTGTTCGTTTGGAAACTCCCAAATACTTTGAATAGGGGGCTTTACAGCAAAGTTATGATTTTCATTTTTTGCCAACAAATAAATTGGTTCATGTTGGCGGTGTGGTCTTCTCGTTCTTCCTTCTGGCATCGGATTTTGTTTTTTCCATACAACCTCTCCCCTGAAAAGATAACCCTCGTTGCATAAATCAATAATCAGCCTGTAAGTAAGGCCCAACAGATTACCATACCTAAGCCAGGGTGTTGAGTTGTCTATGAACGCTTTTCGTTTTGATCTTGGCTTTATGTATGCTGCGTTATTTGACGACAGCCCATTTCTGTCTGCCCCCAGCGTGCTATATTCGTAATCCTCTTTGCGCCAATTTATAGGTGTGTTATATGCGTCTCCAATGTTTATCCATATTATCGCTTCATCCTTAAGCTTTGGGAGTAGTGCTTTGAAAACAGAAACCAGAAACTTAACAAATTCTCTTGGATCTTCCTCTACTCCAGAACCAAGCGATGTCCTCTGTCCCCAGTAAGGTGGACTCGTTACCATGATGTCGATACTGTTATCCGGAAGTCTCCGGATAAGTTTTAAGCAATCACCTTTCGTGACCCTATTCAACTCAAAGGGTCCTACTTTCTTACCCTCAATCATAGTCATATTTTAGAACGGATGGGGTTGAGTAACAAAACATTCTGAAGAGGAAAAATTAATATGTTGCTGACACTGACACAACGGCGTTACTCTATGTTGGTAATGAGTACCGCTATGACCTGGGAAACCGCCTCCACCAGCTTAAGAGATACTTTAAGTCTCGGCGAGGCGGTGGGACAAAAGCTTAAGGGCGGCGAGGTCATAGAACTGATTGGCGACTTAGGCGCCGGTAAAACGGCCTTCGTGCGCGGCCTGGCCAAGGGCATGGGCTTGCCGGACGAAGTGGCTAGCCCCAGCTTTGTTATTAGACGCGAATATTGCTCGGAATCAGCACAGTCGACTCGGACAGATGGTCGCGAGGAAGTTTTGAGTAGCGGAGTGGAGCGTACAGACGTACGTAAAACGAGCAACGGAAAAACTGACAAAGCGAACGTTGGCAGAGCTAACGGAGTCGCTGCCTCTGGTGGTGAGCAGGTTAGCTCGTCGAGTCGGCTGTGCCTGCATCATTATGATTTTTATCGGTTGGAAACGCCCGGCGTGGCGGCCGAGGAGCTTAAAGAGTCGCTGGCCGATGATAAATCCGCGACGATTATGGAGTGGGCGGATACGGTCGCGGACGTTTTGCCGCCGGACAGGTTAAAGGTAACCATTAAAACCACCGGCCCGGACAGCCGGCGATTTGCATTTTGGGCCGGACCCGGTCATGCTCGATTGCTAAGAGGCCATAAATGAAGATACTGACCATCAGAAGCGACAAACCGGAAGCCGAAATCGGGCTGTTCGAGGACGCCAGTCAGCTGGACTACGAAGTCTGGCAGGCTGGGCGCGATTTATCGCTGACGATTTTATCCAAGATTACCGGACTACTCGAAAAGAATTCGCTGGATTTTAAAGACCTGGACGGGGTGGTCGGGTTCAAGGGGCCGGGCTCGTTCACGGGACTTCGTATCGGACTGACGGTAGCCAATACTTTGGCTTACGGGCTCAAGATTCCCGTTGTCGGCTCTGACGCCGCCCAGTGGATACAGGACGGTGCCGCCCGGCTGATAACCGGCCAGGACGAGCGGATAGTCCTGCCCGGGTACGGCCGGGCACCCAATACCACCCGTCCTAAAAAATAACTGATTGCTTTTTGGGCGGAACCAGCGGTAAAATATTACTTAGGACAACTGTTCATTTGGGAGTCCAACCGTTTGTTACTAACTACTGTATCGTTGATTGGAAGTAGCTAAAACGTATTAAGCTTGATTATATTTTTTGGTCCGGGGTTAACGGGCCGGCTTGGTATGAACTGCTTCCTAATCTCGTAGAAAGGAACTGTTATGGAGCCGATAACGCTCATCGTGGGCGCCGTGGCTATGGGCGCTGGTTTTGCCGTGTCCCAAACCGCCACTAAACGCCGTTTAGGAGACGTCGAGAACAAAGCCAAAAAAGAGGTAGACAAAGCTAAAACCGAAGCCAATCAGCTGGTATTGGAGGCCAAGGAAGAATCGGCCAAGCTCAAAGAAGAGGCCCGGAAAGACGCCGACGGCCAGCGCCAGGAAGTCAAAAAAATCGAAGATAAGGTCCGTGAGCGGGAAACCGCCTTGGACAGCAAGCTTAACGAACTGGACGAGCGGGCCGAGAAGCTGAGGGGCAGTGAGTCGGAGATAGACGAGCTCAAAGCGGAAATCCGTTCGATTCGGGAAAAACAACAAGACAAGCTGGAGAAAATCGCCAAACTCAAGAAAAAAGACGCGGTTGACCATCTGCTGAAGATGACCGAGCGCGACATCCAGCAGGATTTGAAGGATTTGATTTCCAAACTTAAAACCGACGCCGTCGAGACGGCCGAGGAACAAGCCCAAATGATAATCGTCAGCTCCATGGAGAGGCTGGCCAGCGACGTTACGACCGAGCGGACGGTGACCGCCGTCAAACTGGAAGACGAGGAAATGAAGGGCCGGATTATCGGCAAGGAAGGCCGCAATATCCAGGCCTTTCAGCGCGCCACCGGCGTGGACGTGCTGGTGGACGATACGCCGGGGATGATAATTTTATCGAGTTTTGACCCGATTAGACGGCAAATTGCCCGCCTGGCTTTGGAGATGCTATTAAAGGACGGCCGGGTCCATCCGGCCAGGATAGAGGAAGTGGTGGCCAAGGCCCGGGCCCAAATTGACAAAGATATCGACATGGCGGCCGAAGACGCTTGCCGGGAAGTTGGCGTGGTCGGCGTGCCCAAGGAAATCATGCGTTATCTGGGCGAGTTGAAATACCGCACCAGCTACGGCCAAAACGTGCTCAAACACTCGACGGAGATGGCTCATCTGGCCGGACTAATCGCCGAGGAAATCGGGGCCGACGTGGCCGTGACCAAAAAAGCCACGCTACTGCATGACATTGGCAAGGCGCTGAGCCATAAAGTGGAGGGCAAACACCACCATGTCGGCGGGGAAATCGCCCGCAAGTACGGCTTGCCGGAAGAAGTGGCCCATGCCATCGAGGCCCACCATGACGACATCGACGCTACTACGCCGGAAGCTCTGGTCGTCCGGGTTTGCGACGCCATTTCGGCCGCCCGGCCGGGAGCGCGCAATATCAGCGCCGAAAACTTTGCCGAGCGCATGCGCGAACTGGAAAACGTAGCCACAGGGTTCGACGGAATTGATAAGGCCTACGCTATCAGCGCCGGCCGGGAAGTCCGGGTCATAGTCAAACCAACCCAAATAGACGATTTGGGTTCAATCAAGCTGGCCAGGGATATCGCCAACAAAATCGAATCCACCATGCAATTTCCGGGTACCATCAAGGTCAACGTCATCCGCGAAACGCGGGCGGAAGAATACGCTAAATAGCCATGCGGATTGAAAGTTCGGATACGGAGCTCCAGGCGCAGTTCTCGCGGGAACTGCGCCAGCACGAACTGGGGTTCAGATACTTGGACGTCTTTGCTAAATATCGGAATAATTTGCAGGAATTTATTGGATTCTTGCCGGATAGCACCAGCGGCCGGATCGAGCTGGTGGATTCCACCGATAAGCCCCGGAAAAAGTTATTCCATTATTATCTCAATCCAGCCGACCGCTGGGGCGAGGCTCGTCCCAATCCCCTCTCGCGCTTTTTGTACATGGAGGACATCGAACCGGAAAGTCCGCGTTTTCGCCACATCTCATTGCTATTTACGGACAGTCATTTTCATATTCGGCATAACAGTTTGGCTTATTCATATCACCTGACCCATCTATATCCCGACGGGCGGGTGACGGTTAGTCATGACACGGCCCGCAATTTATCTCTCGACGAAGACGTGAAAATCGAGCATGGCTGTTATGGACCATATATCGATGTACTGGGCGATGATATTACCTTGTATGATACTACTGGCAAGGGTTTGTTGAAACCAGAATCGGAATTTGAATTAACCCTGGACGACTATATCGAGAGGATTAAACATTGGCGGCGCGATATAGACAACTTGGATCAGCGAGTTCACTTTATCGCGACTAATTCCCAAAATGACGACGCCGACCCGGAGTTTTAACCTGTACAATAAGTCTTGGTAAACGGCGGGGCGTGGCGCAGTTGGCTAGCGCGCCGGCTTTGGGAGCCGGAGGTCCCGAGTTCGAGTCTCGGCGCCCCGACCACGAAAAAAAAGTATGGTTTTAGCCATTTTTTTCGTGAGGGCCATAGCCGATAAGACGAGAACTCGCTAGAGTGAGCGCAAGAAATTATTTATTAGCCCTGGCGAGTGGAGGAGCATCAGCGATGTCTCGGCGCCCCGACCACGTCGCAATGGATATACGGACATTACGCTTTTTCGTAGTGAAATAACAAAAAAGTTAGCATGTCCTTCATCATTGCTCCTTTCAAAATCCTAAACGTCTGATGACTGGTTTAGGATTTTGTTAAGGATAAGAGACAATTACTTTGGTAGACTTGGGTAAATGTATAGACGGACGGAAAAATATCTCAGCCAGCTGGTATATGGCGGTATCGACGGCATCGTTACCACCTTTGCCGTGGTGGCGGCCAGCGTGGGCGCGGGACTGGGCAGCTCGGTGGTTATTATTTTAGGCCTGGCCAATTTGGTAGCGGACGGCGTATCCATGGGTATCAGCGCTTATTTGTCGGAGAAATCAGAGCGGGCCTTGGACGCCAAGCGGGGCAAATCCCACGAGGACCACTTGGACCCTAAAAAAGCCGGTCTGGCTACCTTTGGCGCGTTCGTAGCCATCGGCTTCGTGCCGGTTATGGTTTACGTGGTCGATTATATATTTAAGTTGGAGGCGGATAATTTATTTGTCTGGGCTTCTTTGCTGGCGGCCCTGGCCTTCGCCGGGGTCGGCTGGCTGAAAAGCCACGTTACCCAGGAGCCGAAATTACTGGCCATCATGGAGACGCTGACGTTAGGCGCCATCGCCGCCGGAGCGGCCTATTTTATCGGCAATGTATTGGAACAGGTAATCACAAGTTAAACTTGATACCCCGGGCAGGACGCGCCTTCGGCTTGCACGGAACTCGCTTTTTAAGTGCAAGCACCTGCACGCTCATTCCTGTACGAACCTTCCGCCAGCTGGCGGATACGGTTCGAGTCCCGGCTCGAGAAGCGAGCTGAATTTTAAAACCACCGCTTGCGCAGTGGCTTTAAAATTCACCTGGTACCCCGGGCAGGACTCGAACCTGCGACACGTGGGATAGAAGCCCACTGCTCTAATCCGCTGAGCTACCGGGGCTCGGTTATGAGACAAACCTACGGTTTTTCTCATCGGCCAGTCGGCAAAGCCGAGCCGCTAAAGCGGCCAAGCTGGCCTGCTCTTTCCCCTCTTCAGGGAATTTTCTAAATTTTGCAAACCAAGCAAAGCTGTTTGCAAAATTCTAAAGGAGCAATGCCGGAAATCTAGCTAGCTTTTGACTTAAAGTGGTAATTAGTCAGAAGCGTACAGATTGCAGGCCATTGCGACGTGGTGCGGGTGGCGAGAATCGAACTCGCGTCTCCAGCTTGGAAGGCTAGCATATTAGCCGCTATACGACACCCGCATAAAACGAATGCTTGGGGCGAGTGATGGGGCTCGAACCCACGGCCTTCGGGACCACAACCCGACGCTCTAACCAGCTGAGCTACACCCGCCATGTCGTTAGGAATCGACTGTCGGCCGGCGCAAGCTGAAGTTTGCTAAAGCCTTTAGTCGCTTCCTTCTCTAATTTGCCCGAACAGCCTTTGGCAGAACCAGCGGCTTGATTTGGCCAAATTGTTCAACCCTTGGACAAGAACAGGCAAACTTTAGCATAATTCCATCTGTTTTACCACTGTTCGAACATATCTATTTTAGGTTCCGGGCTTCTGCTATACTGCACGTAAAATGTCCGTAGAAGAACTTGAAATTTTACTTAAAGTTATCGTCGCCGTTTGTTTGGGCGGTGTGATTGGCATCGAACGGGAACTGTCGCGCAAACCGGCCGGCATCCGTACCCATATGTTTGTGGCCGGCGCGGCGGCCTTGATTTTAGCCCTCAGCATCGTGCTTATCGAAGAATTCACGGATACGCACGGTACGGTCAGCTCGGATCCGGTAAGAGTGATAGAGGCCATAGTGGTCGGTATCAGCTTCATTGGGGCCGGAACGGTACTCAAAAGCCCCAGTTCACATCACGTTTATTACTTGACTACGGCGGCGTCTATTTTATTCGCGGCCGGTATCGGCATTGCCGTCGGCTTGGAAAAATACGGCCTAGCCGCCGCCATGACCGTTCTGGTGGTGTTGATTAACGCGGCGGTCGGCTCTTTGGAACAAAAATTCTTTAAGAAAAAAAGCTGATAGCACCGACGACGCGGCCGCTGATTAGATATCTCTCAGTATCTCGATATTAGCGCCCAGCGCGTTGAGGCGTTCGGCCAGGTCCTCATAGCCCCTGGCAATGGAGTAGATATTGCGCAAGGTCGAGGTGCCATCAGCCGCCAGCATACCGATTAGCACGATGACCGCCGGTCTTAAGGCCGGCGGACAGATGACGTCTGCCCTCCGCCACTTGGTAGGACCAAAAATATGGATGCGGTGGGGATCGAGCAATTCCATTTCTACGCCCAGCTTAGCCAGCTCGGTAAAGTAAATCGCCCGGTTCTCATACACCCAGTCATGGATGAGGGTCTTGCCCTCGGCCCGGGCGGCGATAGGCACGAAGAACGGCAGATTATCGATATTTAACCCGGGGTAGGGCTGGGGGTGGATTTTCTCGTCCAGCGCGGTCAGCTTGTCGGTCTTTAACATCCTGATATCGACTAAGTCGGTTTGGCCGTTATCGGCTTTATAGCGTTCACTGAGCTCGAATTTAACGCCCATTTTGCTGAGCTTGAGCAACTCCAGCTCCAAAAAATCAATCGGACAGCGTTTAATGGTCAAACTTGAATTGGTAGTGGCGGCGATGGAAATAAACAGCATGGACTCTACCGGGTCTTCGCTAGGGTAGTAAGTGACGTTTTTATTAATGTTCGCCCGGCCCTTGATGCTCAGGCGGGTAGTGCCGATGCCTTCGATTTGCACCCCCAAAGCCACGAGATAATAGCAAAGCTCCTGGACCATGTAATTGGCGCTGGCCATATGGATATCGGTTTGTCCGTTTGATTTGGCGGCGGCCATGATGGCGTTTTCGGTGACGGTGTCGCCCATCTCGTAGAGTACGACTTGGCCGGGGCTTTTACGCCGGACGCTAACGTGGTAACGGCCGCGGGTGGCGTTGACACTCAGTCCGAATTCTTCCAGCGCGAACAGATGAGGCTGGATGGTCCGTTTGCCTAAAGAACAGCCGCCGGCATAAGGCAAGGTAAAACTGCCGAACATATGCATAAACGGGGCCAGAAACAACAGTACGCTGCGGGTTTTACGGGCGGATTCCTCGTCCATGTCTTCCAGGCGGAGTTTGGCCGGCGGCTTTATTTCCAAATCGTTGTCTTCCAGCCATTTGATTTGCACGCCGATACTAAGCAAGACTTCAATCAGGCGGTTGACTTCCTCGATTCGCGGCATACGTTTTAACCGGGTGGTGCCGCGGTTTAACAGACTGGCCGCCAGCAGGGCCACGGCGGCATTCTTGCTGGTCTTGGTAATCACCTCGCCGCTTAGCGGCCGCCCGCCCTCGATTTTAAAATTAAGGGTGCCGGATTGATTGATTCTCAATAGTTCGCGGTTTAGGACGTCGCTGATGCGGCCCAGCATTTCCATGCTGAGATTTTGTTTGCCGTTTTCAATCCGGTTGACCGCGCTCTGAGAGGTACCCAGCCGCTCGGCAAAATCCGTTTGGGTCATACCCCGCTGTTTTCTGACTTCAGAGATAAGCTGGCTGATTTTTTGGGTGTCGGCTGTCATAGATAAGTGACAACTAATATATCATTTGTGATATTAGATGCAAACTAACCGGTATTGGCAATTTTTCTAATGACTGACCATACAATATCCGTTTCAGCCGGGTCCGCTGGCCCTAGCTGGGGGACGCCTTCGACCAGCTTCCATCTTTCGACGCTTTTGCCGTTCAATCTAGCGCTATATTCAAGATATGAACCTTTCGATTCAAGAGAAACATTCATTATACCCCTGTCATCCGTTTCCAAAACAAACAGGACCACTTTATCGAATCGGGCAATCTCATTCTGGCCATAGGCCACTAACACGTCCTCATATTCTTTTATTTCATTGGAGTAGACGTCGTCAAACAGCTTACGACAACGTATATATTCTTTAATCCGGTCAGATTCAGCGCCTTCGCGGCCATAACCAGGGGCCATATACAGCAATTATAGCATATTTTATATGTGTAGTCAAGTAATGTAGACTAACGTTATGGATAGCCGACGGGAATTAAAGGATTACATCGCCAAGGAAGAGCATCGCCAGCAAACCGGATTGGAATTAATCCCGTCGGAAAATTATGTCAGCCAGGACGTCATGCGGGCGCTGGGCAGCGTGTATACCAATAAATACTCGGAAGGTTATCCCGGACACCGGTACTACGGCGGCCAAGCCAACACCGATGAAGTAGAAAGGGAAGGTATCGAGCTGGCCAAGCGGTTATTCAAAGCCGACCATGCCAATCTGCAGCCCCATTCCGGCGCGCCGGCCAACCAGGCGGTTTACTTCAGCTGGCTGGAACCGGGCGATACCGTGCTGGCTATGGATTTGAGCCACGGCGGCCATCTGACCCACGGCCACCCGGTAACCGTTACCGCCAAATTGTTCACTTTTATCCGCTACAAGATGAAAGATATCGCCACGGGCGAGATTGACTACGAAGCCATGCGCCTGTTGGCTCTTAAGCATAAACCCAAGATTATCCTGGCCGGGTTCAGTTCTTATCCGCGCGAGCTGGATTATCAAAAATTCGCGGATATCGCGGCGGAAGTGGGCGCCATGGCCATGGCCGACATCGCTCATATCGCCGGGCTGATAGCGGCGGGGGAGCTGGCCAACCCGTTCGACCACGGCTTCCACGTGGTGACCACCACCACCCATAAGACTTTGCGCGGCCCGCGCGGCGGGATGATTTTAAGCCGCGGCCAGGTCGGCAACCCGCTGAAGCCGGCAGACAAAACGCTGGATAATCTGCCGACCTTGATTGATAGGACGGTATTCCCCGGCCTGCAGGGCGGGCCGCATATGAATAACATTCTAGCCAAGGTAGTAGCTCTTAAAGAAGCTTCAACACCAGAGTTCAAACTTTATGCCCGGCAAGTGCTGGCAAATGCCAGCCGGCTGGCGGATGAGCTTAACAGCCGCGGCTTTAAACTGGTAACCGGCGGTACCGACAATCATTTGATTTTAGCCGACGTCAAACAGTCGTTTGGTTTGGATGGCAAAATCGTGGAGGAAGTGCTGGACAGCATCGGCCTGACGCTTAATAAGAATTTAGTGCCGGACGACCCTCTGCCGCCTTACGCGCCCAGCGGTATTCGCCTGGGCACGCCGGCTTTGACTACCCGGGGCTTAAAAGAAAATGACATGGTTCGTATTGCCGAGTGGATGGAGCAGGCCATCAAGGCCCGGGATAACGCGGTCAAGCTGGAGAATCTCAAAGCCGAAGTAACCGAATTCAGCCGGCGATATCCCCTGCCGGGCTAATAGAACTGTCCCAAAATCCGGGCTTCCGGTACAAGGTCGATAGCCAGACGGCTTTTGACCGTCTTGATGATTTCTTGGGAGACTTCATAGATGTCCTGGGCACTGGCGTTGCCGGTATTTTCGATTTTGAGCACGTTCATGGGGTGAAGCCTAACGTCGCCCCAGCTTTGTCCCCGGCTGAAACCGGCGGCCAGCAGGACGTGGGCGGCGGAGATTCTGGTTTCATTGCCGCCGTGGACCCGGTTCATAACGGCAATTTGGGCTCGAGACTTGCCGGTTTCATCAAAGCCCATAAGGTACTGGGCTTGCTCCGGGTCGACCAGCGGATTTCTAAAGAATGAGCCGACGGTTTTGGCATAGCCTTGGTTGGGGACAAACAACGAACCGGCTCGCTGTCGGGCCAGCAGGATTATCTTCCGGCGATTAATCAAGCTATCCGGGCTTAATCCCAGTTCCTCAGCCGCGTCCAAAGCGGATTGGTAGGTCAGCTCAGAAGTCGGTTGGGACCTAAGCTGGTAAGCCGCCCGGATAATCAGCCAATCATCATGAGCTTGGAATATGGACTGTTTATAGTCCCAAGTTAAATCCTTGGCTTCCAGCCGGATAGTCTGGCGGGTTTTAATATCAACGTATTCAATCCAAACCAGCCGGTCGGATTGAGATTGGCCGTAAGCGGTAATGTTGATAAACACGGCCGCGCCGACACTGCCAGGCACGCCGCTGGTAAGTTCTAGACCCCATAAATTTTTATCGATGGCGGTCTGGACCAAGTCGTCCCACCACAACCCGGCCTCGGCTATAACCAAGCCGTCTTGAAGCTCCAAACCTTTATGGCGGAATAATAAAACGGTTCCGGGCAATCCGGTGTCGGAAATCAAGACGTTGGTACCGTAGCCTAAAGCCCAGATTGGCCCGCTACCGGCTTGCTTAAGGACGGACGAGATATCGTCCGGCGAATCAATCGTAATCAGTTTGGCGGCCGGCCCGCCGACGCCGAAAGACGTAAAGCCAGCTAAGTCCACGTTTTCTTGTATCAACACAAGGGTAGTATAAACTGTTGGGGCGCGGAATACGCCCTGCTAGCTCAATTGGACAGAGCGCCAGCTTCCGGAGCTGGAGGTTACAGGTTCGAGTCCTGTGCAGGGTACCAAATCAAAATTCTGACTTTGGTCGGAGTTTTGATTTGGTAAGCTGGACGAGAACCGTCTCCGCCAGCTGGCGGAAGGTTCGTAAAGCGAGCGAACTCGCAGAAACTTGTTTCGAGACTGAGCGAGCGGATATAGGGAGCCTTGGCGACCGCTGTCCTGCCCGGGGTACCACGTAAAAACCCAGTTGTAATGACTGGGTTTTTACGTGTCCAAGCTCGGCTCGAACCGTACGAGCGAGCAAAGCGAGCGGGGGTTCGGGCGCCAAGGAACTGTGCGCAGAAACTACCTCTTAGTTTCGAGCACTGTGACTGCGTGTTGACAAAGTCAACCATCCTGCCGGGTGTACCATGATATAGCGAACAAGGGTTGGTAGTAGTGCTTGCAAACCAGCAACCCTTAAAAGACCCGGTAGCCGGTTTTAAAAAAGCCGGCAGGCGGTTCAGGCAAGCCCCAGGTTTATTGCAATAACAGAGGTAGCTTGATATTATGCAACGGCTAAGTTTTAGCCGTTGCACCCGTAGCTCAGCGGATTAGAGCACCTGTCTTCGGAACAGGGGGTCGGGGGTTCGAATCCCTCCGGGTGTACCACGGGCCATTAGCTCAGCTGGTTAGAGCAGCGGCCTCTTAAGCCGCGTGTCCTGGGTTCGAATCCCAGATGGCCCTCCATAGAAAACGCCCAGATTAAAACTGGGCGTTTTCTATGGAGAATTATTTGATGATGGAACCCAAAAAATTACGCAGTAATTTGGGTTCGGCGGAGCGAAGGAACTCGCAGAAGCTTGCTTCGAGACTGACTGAGCGGAGGAGGCGAAGCCGATATCCCAGATGGCCCTCCAAGTTTAAACGTTAAATCCCTGGATTTGCGGTTGCAAAAATTTAAAAACGACAAAATTAGGCTATGCTTATAGAGCGTAAGCGGTTTATCTTCAGTAAATTTTTATGAAAAAAACAAAAAAAGCTAAGCTAAGACTCACCCCCACGGTCCAGGTCGGTTTGGCGGCCGGTTTATTTATGCTATGCGTTTTGGCTTCCCGGGCTCCAGACATGGCGGATTGGGAATTGGATATATTCCACTTGATTTACGGCTGGCCGAACCTGCTGTTGCCGGTATTCTTCATCATTACCCAATTCGGCAGTATCCATATGTTAGGTCTGCTGGTTGCGGTTTATCTAACCAGCCGGCATTACCACATAGTGCTCCGATTACTGCTGAGCGGTACGCTGGCCTATCAGCTGTCCGGTTTTGCCAAGGACATTTGGGGGAGGGCCCGCCCGAATGATTTTCTATTGGATGTGGTTAATCGCGACTATATCGTGCGGGGACCAGGTTTTCCTTCCGGACATGTGGCGCTAGCGACCGCGCTGGCTCTGACCATGGGTCATTACTTGCCCAAAAAATACCACTGGCTCATCGCGGTGTGGATAGTGGGAGTGGGATTGTCGCGGATATATTTGGGAGTGCACGCGCCGTTGGACGTGCTGGCCGGTTTCGCCATAGGCTGGTTCTGCTACGCGCTGTTCCGCCACGTCCGGCTGTATGACATCAAATATGGTGTCAAACGTAGTAAACAACGCCTAAGAACCGCCTAAAACCAGCCAGGCCGGCTAAGACCCAAACCGGGATTTGTACCTCCATTTTGTTATTATTTATGCACGATGAAAGACCAGGCCGAGCCAAGTAATAAAGTTCCAGATGTCGAGTATGCTGGCCGGGCTTCATCTGAGATTGCCACTCGTTTGTTATGGATACTGCTAGTCGCGACAGCGGCAATCGTAGCTGTCCACTTGACTTTGCAATATCTGAATTTCGTGGTTCATTATCAGCAGGTCGGCCAGCTTTATGAACTGGCTAACCGGTTTGATTTGGACGACGAATCCAGCGTGCCAACCTGGTTCGCGCAGGTTTTGTTTTTCGCTATTAGTTTGAGTGCCGGACTGGCCGCCTATTTGCAAACCCATAAACCATCTCGTCGTTTGTGGGGCATAATTGCCATTCTCGGCCTGATACTTTCGCTCGACGAGGTGGCGGGCTTGCACGAATTCGTTTTACAGAGCTTGCACAATGTATTTTTCCGGGATGCTTCTCCGACCGGACTGGCCAATGCCTGGTGGATAGCCGCGCCGTTTATACTGTTGGCGAGCGGGTGGTTAGTTTGGAAAATGACCCGCTTGCTCCCGCGGCGCACGATGGCGCTGATGGCGGCCGGCGGAGCAATTTTTTTGACGGGAGCGGTAGCCGTTGATTTGCTTACCAGCCTGGCCCCGCGGGAAACATTTTTAAATCAAGGCGTGTTGGTGGCGGTCGAGGAGGGTTTGGAGCTGGTTGGCAGTGTTATCGTGTTGTACGCCGCTATCGATTATCTGGAGAAGCATCATTATACTGTCCTTAAGGAGCTTATATCCGGATTAAAAGCCCGGTCAAGGTCTAAAGACAAACGCTGGTAGATATTATTTTGCGATAGAATCCGTTAATTGGGAGCAACGTCATGAAACGATTAAACGGCGCGGAACTGGCCGGTTACATCAAAGCCCGTCAAGCCAAGGAAGTCCGCCGCCTAAAGGCCTTGAGAGTTCATCCGGTTTTGGCTATCATCAGCGAAGGACAACAACCGGTCAACGAGCTGTATCTACGGTTAAAACAGAACTATGGAAGAGATATCGGCGTAGCGGTCAAAACCATCGATACCGGGGATACGGTTGATACCAAACGGGCGGTACTGGCTTTGAACGAGGACGACTCCGTCCAGGCGGTTATCGTCCAGCTTCCGCTTAGCAATCCGGACATGACGCGGGAGACGGTTAATCTGATTGACCCGGCTAAAGACGTGGACGGGTTAGGCGCCGAGGCGGCCTACGATTCCGCGACCGCTATGGCTATTATGTGGTTGTTGGCCGGATATAACGTTGATTTACCGGGCAAATCAGTAGCGGTAGTCGGCCAGGGCCGGCTAGTCGGCCGGCCGCTGGTAAAGATGCTGGTTAGTGCCGGAGTCGAGCCGCTGATATTAGATCAGGATACGCCGGATTTGGCCGCCAAACTACAATCAGCCGAGATTATCATTACCGCTACCGGACATCCGGGTCTGATAACGAATCAGATGGCAAGACCAGGAACGGTAATAGTTGATGCCGGCAGTGCCAGCGAGGACGGCCAGGTCAAGGGCGACGCGGCGAATGAGCTGTACGAACGGGAGGACATTATCATCACGCCGCAAAAAGGCGGCGTCGGGCCGCTAACCGTGGCGGCTTTGTTTGATAACACCTTGCGGGCGGTCCGTGCTAAAGTAGGCCCATCGTGAGTACGGTCAGAGGTATTTTGGAGCAGTTCTTCCGCCAATTCGAGGCGTCGTATGAATCGCTTAATTCCATCGAAGTCTCGCGGGCGGCTTTTTTGTCCAATTTCGATTATTTAAAAAAGCTGTATAAAGCTCAAAATGTCATCCCAGTGTTAAAAAGCAATGCTTACGGCCACGGCTTCGAAACTATTTTAAAGATACTGGAAGATAGAAAAGTGCCTTACGTGGCGGTGGACGGCTATCACGAAGCCCTGGAAGTCAGGGCTATGAGCGACGTCGACGTGCTGGTAATGGCTACCGTTTTGCCAGAAAATTTTTCCAAAATCGATACCCGGCACGTAGCTTATGTCATCCAGGATATGTCGATGTTGAACGTGCTGACCAATACCCGGCGGGCTCTAAAAGTCCACCTGGAATTCAACACCGGGCTTAATCGCCAGGGTTTTGACAAGAGCGAGCTGAAAGACGTCATTCGTCTGCTCAAAGACAATCCGCACATCGTGCTTGACGGTATAATGAGCCATTTTTACGACGCCGCCAACCCGGACAGGACATCGGTCGATGACCAAGCCAAGCAGTTCGATGAGATAGCCGGTAAAATCAAGAAAGCCGGCTTAAAGCCAAAGTACGTCCACTTATCTAAAACCGCGGGCGTTTATCAGCCCCCCAGCTTGCACGTTAATACCATCCGTCCCGGCGCCGGATTGTACGGGATTAACCCGTTGGCCGGCTCGGGCAGCAAGGCTTTGATAAAAAAATTCGACGGCCTGATGCCGGTGCTGGCCATGTTTTCCAGAATCATTAAAATCCGGGAACTTGGTGCCGGACAGGGTGTGAGTTACGGCCACGACTGGGTGGCCGGCAAACCCACCACTACCGCTATCATACCGGTCGGCTATTACGAAGGGTTGGACCGCCGGCTTAGCGGGCAGGACTCCCTAAGACATAAAGGCCAGTCTTTACCGATAATCGGCCGGATAGGTATGAACCACACGATTTTGGACATCAGCGCGTCCAGAGCCAAGCTCTGGGACAAAGTGGAGGTTATCAGTCGGGATTCCCAGGCGCCAAACAGTTTAAATGCCTGGTGGCGGGACCACGGGTTATATCCCTATGAGAGCTTAGTCCGGTTGTCTCCCAATATCCGGCGGCGGATTGTCAACTAAAATTAATAACCTTCAAAATAACTGAGCCGCAGCTGCGGTCTCGGCCAATCCGAAGCCAAAAATTCATCGTATAAAGGCAGGATGGTGGTCTGCGGACCGGCAAAAAATATAATTCGCGCATGGACGTCAGCAACCAGTTTTAAGATCCGGGCCTGGTCTAACCGGACCCGGCTGGGATTGACAGCCAGATAGTTTTCTTTGAGCGGGGCAAAGTCGCCGCCGAACAGCCGGTCGTGGCTGGCGGCGGCATGCAATAGTTTGATATCCCAATTCCGAAGACGGCCATCGTTATTGAGTTGGGAAATCATGGACCGGTAGGGGGTGACACCGATACCCAGCGCAATCAGCAGAACCGGTCTGACGGTTTTAGGCAAGTTAAAATTCCCCATGGCCGGAGCCAATTGCACTTCGCCGCCAGGTTCAAGCTTCATCAGTTGGCTTTTAAACTCGCTATGGGGCTCGGGCAGGCGAAAAGTAATTCGCAGATGTTCTTCGAACGGTGCCGATGACAAGGAAAACCACCGCCGCCCGCCGGCCGGGGGGTACTCCAGCTCCAGCTCGGTATAATCGCCCGCCGTATAGATAAAGCCGGAGGGCTTGGTTAGATATATCGACCAAGTGTCATCAAGCTCCGGTCGGCGCTCAATCAGCCGGCTGAGCATCAGCCGCCTAGGACTTCTTTAATCCGTTCGACTACCTGTTTTGGAGTCATTTCAGCCTTGACTATGTAAGAGTGGACGTTAAGCGCGTCCAGAGATTTAGAGACTTCTTCCTTGCCCACGTTGGTCAGAATCAGGACCGGGATATCCTGGCCCCAGTCCTCGGCTCGCAGATGCCTAAGTACTTCGTCGCCGTTCATTAAGGGCATCATCATATCCAGTAGGACTACGTGGGGCTTGAAGTTTTTTATCAGTTCCAAACCGACTTGTCCGTTCTCGGCTACCGCTATCTCGTAGCCCTCGGCCTCGAATTTGAGGCGGTACATCTGGGATATCGCCAGGTCGTCTTCTATGATGGCGATTTTTTGCTTAGCCATAGACTAACCTTAGCGAAACTTGAGCGAGTAAACAACGTCCATTATTTGTTCGGCCGTCATGTTCTTAGCGTCAAACGGCTGGCCGATGCTGAGCGAATAGCTTCTGAAGAATTTTTTATTCCGGTTCCAGCGAACCCTAGCCGGTAGGACTTTTACCCCGTCGATACGCACCAGGTGTTCTATTCCAGTTTTAGGGAGTCTAGCTCGGTCCGTTCGACTCACGCCGCCCTCGGGGAACATCAGGACAGTACGGCCGTCTTTTAAGAGATGCTCCGCCCGGCTTATGCCATAATCCATTTTTGGGTGTTTGAATGCCGGAAAACAGCCGTGCAGGTAGAACCATGGTCTAAACAGCGGCTTGAAGAAGCGGTTGTGGGTCATAAAGAAGTAAGGCGTGAGCAATCGGACGTGTTTCCAGCGCAAGTTGGAGGTAATAACAAACGGGTCAAAGCCGGCTGTATGATTAGCGGTAATAACATAGCCACCGCTGGATGAGCTACTATCCCAGTCTTCCACTTTTTTGCTAGCGATAATAATCCGCCACAAATATCTGACGATAGACACACTGGCCAGCTCTGTAAGCTTAATCAAGAATAACACGGCTGTCGGCTTGCAATTTTACTGCTTATCAACTTCAATGATGTTGACATATCTTAAATGAAAAACAAAAACAATCCTAATATCAAGCACCTGGCTATTCCCTCGCTGCGCATAGTGGGTGAATACCGGCACCCTTCCGGTTGCCGGGTGGTTGATATCTTTGTGGCCGATCCCTATGCAGACAACGAGCCTATAGTCAGAAGGAAGATAACAGACACGGTAGAGAATGAGTTTATCCCGCAAATCCAAGAACATATTAGGACCAGGGGCAAGCAATTCAAACGCGGCGAAGACAATCCGGTTAGTCAGAAACTTTATTCGCTTTCGCCGGTTTTGAGGAAATGGAAGAGCCACATGCCCACGGCGATGGCGCTATATCCTTTACAGAAACCGCAAAACTCCAAATTGGCTGACGGTACTGCATTTGACGGCGTTTCTAGAGACTATTTTACACACGCCCTAGACGGCGTCGGTCTAAGAAGCCGGGCAATTACCATGTCCCGATTGATGCACGACCATTTTTTTGAGCACCAAGTGGACAATATAAATTGGCTCAGTTTGGCCAGCGGTGCCGCCATACCCGTGTTCGAAGCGGCCACAGCGCTGGACGTACATAGGAAAAGTATCCACCTGACACTAGCGGACATCAGCGGTAAGGCTCTCAAATTCGCCGTCGAGCTGGCTAAAAATGAATATGATCTGTCAGGCAACATCGAGACCAAGAAAATGAACATTTTGCGCCTTAATAAGCTTAAAAAAGACTTCGGCCAGGAAAATTACGACGCCATAGATATTTTAGGGTTCCTCGAGTATATTCCGGAAAAAAAGTGGCGCTACAAACCGGGCCTGGTCTTTCCCGGCGCTATTGATTTTCTAAAGACCGCGTACGCATTGCTTAAGCCGGGCGGGATACTGGTTTTTGGCAATATGAGCGATCAGCATCCCCATCTGATATTCACCATTAATGTCGTGCAATGGCCGTTTATTCAACCCCGGAGCATTGACGAGTTGATTGGTCTGGTAGAAAAAGCCGGCATTAATCCTAACAATCTGGATTTATTCAGAATCAGCGACAATGTTTATTACGTGGGGGCCATATACAAAAATGCTTAAAAGCTAAACTATTTAGCGTCTAGGCCATACAATAAGTATAAACATAAGGTTTATTAGACTGTGTCCATTTCTTTTATAGCTCTGACGGCCGTGGCCTTTATCAATTTTACGATTGGCTTAGTGGTTTTGCTCAGAAACCCTCGGGATAAAACTAACATAGCCTTCATGGTCTTCGTGGCCTTCGTAGCGCTGTGGGCAGTGGGGCTGGCCTTTTTCAATGAAGTTTCTGATTACAGGTTGGTCCTCTATTGGAGCAAAATTTATTACATTGCCGCCACCGGTATAGCCACATCGCTTTATGTGTTCGGAGCCAGCTACTTAAGCGCCATCCAGAGCACGTTTAAAAAGATTTGGCCGTATATTTTCCTATCGGCCCTATTGTCTGGCTTGATTGCCTTTGTCCCGGGCTTTCTGACTAGAGATGTTCTTGTTGAGCCTAATTCCAACACTGTCGTACTGGGCGTGCCGGAATATTTGGTTTACACCTTGCACTTCGTGGTTTATTTCGGGTTGGCCGTAACGGCTCTTTACAAAAAAATGCCGTCGGCTGGCGGTCGCGAGCGGATCCAACTAAAGCTGGTAACCACCGGCGTACTCATGGCAGGACTGTTGGGGATGTATTTCAATCTGGCCTTGCCTTGGTTCGATAACTACCGGCTAATTTGGGTAGGTCCGCAGTTTTCCGTAGTTATGGTGGGGTTTTTAGCCTATGGCATTTACAAACATAAATTGTTTGATATCAGGGGACTGATAGTTCGTTCGGTCGTTTACTTGGCTGTACTGGCAGCTATCGTATTGGTATACTCCGCTTTCGTCTTCGGCTTCCTGTCTTTGTTTATTGACCTGCAAAGGCTAAACGCGGCAGAAAGGTCCCTCCTTATATTTTCGGCTGTGGTTACCTCTTTTACTTACGAGCCTATAAGGAACTTTGTCAACCGCCAAACCAATCGCCTGTTTTATCGGGATGCGTATGATTCGCAGGAGGTGCTAGATAAACTTAGCTCTTTGCTGGCCACCGAGATAGAGCTTCATAAAATTGTAACTGAGAGCAGCGGCCTGTTGACAAGCGCTCTCAAGCCGTCCCATTTGCGCTTTGCGGTTTTCAAAGACGGCGAAACCTACATCGATCACCATATGAGTACTAAAAGCCGCAAAGTGCTGGCTCTTTCCGAACTGGACGAGGCAGATGAAGTTTTGATTACTCGCGATGAAGCCAGAAAGGGCCTCAAGTCTTTTTTGGACAGTTACCAGGCCGAAGTTCTGCTTAAACTGAGGACCAACGAGGAGACGGTCGGCGCGATTTTACTGGGGCCAAAACAGAGCGGCACGATTTATTCCAAACAAGATATCGATTTGCTGACCATCAGCGAGAAAGAACTGGCCATCGCGGTCCAAAACTCGCGTTACTTCGAACAAATCCAACAATTCAACCTTAAACTCCAGCGGGAAATCCAGGAAGCCACGGCCGAACTGCGGGCCAGTAATACCAAGTTAAAGGCCTTGGACGAAGCTAAAGACGAGTTTATTTCCATGGCCAGCCATCAATTGCGGACGCCGCTAACTTCGGTTAAGGGCTATATATCGATGGTGGTGGAGGGCGACGCCGGCGCCGTCAAGCCGGAGCAGAAGAAATTGCTGGACGAAGCCTTTGCCAGCTCCCAGCGCATGGTTTATCTGATTGCCGATTTGCTCAACGTTTCGCGGCTTAAAACCGGAAAATTCGCCATCGAACCGTCGGAAGTCTACTTGCCGGACATCGTGGCCGAGGAAATCGCCCAGCTGAAACCGACCGCCCGTTCGCGCAAACTTAAACTGACGTTTGATAAGCCCAGCCAATTTCCTAGGGTCTGGCTGGACGCCACTAAAATCCGCCAAGTCGTCATGAACTTTATCGATAACGCCATTTATTACACCCCGGCCGGCGGCCGTATCGAAGTCAAATTGACGGCTAAGAAAGACACTATCGAATATACCGTTACGGACAGCGGTATCGGCGTGCCTAAAGATGAACAGGCCAAATTGTTCACCAAGTTTTACCGGGCCGGCAACGCCCGCTCAGCCCGGCCGGACGGTACCGGTCTGGGGTTATACATGGCTCAGCGGGTGGTCAGCGCCCAAGGCGGGTCAGTAGTGTTCAAATCCAAAATCGGCCAAGGTTCGACCTTTGGCTTCAATTTTCCGCTTAAGTCGCTAAAGCCCATACCAGGCTCACCAGTCCATACAGAAGCCCAATCAAGCCCAGCTGAACCGACCGAATCATAACCGTTTGTTTATGGTCCTGCCACCAATTGCTCAAGCGCGAGCGCTCGACGGCTTCAATACGGATGGTTTGGGGCGTAATAGCGGCATCCCGGCCTTGGTAACGTCGGCGGGGCTTCTTATTTTTAGCCATGGCCAAATTATAGCCCTAAAACAAAAAGCACTCCTTATTTAAGGGAGCGCTTTTTGCGCTTTAAGCGGTCAGTCTCCACCCAGAAGACTTTTTAGTCCGCTTGACCGATTGGTTTTCTTAGTCCTCTTTTCTAAGGACGCCGGCTCGAAGCATCGAGCGGCTTTCCAGCCAGCTGCGTACGCTTAACGACAGCGCACCGGTACCGAAGACACCGCTGAGTACCCCGCCGATGCCGGTTACAGGCAGTTCTTCAACCGGAGGTTTCTCAGGCGGTTGCTCGGGTTTCTCAGCGACCTTTACGGTCGTCTTACAGACGTCGGAAGCGTCGGCTTGGCCGTCGCCGTCAGTGTCAAAGTTGACGGTTACTTGGGCGTTGTACGTACCGGGAGCATAGGTATGCTCACTGGTAGTAGCACTCAGCGCACTGGTGGTAGCCGTCTCGGTAGCACCGTCGCCGAATTCGAAGTCGTAAGAAGTGACGGTGGCGCCGTTTTGGGCGGTCGCCTCGGCCTTCAAACGGAACGTGTCGCGGTCAATCTTGATGGCCTCGAGAACGTCGCACTTGAAGATTGGCTCGGGCTGTTCGACTTTTTTAACTTTGACTTTTACCAACACGATGACCCGGTACTCCCAGCAACCCGGGATGTCGCCGGCGTCAATGCCAGGGACAGAACCAGGGATAGCCGAACTTACCAGAGTACCGTTTTGACTGACGACTGCGTCAGAAAACGGGTCGAACTGGCCGGTCAGCTGGCGGAAAATTTCCGCCGAGCCGTCTACATAGTCCAGCTCGATTTCATGCTGGCCGCAGGTGATAGTGGCATTGTCGGTTATGGCCGGCACGTTGTCGGCGCTTAACGTAGCGCTGACGGTTCGGTTGTCGCCGCTGCCCGATGGGACGTTAACCGCCATCCGGCTGCCTCTGGCTACACCCGGCCCGTTCAGGTTCTCAACCGGGAACTCAAGGTCGCTGTCGTTAAACTGGACCTCAGCTCCGTTATGCAGGTAGATGGCCACGGTTACTTCGCCGTCGCAGGCCTCAAAATCATTGGACCACGGATCGGACGAGACAGCTTCGCGCTTGACGGTCACGAAGTCCTGCTCGCCGGCGTCGCTGGGCACGCCCGGGATGTCACCGCTGTAGACGTTGAAAGCGGCGTGGTCCGGCCCCTGGGTATTTTCACCCGCGTAGGGGATAGAGCCCGGGGCGTCGCTCGCCAACACGGCGATAGGAAACGCCGCTAGAGCCGCAATCAGCAAAGCTGGCGCGAAGTAGCGTTTTTGTACATACGATAGGTAAACCATTAGGTTCTTCATATGCACCTCCTTCTAAAATTCTTAAATTGGTGAAACTTCAAATACACATAGACAATCAAAAATTGTCTGTTTCTTCGGTACCGGATTGTCAATGTGCATTAAGAGCCCGGGCTCTTAAGTCCCCAAACCGAATCATGAGAGGTCAATTAAATAAATGGTTTGACGGGCGGCCTTTCGGCTGTAGAGGTGTTGTTTTGCGATGACTTTTAAGCCATCTAACACATACAGCCAAAAGGCCAACCCGCAGGCGAACTACTCGAGTTGAGCTTGATGCTCGCCTTATTTACCCAACGCTTGTGACTTTAGTCGTAACTGAGGTCGTCACGTCTGCCGCGGCGCCATGTAGACCACAGAAGGAGCATGAGCAGGGCGAACCCTACTCCCGACGCGATGATTCCGCCGATGGTGTTGGTCGGAACCGTTATGAGCGTCACGCCCATCACTACCAACGACGTTGTCGGTGACTCGGCCGAAGCCATGTTGCCACCATTGGGGCAATTTGGGTCGAGGGGGTTGCAGGGTGCAGTCCCCTTGGGCGGCGTCGTTGTCGTCGCTTCCGTCGTGGTTGTAGTGGACGGCACCGTGGTCGTGGTGGTCGTCGGCGGCTTGGTCGTAGTCGTCTGCGGCACCGTGGTCGTGGTGACCTTCTCGGTGGTCGTCGTCTCCCTTGGCACCGTGGTCGACGTAGTCGTGACCTTGGTAGTCGACGTAGTCCCCGGCGGTACCGTGGTGGTGCCATGGGGGATGGTCGACGTAGTCCCCGGCGGTACCGTGGTGGTGCCATGGGGGATGGTCGACGTAGTCCCCGGCGGTACCGTGGTGGTGCCATGGGGGATGGTCGACGACGTGCCAGGGGTGGTAGTGCCAGGTCCGCCACCCGGTCCCTCGGTCGTGCCAGGGCCTTCCGTAGTCTCGGGGCCTTGAACGGCCTCCGGACCCTCGGTGGTCCCCGGGCCGACTGTGGTGGTTGTTTCGGCGACTTCCTCCTTGGGAGCGACTCGCTCCTCCTCGGCCTCGCGGCCGAGTTCAACCTCGCCTTCTCGAACGGGAACGTTCTCGAAAGGCGCCTCACGACAGAATATGTCGTAAGCCGGCAGGTACCACACGTGCGGTCCTTCCTCGACCGACTCCGGTAGGCTTGGCAGGCCCTCGAACCCGGAGACCGGGTTGACGAAGACCGCCTCCACCTGGACCACGTGGTGGTTGTTCAGAACCGTGACGCACCAGGCGTCTCGGTCCTCGAACACCACTTCCTCCCGATACTCGTTGGCCAGCAGGTTGGCGAAGACCGGCGCGGTCTGGGCCGCACTCTGCTGCCAGAGCTGAGGGTTGTCGAGCCACCGCGGCCGGAGTTGGTTGACGAGACCGTCGCCCACTTCCAAGCCGACATCGGCCGGACGGAGCGCCACCAACGCCTGCAGCTCTTTGGCGAGCTGGGTGCAGGCGCGGCCGCCGGAGGCGTACCAGGCTTCCAGGATTTCGCTCGGACTGGCTCCCAGCAAGCTGGGGCCGGCCGCCAAGGCGAAGTCGGTGTCGGCCTGCTCGGGCCAGTTGGCCGTGTCCGCTACCCCGTCGGGGCAAGCGTCCTCGACCAGCTGGTTTATGAGCTCGGCTGGTGTGACACCAGGTCCGGGCTGACCAGCTCCGCCGCCAAACGGCGGGAAGCCGGCTTGCGCCCAGGGGATTACCAGGCTGAGGATGGCGACCACGAGAGCCGCTAACACCGCGAGCCTGGCCGGCCGCGAGCCGTCACGCCCTGGGGTTAGTGCCACCACGAGAGTGATGAGCATCAGCGCCCAGACGATGAAGTGCCCAACTAGCCACCACCCGGTGAACCGGTAGCCGTCGGCGAATGCCATCGCGGCTAACCAGCCTACCAGGTAGACCAGTATGGTGCCGAGGAGGAGCCGGATGGCCCCGTCCTCACGGACTCGCACCCACACGGAGGTGGGTTGCGTGTTCAGGTTGACAGTCGGGTTATCGGCTGTCATTTTTCTCACCTCCTTGTGAGTGTATCGGGTTGCCTTCGAGCCCGCGCAGGACGCGCTGGCTCCAGCTCGGCTGGGGCGAGGCGTCAGCCTCGTCTTTGCCGGTAGCTTGAGCGCGTATTCTGATAGTTAGCCAGCGGATGTGCCGGCCAACCAGCCAGACGCCCACGGCGATTACCAGCAGGCCGGCGATGAAACTCAGAACTCTGTTGCCGAAAGCGGCAATGGAGCCCAGGACGTCGCCGACCCAGTCCAACGAGCCGTTCAAAATTGCCCGGCCGAGCAGTACTTCGGCTAGAACGACGAGCAGTACTTCGGCTAGAACGATAACACCGACGAGCAACACACTTGGCCAGTGCCAGCCCTTGCGGGACCGCTCGAGCCCCCGGACGTAGTCCAGGAGCTGGTCGGCATCCACTGGCTCACCATTGATGAGCCAGTTGGAGCCGCTCCGTTTGACGTTCATTTTCTCTCCTTTCCCCGAGGGGAATCGAATTGTCAGTACCCTGATTGGATACCGGCCGTCCCCCTTGGGTTTGGGAGCAGCGCCTGAACGCAGACGAACAAGTCGTCTGCCAGGCGCTGCTCCCTGGAAGAGAAAAGAATGAATCAAAACGTTAGGTTTATGAGTAGTTCGAGTTCTTACACTTTCCGGTATGAAACCGGCTATCAAGAGCAGAGTAGCGCACGCGAACACCGTTGCGGCGGCGTGCTCGCGTTAGCGCTAACCTGCCCTTGAAAAGCGTCAAAATGAACTCTCATGATTCGATTTGGTTATTAAGGGGCTCATCGTCGCTTGCGCGAAATGGCGACAACCCGTGGGAATTAAAAAAACTTTCATAACACCTTTTTAAAAGTGTCCGAAAGCCATTCAATTTGTACACGAACGTCAATCGCTCGTGGCCGCAGGTATCTCCACCTCGTAAGCCGCAAAACGATGATGGTTAAACTTTACCACTAATGCTATAAAAAGTCAATACTTATTACAATGATAATTTAAAAAGCACAAGCATTGTTAGATAGCTAGGTTGGATTTAGCCACAACCGCGGAACTGCAATCTTGAAGTTACAGGGTTGTGAGACAAACCAGATGGAGCGGCTATAGCCGCTGGTTGAAAGTTTAAAGTAAAAAGTTAGAAAGCTAACTCCTTATAAACTTTTGGTTGTCGAGTAAGTTTGAGCCGAAGAGGGGAGAGCTAAAGAACCGTAAGGTTCCGTATCTACCCCTCTTCGGGCACGAGGGTGGCTCGGACGAAGATGTTGTCGGCAAAACTGCCGGTGGGCCGAAGCTCGCCGCCGCAGGTGTTAAGCCAAAGAACATGCTCCGTTTTGTTGGCGTAAATGACATCGTGGATGAATGGATTGAATCCATCTTCTTTATCCACTTGGTAAATGTCGGTTACGACATAGGTGAAGATTTCGCCCAGCTCATTAGCGAGCTGGAACTTGTCTTCAGAACGAAGCTCAGTCAACCGCGCGAAACGGTCAGGGCCATCTTTGGCCCAGGCTACATGCGCGGCAACCAGCATCGGACCGGGTTGCTCTGGCCATACACTGCCTTGATACCAGGCAATGGTGAACGGCACGGCTTCTAGCTCGCCCTGGGGACCAAGGTTAATCGGCACTAACGGGTCGTCCACGCCGATTTTCTCGATGGTCAAATGGACTGGTCGGCCATATACCACTGGCACGGTGGTACTGGTGGTCGAGGCAACAGGTTCGGTAGTTGGCGGCGCGGTGCTGATGACCACAGGAACTGTGGTTGTGCTCGGGGAAGGTGAGGCGACCGTAGTTAGACTCAACACCTCCGTTGGTATTGGTTGGGGCCGGAACTGGGTGACGTATTGCCACGTACTCCAGCCGCTGGCTCCGAATAGTGCGATTCCTACTAGGAGGATCGCAAGTCGTTTGCTCATGATTCTCCTTTGGAATTCGGATGGGAGAGGGAAGCCGTCCGAAGATGACTTCCCTCTCCCGGTGGGTTAGGAGCCGTTACGACGCCGCACGAATGCGGTGACGCCTCCTGCGGCGCTCAAACCAGCCAGGAGGACTGGCAGAGCAATCCCAACTCCACCACCTTGAGGTGCGGAGCTGGGCGGAGTGCCGGTCGTTGACGGGGTTGGCGGAGCGGTCGTCGGCGAGACGACTGGCGGAGCAGTCGTGCTCGGCGCCGGCGGCTCCGTGGTCGGAGGTGCCGGCGGCTGGGTGGTTGTCGGCTTCTCCGGAATCGTGGTGGTGGTTGTGTCCTCGCAAGGATACTCCACCAAAACGAATTCACCGACGAAGCTCTGGCCATCCCCAAAGTCGACACCGGCCCGAACCTCAACCGTCGTGCCGGCAGGTGCCGGCCAGATGACGTCGAAGTTGAACGGTGTCTCCGGCCCGATTTCACCCTGAGCAACGACGTTGCCATCCGCGAAGATGAGGGCGAAGCCCTCTTCTGGCGAGGTCACGGTGCCGGTCAACCGGGCGCCGGCCTCCGCGCAAACGGCGTTGAATGATGCGCCGAATTCCTCGGTTGGCGGCGGAGGCGGTTGTTCGCAGGTGATGCTGACAACAATTCCCGCTGAGAACACCTTGTCCTGGCCCATCACCAATGTCACGGTGATGTTTGACCCGAGTGTCAACTCGCCGCTGGTGTTGGTTGTCACACCAGCTTCCCGTTCCACGTCCTCCAGCACTACCGATGTGCCACCAGAGGCGACCACTAGGTCGTTACCAGGGTGGACGCTCGACTGGTTTTCGGCCGTAGCCGAAACCGCGGCAGTTGCCCCTTGGAGCTCTGACGGGACAGATACTTGCTTGAGCAGGTGCTGTGACCCTTCATCTCCGTGGACCACGGTGTTGATGGGAACCTTGAATTTCCCGGGACACTCCAGCCCGTTTCCACCATGGTTCCCCGTAGCGGATCCCGGCAGCGCGATTGCCATCACGGCAAGTATCGCTACCAGTGTCTTGATGAGTCTCCTCATCTGTATCTTTCCTTTCCTAGACGGATGGGGGTTTCCTCCCCTTGCTCCTATTGAGCAACAGCATCTCCACCCATGAAGAGGCTGCTGCTCAATAGAAATCCTCGTCTAAGGTTCCATCTGGTTTGTCAAAGTTCGGCGTTCGTCCGCCAGTTGGCGGATAACGTTCGGCTGGCAATAAAAAAGCTCGGTATCTAACCGAGCTGATTTTCCCGCTCGGTTTCGCCACTCGCTCGGCCTAACCCAGGCGACCAAATACAGGTTAGACGTCCTAGCGTGCTCCAAAATTGTCAACGTGACAGAATATACTACAAAAGATGGCAATTGTCAACGCTTACCGCTTACGCTTCAGACACTCTAAACCGGAGTGGTATTCTGGATGTATGACCAATCAGGAGGATTTCAACCAGCCGGCTTTTCATGCCGGGTTCCCTAACGCAGCGGCCGAGGCGGCCGACGTGCCGCTGGATCTTAACCAGTTAGTAGTGCGGCACCCCACCAGTACTTTTTATATGAGGGTCGAGGGCAACTCGTGGGAGAATTTAGGCGCCAGCCAAGGCGACATACTGGTAATTGACCGCTCCCTGGAGCCGAAAGCCAACGATTTGGCCGTAATAACCGACGGCGAGGAGTTCGGCCTAATAACCGTTCCTCGCGGACGACGCTCGTCTGATGACGACATAAGCGTCTGGGGAGTAGTCACGTACGTAATCAGTAAGAAGACCTGAGCGTCTTGCATCTAGTATTTAGCATTAATTTCTCAGGTTGTCATTTAGCAACTATAGAGAGGACAAGCAAAACGCCTAAGTTTTTAATCGACCCAAACTCGGCGTAAACTGGCTGCATGCCGACTGCACTAGAGAAAACACAGCAATTAAGGAACAGAACTTCACAGTTCGGTGTATCCATAATCAAGTTTTGCAAGCAGATTAAAATTACTTCGATTAACAGAGCAATTATTGATCAACTGATCCGGTCATCGACCAGTGTTGGCGCTAACTACTCGGAGGCCACAAACGCCAGTTCAAGAAAAGACTTCCGGAATAAGATGTTCATCGCCAAAAAAGAACTCCAGGAGACAAAACACTGACTTTTAATGCTCAAAACGGTAATAGGGGACAGTTTAGAAGGAACGGAAAAAGCTGAGAAAGAATGTCAAGAATTGATAATGATATTTCAGAAATCAGTTAATACCCTTGATAATCCGCTAAAAACAAATGTAAAAGTGCCAAATTAATACACGCTGATAGCTGCTAGATGCCAAGTAACAACGTTTTTGCCCTCATTGACTGCAATAACTTCTTTGTATCCTGCGAACGGGTATTTAGGCCGGATTTAGCCGATAAACCGGTGGCGGTACTAAGCAACAACGACGGCTGTATCGTGGCCCGAAGCCAAGAAGTCAAGCGCTTAGGTGTTCCCATGGGCGCGCCGGAGTTTAAATATCGGGACGTGCTAAGCAGTAACCAGGTCCAGTTGTTCTCGGCCAACTTCTCGCTGTATGGCGATTTCTCCAGGCGGGTTGTGGAAGCTTTAAGTTCGTATACACCATATATAGAGGTATATTCCGTGGATGAGAGTTTCCTTGAGGTCGGTTCCCTGTTGATAGACGATTATCACCGGTGGGCCGCGGACTTAAGCCGGAGCGTTAAGCGGCAAACCGGTATACCGGTATCGGTCGGCGTGGCCCCGACTAAGACCCTGGCCAAAGCCGCCACCGAGCTGGTCAAACGGGACCCCGCCTTGGGGGGCGCTTTGAGCTTGGTTGAGCTCAGTCCGATTAAACTGAAGAAGCACCTGGATAAGTTACCCGTCGAGGAAGTTTGGGGAATCGGGCGGAGACTGGCGCCCAAGTTAAAACAACTGGAGGTGCGAACGGCTGGTGATTTGATGTCCGTCAGCCCCAGATGGGCTAAGCCACAATTGACGGTGCGGGGCGAGAAAACCGTACGCGAACTTAAAGGCGAGGCTTGTTTTGAGCTTAGCCGCGGCCGGGCTAACCACGAGCAAAAAACCCTGGCCGTGACCCGCTCGTTCGGCCAGCAGATAAGAGCGGTCCATCAATTGGAAAGCGCCGTGGCTTCCTTTGCTACCAAAGCCTCTATCCGCCTGCGCCGCCAGAAACAGCTGGCCGCCGCTCTGGCGGTATTCATAAGAACAGGGGTAGGAGCCAGCCAGCCGTATACTCCGTCTACCTTGGTCCGGCTGGATTATCCGACGGCTGATACTTCCCGGCTGGTACAGGCCGCGGTCGATGGTTTGGCCCGGATTTACAGCCCGCACCATGCTATTAAACGAGCCGGGGTTATCTTGGTGGATTTGCGGCCTCAGACGGCCCAGCAGATGACTTTGACCCAGCAAAATAACGCCGATGAGCTTGATAGGCGGGACCGGTTGATGGCGGTGTTCGATAGCCTGAACAAACGCTACGGTACCAGAGTAATAAGGGTGGCCGCTGAAGGTCCGCCGGCCAAAACCGATTGGCTGAGTAGGCGCCAGAACATCAGCCCGCAGTACACTACTAATTGGAGCCAGCTGGCCACATTAGGCTGAATAAAGAGAGGTGCTTTATGCCGGTAATTTAATCTGTTAAACTTATCGCGCCTAGGCCCCATCGTCTAGCGGTTAGGACACCAGGTTTTCATCCTGGCAACCGGGGTTCGACTCCCCGTGGGGTCACCATGAAAGCCGGTCACCATTTTGGTGGCCGTTTTTCGTGATAATTCTCATGGGGAATTGGACCCCGGAGGGGTTTAGATTATTGTCAAATCTTTGATTTGCACAATAAATAGTTAGGTGGTGGAATAGCGCCAGCTAGTCTATCACCGTTCGTTCGACTCCGTGGGGTCACCAAAAAACGACCAATCTTCTGGTCGTTTTTTGATTTTCTTAGGTAAGTTTTTAAACTGGCGTCGAAGCCCGTTTAATCAGTTTTTTGAATAGTTTCTTCCCTGTTGGCATAGGTTCATTATAACAGATTAGCTTAAGGGAGTTGACATGAAAGCTGGGTGGTGGCATACTGGAATTACCCAGAGTTAACATTTGGATAGAGCCTACTGCATTAGGCCTTAGCCACGACTTTCTCCGGCTCGACACCGGAATGGGAGTGGACAGTAAGCTTCGAGGACCGCCCACCCAGGGCGGTTTTTCGTCGATAAAAGAAAGACCCCCAGTTTTTCTGAGGGTCTAGCGGCTCGACACCGGAATGGGTGCGAGCCGGTTTTTTCAGCTCGCTTGAAACTATGATATGCCATAACTGGAGCGTAGTCAACACTTAAAGCGCCTTAACCAACAGATACGGGCTGTGCAAAACTATAACAAACTCTGGTAAATTTGCAGTCTCCGAAATTATATAATTTGCCGTTGATCCTACCTTATACTTGTCGTAATGGGATATACACCTACAAAGAGCTATTGCTTTTTTGTCAATAATATGATAGCATTTGACCTGTCATCTCGAGTTTTGAGATGGCCTTATTCTCTAGCCTTTAATCGGCTGGAAAGCCCTTTGACAAGTTGTTGTGCGAAAGATTTTCCTTTGCGGGATAGCGGTATGGGTGGCACCTCACCGATGCTGGTATCCCGTAAGGGAATACAAGTTAAAATCAAAATTTCCGCTAGTCTAGCGGAAACCGGTCTCCCAAGTAGAAAGGAAAAAGAGACCATGACAACCCAAGCTCATGAAGAGCAGGAGCTTATGGACCTGACAGACAAGGTCCATGAGTTCAGCAATAGGGCGGCCGATTTGACCGCAGCCATCCACCGGCGTATCCACAACATGGCCGACCTGGTGAAACTGGTCATCATTGCCCTGGTTATTCGCGCGCACGTCCTCATTGAGGGTGTGCCGGGAATAGCTAAGACCGCACTGGTCAAAGCCTTCCAGAAGGCCATCAGCGGCGTGAAGGTTGGGCGGATTCAAGGCACTCCCGACCTCATGCCGTCGGACATTTTCGGCAGGATGGTCTACAACCGGGAGACCGGCAAGAACGAGTTCGAACCTGGGCCGATTTTCGTGAACATCCTGCTGATCGACGAGATCAACCGGATGTTGCCGGAAACCCAGGCCGCTCTGCTGGAAGCCATGCAGGAAGGCCACGTGACGGTAGGTGGGGTAACCCGCTACCTGCCCGTGCCTTTCATCGTGCTGGCCACGGAAAACCCGCTGGAGCACGAGGGCGTATATCCTTTGCCCCAAGCTGAACTCGACAGGTTCGCCTTCAAGGTGGTCCTGGACTCCGTCAAGAAGAAGGAGGACTTCCTGGCCATCATGGACAAGAACCCCGGCCCTGGAGAGTCTGTCGGCATTGAGGAACCGGTCATGGACGTCAAGCACCTGCTGGAAGCCCACGACATGGTGGCGCGGATAGGCATGAGCAGTAGCATGGAAGACTACATCGCCGTGATGGCGGAGAAGTCCCATGAGCTCGAGGGCATCAAGGAAGGCGTCAGCCCCCGCGGCCCGTTGTTCATGAGGGATGCCGTTAAGGTCCTGGCCATGATGGAAGACAACCTCAAGCACGCGCAGGAGGATGCCGACTACTTGGCCTTCCCCATCTACAACCACCGTTTGATTCCGGACGATGCTCACTACGAGCTGCTGGATGACATGGAGGGGGTTGTGGAGCAGGTGGTCAAGTCCGCCAAGTCCGCTTCCAGCAGAAGGAAGTGACCATGGACACGGCTACCAAGCCGGCGGATCTGGCCAGGCAGCTCAATGCCGTCAGGTTGCGAATCGAGAAGAAGCTCGATGAGTACTTGGCGGGTGAGTTCAGTGCCCTGCATTCCGGCCGCGGTGTCGAGTGGGTCAGATTGAGGGAGTACAATCCCGACCGTCATGAGCTCCAGGACATCAATTGGCCGCGTAGCAGTCCCGACGAGGACTACCTAGTGGCTAACGAGTACAGACGCAGGCGGAGCCTGGGTTGCTGGTTAGGAGGGGATCTGAGTTCAAGTATGGACTTTGGATTCGACGAGACCGACAACAAACTTACAGCTCAGCTGGAAGCCATGATGGTCTTCGGCCTTCTCCTGGCCAGGCGAGGCAACCGCCTCGGCGCTTTGCTCATGCACGGCAACGTGGTGGAAGTCATACGCACCCGCCGGGAGACCCTGCAGGCTTCCCGTATCTGGGCGCGGACCGCCAAGTTCCAGGTGGACGAAGGCGTGTCCGTAGGGCCAGCGGAAGCGCTTCGGCGTTTTCGCGGCCTGCAGAGGACCCGCGGTCTGATCGTGCCGATATCCGACTGGCAAGCCGACGACGGCTGGCCGGACGAACTGCGGATTACGGCCCGCCGGCACACTGTTCTGCCGGTCCACGTCATCCACTCTTTGGAGCTCGAGCTTCCTTACGAGGAGTTCGATTTACAAGATCCGGAAACGGGAGACTGGATGACGTTGGAAGGCTGGAACGAGGAGACCCAGAAGGATTTCCGATCTGAGGTGGAAGCACAGCAGATTGGAATCAAGGACGGGTTCGCCCAGGCCGGCGTCAAGCCCTTCGTGGTAACGGCCGGACAAGACACCGTGCGACAGCTGCTCGTTCAGCTGAAGCACCGGATAGACACCAGGAGGTGGTAAGCATGGAGATCTTCGGTCTCCGATTCGGCGAGCCAGGTATCCTTTGGGGTCTGCTCGCCGTGCCCGTGCTCGCTTGGCTGTACTGGCACAAGCGAAAGTCCAAGCCGGCCATGCCGGTGAAGTATCCGCAGACGGCGTTGCTCAAGAAGAGGCAGGTGGCCAATCCGCTCAGGCGGCGCGATATTTTAGCAGGTATGACATTGCTAATTATCGTCGCAGGCTTTTCTGCCCTAGCCCAGCCAATGACAGTGACACGGGTTGCGCACGAGCGAGCCCGGGTTGTCTTGGCGCTCGATAACTCGCTATCAACGCGAGCCGTTGAGCAGGAGGACGGACCAGACCGGATTGGGCGTATGCTTGCACTCGCGCTCGAGATTGTCGAATCAGCGAGAGATGGTGATGAGCTAGCGCTTGTTACTTTTGCTGATGAGGCGTTTTTGAGCGTGGAGCCGACAGAGGACCGTCAGGCAATACGTGAAGTCATATCCAGTCTGGAGCCTGAAGTGAGAACCGACTTGGGCGGAGCGCTGCGTGAGGCCCATAGGCTAGCCGAGCGCACTCCAGTGGCATCCCATGTGATTGTAATCAGCGATGGCGTTGCCTCAGCTGACTCAACACCTGTGGAACCGGCACTGGAGCAACTGGCAGCTGATGAAGTTGCGGTCTCGACCGTGCTCGTCGGTACACCGGGAGGCTTCATGCTTGAGAGCGGTTTTAGGCGTCCATTCCCGGCCAGCCCGGCCACCATGGAGCGGATTGCTGAGACCACCGGCGGTGTTTTCGTCAACGGGAGCGCGGAGGAACTCAAGGAGGCATACACCAACCTTGAGCGTACTGTGCGCTTCGAGATGGAAGAAGAGCCCGTATGGGTTTTCCTCTACGCCGTCATTGTTCTCTTGCTGGGCCGTACTGTGTTGAACCTTATTTGGTTCAGGCGGATATGAAAGTCCGCCATCACTTCTCCAAGGAGACAATTATGTGGTGAGGACCACACGCAACAACTGAATAGAGCTTCGGCTCGTCAAAGGGAACGCCCTCGTCTCCTGGCCGCAAGGTTAGGAATCAAGACGAGGGCTTTCTCATTTTTATACTAGGACTGCTTTGTTACACTTATGCTTGATGTTCAACAAAAAGACTATTCGCGACGTCGAGCTGGGGGGCCGCACGGTATTGCTTAGGGCCGATTACAACGTACCGGTGAAGGACGGCCAAATTACCGACGACTACCGGCTGAAAAAGAGCCTGCCGACGATTGAATATCTACGCCAGCGGGGATGTAAGATTATCATTTGTTCCCACTTGGGCCGGCCGGCCGGCCAATTTGACGCCCAATTTAGCTTGGAACCGGTGGCCAAGCGGCTGGGAGAACTACTTGGCATCGAAGTTAAATTCGTACCGGAATGTATCGGCGACCAAGTGGCGATGGCGGCCAAGGCTCTCCAGCCGGCCGAGGTTTTACTGCTGGAGAATCTGCGCTTTCATGCCGAAGAAGAAACCAACGACCGGGAATTTGCCCGCCAGCTGGCCGACCCGGCCGAATATTTTGTCCAAGACGGCTTCGGCGTGGTCCATCGGGCCCATGCCAGTACCAGCGCCGTCGCCGAATTTTTACCCTCAGTGGCCGGACTGCTGCTGGAAAACGAGGCCCAACAGCTATCGATAGCGGTGGACAATCCACTAAGACCGCTGATTACTGTCATGGGCGGGGCTAAAATCAGCGACAAAATCGAGTTGATTAATCGTTTTTTGACGCAAGCTAATACCATCATAGTGGGCGGCGCCATGGCCAATAATTTCCTGGCCGCCGCCGGGCATAACATCGGCAAAAGCTTATACGATAAGGATGACTTGAACCAAGCTAAAACTATCATGGAGCAGGCCCGGCGGGCAGGCGTGGAACTGGTCTTGCCTAGTCCCGACGTAGCGGTGGCCAAGCAAATCGGCTCGGCGGCCGAGCGCCGCGACATACCGCTGGAACAAGTGGCCGATGATGACATAATCTTGGATTTTGGAACCGGGTCGATTGACCACGTGCTTAACTTAATCGAACACGCCGGTACGGTTATTTGGAATGGTCCGCTGGGTATGACCGAGCTAAGCCAATTTGCCATAGGCTCCGAGCGGCTAGCCAAATTTATCGCCGAAAAACATATCAACTGCGTGGTCGGCGGCGGTGATACCGCCGGATTTATCGAAGGGCTAGGGCTGGTGGATAAATTTACCCACGTTTCTACCGGCGGCGGGGCCTCATTGGAACTATTGTCCGGGCGGCAACTGCCGGGAATTGCCGCTCTACTAGATAAATGACTTTAAAAAGGTTAAGCTAAACTCAAGAATTTTTGAAGGTGGGTAAGGCTTTTGAATAAACTCCAAGTACCAAGCGTCAAACTCCAAATAAAATCCAAGTGCCAAGCGTCAAATCCCAAACTTTTGGAATTTGTATTTTGTGATTTATTGGTTATTTGGGATTTGTTATTTGGTGTTTTGAGCCAGAGCAGAGTGGAGGCGAGGCGTGCGTAAGAAACTGGTCATCGGTAATTGGAAGATGTACTTCAATACGTCCCAGTCCAGCCATCTGCTGCATCGCCTGCAGGAGCGGATTGAGGCGCATAACGACGTCGAGGTAGCGCTGGCGGCCAGTTTTTTAGTGCTTCAGCCGCTGAGCCTGCAAATCGATAGACGCAAGTTCAAATTAGCCGCCCAGAACTGTTATTGGCAGGACGAAGGCGCCTTTACCGGCGAGATTTCCGCCACCATGCTCCACGATTTGGTGGAATACGTCATAGTCGGGCATTCCGAGCGCCGGCATGTCTTCAACGAGACGGACGACGAGATTGCCAAAAAAGTCTCGGCGGTACTAAGGAACGGCATGACACCGGTGCTATGCGTCGGCGAGACAGCTGGCGAGCGCAAAGACGGCGAGACCAAACAAGTCCTGCACGACCAGCTGATGGTCGATTTAAAGAACGTCACCGCCGAGGATTTGTCCGATTTAATCATCGCTTACGAACCGGTCTGGGCAATCGGCACGGGCAGCTACGCCAAACCGCATCAAGTGGAAGAGGCCGTCAAAACCATCCGGCTCAACGTATCCGAATCATTCGGCGCCGACGCCGAAAGCGGCTTGCGGGTGTTGTACGGCGGCAGTGTCGAGCCGGACACTACCCGCGGCTACTTTACGATAAACGGCGTTGACGGTCTGCTGGTAGGCGGCGCCAGTCTTAATTACGACCAGTTCAGCCGCATCGTATCGGCCGTACATGAAACCATGAATGAATAAGGGAGATAAGCGTGGCCAATAAAGACGGTGCCAGCCAGGACAGCAAGGATAAGGAAGTCAAGTCGATTGCCGGCAGTGACCTGGATCCGGACGAACTAGCCAAAGCCATAGAAGCCTCAGCCGCGGCGGAAATTAAATCCGCTAAATCTGCTAAGTCCATCAAGCCCGAGAAACTGGCTAAGACGGGCAAGGCCGGCAAAAAACCAGCCAAAGCCGCGGCCGCGGACAAACCAGATGAAGACAAAGACACCGGCGTGCCAATCATCGTCAAACGCCGGTCTGGTTACGTTCAACCGCCCCAGCCGGACAGCCGGCCAAGCAAACCCGCCAGCCAATCCGATACCCAGCCGCTGGAACCGCCGTCCAGGACGCAAAAAACCGTGGCTCCGGCCGCCGCGGACGCCCTGCCCCAGCCGGACAGCCAGTCGGACAGCCAGCCGGGACCAGCCAGCCGGGACCAGCCAGACGTTAAATCCGCGGCCGAGGCCCAGCCCGCCACGGCTGAGGCGGATACTCCGTCCGAACCTGGCGCTCCGCCCCCGGTCAAAGCCAAACCGGCGCCGGCTACCGCTCCCGGTCCGCCCCAGGAGGACTCGCTGGGTGACCCTACCGAGCCGCAAAAACCCACCGTGTTTGATACCATCGAATATCACTTGCCAATCAAGGCTCGCAACCGGCACTACGTCAATAATGCCGTAGCCTGGGTCGTTTTACTGTTAGTGCTGTGCGCGGTAGCCGGCTACGTGTTGTACCAGCTGGACGTAATCGAATTTAAAGACCTGGATTTTACCGGCTGACCGTCGCCGAACCTTTAGCCTTGATACAATAGCGGTTGATGGAAAGTTTGAAGTCGCTTAATCCTCAGCAGAGGCGGGCGGTCCAGAAGCTCAATGGACCGATGCTGATACTGGCTGGTGCCGGCTCGGGTAAGACCAAGACTCTGACCCACCGCATCGCCTACGCCTTGTCCACTACCGACTTTAGTCCTCAGAATATCCTGGCCGTAACCTTTACCAACAAGGCCGCCCAGGAAATGCGGTCGCGGGTGGCCAAACTGCTCGGCCAGGCCGACCGACGGACCTTCATGCCGTTCATGGGCACCTTCCACCGGGTTTGTGCCCAGTTGCTGAGATTGGACGGCGAGCATATCGGTATTCCTCAGGACTTTATAATTTTTGACCAAGCCGACTCGGTGAGCGCCATGAACCGGGCCTTGCGCCAAGACCACGTCGACGTTAAAAAATACGCCCCGCGGGCTATCCAATCGATTATTTCCAACAATAAGAACGAACTGCTGACGCCGGATGAGTTTTCGACCATGGCCCAGACGCCGCTGATGAAAATCGCCGCCCGGGCCTGGCCCGAATACCAAACCTTGCTGGCCGAGGCCAGCGCGCTGGATTTTGACGACCTGCTGGTTAAGACCGTGGAACTGCTAGCCCGGCACAAGCCCCTTCGGGACAAGTGGCAGGCCCAGTTCAAACTGATTATGGTAGACGAGTATCAAGACACCAACACCGCCCAGTACCGGCTGATTAAACTGTTAACAGGACCAGACAGCAACATTTGCGTGGTGGGAGACGACTGGCAGTCGATTTACTCTTGGCGCGGGGCTGATTTTCGGAACATCCTCAATTTTGAACGGGATTACCCCCAGGCCGCCATCATCAAACTGGAGCAGAATTACCGTTCGACGGAGGCCATATTGAAAGCCGCCCACCAGGTGATTGCCAAGAACACCGAACGCTCGGATAAAAAACTGTGGACCAAAGACAAAGGCGGCTCGCCAGTCCAGGTTATTTCGACTACCGATGAAATCGATGAGGCCGAGTCCATCATCCGGGCGGTCAAGGCCGGGCAGGCGGGGGGCCGCCGGTACCGGGATTTTGCCGTGCTGTATCGGACTAACGCCCAGTCGCGGGCCATTGAGGAGCAGTTCATCCGCTACGGCTTGCCGTACCGGGTAGTCGGCGGCGTACGGTTTTACGACCGCCAGGAAATCAAGGACATACTGGCTTATTTGCGGCTGGCTTACCAGCCGGACGACACCGCCAGTTTCGAACGGGTTATCAACGTTCCGGCCCGCGGCCTGGGAGCGGTGTCAGTCAACCGCCTCAACGTTTGGCGCGGCCAGTCCGGCTTGAGTTTGTCCCAGGCGCTGGCCCGGGCCGGCCAGATTCCGGGTTTAACGCCCAAAGCCATCGAGTCGTTCGCTCGGTTTAACCAGTTGATAGAGCGCCTTAACCAGGCGGCGCAAAAGTTGCCGGTAGCGGAGTTCATCGACTTCGCCGTCAAGCAGGCAGATTATCTGGATTATCTGAACGATGGCAGTATCCAGGGAGAATCGCGGGTGGAAAACGTGCGCGAGCTGGTGTCGGTAGCCAAAGATTACCAGTCGGCCGATTTGAGTTTGTTCTTAGAAGAAGTCGCCCTAATCAGCGATGTTGACAGCTATGACGCCCAGGCCGACGCGGTGACGCTGATGACCTTGCATGCCGCCAAAGGCTTGGAATTTCCCGCCGTGTTTATCGTCGGCTTGGAGGAGGGTCTGTTCCCGCACACCCGGGCGCTGTTCGACCCGGGCGAGATGGAAGAAGAGCGGCGGTTGTGCTACGTCGGCATGACCCGGGCCAAACAAGAACTGTATTTGATTCACGCCAGCCGCCGCCTGCTGTACGGTCAAGTCCAGCACAACCCGCCCTCGCGCTTTTTAAGCGATATCAGCGACACCGAGGTCTTGTATCAGCCGCTTGGACCGGACAAAGTCGCGGGCGAGCCGATGTTCGTGCCGGATACCATGATTGACATCAAACCGGGTGACCGTATCCGGCACCCGGTGTTCGGCACCGGGAAAATCGGAGAGATAGACGGCGACATGGCCACCATTAAGTTCAAGCACGGCGACAAACTGTTGAATCTAGCCTTCGCCCCGCTGGAAAAGTTGTCATGAGAGGCTGGCTGGGCCGGGCGTTATACCGTTTGAACTTGCCGCTTATCCGCCGGATACTCAACGGTTCGCGGCGGGTCAGGGTAATCCTTTTCAATCATAACCAGTCGCGCGTCTTGCTGGTCAAGAATTTATTAGGCCTGCAGCGCTGGAGTTTGCCGGGCGGCGGCATCAAGACGGGCGAGAGCCCAGCCCAGGCCGCCAGCCGGGAACTTAAGGAAGAACTCGGCTTGGACCTAAACGAAGGCGATTTCGAGCTGATTGATAATTTTGACCACGCCGAGCCGGCCGCCCGGTCCGACTGGCGGGCTTATATCGTGGTTTGCCGGATACCGCTGGGCACCCGGCTCAAATCGCGGCGGACGGAACTGCTGGACCATGGCTGGTTTGGTATGGATAAATTGCCCGAGGACACGGCCGGTCTGACCGCCGACGTAATATCGGCCTTTGATCGGACGACGGTTGCCTAGGCGGTATAATACTGCTATCATACGCGGGTTTTAATTGAGTTTTGAAGACTAACGACTTGAACCAAATTGTGAGGGTAAAACGGAGGTTAATGAAGGCTTGGCCGGGGCTGAACGGGATTTTAGCGGGCGGCCGGGCTTGGCTATGGCTGGCCGGGCTGATGCTCGGCGTGCCGTTTTTGAGCCAGCCTCTGGCATTTGCCCAAAATAGCCGGGTGGTCACCATCCACGTCGACGAGCAAACCGTATCTTTCCCGACCGACGCCGTGACCGTCCAAGAGGCCCTGGATCGGGTCGACTTGACTGTCGGCCAGCACGATTTGGTGGAACCGGCGCTTAATACGCCGATTTTGAGCGACACTTTCAATATCAACGTCTTTCGCGCCCGGCCGGTGCTGGTCATCGACGGCGACAAGCGGATAGAGACCGTCAGCGCTTACCAAAGCCCCAAGCTCATCGCCGAACAAGCCGGACTGACGGTTTATCCGGAAGATAATTTTATACTTGAGCGCATCACGGATTTCGTAGGCGAGGCCTCGCTGGGGCTTAAACTGACGGTGGTACGGGCGACCAAGCTCGAGCTTAACCTGTACGGCACGACCAAGACCATCCGTAGCCAGGCCAGCACGGTTGGCGAGTTGCTCGACCAACGCGGGTTAACTCCGGCTGAGGACGACATAGTCCGGCCTAAGCCGGAAAGCGGAATAGAATCAGGCATGATTGTGAGTCTAATTAGAATCAGCGACGATATTATAGTAAAAGAAGAATCCATACCATTTTCCACCAGACACATAGTGGATACTTCTCAACCGGTTGAGTATCAAGAGCTTAGATCTGAGGGCGTAAACGGAACAAGGCTGGTTACATATCGTTTGATTCTTGAAAACGGAAAAGAAGTCGGGCGCGAGAGAGTTAGTTCGATTGTAGTTGAACAGCCTAAAGAGCAACTACTGGTTTTAGGAGGAGCCCCTGTAAACCTCGGTTCTGTAAGTGGCGCATTTACTGATTTGCGTGGTTGTGAGGCAGGAGGGGTCTATGACCGCAACAGTGGTAACGGGTTTTATGGTGCCTACCAATTTGTGTTTGGCACCTGGCAGGCGTATGCCCCAGGTGGCTGGAAGAACATTTATCCCAATGAAGCTGTTCCAGCTGCCCAGGATAAAGCCGCCCTGAATTTATATCAGAGAAGTGGCTGGGGGCCTTGGCCGGGGTGTACCGCGTCGTTGGGGTTGAGATGACCCACCGGAGAATTGGCAATAGTTTTGTCTTACGCTTTGACAAAGGCGAGGAGCTGGTCCGGACCCTAACCCAGTTCATAGAGGAGCAGGATATAAAGTCCGGCTGGATTTCCGGCTTGGGCGGCGCGCTGTGGGCCGATTTGGCCTTTTATCATTTGGAACAAAAAGCCTATGAGTTCGACCGTATCGACGAGCCGCTGGAAATTGCCAGTATGACCGGCAACGTTACCCGGTTCAACGGCAAACCCTTTTTGCACGTTCACGCCGTGGTGGCTGACATGAACTACCACTCTTACGCCGGCCACCTCAAGGAAATGGCCGCCGCCGCCACCTGCGAGGTCCGGATTGAACTGTTCGATGAGCCGATTAACCGGGTGCAAAGCGACGCCGTCGGCCTCAAAATCCTCGATATTTAACCCGCAGTTTAAGAGGGGGATGATTTCCCCCTCTTAGTTCGCTTTGCTCAGTATCTCCCCTCGTATTGTATTAATGAAACCGAAATGAATTCGTTTTCATTAATGATTACCCAAAGATGGAAAGTATAATTTAAATTATACTTTTACAACAGATGAAAATCTGACGCTTGTTCCAAGCATGCTTGAGGCCTGTTATGGGTGCAGGAAGAGTAAGTTGCAACAGGTTTAGGAACTCCTAGTTTCACCGTTAATTGTAGAATAAGATTATGCCCCGCAAACCTAAACTCGGACAGCACTGGCTGAACGACCGGTCGGCGCTTGACGCCCTGGTCCAAGCCGCCGCTATCGGGCCCAAGGACACCGTGCTGGAGATCGGTCCCGGTCAGGGTGCGCTGACCGGTGTTCTTCTCCAGACCGGCGCCAAAGTAGTAGCGGTCGAGCTGGACGGACGACTGGCCAGGAATTTGGCTAAGTCCTTTACCGGCAATAACCGGCTGGAAGTCATCCCCGGCGACATCCGTCGATTCGACGTGAGCCGTCTGCCCGCCGATTACGTGGTAGCGGCCAACATCCCCTATTATCTGACGGCGCCGCTGATAAAACAGCTCATAACTGCGGCTAATCCGCCCCGGCGACTGGCTTTGCTGGTACAAAAAGAGGTGGCCGAGCGGCTGGCCGCCGGTCCGGGGAATATGTCCGTTATCGCCGTGGCCGCCCAGCTGTTCGGCCGGGTTAGTTTAGGCCAAACGGTGCCGGCCGCGGCTTTCTTGCCGCCGCCCAAAGTCGACTCGCGGATAGTTATCATCGAGCGCTGGGACCGACCCATGGTCCAAGCCGGCAATCGTCCCCTGCTGAAGCTGGTTAAAGCCGGATTTGCCAGCCGGCGCAAGACGCTGGCTAACAATCTGTCAGCCGCCGGTATAATAGATAAGGCCGAGCAATTAACAATTTTTCCAGATTTAGGTCTGGAGCCGACCATCAGAGCCCAGGAGCTGTCGCTAAAGCAGTGGGAAAAACTATATGACTATATTAAGAAAATTATATAACTATGTTAAACAATTCAATTATCATGAACCTACCTGTTATTACTAAAGTATTTTATGATAGTTATATAACTAGGATTGCAAAGTTATATAACTATGATTGAAGTCACCGACGCCAAGTTCGAAGCCATGGTAGCCGCCGGCATTGACGCTATTCCCGAACAGTTTGCTTCCAAGATGGCCAATATAGCCGTGACTTGGGCCGAGGCACCGGACTTTTGGCAGAGGATGAAAGCCCGGCTCAGTCCGGGGCGGCTGTTGCTAGGTCTTTATGAGGGCGTGCCCAAAACCCGGCGAGGCAATTATTATTCCGGGGCCTTGCCGGATAAGATTACGATTTTTAAGCGTCCGCTGGAGCTGTTGGCCGCCGATGAACAGCACTTGGCCAAGCTGGTCAGGGACACGGTTTGGCACGAGGTGGCCCATCACTTCGGGCTGAGCGACCGGGAAATCCAGGCCCGGCAAAGACCTTAAGCCCCGCTCGGCTATAAAACTTAAGCGTATTATGATACTATGCGGCATCAGAAGACCTTGATAAGAGCTCGTGCAAGCCCGATGTTAAACAAAAATCAAAAAATACTGTTATTTATTCTAGCTTTCCTGCTGGGTTGGGGTTGGTCGTTTGCCGCTGTCCGGGCGGCCGATTACGGACTCAAACTCAGCTCCAGCGTAACGCTGGACGCGGACTCCCAAACCGCCGCCGTCAAGCAGGTATTCAGCGTAGCCGGCGCCGATAAGACCAACCTGCCCGCGACCGCCGCCATCAACGTCATCGGCGCCAGCCCGGCGGGGCTCAGCGTGGCCGGGCCGGACGGCGCCAAGCTGACCAGCCGCTACGACGCCGAGGCCGGAACAATCAGCATTGATATCCCCAAAAACCGCCGGGCATCGGCCCAGGCTTGGTCTTTCTCCCTCAGTTACCGGGCTGAGGTCCTAAACCAGTTCGGCGCGGTCCAAGCCGCCCAGATTCCGGCGGTGGACAGCAACCTTCAGATTACCGCCCAGACCACCACGGTGGCCGCCGATTTGGACTTGGGTTTTGCCAGCGTTCGCAGTTTGGCTCCCAATAAAGCCAGTATCGGCGTCGGCCAGCAAATTTTAACTTTTACCAATAAGGGCCCGCAGGACAAGTCCTTGCTGGTGGTGTTCGGCGAACAAACTTACGCCGCTGTCGGCTTTGACATTACGTTGAAGAATAATACTTGGTGGTGGCAAGATGTCGGGTTGACCTTGCCGCCCGACACCAACCAGCAACGGGTCTTGCTGGAATCCATCGAACCGGCTCCCAGTCGGGTAAAATTGGATAAAGACGGCAATATCGTGGCTTATTTTAAAATCGGACCTTTGAGTTCGCGCGGCGTCAAGGTCGCCGCGCGGATGGCGATAGATAACCCGACTTACCAGCTGGACTTAGCTCAGCCGGCCAGTACCACCGACCAGCTGTTAATCGACCGCTATACCCGGCTGACCGACGTTTGGCAGCCGCTGGGACTGGACATCGAGCTTAAGGACGACGCCACCTCGGCCGACACGGCCAAGGCCGTGTTTGACGGCGTAGTAGCCCGAGCCAAGGAAGACATGACCGCCCGGGAGAGTTTCAGCCTGGTTCCGCGGGCCTCGGCCTTAAAAATCAGCGACTGGCTGGTAGGAGAACTGAGAAGCCGGGGTCTGCCGGCCCGGCTGGTGCTGGGACTGGCTATGAGCGACGGCAACCGTCTCAGCGATAGTCCCCGCCAGCACGCTTGGGTAGAGGCCAACCTGGCCGGTGTGGGCTGGGTGACCCTGGACCCCTATCAGGCGGTCCTAAGCGGAGTCTATGGCGGAGCCGACCCGTTGAGGATAGCCTTGGCGCTGTGGGGTCTGGAAGATGACCGCCCGCCGGTGGATTTGAGCCAGGCCGAAGTGGAATTTATCGAGGAAGAGCCGGCTACCCCGGCCATTGCCGGCCGGATGGAAATAACGGCTAAAAAATACCTGGTCTTGCCGTTTGTCAGCGTGTTCAACCAGTCGGTTAAGTTGTCAGCCGGCGGTATCGTCGACGACGTGGTCCTAAGCGGCCGGCGCGGCCAGGAAACCTTGGGTTCGTTGGCGCCTTACCAGCGGGCCACGATTCGGAGCTTGGTGTTCGGCGGTTCGTCCGTGTCGGCCGAGACAATCACCGCCCAGGCCGGCCAAGACGAGGATTCCAAGGTGGAAACTACCGCCACTACCAGCTACCTAGTGCTGATTGCCGAGGCCGGGTTACTGCTGTTAATCGGCCTATGGTGGTGGTGGCGCAAGCGGACCCGCCAGCCCAAACGGCGGCTCAAACCGTCCAAAGAATCGCTGACTTTGCACGATGAAGCTTTGGGCGGCTCTATCGAGGATGAGAACTTGGTCAGCTCGGCCGACGGCCTGGAGCCGGTTGAATTAGACACGCCCAAAGCCGCCCCGGCCGGTTCCAGTCCCCGCCATCCGCCGCCAAAACTGGTACAATAACCCTCAGTCAATAACCTAATTTAAACGGACCCGGCCCCCGAAGGCTAACGCCTAAAATACCAAGGCCGGCTTTAGAGACCGCTATGAAATACTACGTTACGACTTCAATTCCTTACGTTAACGCCGAACCCCACGTCGGGCACGCCATGGAATTCATCCAAGCCGACGCGCTGGCCCGCTATCACCGGCAAAAAGGCGAGGAAGTGATTTTCAGCACCGGCACGGACGAGCATGGCGGCAAGGTTCTGCAGGCCGCCAAAGCCGCCGGGGTTACGTCCAAACAGCACGTCGACAAGTTTAGCCAGAATTTCAAAGATTTTTGCCAATCGCTCGATATCAGCTATGACCGGTTTATCCGGACCACGGATAAAGTCCACGAGGCCGGCGCCAAGGCCATCTGGAAAAAACTCAAACCCTATATTTATAAAGGCCAATACAGCGGTATGTACGACCAGCGGGAAGAAGAATTCATCCCTCTGGAAGCCGCCCGCGAACTTGAAAAGTCCGACCCGGACCGTTACGCCCGGCTGGAAAGCGTCAAGGAAGAAAATTATTTTTTCAAACTCAGCCAGTTTACAGAGCCGATAACCAAGGCCATCAACGACGGCAGTCTGCGGATTGTGCCTAACTCCCGCAAACACGAGATATTGGCCGTGCTGAAGGATGGATTGGACGATATCAGCGTGTCCCGGCCCAAGGATAAGATTAACTGGGGAATCACCGTGCCCGATGACGCCGGCCACGTCATGTACGTATGGTTCGAGGCCTTGATGAATTATATAACCGTTTTAGCCTACCCCAAGGCGGAAGACCTTAAGAAATTTTGGCCGGCGGACGTGCAAGTCATCGGCAAGAACATTCTGCGGTTCCATGCCGCTATCTGGCCGGCTATGCTGATGGCGCTGAAACTGGACCTGCCCAAATGTTTGTACGTCCATGGTTTTGTCACGCTGGATGGCACCAAGATGAGCAAGTCGGTCGGCAACGTGGTGGCCCCGGCGGATATCGTCGAGACTTACGGCTCGGACGCGATGCGCTACTATTTCCTGCGGCACATTCCCAGCTACGGAGACGGCGACTTTTCCTGGGTCAAAATGGAGCGGGCCTATAACGGCGAACTGGGCAACGAGCTGGGCAATTTAATCCAACGCCTGACCAGCATGATTAACCAGTATCAGGACGGAGTCATTGGCGAGATTCCGCCGGGGGAACATGACATCGGTCCTTACGCCGAGGCCTTCGATGAGTTCCGGTTTGACAAGGCTCTGGATTACATATTTACGTTAATAAGAGGCTTGAATCAATATATCGACGAGGAAAAACCCTGGGAAATCGCCAAAAAAGACAGCGGGCATCTGCGCGAGGTATTGGCTTACGCCGCCGGCAGTCTTCAGCAAATCGGCCGGCTGATAGAACCGTTTATGCCCAAGACGGCCTCAGCCATAGCCAGCACATTCGCGGAAGGGGTAATCAGTGATTTAGGCGGGCCGCTGTTTCCGCGGATTGAATTGTATACCAAAACCGACAACGGATGACCAAGCCGGGTTGATTTATCAGTCGAGCTGGAGCGAATGCTCGGTGCCGTCGACGCGGATAAAATGGATTGGGCGCTCAAGACCACCCTCGGCCAGGAATCCCAAGGTCCGGACGATATCGCGCGGCGAAGAAGTCTGGGGGTACTCGACGTGGATGGTCACACCGTTTTTGACTTCCAATTTGGTAATACCCAACCCGTCATGAGCGATGACCTGTTCGGCGGCGGCCACGGTTTCATCGTCCAGCGGCACGGGAGAACGCATGAATGAGATATTGCTCTCCAGCATGCCCACCTCCAATAGAACTTTCAGCGGTTTCTGCTCTCGTGACATAACGGATAACTTTTTATTATTGTTGCCGAACCTCTAAGTTCATGTAAGCACAGGCTTATCGCATCGTCAAAACTTTTTAGAGTTTATAATTAACCGCTATGGGACTAATTGACACGCATTGTCACATTCATAGTCCAGGATATGACCTGTCCCCCGACGAAGTCATCGAAGCGGCCCGCGCCGATGGCGTGGACCAGCTGGTTTGTGTGGGCACGGACGCGGCTGACAGCCATAGAGCAGTAGACTTCGCCGCCGACCGCGACGGTTGCTGGGCGTCCATCGGTCTGCACCCGCACGACGCCCGGCTGGGCCGGGAGTCTTTTGAGGTGCTAGCCGGATTAATCGACAACCCCAAAGTGGTAGCCGTTGGCGAATGCGGACTGGACTATTACTACGGCTACTCGCCCAAAGCGGACCAGCTTAAAGCCTTGAGATTCCAGTTAGATTTAGCCTCCCAGCATGATTTGCCCGTTATCTTCCACGTGCGCGAAGCCTTTGACGATTTTTGGCCGGTATTCGACAGCTATGGGTCCGCTGGCCAGCGGATGCGCGGCGTGGTCCACAGTTTCAGCGCCGGAGCCAAGGAACTTAAGCAAATTTTGGACCGCGGTTTGTACGTGGGTTTGAACGGTATCATGATGTTTACTAGCAACCCGGACCAACTGGCCGCGGCCAAAGCCGTTCCGCTCGATAAATTAGTGCTGGAAACCGACTCTCCCTTCTTGACGCCTCCTCCGTATCGTGGTAAAGTTAACCAACCGAGATACGTGGGTCTGATTGCTGATTTCTTGGCTAAGTTGCGCCAAGAACCGGCGGCCGCGTTTAAAAACGCCACCAGCCAAAACGCCATCAGCCTGTTTAATCTGGGTAAGCCATCATGACTAACGATAATTACCATATACCTGCCGATATCGAACCGGCCGCGTCCGGCCAGACCGAGCAAACCGCCGATCCGCGGCTGGGTCTCGCTCCGGCCCGAGGAGAGCTGTTTGATAACGTCGATACCGGCGAATATCGGGAACACGGCAATCTCCCGCTGAACCAGGCGCTGGCCATTGGCGATCAAATCGAACAAATGCGCGAGGCGGCCCGCAGTGATTTGGATTCGGCGGCCTGAGGGAACAACTATGATTAGAAGTTTATTTAAAGCCAAAAAGGCCGAAGAACCGGTCAAACCCGGTACCACTACCCGGCGCGATTTAATCCGGCGGGAAGCCATTATCGGCGGACAATTGTTCGGGCCGGTACCATCCGGCCATAGCCGGCAATTCTTTTGTCTGGACAAACATTGCTGGGTCTGGCACGAAGAGTGGATTGACCAGCGCACCGGCCAGCGCCAGACGCTGACTACCCGTTATGAAATCCGCCCGACCGGCATCCTAAAAGCCCAAGGCGACCAAGCCTATCATTACGTCGAGCCGGAAGAACAAAGTAATTTGCTGGCCGCCATCAAGCTGTATTACACCCAAGTTATGAAGCGGGTGTACGGACAAACCGTTACAATCTAGGTCGTGAAGTCCATTTATCTAGATTACGCGGCGGCCACGCCGCAGGCGCCGGAGGTTACCCGGGCCGCCGCTAAGTACGCGGCGGAGTTTTTTAATCCGGCGGCAGTTTATTTGGCCGGCCAAGCCGTGGCCGACGATATCCAAGTCGCCCGCCGGCAAACCGCCGATTTGCTAGGGGCTAAGCCGGCGGAGATTATTTTTACCAGCGGAGCGACCGAATCCAACAATCTGGCGATTGGCGGGGTATTGAAAAGTTTTCCAAAATCCCGGGTGGCGGCCGCCGCCACCGAACACAAATCGGTTATCGAACCGGCCAAGGCCCACAGCGGCGGCCGTTTGGACATAATCGCAGTCAACTCGACCGGGCTGGTTGAGCCTGGTGCGCTTCAACGGGCCATCAAACCGGATACCCTGTTGATATCTATCGCCTATGCCGACAGCGAGCTGGGTTCCATACAGTCTTTTCGCGGACTTAAACCGGTTATCGAGGCTGAACGACACCGTCGCCGCCAAGCCGGCGGCCAACGGCCGCTTTACCTGCACAGCGACGTCTCAGCCGCCGCTAATTATCTGGGTTTGCATGTTGATAGGCTGGGCGTGGATTTACTGTCGCTGGGCGGCGGCAAGATATACGGGCCAAAAACAGCGGGCGCTTTGTATGTCAATCAGCAGGCGGCCATAGAACCATTGATATACGGCGGCGGCCAGGAACGCAACTTAAGAAGCGGTACCGCCAACGCGGCTGGTATCGTCGGTTTTGCCCGGGCGCTGAAATTGGTCCAATCCGAGCGCTCTGCCGAGGCCCAGCGAGTGGGACAGCTCAAACATCGGCTTAAACAAGCCTTGCTAGCCATCGAGGGGATTGGATTTAACGGCCAGGACTCCCGCCAGCTGCCGAATTTTCTAAGTTTTACCATTCCGGGCGCCGACGGCGAGCGGTTGGTCATGAAATTGGACCAACTGGGCCTAATGGTCGGCACCGGCGCGGCTTGCAATGTCAACTTTGATCAGCCCTCCTCCGCGCTCAAAGCCATTGGGCTAAGCGATGCCCAGGCCAACGCTACTTTGCGTCTTAGTTTAGGCCGGCCAACTACCGTCAAACAAGTTGACCAGGCGGCTAAATTGCTGGTCCAAACCATCACCGGTTAAGCTCAAGTTTACAGCGGTCAGCATAAGCGCTATACTGGCGCTTAAGATTGAGAGCGCTAACAAAAACATGGTTGTGTCGTTGAAATATAAGCTGGCTGGCACTCTCCTGCTGGCGTTAATCGCGGTTCTGAAAGGGCTTTTGCAGGTTACCGCCATCAGTTCGGCCATTTTCATCACCGGCGGTTTTACGGTATATTTAAGCTTGAAATTATAGGGTGGAGTAACGAGTGAGTGGGCTCTGGTTCATATTCATCATATTGAGCGTACTGGCTTCCGGCGGGGCCTTTTTATGGCTGGCGTTCAAATTATCCGGCGGCATCGGCAAAAAGAACCACGGCCACGATGACTTTATCGCCGCCGCCAACCAGGAAGTCGAACGCATTTTTTCCGATGATTTCCGCGAAGAACTGAGAAACCGCGGCCGACTTCACTTTGAAAAAATCATTTCCGACAATGCCATGTTCCTAAAGCAAGATTTACAACTGACCGCCACCGACCTCAACAAATATATGCAGGAACAAATCAAAAAAGTCCTAAAGGACGAGTTCGCCAAGTACGAGGAATCGATTGAAAACGCCCAGGCCATCGCCGTGGACGCCATTTCTAAAACCCAGAAGGTCTTAGACGAGCAACGCGCGGCCATGGCCGCCCAGATTAGAGAAGAGGCCGAGAAAGAAAAGGCCCGTTTGCTGGAGGCTTTTGCCGGCAACATGAGCCAAGTGGTCAACCATTATCTGTTGGAAGCCATCGGCAACGAAATCGATTTAAACGACCAGCTGGATTACATTTACCGCCACTTGGAAGATAACAAGCAGGCTATACTCGAGGACATCCAGAGTGGCTCAGCTTAAATTGCCCAGTTCAATCGCTACCAAATCCGACCTGGTGGCGGTGCTAAGAAACGTTGACGAAGTCCTGGACAGCTACATTGAAAACCGGGTTAGGAATTTGGAAGGGGTGGACTTCAAATCGCGGCCAGACGTAGCCAGCAACTTAGCCGAGCTGGTATCGGAAAATAATCTGGAAGTCAGCTTAGATACCCTGAAGTCGCTCAAACAATGGCTGGCCCATTTGAACGAGCACGCGCCGGTAGTTCGTTTTACCTTGGCCAGCGACCCGACGCCGGAATTCGTCGGCGGATTGGTAAATTGGCTGCGCCAGAATAGCGGGCAATTCGTAATTATCCGCTATGGGGTCCAGCCGACCATCGCCGCCGGCTGTCTGATGTATACGCCGGCCCGGCGGTATGACTTCAGCTTGCGCCAACATTTACTCACCGCTAACGAGGCGTTTTTGAAATCGCTGACCAAAGTTATTTCCGAGCCGGCTCCCCAGCCAGCCGAGCCCGCTCCGGAAGGGACTTAACAAAAAGCCATGAGCGAAAAACATTTCCACTACCTGGTAGAAAAAGGTTCTCCGGTGGGCGAAGTCATAGCGGTTGACCGCTACCTGGTAAGAGCTAACGGCTTAAGCGGGGTTTATCCTAATTCCCTGGTGATGTTTTCCGACGGCAGTAAAGGCATAGTGAGGGAGATTACCGAGGAATACGTCACCATCATGCACTTGGGGGCGGCCGAGCTGAAAGTTGGGATAGGAGTAGCTTTACAACACTTGGAGCTGGTGGCTAAAGTCGGATCCGAATACGTCGGCCGCGTCATCTCCGTCATGGGCGAGCCGCTGGATGGCAAGGGCCCAATCACGCCGGACGACGTCTGGCCGGTGTTCAATCCGGCGCCGCCGCTTATCGGGCGGAAACAGCTGACGGATCAGCTTTATACCGGGGTATCGGTTATCGATTTGTTGTTCCCGCTGGTGTTCGGCCAGCGGCTGGCGGTCATCGGTGAAGCCAAATCCGGCAAGTCGACCATGACCACCCAGATGGTGCTGAACCAAAGAGACAACAACGTGGTGGTAGTCTACGTGCTAATCGCCAAGCGCCGGACGGATATCGACGCCTTGCTGACCAAGCTGGAGGACAATAACGCGCTCAAAAATACCATCGTCATCGTCAGCACTATGTTTGACTCGTTGGTTGCCAGCTACATCGCGCCGTACGTGGCGTGCGCCATGGCCGAGTATCTCTGGCAGAAAAAGGACCAGGATGTCATGGTAATTTACGACGACTTGACCAACCATGCCCACGTTTATCGGGAAATCTCCCTGTTGTCCGGCGTCAGCCCGGGCCGGGAAAGTTATCCTGGCGATATGTTCTACGCCCACTCCAGCTTGTTGGAGCGCGCCGGGCGGCTGGATACTAACGGCAAGACTTTTACCGCCTTGCCGATTGTCCACGCGCCGGGCGGCGATATCACGACTTATCTGCCGACCAACATCATGTCCATTACCGATGGCCAATACATCATGGATATGAATTTATTCCGGGACGGCATCCGGCCGGCAGTCAGTACCGGCATGAGCGTATCCCGGGTCGGCGGAATCGGCCATAACGACCGGCAAAAAAGCCTCAGCCAGCGGATATTCAAGCAACTGGTGTCGTACCAGCAGGCCGCCGAGTTCTCCCGCTTCGGTTCGGAGTTGGCGCTGAAAGCCAAGCGAGATTTAGAGACCGGCAACCGCCTGAGAGAAGCTTTTACCCAGGCTCCGGGCGAATCATATACCGGTATGGCCCAGCAATTGATATTCGAGAATATCCTATCTCTGCCCGAGGGGGCAGTGTTAGATATCGGCAAGATGAAGTCGCTGGCCAACGAATATGCCGCCAAAATCAAAGCCGATGACGACGACAAGCAGTTCGAGGCGACCCGGCAGGAACTGCTCAAAGCCAGCCTGATTGAACTCAAAGGCGTTTCGCCGGCCGACCCGCCTCCTCCATTCGAGACCAAAGAGGGACCGCCCAAGGAGCCGGTTGAAGCCGGACAAAATAAGCAATCCGACGGGGAGCCAACCTAAAATGCAAAGACCGCAGGAAATCGAAAAAGATTTAGTCCAAGTGGCGACCATCAAAGATTTGACTGATGTTTTCCAGGGCATCGCTTCTTTGCGCATCGCCCAAATCAAAAACCAGGTTCAGCAATCCCAGCAATTCTTCCACGCCCTGTGGCAGATTTACACCCAAATTCGAGTAGACTCGATTTTCCGATCCGGCCGCCAGACCGCGGACGCCAAGGTCATAGACAAAGAACTGTTTATTATTATCACGGCCGAAGGCGGCCTGGGCGGAGAAATCGACCAAAAACTTATCGAGTGGATGATGGCCCACTATGATAAAGACCAGAACGATATCGTGGTCATCGGCCACCACGGCGCCATCCAGCTGGCCCAGCGCGGCGTGTCCGTTAAGAAATACTTCAAACTGCCTTCCAAAGACCAGAATATCAACGTCCGGCCGATAACCGACGAAGTCCAAAAGTATAAAAGCAGTATCGTTTACTATCAGACTTACGTTTCGCTGATGGTCCAGGACGTCAAACGCATCGGCTTGCAAACCGCCGTCCAGCAAGAGGGTAATCTGCAAACCGCCGCGCCGGCCCAAAAGACCGATAACACCAAGGACATCGAGTATATTTCCGAACAAAACTACATTTTTGAACCTAGTACCTTCGCCGTGGTCGACCACCTTGAGCGGTCCATGCTGTCAATTATGGTGTCGCAGTTGATTTTAGAGTCCAAACTGGCTCAATATGCCAGCCGATTTATGGCTATGTCGGCCGCCAACGACAAAGCTCGCGACAGCTATGACGAACTGCGTTTGGCCTACAACCGGTCCAAGCGGGCCGTGGCCGACGAGCAATTAAAGAGCATCGTGGCCGGGCTGAAAAAGGCGGTCCGTATATGAGCGAACAGTATTCAGTATTCGGTATTCAGTATTCGGTATCATTAGGCCCTATAACTGAATTTGAGAAGTTATATAATTCGTTTATACGAAATACGGTATACAAAATACTAAATACGGCGAACGGAGGCACTCCGTGAGCGCCGGTATTATTCGTTCCATTAGGGATTTGGTCGTCAAAGTCGATTTCGTCGATGACCCGCCGGACTTAGGGGAAGTATTGATGGTGGATAACCAGGATAAGTCACCTCTGCTGGTCAATTCGTTTAGCGGCGAGATGACCGCCACTTGCCTAAACTTGGATACCGATAGGCGGATGGCCAAAGGCATGGCGGTCAACCGCACCGGCAAAGGTATCGAGATTCCCATCGGGCCGGCCACGGTCGGGCGGATTATCGACGCCTTGGGCCGTCCGCTGGACAAAAACGGGCCAATCGAAGCCAAAACCAGCCGGCCCATCGACGCTACTCGCCGGCGGAGCGCTACCTTTAAGCCCTCTAAACCGGAAATCTTGGAAACCGGCATCAAGGTCATAGACTTCTTTACGCCTATCGTCAAAGGCCGCAAAGTCGGCATTATTGGCGGTGCCGGCGTGGGCAAGACGGTACTGACCATGGAGCTGATTAATAATATCGCCCAGGCCGGCACCGGCCTGTCGTTCTTTGCCGGTATTGGCGAGCGTATCCGCGAGGGCCACGAGCTGTACGAGACGCTTAAAGAGCGGGACCTGCTGAAAAATACCTGTATGTTCTTCGGACAGATGAACGAAAACCCGGTCCAGCGTTCGCTGATTGCCCAAAGCGCCGTTACCTTGGCCGAGTATTTCCGCGACGACGAGAAAAAGAATATCTTGTTCTTCGCCGACAACGCTTACAGATTTGTCCAGGCCTTGAACGAGCTGTCCACCATCCTTGATCAAATCCCGGCCGAGGGCGGCTACCAGCCAACTATTTTCTCCGACGTCAAAACCCTGCAGGACCGCCTAACTTCCAATGAGAACGGCTCGATTACAGCCATGCAGACTATTTACGTACCGGCGGATGACATCTCCGACCCCGCCGTCCAGATGATTCAACACGAGTTGGACTCCGTGCTGGTGCTAAGCCGCAAAGTGGCCGAGCAGGGCATCCGTCCGGCAGTGGACTTAGCCCGGACCAGCTCCAGTTTGTTATCGCCCGACGTGGTCGGCGATCGCCACTACGTTTTAAGCGTTCAGGTCCAGGGGTTGTTGCAAAAGCACGAAAGTCTTAAAAGTATCATCGCCATCATCGGCGAGAACGAGCTCAGTCCGGCGGACCGGGCCGACTATGCCAAGGCCAAGAAACTTATCGACTATTTCTCGCAAAATATGAACGTCATGGAGTATATGACCGGCAAACCAGGCGACTACGTCAAGCGGGAAGACATGCTTCAAGGCGTGGAAGAGATAGTCATATGAGCGACGAAGAAGCCAAAGCTAAGGATAAACCTGCCGCTCCGTCCGCGGCTAATGGTAATCTTCAAGACAGCCGGGCGGTCAAAGAGTCGGATATTGATCCCAAGGCGGAAAAGGCTCTTAGGGATTTATTGGGCAAACCGGCCAAGCCGGGCGAATCAAGCACCCTCCAGCAGGTTAAAGTTTACTCGCCGTTTAGGGTTTATTACGACAACCAGGCTTCCAGCGTATCGGCCACCAACGATACCGGCCCGTTTGATATTCTACCCGGACACAAGAATTTCTTGACCTTATTAACGTCCGGGGACATCGTAGTGCGCAGTACCAGTGGCAAAGAGGAAACCATCACTATCGACCGCGGCGTCTTGCACGTCTCAAACGACATAGTCCGGGTGTTTCTTGACGTCTAAACGCTGCCGCTTTAAGAGGGAGAGCATCAAAACTTTGAACTTTACCAACTTTCTACTAGACTTTACGGGTTATGGCTAAAGTATTTGTTGGTATGTCAGGCGGGGTGGATAGCTCGGTTACCGCCGCTTTGCTCAAGGACCAGGGGCACGACGTAACGGGCGTGTTCATGAAGAACTGGACCCGCGATATCGGCGGGGTGGTTTGTCCGTGGCGTCGGGACTTGGCTGACGCCAAACGAGTGGCCGTCCAGCTGGATATCCCGCTGAAAATCTTTGATTTCGAGAAGCAGTACAAGCATAAAGTCGTCGATTACATGCTGGACGAATTGGAACGGAGCCGGACGCCCAATCCGGACGTCATGTGCAACCAAGAAGTCAAGTTCAAATTGTTTCTCAATACCGCCCTGGAACAGGGCGCGGATATGATTGCCACCGGCCATTATGCCCGCTTGAAGCCATTGGCCGCTTCGCCTGCTGGTCCGGCAAAGCCGGCCACTCCGCGAAGCTCTCGGCTATCCGCGGTGTCTGAGCCTGCGGTACTCACTCAGCGTACCAACCAGTACGCTTCGCTAAGTTCCTCGGCTCATTCTAGCGTCCCATCCGAGCCGATGCCTTCACGGGTTCGTATAGGTCTGCATAAGGGTATCGATAAGAATAAGGACCAGAGTTATTTTTTGTACCGGGTGACTGAAAAAGCCTTGTCTAAGACCTTGATGCCGATTGGCGAATTGCGCAAGCCCGAGGTCAGGCGATTAGCCAAACAATATGGGCTGGCGACCGCCGACAAGCCGGATTCCCAGGGAATTTGCTTCGTGGGCGAAGTTAGCATCGATAATTTTATACGGGAGTTCATCGAGGTTAAGTCCGGCGTCATCATCGAGCGGACCAGTGGCCGGGAACTTGGCCGCCATAAAGGCGCGCCGCTATACACCGTGGGCCAGCGGCACGGCTTGGGATTGGGCGGCGGACTGCCTTATTACGTGATCGGCACCGACGTTAAGACCAACACGGTCACCGTTACCACCGACCTGGACGACGAATCATTGTGGCGCGATAAGTTTGCCATGGACGACATCCGCTGGGTAAACGGCCAGCCGGATTGGTCTAAAACCTACGGGGTTATGGTGCGCTATCGTTCGGACCCGGTACCGGCCAAGCTGTCCCCGGCGGGTGATAGCGTGATGGTGGAGCTGGCCAAGGAAACCCGGGCCGTCACGCCCGGCCAATCGGCCGTGGTCTACGACGGCGACACCGTTCTGGGCGGCGGTATAATCCAGGGCTAAAGCCGCATAAAGTATGAGGTATAACGTATAACGTATTAAGACATAGACAGCAAACACCCGATGAATGAAAGCCCGTTTCATACTTAATACCTGATACATGATACTTAATACCTTTTTCAAAATGCTACAATACCTCTGATATGACAGCTCAAGACATCCGGCGGAAATACTTAGATTTCTTTAAAGATAAAAGCCACGCGGTTATCCCCAGAGCTAATTTGATTCCCCAGGACGACCCGACCACCTTGTTTACCGGTTCCGGCATGCAGCCGCTGATTCAATATTTATTGGGCCAGGAACACCCGCAAGGCCGGCGGCTGGTCAACTCCCAGACCTGTCTGCGGGCGGAGGACATCGAGGAAGTCGGCGACAACCGCCACACCACCTTTTTTGAGATGCTGGGCAATTGGAGTTTGGGCGATTACTTCAAAGCCGAACAACTGCCGTGGTTCTTCGCGTTTTTGACCGAGGAGGTCGGCCTAGACCCAAACAAACTTTACGCGACCTGTTTCGTCGGCGACGATAAAAACGGCGTACCCAAGGACGAGGAATCAGCCCAAATCTGGCAAAAATTATTCCAGGATAAAGGCGTACCAGCCAAAACCGCTGATATCGGTTCATCCGATAACGGATACCAGCGCGGCATGAATCCCGGCGAGCGGATTTTTTATTATGACGCCGGTAAAAACTGGTGGAGCCGGGCGGGACTGCCGGCCGATATGCCCGAGGGCGAGCCGGGCGGACCGGACAGCGAGGTGTTTTATGATTTCGGTACTAAGCACGATACCCAATACGGTGCCAATTGCCACCCTAACTGCGAATGCGGGCGGTTCTTGGAAATCGGCAACTCGGTGTTCATGGAATACGTTCGAACTAAGGACGGATTCAAGCATTTGCCGCAGAAAAACGTTGATTTTGGCGGAGGGCTGGAGCGGATTGCCGCGGCTGTCAACGGCGACCCGGATGTTTTCAAGATTTCGCTGATGTGGCCGGTAATCGAGAAGTTATCAGAGATATCCGGCAAGAAGTACGAAGATCACATCCAGGCCAAGCGGATAATTACCGACCACTTAAGAGCCGCCGTTTGGCTGGCGGCGGACGGACTTACGCCCAGCAACAAGACCCAAGGCTACGTTATGCGCCGGCTCATCCGCCGGGCGGTATTAAACGCTCATGAACTGGGTGTCGAACACGGACTGTCCGAGGCCGCGGTGCCGGTTATCGCGGATATTTATAAAGACGATTTCCCGGAGGTAGCCGAACGCGGCCAGATGGCCGTACAAGCCATTGCCAAAGAAGAAAAGATTTTCCGGCAGACGCTTAAAAAAGGTGTAAGGGTCTTCGAGCGGGAGATAAAAGACGAGTTAAACGGCCAGCATGTATTTGTGCTTTATGATACCTTTGGTTTTCCCATGGAACTAAGCCTGGAAGAGGCTAAAAAGCGCGGTATTAATATTGATGACGACTGGCAAAAGCAGTTTGACAAACTGATGGAGGAACAGCGGGTTCGCTCGCGCACGGCCAGCAAAGGCCAGTTCAAGGGCGGGTTGTCCGACCACAGCGATATCACCACCAAATACCACACCGCCACCCATCTGCTGTACCGGGCTTTGCGCAACGTACTGGGAGACCACGTGGTCCAGCGCGGCAGTAACATCACGGGCGAACGCACCCGGTTTGATTTCAGCCACCCCGAAAAGATGACGCCGGAGCAAATCAAGCAGGTCGAGGACATGGTCAATGCCCAAATTGCCAAAGACTGGCCGGTCAGCTGGCGGGAGGAAAAAACCTCGGAAGTGTTGGGCAAAGTGTTAGGGGCATTCGGCAACAAATACGGCGGTAGCGTCAAGGTCTACACCATGGGTGACCCCGACGGCGAGCACTTCAGCCGGGAAATTTGCGGCGGTCCGCACGTGGAACATACCGGCCAGCTGAGCGAGGACGGAGCAAGATTTAAAATCATAAAAGAGGAAAGCTCGTCCGCCGGCGTCCGCCGTATTAAGGCCGTTTTGCAATAAAAATACCCGCTAGCCAGCGGGTGTGATATTAGATTTCGTCCAAAGTTTGTTTTGGCGGATCGAAGGTAGGTGCGGTGGAGGGGGTTGGGTTTTAGAAAAACGTTAATTTCCCTGGTGAACCTAGAGTAAAACTGGGCTGAACAGACTAGTATCGGCGGCAGGCCAAGGCCCGGCGGCGAATTTGTGGTGTTCAGGAGCTTTACCCTAGGTTCTGATGGTTGGTGCACTGGAACGGGTTGGGGGGTGGCGGGAAGCGGCCTTGGCTCAAGCGATGGGCCCGGGATGGGCCTAAAAGCTTAGGGAGGCCGGCGCTGTCGGTTGCGGGCGCGGCGCGGAATAAAGGCTGGCATAGCCTCCTCCTTGGTCGGGGTCGGTCGGGGTTTTGTTTCTAGGGAGAGTATTTGTTTTTCTTGGGGAACCGGTGGTTGTTTGGCCATCGATCCGCCGGTGCTAGGGGCTACCCGCTCAAGAGGGGCAACTCGTCTAATTGGGCATTAAATCAAGCTTACGCTTATTTGTCAAGAGGCGTAAGCGCCCCAAAAAGCAAAAAAACCACCCTAGAACGGCGGTCTTCGTGATACGCAATAAGTTTTGTGGTTTGAGAGGTATTTTAGGTAGGGGTGAGGCTGGACTTAGGGGGTTGGAGAGCGGGGTAAGATGTTGGCAGATACCTCCGAAGAGACCATCGTTGACATCAGACCCTTGAACGGGCGGGTGGTAGTGGTTCGTACACGCAGCCTTTTTAGGGGTTGCCCGACTTACACGTACCCGCGTCGTTCTAACTCAAATTGAGTCGCTCTCCGTCCCAGTGCGTGCTTCTGGCTTATTCCTCCGAAGGAGGGGCGAGGTGTTCGCACTAGACCCACGGGGTCTATCGCCAACCTCGTTGACCGAAACAGTTCCGAAGAACCGATTCGAATTTGCCATGGCAATTTGTCGCCAAGCAGTTATTGTCCGAAGACAAAGACCGCTTGTCAACCCTGACAAAGTTTCGCTGCCCCAACGATTTGGTGTCATGTGGCCGTGGACCACATGAGAACCAGACCGAAGAGGGTCCGCTTCGCTTATTGCCAGGTTCGTCCTGGTCGCTACTCACGGGGAGCATTGACCCTGAATCAAAGGCCGAAGCCGATGGTTCGGACGAAGTTAGTTTATCCTTTCGGACAGAGCGCAGATGTCCGGTAAAGAACATCTGCGTACTGCCCGAAAAGCATCAAAATACCTCTCAAACTGCTTTGTAACACCTCCAAAGACGTGAAACAAGTGCAGACAAGTTTAAGCCATTTGTGCGTCGGAGTCAAGATAGGCTTTACCCAGTTTATCGACAGCTTTTCAACAGCTGGTAACTGTTAAAGCCGAACAGCAGTATCCACCCCTGGGGCATAAGCGTTAATAAGGTATAATAAACGCCGATGGTATTAAACAAGTTAAAACAAATATCATCCCAGGTAAAGACATCTCTCAAAGCGCGTACGGACGACCAAGGCCGGCACATAGTCGGCCTGGACATCGGCACGGAGTACGTGAAGGCTTTGATTGGCAAAGTCGAGGGCGATCAAATCAAAGTGGTCGGCGTGGGCCGGCAGAGACAAGCTTTAGGCGACATGCATTCCGGGGCCATTAGTGATATCTCGGCCGTGGTGGCTAACTGCGACCAAGCCTTGACTGGGGCCGAATCCCAGGCCGGCGTCAGCGCCCGGCGGGCCATCATCGGTATTGCCGGCGAACTGGTCAAAGGCACCACCAGCACCATCCGTTACAAACGCCCGGAACCGGCCAAAGAAATTACCATCGAAGAGATGGAACATATCCTAAACCGGGTCCAAAAACGGGCCTACGAGCAAGCCCGGGCCCAAGTAGCCTGGGAAACCGGCAACGAAGACGTCGACGTCAAGCTGGTTAATTCCGCCCTGGTATCAATCCACATTGACGCCTATAAAGTCACCAACCCGATTGGTTTCCAAGGCAAAGACGTGGCCATTCAGATTTACACGGCTTTTGCCCCGATGATACATATCGGCGCCTTGGAGCGGGTGGCCAACGAGCTGGATTTGGAGCTAATCGCCGTGGCGGCCGAGCCGTTCGCCGTGACCCGGGCGGTCATCGGCAGTGACGCCGGCAGTAATCTCAGCGCCGTAACCATAGATGTCGGCGGCGGTACGACCGACATCGCCGTGGTCAACGACGGCGGAGTAGAAGGCACTAAAATGTATGGTATCGGCGGCCGGGCGTTTACCCGGACCATTGCCGCCGAGCTGGGCGCCGAATTCGAGACCGCCGAGGACGTCAAGCTCAAGCTCAGCGGCGGCGGACTGGAAGACTCCGTGGCCCAAAAAGCCAAATCGGCGGTGGACAAAACCTTAAGCGTCTGGCTGGACGGCGTCAAACTGGCCCTGGGCGAGTTTGACCAAATCGACCACCTGCCCAACCAGTTGCTGTTGTGCGGCGGCGGGGCCTCGCTGGGCCAGTTAGTCACCGCTCTGAGCGAGAGCGATTGGTATAAAGAGGTGGCTTTTACCAAGCGTCCCAGCGTGCGGTTAATCGAGCCCAAACAAGTGGTGGGGGTGGTTGACTTAAGCGGCAAACTCAGCGACCATACATTCATTACCGCTATGGGCCTGTTAAGAGTCGGTCTGGATACTATTTCTCCCGGAAGCGATAGCGGTTCCATCCGCGATAAACTCAATAGATTACTCAAGATATGAAAAAAGATACGATTTATATCGACATCGAAGACGATATCACGGCCATTATCGACAAGGTAAAAAGTTCCCAGGCCAAGATAGTGGCGTTGGTGCCGCCCAAGCGCTCGACCACGCTTAACAGCGCGGTCAATATGAAATTGCTGATTAAAACGGCCGAGGAAGCCGGCAAACGGGTGGTGCTGGTAACCAGCGAGGCCTCTTTAGTCGGATTGGCCGGCGGCGTGGGCTTGTACGTAGCCCAGAACCTGCACAGCAAACCGGCCGTTCCCGAGACGTCGGCCGCCCCGACTGCCGATGACTCCGTGATTGACGGCAACGAATTAGACCCGAGCGTCCCGGTCGGCGAGCTGGACGAGGTCCACTCAGCCACGGAAGCCGCCCCGGAAGGCCAATCGCCGGCTAAATCGGCCAAACCAAAATCCAAAAAGGGCTTGAAAATCCCTAGTTTTGATAAGTTCCGCGGCCGCCTGTTGCTTATCATCGGCGCCGTGATTTTGCTGGGACTGGGCTGGTGGTGGGCTTTTTGGCTGGCGCCCAAGGCCATCATTGCCATTGACGCCCAGACTTCGGAAGTGGACATAGCCTTTGAATTTACGGCTGACTCCCAGTTGAGCGAGGATGATTTTGATAAGAACCTGTTTGCCGCCCAAAAGGTTGAGCAGACTAAGACCGTGACAGAAGAATTTACCCCGACCGGCAAGAAAAATATCGGGGATAAAGCCTCCGGGCCAGTGGAGGTCAGGAACGAGTCCGGCGTTCCCCATACGATAGAGTCTGGTACCATATTCACCTCCGGTGGCGGTCTTAAGTTTGAAGCAACTGAAACGGCAACTGTACCAGGAGCCACGGTTGACGAGAATGGCAATAAAGTGCTAGGAACGGTTGATATGCAACTCAGATCGGTCGCGCCGGGTACACAGTATAATCTGGCGTCCGGCGAGGTTTATGACATCGACGGGGTAGGCAGTTTGGTTTACGGAGTCGGCGGCCAAATGAGCGGCGGTACCGACAAGAACGTGACGGTAGTGGCCCAAAAAGACGTTGACGCGGCCAAGAAGAAGCTCCAATCGGCCGACAAGGAAGCCGGTATCAGCGATTTGCGCGACGAGCTGAGCGAGGACATGGTGCCGATAAACGAGACTTATCAAATCAAATTGGGCGAGGTTACGGCCCTGCCCAGCGTAGGCCAAGAAGCCGACCGGGGCAATGTCTCGGCCGAAGCCACCTTGACCATGCTGGCGGTTAAGCGCGACACCCTGACTAAGGCCTTGGAGGACTTTTTGAACGCCAAAATCGAAGGCGGCAACCAAACCATTTACCAAAGCGGCATAGACAATCTGGTGTTTGCGCCGGTGGATGACGCCACGGCCAATACAGCCGTGCTGGAGTTGACTACAACCGGGTTTATCGGGCCGAACCTCAATACCGGCCAGCTGGCCGAGGAAATCAGCGGTATGAAATACAGCGAGACCGTCAATTATATAAAAAGCCGTCCGGGCGTGGTGGAGGTCGATGTCAACTTCGAACCGTTCTGGGTATTTTCCGCTCCCCGACCGAATAAAATCGAGTTCGTGCTTAACGTTAACGACGCCGCCGGTTAATGGCCGAGCCGGTGACATATCTGGGATTGGACGCGGGGGCCAAGCGGATTGGCGTAGCCCGGGGCAATGACTTGGCGAAGCTGGCTGCGCCGCTGGCCATAGTGGCGGTAGACGGCCGGGAAATCGATAAGTTAGCGGAACTGGTCCGGGCAGAAGGGGCGGCCGGACTGGTGGTGGGCTTGCCGCGCGGACTGGACGGGCAAAACACCGCCCAGACCGAAACGGCTAGACGGTTTGCCGATAGCTTAAAACCACTCAATTTACCGATTTATTATCAGGATGAAGCCGGTACCAGCCGGCAAGCCGCCGAGGAAGCTGGCGGCCGGGATACAGCTCTGGACGACCGCGCGGCGGCTATAATACTTCAAGACTATTTGGATAACTTATAGCGTGAAATATAGTTTTAATTACAGTCTCCCCACTAAAAACCGAGCCAAGCGCCTAGCCTGGATAGCCGGCTTATGTTTGATTATAGCCGGGCTTATCGGCTGGCTGGCCACGGACCGCTGGTATAAAGCCAATTTAGCGCCCCTCAGCCAGGACTCCAAAGTACAAATCGTGTTTATCCAACCGGACTCGTCCACCCTACAAGTCGCCGACCAGCTGGAAGACAGCCAGATTATCAGAAACAGCCGGGCTTTTGCTTGGTATATCAGCCGCTTAGACGGCGACCCGCTTATCCAAGCCGGGACCTATCGGCTGGATTCCGCCCAGTCGGTGCCGGATATCGCCGCCAAACTGATAAATGGCGACATTGACAATACGCTGATTACCATTCCGCCGGGCCTCAGATTGGCTGAATTAGAAGAGGTAATACTGGCGGCCGGTTACGACCAAGCGGACATCGACGCCGCTCTTAAAGCCAAATACACGAGTCCGGTACTGGCCGATAAACCAGGTTCCGCCACGCTGGAGGGTTATATCTTCCCGGAAACTTTTCAAATAGACGGCAACAGTACTCCTAAGTCGATTATCCAACGGTCGCTAGATGAGTTTTCCGAGCGGCTGACGCCGGCCATCCGCCAGGGTATTACCCGTCAAGATTTGAATCTGCACCAGGCGATTATATTGGCCTCGATAATCCAGTTGGAAGACCCGCGTCCGGACAACCAGCGGAAAATCGCCCAGGTCTTTTTAAGCCGCCTGGCCCAAGACATGCCGCTGGGGGCCGATCCAACTTTCAAATACGCCGCCGCCATTATGGGCGTGGAGGAGTCGGTTGATTTGGATTCGCCGTATAACACCCGGATTCACGCCGGCTTGCCGCCGGGCCCGATTGCCAACTTCAACTTAAGCGCTCTGAAAGCCGTGGCCAGTCCGGCCGGTACGGATTGGCTGTATTTCGTTCATGGCGATGATTGTCTGGATGAGTCCAGCGACACCTGTACCCTGTATTTTGCCCACACCGCGGAGGAGCACGAGGCCAACCGGGTCAAATATTGCCGCCAGTACTGCCAACTGTAATAAAATTGACTTAAATTAACATAAGTTTTATAGAAGTTGTAAAAACAGAGGTAATAATGGCTATGCTAACAGTTGACTTAAGCAGTGGTATTTTGTTAGAATAGCCGGGTTCATCAGTTGTTCTTACTGTCCGCCTCAGTTACAACAGAGGTGAAGGTCAGAGCGGCTGATAACCTTCCGCGACCGGTCGATAAGGGGCACTTAAATCCAAGCAAGGTCGAAATTACCCCAGTCCCGCACCTTTACAGTCACGGTAAAATTGTTACATGCACTAGGTGTATGTCCTCCACAGCGAGAGTACGTCAAAGTATTACGTCGGCGTCACCTCTGACCTGCGGAAACGATTTTACCAGCACAACACCGGCAAGAGTGGTTTCACTACTGTTGGTACGCCATGGAAACTCGTGTACTACGAGGCTTATCTGACCAAAGCAGATGCATTAAGACGAGAGAAATCGCTTAAGCATCATGGCAAGGGGTTCGCTGAATTAAAAAAGCGGATAACTTTGGTCAGGTGACTGTAAAGGTGCGGGAGTTAAGACCTATTAGCGTGAAGTCCCCGGATGGCAACATTCCGGGACGGGAGTCGCGTATCAAACGCACTCAAGAACGGCCTAATCCTTCAGACCGCCAGGCCGTATCGATAAAGAATCTAACTAAGACGCTGGAGTCGGCTAAGACCTCGGTCCATGCCGCCAGAGCCAGCGTTGGTCGTAGCGCTAAGCGCCACACCCACGTCATTACCCCGCTGCTTGTAGCCGGGCTGCTTTTGGGCGTGGTTTTTATGGGCCGGCCCGAGCGTTTCCAACCGGGAGATACCGCTCAAGCTTTTGCTGGCGGTTTGGCCAATACCAGCTCGGTTGACGCCGTATCATCAGCCGACATCGCGGCTCGTATCGCGGTCGGAGTTGAGCTTATGGTGGCGGATAGCGTACAAAATCTAGCTGAATCTCAAAGAGCAACCGTTGACTTCAGCACCGACGGCGGCCGGTATTTGTTTAAGCCGCAAGTGGTTAAGACCGGGGATAGCCGGGAAATAATAGATTATACCGTTCAACCGGGCGATACCTTAAGTTCAGTGGCCCGCGAGTTTAACATCACTAGCGACACCATAAAGTGGGAGAATGATTTAACAAGCAATTCTCTGGCGGTTGGCACGCGTTTGCGTATTTTGCCCATCAGCGGCATAGCCCACACCGTTAACTTGGGGGACACCCCGCAAAGCTTGGCGGAGCTTTATAAAGCCAACGCCAGCTTAATCATAGCTTTTAATGACGCCGAGCTATCTGGTCTTCAGATCGGAAGTACAATTATCATCCCTAACGGCCGGCAAAACGAAACCAGGTTCTTTAGTACCAACAGCGGTTTTACGTTTACCAGTTCCGGCCGGTTTGGCGGATTTGTCAGCTACAGTTACCAAGTGTTGCCGATTCCTCCCTACCAAGATAATAGCTACAGTTCGGGTTACTGCACCTGGTGGGCGGCTTATAGAGCTCGGCAATTAGGCAATCCGGTTCCCAGACAACTTGGCGATGCTTACGCCTGGAATGAGAACTCGGGCAACCGGTCTCGCAGTGTCGCTCAGATACTGGTTGGCGGTATTAAGATACCAGTCGGGGCTGTGGCGCAGACGGACGCCATGGGCGGTCTGGGCCACGTAGCCGTGGTGGAAGCCGTTTCCGCTAATGGCAAACTGATGAAATACTCGGACATGAACGGTTTAGCGGGTTGGGGCACACCAGCTATAACCACCGAATGGGTGCCGATAACTACCTACCAAAATTACATTTGGTAAAACAAAACTACAATTTCTAAGTAGAATATAGAGATTAGTTATGAGCGCGTTTATTGATTATGCCCAAGTTTCGATTTCAGCCGGCGACGGCGGCGACGGTTTGGTTAGCTTTCGGCGGGAAAAGTTCGTGGATAAGGGCGGCCCCGACGGCGGCGACGGCGGCCATGGCGGCGACGTAACGGCCCGGGCCAGCCGAAACGTCAATACCTTGCAAAATTTCCGGCATAAACAGCGCTTGGAAGCCGGAAACGGCCAGCCGGGCGGACCGCAAAAACGCCACGGCAAGAACGGGGAGGACTTGGAAATATTAGTGCCGATAGGCACGATGGTAAAAAATGGCGAACAAACCGTAGCGGATTTGACCCGCGACGGCCAAACCGCCGTTATCGCCCAAGGCGGACACGGCGGCTACGGCAACGCCCATTTTGTCAGCTCCACCCGCCAAGTTCCGCGGGTAGCGGAAAAGGGCGAGGCCGGCGACGCCTACCAGGCCGCACTGGAGTTAAAACTGCTGGCCGATGTTGGGTTAGTAGGCCTGCCCAACGCCGGCAAATCAACCTTTTTATCGGTGGTTAGCAACGCCCGGCCGGCTATCGCCGACTATCCGTTTACCACGCTGACACCCAATCTGGGCGTGGCCGACGTGGGTGATTCCAGCCTGCTGATAGCCGATATCCCCGGGTTAATCGAGGGCGCCAGCCAGGGCAAAGGACTGGGCGATGATTTCTTGCGCCACATCGAACGCACGGCGGTGCTCCTGCATCTAATTGACGTTTACGTCGACCAGCCTGCTCGGGCCTATAAGGCCATCATCAAAGAACTCAAAAGCTACGCGGTTGACTTGACCGCCAAACCCCAGCTCGTAGCGATAACTAAAACTGACGGGTTGGATAAAGACATCGTGGACGATTTGCTCGCCCAGCTAAAAAAGGCCGTGCCATCAGCCACACCGATTTTAGCCATGTCGGCCGTAACCGGCACCGGAGTATCAGCCGTGATGAGGAAGCTGGCCAGCCTGGTCAAAGCCGAACGCCGCCGCCAGGCCCAGGCCGCCAAGCGCCTAAAATCAGCGCCGTCCGGTCCGGCCGTTATCAACCTCGGTAACCAGCCGGCTGATTGGCAAATAGCCAAGACCAAGGACGGTTGGCAGGTGTCGGGGCAAAAAATCGAGAGATTTGCCCGCCGGACGGATTTTGATACCGAGTGGGGCGTGAGTAGGTTGCGGGATATCATGAAGCGGATGGGTATTTTCAAAGAGCTGTCCCGCCAAGGCGCCGTAATCGGCGATAAGATTCATTTTAAGGGGGCTAAGTCGAGCATTGAGTTCTGAGGGCTGACAATAAGATATTTATCAAAAGCTTGGAATTGAAGTCGGTATCCAGCCCAGTTTAAGCTGAAGCCTATACTCTATACTTAATACGGAATACTCTATACTGGCCTGCATGGCCCAGAGTTTTATGTTTTACGATTTAGAGACTAGCGGTATCAGTTCGGCCTATCAGCGCATAATGCAGTTCGGCGGCCAGCGGACTACTTTGGACCTAAAGCCTATCGGCCAGCCGATTAACGTATTGGTCAAATTGAGCGAGGATATCCTGCCGGAGCCGAAGGCGATTTTAGTCCATGGCATCGCGCCGCAAAAAACTCTGGCCGAGGGTCTCAGCGAACGAGATTTTTCCCAGCTATTGGACAAGGAAATCTTTATCAAAGACACCATTGCCGTCGGCTTTAATAACATCCGGTTCGACGACGAATTTATCCGCCACTTGTTTTGGCGCAGTTTTTACGACCCCTACGAGTGGCATTATAAAGACGGACGGTCGCGCTGGGATTTATTGGACTTGACCCGGATGACCCGGGCGCTGAGACCTAAAGGACTGAGTTGGCCGGTGGACGAAGCCGGGGCGGCTACTAACCGGCTGGAACTACTGGCTCAGGCCAACGGATTTGCCATTAAGCGGGCGCACGACGCCGAGTCCGATATACTGGCCACCTTGGAGTGGGCCCGGCGCCTTAAATCTGCCCAGCCTAAATTATTTGATTGGCTGTTTAACCACCGCGACAAGCCAGCCGTGGCCAAAGTCATCCATTCGGCCAAGCCTTTAAGCCAGCCATTTGTTTACTCATCGGGCCGCTACCCCAGCGAGTTTGAGAAGACTACTGTCGCGGTGGTACTAGGCCCGCACCCGACCGATTCCAATTCAGTGCTGGTTTACGACTTGCGCCACCATCCCGAAGAGTTTGCCGGCCTGTCGGCCAAGGATTTGAGTTCGCTGTTATACGTGGCCTACGAAGACCGGGATAAACTTAAACCCTTGCCGGTCAAGAAACTGGCGTTGAACCGGGTGCCGGCCGTGGCGCCGCCGGCTACGCTGGATTCAGCCGCCCAAACCCGGATTGGTCTCAGCCTCAAAACGGCCGAACGGCACCTTAAAGCGCTGGCCGGTATCGACGGCTGGTATGAACGGGTGGCGGAAGCCTACGACTTAAGGGATGGGCCGCCTAAGCGGCTGGACCCAGAAGGCCGGTTGTATGATGGTTTTCTAAACGACAAGGATAAGAATCTGGTCAGCCAGGTCAGGCGAGCCAAGCCCGACAAGCTGGCCGACTTCCAGCCGGGTTTCATCGATGAGCGTCTGGCACCGCTGTTACTGCGGTATAAAGCCCGCAATCTGGCAATGACCCTCAGCCAATCGGAACAGACCGCTTGGGAAAGCTGGCGGGCCGATAAACTGCTTAACGGGGTAGATAATAGCCTGACACTGGCGGAGTTTGCCCAACAACTGGCCAAAACGACCGAGTACGCCGCTAACACTGAGCAGAAGTTTTTATTGGAAGAGCTCAAGTTGTACGGCGAGAGCATCGCGCCGGCCCAATTATTCGATACCTAAGATTGCTCGTCGCGGCGACCTGCTCGCCAGCCATGCCGGCGACGCCGTCGCCGCTTTTGGCGCGTTGCGGTGTCAATAGCTGCAGTACTCGTTTGACGTACCTTGGCAGTACGCCTCACTCCGCGCTTGGCTATTTCCTGGCATCGCATCCAAACGAGCAACCTTAGGCCCAAGCGGTCTGGCTGGATTATTTTGGGCGTCTACCCTTGAAAAACGAAGTAAATCGGCGTATACTGCGTCGGTTTATGGCAGAGGAAATCTCTATTAAAGGTGCCCGCGAGCACAATTTAAAGGATATCAACCTTAAATTGCCGCGGGAAAAATTCATCGTCATTACCGGGCTGAGCGGCTCCGGCAAGTCGTCATTGGCGTTCGATACCATTTACGCCGAAGGCCAGCGCCGCTACGTGGAGTCTTTGAGCTCTTATGCCCGCCAATTCTTGGGTCTGATGGAAAAACCGGACGTGGACCAGATTGACGGTCTCAGTCCGGCCATTTCCATCGACCAAAAATCCACCAGCCGCAATCCTCGTTCATCCGTGGGTACGGTCACGGAAATTTATGATTATCTAAGGCTATTATTCGCCCGTATCGGCGTGCCGCATTGCCCGGTTTGCGGCAAAGAAGTCGCCCGGCTGACTTCCCAGCAAATCGTCGACGCCATCCGTGAACTGCCCGATAAGGCCAAGCTGATGGTACTGGCGCCGATTGTCATCGACAAAAAGGGCGAATTTGCCCATATTCCCGAGCAGTTCATGCGGGCTGGTTTTGCCCGGGCCCGGGTAGACGGCGTAGTCTACGCTCTGGACGAATGGCCCCAGCTGGATAAAAAGTACAAACATACCATCGACTTGGTAGTGGACAGGGTAGTGAATGACAGCGCCAGCCAGGGGCGGCTGTCGCAATCAGTCGAGCAGGCTTTGGAGCTGGCCGACGGCACGGTCAAAGCGGTCAACGTCGACGCCGAGTCCGAACACGTGTTCAGCGTCAATTTTGCCTGCGTTGACCATCCGGACGTCAGTATTCCGGAGCTGGAACCTAGGCTGTTCAGCTTCAACAGTCCGCACGGCGCCTGTCCGGTCTGTACCGGGCTGGGTTCGCGTATGGAAGTCGACCCGGAACTGGTCATACCCAACGGCAATTTGACTATCGCCGAAGGCGCTATCCGCCCTTGGAACCGCCTCCGCATAGACACGTGGTACCAGAAAAAGGTGGCGGCCATGGCCGAACAGAGCGGGTTTTCCGTCCACGTGCCGACCGGCCAATTGAGCCAGGAGCAAATCAACCAGGTGCTGTACGGTACCGGTGAAAAAATCTATACCGTGCCACTGGGCGGCGGCCGGAGCTATCAAACCACCTTCGAAGGCGTGATTTCCAACTTGGAGAGGCGCCATAAGGAGACTGACTCGGACTACGTCAAGCGCGATATCGAGCGGTTCATGCGCGAGCGGCCCTGCCACGAGTGCCAAGGGCGGCGGCTCAAGCCGGAAGCTTTAGGGGTAACTGTCCGCGATATGTCCATCATCGACATCACCGATTTAGCCATCAACGACAGCCGAAAACTGATAAAGAATCTTAAGCTGACTGGGCGCGAAGCCATCATCGCCAAACAGATATTAAAAGAGCTGAACGCCCGGCTGGGGTTCCTGCTGGACGTGGGTCTGGGCTATTTGACCCTAAGCCGCAGTGCCAGGTCGCTGTCCGGCGGCGAGGCCCAACGGATTAGATTGGCCACCCAGATTGGTTCGGGTTTGATGGGCGTGCTGTACGTGCTGGACGAGCCGAGTATCGGCCTGCATCAGCGCGATAACGACCGGTTGATTAAGACTCTTAAGCGCCTGCGCGATTTAGGCAACACCGTTATCGTGGTCGAACACGACGAGGATACTATCCGCCGGGCGGACCATGTGGTGGACATCGGCCCGGGCGCCGGACTGCACGGCGGCCAAGTCGTGGCCCAGGGCCAGCCGGCGGATATCGCCAAACAGCCGGGCAGTATCACCGGGCAATATTTATCGGGCAAGGCCCGGATACAACCGCCCAAGCGCCGCCGCCCGGGCAACGGCAAAGCCCTAGTTATAAAGCGGGCCCGGGAAAACAATCTAAAAGACGTGGACGTGACGATTCCGCTGGGCCAATTGGTAGTCATCAGCGGCGTGTCCGGCTCCGGCAAATCGAGTTTGATAAACGATATCCTAGCCAAGGAACTGGCCCATCGACTGCACCGCGCCCAAGTAGCCTCCGGACGCCATGACGATATCGAAGGCGTTAAGTATTTGGACAAGTCCATAGTTATCGACCAATCGCCCATTGGCCGGACCCCGCGGTCCAATCCGGCTACCTATACCGGGGTTTTTACTCCCATCCGCGATTTGTTCGCCGGCACGCCGGAGGCCAATATCCGAGGTTATAAACCGGGAAGGTTCAGTTTCAACGTGCGCGGCGGCCGGTGCGAAAACTGTTCCGGCGACGGTATTATCAAAATCGAGATGCACTTTTTGCCGGACGTTTACGTACCGTGCGAGGTCTGCAAGGGCCAGCGTTACAACCGCGAAGCCCTGGAAATCCACTACAAGGGCAAGAACATCGCCGATGTCCTGTCCATGACGGCCGAGACGGCCCTGGCGTTCTTTGCCAACATCCCGTCCATCAAGAACAAACTGCAAACCTTGGTCGATGTCGGGTTGGGCTATATCCAGCTGGGACAGCCGGCTACCACTTTGTCCGGCGGCGAGGCCCAGCGCATCAAACTGGCCTCGGAGCTGTCGCGCCGGGCTACCGGCAAGACCCTGTACATCCTGGACGAGCCGACCACCGGCCTGCATATGGCCGACGTCAAGAAATTGCTGGAGGTATTGCACACCCTGGTCGAGGGCGGCAACAGCATGATTGTTATCGAGCACAACCTGGACGTTATCAAATCGGCGGACTACGTGATTGACCTGGGTCCGGCCGGCGGCGAGGCCGGCGGCTACATCGTAGCCGAGGGTACGCCGGAAACCGTGGCTAAGATAAAAAGTTCTTTTACCGGTCAATACTTAAAGAGTATTTTATAAATAGATGGAAGCCAAAGGAGTGGTATTTGAACACTTGACGCCGGATGCGCTTATCCAGATGGCCAGCTTTAGTTACGAACACTATGTCTACCTGGTTCGGTGCGCCGTCCATAACCCCGAGGATTTCGAACCTTTGTACGATAGCGAAGTAATCGAGGCCCGGACCGCGCCGATTGATCGTCCGGGGGAACTGGCCGGCATATTGCAAAACGAACTCGTATCCAGCTTAAAGAATGTAATAACTTACAGCCGGGAAGCCTTGAAACTGCCTGTCGTTCCGGATATTTCCCAACCGGATTTCAACGATTTGCGCGTGATTGTCCATTCGGCCGTAGCCAGAGCCGAAATAAGCGACCTGGTCGATGCTGAAAACCCCTGGTGGGGTGAATCCGGTGCCCCCAACCCGCTTAGGCATCGCCTTAATTTTATTCGTCTCGCCGCTCCCCAGAAGTGGCGGCAGATTCCGTTGTTGGAACTGCTTGACGGGCACCCGCCACACCCTGTCATCGCCAGACGGCTGCCAAAGAGATAATGCTTGACAAATAGCATTAAAGTGGGTAATTATTAAACCAGAACCAATATCAATCTAACAAACACTTAGTGGAAGGAACAGTAAATGGATAGTCATTCTTTTGTTGATAAAGAAGGCAATTTGCACGTGGAGACTCTCGGCGGAGATTCGTTAATGGTACCCAGTGTCTACCGCCAGCCGGAGCAACCAGTTAATGAACCGGTCGTTGAAGAGTATGCCAAACCACAGCGGCGCTATAGCGAATGTGATGTAGCCGTGATGATGGGCGGTACTATTATTGACGGCCTGTATCCGCGGACTGAAACGGAAGACTCATAGACTAAACAATTTAGAACCGAGCCAAAATAGCAAAATAGCAAAGCGGGCTAGGTTGCACTATTGACACAGTGCACTAAAAGATTGACAAAGAACATTTTTCTGGTAGCGTAATATCTAGACAGGTAAGTTGTATGCGATGATTCGTCTTCTTTATATGGTCGCTTGGAAGACGGCGAGCAAGTAGCGAAACCGGACATCTGAATCTCTTTTGAAAGAGTTCAGTCGTCCCCACAGACTGGACTTATTTGTCGCAGCTTATTTTTGTTGCGACCACCGGTTGTCTCCTTAAGACAGCCAGTATTTAGATATTTATCCGGTTTTGTAACGCAAATGCTCGGCCCAGACTTGTGTTCCGCGACCGGACAAAAATCCGGCGCTCATTACTGAGCGGTTTCCAGGCACAAGCTTGGGTACTAATAAGCACATTAATAATTTGACTTACTAGACTTTTAGACGTCTTATCTTTTTTGCATTGTCCATTGGCGGTTTCCCTCACCGGACGCATACCGGTGGCGGTAACCGCTAATGGACGACAGTAGAAAGGAAAGACATTGACTAAAACAGACGAACGACCCGCCAACGGTGGCGACGGCAATAGCAACGGCACGCGAGCACGCCATTCGCCGAGCAAGAACCCCCTGGGCAATCGGCTTATCTCCGGACGCAACCGTCCGACGATGGGTTGGCGGGCGGCGGTAGCCAACGTAATGGTGCGCCTTGGCAAACCTGGTTGGATGCCTAAGCCATCCCGCCGGGAGGTCAAAGAGCTGGAGTGGAACGCCAGAATCGCCAAGTTGTGGCAGTTGACGGACAAAGTGGAAAAGCTGGTCCTGTCAGTCTTCCATTTCAAGGGCGGTGCCGGTAAGACGCCGGTGGCGGCTTACCTTAGCTGTCTGTTGGCAGAACTGACCGGCGCCTCGGTGGCTTTCATCGACGGCAACCCCGGCTCAACCTCGCCCGGCATGCGCATGGGTATGTGGGGTGGTATCCGCCAACCAACTTGGGCTCTGGTGGATGCCCCGCTACCCGGAATGTTCCGGCGGACAGCGACTATCTGGGAGCTGTACGACGCCATCAACCGTGAAGACGAATCGGCGCGGGTAAGCAACGGACGGGTATTGAAGGGCGTGATGAAGCAAAATCATTATGGCGTCAATACCCTGGTAGCTGACCCGGACCGACGGGGCGGAGCCGACAAAACGAAGCTCAGTGTGGTCAAGACCACCGTCAGCTTTGTGTCGGACCAGTTTCCCTTCACCTTCATCGATACCGGTAACGACTACACCACGGCCACCCAGCAAGCACTGGCCGAGATGAGCACGGACGTGCTTTTCCCGGCTTACGTCAAGCGGGTGGAAGTGCTCAACGACCTGGCTCATACGGTGGCGGAGTTGAACGAGCAGTCCGGTAACAAGGTGCAACGCTCGATTGTCGCTATGAGCGGCATCGGGCCGGGCAAGAAGGGCGGGTCGCTCAGCGACTTCGCGCCTTACGCCGGCGAGTTCACGGTGGCCAAGATTATGGGTATACCCTATGACCCGGTTATCGAATACGAGCCGTCAGTCCGGTTGGATTTGCTCCAGCCGGAAACCCGGGATGCCCTGGTGGACATCCTGATTGCTGTCATGGAGCAGAACTTAAGAGCCGGCAACGGTTCACTGTCTCAGCCTCGGTGACAACTACGGGCGGTACTATCGCCGCCCCGGACAAGATCGATGTCTGTCCTGTGGCAGACGAAGCACTTCGAACAAGGAGAAGAAATGGACATAACCCAACTGCTCAGTTGGCTGACCGGTGGACCGAACTTCACGCCTTTCCTTGGTGTTGAAGCCCCCTTCCGAATAATTTTCGGACTCATACTGGCCATAGTCGCCCTATGGGGACTATGGCTGCTGGTAAAGGGCTTCTTCATCTATGGAATAGCCGGCCGCAACACCCCAAAGCGCCATACCGGTATCGAAGACATGAAGCAAGGCGGCATACAGATTCTCGTCGTCTTCGCCATTGGCCTGGTGCTCGCCATAGCTGGCGGGGTGCTATCGGCCGTCTTCGGCTCGGTTCCCGGGTAAACCCAAGAGATAGCGACGGTCCGGGATGCTGTTTAGGCCTCCCGGACCGTCCTGGATGAAAGGAAGCGATGTGATCGAGGGACTAATAGAGACCCTTCTGTCGCAATTCCGCCAGCTTTTGCAGGCCGGCAGCGAATCGGCGCTGGAGATGGTGCTCAATGCACTGCGATCCCAGCCGACGCCCACGCTGAACGAAGATATCTTCCGCTCGCTATATGTGCGGGTCTGGGGATTCGCCGTGTTAGCCTCGTTGCTGACCGGTATGTTCGGCATTTTGCTTAGTTCGACTTCGCGGCGGAGAGGACTCACCTTCGGTCAATCGCTGACGTACTTCCTTCGGGTGTATGTTCAAGCGTTTTTGTTGCCGTTGGCCGTAGCCGTGGGAATTGCCCTGAGCAACTTGCTGGTGGATGCGGCCTTGAGTGCGGCTCCGGTCGAACTCAAGGCTGAAACCTTGGCTAACCTACCGGGTATGGTAGGGGTGGCCGACGAACTGCTGGCAACCCTGCTGGCATTTCTCAACTGGATACTGGGCTGGACATTGGCACTTTGGGTGCTGGTGCTGACTTGGGGCGTTTTGCCCCTCATGGTGGTAGCGGTGGCGTTGTCGCCGCTGGCACCTCTGGGCAAGGACCCTGGCGGGTTCATGCGCCGGAGTTATATCTGGCTGGCGGTTGCCATAACCGCCCGCGTGGTGGTGGCGTTGGTCCTGATGATAGGGACTATTTTTGTCGGACTGATTGGCCAGCTCGGTATCGAACTGGTCGGTCAGCTGTTCCAGCTAGCCACTTTGATAGTCGCCCTGTGGCTGTCGTTCGGCTTGCGGACCAAATTCGACGAAAACGACGTCATTGCCGTTTGGATACCGACGCCCATCACGGCCAGCGTAACCGGCAGCAGCGTGCAAACGGCACCGGCCAATTTGCATGCGGTGAGGTCCGGCCTTGCCAGTAGTCGTCAGCATTACCAGGGCCATCAGGCCCAGCAGCCGGCTCGTATTCGGCGAGCGGTGGCGACCGGCTTGAGTACAACCGCCGCCGCCGCGCCCGATCCACGGGTCAAGCACGCGGCTACGGTCGGTTCGTTGATATTCGGCCGTTCGGCCAGGAAGGCCGAATCCAAAGCGGAAGGAGCGAACAATGACGGAGCGTGATACGCGGCGGCAAAGTCTGCCGACGCACACGACCCAAGGTTGGCGTTACCGGCCGCGGGCTCGCGGCCAAATAGCCGTGGTGACCGTGGTGGCCGCCGCGGTAGCCCTGGCCACCAATCCCTTGCTCAGCTTGTTGATACTGCTTATCGGCCTGGCGCTTGTCATGCCGGCAATCAACGGACGTACTTTCATGTACACGGAGCTGGTGGTGACCTGGTTCAATGCCAGGTTGCGGGGCGAACGCGGCCGGTTGGGCAGTGTTCGGGTTGAGTCGTTGCTCTATAGCGACGATGACTACTTGGAGCGCGTCCAAACCGCTCCGGTGGAGGTCAACTTCTTGCCAATGGACAACGTCGGCGAGCAGTACCTGACCGAGGTCCATACGCCAGACAACGGCCGCCACACCCTGTACGTGTTGTTCGACAGCTGGGGAGCGGCGGACGTTAATGACGGGGAAGCCATGCTCGATCAGGTCGATGCTTTCGGCCAGGCCTGCCGCAATCTGGCGGCTAGGTACGGGACGGACCTACGGGTGTCAATGTCCCGTTTCACGGTGCCGCATGACTCAACGCGCCAGCTGGCGTATTTCGAGGCCAATCGGTATCTGCCGGCGGGCGAAGAAGAGCCCGGGGCCAAGCACCTGGAGTCGCTGCATCGGGATTTCCAAGAGGCTATCGAGCTTCAGGCAACCTATGCGGTCGACTACATCTCCAGTATCTCGCTGACCACAGTCAGACCCAGGGAGTGGAACAAGTTGAAGCCCCAGCACTTGCGTACGGAGGACATCGTCGGCAGTGTCGGTTACGAACTAACCGATGTGTTGATGACATACCTCAAGACGCACGGCGCCGCTAATGTCCGACGGCCGGACCCGTACGAGTCCACTATTCTGCTCCGAGGCACTCTCGATTCCGAGAGCTTGCCTGAGCTGTATGAAAAGTGGGAAGTAGACAGGCGCCGGTATGGCACTCACCAGTTCCGGACACTGGAAGACAGCCTGGTGATGGCCCAAGGACCATTCCCCCAAGCGCACGAGTTCGTCGCCAAGCGCGACTATCTGCGGGTGGCGGACAACAGCTACACCCGGACGTTTCACTGCCCGGCTTTTGGCCAGCGCAGTCTTGACCCCGGGTCCATTCAACAGCTGTTTCACCTGTCTCCAGAACTCATGGCGGGAATCACGTTGACGTATCGTGTCGGTGACTCCAAGTTCGAGGAACGGGTGATGAAACACCGCCTCAACGTGGTAGAAACCAAGCGTCATCGGCGTGAGCTGAAAGGGCATACGGCAAGAGCAAAAGAAGAGGACCTCGAGGTCCAACTGCGCGAGCAAGATATGGATCTGTACTTCAGCGGCGGTGATACGCTTCACCTGCACCTGTTGGCAACCGTCAACGCGGCTGAACTGCCGCAGCTCGAGTGGCGAAGCAAGGAACTGATTAAACATTTCACCGGCACGGCCACTCCGATGGATGTCGTCAAAGGTGAAACCGCTCAGTTCCAAGCCCGTCTCGAGACGCTGGGTATCCCGGCGGCTTGAGAAATCTGGTAAGCCAAACCAATGTGCATGATCGGGGGAGCGGAAGCTCTATGGGCTTTTTAACCCCCGATCAGCATTTCAAACATATGGCTGAAAATTCGGCCCTAAGTTTGAGGTGCGGACCATATGACCTAGAACTTTTTAGGGCACCAACCGTACCCTGCACCTTGAAACCAACAAGCACACCCTCTACCTGTGGAGAGAAAAATGAAACTCATAAGACGACGCGTGTTCGACATATCTCATGTCGGCATGCATAGCCATGTAGCGGCGCTCAACCCGACGCCGCGTTCCGGTCCGCCGCCAACCAATGGCGGCATACCGTTCGGCCGGACTTACGACGGCGGAGCGGTAACGTTGAACCAACTGGAACAGCACGCAATCAATTTGGTCGGCGGGACATCAGGGCTGATAATCGCCTTTCGCGGTTCGGGCAAAACGGCCACTTTGAAAAAGATGGCCTTCCATGAATCGGCTTTGATGAATCCGGTCACTCAACGCCGCCGCCGCGTGTCAGTAGATGATACCCGTATCAACACTGACAGCGAAGGACGGCAGGTGCCGGAATACCAAGAACTGGTGGAGTCGCTAGGCGGTCGGCATGCTGACTTGTCAGGCTACAAAATCAACATCCTGGATTACCGCTTGGGGTTGAACCCCGAGCAACAGCACGATCTGTTGCTGGCCCTGTGCCAGGTAATCAAGGCTGGCGATCTCAGCCCGGCAGAGCGGACCGCTCTGACCGTCGGTATCGGGGTCATGCGTACTGAGGCAACAGAAGCCACATCGGCTCCGTTGCTCCAACAAATCCTGGCTCGGTTGACCTATGAGGACTACGAGCAATACAACGTCACTCACCGCGACGTGGTTCTGAACATGATTCAGAATGACGAACAGCGCATGGCGATGAAAAGTCGTTTGGACAGAGGGCTCAACGCCTCGGTCGCGTCGTTTACCAACGCCGCCCACTCCGTGGCTTACTTGCTCAATACGCTCCTGACTGGCTACGATGGCATCTTCGGTGCCGAACACCAGCTCTACGACGTGTTGACCCAGCCGGTAGTCGGTCTCAATCTGACGAAGCTGAGCGCTACGACCATTCCCATGGTAGAAATGGCGCTGTGGGCTATCAGAACCGGGGCTGGCGAGTTGGACATCGCGGCCGATTTCGAAATCCACGACGAGAACTGGAGCCGCTGGTCGTCACTGGTGTATGGCACCAACATGGTGCGCCACCTCAAACACATTCGTGGGCGAGGCACGCGCATCTTCCGGGCCATGCACCGGTTGAGTGACATCGACCAGGTCGGGCAGGCGGGTAGTCAGGAGCGGGAGAAAGCCCTAACAGGGCTGAAGGAAACCGATATCGTTTTTGTCGGCCGCATGCCGCGCGTCGAACACGAACGATTGCAAGAGGTTTTCCGGGAAATCCCGCGTTACTACCTGAATCTACTGCCGACTTTGTCGCCCGGCCACTTCCTGGTGCTGATTGGTGAGGCCTGGCCGCCGTTCATGATGCAGGTGGATCTGACATCTATGCAGATGCGCATCGGCCACACCGATCACGCTCGCGACATAATGCTGGGGGGCAAGCGGAATGCGAGTCAAAATGAGGACAGGGAGGAAGAATGAGATCGAATAATCGGCTTTTCTTTCTCTACGGCCTACTCGTCATGATGATTGTGGCCGCGGCTACTTTGTTGTATATGGGTTGGGAGCCGAAGTTCGGGCGAGAGGAGCCTAGTGTCCCGACCGTCCCAAGCTCAAGCTTGCCAACCTCAATAACCAGTGTCGTGCCTTCGTTTCCAATGTCCTCGATTGCTACTGCCGATGACAGCCAGCTTAAACTGGCTGTCATCGGCTTCGTGAAGGCGTTTTACCTGCGCCAGCCGGATGATGACGCGGCCAGCTACACCAGCCGGTTGGAAGCTTATGCCAGTTCGGAGTTCTTAAGCCAACTGGACTTAGGAGTTTTCGAACGGGAGCCGTTTCTGTCAATCAGCGCCGAAAACGCGTCCGTCGAGGCGGTACTCGCCAAAGACGACGTGGTGGTGGTTTTTGATGGGAGCGCTCCCGGCATGGCATGGGTAGAGATAGAACTGGAGCTGAAGCAGAGCTGGCCTGATGGCAGGACGGGAATAATCCGCCGGGATATCTTCCAGGCCATGCTTTGGCGGCTGACGGACGCAGGCTGGCGGGTCTATCCGGCGCCGCCGGGGTAAGGAGATATCATGAAAAAGATACTCCTAATCGCGGCCGGGTTGATTCTCCTGACGCTGTTCGGGGGCGTAACCATGTTGGCGGCTTTCCAGGTTGTGCAGAACTGCGAGGAATTCGTGGCGGAAAGCACGGTTGAAGAGTCCAACAATCAATCAACGGACGGCGAGAACCAGCTCGCCGGACAACCAGTTGGCGACGAAGCCGTCATGGAGCAGTGTCTCTATGGCGATAACCCATCGCCGCCAGTTGGCAGTGGCGGCCCATTCATCCAGCCTCCAGCAAACGGCCAAAATGGCCGCTTGCTGGACAGTGTCCTCGAAATAGTCTCTACCCATGGCGACTATGCCTGTAAGATAACGACACTTAACGGCGCGGCCGGTGCTTGGCACCAGCTGATTGTCGCCGCTACGGCGGATGGGGTCGATATCGAAGGCGGTTGGTGCTACCGCACCTACGCGGACCAGAAGCGGGCGTGGGATAGCCGGCGCTGTTACATTCCAGGTAACTGTGATGGTTCTCCTTACCCGCCGACAGCCCGCCCTGGACACTCAAACCATGGTTGGGGACTAGCGGTGGACGTCTGGAACGCATGGGACAGTATCCTGTCCTGTTCCGATCCGGAATTCCGCTGGTTGGAATCAAACGGGCCTAGCTTCGGCTGGGTCCACCCTGACTGGACCAGATGCGGTAGGAGCTCACAGGAGCCCTGGCACTGGGAATACGTTGGCTGAATACGCCGCCCGCCTGTCGGTTGGTCAACGTAGAAAAAAACGGGTACTTTGCCGCCTGGCGGTCGTATGGTTATGCTTCGTGCTAACCAGCGACCGTCTGGCGGTTTTTCAATTCATACAGATCTGTCCGGTTAATCAAAGTTTGAGATAATGCGATATGCCATAATTTAAGTTATGGCTGAACTCAAGAAAAAACTTAAGAACCTGCCGCTAAGCGCTGGTGTCTATTTCCATAAGGATTCGAACGGGAAGATTATTTACGTCGGCAAAGCGGCGGTCTTAAAGAACCGGGTGCGGCAATATTTTCAATTATCTCACGGCCGGGACGCTAAAACCCAAGCTCTGGTTAGGGATATCGCCGATATCGATTGGATAGAAACCGAATCGGAAATAGACGCCCTGTTTTTAGAGGCCGAGATGATTAAGCGCTATAAACCGCGTTACAACTTGGCGCTGAGGGATGATAAATCGGATTTGTACGTGCGCATAGATATCAAAAGTTCGCATCCGACAGTACAATTTACCCGGCGGCCGCTGGATGATGGGGCCGATTACCATGGTCCCTTTACTAATTCCCTCGGTCTTAGACGAGCCATGAAGTATCTGCGGCGGGTATTTCCATACGACCAGAAAGTCCCGGCCGACAAGCGGCGGGTGTCGTTGGATTATCATTTGGGCTTGTCGCCTGGATTGGAAGAGGGCAGAACCAGTTTGGAAAACTACCGGCGCGACCTCAAACAATTAAGACTTTACGTTACCGGCCAGCGCCAGAAATTAATATCCGAGTTGGCCAAGCAGATGAAGATTGCGGCTAAAGTCCAAGACTTCGAGCTGGCGGCCAGCTTAAGGAACCGGCTAACGGGCTTAAAAAGCCTGCGTCAGCAAGTCGTGTTCGGCGATAGGGAATTCATGGATATCAGCAAGGACCAAGCGCTGGCCGGCCTGCAAGAGCTATTGGGTTTGGCCCAAATCCCCAAACGAATCGAGGGTTACGATATATCCCACATGGGCGGTACGGACACGGTAGCCAGTATGGTGGTATTCAGCCAAGGTTTGCCGGACAAATCGCAGTACCGCAAGTTCAAAATGCGGATGCCCGGCAACGACGACTTCGCCCATATGCGGGAGGTCATAACCCGCCGGTTCAGCGGCCGGCATAAGAACTGGCCGCGGCCGAATCTTATTCTGATAGATGGCGGCAAAGGCCAGCTGTCCAGTGCCTTGACGGCTTTAGACGAGGCCGGCGAGGTTATACCAGCTATCGGCCTGGCTAAGCGGTTGGAGCAAGTAATCGTTCAAAATGACGGGTTCGAGGTAATTGATTTGCCGCCCAACGGGCACGTCATCAAGCTGTTGCAACGGATACGGGACGAATCCCACCGGTTTGCCGTCAGTTACCATTCGACGCTGAAGACCAAGCGCCAGACCGCCAGCCAACTGGAAGATATCCCCGGTATCGGTCCGATTACCCGCAAAAAGCTGATTAAAACTTTTGGCAGTATCCAGGGCGCCGCTGTAGCCCGGCCACGGGAGCTGGCCAAGGCGGTAGGGACCAGCAAGGCCAAGCTGATACGGCGGTACCTCCGTCCGGACCGCCGTTAAACCGCTTATAGATGGTATAATCGAGCTAATTGTTATGAGACGACAACTATATAGGTTCTTACTGAGATGGTTTGTTAACGGTTTGGGCTTATGGATTGCCCAGCGGCTGTTTGAAACCATCAGCTTTGACGAACGGCTATCCACGGTTATCATCGCCGGGCTGGTCTTATCCTTGGTCAATGCCCTGATAAAACCGTTAATCGTGCTGTTAACCTTGCCGGCGGTACTGTTATCGCTGGGTTTGTTCATGATTGTCATCAACGGTGTGGTGGTTTGGCTGGCCGGGGTGGTCTATGGGCCGTTGGAAGTCGCCAGCTTCGGCGGAGCGGTGCTTGCTGGCCTGGTAATCGGGCTGGTAAACTATGCCTTGACCACGTTATTGGAAGAGAGGTAGTCCTAAGTGGCGAATATCCTGGAGATACTGACATTGGTTTCGGGCGCGTTGCTGACGCTGCTTATATTAGTTCAGTCGCGCGGCGCCAGTTTAGGCGCTGGCTTTGGTGGGTCGAGCGAACTGCATACTGAACGGCGCGGGGTTGATAAGACAATGCACCAATTTACCATAATGGTTGCCGTAGTGTTTGTCCTGTCAATCGTACTCAGCGTCATATCCTAGAACTTAGAATGCATTTAACCTGAATATGAACAAGTCCACTCGTCTTAGAATGAGACGGCGCTTGCGGGTCACCCGCAAGAGTGTCGAGCAAGCCCAGTCGCAAATGGGCGAACAGCTCGACAAGCACGTTGTCCGGCGGTGGCAGAAATTCATCGATGTCCAGCGGTTCGTGCTGGGCTGGCTGGTGTTAATCGGCTTGCTGATAGCCGGTGTCCTGGTCCAAAGCCGCAGTCTGGCCGGCTACTACTTAGCCAAAGAGCCCATCAGGGGCGGTACCTATACCGAAGGCGTGGTCGGAAAAATCGCTAATTTAAATCCGATTTTCGCGGGCACCTCGCCGGAGCGGACCATATCCAGCCTGTTGTTCGAGTCTCTGCTCAGATATAACGAAGATAATGAGCTAATCGGCGCGCTGGCAACCAGTTGGACCGCCAACCGGGAGCAAACGGTTTACACCGTAAAACTCCGGCCCGACCTAACCTGGCATGACGGCCGGCCATTGACCAGCCAAGACGTGGTATTTACTTTTGAGTCCATCCAGCACCCCGATACCGGCTCGCCGTTGAATCAAAGCTGGCGCGATATCAAAGTGGAAGCACCTGACCCCGCTACGCTGGTGTTTACTTTGCCTAATCCTTTCTCGCCGTTTTTGCATTCGCTGGCCAGGGTGGGGATTTTGCCCAGCCACGTGCTGGATCAAGTAGAACCAAAAGAGCTGAGGACCCATCCGTTCAACCTCCAGCCGCTAGTGGGCAGCGGACCATTCACGTTTTCCAATATCTCGCTGGAACAGGATTACGGGCAAGTCCGTCTAACCGGATATAATGGTTACTACTTGGGCGCCCCAAAACTGGATGAAATCATCGTCCAGACCTATGCAGACCACGAGCAGTTGGTGTCGGCTTTCAACGGAGGCTCGGTCACGGGCGCGACTAATCTTCAAGCCGGGGACATCGAACAATTAGACGATTCCCGGCGGAACCAGGTTCATACCAATCCCCTATATAACAACGTCATGCTGTTCTTTAATAATTCCCGCGCCCCGCTGGGCGGCAAGGACTTGCGCCGGGCTTTGGTCCAGATAACCGACCAAAAAGCTATTTTCAACCTGCTGGCCAGGGCTTTCTCGGTGTCCGACGCGCCTTTACTGCCGGACCAGCTAGGCTACAAACAAAGTCTATCGCAACTGCAATACGATGTCGCCGCCGGCACCAAAGCCTTGGACAAATCGGGTTGGAAAGTTACCCAGGACGGGGTCAGGCGCAACGCCAAAGGCCAGCCGTTGGAACTGACTCTGATTACCCAAAATAGCGACGAATACCCTTTGGTTGCCGAAGAAATCCAGCGCCAGTGGCATGAGGCCGGCGTCCAGCTTAAATTAGAGTTCGTCAGTCCCGCCAATCTGCAGCAAGACTGGATCCAGCCGCACGCTTATCAGCTGTTGCTGATTGGCATAGACCAAGGCGTAGACTCCGACGTGTTCGTCTATTGGCATAGTTCGCAGGCCAGAGTCGGCGGTTTTAATTTATCGGAATACAAAAACGCTTTGGTTGACACCGCTCTGGAATCCGGCCGGACCCGCCAAGACCGTCGCCTGCGGATAGCTAAGTACGAGGCCTTCATGCGCCAGTGGCGCCAGGACGCTCCGGCTATAGCGCTCTATAGACCGACCTCGATTTACGTCCAAGTAAGTTCCGCCGCCGGCTACCGGGCCCAACGCCTAGCCGATCCGGTGGACAGATTCTTAGGTGTTAGCAACTGGACGATACTCAAAACCCAGGTGCCTAAGCCGCTCTAGCTGTCAGTATCGCTTAAGCTTGCTATAGGTTCTACCTGGAACTATATTTAATTAAGATGATTGATGTAATTTCCGGGCACGAAGAGGTTGACAGAGCACTGGCCAAAATAAACGGTTTGGAATTGCCTGAGAATTTTATATATAGAGCCAAAGAAATTAAGACTAGAACCGGCATATCCGGCGATATAGGCAGTATCGCCTTAGCCGGCGGCCTCGTTGAATCCGGCTACCAACAGGTCCGTAGAGCCAATGTTCACCTTATAGCCCTATTCGAGCGTCACGGTGAAGCGACTGGACACGGTTCTTATGAAATCCCGCTGCCCGAAGACCAAGTACTGGTCGTCCGTTCAACGCGTGAGCCATTTGTAGTTGAATTTGGCGCCGCAATATTCGACGTGACCGGACTCCGTAATTTTCCGGCCCGTGCTTTAAGGTATGAGGGCGAGGGTTTTCACGGCACTCACACTCCGGCGCAACTTTTTGCTCTGGGACCTAATGGCTACAGGGTCGAGATAAAGACAGAACATCATCTATCGCTTCACAAGATTCCTGATGGCTCTACGTTCGCCGAATACTTCGCTGGCGTAGGCGCATAGTAAACCCAAAAACCTATTAATACCATCGGTCGCGATATGGTGGGCGAGAGAGGACAGCGCTCCGGCTAATCGCGCGGGGCTAACCTCCTCGTTCGCTTGTCGCTCACTCTATTTGGAGCTTCAAGCCTAGCGCATTATAGATTTTCAAAAGCCCGGTAGGTTTAGAAAATCTATGGTGGGCGAGAGAGGACTTGAACCTCCACGAGCGTAATGCTCACTAGCTTCTGAAGCTAGCGCGTCTACCAATTCCGCCACTCGCCCTCGTCAGAGCGTATTTATTGTACTGATGCCACAGATAGTCTGCAACCGGCTCGGCGCTGAAGGCTGGCGAAACTACCAAGCATTTGCGGAATGATTGATTGGCTTGATATGATACAACACAGCATTAATCCAAGTATTGGACTAAGTTAGGTCAAATGAGCAAAGTCGCCCATTATCTGCAGGAGCATTTACTGGGCGAGGTATTAACCTCGCCGAGCGTTAGGCGTTATTTCTCGACCGATGGCGGAGTATTCGCCCTGTCGCCGCAAATCATAGTTTATCCGCGTAATACCAGCGACGTGCGCAAAGTTGCCCGGTTTACCTGGCAGTTGGCGGAAAGGGGCAAACTATTGCCGATTACCGCCCGCGGCAAAGGCAGCGACCAAGCCGGAGCGGCTATCGGCAGCGGCGTCATGCTGGTTTTTCCGGCCCATATGAATAAGCTGTTGGAACTGGACACCGGCAAAGGCATCGTCCGGGTCCACCCGGGCATCGTTTATCAGACTCTGCAGAATACTTTGCATACCCACGGCCGGTTCTTGCCGCCTTATCCGTCATCCATAGATTTCTCCACCCTCGGCGGGGCGGTGGCCAACAACGCCTCGGGCGAGAAGACCGTAAAGTATGGTTCGACTAAGAATTTCGTGCGGGAGCTGGACGTGGTACTGGCTAACGGTGAACTGATTCATACCTTGCGTCTGACCAAGCGCGAACTCAGCAAGAAAAAAGGCCTGACCACGTTCGAGGGCGAGATTTACCGCCAATTGGACGGACTGATAACCGATAACTGGGACTTAATCCAAACCTTTAAGATTGACGTCAGCAAGAACTCGACCGGTTATAACCTAATCGATGTTAAGCGCAAAGACGGCAGTTTTGACCTGACTCCGTTGTTCGTCGGCTCACAAGGTACGCTGGGCGTGGTTACCCAAATCACGCTGGATACCGAGGCTTTCAATCCCAATACCTCGCTGATGGCGGCCCACTTTGCCGATTTGGGCGGAATTACCTCGGCTATAAATCAAATTATGCCGCTCAAACCCAGCGCCATCGAGATGGTGGACAGGCATCTGTTGGAATTCGTGCACAAGCATAATCCCCGCCAGCTCAAAGGCTTGATCGAACCGCCGTTTCCCGGCTTTGTGCTGCTAATAGAATTCGACGATGTCAATGACCGGAAACAAAAACGTTCGGTCAAACGCACGCGGAAAATCCTGGAAGGACTGTCCAAGGAATTCAGCCTGGCGCGGGACGAACACGAGCGGGAAATGCTGTGGAAAATCCGCCACAGCGCGGCCGCCATAATCTGGCACGTGGAAGGCCGGAAGAAGGCTTTGCCCATCATCGAGGACGGGGTGGTGCCGCGTGACAAATTCGAAGATTATATAAACGGCATTTATAAGATATTCGAGGAACACCGGCTGGAAACCGCCGTTTGGGGGCATGCCGGCGACAGCAATCTCCATATGCAGCCGTTTTTGGACCTGGCGTCCATCGGCGACCGCCAAAAAATATTTAAAATCATGGACGATTATTACAACTTAGTCATTTCCCTGGGCGGCTCGACCGCCGGCGAACACAATGACGGACGCCTCAGGGCGCCGTACTTGATAAAATTATACGGGGCGGAAAAATACGACTTGCTCAAAAAGACCAAACAGATTTTTGATCCATACGGCACCATGAACCCCGGAGTTAAAATCGACGTTAAGCGCGAAGACGTGGCGCCGCTGCTGCGCAAGGAATACTCTATGGAACATCTTAGTGACTACATGCCGCGCACATAGTGCGCGAGTATAAAGTATTAGACTACCACCCGCACAAGAATCCGAGTATTGACCGCCTGCTCCGACCCAACCGGGTCGTTTATATCCTTAACGTTTACGTCCTATGGCCGTTAGTGCTGGTAATGGGGCTAGTGATTTTACTGAGGTCAGCCGGTTAATTGCCTAAATATAGAGGCCGAGCTACAATAGACGCGCATTTTGAGAAGCGGGCGAGTGGCGGAATCGGTAGACGCGATAGGTTGAGGGCCTATTGGCCAATTTATGGCCTTGGAGGTTCAAATCCTCTCTCGCCCACCACGTCGCAATGGACTCCAATCCCTACGCTTTTGTTGATATTAATAAATACCACCAAAAGCTAGTTGGATTTACGTCATTGCTCCTTTCGCATAATTGCTCTATCCGCTCCGCTGAGGCGGGGACCCTCTAAAGAACAATTATGCGTGGGCTGAAACAATCGGTCAAACCAGGGAGTGAAGTCGACCGTTTGGACGATTGAGACGAGTCGTAGCGGTAAGCTGGAGTTTGCGTACAAATTGCCATACAATTTGTACGCAAACGTAAGCTGCTAGCTTACGAAGAGGAGGGCGCTTAGCTCAGTTGGCTAGAGCATCTCGTTTACACCGAGAGGGTCGGGGGTTCGAGTCCCTCAGCGCCCACCATTACGGCACCTTAGCTCAGTTGGTAGAGCAGAGGCTTGATTAGTGTCAAATCTCTGATTTGACCTAAATAGCGAGAGCGGTATACTTTCAAACCGCCGAGCATTAGAGCCGAAGGCGATGAAAGCCGCACATAGTACATTTAAGCATTATGGTTATGGCACCTTAGCTCAGTTGGTAGAGCAGAGGCTTGAAGAGCCTTGTGTCCTCAGTTCGAGTCTGAGAGGTGCCACCATCCACTGTCGCCCACCCTTATGGTGGGCTATAGTGGATACTAGGTAACCTTTCCAGACGAGAACTGCGTAGTTGTGTTAACAACCAGTTCGTGTAGCGAGTGAACTCGCAGAAGCTGGCTTCGAGACTGAGCGAGCGGATATAGCGAGTAAAACGAGCGCTGTCTGAGAGGTGCCACCAGCTTTACCAAAGGCAAAGCATTTAACATTTAGCAGTTATCATTTATCATTAATTCTTCATTGAACATTGATAATTGTAAATTGGTAATTGATAATTGTTTTGCTACCGCAAAACGAGCGGGTGTAGCTCAGTTGTTTAGAGCGCGTCCTTGCCAAGGACGAGGTCGAGAGTTAGAGTCTCTTCACCCGCACCACGTCAAAGCAAACTACAACCTTGCTGGAAATAAAACAGTAAGGTTGTTTTATTTTAGACAAGGTCTTCGTTGCTTTTCCTTTAATCTTTGCAAACAGCGAGGCTTGGTTTGCAAAGATTTGAATCATAATGACATTGCTTGTTCAAATTTTAGAACTCGCTCGTTTCTGATGAGTTTCTAACTCTCGACCTCGTCGAAAGTTCAGAATGTGGTTGAGATTGTTCTTAACCCTACAGGGTTAAGAACTAGAGTCTCTTCACCCGCACCATTCGCAACTTTGAGCCCATTTAAGGCTCTTTTTATCTGTTAATTCCTGGTTTTTAACATCTCTAATTCCCAAGAATAGGAGACGAGAAGAACCGGTTAAGATAAATAGTAAGCTTACAGAGGAGTTAATACAAAAAGTATTATGTTTTGCCTCTGTTATGATATAGCAATGAAAGCATTCATTTTTGACCCCCTCTGGGACAACTTAGTTACTGATGCAAGAGTAAGCAAGTGAAGATAAAAAGAGACTGAAATAATGGCTGATAGCCAGCACCAAAAAGGCAAAGCAGCGGAAGCGGTTCTTAAGAAGGTAGCAAGTGTTTCGTATTCTCCACTGTTTTGTTTTGCAAATCCCGAAAACCCAACAACCAACAAAGAGATTTGCGACTTATTAATTATATGTGGCAATACGGCACTTATATGGCAGGTCAAGAGCCTAAAGAAAAAGGATTCAGGAACTTTCAAACAAGGGGAAGTTGTCAAAGCAATTCGTCAATCACGTGGTGCTAAGAAGACATTATCTGGATTTGGTGAAATTGAGTTTACGAATATTGAAGGAAAGAAAGTTAAGGTAGACTTTAGGAAAATAACAAGATGGCATCAAGTAGCCGCCTTCATAGGAGCCGATCCAGACTTTTTAAGTTTTTATGATGACTCTAGTGATGTAGGTGTTCATCTTTTCACAGACGACTTCACATTTAAAATTATTTCCTACCTTGATACTTTGAATGATTTGTCTGACTACTTAGAGGCTAAGGAAAAACTATTTCACGGAAATGAGACAAACTTTACCATTATTGGCGGAGAAGAAAATCTTTTAGTTCAATACCTTCAAAATGCCAGAAGTTTTGCAAGTCTTGAGGAACAATTAAAAGGCTCAAATATGGCTATTCTTGATCTTGAAGGTATGTGGGATGACTTTATTAAAAGTGACCAGTTCAAGAGCAAATTACTCGCTGATTGGAAGGGTGCGGCAGGTTGGGATTCACTGATTCGTGCTGCTGCCGAAATACCAGATAGTAAAGATAAGGAAGCACAAAGACGGTACATAGAGATAATGAGTTCGCACAGTCGTATGGAGCGAAGGGCTCTAGGGGACGCATTTTATGAAGGTTGGGTTAGTCTTCAAGAAAAACCTAAAGGGCATACACTAAGGAGAATTTCTCCTACTACAGTGAATTCTGAAAATGTTATGTATATATTCCTGTGGCAAGGCGAAAGCGGCGATAGTGAGCTTAGACTTAAAGTCTTACAGCTGCTAGCAATTGTTGCACGGAAAGAGTTTCCCGATTACAAAACAATAGTTGGTATTGGAGCGCCACAATATCTGAAACAAACGACCCCGTATGATTTTATGCTTGCAGAATTTCCTGATGATGTTTGGAGCAGTGAGTTGGAGAAAGAAGCAGTCCAAATTCAAAAAGACCTTGGGTTCTTAACTAACTTACAAACCAAAAGGGTTAGAACTCACGAGTTCCCAGACATTAAGAAACAGCGTTAAGCCGCTTTCAGTTAGTTTAGTCGTGAGGCTCACCTTTACTAGTTTGGAAACTATTATATAGTTAGGGTATGACTGATGAGGATGTACGCAAAGCAGTGCTGGAGTCAATGAATGCGCAACGCAAGAACTCTAGACACGAACACGAAATACGAATGCACATATCGCAGATTGAACGTGGTGTAAGAAAAGTAGGTCATAAGGCAAGCGATAAGCAGGTAATGCAAGCTGTAGACTATCTAAAAGCGGCTGGTATGCTAAAGCGTACACAAGAGACCAAAACAGTTAAGATACCTGTTTCTCGGTATGGTATAAAAGGCAGTAGTTTTAAACATACCAATTATTGGTACACGTTAACTGTCAAGGCTATTGATAAGTTAGAAGGAGAGACGGAGTATTCAAGTAAACCGTTTGTTCCATTTCAAACCATACATATCAACACTTCAAATGCTCCAGTTATCGTTGGTAGTAATAATCTGGTCAGTAATAACATTACGATTTTCAACCAGCTAGATGAACTACAGCAGGTTATTAGCGAAACAGCTGATATAGATGTTGAAGAAAGGCAAAACGCAGCAAGTGATATTGAAAGCATTAAGCAGCAGCTAGCTAAACCCAACCCAAATAAATCTGTAATGGATTTACTTTGGCAAAATATTAGCAGGGTAGCAGACATTGCCGGGGCTAGTGCGTTGGCAATTCAAATAGCAAAAGCAATCGCAGCTATTACTTAAACTTATTAAGAATTAGCGTTTTATTTTCGTAGCTAATACCGCACCACGATATGACAAAAGAAAATCCCAGAGAAATCGAGGTAACGCCGGATTTGCAAACCGTGAGTGTGGTAGTGCCGGAAATCGTCGGCGACAAAGTAATCGGCCGGTCTCTCAAGCGCTTTAACGCCGTGCCTAACGGCGAGCACGAAGGCCATTTACTGTTTCAGGAAGTCAGTCCGGAAAATCCAGACCAACCGGCAGAATTTTATAAGAGGATATATTCCAAACTTAACCTTGACTATATCGTCCCGGATATTGTCAAAGGCGAACGGGGCCGCAAAGCTTTGAAATATTTAGGCGCTATCAGCGCCGCCGTAGCCATAGAAGAAGCCATTCGACGAGGTTTCAAAGCCCGGCGCAAGTAGTTAGCCGCTAACAGTTCCTATATAATCTTAAACGCCTTATGGCGCCATGGCCGAGGAGTTAGGCACAGGTCTGCAAAACCTGCTACACGGGTGCAAGTCCCGTTGGCGCCTCCAAATTCGGGCGAGTGGTGGAATTGGTATACACAGCGGACTTAAAATCCGTGCCTTACGGCATGCGGGTTCGACCCCCGCCTCGCCCACCAAGAAAAATATAGCCGTGTGGGTCATATTTTTCTTGGTCAGTTGATTCGGTCGAACCCGATAGTCCGCCAGCTGGCGGGCGGGTTCGCAAGGAGTGAAGTGCGCAGAAATCTTGATTTCGAGCACTGGAGCGACGGAATAGCCATAAGCGTCTCCCCGCCTCGCCCACCATGCGTAACTGATTAACTGGTGTTATAATTAACTTAGAAACAAAGGAGGTAACTCATGCCGGTGTTTTTAGGAATTATTGCCGTAATAGCTGTTTGGCTGTGGCTGACTTATAACGGATTGGTCAAATCCAATATCAGAGTGGATGAAGCCTGGAGCGATATCACTGTCCAGCTAAAGAGACGGTTTGATTTGATACCCAATTTGATTAACACTGTCAAAGGCTACGCTAAGCATGAGAAAGAAGTCTTTGAAAACGTGACCAAAGCCCGCTCGGCCGTGTTGACGGCCGCCGAAGCCGGCGACATCAAAGGCGCGGCCGAAGGGGAGAACATGTTCGCCGCGGCTCTCAAAAGCCTGTTCGCCGTGGCCGAGGCCTATCCGGACCTTAAAGCTAACGAGAACTTCAAGCACCTGCAGGAAGAACTGGTCGACACCGAGGATAAAATCCAGGCCTCCCGCCGGTTCTATAACGGCTCGGCTCGGGATTTGAACACCAAAATCACGGTTTTTCCGACCAACTTAATCGCCAACATGATGGGTTTTAAGACGCGGGAGTTCTTCGAAGTCGACGACCAGGCAGTCGTGGAAGCCGTTCCTGAGGCCAAATTCTGAATTTCGTATAAAGTATGAGGTATAAAGTATTAAGTATAGAGTAGCAATGAAAATTTTGTATTCGCAACCAGAACTGCCTTTACCCGGGTGTTCATACCTTATACCTGATACTCAATACTTAATACCGCGCTAGCCCATGTACAGTCAGATAGCTGGCAATAAGCGTAAAACCTGGTTCATTATGCTGGGCTTTTTGCTGGTGATAGCCGGTCTTGGCTGGACACTGGGCCAATATTTCGGGGATTACACTTTTACCATTATGGCGGCCGCCATAGCCGCCATTTACGCCGTTATCAGCTACTTTAGCGCCGGAAAAATGGCCGTGGCTATCAACCGGGCCCAGCAGATAACCAAAGCCGACAACCCCCGCCTGTGGCGGACAGTGGAGAATTTGACCATCGCTACCGGCCTGCCGATGCCCAAAGTCTATATCATTCCGGATCCGGCGCTTAACGCTTTTGCCACCGGCCGCAATCCGGAGCACGCCATCGTGGCGGCTACCTCCGGCCTGCTGGAGGCTCTGGACGACCAAGAACTGGAGGGCGTTATGGCCCACGAGCTAGGCCACGTCCAAAACTATGACATCCGGGTATCGATGATGGCCTTTGCCTTGGTCACGGCGATTGGTCTAATCAGCGATATATTTTGGCGCAGCCAGCTGTTTGGCGGCCGCGACAACAACCGCGGCGGCGGGGTTATCGCCATATTCGCCATCGCGGCGGCTATCCTGGCGCCGATTATCGCCAACCTTCTCAGACTAGCGGTGTCGCGCAAGCGCGAGTATCTGGCCGACGCCACCGGCGCTTTGACTACCCGTTACCCGGAGGGTTTGGCCAGCGCGCTCAGCAAAATCGGCGCGCGCGGCTCGGTTTTGAAACGACAAAACACCGCTACCGCCCACTTATTTTTTGCCAATCCCCTGTCCGGCGGCGGCATCGCCAAATTATTCAGTACCCACCCGCCGGTCGGGGAGCGAATTAAGCGCCTGCGCGAGATGGGCCATAAGTTATAGCCATGGCAGTCGCTAAAGCCAGCCAGATTAAGAAAAAGCCGGCTCGCTCGCGCGGCTGGCGATTCTGGCGCAGTCAGCGGGACAACCAGGATTTGCCGTCAGCCTGGCGGCTGGCCGGACAAACTTATAGTTTTTTTATGGCTAATTGGAAGATATTGGGCGGGTTGACGCTGATTTACGGCTTGTTGTATTTTTTGCTGGTCAGAGCCGCGCCGCAAGTCGACTTAAGCGAATATAAAACCACCATAGACGAATTATTCGGCGATGGTTCCCAGACAGTCAAAACCCTGTCGCTGGCCGGACTGGCGCTAGCCAGTGCCGGCACGGGCGCTTCCCAGGTCCAACTGCTGTACGGGCTGATGCTGCTGGTTATTTTCTCCTTGGCGATTATTTGGACCCTAAGACACCTGATGGCCAAGAAAAAGTTCAATCTGCGCGACAGTTTTTACCGCAGTCAGACGCCGCTGGTGCCGTATTTGACGCTGATAGCCATAATGTCCGTCCAGCTGGTGCCCATGGCCGTGGGCAGTTTGATTTATTCCATAGTCTCGGCCCAAAATATCGCCGTTACCCCTTTTGAAACGCTGTTGTTCGCTGGGTTGTGGCTGGGGCTGAGCCTGCTCAGCGCCTACTGGCTGGTCAACAGCCTGATGGCGTCTTACGCCGTAACCTTGCCGGGTATGTACCCGCTCTCAGCCCTCAAAGCCACCCGCCAACTGGTTAAAGGCCGGCGCTGGCAACTGCTTAGAAAAATCTTATTCTTGCCGCTGGTGCTGTTGATTCTGTTCGCCATCGGATTTTTGTTCTTGGTGGCCGTGACGCCCAATACGGCTTTTTGGTTTTATGACCTGTCTCTCATTCTGGCTCTGCCCATAGTCCATATTTACTACTATAAGTTATACCGCTCTCTGGTATGACCGAATCAGAAGTCCGCCAGCGGGTGGCCAAGCTTCGCCGGCTAATCGACGAATACCGTTACGAGTACCACGTTAACGACCGCTCAATCATGAGCGAGGCCGCGGCCGACGCGCTCAAGCACGAGCTCAGCCGATTGGAAGAACAATATCCGGCGCTAATCACTCCGGATTCTCCCAGCCAGCGGGTAGCCGGCGGAGTTTTACCAGGTTTCAAGTCGGTTCGCCACCAGTCGAGAATGTTGAGTTTAAACGACATATTTAACCCTGAGGAGCTGGAAAAATGGCTGGATAGAATCGGCCGGCTCCTGCCCCCTGACGTGATGGCCGCCTTGGAATTCTTCGGGGATTTTAAGATGGACGGCTTTTCCTGTTCGCTGATTTATCAAGACGGCTTGCTGGTGCAGGCCTTGACCCGAGGCGACGGGCTGACCGGCGAGGATATAACGGCCAACGTCCGGACCTTGGAGTCGGTGCCGCTAAGATTACGCTCATCTGCCGGCTTCGAACACTTTTTGCGGGGGCGCACGGAGGTTAGGGGGGAAGTCGTCATGTATAAAGCTGACTTTGAGGTCCTGAACAAACAGCGGGCCGCCGCCGGCCAGCCGCTATTTAAAAATCCTCGCAATACCGCCGCCGGTACCATGCGCCAGCTGGATACCAGCCTGGTGGCCCAGCGCAAACTGCATTTTCACGGTTTCGATTTGCTCCGCGACCGCCCCCAAGACGTGCCGGCTTATGATTATGCCTATCAAGCGCTCAAACATCTGGGTATTCTGGTCAACCCGCAGGCTAGGACTTTTGGTTCCCTGGGCGAGATCATTAAATTTGCCGAAACTTGGCGGGATAAGCGCCAACAGCTGGCTTTTGGCACGGACGGACTAGCCATCAAGGTCAACGATAGGGCGATTTACCAGCAATTGGGCGTGATCGGCAAAGCGCCGCGCGGCGCGGCGGCCTATAAATATCCGGCGGAAGAAGCCACTACCACCGTTAAAGACATTATCCTCTCGGTCGGCCGGACCGGAGCGGCCACGCCAGTGGCCATACTGGAGCCGGTCAACGTGGCCGGCAGTACCGTCAGCCGCGCCAGCTTGCATAACCAAGACGAGATTGCCCGGCTGGATGTCCGCGTCGGCGACACCGTCATCATCCATAAAGCCGGCGACATCATTCCCCAGATTATCCGGGTGTTGGACCAGCTCAGAACCGGCCGGGAAAAACCCTACGACATGGCGGCCGAACTTAAAGCCCATCCGCTGGAGTTCGTCCGAACGGAAGGCGAGGCCGCCTGGCGGGCTATCAACCGGAACGACCCAACCATACTCAAACGCGGTATCCGGCATTTCGTAAGCCAAGGCGCGCTGGATATAGAAGGGCTGGGGGAAAAGAACGCGGAACTGTTAGTGGACGAAGGTCTGATAGCCGATTTTGCCGATATCTACCGTTTGACTAAAGACGATTTGCTGAAGCTGGAGCGGTTTGCCGAGGTGGCCAGCCGGAATCTGGTAAAGGCCATAGCTGATAAAAAATCGCCGGAGTTATACCGCTTCATCTACGGTTTGGGTATCCGCCACGTCGGCGAACAAACGGCCATAGATTTGACCGGGCGCTACCGCCGGCTGGAGGATCTATCTGAGGCCGCTCTAAAGCGGCCGGAGGAGCTTTATGAAATAGACGGTATCGGCGAGGTAGTGGCCCACTCCATCACCGAATGGTTCGCCGATAGCGCCAATCAGAAACTGCTGGATAAATTCAAAGCATCAGGGGTCTGGCCCCAACCGGCCGCCCCAAACGGCGGTCCGCTGAAGGGCCAGTCCTTCGCCATTACCGGCGGGTTGAAGTCTATGACCCGGGAGGAGGCGGCCGACAAAATCCGTTCCCGCGGCGGGACCTTCCAAACCTCAGTCGGGCGGGGTACGACATATTTAGTATACGGGACCAAAATCGGCGATAGCAAACGCCAGCAAGCCGCCGATTTCGGCACCAAACTCCTTAATGAAGCCGAGTGGCTTAAAATCATCAATTGATTTGATAAATATTGACAGATATGATATAATAAGAAGATAGGGTATATAACTTAATTTAAACCATGAAAGAATTAAATTCCGAACCCACCCTGTTTGAAACCCCGGAAGAGGCCAGACGATACGAACAGCGTATAGCCGAGTTAGGCCGCACGAGCGTAAAGGACTTTATGGATTCGGCGGAACGTTATCATAACGCCCGGTTTTCTTATCGGGATATCGTGGAGTTTGCCAAGACCAAGGGCAAATCGGCGCAAGAGGCCGGGAAAATCTTTACCCGCTATATCGAGGCCTTCAACCAGCTTAATATCCCCTTGCCCAATGAGGATGATTATCCTTACGAGCAAATGCGCGACGAATACGGACACCCGGTGTTCCTGCTGAGCGCAATCCTCCGCCGTAACCGGTTAGTTCCGGATGATGCTTACGGTCAGCTGTTGAGAGAATTTCATGATAAGACCGTGTCCGACCTGCTTGTCAAATAAAGCACAAGCGAATAGACTTTATACCGTACGGTTCGCGCGTACGGCCTAAAAACAAACAGAATAAAAACACCTTTTAGGCCGGGTGGGCACGCGGGAGCCGTATATTTTTTTGAAAAAGCACCAGGCGATAGTTAAGCGAATAAAACTTGGTGGAGCATATCGGATTCGAACCGATGACCTCTTCCATGCCATGGAAGCGCGCTAGCCAACTGCGCCAATGCCCCCTGAAGTTGCCGACATATCTTATCAATTTATCAGTAGCGGTATCAAGTTATAAAGCTCATCGGGCGCCGGTATTGCTACAATAAGCGTCATGAATTTGGTGGTAGACAATCTGCACGTGTCCGGTCTGGATGAAGGTTCCGGCAAAGCGGCGCTACTGTTACACGGCTGGGGTAATGACCACGATACTTTCGAAGGAGTGGCCTCACAGCTAAAAGGATACCGGGTAATAGCCCCGGATTTGCCCGGTTTTGGCACCAGCCAGCCGCCGCCAGAGGCCTGGGGCGCGGAGGAGTACGCCCGTTTCGTCGTCGAATTGCTGGATAAGTTAGAAGTTAAAAAAGTTGATTTGCTTATCGGCCACTCTTTCGGGGGACGGATTGCCGTGGTGCTGGCCGGAGATAAATTAGTTTCCATTGGCAAACTGGTATTGCTGGCCAGCCATGGTTTGCCCGAGCCTAAGACAGCCAAGGGTATGGGTGTCGGCCTGCTGGCCCGCTTTGGCCGGGCCGCTCCGGCCTCAATCCGGCGGCCAATCGGCGCCCGGCTGGCTTCAGCCGATTACCGGGCCGCTACCGGAGTAATGCAGGAAGTTTTCAAGAAAGTTATCTCCCAGGACGCTACCCGGCAGGCTAAGTTAATTGCTTGTCCGACTCTGCTAATATACGGTTCTAAGGACACTACGACGCCGCCCGAGCTGGCCCGGCGCTTCCAGAACTTAATACCGGGTTCTAAACTGTCTATCTTAGCCGATGCGGGGCATCACGTCCATCAGGACCAGCCCGCTCAAACCCTTAAATTAATCAAGGACTTTATATAAATGCCTGTCCTGGTTGCTCTTTACCGGCCAAAGTTCGCCCTAAAGCTTAGCTACATGTTGCAGGCCGTGGAGTACGACGTCAGCCAATATCTCCGCTGGTTCTGGCTGGAGTCTGGTTGGGATAATCTGGACTCGTCCCGGCTGAAGTGGACCGCCAAGTCCCGGCTGATGGCGGTGCTGGCCGGATTGGTTTATTTGTGTCTGCTGGCTCTGGCCGGCTGGTTGTGGCTGGCTTGGCTGGGGGATAAATCCCTGCCGGCCTTTGCCCTGGCGGCGGGGATAACGGCGCTGACACCGGCAATGCTGGCCCATTTGATTATCCTGCCGCTAATCATCGGCACTTGGCTGATACAAAAACCCCTGGAGTTAATGCTAGCCGGCCGGACCAAGCGGATATTCGCCCGGCATCCCGGCCAGGTTATCGTCATCGCCGGCAGTTACGGCAAGACTTCCATGAAGCACCTGCTCAAGGCGATTTTGGGCGCCAAGCTGAGGGTGGCGGCCACGCCGGGTAATTACAATACGCCGATGGGTATCGGCCGGTTTGCCGGCCGGCTGAGCGGCCTCGAAGACGTGGTCATAGTCGAGGCCGGCGAATACCGGCCGGGCGACGTGGCCCGTATCTGCCGGCTGGTTAAGCCCGATATCGGTTTTATCACCGGTGCCAACGAACAGCACCTTACCCGGATGCAATCGGTCGATAACGCCTTAAAGACGGTGTTCGAGCTGGCGGAATATTTGGCCGAGGGCAGTCCGCTGTACGTTAACGGCGAGAGTGCGTATGTGGATGAGAAGATTATCAAATCCGATTTGGTTTACAGCCGCCAGGGAGCCGGCCAGCTCAAGATATCCCAGCTCAGCACCGGGCTGGGCGGTACCGAGCTGACCCTAAAACCGGCTAAAGGTAAGAGCTATAAACTCAAGACCGCACTGATGGGACTCCATCAGGCCGGACCGCTGGCCGCCGCTGCCCATTTGGCCGAACAACTCAAGCTCAAGCCGGCCGATATCAAACGCGGGCTGGCCGAGCTGGAAGCCCATGAGCGGCGGTTCAAGCCCCAGACCATCAGCGGCGTGACCGTAATTGATGACAGCTACAACGGCAATCCGGACGGATTTTTAGCGGGCATAGACTTTTTAAGCGAGCTGAAAAACGCCAAGCGGCGGGTGTACGTCACGCCGGGCATGGTGGAGCTGGGCCGGGTTAGCGGCGATATCCACTACTCCATCGGCCGCTACTTAGGACAATCCAAAATCGACCAGGTAGTCCTTAACCGCAATCCGGCGACTGAGGCTTTGTACCAAGGTCTAACGGACGCTAAGTTCAAAGGCCCGGTCCACTGGCTGGATGGGGCGGAAAACTTCTTGGAACATCTGGCTAATTACACTGGGACCGGCGACGTCGTCCTGATGCAAAACAGTCCGCGCGAGGATTTTTTCTACCGCTAGAGTCCGGCTGGCGTCTAAAGTGTTATCCCAAAGTGCTAGAATAAAGGCCATGAGCCAGCAAACAACAGCGGTAATCTTCGGCGGCCGCTCGACCGAGCACGACGTGTCTATCGTTACGGCCATCGCCGGCGTGCTGAACCCGCTCAAACTGTCCAGCGCCTATAGCGGCCTGCCGGTTTACATCGCCAAAGACGGCCGATGGTATAGCGAGCCTCAGCTGGCGGATATCGATTTTTTTACCGGCGGCGACACGGATAGCCGGCTAACAGCCTTCAAGCCGCTGAAGTTGTTGTTCGACGGCGGCCTGTGGCTTATTAAAGACGGCCTGCGCGGGCGGAAGATAAAAGTCGACGTAGTTTTTCCGGCCACCCATGGCACCAACGGCGAGGACGGCTCCCTGATGGGCTTATGCCAGATGGCCGGCGTGCCGTATGCGGGCAGTAATCTGACGACCTCGGCCATCAGCATGGACAAACTGGCGTCGCGCCGGATAGCCCAAGCCGGCGGGGTAGCCGTACCCAGGTTTGCCGGCTTCAGCGCGGGCCAATATGAATCAGACAAAGACCGGACATTAAAAGATTTGAGCGGACTTAAATATCCGTTATTCGTCAAACCCACCCACTTGGGCTCCAGCATCGCCGTCACCCAGGCCAAAAACCGCCGCGAACTGATAAATGCCATCGAGCTGGTTTTGCACTATGACGACTGGGCCATCGTGGAGGAGGCCGTGCCTAATCTAACGGAAGTAACGGTCCCGATTATGGGCAACGACGTTTATCGTCTCGGCCTGGTGGAGGAATATCTCTATAAGCCGGGCGAATTCTTTGATTTTAGTTCCAAATACCTAAAAGGCGGCAAAGGCAAGCAGGGCGGCGGGAAATCCGGCCAGGGCGGTGGCCGCTACAGCCGCCTGCCCGCCAAGCTGTCCAAGGAGCTGTATCAGGCTTGCGAGGAAACCGTCAAGCAGATCTTCCGTTTGGTCGGGGGCAGTGGCTATGCCCGCGTTGATTTGCTAATCGACACCAAAGCCGGCAAAGTTTATTTCAACGAGATAAATCCCCTGCCGGGAAGTCTGCAGAACCACAACTGGCGCCAAGCCGGGCTAAGCCCGGTCCAGCTGGTGGAAGAACTTATAAAACTGGCGCTGGAGCGCCAGATGGCCCAAGACAAACGCACTACGGTCTTCGACTCCAGTTTTCTTAAGCAGTTTTAGGGCTGGTGTAGCGCCAGTGCCAGGGTTCGTAATCGATACCTTCGGGATTATTTGGCGGATAGGACAAGTTAAAGCCAAAGCTTTTGGCGTTTTTAAGCAGCCAGCCGTATTGCTGGGTATTCTCGAACTCAATGTCGTCATATTCGGCAGGATGTCCGATATCGTTGTCCAAATCAAGCGCGGTACTATCAATCAATCCATGCTCGCTATATCCGGGCAAGGCCACGCGCTTAAGCACCTTGGCTAAGTCGTACTTATTCTTAGTCAAGTAATAAACAATAAGCATGGTCTGATAAGCCGGCGAGCGATAAGCCGAATAAAGGATTAGTTGTTTTTTAGGATTGGTTTTTAAAAATGCTTGTTCCATGTCGGAAAAAGCTAAATAAACCTCAAGAGGAACATATTGAACGGTTTTGTACTTGTTGCCCTCGCCGTCTATCAACCGGCGGGAAACAGCAATGAAATGACTGCCGTCTTCCGGTTCCTGGAGACCGTAAAACGGGGTGCTAAGATTAAAATGCTTAGGCTTCAAGGTCAGCAGCCAATCAGTTAAACGGCGTTGTTTGACGTTCAATACGCCATTCATGCGGCTGAAGGTCATTAATCTATTAACGGCCGAGCCGGTATTAAAAATTTGGGTAATCTGGTCCGCGAGTTCTTCCGAACCGGCAATTTCCGATAACCGGCTCAAAGGTTTGTCTGGCATACTTGTATTGTAACCAAAACGGGGCCGTAGCTCACCTGGATTAGAGCGCAGCATTCGCATTGCTGAGGTAGGGAGTTCGAGCCTCCCCGGCTCCACCATTAATTAAAGGAAGCATACTATGAGTACGGTAAAGCCCTTGCCATTTGAGACTTACTTGGCCGTTATAAAAAATTCGGTCGGTACCAGCCTGTTCAAGCAAGGGTTCGCTGGCATTGACGGTAAAAAAACCGACATCATGCGCGGGGGCGAACTATCCTGTGCCTTTTTTGTGTCTTCGGTTCTCAAAATTTTCAATTTGGTCCATACGATGCACGCCAACGTTGATTCCACGGTCAAAGACATGGAAAACAGCGGTTGGCAGGGGGTTGATACCGCTGAAGTAGGCGATGTCATAGCCTGGAAGCCCACGGTTTTTCCAGACGGGCAGGAGCACGCTCATATCGGCTTCGTCATCGGCCCGAACCAGGCTATCAGCAACGATTACATTAGAGGGACACCGCAACTACATTCGTTGAATCAGACTCCGGACGGCACGCCGCGCCAAATCGCCAGGATTTACCGGGGCCGGCATTTGTTTGAATCGTCTGATTAACCCCTTATACTAGAGCCAGTATGAAGCGATACAACCCTAAAACCATTGAGTCCAAGTGGCAAAAAGTTTGGGACCAGACCAAGCTGTACCAAGCCAAAGAGGACGATTCGCGCCCCAAGATTTACGCTACCCCCATGCTGCCGTATCCCAGCGGGGCGGGTTTGCATGTCGGCCACGTGCGCAATTACTCGGCCGCCGACACCATTGCCCGCTGGTACCGCCAGCGCGGTTTTAACGTTTTAAGCGCCATCGGCTGGGACAGCTTCGGCCTGCCGGCGGAAAATTACGCTATTACCACCGGTACGCCGCCCTGGGAAAGTACTCAAACTAATATCCGGCGGTTCCGCGAACAACTGAAACGGCTGGGTATCAGCTACGACTGGAGCCGGGAAATTGATACTTCCGACCCGGCCTATTACAAATGGACGCAGTGGATTTTTACCAAATTGTTCGAGCACGATTTGGCTTATCAGGCGGAGAGCCTGCAATGGTGGTGCCCCAAGTGCAAAACTGTGCTGGCCAACGAACAAGTGGTCGATGGCAAATGCTGGCGGCACGAGGACACCGACGTTATAAAAAAACGCACCAAACAGTGGTTTTTCAAGATTACGGATTACGCCGATGATTTGCTGGACGCGATTGAGGATTTGGATTGGCCGGCCAGCGTCAAAGCCATGCAAACCAACTGGATTGGCCGCAGCGTCGGCGTGGAACTGGTATTCAAGTTGAAAAATGATAAACCAAAAATGAAAACTGATGCGATTCGCGTATTCACAACGAGGCCGGACACCATCTACGGCGCCACGTTTTTAGTCCTGGCTCCGGAACACCCGCTGGTGGCAAAAATAACCTCCCGGGATAAACAGTCCGAAGTAGAAGAGTATGTCCGGCAGGCCGGGCTGAAAGGCGACGTCGAACGGATGGACGAGGACCGGGCCAAGACCGGGATTTTTACCGGCGGTCAGGCCGTCAATCCGGCCACTGGCCAGGCGGTGCCGGTTTGGATAGCCGATTACGTGCTGATGGGCTACGGCACCGGCGCCATTATGGCCGTGCCGGCCAACGACCAGCGCGACTGGGAGTTCGCCCGGCAGTTCAAACTGCCGGTAGTGGAGATAATCAAAGGCCAGGACAAGCCAAAGAACCGTCAGTTCGGCATTGAGGGCGAACTTATCAATTCCGGCGAGTTTTCCGGCGGCCAATCAGCCGAAGCCCGGGAAGCCATGGTCAAATACCTGGCCGACCAAGGACTGGCCAAAAACCAAGTCAATTACCGCCTCCGCGATTGGCTGATTTCCCGCCAGCGCTACTGGGGCGCGCCTATCCCCATAATCCATTGCTCCAAATGCGGCGCGGTGGCGGTGCCGGAGACCGATTTGCCGGTTGAACTGCCTAAAGTCAAAGACTTCGCTCCCACCGGCAAAGGTACCTCCGTGCTGGCCGACGTTGAGGCTTGGGTCAACGTCAAGTGTCCTAACTGCCGCGGCCCGGCCAAGCGCGAGACCGATACCATGGATGGTTACGCCTGTTCCAGCTGGTACTTGCATCGCTATACCGATCCGCGTAACGCCCGGTCCGCCTGGGATTCTAAGAAACTGAACTATTGGTTCGGAGTGGATGTTTACTTCGGTGGGGACCACGCCGTCAGCCATTTGCTGTATACCCGCTTTTGGAACCGGTTCTTCGTCGAACTGGGCTTGGTGGACCAGGCCCATATAGAGCCGATTAAGAAACTGGTGTTCAACGGCTATATCAACGCCGAGGACGGCTCCAAGATGAGCAAAAGCCGCGGCAACGTGGTCGACCCGCTGGAGGTTATCGACAGCGGCTACGGCGCCGACGCGCTGAGATTGTTCGAGCTGTTTATCGGCCCTTACGACCAAGACGCCGCTTGGAATCCCAGCGGCGTGCCCGGAACTTATAGATTCTTACAAAGAGTATGGACGCTGTTTGATGACTATCTCTCAGCCGAAGCCAGCGCCGTCTCGGCTTCGTCCGGTTTGGACGAGCAGGAGACCCAACTGGCCCAGGCCGTTCACCGGACCATCAAAAAAGTCACTGCCGATTTAGAACGGATGAGCTTCAACACCGCCATCGCGGCCATGATGGAACTGGTCAACACCGCCAACAAGCTGAAAGCCGAACTGCCGTTTGACCGCGCACCGGCCGCTTGGCGGCAAGCCCTGGAATCCTTGGCCCAGTTATTGGCTCCGTTCGCGCCGCATATGGCCGAGGAGTTGTGGTTGGCCTTGGGCCATGACGACTCAGTCCACGTCAGCGCTTGGCCGGCCTGGGACGAGGACATCATAGCCAGAGAACTCGTGACCATCGTAGTTCAAGTCGACGGTAAAGTCCGGGCGACTCTGCTGGTGCCGCCGGATACGGCTACTGAAGAGCTGGTCGAGATGGCTCGCCAGAATAATAGAGTAGCCCAGTATTTAGGGACACGGAGGCCACGGAAAACGGTGACTGTTCCTGGCCGCCTGATAAACTTCGTGACTCGTTGAGCTTGTCGTCCTCAAGGCGGCTGGCGCGAATGGCTATGGCGGCCACCGTGAGAGCCGCGGTCATACTGTTGGTTCGGCGATACGTGGCAGGAATTTCCGAAGCGGCATCTCCCAAATAAGCGGCCTTCCCCAGCCAGCGGCTGGTTAGCCCCAGTTTGGTTTGCGTGTTTAGTTCCTTGATGTTTTCCAGGCTTATCACTGGCTTTAGTTATACCACAGGAAGAGGAAGCTTGAGCCGTGGAGGGTTGTTCTCTTAGGGCATACCTTTTATAATGTACCCCAAGGAACCAGGAGCAATTTTAGAGAATGGGAAACCCCAAGAAACGCACTACCCCCCGGCGGACAGCCAATCGGCGTTCACACCACGTGTTAAAGCTGGCCCGGCGGGTTAACGCGGTGTCTCCGGTAAAAGTTCGCACCACAAAGCGCGAAAGCGGCCGGGCGGCGGTTTAAGACCGTTCGTAACAGCCGTTTAATAAACCAAGTAAAGTAACCTTTAAAAGTCATGGCATCGAACCGACACTTAGGCCGCATCGTCGCACTGCAAACTCTCTACGAATACGAGTTTAGGGTTGAATGCGGGGACAAATCCACCGACCTTGCCGAGATTTTGGAGCGCAACATCGCCCGCTATCAAGAAACCATCGATGACACGGATTTCATCCGCGACATCGTCCAAGGAGTGACGGCCCGCCAGCCGGAACTCGATAGCACCATCCAGCCCATCGCTCCGGAGTGGCCAGTGGCGCAAATCGCCCGGATTGACAGAACCATATTGCGCCAATCCCTGTACGAGCTGTTGCACAGCCAGGAAGTACCGCCCAAAGTGGTAATTAACGAGGCGGTGGAGCTGGCCAAGGCCTTCGGCGGGGATAACTCATCCAAGTTCATCAACGGCGTGCTGGGAACGGCTTATCGCCAGCTGTCCGGCGACACGCCCAGCCACCAAAAGGCTGGCAAACCCAAGCCAAGCCCCCCAAAGCCCAAGGCCGGTAAAACTGCCAAACCTATTGCTAAAGCCAAGGCCAAACCAGCTAAACCATCCGCTAAGAAAACATCAAGCTAATCAGGAAGACATGACATGAAACGCCCAGAACCCATCCGGCGGTTTAGAAAGATTTGGAAGAAGCGCCGGCGTCCGGCTATCCAAGAAGTGGTGCGCGAGGCCACGGCCGGCGGTGTGGTTTACCGCAAAGTCAAAGGCCGGGTGGAAATCTTGCTTATCCAAGACGCCAAGGATCGTTGGACCATACCCAAAGGTCATATCGAGCCGGGCGAGACGGCCAAACAGGCGGCCGAACGGGAAATCATGGAAGAGACCGGCCTCAGGCACGTCACGGTGCTGAATTGGCTGGGCAAAATCAATTTCCGCTACCGCCGACAGCAGAGCTTGGTGCTGATGTCCACCCAGATTTACCTGGTTCGGGCAGACCTGGATACGGACGACCACCAAAAGGAAAAATGGATGAATGACATCGGCTGGTTCAGCCTGCATGACGCGCTGGAGAAAATCGAATACGACGACATCGGCAAGCTGATGTTGCTGGGCATGAAGAAAATCCGCCAAATCGGTTGACTAATGGCCAATAACCGGTATTATTGCCCCGGGTAAAAATTAACAAGTTAACCAGTACGGACTGGACGCTTACGACCACCGCATCTGAGTCGTAACGTGCAGTGCTTACTCGGTTGGCCTCAATAGAAAGAGTTTTTCATTGTGACACAATCAGACTATCAAGCTTTGGCCAAGGGCAGTTTAGCTGGGGTCTTTAACGACCCCGATTTACTACAAACCGCGCTGACGCACCGCTCTTATCTTAACGAGCACCGCAAATCGGTTAAAACCCATAACGAGCGCCTGGAGTTCTTGGGCGACGCCATATTGGAACTCATAGTGACCGAATACTTGTTCCATACTTACGACGAGCCGGAAGGTCTGCTGACCAATTGGCGCAGCGCGCTGGTACGAACGGAGTCATTAAGCGCCGCCGCCGACAAACTCGGGCTGGAACCGTACTTGCGCCTCAGCCGGGGAGAAAAGAACGGCGGGGAGCGCGCGCGCCTGCAAATCCTGGCCAACGCCTTCGAAGCCGTCATCGGCGCTATTTATTTGGACCAGGGCTATGAGGCGGCCCAACGGTTCGTGAGAGACCACATCATAGTCAAGCTCAAGACCATCTTGGATGACGACGCCTGGCGCGACGCCAAATCTTTGCTCCAAGAACAAGCCCAAAGCCTAGAAGGGGCTACGCCCAACTATAAAGTCATGGAAGAAGAAGGCCCGGATCACGATAAGTCTTTTACCATCGGCGTCTATATCGGCGACGAACTGCGCGGCCAGGGCCAAGGACCGTCCAAGCAAGCCGCCCAACAGGCCGCCGCGGAAGAGGCCCTAAAACGTTACGGCTAGCGCCTTCACTGTAAGAGGGGGATGATTTCCCCCTCTTAGCGCCGGTTTTACCGGCGGTATCACCCCCTCATCAGGTATCAATTAAATCGCAAGTGAATTGTCGATTTAATTGATTATTTTTATTCATGGGACATCAGCACTTAGGTACTCGCAAATGCCCACCGGGAGGAAGCCTAGTCAAAGTGATATGTAATATTAAGGAGCCGTTATTTGATGTTCTTATACCTAATACCATATACTCGATACAGCATACTCAGTTGACCCATCTGTAGTTTATCTGTAGTATTATGCGAGTTTTGAGTTCAGAAAATTTAAGCGTTAGGACAGTATGTGTTAGCTATTCGTTTAAGACGGACCGGCCGTAGAAACCACGCCCAATACCGGGTGATTGTTCAAGATTCCCGCCGCCATCCCAAACGGGGCAACGTGGTGGCTTACGTCGGCACTTATGATCCGCACGCCAAAACGGCCGTGCTGGATAAGGATTCCATCAAGGAATTTCTAAAAAACGGCGCCCAGCCGTCCGATAGCACGGCCCGTCTGCTCAAAAAGGAGGGCATTAAACTGCCCGCTTGGGTCAAAATCGAGAAACAGCCCAAGCGCAAAACCCGCCATCCGGAAAAACTGCGCAAGAACCAGCCCAAAGACGCCAAACCCGCCGCCAAACCGATTGAGGAAGCTCCGGCCGAGTCCACGGCTGAAGAGACTGCTGGTGCTGAGGGAACCAAAGACGAAACCAAGACTGAGGAAGCTGCGGCAGAAGAGGTTAAACCAGAAGCGGAGCCGAAGGCGGAGCCCAGCACCGAACAAAGTTCTGGTGCTGAGGAAAAGCCCGAAGTTGCTAAAGACGAGAAGCCAAAAGAGGCTTCAAAAACTCCTGAAGAAGCCAAATCTTAGTTTTTTATAAAGCAAAATTCCGGTAACCAGCTTAATAGTTGTTGGTTTGACATTTGCTTTCAGGTGCTAGCGTAGGCTCGCCTAGTGAAAAATAGTAAATGATAAATGAGACCTCCGACTTTGCTACAATATGGCTAGTAACTTATGACAGGAGGCTTCTGTGTCAACCATCGACCAGCAATTTGTTGAATATATCGTAAAATCCCTGGTAAACAAGCCGGATGATGTCAGTATCGACCGCACCATAGATGAAAAAGGCGTTCTGCTCAAACTGACGGTGGACGGAGAAGACCTGGGCCGGGTCATCGGCAAGCGCGGCTCAACCGCCCAGAGTATCCGCACTCTATTAAGAGCCTTGGGTACCAAGAATGACGCTCGTTACAATCTGAAAATCATCGACCCGGAGGGCGACAACCGCCCGCCGCGCGAGCCGCGCCAAGATGACCGGGCCGCCCAGGACGAGCCAGCCGCCGCTCCGGCGGCAGACGACGCCGTGGCGGACGAGCCGGCCAAAGACGATAAGAAGAAAGCCAAGACAGACGAAGCTCCGGTGGAAGAGATTGCCGTTCCCGAAACAGAGGAAGTACCGGCCGAGGCCGCCGAACCGGAGACCAAGGATTCGCTGGCGGAGAAGACCCGCAAGGAACTGGCCGAGCTTGACGACCTCGATATTTAAGCCGCATAGCTTTAGGGGGGCAGGTGGAAGAAAATCAACTAAAAGAGCTCAAGGTCGTCATCGTCGAGGACAACGTGCCGCTGGCGGATATCTATAAAACGCGGCTGGAACTAATCGGCTACAAATGTTTCGTGGCTTATGACGGCGAGGCGGCGTTGGATATCATCCAGCATGAAATGCCGGATTTGGTACTGCTGGATTTGATGGTGCCGCGCATTGCCGGAGATGAAATCCTGCGCCGCATGCGGGACAGCGATTGGGGCAAAAACATCCGGGTTTTCGTTATCTCCAACCTGGACGAAGTCAACGCGCCGCAAGGCCTAAGAAGCCTAGGCATAGACGGCTACGTAGTCAAAGCCAACCTGTCCAACGACCAGCTGGACCAGCTGGTGGACAATATCCTCAAGCCCAAAGGACAGACAGAAAGTACCAGTCTGGAGACGCCGACTATCATTGAGCATCCGTCTGAAGAACCGCAAGAAGAATCTCAGCCTCATGAACAGCCGCAAGAGGAACATCACGAGCAGCCCGAGCACCAGGAACAACAGTACTAATTTTTTTCAAATATTTCGCTAACCAGCCTTCAGCTGGCTTGAGCGACTTCTTTCTGGGCCGCCAGCCAGCAGCAAAGAGCTTTCGGACTGGCCAAAATCTTATGGTCGTTCGTTTGCTCGTATTCGTGTTGCTTGCGGAACTCCTTGGCAGTCGGCCCTAAAGGGCTGGTCCTCGCAAGCGCGATATACTCGCTGTACTCACTATCTCAGTTTTGGCCAATGTCCGGTTAACAGCTCATCAGTTCCTGCTAATATCAGAATCAATTCTATGCCTTTCATCCCGGTAAGTTCTGGGCTAGTTACTGATTAACCAACTCGACAATTTCTTTATTCAAAAACCGACGGGCAGATTGGCTGGGTGGGTCTTGTTCACGCATGAAGCGGTGGCCAGCTTGCTCAAATTTTAGAATTGGCCCGCAACCTTTGGCGATTCGTTCGTATTTGCGGAGTATAGCTTGAGGTATAACGTCGTCTTGTTCTCCGTAAGCCAACAGGATTTTGCCTCCAAATTTTTCTAGTTCTTTGAAGTCGGGCGAATCTTTCCAGCTGTTTTCCTCTTGGATGGCCTCAGAAAATTGTTCGCCATATTGGGCGGAACGGGCCTCCTGTGAATAAGCGGCGGGGGAGATGAGGATTACCCCATCGGCATTGACTTCGTTTGCCAGACGGACAGCGATTGGCGCGCCCATGCTGACACCGGCTATGAATAATTTGCCTTCCGGCAAATTACCATTAAGTGTTTCGGTTGCGGTTCGGGCATCCTGCAAGCGGCTGTTTAAACTAGTTTCTTTAATATCGCCACCACTAGCGCCGATTCCACGAAAGTCGAATGACAAGCTGTTGATACCGCCCTCAGCCATTACTTTTTGCCACGCCGGATAGTAGCCTTCGCTGACCGGTATTCCGGCTCCACCGCCTAGTATCAGGACTTTGGGTCCTTTCTTGTCCACCTCGAACAGAAGTCCGCTAAGACGCTCCCCGTCAACAGCGAATTCGATATTGCGCAGATTTGATTGCTTCTCCGACTTTTCCGGTTCTGTCATGTTCATAAAGTATATCAACTTAGTTCAAATGATTGACTTATCCGCTGGACAACGAGGACGTCTAAGCTGAATTTATAACAGTCGCTTATACTGTAGGTGATGGACGAGACGACAATACGGGCTTACGATGACGCGGCGGAACGGCTAGCAGAACATTATGACAGTATGCCGCCGAGAGTCGAAGACATCGAGCGCGGGCTAAAACTGGCCGGAGCCGGACGCGAAGCCAGAGTAGTGGAAATCGGTTGCGGCAGCGGGCGTGACGCCGCCGAAATAATCAAACGTTGCGCTTGGTATCAGGCTTGCGAGCCGTCCGCCCGGCTGATAGCAATCGCCAAAAGCAAGGTACCGAAGGCAGATATAGTTCAAGCCGACGCTTTATCGTACGACTACCCTAACAATATAGATGTTATCTTCGCTTTCGCCTCACTGCTCCACGTTGATAAAAACGGACTCAAACAAGTATTCGACAAGACGGTAAGATCCCTGAAGGAAGGAGGAATCTTCTACATCTCACTCAAGAAAAAGGACGAATATCTGAGCTTTCTAAAGAAAGACCAACACGGCGAGCGGGTGTTTTATTTTTACAGTCCCGAAATCGTAAAGTCGATTGCTGGCGGCGGGTTCACATCCGTTTATGAAACCAGCCAATCGGTCAACAGTGATGATTGGTTTACAATTGCCTTAAAGCGGGGCAAATAATCAACACGGGCGTAGAAATCTTACGGTTATTTAGGATTTTGGGCTATATAACTTGTCCATAAGTCGGCGTAATGATCGGCCAACTGGGGCGAAACCTTATCCGCGGATTCAAATTTGTAGCCATCCAGCTCAGCTTGTTGGATTGTCAGCGGGATGCTTTCATCTATGGTCTCGTTGTGCTCGTAGACTAGAACCACTGAATCGTGCTCCTTATTGTATGCGCAGCCAATTATTGATAGTCCCGCAGGGTTTAACGCAAGACCTGTCTCTTCATTGACTTCGCGCACAAGGGCCTGCTCGGGAGTTTCGCCTTTTTCAACGCCGCCGCCCGGCAGTTGCCATTCATGTTTGTAATTGGGCTTGACCAAAAGCACCTTGCCTGAAGTTGATTTAATGATTACTTTTGTGGCTACGATTTTTTTATGATGGCTCGATAGCCAGTCATTGGTTTCCTTTTCGGTGGGTAAGGATATAGCCATATTCGCTCAAGTATAGCAACCGAAGGCGGATAATCAGCTCAGGAGTTTGATTTCTGGAGCTCGGAGCGGAGCTTCATCCAGATTTGGCCGAGTTCGTTGCGGCCGTCTTGGTTCGGACCCCAACCCCAGTAGGCGTCCTTGGGAGAGTCTTCTACCAGCGGCAGGTCTAAGGTCTGCAATAGTTTTAGCCGGACGTATGCGTTTTGGTCAAGTTTATGCCGGCAGATATCTTCCATGACGGCGGATTTGACTTTTTCCCAGTTGTCCGGCGCTTTATCAGCGTTGGCTTTGGCGATTTTAAAGGCGTCGTGAGCCGAACGCGCGTTAAATATGGCTTCCACCAGTTCCGGAGCCGTGTCAAAGAAATGGGCGGCTTGATAGGCGTGTTCGGAGGTTGGCCAGCGCCGCTCGCGCCAATCAACTTGGAAGCTGGAAAAATTTGATAAGGGATAAAATTCGCGCTCGTAAAAACCGATAACATCGCCGGAAGTCGCCAACTGGGGGTCGCGGTATTGCTCAAGTTTGTCTGCGCTCATAATTCTTCATCAGTATACCAACCAGGGTCAAGCAATTGGTATTGAGAGCGTTTTTATTGATTTCTCCCCAGTGTTAGTTACAAATTCTGCAGAATTAGGGAATAAGCAAACACTTAAATCTTTGGCCGATTAGCGGATATCCACGCCGAGCTCAAAGGCTACCCAGCGCGGGCCGACTTTGCCCAGCAGTTCCGGACGCGGAGTGACTTTGGTTAGGAAGTCGTAAAGTGCCAATAACCCCTCATGCTCATCAAACGGCAAGACTATATATTGGTTGTCACTGGCGTAAGCCAAGTGAGGTTCGAACTCTCTGGATTGGACGGCCAGGCTCCATAGCTGGTTCCCGATAACTGCGGCGGCGCTGAACGGGAACAGATTGCGGTCCGGCGTATCATCGTGTTCCAGCATGACTGAAAATAATGCTTCGGCTTTCGGGTCGCCCCACTTGAATAGCACGGTGTGGATCTGGTTGTATTCAAACCTATCTCCCGGAACGATGAATTCGGCGGCACTGCCGCCCAGCAGAAAAGAGCCTTCAGCCCGCTCCGCCTGGTTTAGTCCCGCTATATCCAATGTCAGCCGCCGGCGTCCAAACCAAGCTTCGACTTCTTTTTCATTCACGCGTTAATTTAGACAGATATGACCAGCCATAACAAGCATAGGCGATATAACAGGGTCAATTAGTCGACTCATCAGCTGGACAGCGCAGACGTGTGAGCCGATTAAATTTATCTGATGAGGTAGAATTGGGGTATGTCAGCTAATAAGCAATATGCCAACGGCCAGCCGATGTTCCGGCGAACCGGCGATACTTATATCCACTTTCTAAAAAACGGCAAAATTAAAGCCAAAGGCAAGATGATTAGCGGCCGTATGGAAGGCGAGTGGATATTTAACCGCCTCTCGGGCCAGCTGTGGCAGGTGGGAAATTTCAAGCACGGGCAAAAGCACGGCAACTGGCTGCGCTACGACAAGGCTGGGAATTTAGAATACGAAACTGAGTTTGATGGCGGCAAGTTGGTTAAGAAACTAGCTTAAGGTTAGAAGTAATCTGCCGCCATTGTTAAATTATAGTCGTTTGCTGTGACGATGGGGCTGATATGGTCTTTGGAACAATCGGCCTGAGATCTTTAAGCATAGGCTCATTGCATATAGTGTGCGCTTGTGCTAGAACAAGTGCATAAGGAGAATAAAGCCAAATGGCCACGAATAACAAACAGAGCCGAGCCGCCAAAAGTTGGGGCTTGGTTAGAATAGCTCTCGGTTTGACATTTTTATGGGCATTTTTTGACAAGCTGATTGGCTTGGGATACGCGACCTGCCGCGACGCTCAAGACGAGGTAGCCGTCAACTGCGCTAAGTCATGGCTTAATGGCGGCTCGCCTACCAGTGGTTTTTTGAGTTTTGGCACCCACGGACCGCTGGCCGATTTTTACCAGGGACTGGCGGGAAACGCGGTCGTAGACTGGCTGTTTATGCTAGGTATGCTGGGTGTCGGCAGCGCACTTCTGCTGGGTATCGGCATGAGGATTGCCGTTGTATCGGGCGGGCTGATGATGCTCATGATGTGGTCCGCGGCCTTTCCGCCTGAAAACAATCCGCTGATTGACGAGCATATAATCTACGCGCTGATGCTTGTCGGCCTGCTGAAGGTTAACTCCGAGCAAGCCCTCGGCCTGCGCGGCCGATGGCGCTCCACAAGTTTGGTGAAGCGTTTCCCGATATTGGAATAAAAACATCCGTCATACGATATGAAAGTCGCCACAGGAACAGGTTAAACGTGCTTAAAACCAGAACTATCAAGAAGCTACTAGCCAAACGGCTTGACGGCCAAGTACTCAGCAGTCGGAGCGCGCTTAAGAACTTTAGACATGACGCTAGCTTATTCGAGCTCAAGCCGCGACTAGTAGTTCGAGCGGCGGGGGTTGAGGATGTCAAACGGTTGGTCAAGTTCGTGAACGAGCACAAGGAACATAACCCCAATTTGTCATTGACCGCCCGCAGCGGCGGCACGGACATGTCCGGCGGAGCTATCAATGACTCGCTGGTACTGGACATGACCCGCTATTTCAATCAGATTGGCCCGGTAGAAAACGGACATGTTAGCGTACAGCCCGGCGTTTACTATCGGGATTTCGAACTGATTACTCTGGCGGCTGGCCAGCTGATGCCGTCCTACCCCGCCTCGCGCGAGCTTTGTACCGTCGGCGGCATGGTGGCTAATAACGCCGGCGGAGAAAAGTCCCTCATTTACGGCAAGACTGACAGGTACGTTAAGGAGCTGAAGGTGGTACTACGCGACGGCCGGGAACATGTCATTCGACCCTTAAGCGGGCCAGAACTCAAAGACAAGCTCAAGCAAAACAACCTAAGCGGCCGGCTGCACAAGCAAATTTATCAGCTGATGCGGGACAACCGACTGACCATAAAGCAGTCCAAGCCGCGCGTCAGCAAGAATTCAACCGGTTATAATATTTGGGATACATGGGACGGAACCACTCTGGACCTAACTAAACTTATAGTCGGTTCGCAGGGCACTCTCGGACTGGTAACCGATATCACATTCAAGCTGGTACCGGCTAAGCCGCTATCGGGCATGATAGTGGTTTTTTTTCCGGATATGTCACGGCTGGGCGACGTAATCAATGCCGTACTGCCCCTCAAACCCACCAGCTTGGAGTCGTTCGACGAGCATACCCTTAAATTTGCTATCCAGTTTTTTTTGAGTTTTAGAAAAACGCTCGGCTTCAAACGTTTCGCCTTGCTGGGGCTCAGTTTCATCCCCGTGCTCAACAAACTGCTTCGTTACCTGCCTAATCTGCCCAAACTGATAATGCTCGTCGAGTTCGAAGGCGACAGCCCGGCCGACATCGCAGGCAAAATCGCCCAGGTAGAGCGCCGGATGAAAAAATTCGATGTAGAAACCCACATTGCCGCCGATAAAAAACACGAAGAGAAATTCTGGATAATACGGCGGGAGAGTTTCAACCTGCTCAGAAAAAACGTCAAGAAAAAGCATGCCGCGCCCTTCATTGACGATTTGATAGTGCCGCCCAAGTACTTGCCGGAATTTTTGCCCCGCTTAACGGAAATTATGGAGCGTTATGAATTCCTGTACACCGTAGCCGGCCACATGGGCGACGGCAATTTTCATATCATACCGCTGATGGACTTGTCTGATGTAAATGAGCGTTCCAAAATCGAGCCGGCGCTAAAGGAAGTTATCAAGCTGGTAGTCGAATATGACGGTTCGCTGTCCGGCGAGCATAATGACGGCATGATACGCGGCCCGTTTCTAAAAGACATGTTTAACCAAGAGACTATGGACATCCAGCGCCACATCAAGCACATTTTTGACCCGGACAATATCTTCAATCCCCATAAGAAAACCACGGCCGATTGGGAATTTTCCCTGCTCCATATGAGGAGGAAGTTCTAGATGTCTCCCCGGAAGATTATTATCGTCGGCGGCGGTTTTGGCGGAGTCCACCTGGCGCTTAATCTTAGCGGCGACAAGCGCTTTGACGTCAAACTGATATCCGAGCACACTTATTTCGAATACCACGCCGCACTTTATCGTTCGGCTACCGGGCGCTCCCCTCTGGAAGTAGCCATACCACTCAGGGATTTCTTTGAAAAGAGTCCCAACGTGGAAGTCGTCAACCAAAAAATTACCCGGATTCAGCCCGAGCATAAGCGGGTCGAGGACGAGGAAGGTTCCAAGTACGCTTACGACGCCCTAGTGCTGGCGGTAGGCAGCGTAACGGATTATTATGGTATTAGCGGACTTAAGAAATATTCCTACGGCGTTAAGAGCATCCACGAAGCTCTTGAGCTGAAGCGTCATTTGCACGACAGCCTGGTCAAAGGTTATGAAGAAAGCGACTACGTGGTGGTCGGCGGAGGCGCCACCGGCGTAGAGCTGGCCGCGGAGCTGACAGCTTATCTCAGCGATATTCGCCGGCGTCATCGGCTGGCTGAGCGCTCTTTCAGAGTAGATCTCATCGAAGCCGCCGACCAAGTGGTGCCGCTACTACCGGCCGGTTTTGCCAAACGTATCCAGCGCCGGCTGAAGAAACTCGGCGTTAGCCTATACCTCGGTACAGCCGTCGAGTCGGAATCTTACAAATCCATCCGCCTGCCATCGGGTTCGATTCATACCGGCACCGTGGTTTGGACGGCGGGAATGACCAACAATCCTCTGTTCGCCAACCATGATTTCTTCAAGCTGGCCAAGGGCGACAAAGTAGAAGTCGATTCGTACTTGCAGGCGGCCCAGGACGTATTCGTCATCGGCGACAGTGCCGCCACCCGCTACAGCGGTATGGCCCAGACGGCTTTGCATGATGCCAACTACTTGTCTTCAAACTTGCGTCGGGTCGCCTCCGGCAAACCGCCAAAGCCTTATACGCCAAACCGGCCCGTTTACGCCATACCAGTGGGACCGCACTGGTCGGCCGTGCGTTGGGGCCAGGTGGAAATTTACGGCCGCGCCGGCTGGCTGTTGAGGCGGCTGGCTGACCTCAGGTTGTACTGGCGCTTTCTACCCCCGGCCAAAGCTCTGACCGTGTGGAATTACGGCATTGACATCGAAGAGGATTGTGAAGTTTGCCGGGGTGCAAAGAAGGAGCGTACGTAGCGAGTGTTATCCCTTCCCCCGTTTGTTTATTCGGGATTCGAACGGTAATATACTAGCGCTGTGACGATGGGGAGTGGCCATCCGCTGTCCAGCGGAGGTAAGGCACTGGGTTCTGGTCCCAGGATCGGGGTAAGAACTGCCAGTGGCAGTTTGCAAGGCCGCAGGCGCGGCGGCGCCGAGGAGGGTCCGACCAAATTTTCGTACGGAGAATTATGGGTGGGTCGAATCGATTCGAACCCCCTCGAGTATAATTGACAGCGTCGAATATTGGGGAGTGGCCAAGCGGTAAGGCACTGGGTTCTGGTCCCAGGATCGGGGGTTCGAATCCCTCCTCCCCAGCCAGAGACACTGAACAGACTTCCCTGCTGATGAGCGAAGCCCATCACTCCGGAAGTCTTTTTCATTTCTGACATTGTTGGTCTCAACGTCTCGCTGCAGTCGCAGTATCACTTATACAGCTTCTTGGCTCGCATTGGCCCGCCTCGTCAGAAAAGAAATCAGTTGTCTCTGGGTGGGGAGAAAGATTTGAACCCAGTGAGCCAGCTTTAGCTGGCGTGGGTTCGCAAGGAGTGAAGCGCGCAGAAGACTTGCTTCGAGCACTGGAGCGACGGAATAGCGCGAATGCGCGTCATCCCTCCTCCCCAGCCACGAGATTGACAATACTGAATATTATTGTAATATTCAGTCATGACAGAGAGAATGAATAGTCAAGAAATTACCTCCGGCTTTAACAGGCCACGCGTAGTAGAAGATCGGTACGTTCTTCAGCAATTTGAGGAGCTTGGCATCGGCTTAACTCCCTCACTAGAGGATATTGAGCCGTATGCGATAGCTATGATGCGGAACAAAGAAATATTAGAGGGGATGGGTTTGGTACTTGGGCGTAGAGTTGATGCCATGGAAATTGAAGAGGATAGCATCCTACGCGGCATTATGTTATCTGCTATACAAGACCCTGAAAGTGCTTTTGGCTTGTTGCTTTTTAGGCTCGCGACGGAAGATCTGAAAGCTGAAAGCCAGACAGCTCAATAAAAGTTCTAAATTCGTCCACTAGCCCCAGCCAAGCATAAGCATTATCAATAGGTTGTTTTTTGTTTTTAGTATAATCACAGCATGTTTATATCAATAGGTGACGACAACAACCCTCCTAGCATTGATGAAATTAACAATCTTACTGATGCTGTTGGTTGGGGTAAGCGGGACGTAGCTAAATGGGAGAAGATACTGAAGAAGTCTAGCCATTTCGCTTACGCCCGAAATAATAGAGATGATTTAGTTGCCATGGGTAGAGTGCTTGAGGATGGCGTCATGTGTATGTTCTATGACATATGCGTTCATCCAGATTTTCAAGGCAATGGTTTGGGGTCTGAAGTGATGAACAAGCTAGTCGATGTCGTTAAAGACAAAGGATATGTGTCGATTGGGCTATATGCCTGGGATCAAAATATCGGAGCTACAGAGTTCTACGAGAAATTTGGTTTTGAAAAAGTCGATACAGGTATGGAATTAAAGAAATACATGGTCACTGAATAACTCAAGACCTAAATTATTGTTGCGAAGTACGTACACTAACCACAGTCACGTTGCTATTTAACTAGGCCGGGCGTTTCAGCGTACGGGCGATGCCGGCCGATGAGCGCGAATAACCGAGCGCTACGCCGAGGACTTGTTTTTTACCGATGAGGCCGAACGAGCGGCTATCGTGGCTATGGTAGTAGTTGTCGCCTAACAAGCGGATGCCGTCGGGCTCGATGTTTTCCACGCGCTTGATGAACTCGCGGCCGCCGACTTGGGCGATGACCACCGCTCCGGGCCGGACTCTAATAAGCGGACTGGCCAGGACGATATCGTCGGGCGCCAGAGTCGGCCGCATGCTGTGGCCTTCCACCCGGCGCAAAATCAGCGGGGCTTTCATGCTTTAGTGGCCTTGAACACCTTGGTTATCTCGGCTATCAGTTCCAGCAGTTTCTCGGCGTCAGCTACCTCGACGGTGTGCTTGACCTGGCTGGCTTGTTTGGTGGCCCGCCAGAACAAATCGTGCAAGTCCGGGTGCTTATCCAGATGCTCCGGTTTGAAGTAATCGGTCCAGAGTACCCATAAATGATGTTTGACCAGCTCGGCCCGGTCTTCCTTGATACGCACGGCCCGGGTCTTGAACACCTCGTCGTCGGAATCATGGTACTTTTTAATGATGTTGAGGATGGACTGGGCTTCGATCCGGGCCTGGGCCGGGTCGTAGACGCCGCAAGGCAAATCACAGTGTGCGTATACGGGTTTGATAAATGATTTTAAAGATTTCAACATAAAACTCCTCCTAGTTCTTATACCTAATACTTTATACCTAATACTTTATACCCGTAAATTTCTTGCCAAGGCGTAAGACAAATTGCTAAACTGATACTCAGAACGCACTTAAAGTGCGCGTGGAAAAATAAAAATGTGGACGAAACAAAAACTGCCAGCCTTTGATGTCGTGGCCGGGACGCTGTTAATCAGCTTGGCCGCGGTGTTGTGGTCCATGATTCAAGTCTTGTCATTGGTCCAGCCGGCCAATTTCTCGGTTGATTTTAACGAACCGGTTCAGGTCGCAGCAACTGAGCCTGAGATTGGCGAGACCGACAGCAAACTAGCGGCCATGGCCGGATTTGAGCAGGAACTGGGCGAGGTCTTGAGCGATTTTGCCTCGTTGGAACCAAATGATTACGGCTTGTACGTCAAACATCTGTCCAGCGGAGTGGCGTCCGGGTTCGGCGGCGACCAAGAATTTATTACCGCTAGCCTATACAAGCCCTTCGCGGCGGTAGAGGCTTTGAAATTAGTCGACCAGCGTGAGCTTAGCTTGGCCCAAGCTGTGGCCGAAGACGGCCGAACCCTTAAGGCTTGTATTTGGGACAGCATAACCGTATCCGACAACCTGTGCGGCCGCGCTCTGTTGAACGTGACTGGCCTAGCCAATGACAGCGGACAGAAACTATTAAAGAGCCAAGGTTATAAACATACCGATATGCGCGGCTGGTATCCGGTGTCCACTGCCCGCGACATAGCTAGACTGCTGATAAACATCTACCAAGGTAAGAATTTATCCCCAGCCAGCCAGAAATTGCTTATGGACGCTCTGCTCAGCCAAAAGGTTGATAACCGCTGGCCGGCCAAACTGCTCCCAGGGTCAAAACTGGCCCATAAGACCGGCGACGTCAGCGGTTACGTCCACGACGCCGGAATCGTCATGAACGATAAAGCCGGCGATTACGTGATTGTGGTGTTGAGCGGTCCCGACGACAGCGGACGGCTGTTGGACCAGCGCTACAGCCGGTTCGGCCAGCTCCTTAAAGACGTCAACCGGACTATTTTGAAGTACGCCCCGCTCGTCTCGATGCCGTCTTCTTAAGGGCTTGAGCCTGCCGCCATTCGGCCACCTCGGCGTGGTGGCCGCTGAGCAGAACGGGCGGCACTTTCAGCCCGTTCCAGTCCTCTGGTTTGGTGTATTGGGGGTATTCCAGGGTATGGCCGTCGGAAAAAGATTCGACTTCGGCTGACGCGGCCCCGCCTAGAACTCCAGGAATGAGCCGGCTGACGGCATCGACTACCGCCATGGCCGGGATTTCCCCGCCGGTCAGCACATAATCGCCGATAGATAACTCCAAATCGACCAGACTGGTTACGCGTTCGTCCACGCCTTCGTAGCGGCCGCAAATCAGTATCAGGCCGGACTCGCGCGATAGCTGGCTGGCCAAGGCTTGGACAAATTGCTGGCCGGACGGCGCAAGTAAAACGACTTTGGCCGCCGAATTAGATTGTTTGGCTTGGACTACGGCCGCGGCGATTGGTTCCGGCCTTAGCACCATGCCGCCGCCGCCGCCGTAGGGCGTGTCGTCCACCGTTTTACGCGGTCCGATACCAAACTTACGCAAATCGATTAGCTCAATTTTTATCAGTTTTTTATGCTGGGCCTTAAACAGCATACTCTCGGCGAAAGGTCCGTCGAACATCTTAGGAAACAAAGTTATTATCTGGATTTTCATAGCTAAATCGTAACACGCGCTTACGCTGTAAGGGGGAGAGCATCTCCCCTTAGACTCGCCTTCGGTTCGTGATTCCCCTCTGAAGAGGAATCAATCAAAACAAAAGCGCGCTTTTGTTTTGATTGAAGGATTTATACCTAGGTACTTCGTACCTGATACTTTTGCCTCGGTTTTAGGTGTATACCGAATGAATGTATACAGAATATTCCGGTCATAATAGGCGATATACTAATATTACTTAAAGGAGGGAAAACGATGGACATTAAGCAGGCTTTTTCCAGCTTTTCGACCGATGACCTTAAGCGGGCGGAGGAGTTTTATGGCCAAACCCTAGGGCTCAAAGTTGAAAATGATACCACCATGGGGTTATTGAAGCTCAATTTGCCGGGCGGGGCGACCGTCATGGTTTACCCCAAGCCTAACCATGTGCCGGCCGGATTCACGGTACTTAACCTGATGGTTGGTGATATAGATAAGGCGGTTGATGAACTAACGGCCAAAGGTGTTGTGTTTGAAAAATATGACGGGTTTAAGCAGGATGCCAAAGGTATTGCCCGCAGTAAAAACCCTCAAGACGGGCCGTCCATCGCCTGGTTTAAGGACCCGGCCGGCAATATCATAGCCGTGCTGGAGGGATAACGGGAAAATAACGGCTCATTCGCTATCTAGCGGAGACGTTGGAACTGTTCCTTATCTGTCCTGCGACAGAATCAGTATTGAACCGGGCGGCAAAACCACCGTGCCGGTGCCGTCGGTAACCTCGACGTCCGGTACCTCGGTATTTTTAAAATCGCCGTGATAACCCTGCCAAGTACTATTGAACCGGACCTGCCAGGTGCCGTTACGGGGAAAACCCAAGACGTACTGCTGGTGATGGCGCTTGGCGGCGAAGTTGGCGATGACCATGACATCGTCTTTAGGCCCGCCCTGGTCCCAACGGTGGTAGGCCAGGACTTTGTTGTCTTCGTCCACATGGGAGACGTTAGTATTTTGCCCAAGCAGGCCGCCGGTATGGCCATGGGTGTTTTTGCGCAAATCGATTAGGTGTTTATGAGCCAGGATTATGCCAGCTAGTTTCTCAGCCGCCAGCCAGTCCAGTTCGTGCCAATCGCTGAAACTGCCGCCTTGGGCAAACTCTTGCCCCTGGAGCATCATAGGTATACCGGGCAGGCTCATTAGGATACCGCTGGCTATAAGCGTCTTAGCCAGGGCGTTTGTCGACTGGGGTCTGCCTGGATCGATTTCCTCGCTGAGACGAGACGCGCCGTTGGCCGCGCTGTCGTGGGAGTCGACGTAGATGACCCGTTGGAAAGCGTCGCCGTTGTAGGTCCTGTCTATCTCGCCGACCAGTCCGGCTAGGTTGATATCCGGCGAGTTGGACGGACCAAGGGCTTGGCGGAAGGCGTGGGGCAGGGTGACCTGCCACTGGGCGTCAAAACCGGTTCCGCCGACGCCTATTGGTTTAGTGATGTAATCGTTTTCTGCGACATCCTCTCCGATTATGAGGGCTTGCGGCTTAATCTTGTGGCCGATGGAGTTGATTTTTTGCATGAGCGACCAGCCTTCCGGCAAGTCGGTATCCGGGTCATCATGCCGGCCGTAAACGTTACGCATGAAAAGAGTAGAGTCGACTCTCAACCCGTCCAGCCGGCAATCGTGCAGCCAGTAGCGGACGTTATCTAATAGAAACTGTCTGACCTCGGGCCGGCCGAAGTCCGGACGCGTGCCCCAAGGGGTGTCACCGCGCCAATCATTATAAAAATATATGCCGCCGCCGTCGCCTTCATGCCAACCGTCGAACCGCCAGAGATCCAGGTCGTCGCCGGGTCCCAGATGGTTGTAAACCACGTCCAATATTATGCCAATGCCCCGGGCGTGGGCGGCTTTGACCAGCTCCAGCAGTCCGTGGCGGCCGCCGTAGGCGCTTTCGACCGCGTAAATGAAGTCAGGCACGTAACCCCAGCCGTGGTCGTTGAGCATACTGCCGATTGGCATCAGCTCTATCATATTGATGCCTAAATCGGCCAAATGGTCCAGCTTCTCCATGACGTTATAAAAGGTGCCCTCAGTGGAAGCGTCCGGGCGATGGAAACTGCCGATATGCAGTTCATAAATGATTTGCTGGTCCTTGGGCGGAGGCTGGAAATCGCCGTCGCTCCAATCAAAGGCCGGATCAACCACCAGAGACGTGCCGCCGTTGGAAGTCAATTGCAATGCTCGGGGGTCGTTACGCTTGAAGGTTTTGCCGGAATTAGTTATTACGAACTGATACTCATGGCCGGCTTCAACATGCTTTATCTGGGCTGACCAATAGCCATCGCCTTCATCGGCCATAGGTTCGACGCCCCAGCCATTGAACGAGCCGGTCACGCCGACGGCGTCGGCGAAGGGCGCCCATACTCTGAATGTTACCCCTCGGCTGTGTAAAATCGCGCCAACGTCTGGTTTTGAATGCGAAGCCATGCCACCCTGATACTAAATTAGCTTTCATTATGCTTGGGCCGCCGGTTTAAGACAAGCTACCGGGTTTCCAAATAGGCCCAAAATGTCAGCGCGAACCACGGAGGAAACTGTTAGTGGCCGCGGCCACTATTGAATTGGCCAAAAGTTTATTGAATGTTTGCATGGGCGATTGGCCCGTTTTAACCCACGAACGCGGTTTGCGGTCCGGTCTTTAGCCGATAGCCGGTAATAGGCTGCGTAAGGCCGATACCCACAGCCACAGGGTTGCATAAGCAGTTTGGTTGATGTAGGCTGGTCAACCCATACCTTATTCGTCCACCAGGAGGTAAGAACTTTAACAAGCGGGATAGCAAAAATTTAAAGATACCGCCTTGTTTAAGCTAAGCTTAGGCAGAGCGACGTCTTCAAAAGGCGTACTAGACGGTACGCCATTCCCAGCCACCTAACGGAGGTGGAAAAATGATAGCCATGGGCTGGTCCATCCTTGGACTGATTATGGCCATGCAAGCGGGTTTCTACTTGCCGGCTATGGCGGCCAATGATGCTACCGGATCGTTGCCCGAATACGCCGAACCGAACGAATCTCCAACCACGATTATCTGTAGTTCCGCCGATAAATTTATAGGGTTGGGCGAGCAGATAGAACAGTTATTTGCTTGCCAATTTCTGTACTTAAATAATTTGTCGGAAGCCAACCGCCAGTTGTTTTTGTCGGAACTGGAGCAGATAGAGGCTCCGGCCGAGTTTGCGGCTTTGGCCGAACTTGAAGTCAAGCCTAAGCCGCCAGAGGCGAAACGACAATACGTGGTTCCGGCCAGCGTGGAACACTGGTCCGGATTGGTGTCTCAATACTTCGACCCGGCCGACGTGGCCCACGCCTTGTCGGTTATCGATTGCGAATCAATCGGCGGCGACCCCAATGCCGTTAATCCCAGTTCATCCGCCAGCGGGCTGTTCCAGCACCTGCCAAAGTTCTGGGCCGAGCGTTCGGCTCAGGCTGGCTGGTCCGGCGCGGACATCTTCGATCCGGAAGCCAACGTGGCGGTGGCCGCTTGGTTGGCTTATAACACTAAACAAGGTTGGGGTCATTGGCCGAATTGCGGTTGAACCCGTGATAAAGCTAAACCGAGCGATTGGGTCCGCTTTCCCGGTCGCGAGTGTAACCACGTGCAAGCCAAAGCCTATTGATATCTCGGGCGGCCTTAAACGCTGTCCGAGATATCTTGCAAACCAACGGTCTGGGGGTTGTATTCCTCAAATAAAAGTCTAGACTTAAAGTCAATAAAATTTATCGAACAAACAGACTCATGTCAGAGACATTGTCAGTCGAAATTGCTCCTAAATCTATTGATGAGTTGCTCGAAACCCATGACTGCCGGTCCGAGCAATCTGAGTACGGTAAAATATTATCTTTCCATACGCCGGACGGACACGACGTTTATAACATTACCGCGCCGTTTGAATACGAGGACAGCCTGATAATAGCCGGCCGGGCCGAACGGCGGGCGGATGAAATCAGCTCGCTTAGCCGATTCTACCGGTATGATTCAGCCGGCGATACCTGGGTATATGACCAGAGTCTGCCGACATTGTCCTTACAAGACCCATTCGTGGCCAGGATAGGCGGCCAATATGTGGTAGGCGGGGTAAAAATTTTTCCCAGTCTGGACAACCCGGCCAAAATCGACGGCTGGGAGACACATATCTATGCCGGTCCGGACCTTAACAACTTGGAATTGCTGACTGCCAGCCCTTATATGATGAAGGGCGTCCGCCTGGCTGAACTTAGAGACGGCCGGATTCCGGTTGTAACCAGGCCTCAAGGCGCCACCGGCGGCCTGGGCAAAGTGGGCGTTACCATCGTTGATAATTTGAAAGATATAAACGCCCAGGTCTTGACGGACGCCCCGATTCTGACCGGACTGTTCGCTGACAAGTTGGGCGAGTGGGGCGGAGCCAATGAACTTCACCCCTTGCCGGACGGACGGATTGGCGTAATCGGCCATGCGGGTCGTTTCGTAATTGATGAGGGCCAGAAACTCAAAGAATATTACGGCATGAGCTGGATTATCGATTTCCGCGACGGCACTGTCAGCGATGAGCGGATTATCGCTTGCCGCGACTGCTTCCCGCCGACCGAGTCCAAAAAGCCTGAAACTAAGCGCGTAGTCTACTCCGGCGGCGCGAGGCTGCTGGGCAACCTGGCCGCCTGGTATGGCGGAATCGGCGACGCCTACCCCGGTGTGCGGCCCCATATCCCCAATCCGTTTGGAAGAGTTCCGGCCGACAACCCGGAGAAAGACCTTTAATGAAGCGGTTTTGGCTGATTTTGACCGCCATAGCCGTACTGGCCGGGGCAGGGTTAATAGTCTATAGCCGGTTTATCAAAAATCAGCCGGCCAACGGCGACCAAACCGCCGCTGACAGCCAGCCGGCCGAATTCAATAAGAACCTTTACTCGCTGGACGAGCCGGGCAGTCCTTGGTGGATAGTCAACAAACGGCGGCCGCTGCCGGAGGAATACGTGCCGGCCTCGCTGGACGCGCCGGATATGAAACTGCGCTGGGCGGACGACGCCGAGTCGATGCAGGTGTCCACTTCGGCCATCGGGGACTTAGAGGCCTTAAATAAGGCCGCCCAGCAAGCCGGCCACCAGCTGATGCTGGTCAGCGCTTATCGTTCCGAGAGTTATCAAAAACAGCTCTACGACGGCTACGTTCGCTCTTCCGGACAGGAGGATGCGGATAAGTTCAGCGCCCGGCCCGGAACCAGCGAGCATCAGACGGGTTTGGCGGTTGATTTGGGCCGGGCCGACGGCGAGTGCGAGATAGAAAAATGTTTTGCCGATACCGCGCAAGGCAAATGGCTGGCGGCCAACGCCTACAAGTACGGGTTTATCATCCGCTATCTGGAAGACAAAGAAGACATTACCGGCTACCTGTACGAACCTTGGCATTTCCGCTATGTCGGCCGCGAGCTGGCCGGAGAGGTCAAGACCAGCGGCCAGACCCTGGAGGAATTCTTTGGTTTAGCTCCGGCGGCTGATTACCTGATGGAGTCTTAATAAGTCAAGCTTAAGGCTATAGCCCGGGCTTCATTAAACCAGCGGGAGTTTTGGAACTGTTCGAGCGTCAAGGCCGGCGGCTGTTCGTCGCGGCAGTTGAAGCGGCCCAGTGTCTGTAACCGGCGGCCGGCGGGATTTGAAATTTGGGCTGAGAACCGGGTGTCGGACATTTGAGGTTCACTGTCAGCCAAGGCCCAAAGCCGGGCGGGGTTATCGTTAATCTCGAATATAACCGAGTGCAAATCCTGGCCTATGCCGGCGGCTGAGAACCCGTCGATTGCGGAGATAGCCGCCATACTTACCCCAAAATCCAGCTGGGAGGCCGGACTGACTTCGGTCAAATCCAGGCAGAAGTAGAAACCCCCGCCGTCAATCGGGCTTTCAAAGGTTACCAGCTGTTGGTCAGCCGAATTGGCGTCACCGTCAGTCACGTTCCAATTGACCGGATAATTCAGCGACAAACCGTCGTTAAATTGGCTGGTGTAAGCCAGCGTGTCAGCGGGCGCGGCGGACGGGTCATGAACTTCCGGCTCGGTCGGAGTGTTATTATCCGGTGTGGGGGTTTGTTCGGCGGCTTCGTCGCTGTCGGCCGCCAACAGCCAAATACCAGCCAAACTGATAATGACAATGGCTCCGATAAGCAGATAATTTCTCATGTTCAACCGCCCCTTTGTTAACTTTAGCTCCAGCATAGCACGCCGGCGGCCAGGCTGGCTACGGGGGCCGTTTAATTGACTTTAGCTTAAGCCTTATGGTTGAATCAGACTTGAAATCATGGCCGTTAAGTCCAAATCCGGTTTGAACCAGGTTACCGCTATCCATTTGCTGAGACGGCATTATTTTTACGTGGCGGCTTACGTCGGCTCCATCGTAGTCTTTGACATGTGGAACTTGATTGCCCGCGACGCCGTCGGCCGGCGCTGGATGGCGGCCGGATTGCTGCTGGCGGTTAACACCGCGGCCTGGTATCTGGCCAAATTGCGCTGGAAACAGATAGGGACTTACCAGCTGTTAATCTTCGGGCTGGTGATAGCGGATATTTTGTTCGCGGCCATTAACGTGTATTGGGAACGGGGCATGGCCAGCAATTCGGTGGCGCTGTTCGCGGTACCGCTGGTGCTGGCGGCGGGGCTTAAAAACCGCTCGGCCTTGCTGGCTACAGCCACCTTAAGCGCGGCGGCCTACTCGATAGCGGCGGTCAGTTACTTCTTTGATTATTACGGCGAAGGCTTCCGGGTCGAGCTGTATGGCACGGTAGGGTTTTACTCGGCCATGTTCTTTATCTTGGCCGGCCTGCTGTTGGCCGCAACCCGGCCGCCCAAAGAAACTCCCTAAAAAAAACTAAACTGGTTGTTAGGATTGAACGGCCGATAAGTGTTATAGACTGTAAGTCATGGATTCATTAGTTAGCGCGCTGCTTATAGCTGTCATAGTCATAATCGCCCTAATCGGGGTGATTAAACTCTATGGCGCCGGTTTGATTGACAAATATCTGTTGTCCTTGCACGAACGAAACGAAGAACAAAGGCGAAGCAGTAAAGACGAGATTAACGCCGGGGTCAAAGATATTTTGAACGCGGATAGGGAAAAGTTGGATTTGATTATCCGCCAGCTGAAGGAACAGCTTAAGGATGGCCAGCAGGATGTCAAATCGTTGCGCCAACAAAATGCTGCCATCACCGAACAGTTGAAGAATACGACTGACGTGACCGACAGATTGCGGATTTCCACGGAAGGCTTAAGGACGCTGTTGTCCAACAATCGCCTGCGAGGGGACTGGGGCGAGCAAGTGGCCGAAGATTTGTTGCTGGGAGCCGGCTTCGTGGAAAACGTGAACTTCCTGAAACAAACCTCTACCAAAGAAGGCCGGCCGGACTTTACCGTCTTGCTGCCGGATGGCACCAAGCTGAATATTGATGCCAAGTTTCCGTTAGACGACTTGGTAGCCTACCAAGAAGCCCAGTCCCAGTCTCAGAAAAAAGAGGCAATCAAGCGGTTCGAGAGGGCAATAAGGCTAAAAATCGAACAAATAACCTCCAAGGATTATATAGACCCGGAAGCCCAAACGGTGGATTTCGTGGTCATGTTCATCCCCAACGAGATGGTGTTCAGTTTCATATACGAGAAACTTCCGGATATGACCAGTTATTCCAATCGGAAGAAGGTACTCATGACCGGGCCGTTCGGTTTCACGGCCATGCTGAGACTGGTTTTACAGGCCTACCGCAGTTTCAACTATGAGCAAGGTCTAAATGAGATACTTGGCTTGATTGATAAGTTCCAGGGTGAATATGAGAGATTTGGCGAAGTCATGGAGAAAGTCGGCCGCCAGTTGGATTCCGCTCAAAATGCCTTCCGGGACGCCGAGGGAACGCGCCATCGCAAATTAACCGAGGTAGTCGGTAAAATCGGCGCATACTCAGCCAAGCAAAATGGCAAGCTTATCGGAACCGGCCAGGAAGCGCCCAGCGAGCGGACGCTGAAAGACAAGCCCGATACGGACGAATAATTATATAGTTTTGAAAAACTAGTTATATAACTAAATATTTTTAGTTATATAACTTTTTATTACCGAGGCGCAGGCAGAACTACAAACGGCCCTTTTTGCCGAAGGACATAGCGTAGACGTTCATGCCGATGATGGCGCCTAAAATCGGCCCCAAAGCGTAGGACCAGTTAAGACTGCCGATGCTGGTAGCTACCGCCGGGTTGAGCACGCCGGTCGAACCGAGCGAGGCCAGGACAATACCCAGACTGAGCGAACCGCCGACCAACAGAGCGGCGTTTACGCCGTTAAACTTTTGGGCCACGGCCGAGGCCACGCCGAAGCCGAACAGCAGGGCACCTAAAAATTCCGCGAAGAAAGTCTTGTAATCGGCGTTGACGGTCACCCGGGAGACTAATTCTCCTTCCAAAAACAAACTCATGACCACCATAGCCACCAGGGCGCCCGACAACTGGGCCGATATGAATGACACGGCGTGGGCCGAATCCAATTTCTTAAGCGAGTACAGGCCGAGGGTAATAGCCGGATTTAAGTTGGCGCCCGAGGCGTGTCCGACGCTCAAGACGAACAAACCCAGCGTCAGGCCGGCTAAAATAGCCGTCGGTACCAGGGGCAGAACCCCCCAGATGGAAGCCAGCACCACCAGCGCCAGCGTAAAGGTGCCGAAAAATTCCGCCACAACCGGTCCAGGCGTAACCTTGCTGAAATCCATGTCTCAATCCCTCCGTCAAATAATCTTTGGATTTACTTTAACATAGAAGATAAGGCCGCTAATATTCAGCCGAGTTCTATGGTGTCGCCGGCTAAACGGCGGTTCCTTCTCATCTTCATCCGTCTGACGCCGAACGAAACGAGCCAAACCGCGCCGATGCCGAACGGCACCGCGCCAACCCGAGGCCAGGTCAAAGACGACGGGGGCAAAACCGCGGCCGAGAAGTACTGCAAATAGGTGCATTGGCGCGAATCCCTGGCGGCTAAGACACCGTTATAGTGGCCGCTATCGGAATAGATATGGTGGAAGCTGATCGGCCGGCTTTCCGGTTGGCTGACATGATCGACCGTGGAGTCACCCCAGTCAATCAGCAGTTCGTAATCGGGTAGGCCTTCGATTACGGCCAAGTCAAGGTTAAAGCCTTGATTGGGGCGCAAATCAAACAGCTGGTAACGGGCTAAGCGCAGAGAGCCGCCGCAGGAAGCGAGGTCGCCGCGGTAGCCTACGCGGATAACGTTGGACGACTCACTGCAGATATCCTCGACGCAAGCCTTGGCGTAAACCGTATGATCCGGCTTTTCCGTCGTGAATTCTATCAGCCATTCGCCGGTTGAGCTGGCGAAAGCCGAGCCCCGGATTTGGTCGTCGACGAACAGCTGGATTTGCGAGTTGGCCGGCCCGCTGCCGCGGATGGTAATCCGGCGGCTGCCGGACAAGAAGCCATCAACCGGGCTGGTGATGAACGGCGCCGATAAGCTGTCGGGCTCGATTTGCGGCTCGGTCGTTTTGCCGGTTACCGTGAACTGGCCTTTTTGGCTGGGCTCGCTCAAATCCGGGCCGACTTTGGCAACCACCCCGTACGAATGCTGGCCGGCGAAGAAATTATCGGTATCGACCACGGCTACCCAATCTCCTCGGTTATCGGCTTGGGCCGAGGCCGTGAAGTTATTATCGATGACTACGCTGACCTGGGCGTTGGGGCAGGTCGAACCCCGGAAAACTATTAAGCCGCCGGCAACCACGAAACTGGGTTCATGGTCAACGGTGCTCGGCAGGAACATATCCAAAAACGTGTTGGTTTGAGCGGAGGCGCTGACATTCTTGGTAACGGTCGAGGATATCCGGCCGCTTAAGTCCTGGTAATAGAGCTTGACGGTTTGCAGGCCCGGATCGTCGACTATGATACTTTTGCTGAACTGGCCGCTGTTATTCGCCACCACGGTGCCGACCAGATCGGCGTTATTAAACAGAGTGACGAAAGCCTGGCGGGCGGCACAGCCGGTAACCGTCAGTTGAGTAGCCGGTACGCCGAGTGATACCGGCACGCCTGGGGCCTCGGTCGGCACACCGCTCGGTACCAGTACTTGGGCCCAAGTATAAGCGGCCAATAAGCCGGATATAACCAGCGTGAGTGCCAAGATACCCAGTCCGGTGCCCACCCTAGTGTGTCTGAGCATCGTCTTATAACTTCATCTTCCCGCCAAAGCACGTCCGGCCGCTAAAATCCGCCGTCTAAAGCGGATTAAGAGGTAAATCAGGACTATCAGGCCTAGAATCACCGGCAGGATGACTTTATAAGGGAATACGATGAAACTGGTTGAAGCCGTTACTATGGTGTTGTCGGCGCCGTAAACCAAACTCAGGTCAGCCGTGAAGCGACCGACGGTAAAACCAGGGGACCATTCGGTAATAAGCTTGCGAACCGTGCCCGGCAGAACGTTTCTCTCTTCCAAATTTATATTCGTGACCTCGTTGCCGAACAGGTTTTTGATACTGACCGTGCCGCGGGGCTTCAGATGGACGTTGCCGACATTTTGGACACGGGTTTCCAAACTAATAGGGCTGCCGGTCCAAATCAACCTGGGCGAGGAAAAGCTGGCGATAGAAGCCTTTTCGACGATATCTCCGGCGACCTTGACCAAAATCAACGGGCCGGCTTCTTGGCTGACGGCGGCGCCGGTGGCGTCGATGGCGATCGGCTGGGTCTTAACTATAACCGAACCGAAATGGCCGCCCGGCTCGGCGTTATCCGGTACGGCGATGGAGAAATCAAAAGTCTGCGAGCCGCGGGCGGGTACCACCACCTGCGCTGGCTCGACGCCGATCCAACTGGCCAAGGAAAAAGCAGTTTCTTCCTCGGTCAGGTTGACGGCGCCTTCCTCGCCGGAAGCGGTGAAATTTTTCGGACCGGCTTCGAGCGTGAGGGGCTGGTCGGTGCCGTTGACGATACGGAAACTGTTACTTAAGGTTTGGCCGGGGTTGGCGCTGAGCTCGAAGACGGTCGGGCTGACACTGATGGTTATCTGTCCGGGCTGTTGGGCCGATACCCAGCGGCTAAGAGCGGTCGCGGCTATCAGGGTAAAACCCAAGACGGCCATTAACAAGCTTCCGCGACTTAGCTGACCAGTCATGTCTGAATTAACCCTATACAATTCGCATTAATTATAGGTTAAGCTCTGGGCCGGTACAAGCGCCTAAATGAAAACACCAAGACATAATTCGGATGTTTTCTTAATTAAAGCGGTCAGTAGGTGGCGACTATGGTGTAGATAATAGTGGTGTTGTAAGTACCGGCTTCAGTCGTGGCGGCGATGCCGACCTGGTGCCCGACATTGGTTTGATCGGTGCCGGAAGTGGCTGCCGTATTATCCATGACCGGCTGGTTAGAAGTTGTAAAGCCGGCCCACTTATCTCCGCCTACGCTGGTAAACCTGTCAGCCGTGCCGCCGGTTAACGTCGAGTCCTCGGTAGTATAGCCCCAGGCCTCGGTGCCGGCGGCCGGGAACGCGGTGGGAGAGCCGTTGGTGCCGCTGTGGTCGTCAATCGTATCGCTGCTGGGGTTGGTCAATTGCCCGGTATGGCGGACGTAAACCACGTAGCCGCCGTTGGCGTTGGTGGAAACGTCCAGGCGGTGGGCGGAGAGGCCGTTAGCGACGGCGGTTACGGTATTGGTGAAGTCGATGCCGGAAGCGCCGGAGGCGACCGTGGTATTAGCGGCGCCGTTGACGCTGACACCGGTGGCGACAGTATTGACGGTAAAGGTCAGGGTCGGCTCGATGGACAAGCTGACTAGCTCGCCGTCGTTATAGACGAAGGCTATGACGACGCTGTCGACTGCGGTCGTACAGCCGGTGTCGGAGTAAGTGTTAAACAGGCCGTAGTAGGTGGTTTCCTCGGTGTTGCCGTTAACGATACCCGTAAACACCAGAGTGCCGGCGTCAGCCGGCGTCTCGCCGGTGGCGAACGTCAACTCAAGCGTTCCGTTGACGGTAAAGGCTTCGGTCCAGCTGGCTTCGGTAATCATAGTGCCGCTGGCGTCCAAGGAGGCGCCGGTGGTAGTCAGACCGCCGGGTACACTGCCGCCGCCGTCAGCCGCGGTGTTGAACTCAAGGGCTATGCATTTGGCGGCCGCGCTGAAACCGTTGGCCGTAAAAGTGTAAGTAGCGGTCTCGCCCGTCCTGGGGTCGCTTAAACTCAAAGAAGCCGTGTCAAGCGAGGCGGCGTAAGCCGATAAGAAGTTGGCGGCCACTATCGCTAACGCGGCCATAAAAACAGCCAGCCTATACAGCGGCCTTATCCTGGCAAACACTCTGTGGTTCATGTCCTAAGTTCCTTTTATGTATTTTTTATTTTTAGCGTGTCTGTCCGCCTACTCACGTACGTTATATATAACACATATAACGTTCTTTATACAAACCGCTTGTGGATAATTCTGTCCGTTACAGAGGAGGGACCCCTGTAACGGCTGCTAGTCCGTCTTATCTGAAGCCAAGACCCGCCGCTTTGGTTTTACGCGTTTTGCCGCCTGGTTCAAGCCGAAGCGCACGGTAATCGGTACGGCGGCCATGACGACCAAGACCACCCACCAGGCCGGCAGAACTATGAATATCGAACTGGACTGCCGGAGCTGGCTTAAAGGAGTGCCGTAGGAAATGTCGGCTAACGCCGTATAAATACCCCCCTCAGCCGGCCGCCAGTCGAAGGACTGGGCGGTGGTGGTACCCGGCAGTACCAGCCTTGGCTCCAGAGCAAGCGAGGCGTGCATTCGGCTGGTGCCGTCGGCAAAGCTGATAGTGCCGCTGGGAATAACGTGGATGTTGCCGGTGTTGGCAAGCTCGACAGTAATCGTTCTGGACGGGTTAAAAGACAGGATAGCCGGGCGTGATAGTTTGAGCTCCAGGGTTTCCTCGACTTCGCCCGGCACGCTCATTAAGACCAAGGCTGACACCTCGGGGTAAATCAAGGTCGAACTGTCCGGCCTGTCAACCGCGCCATTGACGACGCGGAAGTGGATTTTGGCGTAGTGCCCGCCCGGGCCGGCGTCAGCCGGCGGCTCCGCACTGAAGGAGACCGCCCGGGTCTGCCCCGGCTTCAGTATAAAATCCGGAAGCTCGGGGCTTATCCAGCTGGAGGCGTCATAGCGGTACCGGATGCTGTCATCGACCTGCTGGTAGATTTCCGCCAGCAGTTTGACATCGGTGGTAACGGCCAGCGGCCGCTGGGTTATGTTGGTGACGCCAACGGAGAACCCGCTGGTTTTACCGGGATTTACCGGATGGTCGATGATAGCCGGCAGGATGCTCAAACCGGCCGCCTGGTTCTGCCCTCCGCTGGTAGCGTCGCTTTCCAGCTGGGCGTAAGCACCGGAGAAACCGCCAGCTAGCCAGCCGTATCCAAGTATCGCGGCCGCCAAGGCGGCGGTTAAAAGCAATCGGACTTTTTGAGGCGGCCTCAAGGTAGCCATATCAGAAGGTAGCCGTCACCGTATATATCACAGTGGTAGTATATTGCCCGGCCGGCTGAGAGGTGTCGACCGTGACTCTATGGGTAACGATGAAATTCTCGTCCGTCACCGCCGTGCCGGTTATCGGATCGGTATGGTCGGCGATGACGTCGCCCGGCGCGACCAATGAGAACGGCGCCCAGCACGGCGGGTTGCCGCCGCCGCCGCAGGGAGTGGAACCGAACAGGTTGGCTCCGCCGATGGTCGAATCGTTGCTGGTATAGCCGTAGCCGGTGTCGCCGCCCAGCCACTCGTCCGGTACGGCGTAACTGCCGCCGTCGAACAAGCCGACCGTATCGCTCGTTACGCTGGTCGGCAGCTGGGTAAGATAGGCCCGGACCTCATAACCGGCGTAAGCATTGGTGCTGGTAGTCAAGGTGGCGCTCTTGGAATCGGTATAGCCGTTGCCGGCGTTTAAACTGTCGAAAGTTATGGCATCGGGGCTGACGCTGAAGCTTAAGGTCGGCGCCACGAACAGACCGTCCGAAGATACAACCGCCACGTTGCCGGCGTTATCGGTGGTCCTGACATTGAAGAAATAGGGTTGGGAGGTGTTAAGCGTCAAGGAGCCGGCCGTTGCCGAATCCGTGGTGCCGTTGTTTGTCCAGCCGACGACATCGGTGGCGCCGGCGGTGGTGCCGATGGAGTACTCATAGCCGTCTAGCCCCGAGATGGCAGAGTCGATGTCCCAGTTGGCGCTCAGGGCGTTAAGCGTACCGTCGTTGAAATCTATGTCCACTCCGGTAGTCGTGCCGTCGTACACCGCGCCGGTCGGCGGCGAGGTATCGATGCCGACGTCGCGCTCGGATTCGGCGTTGGCGCCGAAGCTGACCCAAGCCGAATATTCGCCGCCGGCGTCTTTGACCCGGGCCTGCCAATGGTACTGGCCCTCGGATAACCCGGAAACCGTATGGCTGACGGTTACCGGACTGCCGCTGAAGGCCACGCCGGAGCCGCAGCTGTCCTCGGTATTGGAAAAACCGGTGCCGAGCGTATCTATCTCTATGCAAAGCTGGAGGGTGTCTGAGGCGTCAGGGTCGCCGGCCAAAGCGGTGAACTTGACCGAATCCTCATCCGTCCAGCCGCCGACGCTTATCGAGGTATCGTCGGTTTTGGTCTGGGCCAGTGATGTCGGGGAATCCGGCGGGTTATTTGAACCGCCGGTAAAGGTTACGGAGAATTGGTCTGTTTTTAATGTTTGCGCTGCAGAGCCATCTGTCTGCCATACCCGGTAATATGTCCAGTAATCAGTTCCGTCCTGGTCGTGGTAGTACTGGGAGAGGTTTGTAGAAACAGTACCCGAAAGCGTACAGTCCGTAGTGTTGCAATCGCTTGTTGTTGAATCTGTCTGCACCGGTTCCCACGCGTTCGTCGTTCCCGCGCGGTATATTTCCAGGGTTATTGAAAGGTCGGCCGGGTCATTTCCCGTTTCCGTTCTAAAGCGGTACGTCGGCGCAATATCATCTGTATTATTCGTATTTTTTTCGGCGAAGACGAACAGCGGGCGCTGTGATGTGCCGGCGCCAACAACCGTTGTGGTTACCGCGTCGTAGTCCGTGTCGTCGGCAGAAGCGCCGCAGTAACCTTCGGCATCCGCCGTTCCCGCGCAGGGAGCCGCGCCCCTCGGGCTGTCACCGTTGTCTAATCTGTATCTGGCGTCTCCCGAGCCGGCAGAGCGTGTCGCGTATGGAATTTGGACCGCATAAGAGGGTTGGGTTGGGGGAAGGTGGAGTTTAGCGACGATAAGGTTTCTGTCGTTAGCTTCTCCGGTATCGTTATCACGGGTAGATATCCACGGATTTCCTGACGGGTCAAAGGCAAGAGAGAGATAGGGGCTATCACCCAGAATATCCCCGTCAATGATTTCCGTGCACTGCCAGGCGTCGGAACCACCGGCTTCGTTAAAGCCGTCGCAGCTGCCGCCGGAGCCGACGTAGCGGGCCACGCTAAGGTTTGATTCATTTTCTGCGTTATCAACATCCTGGATAGCTATCCAGGGATTTCCTAAAGGGTCAAAGGCAAGGGAGAGGAACCCAAAATCAGTAGTAGAGTCTCCGTCAATAACTTCCGTGCACTGCCAGGCGGCGGAACCACCGGCTTCGTTAAAGCCCTCGCAGCTGCCGCCTGAGCCGACATATGTAGCGACGATAAGGTTTATTTCATTGGTTTCTCCGGTATCTATATCTCTGGTAGCTATCCATGGGTTGCCCGAGGCGTCAAAGGCAAGGGAGGTGGCTGAAAAATCATCAGTATGGTCTCCGTCAATGACTTCCGTGCACTGCCAGGCGTCGGAACCACCTGGATCTAAAAAACCGTCGCAGCTGCCGCCGGAACCGACGTATGTAGCGACGATAAGATTTCGATCAAAACTCTCCCCGCTATCAGACACCGTAGTCGCTATCCACGGGTTACCTGAAGGGTCAAAGGCAAGGGAGGTATATAACATACTACCGGTGGCATTATCCCCATCAATAACTTCCGTGCACTGCCAGGCGTCGGAACCACCGGCTTCGTTAAAGCCGTCGCAGTTGCCGCCGGAGCCGACGTATGTAGCGACGATAAGGTTTTTATCAACAACTTCTGGGACATCATCATCCATGGTAGCTATCCACGGGTTGCCTGAGGCGTCAAAGGCAAGGGAGGTGTACGCAAAATCAAGAGTAGAGTCCCCGTCAATGACTTCCGTGCACTGCCAGGCGTCGGAACCACCGGCTTCGTTAAAGCCGTCGCAGTTGCCGCCGGAGCCGACGTATGTAGCGACGATAAGGTTTCTGTTGTTGGCTTCTCCGGTATCGTTATCACGGGTAGCTATCCAGGGGTTGCCCGAGGGGTCAAAGGCAAGGGAGGTGTACTGAAAATCATTAGTAGAGTCCCCGTCAATGACTTCCGTGCACTGCCAGGCGTCGGAACCGCCGGCTTCGTTAAAGCCGTCGCAGTTGCCGCCGGAGCCGACGTATGTAGCGACGATAAGGTTTATTTCATCGCTTTCTCCGGTATCCACATCTCTGGTAGCTATCCATGGGTTGCCTGAGGCGTCAAAGGCAAGGGAGGTGTATGAAGAATCATCGGTATGGTCTCCGTCAATTATTTCAAGGCATCCCCAGTCCGTAGAACCGTTTACTTCCTGGAAAGCGCTGCAATCCCCGAACTTCGGCGTGTTGTCTTTGGAATATCGTTTTGTGGTATCGGCCTCTATGGTTAACGTGGCGTATTGGGAAATTGCTATTGGCCCGCGGAACGCGCCTTTGTCGCTTCGCCAGTTGTCTTTGGTGGCAAGGATGAGGCGGTAGGTGGTGTTTGCCTGGGCCTGGGAGGTGCCAATGACAAAGGCGATTTCGGTGCAGTTATCGTTGTCAACCGCGTGTTCTCCTTCTTCCGCTTCAAACCACTTTCCGTTTACAAATGTTGTAGCGCTGGCGCAATCCGTGCCGCCCGCGCCGTCATCGGCGTCGGATGCGGTTAAAGCATCGCCATTATCACCCGCCAGGCCTGAAGAGATGGTAATTTCCCCGGCACGATTGAGGTTCGCGACACGAAGATCGCCGCTGGCTGCGTGGTAGTACGAGATCCACGCGGTTCCCTCCGGAGCAAATGCGATTGAGGTGTATTGGCCAATAGTCTGGGTTGATGCTGAATCAATCTTTCCGCACCCATCCCATGCCGCATCGGCACAGCCCGAACCTCCTGAACCGGTATGGCGGGTATATTTCAGCGCACGGTTCGTAAGCGTTGCATCATCGTCGTAATAACTTATCCACGCATTACCGTCAGGAGCAAACGCGATGGAACTGTGCGAGCCAACGCTTCCTGTAGAATCCACCGCGCCGCAACGCCAGTCGGCATCCGTACAGGCGGAACCGAATCCGCTTCCTTCACGATGCGCGACGCGTAAACCGGTATTTGTCGTATCGTAGTACGAAACCCAGGGTATGCCGTTCGGGGCAATGGCGATTGAGGTATAGCTTCCGGTGTCCGTGCCCGTATTGTCCACTGTTTCGCAGTTCCAATCGGTATCCGTACAGCTTCCGGAGCCACCACCGTTCCGGCTTGCGACCTTAAGCGCGGTCTCTGTTCCTCCGTCGTAGTAGCTTACCCAGATCACATCATTGCCATCAACTGCTACAGATGTACGTTCGCCCACCGCGTCACTTCCTGTATTGTCTACGATCTCACAGGACCAATTAGCGTCGCCAGAGATAGAGTCGCAGATTGTTCCCCCGTCTCGCATGGCCACTTTAAGGCGCGTATTTATAGGATCATAATAGCTCACAACTGCCTGGTTTGATGCATCGAACGCGATAGCGGTGTAGTCCCCAACGTCACCTATGCCCTCGCCGGCATCAACGGCCTCACAACGCCATGCGTCCGACCCCGAGGAGTTTGCGGCATAGGTATCACAATTCCCCCCAGAACCCACATAACTTGCGACGTACAGTTGTTTATTACCAATATCATTCATGTAGCTTATCCATGGCGTACCAGATGCATCAAAGGCCAGCGAAGACCACTTCCCAACATCTCTACCACTGTTAAAATCATCGACCTTGCTGCACGACCAGTCCGAAGAACCTCCGCCACAACCCGAGCCACCCGAGCCCACATACTGAGCCACCCATAGCGCACATTCCCCGCTCGTGCTGCAGCCCGCATCTACAAAACCCCGATAATACGATACCCACGGCCTGCCATCCGGAGCGATTGCCATAGACGTGTAACTGCCGACGTCATCCGTAACATCTACGGCCAGGCAGTTCCAATCGGTATCCGAATCGCAATTCCCCGCGGCCGTTTCCGGCGGCATATTCTGCTCCACCTTCGTCCAGATGCCGTCGTTGCGGTCATAGAACAGACCGAAATCCGCGGCCTGGCCTGGAGCGCCTGACGTATTTTTAACATGGAAGCGGGCGGTAATTCTTTCACCTTTCTTGACGCCCGTGATCGCGGTTGAGGCGGTGGCCGTCTGGTTAGAGTTGCTGTTTACATTCGCCCCATCGTCGTTTTCAAATATGTATGCTTCCTGTGTTACCTCCATGGGGCTTGGCGGAGGAGTTGTAAGTTCCGGATAAGCGTTATAAGAGCTTAAAGCGGTGCCCGCGTCCGTTACGCGGAAACAGTACGTTGTGCCATTTTCAGCATCTGTTGTCGGTTCAAAGGCAAACTCTACTTCTGTATATTCGTCGTCGGCGAGGGTTATGGCGTCGGCCGTGTCATCGCCGCTTGAACCGGAATCCACGGATTCACCATTGACGAATGTTGTTTTTTCCGGCGGTAAATAGCTTACCGCAATCGCGGTGCCGTTTGTCAGGTTTGTGGCGTCTATCATTGCAAACGCATCCGATGCGGTATCCATCCGTGTCCAGCTCTCATCTCCCGAATCACAGGAACCCGCGCCCTTCGCCGTCCACTCAAGGCGGTACGTTCTCGCCGGGTCGCTGGCGCCCGTTCTTGCGGTCTCAAAACGCAGGCGCATATCCGTGCCTTTGGCGATATCGCCGATGTCATTTGAATCCTCATTAACCGTAAGCCAGCCGTCATCCACATCCACCGTGGCCGAATCATCCCGCCAGCGGAAGTGTTCCTGGTTTGTACCGGTGGCTTGCGTATAAGCGCCGTTCAGCTCCACGGCGGAAATTCTTATTTCAGTGTTGTCAGGCGGGCCGGTTTTGTTATATGTCCATGTAAGTTCCAATTCCGCCCCGTCCCATACTGATTTATCAGCGGTTGTGTCTACGGATGTAAATGTAAAAGCGGCATCCGTGGTCCAGCCACAGCCGCCCGTTCCGCAAGTTCCTCCCCCCATATCGTGAGTTTCAATTGTTTCAGGGGCCGAGTTTCCGGCAAGTTCTGTTGTGCCGTCCGCCCGCACTATCTGCGCGGATAATGTTACAACATCATTACCATTATCATCATCAAATTTGTTGTATCTTACTTTAATATTCAAACCGGTATCCATGGTCACAAAATCCGCGGGCATGTCGTTCAGCTGGAAGCCCTGCGTTGTCGTTGTTTCTGACTGGCCGTTTGATACCCAGTCGGCGTCGTTGGAGGTTGAATCCGCGTCGTAATCTATTGAATCGGCGCAAATAACGGTATTACAAATGGAGCTCGCCTGATTGACCGCAACCGTAGATTCGTCCCCGTCGCCCTGGTTGTCCTGGTCGTTACCCGCTACATACATATTAAGCAGTGTGCCGTCGGAGGCAATCTGCCACTGTCTGACTTCGCGGAAAAGACTGCTGCCTGACTGCTCAAGCTCCAGTGGCCCCAACAGATAAAATTCCGGACTTAGGTTGGGCGCGTCGAACCTATAACCCAATCTGGCGCTCTCCCCGGCGGGAACGTCTAGGTCCCATTCCAGCCGCCAAAATCCGTCGTCTTCAAAAACCCTGTTGTATGGCAGTCCGGACGACGAAGCCTCGGTTATCTCGAAGACCGCTGGGACGTATTCCCGGACTACCCCGCTGAAGTTATCGGCCGGCGCGACGTCGATTAGCATGTCATAATCCGCTAGGGGATATATTCGGGTCGGGCCGGTCCGGCTGACAGATACCGATGGCCGGTCATTTACCTCTACGCTGTCGGTTATTTGATATTCGCCGTTGGCTGTAACGGCTTTAAGGGTCAGTGTGTATTGTCCGGCTTCAAGGAACATATGGGAGGCTTTGTAGTCCGGCTCGATATGACTGCCGTATTGGTAGCAGAGCGGGCCGATTTGAACGGTATTGTCATCCGTGCGATAGCTTCCAACCTCCTTACCGTCACGGGCGACGACCAGCTCGACGTCGGCATTGCAGACGGTTTTGCCTTCGTGGTTAAGCACCGTCATGGCGATGGCCGCCGATTGGCCGGTTTGATAGACGGTCTTATCGGTATTTAGAGCCAATACTCCCCATAGGAAATCCTGGCTGATAGACTGGCTGCCGTATTCATTGGCGGTGTAAACTTCAAGCCGGTACGTTCCGCTTAAAATATTTGGCGGGATATCCATTTCCAGCCGCCACTCGGCCTCGTTGCCAAGCGTAGTACCCAGCCAGCTGGCCCTGACCCCAGTAATTTCAAAGAACTCATTGCCGCTAAGCGCTGTCAAGCGGGCCGTAAATTGGGCCGTGATTTCTTGAGGTTGGCGGCCGACAAAGGAGCCGACACGCTTGGCCAGACCCTGGGCGATACCGGTTCCCGGCTGGCGGGTGGAAACGATGGCGGTGATGGTTTTATCCGGCATGAGTGCCGGCGTATCGCTGTCAAGCGGCCGGCCTAGGCGGTCCTGTAATTTCAGCCCTATGTCCTGGCCGACACGCTTGACATAAGTCATAAGCACGCCGTCGACCGTCAAAAAACCCGCCGGTTGCCGGCCGAGTAGTTCCAAACGAACGGATATTCGGTCATAGTTGTCCCCGACAATGGATGGCAGGGTAATGGAGTGGGTTGAGTTCGCGGCCAGCTGGCCGCTTGTCAGGACATGCAGAGGCCGCCAGTTGAGGCCTTCGTCATAAGAAATAGACACCAACAGGAAATCATCTAAGTGGCTGGCGAAATCAGAATTAAGACGATTGGCAGGGACGGCCAAGGGACGTTCCGACAATTTTTGCGGCGCGGTTTGCGGCGCGTCGAGCTCGCCGCCGCGGTCGTCGGGCATGGTTGGCGCCAGGCGGGCCAAAATGATGAGCTGTTCGCTATCGCGGTTTTTGCCGGCGCTGTCAAAATCAGCGCAGGTAAGAGCGCCGCTGGCTTCGGTTGACAATACCGCTTCACGCCGGTCGGTTTCCGGATGGCCGGCCGCCAATTCCGGCCTCAGCCAGTCGCCGTCCGCCTGGCAACTGCCGGCCGGCACGGCCATGATGGCGCCGGAGCCGGTATTAGCGCCGACGCCCGGTATTAAAATCAGCAAGAATAGAGCTAAAAGGGCGAAGGAAGCAGCCAACCGCTCACGCGGTGTCAGCGGCGCTAGCAGCAACTCATATAGACGACTGCGGCGTCCAAGTCTGCGTCTCGGCTTTCCCAAAAACCCCACGGATCCCCTCTGGTTTGTTTAATCGATTTTTGAGGTTTTAAAACTCAAGCACTATTGTAAAGGACTTAAGGGGTCAACGGCAAATGCCGTCTAGTAAGACAAACGATTTGAGGCAGTATTTTTGCCCAGGACTCGAGCGGTTTTGGCCGACTTACAATAGGGCCGCGATTAGGAAGGGAAGTTACGGTTTTTCCAGCAGCAGGTCGATGATTAGAGCGGCCGTCCAAGAGAAGTCTTTGGCGCCTGAGGGCGTGCCGTCGATGGCCGAGAAATACTCGCGGGAACCGTGCTGTTCGAACAGCCGCAGGCTGGAACGCTTAATGGCCTCAGCCTCTTTAAAGAAACCATATTGCCGAAGGCCGTCAATCAATAGCCAGTTGGTATTAATCCAGGCCGGGCCTTGCCAGTAGCGCAGGTGGTGGTAGCCGGGCGACGATATCGGCACGCTGGGTACCGGATATTTGGTCCAATATTTCAAATCGTCTTTGAGAGTTTTTACCAGTTGTCTGGCCCGGTCTTTGCTGATGGCTCCCGAATACAGCGGCAGCAGGGCGCCGATATACGGACTTTTAATCCATTCCCGGGTGACGAAGTTGCGGCAGTAGTACTGGCGGTCTTCCTCGCACCATAATTCTTCCAACGCCAGCCTGGCTTTATTGAATGACTGCCGCAAATCGGCCGGAATTTCCTCGTCCAGTTCGTGGGCGATGTTCTCTAGAATCCGGTTGTTCCTGATTAGGATGGAATTGACCAGGACGTCGTTGATGGAGAAGTGCGACCGGCGCAAAATCTCCAAACTGTCATACTTTTTCCGGCGCAGGCGCCGCTGGGCATGAAACAACAGCAAGGAAATGGAAGTATTAATCCGCTCGGAGGCCGGCACCAGCCGGGTGTCTTGGCGGAAGATGTCGAACAGGGGATAAAGCCGCAATTTGTGGATGAGCTTAATCCACATAGGCATAGCGTTGTGGGTCATTTCTTCAATCCAGGGCGGGGTGTTGTCCATACCGGTTTCCCAGGGATGAATGGAGACTACCAAGCCGTCGCCGTGCAAGTCCCGCTCGCGATAAAACCAGCCGTGATATCTCAGCAAGGCGGCGAATATCTCGCTAAAGAACTCCAGTCTGTCAGTCCGGCCCATACTTTCTCCTACCCGCCAAACAGCCTCGGCCAACACCGGCGGCTGGGTTATGCCGGAAGTTTCGATTCCCAGCGGCGCCGCCGGGGAAATATGGCTTTGCCAGACGTGCGGTCCGGTGAAGTGGTTGGACTGCTCATCGAATATCATATGCGGCAGCATGCCGCTGAGCCACTGGCCCCGAACCAAACTCATAAGTTCCTTACGGGCCCGCTTGGCGTCATAGCGGGCCAAGCCGATGGCCACGAAACAACTGTCCCATAGCCATTGGTGGGGGTATAGACCGGGGGCCGGGCGGGTCCAGGTACCCAAGTCGTTGCTCTTAAGCACGGCCTTGGCTTGATCGAGCAGCTGGGCTTTGCGCATACCGCTTATGATACATGAGCCTCAGCCCAAAATAGTTGCTATACTGATGTTCAAGATGAGCTACACCTTAGAAGACGTTGTCCGGTTGGCTGGTGTATTGAAAAAACGGCAGTCCAAGCTGGCCGACCCGTCGACTATTCTCGGCGCCAAAGAACTCAAGAACTTATTTGACGCCGTTAAAGACCAGCCGCCGGCCAAACGGGCGGCTTACGGCCGGGCGCTTAACCAGCTTAAACAAGACCTCAAAGACACGGCCGACGTCCAGAAACACCCGAGTCCTAAGAAACGGCCGATTGACGTAACCGCTCCGTTCGATGCCGGCGTGTCCCGGGACAACCAGCCTAATTTGCTGACTGCCGAGCACGGCTCTCTGCACCCGATAATGCAGGAGCTGGCCATAATGGAGGATATCTTTGTGCGAATGGGCTTTGAGGTTGAGCGCTCCCGCTTGATTGACGATGATTACCATATGTTTGGTTCGTTGAATTTCCCTCCCGATCATCCGGCTCGCGACGACTACGATACCTTCATGACCGAGGAAAACCTAATCCTGCCGGCCCACACCAGCACCATGCAGAACCGCGTGCTGAGCCGGTATAAGGCTGACTTGGAGCGCGGCCAGGCCATTGCCGCCGTGATTCCCGGCCGGGTTTTCAGAAACGAGGACGTAGACGCTACCCACGAGCATACTTTTCATCAGGTCGAAGGAGTATACGTGGACAAAAATATCAGCTTGGCCGACATGCTCGGGACCATCCAGGCGTTTTTGGAGGCCTACTTTGAACAGAACATTAGTTTTAAAACCCAGCCTTTTTACTTTCCTTTCGTTGAGCCCGGCTTGGAGTACTTGATAAAAATGCCCAAGCGACTGAAAAAAGGGAGCGGCGAGGAGTGGCTGGAGATTATGGGTTGCGGCATGATTCACCCTAACGTATTACAAGCCGGCGGCTTGAACCCGGATAAATACAGCGGATTTGCCTGGGGTATGGGCGTGGAGAGACTGGTGATGCTTAAATACGGCATAGAAGATATCCGCTACTTTATGTCCGGCCGATTGGATTTTATGCGGATGTTCGGAGGGCAGAAATGAAAGTCTCCCTAAATCTGCTCAAAGAGTTTGCCGATTTGAACCAGCCGGCCGATACCATCCTGGAAATAATATCGTCGCGTATCGGCGAAGTAGAGAACGTCGAGGAACTGGCGTCAAAATACCAGGGCATAGTGGTGGGGAAGATTATTGACTCCCGGCCCCACCCCAGCGCCGACAAATTGAGCCTGAACCTGGTTGATATCGGCCGCCGGCAGGTGCAAGTTGTGGCCGGCGACAAGTCGCTCGAGCCCGGCCAGAGAGTAGCCTACATTCCGCCCGGAAATATAGTGCCGGCCACTGCGGGTAAAACCCAGCTCAAACTGGATATCCGGAAAATACGCGGACAAGACAGCCACGGTATGCTGGCCAGCGAGTATGAGCTGGATTTCTCGGCGGCCCATGAAGGCGTACTCAAGCTGGACACGGACGCCAAGCCCGGGACCGGCCTCAACCAGCTTTATAAGCTCGACGACCATATCATCGACGTTGAGACCAAAGTTCTGACCCACCGGCCGGACATGTTCGGGCATTTGGGTTTCGCCCGGGAACTATCCGCCGCCCTGGGACGGCCGTTTACCAGCCCGGCGTGGTATCTGAACCGCCATCCCAAATGGCCTCAGCCGTCCGCAAAACTGGGACTGGAGCTGGACAATCAGCTGCCGGAGCTGGTGCCGCGGATTACGCTGGCCGCCTTTGAGGGAACAATCGTCCAATCATCGCCGACGCAAATCCAGAGCTGGCTGATGCGTTTGGGTATCCGACCGCTTAATAATTTGGTTGATTTGACCAACTATATGATGGTCGTGACCGGCCAGCCTTTGCACGCTTTTGACTATGACAAAGTTGCCGGCGGGCAAACCACCGCGAAGATAATCGTGCGCCAGCCAAAAAAGGGCGAAAAGCTCAAGCTGATTGACGGCAGTACCATCGAACCGCATAAGGATGCCATCCTAATTGCCAATCACGCGGGGCCAATTGGTTTGGGCGGCATAATGGGGGGCCAGGCCACGGAGGTAGACGAACGCACCAAGCGGATTATCGTCGAGGCGGCCAACTTCAATATGTATTCCATCAGAAATGTCTCGATGGCTCACGGAATTGCCAGCGAGGCGGTTACCAGGTTTGCCAGAGGGCAAGATCCCGACGCCATAGCCGCCGTGCAGCGCAAAGCCGCCGAGCTCCTTAAAGAGTGGTCGGGGGCCAACCCGGCCGGGAGGCTGGTAGACGACTACCCGCGGCCTCGGAAATCCCGGACGGTAAAGATTTCGGCGGTTCGGGTTAATGCCTTATTGGGCGTGGACGAAACCGCCTCCTCCATGGCCAGAACCCTAAATAACGCCGAACTAACCGCCAAGGTTTCCGGCGGCAAGATTGAGGTATCGATTCCAACCTGGCGGCCGGATCTGAATATCGAAGCCGACATGGCTGAAGAAGTCGGCCGGTTGAAAGGTTATTCCCGGATTAAAGTCCGCATACCCCGCCGCGGCCTGCAACCAGCCGGTTCACCGCCGCTTAGGCAGTTGGAAGAAAAAACCCGAAGACTGCTTAGTGCCGGCGGGGCCGCGGAAATCCTGTCGTACAGCGGCGTGCCTCAAACTCTGCTGGATAATTGCGGCCAGGATTCGAAGCGAGCCTACCGAATCAGAAATGCCTTATCTCCCGATGTCGAATTAATGAGGCTGTCGCTTATTCCCAGTTTGTTGGAAAAAGTCTACCCCAATTTGAGACGGGGTCATGAGCGGTTTGCCTTGTTTGAGACCGGCGCCGCCCACAACAACCACCTAATCGAAAACAAATTGCCCCAGGAACAGCCATCCATCGGTTTGATCGTGACGGACTCGAAGGCCAGCCTTAAAAAAAGCGGAGCGGCTTATTTTAAAGCTCAGGCCTATCTCGGGTATTTTCTGGGCGGTCTAGGATACGATTTTATACTCAGCGCATCATCGCCCGCGGCAGATCCCTGGCTGGCTCAGGCCGGCGCACCGTTTGCCGCCGGCCGCCGCTCGTTTGTCAACGTTGGCACTCAGACCATAGGCGTACTCGGCGAATTTGCGCCGGAAGCCGAGAGGGCCCTGCGTTTACCTCCGGCTACAGCCGGATTCGAACTTCACCTGGACCGGCTGTTGGCGTCAGCCAAGACAGCCGACAACTACCGCCCACTGTCCAAATATCCCCCGGTCGTAGTGGATGTCACTTTGCGTACGCCATCCGAACTGCCCTACGCCAAACTGGAATCGGCGTTGCGCTCCGCCATGACCAAGGACGTCGAACAGACTATCCGGCCGCTAGATATATTTTCCCCGGATAAATCATACAAGCACACCAGCTTTCGTTTGGAGTTTACCAGCCGCCAGCGCACCCTGACCCAAAAAGAAGTCAACCGATGGCTGGAGTCAGCGGTTAATAAGGTCGCCAAACGAACCGGCGCCGTCCAAGTCTGACACTGGTATAACTACCCCTCATATGTTAGACTTCTTCCTCGAAGGAAATATATGCAGACCTACAAGTTAAGTTTAAAACGCCGCCAAACCGGCAAAGCCGGCAAGCGGCTACTTGGCCAAAACGATATCCGAGGTGTCGTCTACGGACATGATCTGGAGTCCGTCCCGCTAGTCGGCGACTATCAGACTGTCAGACGAGTTTTAAGCCAAGCCGGTACCAGCCATATCATTAAATTGGAAATAGACGAGGCCGAGGGAATCGATGTGCTGGTTAAAGAGCTGGATCATGAGCCCGTCAGCAACCGCCTGTGCCATTTTGATTTACTGGCTCTTAAAAAAGGCCAGAAAATCAGCGTAGAAGTCCCGATTGAGCTTAAGGGCGAGGCGCCGGCCGCCAAATTCGGCCATGTGGTCCACCAATTAATAGATAACTTAGAGGTTTACACCACGCCCGATAAAATACCCGAATCATTCGTAGTCGATATCAGCACCTTAAGCGAAGTCGGCGATACCATACACGTCAGCGACCTAAACTTTGACGCGGCCGTTGAAATCGACGGCGGCTTGTTGGAACAGCCAATCGTCAAGATAGACGAAGTCCGTGAATTAGAGGTCGAGGATACCACGGCTGAAGAAGAAGTTTCCGCCGATGATATTCCGTCGGAGCACGGCGAGGAAGAGGCTGAAGCCGGCGCCGAGGACGAAGCTAAGCCGGCTGAAGACAGCGCCGACACCAATCCCGGCCAGCCCGAAGGAAAATCATAAGGCCATAGGTTGGTCTTCACTTCAAGACTTGTCAAAACCATTAGGAGTTGGGTAAACTTAAAGCGTGGGAAACGTGAGGTGGACTCACTCTTATCCCTAAGAGCGGGCAGTCAAAAGCCCGTTCTTTTTTGATAGGGCTTGGGATGAGGTAAGATAAAGCCGTGACGGATAATAAATCAACGAGGTTGACACCTCAGTTAATCCTCAGTGTTTTTGGAATATGGATGGTGCTGACCGCCGGGCTAGGATTTCAGGCCCAACCGGCCAGACCAGCGGCCGGCCAGACCAGCGGCGGCAGCCGGTTGGAAGTCCGGCCTGCCCGCCGATCTCCGTCTTCCAGTATCAACCAATTGCAAGGGGCCGGCGGATTGCAAAGCCAGAGCGACGGCGGCTTACTGCCGACGCCGGCTGGACAGCGTCTGCAACCGAACGCTAGAACCGATGGCCTAAATGGTACCCGCACCGTCCAGTAATTATGTTAAGCTAAAGTTTTTAAGGGATTAGTCCTTGCGGGAGCGGGCATGAAACGCGATAAATTAATAATTTATATTCTGGTCGGCGTGATGGTTTTTAGCGCCGTGGCCACCGGCCTGCTGTTTGTGGCCCAAGGCGACCCGGCTGAGGATTCCGAGCGGGCGGCGACTGAATCTGAACTCAGCGAGCAATTAGCCTGCCGGGCTTCGGATGAGGTAGCCAATCAAACCGGCCAGCCGGCCGGTGATTGGCCGGCTAGCGTTGAAACGCCCGTTTCCGGCTTGCAAAGATTGGAGCTGCGGGAAGGCACCGGCGCCGCGGCCCAGCTGGACAATTGCATCACCGTCCACTATCGGCTGAGCTTGGCCGACGGCACGCCGGTAGCCGGCAACGATAGCTTTGACGGCGCCAGCCCGCCGTTGGCATTCGAGTTGGCGGAGGGCTCGCTGATAGCCGGTTGGACCGAGGGCATACCGGGCCTGAAGGAGGGCGGAGTCCGCCGGCTGATAGTGCCGGCGGCGCTGGCTTACGGCGACACCGAACGCCCCGGCATACCCGCCGGTTCGGATTTGGTTTTTGACGTCGAGCTAGTCAAAATCGAATTCTGATAGGGTAAAATACACAACATGTAGCGTATTGGATTGACAGCTCAGCACCAAATCACTAAAATTATAATCAAGTTTACCAGCCACAATAAACAAGGAGACCAAAACAAATTATGAGCAAACGAATCACCGTCTACACGACCAATAACTGCGCCTATTGTTTGATGGTGAAGAAGTACTTGGCTTCGAAGGGCCATGATTATGACGAAGTAAACGTTGAGCTGAATCCGGACCGGCGGCAGGAGGTGATTGATATCAGCGGCGCCCGAACAGTACCGGTAACGGTCATCACCGACGATAACGGCCAGCGCCAGGTAGCCGTCGGGCCCAACTATGGCCTGATAGCCTCGGCCTTAGCTTGAGAAGGATAATATTTAGGTAGAGACGTTTGGGATAAATGGCCGCGTTTATCTGCGGCCAGTCAACAGGGGACAGACGAATGACAGACAATAAGCAACCCGAAGTAGTTATGATTGGCGCCGGGCCGTCAGCCTTGGCGGCGGCGGTTTATACTACCCGGGAGAACATAACTACCGTTCTGCTGGAAAAAGGCGTGATTGGCGGGCTGGCGGCCATTACTGATTTAGTCGATAATTATCCCGGTTTCGAACACGGAGTCAGCGGACTCGAACTGTCGCAGAAATTGCAGGCTCAGGCCGAACGGTTCGGCGCGACCATCGAACTTAACGAAGTTACCGGTCTGGAAGACCAGGGCAAAATCAAGCTGGTCAAAACTATCGATGGCGATTATCATGCCAAAGTCGTGTTGATTGCCACCGGCAGTGATTATAAAAAAGTCAACGTGCCCGGAGAGCAAGAATATTACGGGCGGGGCGTGCATTACTGCGCCACTTGCGACGGAGCGTTTTATAACGGCAAGCGGCTGGTGGTTATCGGCGGCGGCAACTCGGCGGCCCAAGAAGCTTTGTTTTTGACCCGGTTCGCCAGCCGTATCGACATCTTGATTAGAAGCGACTGGAAAGCCTCCGATATACTAGTGGATGAAATCGACAAACACCATAAAATTACCGTTCATAAGGGGGTAAGGACCGACGCCATCATCGGCCAGGACAACCAGGCCACAAAAGTTGTGGGGACTGATAGCGCCAGCGGCGAGCGCCGGGAATTTCCAACCGACGGAGTGTTCGTGTTCGTCGGTTTAAAGCCGAATACCGGATTTTTAAAGGACACGGGCATCGAGCTGGACGAAGCTGGTTTTATCAAGACTGATTCGAATCTAATGACCGCCATGCCCGGCGTGTTCGCCTCGGGCGACGTCCGCAGCGGCGCCACCATGCAAATCGCCTCGGCCGTCGGCGAAGGCGCCACCGCCGCTCTCAAAATCCGCCAGTTCCTAGAAGGCCATACCCGTCCCCCAACCGGTACTTAGCGGCTTAATCAGGCCTATAAAAGGATTAAAGTCTTAAATTGCAATTTTAAGAACTCTTTGGCCGGCCCAGGTTATAATTAGGACCAGTCCCTAAAAAGTAAGAACGGAGGCCTGAAATGAGCAATTTTATCAAATGGCTAATCATCTTGGCGGTACTGGCGGCCGGTGTGGTACTGGCGGCGAGTATCCTTAGTAATGATCAAACGCCGGGTACCAACGGCGAGAGCCAAACGAATACTGCGCAGACTGACAACCAATCAATTGAGGAGACCCCGGCGGAGACTGAACCGGAAGACCAGCCGGCCGTAGAGTCGACCAGCGTAAGTATCGTCAGCAGTTCGAACGACGGCTTCAGCCCCAGGGTGATAACCGTCAAAGCCGGCTCGACCGTAACCTGGACCAACCAGGACAGCCTGCCCCATACGGTTGAGTTTGACAACGAGGAGTCCGACCAGTTAAATTCGGGCGACACTTACTCCAAGACTTTTGATGCAGCCGGGACATATGAGTATATTTGCGGTATCCATCCCAATATGACAGGTACCGTAGTAGTTACCGATTAAGCGGTTCAAGCCTAAGGGACAAAAATTGTATGTTAGAATTGGCTCTAACGATTTGCTAGAGGCAACTGAAAGGAAGCGATGAACGGATATCTGCTGTTTTCATTGGTCGCCGCCGCTATAGCCATTGCTTACGGGGGCTATTTGGCTGGCTGGGTACTTAGACAGCCGGCCGGTGACGATAAGATGAAAGCCATCGCGGCCGCCATCCAGGAAGGCGCCCAGGCTTACCTCAACCGGCAGTATCGGACCATTCTGGTCGTAGCCGCCTTGGTTTTCGCGGTGCTTTATCCCGCGCTGGGAGCGGCTACGGCTTGGGGCTTTATCGTCGGCGCGTCGGCGTCGGCCGCCGCCGGATACATCGGCATGAACGTGTCGGTCCGGGCCAACGTGCGCACTACCCAAGCGGCTAAGCGTTCGATGCCGGCCGCCCTAAAAGTAGCGGTCCGGGGCGGCAGTGTAACCGGGTTGTTAGTGGCCGGTCTGGCTCTGTTGGTAGTTAGCGGATTCTGGTATTTGACCGAAGACCCCCAAGCTCTAATCGGACTGGGGTTCGGCGGCAGTCTGATTTCCATATTCGCCCGGCTGGGCGGCGGTATCTTTACCAAAGGCGCCGATGTCGGCGCTGATTTGGTCGGCAAAATCGAGGCTGGTATCCCCGAAGATGATCCGCGCAATCCGGCGGTTATCGCCGACAACGTGGGCGATAACGTCGGCGACTGTGCCGGCATGGCCGCTGATTTGTTCGAGACCTACGCGGTCACGGCCGTGGCCGTCATCCTGCTGGGTACCCAAGTGCTGCCGGATTTTAGCGGGGCGGTTTACTACCCGCTGGTGTTAGGGGGCGTATCCATAATCGCGTCCATCATCGGGACTTGGGCCATCCGGCTGGGACGGTCTCAAGACATTATGGCGGCGCTTTACAAAGGACTGATACTAGCCGGCGTATTGTCCGCCATTGCCTTTTATTTCGCGACGGAGCTAGTGATGGCGGACAACGGGGTTTACGATTCGATTGAGTTGTTCTGGGCGGCTTTAATCGGCCTCATGGTAACCGGTTTGATGGTAGTTATAACCGAGTACTACACTTCTACGAGCTACGCGCCGGTCAAATCTATCGCGGCGGCTTCCCAGTCCGGGCACGGCACCAACGTCATTGCCGGATTAGCCGTTAGCATGAAGTCGACTGCCTGGCCGGCCATTGTCATTGGCGCTAGCATCATCGCGGCCTACGCAGCGGCGGATATTTACGGTGTGGCCATAGCCGCCATGAGTATGCTCAGTATGGCCGCCATCATTGTGACGATTGACGCCTACGGGCCAATCACTGATAACGCCGGCGGTATCGCCGAGATGGCCGGACTGCCGGCTAAAGTCAGAGATATTACCGACCCGCTGGACGCGGTCGGCAACACCACCAAAGCCGTGACTAAAGGCTACGCCATCGCTTCCGCCGGGCTGGCCGCTATCGTGCTGTTTGCCGCGTTTACCGAAGAACTCCGGTTAAAACTGGCTGAATCGTCGCTAGATTTGCATGATGCCAGTTTTTCCCTGGCCGACCCCTACGTACTAGTCGGCCTGTTTATCGGCGGCATGCTGCCTTTTATTTTTGGCGCGCTATCCATGGAAGCCGTGGGCAAGGCCGCGGCTTCAGTGGTAGAGGAAGTCCGGCGGCAGTTTAAGGAAATCAAAGGCCTCATGAGCGGTCAGGCCAAACCGGATTACGCCCGAGCGGTGGACATAGTTACTAAGTCGGCCATCCGGCAGATGGTCGTGCCGGCCCTGTTGCCCATCGTAGTACCGATTGCGCTGGTTGTCATCGGCGGTATGTTGGGAATTGGCATCGGCGCCAAACTGGTTGGCGGGTTGCTGGTCGGCTCAATCGTGACCGGCTTATTCGTGGCCATTTCCATGACCAGCGGCGGCGGGGCCTGGGACAACGCCAAGAAGTACATCGAGAGCGGCAACTTTGGCGGCAAGGGCTCGTTGGCCCACCAGGCGGCCATAACCGGAGATACGGTCGGGGATCCCTACAAAGACACCGCCGGACCAGCCATCAACCCGATGATTAAGATTCTCAATATCGTGGCTCTGCTTCTAGTCGGCTTTATGGTCTAGTCTTCGGACTGGTTTAAGTAGGCTCGGATTTTCTGCCGGGCTTTGGCGGTTTTGACATGCTTTAACCAGTCGCTGTTGGGGCTGATGCTGGCGCGGGTTAGGACTTCGACTACATCGCCGTTGCCCAAAGCCGCGCTGAGCTTGGCTATTTTGCCGTTGATACGCGCGCCGTGGGCATGATGGCCGACGTCGCTATGGACGGCGTAGGCAAAGTCCAAGACGGTTGAACCTTCCGGCAAGTCGTAGATATCGCCCTTTGGCGAGTAAACGAAAATCCGATCGGAAAATAAATCCAACTGGAGGACATTATCGCCGCTCTCGCCGCCGATTAAGCGCTGGGCGGTTTCCTGCATTTCTAATATCCACAATAAGTTGCGCGGCAGTTCGGCCGTGCGGCTGGCTAAATAACCGGCTGACAGCTTCTGTTCGTTGTAGTGGAAACTGGCGGCCAGTCCGCGTTCGGCGTAGTCGTGCATTTGAGAGGTGCGGATTTGGAACTCGACGATTTGCTCGCCGGGAGTTATGACGGTGGTGTGCAAGCTCTGATAACCGTTGGGCTTAGGCACCGATATGTAATCCTTGATTTTTCTGAGCATCGGCTGGTACATGGCATGGAGAATGCCCAGTACCCGGTAGCAATCATCCTTGTTGCCAACGATAATCCTAATGGCCATAAGGTCGTAGATCTCCTCCACCGGCCGTTTCTTCAGCTTTTTGAACAGGCTGTAAACACTCTTGATGCGGCCGTCGATGTCGAACCGGATATCCTGCTCGCCTAGGGCCGCCGCTACCTCGCGCCGGACGTGGCTTAAATATTTTTGGGCGCGTCCGACCCGTTTTTTAAGCAGGCTGGTCAAATGCTGGTAATCCTTAGGGTAGAGGACTTTAAACGAGATTTCTTCCATTTCCAGCTTGACCCAGCTCATACCCAGGCGGTCGGCCAGCGGCGCGAATACGGCCAGCGACTCTTGGGCGACTTTACGCCGCCGCTCCGGCGGCAAGTGCTCGATAGTCCGTAAATTGTGCAGTCTGTCAGCCAGCTTGATGATTAAGACTCGCAAATCCCGGCTGAGAGCGATTAAAAACTTGCTGAGGTTGTCCTTGGTTTGAGGCAGATAGGACGACAGGTCGCCCATGCCGCTGCGGGCCCGGGAGACTTGAGTCACGCCGTCGACTAAAAAGGCTACGGGCTGGCCAAACTGGTCTTCGATGTCGAGCAGGTTTAAATCGGTGTCTTCCAGCGTGTCGTGCAGAACGGCGGCTAGAATGGAATCGATATCCATTTTCCATTCGATTAAAATCGCCGCCACCGATAGAGGGTGGGTCACGTAGTCCTCCCCCGACAGGCGGGATTGTCCGGCGTGCTTGGTCTCGGCTAGCTCGACAGCGGCCCGGAGCAAACCCAACTGCTGGTGGGTGTAATGGGGTTTGGCCAGGTCTAATAATTGGTCCCGTTCCATGAGGTTTATTATATGCCGTGGCTGGCTTGCGCGCGCAAGCATAAGCTCATACAATAGGGCTAACAAGGGAGTGATTAGTGAAAACAAAAGTGGCAATTAATGGTTTTGGCCGGATTGGCCGGAACGCTTTTAAAATCGCCTTTGACCGCGGGGACCTGCAAATCGTGGCCATAAATGACTTGAGCGACCCTAAGACACTAGCTTATCTGCTTAAGCATGACAGCAACTATGGAACCTATGACAAGTCGGTTGGTTTTGACGAGCATAGCTTGAAAGTGAACAATCACGTGGTCAAGGTGCTGGCCGAAAAAGATCCGGCTGACTTGCCTTGGAAGGAGCTGGAGGTGGACGTGGTGATTGAAAGCACCGGACGGTTCACCAAAACCGAAGACGCCAAGGCCCACCTGGAGGCGGGCGCTAAGAAGGTGGTCATTTCCGCGCCGGCTAAGAGCGAAGGGACCGATACCGTGGTACTGGGCGCCAACGACGAGTCGCTGGATAAAGCCGGGGACGTTATATCCAACGCCTCTTGTACCACCAATTGCATATCGCCGATAGTCAACGTCATGGAGTCGGTATTCGGCATCGACAAGGCCCTAATGACGACAGTCCACAGTTATACCGCCAGCCAGTCCTTGCAGGATGGACCGGCAAAAGATTTGCGCGAATCCCGAGCGGCCGCCGAGAACATCGTGCCGACCACGACCGGCGCGGCCATCGCCACCACGCTGGTGGTACCCAGCCTGAAAGATAAATTCAACGGTATGAGCGTGCGGGTTCCGACCCCGGTGGTCAGCTTGAGCGACATCACCATGGTCTTAAAACGGGACGTCACCCGCGAGGAAGTCAACCAAGCTCTCATCGACGCCTCCCAGCAACCCTATTACCAGGGTATTCTCGGCGTAACCGAGGAGGAGCTGGTAAGCCGGGATTTCATCGGCGACAGCCGGAGCGCTATTATCGATTTGCCGCTGACCGATGTGGTCGGCGGCAATCTGGTGAAGGTGGTGGCCTGGTACGACAACGAGTGGGGATACAGCAACCGGCTGGTAGAGGTGACTGCCGATGCCGGGAAGCTGCTGCAGAAGCAGTAGCCGTATAAGGTATGAGGTATAACGTATAAAGTATGGTAAATGGTAACAAGAATAATTAGAAGCTCAAGCCCGGGGTCCATACGTAATACTTCATACGTAATACTTAATACGATAAATTTTCAGGAGCTTGGCTCGTGAAGATTTACCTCGGTTCCGACCACCAGGGGTTCGAGCTCAAACATAAGTTGTTCGCTTATTTGTCGCAACACGGCTACCAAGTGGAAGACGCCGGCAATAAGACTTTGGATCCGGCCGACGACTATCCGCAGTTTGCCCAAATGGCGGCGCTCAAAGTCCTGGGCGACGAGGACCCGGATGCCCGGGCGATTTTGGTTTGCGGCGGCGGCCAGGGTATGGCCATGGCCGCCAATCGTTTCCGGGGTATCCGGGCGGCGGTAGCGCGCGACGCGCACGAGGCTAAGATAAGCCGGTTGGATAACGACGCCAACGTGCTATCGTTGTCGTCCCAACAGCTGAGCGACGAGGAAGAGGCAGTTTACGGCCTGGTCGAGACCTGGCTCAACACCAAGTTTTCCGGCGCCGCCCGGCACCAGCGCCGGATCCGGGAAATTGACGAGATATATGGCGATTAATTATATAACTGTAAAAAACTAATCATATAACTTTATAAGCTGACATGACAGTTATTTGCCCGACAATCACAGCCTATAATCCGCATCAGTACCGGGAGCAGATTGAAAGAGTGGCTGGTTTTGTCCGCCGGGTCCATATAGATCTTATGGACGGGGTGTTCGCGCCGGCCAGCTCGCCGGGCTACAAGCATACCTGGTGGCCGAAGGAGTTATCCCTTGATGTGGATATTCATCTCATGTACGAAAATCCGCTGGAGGCGGTGGAGTATCTGGTGGGCCTAAGACCAGAGCTAATAATTCTGCACGCCGAAGCCGACCATCAGGAAGTCGATAGATGCCTGGCCTTGCTGGCGTCTTCGCCGCCGATTAAACGGGGACTGGCTATTTTGCCTCAGACGAATCCAATGGATGCAGCCGGCTGGCTGAAGCAGTGCGACCACTGCCTGGTTTTTTCGGGTAGTCTGGGGCATTTCGGCGGCCAGGCCGATTTGGGCCAGCTAGGCAAAATCACCGCCATCAAGGGTATAAATCCTAATTTGGAAATCAGTTGGGACGGCGGAATCAACGACACCAACGCGGCCCAGTTGATTGACGCCGGCGTCGACGTGCTCAACGTCGGCGGCTTTATTCAAAAGTCAGCCCAGCCCGAAGCCGCTTATGATATACTGCAACAGATAGCAGAAACCGCAAAATGAGATAATAAGCAGGTGGTTATTGGTGGGCAAAAAACTTAAAATGGCCAGTTACAAGAAATTGACTATCGCTCAGCTTATGGGCATGGCCAATACTATCAGAAAAGACATTATCCGCATGCTGGAGGAAGCCGGTAGCGGCCATTCGGCTGGACCTTTGGATTTAGCCGATATCTTCGCGGCGCTATATTTTAACGTTTTAAAACACGACCCCAGCGACCCTGCCTGGCCGGAGCGGGATTTGCTGGTGTTATCCAACGGGCACTGCGGGCCGGTCCAATACGCGGCCATGGCCAACGCCGGTTACTTTCCCAAGAAAGAGCTGATGACTCTGCGCAAACTCGGTTCCCGTTTGCAAGGTCATCCGGAACGTACCCGCTTGCCCGGACTTGAAACTACCAGCGGCCCCTTAGGTTCCGGTCTGTCCCAGGCGGCGGGCATGGCGCTGAGTCTAAAGATGGACCAGAACCATAGCCGCTGGGTTTACTGTGTGATGAGCGACGGCGAATGGGACGAAGGCAATTCCTGGGAGGCCGCTATGTTCGTGGCTAAGAACAAGCTCTATAACCTGACGGCCATCATCGACCGCAATAACATCCAAATCGACGGTCCGACCGAATCCGTTATGCCGCTGGAAGATTTTAAGGCCAAACTGGAAAGCTTCGGCTGGCATGTGATTGAGATTGACGGCCATAACCTGGAATCAATTCTCGACACGTGTTCCATGGCCCGGGCCATAGTGGAAAAGCCGGTGGCCATTATCGCCCATACCATTCCCGGCAAAGGCGTACCTTTTATGGAATACGACTTCCACTGGCACGGTGCCCCGCCGGATAGCGAGCAAGCCCGCCAGGCGCTGAGAAAACTGCGCAGTCTGGACGGCAAAATCAGCGGGGAACACGAATGAGCGGCGGGACTTACCTGGTCGGCGATTTGGACTATGACAAGATAGACAAACAGCCGACCAGGGACGGTTTTGGCCGAGGGCTGGTAGAAGCCGGCCGGCGCAACCAAAACGTGGTGGCCCTATGCGCCGACTTGGCGGAATCTACCCGGATAAATTGGTTCGCCGAAGAATTCCCCGAGCGGTTCGTGGAAGTCGGAGTGGCCGAACAGAATTTAGTTACATTGGCCTCCGGCCTGGCGGCCATGGGCAAAATACCATTTGCCAGCTCTTACGCCGCCTTTAGCCCCGGCCGCAATTGGGAGCAAATCAAAACCACCATCGCCTTAAACGACCGCCCGGTAAAAATTGTCGGCTCTCATGCCGGATTGATTACCGGTCCGGACGGAGCGACCCACCAAATGCTAGAGGATATCGCCCTCATGCGGGCCATGCCCAACATGGTGGTAGTGGTACCGGCTGACGCCATCGAAGCCGAAAAAGCCACCTTGGCCTTGGCGGAAGACCCGCGGCCGGGTTATCTGAGGCTGGCCCGGGATAAAACCCCGGTGTTTACCAGCAATCGTACGCCGTTTTCGCTCAAACGGGCCTACGTGTTGAGTCCTGGCCGGGACGTGACCATCGCGGCCACCGGCACCATGACCTACCAGGCCTTAGTCGCGGCCGAGTTGCTATACAAAGACGGCATCGACGCCGAGGTCGTGCACGTGCCGGTCATCAAGCCGCTGGACGCGGTGACCATACTGGGCAGCGCCCAAAAGACCGGAGCGGTAGTGACTATCGAAGAAGGCCAGATAACCGGCGGTTTAGGCGGGGCCGTGGCGGAACTGTTGAGTGACAGCTCGCCTACGCCGGTCAAACGGCTGGGTGTCAACGACCGGTTCGGCGAATCCGGCACGCCGGACGAGCTGCTCGATAAATTCGGTTTGACCGCCAAGCATATCGTAAAAACAATCCACGCCTGGTTAAGCGAGCTGGGGAGGCAGTAGTTTCGATGGGCCAAACTATCAGGGAAATCCGCGATAACTGCGTGCGAGCCCGGCATCTTATGCAGCGGTCCCGCCAGCAGAAGTTTTCGGTCGGGGCTTTTAACATCGACAACCAGGAGACCTTGATTGCCGTGACCCAAGCCGCCCAGGCTAAACGCTCGCCGGTTTTGGTTGAGGTCAGCCAGGGAGAAGTCGAAGCCATGGGTTTGGATAACATTCGCGACTTGGTTGACAACTATCGCCGCCAATACGGCGCGGAAATGTATATCAATCTGGATCATTCGCCGTCGGTCGAGGACGCCAAACGGGGCATCGACGCCGGATTGGAGTTTATCCATATCGATATTTCCCAAGCCGACCACGACGCCAGCGACGAAGCCATAATTACCGCCACTAAAGAAGTGGTGGAGTACGCCAAGTTTACCGGCGCGCTAGTGGAAAGCGAACCGCATTATTTTGGGGGGAGCTCTAATTTGCACGAAGAAGCCATTGATTACGAGGAAGTTAAGAAGACCTTTTCCACGCCGGACGGCTCCCGGGTGTTCGTTGAGGCTACCGGTATCGATACTTTCGCGGCGGCGGTTGGCAACCTGCACGGGAAATACCCCGTGCCTAAGGAGCTGGACTTGGAACTGCTCCAACGAGTCCGCGAAGCCATCGATTGCAACATCAGCCTGCACGGCGGCTCCGGTACCCCGGGCCACTACTTCGAAGAAGCGGCCCGTATGGGCGTCAGCAAGGTTAATATCAATTCCGATATGAGAATCGCTTTCCGCCGGACCTTGGAAAAAGTCTTGGTCGACAATCCGGATGAGTTTGCCGTGGTCAAGCTCATGCCGGAGGTGTACCAAGCCGTCCAAGCCGTGGTCGAGGAAAAAATTGATATGTTCGGCTCCGCCGGCAAGGCGGTGGTTTAAATGGACGCGCGCCTGGAGCGGGAAGACAAGCCGAGGCTGGTAGCGGTGGGCGCGGCCGTGCAGGATGTGTTTTTAAGCGGCAGTATACTCACTCCGCAGTACGACGACGGCCACTGGGAAGAACAATTCCGGTTGGGCGATAAGTATGAGTTGGAGAATATTACTTTTAGCACCGGCGGCGGCGCTACCAACGCGGCTGTGACTTTTGCCCGCCAGGGCTTGCACTCGGTTTTTATGGGAAAGATTGGCGAGGACGTGGCCGGCCGGGCGGTGCTGGATGACTTGCATTCAGAAACCGTGGATACGTCCCTGGTTAAACAGGACGGCGATACCCAGACCGGTTATTCGGTCATTTTATTGGCGCCGAACGGCGAGCGGACGATTCTGACTTATCGCGGGGCTTCCCAAACCTTCGGACTCGAGGATTTTGATTTGTCCAACATGCAAGCCGAATGGCTGTATATCAGCAGTCTGGCCGGACACATGGAAGTGTTGGAAGAGCTGGTCCAAGCGGCCAAGTCCAAAGACATGAAGATTGCCATTAATCCCGGCAAAGGCGAGCTAGCCCAGGCTGATTGGTTTAAATCGATTTTGCGCCAAGTAGACGTGCTAGCCCTCAACAAGGAAGAAATCCAGCAATTAGTCGAAGGCCAAGACGACAGGCAGTTGGTCCGGCACGCCTCGGATATGGTGTCTACTACGGTTATGACCGACGGACCGCGCGGCGTGGTGGCTACTGACCGCCGCCAAATAATCCAGGCCGGCATGTATGAAGACGTGCCGGTGATTGATCGCTCCGGTGCCGGCGACGCTTTTGTTTCCGGACTAGTAGCTTACCTGGCCGCGGGCCGGGAATTGGCGGAGGCCATCAAATTTGCCAGCGCCAATTCGACCTCGGTGGTCAACCAAATCGGCGCCAAAGCCGGCATCTTAGACAATGACGCGGTCCTGCATGATATGCCGATGGAAATAACCGAGTTTTGATTTGTCCTATCCGCTGGTATGCCGCGGCTGGTTTAACAGATTAAATCATGCTATCGTAAGACGAATTTAAGCATAAACAAGAATGTCAAAATTGCTGTCACAACTTTTGAGCGCCAAAGAGCCGTTGTTCGGACTCAGCTTAAAACAGTTGGAGAAGGCCAGCGGACACCAGTCGACCGACGTTCGACTGCAAGCCGAGATCATCGCCAAAGCCCACAAAGCTACCCGTCGTCTCGGCCTGGACCATCAAGATACTACGGGTCCGGAGCTGTACGCCGCCCTAGTGGCCAAAATCAAGGCCCATGACGAGCATTTAGCCGCGCAAATGGGCGGCTCGGCCACCGAACCCCCGGCCAGTCTGATACCGAAGATAAAAGCCGCGGTCGATAAAGCCGACGTCGACAAAACCTGCTGGGTCATAAAAAAGAGCGTAGCCAAGGAATTCTTGCGCCGAACGCCGCCTAAAGCCATTATGAAGCACTTAGGCTATCGCTCGGTCGACTCCATGCTTAAAAAGGAAAATTTGGCCGAGGTTTACGGAGCGCTCCGGTTTGCGGAAGACGGCGACTGGCTGGCCAAGTTCAACGAGGAGTACAAAACGCTCAAGCCGTCGAATTTCGAAACCCGGCAGATAGAAATCGTAGTCATGCCGCACGAGCGGTGGGCCGACATCTGCCAGGAATTCGTAGCCAAGAAAAAGCACAACATCACCCATTTAAAAGAGCTTGGCGTTATCTTGATGCTGCCCGTCAAAGTCCAGCAGCTGCCGGGTATGGCCACCTGGTCCGGCTCGCTAGTGTTCCACTATATAAACGAAATCCGCCTGTATAGCGCTTTTTTCAAACTCAAACAGGTCCAGCCGGATTTTGGGGCCATCTTTGTCGAGACGCTGATAGCCGACCCGGATATGGGCCCAATAATGTCCGGGCAGAACATCCACTGGCGGGTCATCCAGCGCTATTTCGGCAAACTTAAAGACGAGTATCATCCGGAAGTCTTCGAGCCTCACGTCCAGCCGGAAGACTTGCACTGGCGCAAAGCCGAGGAGATGCTTTATAAAATCGACCCGGAACTGGAATTTTGGCGGGATATGGATTATGTCGGCTTGATGTATGACGGCCGTCCGGTAGCGTTTAATATGATGGACGTGGCCGCCAGCTACACTAACCAGACACCGTACGAAGAGCGGGAGATTTATCATTTCCAAGAAGCTTTATGGAATGAGATTTTTATGCGCTATATGGGTCAAAAGACCCTGGAAGACCAGATTTTAAAGCAACTGGACAACGACATGATTACGCCGGAGAAACTTTGAAGTGAGCTACCAAATTTGCGTATCGGGCGCGGCCAAAGGCGACAGCGTGGACGAAGGCCGGAAGTTAGCCACTGGTATCGGCCGGGAAATTGCCCGGGCCGGCCACATGCTGTTAACCGGTGCCACAACCGGATTGCCGGATTTGGCCGCCCAGGCGGCCAAATCCGAAGGCGGTACGTCAGTCGGCATATCGCCGGCCGCCAGCAAACTGGAGCACGTCAAGAAATACCGCCTGCCCACGGGTTGTTATGACGTGATTCTTTATACCGGCTTGCACTATGTCGGCCGCGATTCCCTGCTAGTAGCCTCGTCCGACGCTGTTATCAGCATCGGCGGCCGCCTGGGTACATTGCATGAATTCGCGATTTGCATGGAGATGAATACCCCGATTGGTTTCTTGATGGGAGCCGGCGGGGTCAGTACGGAGATAAAAGATATTCTAAAAGCCGCCGGCCGCCAGCGGGCCCGCACCGTGGTGTTTGATGTCGACCCTAAGAAATTACTAGTTAGACTGGAGAAAATGCTGGACGCGCTATACGGCGGAGATTTGGCAATATTCAAAGAAGCCGCCAAGTGCGATATCCGAGATTCGATACTAGGCGCGTCTTAGCCGGTTTGAAATCCGCCAGGCGCTTTTTTCGGACTGTTAAAATTAGCTTATAAATGAAGTTCAAACTCAAAACCGACTACCAGCCGACTGGCGACCAGCCGGCCGCGATTAAGGCCCTGAACGCTGGTGTTACGTCCGGCGTCAAAGCTCAAACCTTAATGGGAGTGACCGGTTCAGGCAAGACTTTTACTATGGCCAATGTCATTGCCCGGCGCCAGGTACCGACCTTGGTGCTGTCGCATAATAAGACTTTGGCCGCCCAGCTTTACGGCGAGTTTAGGTCCTATTTCCCTGGTAACGCGGTTCATTATTTTGTCAGTTACTTCGACTATTACCAACCCGAGGCTTATATGCCTAGTTCTGATACTTATATAGAAAAAGACTCGCGTATCAACGAAGAAATTGACCGCCTGCGCCACGCCGCTACGGACGCCTTGCTGACCAGACCGGACGTTATCATCGTGGCTAGCGTCAGCTGTATTTACGGCATCGGTTCGGTCCAGGACTACGGCGAGCTGTCCATTCGGCTTAAAACCGGCGAGAGGCGCAAACGCGACAAATTCTTAAGACATCTAAGCGACATCCAGTACCAGCGCAACGACGTAGACTTCCACCGCGGTACTTTTAGGGTGCGCGGCGACGTAGTTGACGTCATACCGGCCAGCGAGGACTTAGCCTACCGCATCGAATTCAATAGCGATGAAATCGAGAGAATTACCCGACTGGATCCCTTGACCGGGGAAGTATTTAAAGACTTGAAAGATTTGGCGATATTTCCCAGCTCCCACTACGTGACTCCGCGGGAGAAACTGCAAGTAGCGCTGGGCCAAATCCGCCAGGAACTGGACGAACGGCTGGCGGCCTTTAACGCTAATGGGCAGTTGCTGGAGGCCCAGAGGCTAAGCCAGCGGACCAAGTTCGACTTGGAGATGATGGAGGAAACCGGCTTCGTCAAGGGCATCGAGAACTATTCGCGCTATTTGACAAATCGCCAGCCCGGGGAGCAACCAGCTACGCTGCTGGACTATTTTCCCGATAATTTTCTAATGTTTATCGACGAGTCCCATATGACTATTCCCCAGCTGAGGGGCATGTATAACGGCGACCGAGCCCGCAAAGAGGTACTGGTGGAGCACGGTTTTAGGCTGCCCTCGGCGCTGGATAACCGGCCGCTTAACTTTACCGAATTCGAACGCCATATCAACCAGGTAATCTACGTTTCAGCCACGCCGAGCGAGTATGAATCAAGCCACAGTCCGCCGCCAATCGAACAAGTCATCCGGCCCACCGGACTGCTGGATCCCCAAATTGAAATTAGGAAGACCGAGGGCCAAATCGATCACCTCATAGAGCAAATCAAGGCGGTGGTGGACAAAGGCCAACGGGCGCTGGTTACGACCTTGACCAAGCGGATGGCGGAGGATTTGAGCGAGTATTTGCAGGAACTGGACATCAAAGTCCAATATTTGCACTCAGACATCGACACTTTGGAGCGCTCGGATATTTTACGCGACCTGCGGCTGGGAGTGTTCGACGTGGTGGTCGGCATCAATTTGCTGAGAGAGGGCCTGGACCTGCCGGAAGTCAGCCTGGTAGCCATATTGGACGCCGATAAAGAAGGTTTCTTGCGCAGCGAATCGGCCCTTATCCAAACCGTGGGCCGGGCCGCCCGGCATATCGACGGCCGGGTGGTTATGTATGCCGATACCATAACCAGCTCTATGCGCCGGACCATCGATGAGACCAACCGGCGGCGAAAAATCCAGGAAGCCTACAATGCCCGCCACGATATTACGCCGATCGGCATTAAAAAAGCCGTCGAAGCCGGTCTGAGGGCGGTAGTTCCTCGAACCGATAAACCGCGGATAGACTTAAAAAAGATACCGACCGAGGAATATGCCCATTTATCGCAGGATTTAACCCGGCAGATGGAGTTCGCCGCCGCCAATTTGGAGTTTGAAAAGGCCGCCGAGCTGAGAGACTTGATATCAGAAATCGAATCCAAACTCGGGAAGTAATTAGTTATACTAGTTTAGTAATGGCCAAGCTCAGCGACGAGGATATCAGGCACTTGGCGGATCTGGCACTAATCAGTTTAACCGATGATGACGTAGCTATGTTCCGGCCCCAGCTCAGTTCGATTTTACAGTATGTCGAACAGCTTAACGCCGTCGATACCGCCGGCTTGGAACCCACCAGCCAAGTCACCGGCCTAAGCCGCGTCAGCCGCCAAGATGATGATACTAGCGACACCATGGCTCCCCGGGAATTGCTGGCTCAAACGCCCGATACCCAAGATGGGCAGATAAAGGTGCCCAAAGTCATATGACCAAATCCGCCCAACCCGCGACTGCTTGGCTGGCGCTGGCCGAACTAGCCCGCCAGGTTAACGCCGGCCAAACCACCGCCAGGAGCCTGGTGGAACGCTCGCTGTCAGCCATAGATAAGGCCGGAGATTATAACGCCCTGATAACCGTGGCCGGGACGGCCGCCCTGAGCCGGGCGGACGAAATAGACAGCCGGATTAAAGCTGGCGACAGCGCCGGGCTCTTAGCTGGCGTGCCGTTTATCGCCAAGGATAATTATTTAACGGCCGGCATTGAAACCACGGCTGGCAGTCAAATCCTAAAAGGCTACATTCCGCCCTATAGCGCCGCCGTCATAACCAAACTGGAAGCCGAAGGAGCCATCATGGTAGCTAAAGCCAACCTGGACGCTTTTGCCCATGGTTCCTCCACGGAAAATTCCGACTTTGGTCCGACCTTGAACCCGCACGATAAAACCCGGGTGCCGGGCGGCAGTTCCGGCGGTTCAGCCGCGGCCGTGGCGCTGGGTCTGGCGCCTTTCGCGCTGGGCAGTGACACCGGCGGGTCTATCCGTTTGCCGGCTAGTTATTGCGGCGTAATCGGTCTGAAACCGACTTACGGCCTGGTCTCGCGCTACGGCGTGGTAGCCATGGCCAGCAGTACCGATTGCATGGGGCCGCTGACTAACAGCGTGGCTGACGCCGGCCTGGTTCTGGACGTGATGGCCGGGCCGGACGGCCATGACTCGACGATGATTGAGCGCGACAGTTCCTACCAACTGGTTAAGCCCAGCTTAAAAGGTCTAAAGATCGGGGTCATTAAGCAGTATCTGGCGGCCGGCGTGGAACCGGATGTTAAAACCGCCATCGAGCGGGTGATAGACCGGGCCAAAACCGCCGGGGCGGCCATCGAGGAAGTCAGTTTGCCATCGGTGGAACAAGCTCTGGCGGTCTATTACATAATCGTACCGGCCGAAGTCAGCTCTAACTTGTCGCGCTACGATGGCGTTCGCTACGGCCTGTCGAACCGGGCCGCGCGGAATCTTCAGGAGTTATACGAGACTACCCGAAACAATGGCTTCAACGCCGAGAACAAGCGGCGTATCATGATTGGCACCCACGTTCTCTCCAGCGGTTATTACGACGCTTATTATAAAAAAGCCCAGACCGTCAGGACCAAGCTGATAAACGAGTTCAATCAGGCCTTTTCCGGGTATGATTTGTTGATTGGCCCAACCGCTCCCAGCCCGGCCTTCAAACTGGGCGCCAATACAAGCGACCCGCTTAAAATGTATTTATCCGATGTCATGACGGTGGCGGCCAACCTGACCGGCGTGCCCGCTATCAGTCTGCCGGCCGGCCGGGACAACAGCGGCCTGCCTATCGGCGTGCAATTAATGGCCGACCGGGGCCAGGACGCCGAATTGTTAAACGCCGCTCAAGGTTTGATGGAGGCTATCAATGGCTGAGCTCATCGCCATTCTTATCGGCTCGGTTGTCCTGCTGATTCTGCTCCAGCTGGCTCAGCGGGCCGCCGGCCGGCTAAACCGAGATTATTACCAGAAAAAATGGCGGGAGATAAAGGTCTTGGAACAGTCCAGCGCGGCCGCCCAGCGTCTGGCCGTAATTGAGGGCGACAAAGTCTTGGACAAGGCTATGAAAGAATCCGGTATCAAAGGCGCGACCACGGGCGATAGGCTTAAATCCGCCGGCTCCCGGCTGGGGGACATAGGCGCCGTTTGGACCGCCCATAAACTCCGCAATCGCTTAGTCCATGAAGAGTCCAAGCCCAAACCCAGAGACATCCGCCAAGCCATCAAGGCCTACCAGAACGCGCTTAAGAAATTGGGAGCGCTATGAGAAAGGTATCAAGTATCAAGTATCAAGTATCAAGTATAGGGCCGATGATACCTGTTCGTCTGTCAAACATACTTCACACCTCATACTTCATACCTCATACCGCCAGGAGGGATTTATGGTAGATAAATCAATTCTGGCTAAATACCGGCCGGCCATCGGTATCGAGTGTCACGTCCAGTTAAAAACTCAGACTAAACTGTTTTCTCGGGTCAGCAACGACGCGCGCGAGGCGGCTCCCAATACTGCCGTCTCGCCGATTGACTTCGGTCTGCCGGGGGTATTGCCGTATCTCAACCAGGCGGCGGTAGATCTGGCCGTTAAAGCCGGCTTGGCGCTCAACGCTAAGATTAATCGTTTTAGCAAGTTTGACCGCAAGCACTATTTTTATCCTGATTTGCCCAAGGGCTATCAAATTACCCAGTACGACCAGCCAATAGTCGGCCAGGGCCGTGTCGAAGTGCCGCTGGGTGATAAGATCGTCCGAGTCGGCATAGAGCGAGCCCATTTGGAAGAAGACGCCGGCAAGCTGACCCACCCGGACGGCGCGGAATATTCGCTGGTTGATTTGAACCGGGCCGGCACGCCGCTACTGGAAATCGTTAGCCAGCCGGATATCCATTCTCCGGCCGCGGCCAAAGCCTATGCCCGGGAACTGTATCTGCTGATGAAGTACGCTGATGTATCCGACGTGGATTTATACCACGGCCACATGCGGTTTGACGTCAATGTCTCGGTTGCCAAAGCTGGGGCTAAAGACCTAGGCACCCGGGCGGAAGTTAAGAACCTCAACTCCTTTCGGGCGGTAGAAAAAGCCGCCCAGTTCGAATTTGTCCGCCAGGTCGAACTGCTGGAAAAAGGCCAGGCGATTGTCCAGGAAACCCGCGGCTGGCACGATACCAAACAGCAGACGTTCTCTCAGCGGAGCAAGGAAGAGGCCCATGATTATCGTTATTTTCCGGAACCGGATTTGCCGCCGGTGGAGCTGGCCCAGGTTTCGATTGACAAGATAAAGGAACAGCTGCCAAGACTGCCGAGCCAAATCAGGGCAACGCTTGAATCTAAAGGCATCAACCCAGAGCGCATTGAAACGCTACTTGATGCGCCTCTGGCATTGCAACTTGTAGAACAGTTCATTGATAAAGATGAAAAGTTCCTAAGCCTCGTTGTATCATACCTCTTAGGAGTAGTGCAGTCGTACATTAAAGCTAACTCTTCTTATCATGAGCCTGAACCGGCTCAAGTTGCGGAACTTATTAATCTCGTGCTTGGTGAAAAGGTTAGTAGTAGTGGGGCAGACGCAGTATTTATCGAACTGCTCAGCAACGGTGGCGAGGTCAGTGAGATTATAAAGCGGCTGAACCTTAAGCAGATTTCTGATACCAGTGAAATGACTAAAATTGTCAGCCAGGTCATCACCGACAATCCCCAAGCGGCGGCGGATGTCCAAAACGGGGAGGCCAAAGCCATCGGCTTCCTGGTCGGCCAAGTCATGAAGAGCTCGAACGGCCAGGCCAACCCTAAAATCGCCCGGGATTTGATAAATCAACAGCTCGGTTTGAAGTAATCATACAATTTCTGTTCGCTCGGGGAAGGCTGTATAATAACTTCTATGGATTCGTACGATACGCTCGTGTTGTTCTTGGCAGTGGCCCTGGCCGTTTTTCTGGTCTTGGGCATTATCTTCATGGTCTATTTGATTAGGATTTCCCGCCGGGTCCACGAAATCACGGAAAAAGCCCGGGCGGCGGCCGATAACGTGGAAAGCGCGGCCCGGATATTTAGAAAATCAGCCGGACCGGCGGTATTCAGCCGGATAGTGGCCAACGTCGTCGAGAGTTGGCGGCATAGCAAAGGTAAAAAGGAGAAGAGCTAAGATGGCAAAGAAATCAGGAGCTAAATGGGGAATCATCGGAGCAATCGGCGGAGCAGTCGCCGGGTTATTGTTTGCTCCCAAAAGCGGCAAGGAAACGCGCCAGGATATAAAAAGACAGGCTGACAAGGCCAAGACCGAAGTAGAGAAACGGGCCGAACAAACCAAGTCCAGCGCTCAGGATTACGCTGGTAAGACCAAGCGCGCGGCCAAACGGGCGGCGGCGGAAGTCAAAGACGAATTTTCTAGCAAGAATTAACCGCTTAAACCTAATATGGCCGAAGACAAACAGCCTAAAGCAAAACATTACGAGCAGGTAGGCCGGGCGGTAGAGTCGGTTTTTGCCAGCGGATTCGCCAATCGGCGCCGGGTATACGGCATGAATTTTTGGCGGGGAGTTTGCTTTGGGCTGGGGGCGGCTTTAGGCGGCTCGATTGTCGTGGCTGCCTTGTTGTATCTTCTGTCTCAGCTGACTAGTATCCCGTTTATCGGCGACATCGCCGAGAGTATCAGCAATTCAATCGACTCCAACTAGCCGGCCGGCTAGTTGGAAACCAGGGTAGGGTATAATAAGCCATAGTCTTTGCAATGGCCAAAACGGGGGTAAAAAACACTATTACTAATGTACGTTCGGCAAAAATCAAGCCGTCTGGCTTCGTACATCTGCACAATCACACCCACTACTCGGTGCTTGATGGCCTGACTAAGATTCCTCAGCTCATGAGCCGCGTGCGGGAGCTGGGCATGGAAGCCGTGGCCATGACCGACCACGGTACGCTGTCGGGCGCGATTGAGTTTTACCAAGCGGCCAAGGATAGCGGCATCAAACCGATTATCGGCATTGAAACTTATGTCTCTGCCCGCCGCCATACCGATAAAGACCCCCAAGCCGACAAGCAAATTTTCCATTTGATTCTGCTGGCCATGAACAACGTTGGCTATCAGAATCTGATGAGGCTGTCCACCATTGCCCATCTTGATGGTTTTTATTACAAACCGCGCATCGACCGTGAACTGCTGGAGCGATACAACGAGGGGCTGATTGTGCTATCCGGCTGTATCAACGGGGAAGTCGGCGATGCCTTAAGAAACCGCCAATATGACCAAGCTAAAAGTACGGCTGAGTGGTACAAATCAGTTTTTGGCGACCGCTACTATTTGGAGCTCCAAGACCATGATTGGAGCGAACAATCCCGGGTTAATCAGCAACTAGCCAAGCTGGCCAAGGAGTTGGCCTTGCCCATGGTAGTTACCAGCGACGCCCACTACCTCAAATCCGAAGACCAAGAGGCCCATGAAGTATTGTTATGCGTCCAGACCGGTTCTTTCTTTGACGATAAAAACCGCATGAGTCTGAAAGCTATGGACCTGCACGTCGAAGACCCCAAGAGCATAGCCGGCCGTTGGCAGGATAATCCCCAGGCCATCACCAACACCAAAGCTATAGCCGACCGCTGTCAGGTAGATTTGGAACTGGGTAAAACTCTCTTACCTAAGTTTCCGCTAGAAAAAGGCGAGACTGACAAATCTAAACTGCACAGCCTGACTTGGCAGGGCTTGGCTTGGAGATACGGCCAAGCAGAGGCGGACAAGGCCCAAAAACTGTCCATCAAGCAAGCCCAGGCCAGTCTCAGCCAGGAAGTCATAACTCGGGCCAAGTACGAGTTGGACACCATCAGCAAGACCGGTTTCGAGAGTTATTTTTTGATTGTCTGGGACTTCGTGCGCTGGGGCAAGCAGCAGGGTATTGTGTTCGGACCAGGACGAGGTTCCGCCGCCGGCTCGATAGTCTCGTACGCGCTGAGGATAACGGAGCTGGACCCGCTCCAGTACGATTTGCTGTTCGAGCGCTTTTTGAATCCGGAGAGGATTTCCATGCCGGATATGGATATCGATATCCAGGACAACCGCCGGGACGAGGTAATCCAGTATGTAGCTGACAAATACGGCCATGACCGGGTGGCTAACATCGTCACCTTTGGCAAAATGGCCGCTCGGAACGCTATCCGCGACGTCGCCCGGGTACTGGAAGTGCCTTACGCTGACGCTGACAGGCTGGCCAAGCTGGTGCCGCCGCCTATCCAGGGCCGCCATATCCCTTTAAGCCAGTCTATCCAAACCGAGCCTGAGCTTAAAACCGAATACCAGACCGATGATACCGCCAAGCGGGTAATAGATTTGGCCGTTCAGCTGGAGGGCACCATCCGTTCGCACGGCGTGCACGCCGCCGGCGTGGTCATAGCTCCGGAAGAAATCGTCAGGTACGCGCCGCTTGAGATGGCCCAAAAGGGCGTGGTGGCTACCCAGTACTCGATGTTCCCAGTTGAAGATATCGGCCTGCTGAAGATGGATTTGTTGGGCCTGTCAAACCTGACAATCGTCAAAAACGCCCTGCGCATCGTCCGTAAGGTTTATAAACTCGACATTGATATCTCGACCATCCCGCTGGACGATACCCCGACCTACGAGCTGCTGAGCCGGGGCGATACTACCGGGGTCTTCCAGTTCGAGTCGTCCGGCATGAGACGGTATTTAAAAGCCCTGAGGCCTACGGTTTTCGAGGATATTATCGCCATGGGCGCTCTGTACCGCCCGGGTCCGCTGACTGCCGGGTTGACCGACAAATTCATTAACCGCAAGAACGGCGCGGAGCAAGTGTCCTACGAACACGACAAGATGCGCGGCGCCCTGGAATCAACTTACGGAGTATTGGTCTATCAAGAACAAGTCATGCGGATTGCCGTCGATATGTGCGGTTTCAGCGGCGGACAGGCCGATACCTTAAGAAAAGCCATCGGCAAGAAAAACGTAAGCCTGATGACCAAGATGAAGCAAGAGTTTACCGAAGGGATGATTAAACATTCGGCCGTAACCGCCCAGTTTGCCGCCAAATTCTGGAAAGACTTGGAGGGTTTTGCCGACTACGCTTTCAATAAATCACACTCGGCTTGCTACGGGATGATATCTTACCAGACGGCCTATCTCAAGGCTCATTTTCCCGATGCCTTCATGGCGGCCTTAATGACCAGCAACTTCAATGATACCGACAAGCTAGCCTTGGACATAGCTGAGTGCCGGGACACGGGTATCGACGTGCTGAGACCGGATATCAACGAGTCTTTTTTGGAATTCGGCGTGGTACCGGCCACCCACCAGATACGGTTTGGCTTGGCGGCCATAAAAAACGTCGGCATTGGTCCCGTGGAGGAAATACTCAAAGCCCGGGACGAGGACGGGCATTTTACGTCCGTTGCCGATTTTGCCAAACGGGTCGACGCCCGGGTTGTCAATCGCAAGGCGCTGGAAAGCCTGATTAGGGCCGGGGCTTTCGACTCGCTGGAATCGAGGGACAAACTGCTTTATAATCTGGACCGCTTAGTCGGCTACAGCTCCAAACTGCACAAAGAGCACGACAGCGGACAAACGGATTTATTCGGCCAAAGCCCGGAGTTATTGATTGCCCCGCGACTGGACATGGAAGAGCCGCCGTCGGCCACGCCGACCCGCGAGCAATTGCAGTGGGAGCGGGAACTTCTGGGAGTTTATCTCTCGGACCATCCTCTGGCGCCTTTTAAGACTTATTTGGCCAGTCAGACTATTCCCATCGGCCAACTAAAGCCCGCCATGGCCTCGGCCATAATCATTGGCGGTATGCTGACGACGATTAGAGAGATTACCACTAAGAACGGGCAACGCATGGCTTTTGTCGGCCTGGAAGACTTGAGCGGTTCTACCGAGTTAATCCTGTTTCCCAAGAGTTATGAACAAGCCCGCGCTTTTATTGCGCGTGATCAAATCGTGAGAGTCGCGGGCAAAGTCAGCTCCAAGGACCGCGCCGGCAAAGCCACCGATGAAATAAAAATCTTAGTGGATGAGATTAGCGAACTCAAGGAAGACGCCATAAAAGATTACCAACCGGGCGGACAGGCCCGGGCGCCGGCTAAACCGGCTAAAGAGTCCCGGCCAAGTCCGGCGGCCAGCCCTTCGTCGGCCAAATTATACGTACATGTCAAAGACCCCAACGACCATAGCCAGCTGATGAGTCTGAAGAAGACCCTCAATAAGCATCCGGGAGCGACCGAAGCTATCCTAGTGCTGGGCGAAAAACGCAAAAACGCGCTCCGACTGCCATTTAGGGTAGACGTGGCAAACGGATTGACTGACGAGCTGGCCAGCTTGATATCCAGCGAGTCGGTAGTGGTCAAATAGTCCTTTAAGCGTAAAGTGTCAGAACGTAGTAAGCGATTAGCGCCACCAGCGAATATTCCACGACATACCCAATCTGCAAACTGCCATGCAAGGCCCGGTAGATAATATTGATAGCGATATAAGATATGGCCGCTAAACCGACCAGCAACGGGTCTAAGTAGACGTTAAAACTGGAAATGGCCAGTAAAGCTATAAGCAGAGGGACGAAGCTCAATATTGGCAGAAGATGCAAGTGCTTTGATTTCATAAAATGCTCCCAAAACTGCCGCTTAGCAGGAGCCAGATGAGGGCGTAAATAATACTGGCCTCCAGCATGGGATGGCTGACCAAATAATCTTCGCCTTTGATTACTACCCTATGGATAAACAGAACATGCCGGTAGAGATAGACAAAGCCGATGGCCACAGCCGTCAACGAGGCCGTATATAATGCCCAGCCGGCCTGGCCGCTTAACAAGGCTTCCAAATTGCTGATGCGTTTAGCCTCTTGGGAGGCTAGTTGGATGGCAGTCCCGGTGGGCACGGCTACCGGTTCGGCTGCAGGCTCTTCTTCCGGCTCGATTGTCTCGTTGGCTGGCGCCGCCGCTACCGGCTTAGCCGGGCTGGGTTTGGGGGCTGGCGCCGCCGGCTGGGAACTGCCGCTCGGCGGCGGAGGGTTGGACGCCGCGACTACTGCCGGGTTGCCGTACATCGCCACTACCACGGTATTGGGGCCGCCTTGGTAATTAGCGCCGTTGGCGATACCAAAACCGACATCCTCGAACGCCGCGTTGAGCATGTTATCGCGGTGAGACGGACTGTTCATCCAGCCGGCAATAACTCCCGAACTGGTATTGAAGCCATAAGCCAGGTTCTCGCCGGCCGTCAAATAATTGTAGCCGGCCTGGTCAAACCAATACCAAGGGGTGGTGCCGTCGGGCGCGGTATGGCTCCAATAGTTATCCTCAATCATGTGGTTGGCTTTGGCCTGCGCGGCGGAATTGAGTTTGGCGCTGATATCAAGTGTCGATTTGCCGGCCGCCGAGCGCTCGGCGTTGGTCTCGCTAAGCAGTCCCGAAACCGTTATATTTGTGGCATAGCCCAATACTTTCGGCTGGGCGGAAGTCGTCAGACCGCTGCCGATTTGGGCGGCGAGTATCAAAAACAAAGCAAACGCCAAACCATGGCGGCGAATCAAATGGGGTCGGTAAGCGTTATTTTTATGAGGCAGAAATATTTGTTTTATCAGGTGCATTTTCCATAGCATACCATGAGCGGTATGGCCCGGCAAGGCGGGCCATAACGGCGGTTGCAGTTAACCGGCCGGGGCGGACTGGTCTAAGCCGGTTCTTCTACTCGGCGCCAGAAAACATACCACAGTACGGCGGCCGTACCGGCGGCTATGAACCAGATATACCAACTGCTATCCACCGGCTCGTCACCGGAGTTGGAGGGCCCGGCAGTCGACAAAGCGGTTTGGTCTTGGAGCTGGCCGGATTGGATAACTTGGCCCTGGTCATTGACGGCCACGTTCAATGGACTGATATGGCTAATCTCAAACCGGGCGGAGTCGGCGTATACTTGCCAAGCCGCCAAGGCTTGGGGACTGAGATCCTGGCTGGAACGGGCGTACCGGCCAACTAGCTCGGCTAAAATAGACAGGTTGTCGCCGGGGTGGATTAAGGGCCGGGAGCCCATGCTTCGGACCACGTGGGTTTCGGCATAGACAGTCTGGGCTGGATTAAGGGCCAGCGCGTCATCGGCCGCGTCATATAACTGTAGGGACCGCCGTACGAGCAAAGTCTGATTGCTATCTGGCTGGACTTCGTAATCATAACTATCAGGTATGAACCCGGAACTTCCGCCGTTATTGGCCGCCGGGCTGGCTGGGTCTTGGGTCTGGGCATAAACTGGATTCGACTCCAACAGAACACTGGCACCAACTGTTAAACCCAGCAGTATGACTAATTTTACGAATTGGAGCTTAAACACCGAAGTCCCTCCGAATATAGCCGGTCTGATTAGTAATGCTTAACAAGAATACTACCGATTTTCAAGGTTCAGCGCAATCAACCAAGTAGGTTGTCCAATCGTTAGGACTAGGCATTAAATGTCAAATGATAGACAGCCATGGCCGCCGCCGCCGACACGTTGAACGACTCTTTTTTGCCCGCCATGGGTATGGCCAGCACGACGTCGCATTTGGCTAGCAAACCAGACGAGAGTCCTTTGACTTCGTGGCCGACTATCAAAGCTAGGCGGCGGCTACCGCCGGCCGTATATCCGGTAAGCGGCCGGGAATCCGGCGTTTGTTCCAGACCAATCAAAGTATAACCGCTGGCTTTTAACTCCTTTATCAGTTGATGGGGACGCTCAGCCGGCTGGCATACCACCTGGCGCTCGCTGCCCAGCGCGGTTTTGGCGATTGCCCGGCTAGCCCGGGCGCTAACGTGCGGCAGGCGGGTATCACCAGCCTGGCGGGGGTAGGGGGTTAGCCCCAAGGCATATACCCGCTTGACGCCCAGGCCCTCGGCCGTCCTTAAGATGGCACCGACGTTATGCGCGCTGCGAATGTTGTCCAGCAATAAAACAATTTCCCGCATCCTTTAAATCATACTTGGTTAATCCACTTATGCTTTACAATATATCTGATGCAATCCGACAATGACGCCAACCAGGCGGTGCGCCAATCCGAAGAACAAGCCACCGCCAAGCGGGCCGGCTTGCTAGGGCTTCAGTACGTCGACAGCCGCGGCTGGTCCCAGCAGGTTGAGCTTATTAAAGATATGCTGTCCGTTCAAGACATGTCGGCTTTGCACGCCGTTCCGGTCGAGGTCGGCGGCGGCCGGCTGGTACTGGCTATTACTATCACGACCGCTCAGACCGTCATGCGCCAGCTGAGGGAACGATTCAAGGACCTCAATCTTAGTTTCATATTGATGTCCGACAGCGGTTTTAGGGAGCTGATGCTAAGACATGACCCGCCCAAAGAGATCAAGTATGACGATATCTCCATAAAAAGCGAGGGTGCCAGCGATTCGCTCGACGACGTTTCCCGGACTCTGGAGACGGTTCGCTCGGACGATATCTTGAACTATTTGATTGCCCAAGCCGACAAGCTGGGAGCGTCGGACATCCATTTGGAAAACGAGAAAGATTATGTTCGTCTTAGACTGCGCATTGACGGCACATTGCACGGCGTAGCCCGGCTGGGCAAGGACAAGTATCGCCAGCTCAGTTCATCGATTGCCGTCAAGTCCAATACCAGCGTGGCGGCGCCGGAGCCGCAGACCGGACACATGGTATACGAGTTCGCCGCGACTAAAGACAGCCGGCCCAAGACCCTTAATATGAGAATTGAAACCGCCCCAGCCGCTAACGGACAGGACGCCGTTATCAGGCTGTTCTCGCTGGATAGAGAACTGATGAAGCTGGACAATCTGGGCCTGACCCCGGCCCACCGCGAGCAAATCGAACAAATCATCCAGCACCCGCACGGTTTGCTGCTGGTGGTCGGGCCGACCGGCTCGGGCAAGACCACTACCCTGTATTCCATCTTGGACCAGCTCAACGTCCCTACCAGGAAAATCGTGACGTTGGAAGATCCGGTGGAATACTCGTTTGAAGGCGTGACCCAGATTCCGGTTAAGACCACCGAAGGCGATAAATCGTTCGCAGATAAACTGCGGGCGGTACTGAGGCTGGACCCGGACGTCATCATGATTGGCGAGATTCGGGACATTGATACCGCTAAGACGGCCTTGCAAGCGGCCTTGACCGGCCACTTGGTGCTATCCACTTTCCACGGCGCCAACGCCGCCGCGGCCATGGCCAGGATGTTGGATGTCATCGGCGACAACCCCTTGTTTCTCAACGCCATTAGGATGGTCATCGGCCAGCGGCTAGTACGGCGGCTGGACGAAGCTACCCGGCAGGCCTACCATCCCGACGAACAACTCTTGGCCGCCATCAACCGGATCTTGGACAGCCTGCCAGAAGGAGTCGAGCGGCCCAGCTTGGACAACTTGGAATTGTTCAAACCGGGTACTTCTGATAGTAATCCGTTCGGTTATAGCGGCCGGTTGATGGTGGCCGAGCAGCTGCTGCTGACTTCGTCTATCCAGTCGATTATCCAGACTGGCGGCACCAGGGTTTCGGTTCGCGATATCGAAGCGGCGGCCCACCAGGAAGGCATGATTACCATGTTGCAAGACGGCGCGTTCAAAGCCTTGAGCGGCGTGACTACCCTGGAAGAAGTCTTTAGGACGGTCGACGTTTAGCCATACCTTCGCCAACGGCGGACCCTTGCCCCAAGACGGCCTCTTATGCTAAAGTACCCCGAGTCTATGCAGAATTTGGTGAAAAATATCGAGTCGAAGTACCAAAAAGCCCAAGTCGTCGACGTTAAATCAGGCGACAGCGTTCGCGTGCACCAAAAAATCAAGGAAGGCGATAAATCCCGCGTCCAGGTGTTCGAGGGCTTGGTTATCCGCACCGACCGCAAGGGCAGTTTGACCAGCCGGATTACCGTTCGGCGGATTGCCAGCGGGGTAGGCGTGGAAAAGAGTTTTCTGCTCCATTCGCCGCTGGTGCAAAAAGTTGAAGTCGTCAAACGCAGCCGGGTCCGGCGGAACAACTTAAGCTATATGCGCGGCCGCTCGGGCAAGTCGGCCCGGCTAGCGGGTACGGAGTTTGATAAAGCGGCCGTCAACACTATCGAGGAACAACTGGCCGCAGCCGAAGTCGTGCCGGGTGAGCCGGAAGATGACAAGACCGAAGAGACAGATGACAGCCCAGCCGAGACCAAGCCAGAAGCGGAGTCGAAGACGGAGTCCAGCACCGAACAAAGTTCTGGTGCTGAGGTAAAAGCTAAAACCAAGGCGGAAGCCGCCAAACAATAAGCCAAAGCCAAAGCCGGCTCTTAAAATAAGACATAGAAAATTTCAAACAACCGCCGGGGACATCTGATAAACTGGCGGCATGATGATTGGCATCGATGAAGCCGGCCGGGGAGCTTGGGCCGGACCGCTGGTGGCGGCTGCCGTTCTGCTTAAGCGTCCGCTGGCCGGATTAGCCGATTCCAAACGCTTGACTCCGCTGAAGCGGGAGCAGCTTTACGCTAGGATTCACCGCGCCGGACGAGTCGGCCTGGGGGTGGTAGAGCCGGGTGAGCTGGATAGAATCGGCTTGGCCGCCAGTCTGGCCCGGGTCATGAATGAAGCTTTGGCCCAACTTAGCCCTTTAGGTGAAACAATAATCGTCGACGGGCCGATTGATTACATACGTTCGAGCAATTCCAGCGCTTTAATCAGAGCGGATGATACAGTTGAGGCCGTTATGGCGGCTTCGATTATCGCCAAGGTCGAGCGGGACAGGATGATGATGGCGCTGGATAAACAGTGGCCAGATTACGGCTTTGGCCGCCATAAAGGCTATGGCACGGCCGCCCACCGGGAGGCCATAGTGAGTTTGGGCCCCTGCGGCTTGCACCGCTACAGCTTCCGGCCGCTATCGGAGCTGGTGGCGTGAGTACCGCTGCCGGCCAGCTGGCCGAGGCCGCCGCGGCCGAATACTTGCGCGATTTGGGCTATGAAATCTTAGAGCGCAATTGGCGGACTCGCTGGTGCGAGATCGACATCATCGCCGCCAAGGACGGTACCGCCCATTTCATCGAGGTGAAATACCGCCGTACGCCCTCGGCCGGGACGGGTCTGAGTTACATCACGCCAGCCAAACTCAAGCGAATGGCCTTCGCCGCCGAGCTTTGGCGGACCGTGGCCGGCTGGAGCGGCGACAGCGAGCTCGGCGCCGTCGAACTCAGCGGTATCCCGCCCGTGGTTGACAGTTTTATTGCCGAGCTTACCTGAGCGATTTCATTCAGCTCCAACTCTTCAGTTTTTTCGCGCGGTGTTATCTAAATGAGAATTGAAAATTGAAAAATGGCAAATGTTGCAAGCCAGCGACTATTTGGCTTGGCTGACAGAACTCATATTGAAGTCTTTGACTCTCAGCGGCGGCATGACTGTCAAGGAGAAATAGTCGCCGAACTCGCGGGCCAGTGTGGACTGGGATTGGCCGATTTGGGCTACTTGCTTGAGCATGCTAAGCGGACTCATGTTAAAGCGAAAATTATTGACCGCGCCGGCCACTTGGCCGTTTTTTATGAGGAACAGGCCATCGCGGGTCAAACCGGTTACCAGTAAATTTTGAGGGTCAACCTCGCGCATGTACCAAAAACAGGTGACTAACAAGCCGTTTTTGGTGGATTTAACCATCTCCTCCAAACTGTCGCCTTGATTCACAAACAACAAGTTGGGAATAAACGGCGTAGGTTTGGGATACTTTTTTTGGTTAGCCAAATAACGGGTAGCTATTAGGTTCTGCTGGCGGCCATCTTTTATCCAAAATGTCTTATTAAGGCTAAGTCCGTTATCAAAAATCGATTCCACTTCATTGGTCGCATAGGTAATGTCAAACGGCACGGTCCCCATATTCTTGTAGGTCGGGTCGGAAAAAACCGATATGTCGGGCCTATAAAGCGGCTGTCCTATAACCGTGCCGCCGGGGCGGCTGTAGGCCGAATGGCCGTCTTCCGCCTGTCGAGCTGAACTTTCCCAATAAGCGAACAATAGCATATCCGCCACGGCTGAGGGCTCGAGAATAACCTCGTATTTTCCCGCCGGCAGGTGGATTTCAGTTTCCGACCATGCAAGCTTGGTTTCCAGTTCGGCGAACAGACTTAACGGGTCGATTTGGCTGAAGTTCCTCAAAGGCGCTCCGGTCCAGACCGATTTGGCCAAATCCAAAGTTTTGGCGTTCAGCTCGAACTGGCCTTCCGTTTGCCGGTGATATTTCCGGACGCCAGCCGAAGTAGCTAAGTAATGGCCCGTATGGCTTAGATCGGCGTAACCGAAAACCGCCAGTTTTTGTTCCTGGGCTTTTTTAAATACCAATTCCAAGCCGCGGGTCAAACCAGCCAGTCCGTCCAACGCCGGCTGGCGGGTTGCGCCGGTACTAGGCCAGACGCCTCCCCCCTTAACCAGCGGCATGTAGTCCGGGCTGATTGGGCTTTGCCGGGCCGCTTCCTCCGATAGCCGGGCCAAGCCTTCAAGGTCAACAGAACTGTTCAAGCTGGCGTAATGAGTTCCGGCCCGTTTGCCAATGATAGATATGACAGCGATGTAACCGTGTTGGCTATGGCCGTTGGTAGTCAGCCCGCTGTTAGCCCAGCGGATATTAGTTCTGTCGTGGTCGCCAATTATAACTATGGCCTCATCGGCTTGGGAGTGCTTGAGCACAGTCTCGATGATTTGCCGGGGTTTCATAATAGGCCTTCTTTGGATGTGTTAAGAACATTGACTTGGCTGAACAAGGCTGACGGCGCGCCGTGGCTGACCGGGGCGGCCTGGCCGGGCTGACCCTTGCCGCAGTTGAAGGCGCCGCCCAAAACGTAGGTTTGCGGACCGCCCAAAGCTTTGAGAGAATTCCAAAAATCGACGGTATTGGCCTGGTAGGCCACGTCTTTGAGCTGTCCGGCCAGCCGGCCGCCCCTTATCTTATAAAATCGCTGTCCGGTAAATTGAAAGTTATATCTTTGCATGTCGATACTCCAGCTGTTGTCGCCGAATATGTATATGCCGTCCTTTACTTGGGATATTAAGTCAGCGGTACTCAAATCTTCTTGGGCGTTGGGCCGCAGGCTGACGTTGGGCATGCGCTGTAACGGAGAGTGCTGGAACGAATCGGCAAAAGCGCAACCGTTGGACCGGGTCTGTCCGACTTTACCGGCCATTTGGCGGTTCAGCTGGTAGCCAACCAGCTTGCCCCGGCTTATGATGTCCCAGGACTGGGCTTTGACACCCTCATCATCATAACCGACCGTGGATAACCCATGCGGCGTTAAGCGGTCGCCGGTAATATGCATAAGTTTGGAGCCGTACTGCAATTTGCCTAGTTTATCCAATGTGGCGAACGACGTGCCGGCGTAATTGGCCTCATAGCCCAGCACCCGGTCCAACTCGGTGGCGTGGCCGACCGACTCATGAATCGTCAGGAACAAATTAGTCGGATCTATGACTAAATCATACTTGCCGGGTTTGACGCTGGGCGCGGCGGTTTTGGCTTGCAGCAGACCGGGTAGCCGGGCGATTTCGCTCTCGTAATCATAGCCGCCCATGAACCATTCCCAGCCGCGCCCTACCGGGGCGGCCGTGGTGCGCATGGCTGCGAATTGGCCGCTGGCTTTATTGATTGAAATGGCTTGCAGGTTGCCCTGGACCCTGACCCTCTGCTGGGTTAGGCGGCTGCCGTCCAGACTAGCGAAGAACTTATTTTCCAGCACTTGGTCGACTTGGAAGTTGGTGTGGCTTATATTTTTAGCGGTCTGAGCCAGCTCGGACAATTGGGTCAAACGGTTGATTTTATCGGCTAAAGCCACGTCGAACGGATTGATATCGTAATCAGAAACGTAATCATCCTGATAACTCGGCTCCGGGGCCAGTTCAACGGACTCCGCCGCCAGCTGACGGGTAGATTTTGCCAGCGTAATAGCGGCTTGGACAGCTAATTTGACGCTGTCCGGCGTCAGCGTGGAACTGCCGGCAAAACCCCAAGCTCCGCCATGTATGACCCGGACGGAGTAGCCGGTTTCAGTGCCGTCCAGGACGCTCTCGGTATGCGCGTCCCTCAGCCGGATGGTCTGTTTGGCCAGGCGTTCGAACCGGAAATCGGCATAACTGGCTTTTAGACGTTTGGCTTCATCCAGCGCGACTTCGGCCAGCTGCGCAAACGGCAACTTTAAGAACTCCGGGTTGAGAACGCGTCTGGACATGGCGGAATTGTAGCACGCCGGAGCGGCTACGGCAGAAGTTGACATAACGCCAAGTTCCATGCTAGATTCATGGGTGTTATATCCGGCCGGCAGGTCGGAATTTTTTATTCGACAAGGAGATTTAAAAACCGTGGAAATTCAGACTAAACAGCTGGTCATGGCCGTCAAGCAGATTGCCGAAGAGAAAAATTTGCCGGAAGAGGCCGTGCACGACATCATCGGCCAAGCCCTGGCCGCGGCCTGGCGTAAAGATTTCGGCGACAAAGAACAGGAAGTTACCGCCCTTATCAATACCAATACGGGCGACGTCACCATTACCGTCCATAAGACCATCGTCAAATCAGTCGAGGATCCGGATATCGAGATTTCTCTGGCTGACGCCAAGAAAAAACGAAAATCCGCCAAATTGGACGAGACTATCGAATTCAAGGCCAAGCCCAAGACCTTCGGCCGGGTGGCCGCCCAAACCGCCAAACAAGTTATTTTGCAGAAACTGAGAGAGGCCGAACGCGAGGTCGTGCTGGAAGAATACTCCGATAAAATCGGCACCGTGGTGACGGGCGTGGTAAGCCGGGTAGAACAGCGCATCGTGAGGATTGATTTGGGCCGGGCCAGCGGCATTATGCCCAAAAGCGAGCAGATTCCCGGGGAATATTACGCCATCGGCGCCCGCATCAAAGTCTTCTTAAAAGACGTTGAGCGCGGCCCGCGCGGACCCCAGCTGATATTGTCCCGCGCCAACGAACAATTCATTGAGCATTTGTTTAGAAGCGAAGTACCCGAGATGGAAAACGGCGCGGTGGAAATCCGGGCCATTGCCCGCGAAGCCGGCGTTAGGACCAAACTGGCGGTGGCCTCGACCGTGCCGGGCGTGGACCCGGTCGGCACCTTTGTCGGCGGACACGGCACCCGGGTCCAAGCCGTCATGGGTGAAATCGGCGACCAAGAGAAAATCGACATCATAACTTTCGACGAAGACCAGGTTAGCTTCATCAAAAACGCCCTGTCGCCAACCGAAGTCAGCGAGGTCGTGATTAACGAATCAGACAAACGAGCGGTGGTCAAAGTGGCCGAGGACCAGCTCAGCGTGGCGATTGGCCGGGGAGGACAGAACGTTCGCTTGGCTTCTAAGTTAGCCGGCTATGAGATTGACATCGAGTCGCTGGACGGCGGCCGCGCGGCCGCGCCCGCCAAGCGGGATGATGCCAAGGTTGAGCCGCCCGCTGGCAAGCAGCCGGCCGCCAAGCCACCCGTCAAGACCCGCAAAAATATCGAGGATTCCTTGCTGGAAGCCGTGGAGAGCCAGTCTGATGACGAGACGGAACCCGAAGCAGTCGACTCGGCAAAAAAATCGGACAAGCCGGACAAAACCAAGACCTCAAAACCCAAATCTACCGCTTGAAACAAACGGATTATCTGGTTGAATCTAGCACTCTTGACTGGGCCAAGAGCACTAGCACAAACAGCCGCCTGGCCCGCATGAACCGGGCAATATAAGCGGCTTTTTGCTCCAGTCCAGCAAGCGGTAGCTACGGCTACGGCTGGCTCGGGTCTTCGCAAAAATCCGTACATCTTACCTCGGTCAAACGAACCAATCGATTATTTGCACTAGCACTCTTGACCCGTGAGTGCTAAATGTCTACAATGAAGTTTGTAAATGGCAACTGCCAATTGGTTAATGATAAATAATTAAGAGGGTATAATTTAGGGTATGCAACCCGCTAATGATTTCTCTGATTTCTTAAGCCGACTGACCGATAACGCTCGGGCCTCGCTCAAGCACGCCGACGTTATCGCCCGCGGCTTCGGCTCGCCCTTTATCGGCACCGAGCATATCCTGATGGGAGTCTTGGCTCAAGAGACTTCCATAGCCGCTAAAATCTTGGAAGATTCCGGCGTTACGCTTAATCGGGCCAAAGTCGCCCTTAACCTGACTCCGCGCACGCTGATAGTCAATACCGGCAGCAAGGGTCTTAGCGAGACCGCCAAACTGACGCTGAGGATGAGCTGGGAAGTCGCCCAGGAGTTCAATCAGGAATTTTGCGGCACCGAGCACATCTTATTCAGCATTCTCAGCCAAAAGAACGCTCGGGCGACCAAACTGCTCCAGGATTTGAACGTCAACCTGGACGGTCTGACTACCGAGCTGGAGGGCTACCTCAACCGCCAGCAATATGATTTGAACAACGAAGGCAATATCAAAACCACTACCCGCCGCCGCCGCACCAATGCCTTGGATTACTTTGGTCTGGACATCACCGATAGAGCTCGTAAAAACGAGCTTGACCCGGTAGTAGGCCGGGACAATCAAATTCGCCGAATCGTAACCATTTTAAACCGCCGGACCAAGAATAATCCGGTCTTAATCGGCGAACCGGGCGTTGGCAAAACCGCTATCGTGGAAGGTTTGGCCCAGCGGATTGTCAGCGAGGACGTACCAGACAGCTTACTGGACAAGCGGGTGGTTATCTTGGACCTGGCCGGCATGCTGGCCGGCACCAAATACCGCGGCGAGTTCGAAGAACGACTGAAGCGGGTCATGAAGGAACTGTTAAGCGACAAGAATATCATTCTGTTCATTGACGAGATGCATCTGCTGGTCGGCGCCGGCGCGGCCGAAGGCGCGATTGACGCGGCCAACATTCTAAAACCCAGCTTGGCTCGCGGCCAAATCCAAGTCATCGGCGCTACCACCCTGGATGAGTACACCAAACACGTGGAAAAGGACGCCGCCCTGGAGCGCCGTTTCCAGCCGGTAAAAGTACCGGAAACCAATCTCAGCGAGACTACCGCTATCTTGCGGGAACTCAAAGTCCATTATGAGAAACACCACGGCGTAACCATCGACGACGACGTCGTAGCCGACGCGGTGGCCTATGCCCATCGCTACGTTAATGACCGTTTCATGCCGGATAAAGCCATCGATTTGATGGACGAGGCCTCGGCCTTGGTCAGAGTGGAACGGGGCAAGACCAGCAAGGAACAACGCCGCCTGAAGCGCGAGATTAAAGTCGTGACCGAACGCATGGAAGACGCCGGCGAGCAAGAGGATTACGAACGGGCTGCTAAATATAAGCAGAAACTGAAGGTCCTGGAAAAGAAACTGGCCGACCACCAAGCCAAAACCAACCGGCGTTCCAATCTTAAGGTCTCCAGTGAAGATATAGCCCAGGTCGTAGCCACCATGACCGGCGTACCGGTCACCAGAGTACGCAAAAGCGAGGCCAAGTTCTTGATGCAGTTGGAAAAGCATCTGGGCAAGTTCGTCATCGGCCAGCAAGACGCTATTGACGCCGTATCCAAGTCTATTAGGCGGAACCGGTCCGGCGTGGGCGACGGCCGCCGTCCGATTGGCTCGTTCATATTCTTAGGTCCCACCGGCGTTGGCAAGACCGAGCTGGCCAAAGTCCTGGCCCGCGAGCTATTTCTAAGCGACGACGCGCTGATTAAGATTGACATGAGCGAGTATAGCGAACGCCACACCGTGTCGCGGCTGATAGGCTCGCCGGCGGGCTACGTCGGCTACGAGGATTCCAACCAGCTGACCGACCGGGTCCGGCGCCAGCCCTACTCCTTGATTTTGTTCGACGAAATAGAAAAAGCCCATCCGGAGATATTCAATGTCCTGCTGCAGATACTAGAAGACGGTTATTTGACCGATGCCAAAGGCCGGCAGGTGGATTTCCGCAACACCGTGATAATCATGACCAGCAATATCGGCGCCGACCAGCTGCAAAAAGAGGCCGCGCTCGGTTTCAGGGCCGCCGGACAAAGCGACAAAGCCAGACTCAAATCCTTGCACCGAGAAAACATCGAACGCGTTAGGACCGAGCTCAAACGGCTGATGCGCCCGGAACTGCTCAATAGGATAGATAAGACCATCGTATTCAAATCCTTAAGCCGCCTCAGCGTCAGGCGGATATTAGACCTGCAATTGGCCCAGTTAAACGAACGCCTGGCGGATAAACATCTGGCCATTAAAGTCAGTCCGGCCGCCAAAACCTGGCTGGCGGACAAGGGTTACGATCCCTATAACGGCGTCCGGCCACTGCGGCGGGTTATCCAAGACGAGGTAGAAGATTATCTGGCCGGGGCTATGCTGGACGGCAAAATCGGCAAAGGCGACGTCATCAAGATCGGCGTGCAAGACAAGGTTCTCAGTTTTACCCCGCTGGTCGGCTAGGTTTGGCGGTCATCAAAAGTTCGGGCTTCTTGCTACAATAAGCGGGATGAAACAGCGCGCCTATCCCCAATATCTGGCCCTGGCCGCGGCCGTATTGCTCAGTCTGGGGATTTATCTTAACCAGCAAGCCATCCGTGATTGGTGGGTACTGCGCTCTTACCAGCCGTCCGCCGAAGTCATGGCGCTGGCCGACGCCGCCGGCCTAAGCGATGACGGCCGCCATTTGTTTTACGTGTCCCAACCTCAAATCAACGACCGGCAAAGCTTTAACCAGCATTGTACGTTCACGGAAAAAAGCTTGGTGCTGGGTTGTTACGCCGGCAGTATCATCTACGTCTTTAACGTGGATAATTCCCAACTTGACGGCATAGAGGAAGTGACCGCCGCCCACGAGCTGCTGCACGCCGCTTATAGCCGGTTGGGCTCGGCGGCCCGCGAGCGGATAGACCAGTTGGCCAGCCAGGCCTTAGCCGAGCTGGACGATGCCAGAGTTACTGAACTCATAGACGGCTACCGCCAGGATGATTCGCTGTCGGTGGCCAACGAACTCCACTCCATACTGGGCAGCGAGGTCCGCGGCCTGCCGCCGGACTTAGAGGCCTACTACAGCCAGTATTTTTCCGACCGGCTGGCCGTAGTGGCCCTGGCCGAGGACTATGAAGCCGTCTTCACCAAACTGCGCGCCCGGCTGGATGATTTGCGGCAGACCATCACCGAGCTTAAAGACCGGATTGCCGCCAGCGAACAGCGGTTAACGGCCGACAAGTCAGCGCTCGACGCCGAAGCCGAGCGGCTCAATGGCTTGAGGCAAAACGGCCAAATCGCCCAGTACAACGCCGGCGTGCCGGCATTCAACGCCGACGTAAACGCTTACAACTCGCTGATTGAAACTTACAAAGGCCAGGTAGCCAAGCACAACCAAGCGGTGGAGCAGTATAACGGCATCGCTCTGGAACAAAACCAGCTGGTCCAAAGTATCGACAGCCAGTTCCAGCCGATTGATTAGGCCCTAATCAATCGCGTATTACGTATCAGGTATTAGGTATCAAAGAAGCCGCTTATACTTAATACTTCATACTTAATACTTTATACTGCTTCGGTATGGCAAAACCGAGCATGAGGTACGTTTGCGCTAATTGCGGCGCCATCAGCCCCAAATGGAGCGGTCGGTGCGGCAACTGCGGCGAGTGGAACACCCTGACCGAACAGCTTAACGCCAAGACCGCGGAGGCCGCCTCGGCCAAGACTGGACGCAGTTTGAGCGCCCAGCCGATAACCGCCATCAAGCCGGATGCCAACCGGGGGCGCCTAGGCACCGGCATCAGCGAGGTAGATTTAGTCCTGGGCGGTGGCCTGGTACCGGCCAGCACGGTGTTGATTGCCGGCGAACCGGGTATCGGCAAGAGCACGCTCATCTTGCAAATTGCCGCCGCCGTAGCGGTCAAACTGCCGGTGCTGTACGTCACGGCCGAGGAATCCGCCGGGCAAGTCCACTCCCGGGCCGAACGGCTGAAAGCCAAGGCCAAGGGATTGGCGCTGGCTTCGACCGCCAGCACCGACGACATCGTGGCCACTATGCATGACGGCGATTATTCGCTAATCGTGGTCGACTCCATCCAGACCATATCGACCGAGCTGGTCGGGTCCACCCAGGGCTCCGGCTCCCAAGTGACTAATAGCGCCCAACTGCTGATTAGGGCGGCCAAGCTGACCGGCACGGCGCTGATTATCGTCGGCCACGTTACCAAGGAGGGCACTATTGCCGGGCCTAAACTGCTGGAACATTTAGTCGACGTGGTATTAAATCTGGAAGGCGACCGCTACGGCGGGTTCAAACTTCTGCGCTCCATCAAAAACCGCTATGGTTCGACCAATGAATCCGGCGTGTTCGAGATGTCAGCCGAGGGCTTGCAGCCCATAGACAATCCCTCGGCGGCTTTGCTGGCCGAACGCCAGGTCAGCGACGGCTCGGTGGTGCTGGCCACCATGGAAGGCAGCCGGCCGCTGCTCGTGGAGGTCCAGGCCCTGGTTAATCGGACGGCTTTCGGCTATCCCAAGCGCACGGCTTCCGGCTTTGACCTTAACCGGCTCAATCTGCTGATTGCCATGCTCAGCCGCCGGACCAAACTTAAACTTAGCGATATGGACGTCTATATCAACATCGTGGGCGGGGTCAAGATTACCGAACCGGCGGCCGATTTGGCGGTCTGTATGGCCGTGGCCTCAGCCTCAAAGGGGATGGCGCTAAAAGACGACGCCGTGGTGTTCGGCGAGGTCGGCTTGTCCGGAGAAATCCGGCGGGTCCAGGGAGTCGAGGCCCGGGTGGCCGAGGCCAAAAAACTGGGTTTTAAATCCGCTATTGCGCCCAAACCGCTTAAAGCCGATTCATTTATCAAGCCCGCCATGAACGTCCGCGACGCGCTGAATAAGTTCTTATCTAAGTCTTAGTCTTCGACGTGGACGGCCTTTTGGCCTTGAGCTAACACCGAATTCGTCGGGCTTATAGCTTTGACTGTCACCGTGTAATCACCATGGAGCGCGTTGTTGAAGGTATGGCTTTCGTCGTTGGAGTCAGAACAGGAAGCCGCTGTGGGAATGCCACAGACCTCGTAGTGGTCGAAGCCGCTGATTGAGTTCCAGCTTAAATCAACGTTACAGTTGAAATTGTTGCAGTTGTCTAGGTCGTAGCTAATGGTTACGCCTTGGAAACTGGTGTTCTCGGGATCGTCAGCGTGATAGAAGTAGCTGTCAACAACCTCGGCCTTGACCGTGCCGGTAAAGCTTTGGCCGTAAGTGTACTGGTAGGAACCGCCTCCGCCGCCGGGACAACCGCCGCTGGGGATTTTACAGCTTTTAACCAGCTTGTTGTTGACGTAGAAATTAACTTGGCCGCCATTTAAGGCGAACGTGCCTTTTGAATAGTTGGCTGTAAACTGATTACCAGTAACCGTCAAGTCGATGCTCGGAACATGTGCCGATATGGGACATTTATGTACGTCATCCTTTTCATTTATTCCACTGCCAGCGGCGGAGTAGCCGGCGCTCTTGGCCCAGGCGCTGAACATCGGGTCGTCCGCCGGTAGCTCCGGAGCCACGGAGTTGTTGGTAGTTACTTGTTTGGCCAGCTCCGGCGTACAGTCGGTGGCCAGCTTTTTAGAGACTCTATCGATGGTAACTTTTTGACTGCTGCCGGCTTTGACGCCTTCGAACCAAGAGGCGGCGATGTCATTGATGACGGTTTTACTGCTGGATGAGGCGTTGCGTCCGGTAGCACGGTCAATCCTAACGTTCTTGATGCCTTCCGGCCGTTCGTACTTCTGGTCCTGCTTGCCTTTGTGGTAATTGACCATGAAATCGTGCCATATCGGGCCGACCATGGGTTCGACGAAGGTGTACATCGGCGTCGAATCGTGGTTGCCCACCCAGACTCCGGCCGTGACGTGCTGGCTGTAGCCCATCATCCAGCCGTCAACTGACAAATCGGTAGTACCGGTCTTAGCGCCGACGGTGTAGCCGGGTATTACCAGGTTACTGCCCAGGCCGAAGGTGGCCGAGCGGGCGACGTCGTCGGTTAAGATGTTGGTTATCAGATACGATACTTGCGGGTCGATGACTTGCTCGCCCTCATCGTCTTCCCATTCCTCCAATATCTCGCCGTTGCCGTTCTCTATCTTGAGCACATAAGCCTGTTTCTTATAAACGCCTTCGCGGCCGAAGGTACTAAAGCCTTGGACGTGCTCGGACAGCTTGACCTCGCCGGCCCCCAGGACCAAGGACAAGCCGTAGTCGCAGGAATCGCATAAGGATTTAAGCCCTTGGGATTGGGCGGCGTCAATGACGTTGTCCACCCCGGCCATGTACAGGGTTTTGACGGCCGGTATGTTGCGCGAGCGGCCCAAAGCGTCGCGGACGGTCATCGGTCCGGGGAAGCGGAAGTCAAAATCATGCGGGGCGTAGCCGTTGAAGTTGGTCGAGCTGTCCCAGATGATACTGCCGGGACTCCAACGAGGGTTCTTAAACAGTTCGGCGTAGGCATAGGGTTTAAAGCTGGAGCCCGGCTGGCGGCCGATGTCCGGCGTAGCGGCGTCGTACACGCCGTAACCCTTGGTATTGAAGTTCTTACTGCCGACGTAGGCGATGACTTGTCCGGTTTGGGTGTCCACCGCTACCAGCGCGGCGTTGTCGCCCATGGCGCCGCCTTGTTTGTAGCGGTTGTTGACCGCGGTCTCGGCAATTTTTTGAGCCTTAAGGTCGATAGTGGTAATGATTTTCAACCCGCCCTGGGTAACCGTGGCCCGGCCGTACTCCGCCACCAAGTCGTCTATGACTTTCAGCACGAAGTGGGGGGCTTTGAGGTCGCGATAGGCACTGCGGTTAGCCAGCGGCACGACCTTGGCCAGCGTATCCTCAGCCTTGGCGGCCTCCGCTTCCTCCTCCGTGATATAGCCTTGTTCGGCCATCAGGCCGATTATGTAGTGCGCCCGGCCGATTAAATCCTCGGTGTTCTCGCCGTAGGGCGAGTAATACGACGGCGCCTGGGGCAAAGCCGCAATCATGGCCGACTCGTCGATGCTCAAATCCTTGGCCGATTTGTTGAAAAAGCCGTTGGCCGCCGCCTCGATACCGTATTCCAGAGCCCCATAGGGTATTTGGTTCAGATAAAAGCTTAAGATTTCATCTTTGGTGTACAGCCGTTCCAGCTCGATGGCCAGGAACAGTTCCTTGACCTTGCGGGTCAAAGTCCGGTCCGTGCCGACCAGGGCGTTCTTGATGAACTGCTGGGTGATGGTGGAACCGCCCTGGGTGGCCGCGCCCGGGCTGAACACGTTGTTGATAACCGCCCGGGTCAAGCCGGGTATAGAGTATCCGCCGTGTTTGTAGAAGTCCTTGTCCTCTATGGCAATGGTAGCTATCTTGGAGTAGTCGGAGATTTGGTCGAACTCCACCAGTACCCGGACCTGGCTGTCGGAGCCGTAAGTATAAAGCAGGGTCTCGCCAGTCCGGTCGTATACCCGGGCGGCCTGCTCAAAGGTAATGTTGCGCGGGTCGGGCAGGTCCTTTCTGAAGAAAGCGAACAAGCCAATCAGGGTTATAGCTCCTACCGCCAATCCCAAACCGGCGATTTTAAGGGCCATGACGCCGCCCCGGCCGCTAAACCAGTATTTAAAGAAACGTTTAGGGTGCATTCTATAGGCCAGGCGTTTGAGCGGATGTTTGGGCAGGCTGGCTAGATACTCGGCCTTTCGGCGGCGCTTGGTATCGACTCTGACTTTTCGCTTGGACCCGCCGCGTTTGGTCAGATTGGCGTATTGCCGGAGGCTGGCGGTGTTATCGGTGGCCTTGGTCCGGCGCTGGCCCGTCATCATCCTCGACGCCCAATCGCCAACGGACCGGACTTTGCCGGATATAACCTTGGCCTTGTCCTTAAGCTGTTGGCTGATCGGCGCGGAGCTAGGACGCTGTTTAGCGCTCATCTTAAAAGCTTATCCTCTTTAAACTGGATTATTATAGCACTCATTTAGGCCGGCAAAGACCCGCCTTAGGGTATACTATTTTAGATGTTATCAACTGATGGAATATCTTAAAAAACCTATGCCCGATGCGGGTTTATAAGGTTAACAAGTATGGATAGTATTTTCAAACGCCGGGTAGCCAAAATACTGCCGGACCAGTCCGGACTGGCCAAGCTGATGGATGGGAAGAAAATCCGGGTTTATTTAGGGATTGACCCGACTGGCGGCCAGCTTCACATCGGCCACGCCATCGGCATAAAGAAGCTCATGGAGTTTGCCGAGGCCGGCCACGAGGCTATTCTGCTGTTTGGCACCGGCACCGTTCTGGTGGGAGACCCCTCCCAGCGCGACTCGGCCAGAAAAACTATTACCCCGGAAGCCATCGAAGCCAATATCCAAACCTGGAAGGACCAAGTATCGCCTATCGTTAATTTTGATAAAGTTGACATTCGCCAAAACGGCGACTGGCTGGCCAAGCTGAGCATTACGGAATTGATTAATATCGCCTCTAACATCTCCGCCGTCCAGCTGTTTAAGCGCGAGTCGTTTACCCGGCGCATAGACCAGGGCGATACCGTCTGGTACCACGAGACCATGTATCCGCTGTTCCAAGGCTATGATTCGGTGGTAATGGACGTCGATTTGGAAATCGGCGGCACCGACCAAGAGTTTAATATGCTCATCGGCCGCGAACTGCAAAAGAAGATGAACAATCGGGAAAAGTTCGTCTTGACCACACCCATGATTAACGGCACCGACGGCCAGCCCATGAGCAAGACTTCGGGCAACTGCGTGTGGCTCAATGACCCGGCCGGCGAGATGTTCGGCAAGCTGATGTCTATTAGTGACGACCAAATAATCCCTTACCTGGAGCTGGCCGCGGACGTACCGCTAAGTGAAGTCGATGACCTAAAAGGCCAGCTAGAGGGCGGGGCCAATCCCAAAGAGGTAAAAGCCCGCATGGCCTGGGAGATAACCAAGCTTTGGCACGATGAGGCCGCCGCTAATCAAGCCAGGGACGAATTTGAATCCCGTTTCAGCGGCGGCGAACTGCCGGCTGATATTGACACCAAACAAGTCGCCACCGGCCAGCGAGATTTGGCCGACCTGCTGGTGGAAACTGGGCTGGCCGCCAGCAAGTCCGAAGCCAGGCGGCTGATTGAGCAGGGCGGGGTGCGGCTGAACCAGGCCAAAGTCGAGAGCGAAACCGTAGATATCAAATCAGGCGACGTCCTCCAGGCCGGCAAACGCCGGTTCGTCAAAGTCGCCAGCTGAAGCCAAAATCCGCCCTATATACTAAGTGGTGTGGAATTAAGCACGCCAATCCAGTTTATAAAAGGTGTGGGGGAGAAATCGTCGAAACTTTACGCTCGGCTCGGCATTGAGACCGTCGAGGATTTAATTTATCACTTCCCCCGCCGTTACGACGATTACTCCAAAGTAGTCAAAATAAAATCCATCCGCCCAGGAGCGGTAACGCTGAGGGTAAAAGTCGTATCGCTCAACGCCCGTTATGTCCGCCGCGGCCTGCACATCACCGAAGCCGTGGTGGCCGACGACAGCGGCCAGCAGAAAATCGTCTGGTTCAACCAGCCCTACCGCAAAGCCGCAATCAAATCCGGCGTAGATTACTTCGTTTCCGGCTTATACGACCTGTCGGGGGACCGCTATCAAATCGTCAACCCATCCATGGAGCTGGTTAGCGCTTTTCCTAAAAATACCGCCCGGATAGTACCGATTTATCCGGAGACCAAGGGGCTAAAGTCCCATCAAATACGCAAAGCCATAAGCCAGGTCTTGCCGCTGATTGAGCAAATACCGGAATCTTTGCCCGGCGGTGTGGTAGCCAAGGCTTCCGTTATGAGATTGTCTGAAGCGCTGGCCAATTTGCACTTTCCCGCCTCCAATCAGAGTTTAGACGCCGCCCAAGACCGTCTGGGCTTTGAAGAACTGTATGAGATTACCCTGGCCGGATTGCTCAACAAACGGGACTTGGACTTACAGCAAGGCCTTAGGGTCAAGTTCCAAGCCAAACTGGCTAAGGACTTTGTGGCCAGCCTGGACTTCAAATTGACCGACGCCCAAAGAAAAGCCGCTTGGCAAGTCCTCCAGGATTTAACCGGGTTGTCTCGCGTGGATGGAGCGCAAGGCGCGGCCGAGCAATGGAGCAAGCCGTATAACAGATACGGTGAGCGAGTAGCGGAGGCCGGAACGCAGCGGTCCGCCACGAGCCATGGCAGAGTTGCCGGCTCTGCCGGCAAGCAGGTCGTGGCGCCGAGCCAGGCCCGGCCGATGAATCGCCTGCTGGAAGGCGACGTCGGCTCGGGCAAGACCGTGGTGGCCGCTATGGCTGTCTTGATGGCGGCTGAGGCCGGCTACCAGACAGCTTATATGGCGCCGACCGAGATTTTGGCCCGCCAGCAGTATGAGGAGTTGGGCCGGATGCTGGGCCAATTCGGCGTTAAAACCGAGCTATTTATCGGTGCTTTAAATGCCAAACGAAAAATGGAAATTGGAAAATCAATCGAGTCTGGCGTGGCAGACTTGGTTGTCGGCACCCACGCTCTCATCCAAAAACACCCCAAGTTCAAGCACCTAGCCTTGGCCGTCATCGACGAACAGCACCGCTTTGGCGTCGGCCAGCGGGAAAAACTGCTGGGCAAAGCCGCCAAAGCACCCCACGTGCTGACCATGACGGCTACGCCCATCCCCCGGACGCTGTCGTTGACGCTTTACGGAGAGCTGGACGTATCTCTAATCGACGAACTGCCGCCCGGCCGTCGTCCGGTTGAGACTACCATCGTCAGCCCGGCCAATCGAGGCCAAGTTTACGCTGATATCGATGCCCAGCTGGCCGCCGGCCGGCAGGCCTACGTGATTTGCCCGCTGGTTGACGACTCGGACACCCTGGGAGTAAAAAGCGTGACCCAGGAGGCCGAGCGCCTGGATGCCGGCCCGTTTAAGAACCGCCGGGTGGCGCTGATGCACGGCCGGCTCAAGCCGGCCCAAAAAGAGACCATCATGCGTGAGTTTGCCGATGGACAACACGATATCCTGGTGTCGACTACGGTGGTGGAAGTCGGTGTCAACGTGCCTAACGCCACCCTCATGCTGGTAGAAGGCGCCGAACGCTTCGGCCTGGCCCAATTGCACCAGCTGAGAGGCCGCATCCGGCGCTCAGAGCATAAGCCGTATTTCTTCATGATGACCAGCGAGGTTATGGCGCCGCCTCGGCGTTTGCGCTACGTGGCCGGCACCGATGACGGCTTCAAGCTGGCCGAGTTAGATTTGAAATTGCGCGGCCCGGGGGAAATCTACGGCCGGCGCCAGCACGGGGAGTTGGAACTTAAACTGGCCAAACTGACGGATATCAAGCAAGTCAACCGGGCCCGCCAGGCCGCCCAGGCCAGTCTGGATAACGGCCTGGACCTGCTACAATATCCTCGACTGTCCGCTCGCGTGAACAACCTAAGAAAAATTACAAACCTTAACTAGCAATTGGTCATTAGCAACTTGTAATTGGCAAATAGCCTGTCGCAAATTTATTAAGAACTAATTGCAAATTACTAACTACAAATTACAAATCTATGTATTCAGGAACGACGTTTACCAACCTGTCGGGCAATTTGCTCGGCGTCCATCAGAAGATTAACCGCACGGCTTTAAAGTCCTTGACGGATATCAGTTCCACAAAAAACTTTCCGCCTATCCGCCAAATCAACCATTTCGAGGGCAAGAACGGCCCCGACGGCATCAAATCCAAATCAGCCGGGCGCGACGAACCCTGGCATTTTTACGACCCGTACGATCCCGACGATACCGGCTTGCTCAAGCTTATCGAGGAGCATTACGCCAACCTGGTGGACCAGTTAAAAAAACAGAATATGGAAAAAGCCGCGTTCGAGGCCGCCTGGTTATCGCACGCGCTGGTCGACGGGCTGACCCCGGCCCACCATTACCCGTACGAGGACGAGCTGGCCCAAATCCGCGGTTCGGGCCTAGAGACCCGCGATACCATCAGGAACAAGCTGGTGGTCAGCGGACAGACCAAGCGCGAGTCTTTGAAAAAAAATTGGCTGGTTTGGGGCGCCAAGGGTCTTATAACCACCCACGGTTTGTTTGAAATGGGGGTGGCGACTATATTAGCGCCGGTCAAAATCAAAAAAGCCGTGCCTACGGAAACAGAGTTGGCCGAGGCCCGCAAGCTCGGCGTCAGCCAGGTGTTTGCCCGGGCGGCCCGGCAAATCGCCGGGCAGTTCGCTTATGACGAATTTTACCGCCGGGGCTGGACACCCAGCCTGGCCGGCTGGGTCAGGAGCGAGCTGGCCCCGCTAATTACCCGGGTAGTGGCGCTGGCTTGGTATATGGCGCTCAAAGAAGCCGGCATGGCCAACAAGCCCTAAAGGGCAGTATTACGTATTAAGTATAAGGTATAAAGTATCGATGCAATTTTGCGGTTTATACCTAATACGTTATACCTAAATACCTTATACTCGTTAGCGTATGCGCATAACTGGCGGGCGATTGAGCGGCCGGCAATTCGAGGCCCCGAAGGGCCATCAAACCCACCCCATGAGCGAGAGGGTACGGGCGGCGCTATTCAATATGCTGGGAGATTTAGAAGGTTTAAGCGTCCTGGACGCCTATGCCGGCAGCGGAGCGCTGGGGCTGGAGGCACTAAGCCGCGGCGCCAAATCCGTCCAGTTCATAGATAATTACCAGCCGGCCCATAGCCAGATTGTTAAGAACTTGGCGTCTTTGGGGCTGGCCCCAGCCGCCAAGACCACCTTGGCCGGCGTCGAATCCTGGAGCCAGCGCCAAAGCCAAACTAAGTTTGATTTGATACTGGCCGACCCGCCGTATGAGCGGCTAAATTTATCCACAATCTCCCTCTTGGCCGCTCATTTAACACATAAGGGGCTTATGGTATTATCGTACCCAGGTAGGGAGTCGGCGCCGACCGTTAATGGAGTTGTTGTGGTGGACAATAGAAATTACGGAGACGCGGCGCTGGCTTTCTACCGCCTGGACCTGCCTGCCCAAAAGGTAGGCGCCTAGTCTCAGGCCGGCCGTAAGCGTACGGCTCGCACATTTTGATAAAACCGGCTGACCAAAAGCCGGTTTTTCATTTACCCCTTGACTAGCGGGGGTATAATTTATAATTAGGTAGTAGTTTTATCAAACTAAATAAACAAGGGTAATAAAATGGAAAGCGACGAAATCGAGATGGCAGTATTGGGTGATTTTCCCGGCATAGAATTAAGTGCTATACCGGGTAAGGCAATCGAAACGGTAAAGCGCGTCGGTCAAACGGCCGTCAAACTTGGACAGGAGCTAGCCACCAGTTTCGACGTCACCAAAGCCTACACCGCCAACCGCTGATTCCTTATAGATCCTACGGCGTCTAACGTCTGGCTTGCTCAGCTGTTATTATTCTAGGTACGGGCGGGTGGCGAAATAGGCAGACGCGCTAGGTTTAGGACCTAGTGGGGTAAAACCCGTGGAGGTTCGATTCCTCTCCCGCCCACCACGTCGCAACCAACTAGAGAGCTCAGCAAAAAAGCTGGGCTTTTTTGGTTGGAGCTCGACGTTGTCGCTCCTTTTCAAATACTTAATCACGACGCCCGCTGACGCGGGACCAAGTGGTATTAAGCATTTGGCTGCCTTTGCTATAATTACATTAAACAAGGATGAGCCGCATAGTTACTGCCGAGGAACGTAATAAGTACTACAACGGAGGGCCCGAAGGTGTCTTGTACTTTGACGGCTCCTCAGCAAAGGATGAGGAGCTCATGGAAGCAGCTTTGAACAGCAAGCTACACTTTATTGGGCATCAGGTTGAACCTGGACCAACTGTACCTAGATTGGTGACCAGGTTGCGCCGAGCTGTAGGCCACGAAGCAGTAATAGATTTTTTAAACAATCCTAAATCCGACTAACTCCTAACTGCCAACTACTATCTACTAGCTACAAATTCTTGTATAATTACCTCTGATGAGCTGGCGGATTAACGACAATTGGAAACGGGAAATCCAGCGCGATATTTTGGCGCTGGGCAGTCCGGTTTTTTACTTCTTGGTGATTGCGAGGGCGCTGGTCGGTCCGTTTTGGGACCTGGCTAACCCTCTGCTTATTTTGGCGCCGGTACTATACCTTATTTCCCGCTCCAAGCTGGAGGTGGATTTATACTTAAGCCGGTCCCTGCTGATGATTGTGGTCATTACCATGCATTACGGCGACATAAAGTTCGGTCTATTCTCCGGCTTAATCTGGTTGGCCATGGTCAATGCCGCCAGCAACTTAGGGAGAAACAAGGGGCAGATAACCGGCGGCATCCTACTAGGTGCCGTGCTCGCTATAGTTGGCGCGTTTATAGCTAACCTATCTTCCTAGTATAATTTCCATATGAATGACTCTGCCAGGCGCAAATCCAACCAAGAACTGCCTGGAGAAAGGGAACTCAGGGAAATTCTAGAGCGGGAAGCTCCACGCGAAGTCAGCGAGGCCAAGCTAGGGCGTCATTACGTCAACTTCGACGTCGTTAGGAACCTATCCGACGCATTGAGCTTGCCCGACAGCTGGTTGGACAGTCCTGAGGACGAAGACATTGTGGTCCGGGCGACAAAGATACTGCAGGCTGGTGATAAATGGGTCCAATCCATATCCGAGCGCATAGCAGAAGCCGGTACGGCCGTGCTAAATGCCGTTTACGATTACCTGGCAGAACAAGACGAGCCAGAGCTCGTAGATTTCCTAGTAGTTTTAGGCGGCAAATCCCTCAGCCGGCCGCAAAAAACCGCGGAACTTTATAAGCAAGGCAGCGCTAAAAAAGTGGTCGTAACCGGCTCCAGACCTAATTACATGGCCAGTGAGCAGCCGGAGTGGCAGATTTATAGGGACGAACTGATTAGCCAAGGCGTAGGCGAAAAAGATATACTGTTAGAAAAGGAAGCTATCACCGTACCTGATTGCGCGTTCAGGACTCTGAACCTACTGGACGGTGAAGGCAGTTACCGGTCGTTAGGCGTGGTAACCACCGACTGGAACTTGCGCCGGGCGCATGCCCATTTCATGAAAATGTCGCCGCCCGATACGAAAGTCCTAAGGTTTGGCGCCGGTACACTGCCCCAGTCCAGCCGGGACGAATGGTTCAAGACCGAAAAGCAAAGCCGGATTATCCTAAACGAGTTCGTAAAGATGCGCGTAGCCCAGGAGCTCAACGTAGCTTGACGCACGAGCGTACCGTCCCATCTCCTAACTTCCGACTACTAATGTTGTATAATCACCTCTAATGCTTAATCTGACAAATAATGGCTAGCACTCATATCATGACCGGCTTTTGTGAAGCGAAGCAATTGCCCTGGCAATCGAAAACAGTTCTCAGACGACAAAGCGTAGCTGGAGGCTACGTTGAGGAGTGGCAGGCTGTTTGCAGATGGCAGGCGGTTGATGAGGCTGAAAGAGGGTTATGAGATGAGTGCTTTATCCACCCAACCCTATAAGGGCGCGCGGGATTTTTATCCTCAAGACAAACGCCTGCAAAAATGGATTTTCGCCCGCTGGCGGGAGGTAGTGGAGCGCTTTGGCTACGAGGAAGTCGACGCCCCGATACTGGAATCTATGGACTTGTACCGGGCCAAGACCGGCGACGAGATAGTCGACAACCAGACTTATAACTTTACCGACCGCGGCGGCCGCGAAGTAGCCATTAGACCGGAAATGACGCCCTCGGTCAGCCGGATGGTGGCCGGCCGGCGCCAGGAACTGGCCTATCCCGCCCGTTGGTACTCCATTCCCAATTTGTGGCGCTACGAACGCCCCCAGCGCGGACGCTCACGCGAGCACTGGCAACTTAACGTCGACATCTTCGGCGTGGAAACCATCGACGCCGAGCTGGAACTAATCATGGTAGCCGCCTCTGTCATGAAGGCCTTTGGCGCCAAAGAGGATATGTATCAAATCCGCATCAACAGCCGCAAAGTCATGGATTTGGTATTTACGGACTATTTGGAGCTGGACGTCATCCAAGCCAGCATGATGGCCAAACTGTTTGACCGCCAGGCCAAAATGCCGCCGGAAGCTTTTTACCGCGAGGCCGGCGGAATTTTTGATAAAGACCAGGAAACCGGCATTAAAAAGCTGGAAAAATTAATCGGCGCTAAAAGTCTGGCCGATTTGCCGGAGTCCGTTACCAAGTCTAAAGCCATGCGGGCCGTCCAGCTGTTGTTTACTCATCTTAAAGAGAACAATATCAACAACGCCCGGTTCGATGTCAGTCTGATGCGCGGCTTTGACTACTACACCGACATCGTGTTCGAGGTGTTCGATACCAACGAGGCCAACCCCCGGGCCTTGTTTGGCGGCGGCCGCTACGACGGGTTGGTTGGTCTGTTCGGCGTGGAAAACTTGCCGACTGCCGGCTTTGGCATGGGCGACGTAACCATCCGTGATTTCTTAGAAACCCACGAGCTAATGCCGGAGCTGGCCAGCGAGACCGATGTTTACTTGATAGTTATCGGCGACATCCTGCGCCAGGCCAACGGCGTAGCCAACCTGCTCAGAAACGAGGGTGTCAACGTAGCTTTAGACGTTACCAACCGACCGGTGGACAGACAAATCAAATCGGCCTCTAAAAATAATATCCGCTACGCTTTGTTCGTCGGCGAAGAGGAATTATCCTCCGAGCAATTCACCATCAAAGATTTAGTCAGCGGCAACGAGGAAAAGCACTCCATCGAGCGCATCGTAGCCATGCTCAAAGACGGGCGCAAAAACTGACCTTTAAAGGATTGGCCAGCTAAGCCGGGCTAAGTTATAATTGCCTGCCGTGCAAGTCACCATCAAAGAAATCAACGACACCACTCGCCTGCTGACCATAACCGGTGACGAGGCCGATTTGGCTAAAATCAAACAACACACCCTGGAAAACCTCCAGCCCAAAGTGTCCGCGCCGGGCTTCCGCGAGGGCAAGGCGCCGCTCAAAGTAGTAGCCAAACAGCTGGGCGAGGCCCGAGTTCAATCCGAAGTGCTGGAAGAGGCTGTCAATCATTTCTATTCCGAGACCATTATCGAGCGCAAACTGCGTCCGCTGGACAAACCTAAAATCCAGCTGAAAAAATTCGTGCCCTATAGCTCGCTTGAGTTCACGGCGGAAATCGAGGTCATACCGCCGATAACCTTGGGCGATTACAAGAAAATCAAAGTTACTCGCGAGCCGGCCAAGGTGACGGACGCGGACATTGACCAGGTCATAGACAACTTGCGGCTCAAATCGGCTGAGAGGACTGAAGTCAAGCGCCCGGCCAAAGATGGCGATGAAGTCTGGATAGATTTTACCGGCACCCAGGATGGCAAGGACGTGGCCGGCGCCAGCGGCCAGGACTATCCGCTCAGATTAGGCTCCAAAACTTTTATCCCCGGATTCGAGGAGAACTTAACCGGCTTAAAAGCCGGCCAGGATAAGACCTTTGAAGTGAAATTTCCCAAAGACTACGGCCATCAGGCCATGGCTGGTCAAAAGGTTACGTTCAAGGTCAAGGTCAAACAGGTCAAGGAGGTGGTTTTAGCCGAGGCCGACGATAAGTGGGCCAAAACCGTCGGCCCGTTCGATAAGCTTGAATCACTCAAAGACGATATTAAGGCCCAGTTGACCCAGCAGAAGATGCAGGAATCCGATAATAAAATGAAGGACGCCATAGTCGAACAATTGGTGCAAACCAGCACCGTGACCGTACCACCGGCTTTAGCGGAAGACCAAATTAATCATCTGAAGGAAGATTTTATCAACAACTTGACCTACCGCGGTCTGACCCTAAAGGAGTATTTGGAGCAAAATTCTCTGTCCGAGGACGACTGGCGCGAGCAAGAGCTGAAGCCGGCGGCCGAGCGGCGGGTCAAAATCGGCCTGGTGCTAAGCGAAGTAGCGGAAACCGAGAACCTGTCCGTCGGCGACGAAGAGCTCAATTTGCGCTTACAACTGCTCAAGAACCAATACCAGGATGAGCAAACCAAAGCCCAGTTTGACCAGCCTCAGCAACGCCGGGACATCGCCAGCCGCCTGCTGACTGAGAAAACCCTGAACAAGCTGGTCGAATACACCACTAGGTGAGTATTGCGTATAACGTATTAAGTATAAAAACAAATACCTCATACCTGATACTTGATACTTTATACTAACTTCTGGCACTCTTGACTTCGGAGTGCTAATGGCCGTAAAATTATTTTAATGCAACCTAAAAGTCAGATTTTGGTTCCGACAGTCATCGAGCAGACCAATTTGGGCGAGCGGGCCTACGACATTTATTCGCGATTGCTCAAAGAGCGGATTGTTTTTTTGGGCACCGAGGTCAACGAGCACGCGGCTAATTTAATCGTGGCCCAGCTGTTGTTTCTGGCCCACGAGGATGCCAAAAAAGACATCTTTTTATACATCAACAGCCCGGGCGGCAGTGTCTACGACTTGTTTGCCATCTATGACACCATGCAGTATATCAAGCCCGACGTCCAGACTATCACTACCGGACTGGCGGCCAGCGCGGCCGCGGTCCTGTTAACGGCCGGAGCCAAGGGCAAGCGATTTGCCCTGCCGCACAGCAAAATCATGATTCACCAGCCGCATACGACCTTCAGGGGAACGGCCACCGCCAGCGACGTGGAAATCGGCGCGCAGGAGATAATCAAGCTGAAAACGACCATCGAACAAATCGTAGCCGACCACGCCGGCCAAAAGCTGGCCAAAGTCCACCAGGATATGGACCGCGACTACTACATGACAGCCGAAGATGCCCAGCAATACGGCTTAATCGACGCCGTTATCAATAGCGAATACCAGCGCGAATCCAAAACCGGCCCTAAAACCAACAAGAAAACTTAGGCAATCCGCTTGACTCTGGCTGTTAATTTTGTCAGACTAGGGCGTTGAAGTAGATTAAGGGGCCGATTTAGCGTGCGCCCAAAATAGCGCGCGGCGAGGGGCCGGTCTTAGACAGCTTCGTCTAAATAATAAAACCCAGGTTCGAGCTGAATAACTTATCAAGCCATAAAAGATACTAACCGGTCTTTTTAATGATTAGGGGTTAAATGCCTAAAGTCGCCAATCCGAAGCGCGTCTACTACTCCTACGCCGACGACGCGGTCAAACTCGACAACTTAATAGACCACCAGCTGTCATCCTGGCAGTGGTTTGTTAAGTTTGGTTTGAGCGAAATCTTCGAGGAGATAAACCCGATTGAAGATTACACCTCGACCAAACTGGACATGCGCTTTAAGGGCCATCGATTCGCCGAGCCCAAGATGACCGAAGAAGATGCCCGGGCCAATAATGTGACTTACGACGCGCCGCTGATGGCCGCTTTAGAGTTGACCAACAAGGTTACCGGCGAGGTTAAGGAGCAAGAGATTTATCTGGGCGATTACCCCTGGATGACTGATAGGGGAACCTTTGTCATCAACGGCTCGGAACGGGTAGTCGTGTCTCAGCTGATACGCTCGGCTGGAGTGTTTTTTACCGCCCAGGCTTCCGGCGCGGCCAACTTATATGGCGCCAAGGTCATACCGGGCCGCGGCGCCTGGCTGGAATTCGAAACGGCCGCCAACGGCTCCATGTACGTCAAAATCGACCGCCGACGGAAGATTCCGGTCACTACTCTACTGCGAGCCATGGGCTACGCCAACAACTCGCAAATCAAAGAATTGTTTGCCCATGTTGATACCGGAACCGTCAATTATATTGATTTGACCCTGGAAAAAGATCCGTCGCGCTCGACGGCTGACGCTTTGATCGAAGTTTACCGGCGCCTGAGGCCCGGTGATTTAGCCACCGTCGATAACGCCAAAAGTTTGCTGGAGAACATGTTCTTTTCTTTCAAACGGTTTGATTTTTCCCGGGTCGGCCGCTACAAAATCAACAAACGCCTGGATTTGGACATTCCCAATACCACCAAGAACCGGGTCATGCGCCTGGAAGATTTGACCGCCATCATCGCCGAAATCATCCGCCTAAACAACACGCAGGAACCGGCCGACGATATTGATTCTTTGGCTAACCGCCGGGTCAAATTGGTCGGCGAGCTGGTTCAGCGGCAATTTAGAATCGGTCTGCTTAGGATGGAGCGCAACGCCAAGGACCGCATGAGTATGTCCGACATCGAGACCGTCAGCCCCAGCCAATTGATCAACGCCCGGCCGGTGGTGGCCGCCGTCCGCGAGTTCTTTGCCAGCTCCCAGCTCAGCCAGTTCATGGATCAGATTAATCCCTTGAGCGAACTGGCCCACAAACGCCGCTTAAGCTCTATGGGTCCCGGCGGTTTGTCGCGGGAGCGAGCCGGATTTGAGGTCCGCGATGCCCACGCCACCCATTACGGCCGGATGTGCACGGTGGAGACTCCGGAAGGCAGTAACATCGGCCTAGTGCTCAACCTAGCGTCCCATGCCCGGATTAACGAGTACGGTTTCGTGGAGACTCCTTACCGCAAAGTTATCAGCGCCGTCACGGCCAAAGAGGCCGCTGGCCATATCGCCCGCGAGTCAATTAAGGATGACAAGGGCAAGGTCATAGTCAAAGCCGGCCAAACCATTACCAAAGCCCAGGCTAGCCGGCTGGCTAAGCTCAAGCGCCGGACTTTTGGAGTCAAATCCAAAGTTACCAGCGACGTGGTCTACATGGATGCCGACGAGGAAACCGCGGCTGTTATAACCGGCTCTGGTACTGAAACCGATGATAACGGTTACATCGTTGAGCCCAGAGTCAGCGTCCGCAACCGGCTGGTTACCGGAGAGGCAGACGCCGATGACGTGACCCACATGGACGCGTCCCGGGCCCAGATTATCGGCGCCAACGCCGGACTTATCCCCTTTATCGAAAAAGACAACGTGGTCCGCTCGCTGACCGGCGCTAACCAGCAAAAGCAAGCGGTGCCTTTGCTGGTTCCCCAGGCTCCGGTAGTCGGTACCGGCACTGAAGAAGTCGTAGCCAGAAATACCGGACAGTTGATTGTGGCCGAAGCGGCCGGCACCGTAGACAAAGCCACGGCCGACGAAGTTATTATCAAGTACGCCAAAGTCAAAAAGACTTACCGTCCCCAGCACTTTGCCCGCAGCAACGAAGGGACTTGTATCAACTACCGAGTGGTAGTTAATTCCGGCGACAAAGTCAAAACCGGCGATATCCTGGCCGAGGGCATGTCTATAGACGGCGGCGAGCTGGCGATTGGCAAAGACGTACTAGTAGCCTTCATGCCCTGGGGCGGCTATAACTTCGAGGACTCCATAGTTATTTCCGAACGGCTGGTCAAAGACGATACGTTTACGTCGATTCACATAGTTGATTACATGACGGAAGTCAGAGAGACCAAATTGGGTCCGGAACTGGTTACCCGCGACATCCCCAACGTCTCGGAGGAATCGCTGAGACACTTGGACGAAGACGGCATCGTCAGAGTCGGCGCCGAAGTCCGCCAAGGAGACATCTTGGTCGGCAAAATCACGCCCAAAGGCGAGCAAGAGTTAAGCTCGGAAGAGCGCCTGCTAAGAGCTATCTTCGGTGAGAAAGCCAAGGATGTTCGAGACACTTCCCAGCGCATGAGCAACGGCAAACACGGCAAAGTCGTCGGGGTCAAAGTTTTCAGCCGCGAAGAGGGCCATGACCTCAAAGCCGGAGTCATCATGCAGATTCAAGTTTTCGTGGCCCAAATGCGCAAAATCCAAATCGGCGACAAGTTGGCCGGCCGGCACGGCAACAAGGGGGTCATTGCCCGGATTCTGCCGGTAGAGGACATGCCGTTCATGGAGGATGGCACCTCAGTCGACATCGTACTCAACCCGCTGGGCGTGGTATCCCGCATGAATATCGGCCAGGTGTTCGAGACCCATCTGGGCATGGCCATGAGAGCTTTGGACCTTAAAGTCGCCAGTCCGCCGTTTAACGGCGTGGGAATCGACAAAATCCAAGACTTGCTCAAATCCGCCGGTCTGCCTGAAGACGGCAAATTCCAGCTGTTCGATGGCCGCAGCGGCGAGGCCTTCGACCAAGCTACGGTGGTCGGCTCCATGTACATGCTCAAGCTGGAGCACATGGTAGTTGATAAAATTCATGCCCGTTCGATTGGTCCTTACACCATGGTTACCCAGCAGCCGCTGGGCGGCAAGGCCCAAAACGGCGGCCAGCGGTTCGGCGAGATGGAGGTTTGGGGCCTGGAAGCTTATGGCGCGGCCGCGACTTTGCAGGAAATGCTGACCATCAAGTCGGACGACGTGTTCGGCCGGTCCAAAGCCTATGAATCGATTATCAAGAAAGAGCCGATTGTCGGGCCAAAAGTCCCGGAATCGTTCAACGTACTGGTCAAAGAACTGCAAGGGCTGGGCCTAAAAGTAGATTTGATTGAATCGGATAACAAGCAAATCGACGCCGAGGCCGTGCTAGCCGACTCTATTAAGGATGAAGCCGGGCAAATGCCTAAAGTCCAGCCGGACAAGGATGCCAGCGAGCCGCTGGATGTTAGCCAAGAGGCGGTGGCCGATGAGTTCGCCCTGGCGGAAGAGCCGGCTAAAGGCAAAGGAGCCAAGCAGTGAGTAAATACAACTACAGCCGGGACATCTCCGACTTTGACGCTGTCCGCCTGACCGTAGCCAGCGCCGACGATATATTGAACTGGTCCCACGGCGAAGTCACCAAGCCGGAAACTATTAATTACCGTACTCAAAAACCAGAGCGCGACGGCTTGTTCTGCGAGAAGATATTCGGCCCAGTCAAAGACCTCAATCCCCATGACGCCAAATTAAAAGGCGTGCGCTACCGCGAGATGGCCATCGACAAGAAGGGTGAAATCGTCACCAAATCTATTGTTCGCCGGGAACGCATGGGTCATATCTCCTTGGCCGCCCCGGTGGCCCACATTTGGTTTATGCGCGGTACCCCTTCAGCCATGGGCTTGCTGCTGGGCATGACCGTCAAGAATTTGGAAAGAGTTTCTTATTTTGCCAGCTACATCGTCCTGTCCGTGGACGACGACAAAAAAGCCAAACTGTTAAGCGACCTCGAGACCGAAGCCGACGCCGCCAAAACCGCCATTAAAACCCGCTACGAAAAAGAGACCGAGAAAGAAGGCGCCGACATTAAAGCCCTGGCCGAGGCTCAGACCAAAGAGCTGGAAGAAACCGCCCAAGGTTACTTGGAGATCAAGGTCCAGCTGGAAAGCTTGGAAAAATTACGCTTGATGTCCGAGACCGAATATCGGGAATTGCCGGAAAATTACCGCGGCATAATCAAAGTCGGCATGGGCGGGGAAGCTCTTAAGTCCCTGCTGGACGAGATTGACTTGGCCAAGCTGATTGCCCAACTATCCAAAGAATCCGAGGAGGCTCGCGGCCAGCGCAAGAAGAAACTGGTCAAGCGCCTAAAGGTCTTAGAAAGCATGGCCCAGGCCGATATCAAGCCCGTGTCCATGGTCTTAACCGTGGTACCGGTTATTCCGCCGGACCTTAGACCGATGGTCCAGCTGACCGGAGGCCGGTTTGCGACCTCAGACCTAAACGATCTTTATCGCCGGGTTATTAATCGGAACAACCGGCTCAAGAAACTGATTGACCTAAAAGCCCCCGAGGTTATTCGCCGAAACGAAATGCGAATGCTCCAAGAAGCCGTGGACGCGCTGATTGATAACAATAACGCCCGGTCCGGCCGGGCCGTCAGCTCGACCGGCGGCCGGCGCCGTCTGAAAAGTTTAAGCGACATGCTTAAGGGCAAGCAAGGCCGGTTCCGCCAGAATTTGCTCGGCAAGCGGGTAGACTACTCCGGCCGGTCGGTCATTGTCTCCGGCCCGGATTTGAGTATCCATGAGTGCGGACTGCCTAAAATGATGGCCTTGGAGCTATTCAAGCCGTTTGTCATCGGCTATTTGATTGATAACGAGTACGCCCACAACATAAAGTCGGCTACCCGGATGATTGAAGCCGCTGAGACCGCCGTATGGGATGCCTTGGATGAAGTCACCAGAGGAAAATATGTCCTGCTGAATCGCGCGCCCAGTCTGCATCGATTGAGCATACAAGCCTTCCAGCCGCGGTTGATTGAGGGCAAGGCCATCCAGCTTCATCCGTTAGTCTGCAAGGGCTTCAACGCCGACTTTGACGGCGACCAAATGGCCGTCCACGTGCCGCTATCCAGCGAGGCCCAAGCCGAAGCCGCCAATATCATGGTAGCCAGCAAGAATCTGCTCAAACCAGCCGATGGCTCGCCTATCCTGCACATCGAGCAAGATATCGTGCTGGGTGCCTACTTTATGACTAACAATCCCGAGAAAACTGATAAGCCTCCGCTTAGCGCCACCGGACTATCGGAAGCTTTGCACGCCTATGACGCGGACGTGTTGGGGCTGAATGATTTGATTTCAGTGCCCGTTCGGGGCGAACGGCGCCTAACTACCTTGGGCCGGGTGTTGTTCAACGAATTATTCCCCGAGGATTTTGCCTATCAAAATAAGCCGATGACGAAGAAGCAGATACAATCGGTCATGAGCCAGGTCTACAACCAATACGGCCAGGAAAAAACCGCCGAAATCGCCGACCACCTTAAAGATTTAAGTTTCCAGTATGCCACTATATCCGGCATCAGCATGGGTATGGGCGACTTCGCCGAGATTAAGGGTGCCGATAAAATCCAAGCCACCGCCGAAACCGCCGCCGCCGCCATCAGCGAGCAGTACGAGCAAGGGCTGATAACCGACGAAGAGCGCTACCGGCTGACGGTCCGGAACTGGATGGAAGCCGACGAGGCCATCCAGAAGGAATTATCCAGGCAGTTCGCCCTAGCCAACGACTCCATGGCTACCATGGTGGTATCGGGGGCCAGAGGCAGTATCGGCCAGGTCAAGCAGGTCACTGGTTCTATCGGCGTGTTAGCCGACGCTACCGGCCGGGCCATCGAATTGCCGGTTAGGAGCAACTATCGGATTGGTCTGTCGCCGTTGGAATACTTTACGGCGGCCCGCGGCGCCCGCAAAGGGTTGATTGATACCGCCCTTAGGACCGCCGACTCCGGTTACCTGACCAGGCGCCTGGTAGACGTTAGCCAGGACTTATTTACCACCGATAGCGACTATGAAGACCCCGGGTTTACCTACTTCAGGGCCGACGCCGTGGATGTGGGTATTGATTTTGGCGCGCGCATGCAAGGGAGGATGCTGGCTAAGACATTGAAGATTGACGGCAAAATCGCGGCTAAGGCCGGCCAGATGATAAACGAGTCCATCGCCCAAGTGATTTCTAAGTCGGATATAGATGAAGTGATTATCCGGAGCGTGCTCAGCTGTCGCGACGAGCGCGGCATTGCCCCGGAGTCCTATGGGATTGACCTGGCGACCGGTGAAATCGTCAAAGCTTACCAGCCAATCGGCGTTATTGCCGCCCAAAGTATTGGCGAGCCCGGCACCCAGATGACACTCAAAACCTTCCACTCCGGCGGCGTGGCCGGCGAGGACATCACTACCGGTTTGCCGCGCATCGAGGAGCTGTTTGAAGCCCGCACCCCTAAGGGCCAGGCCTATTTGAGCGATATCGCCGGTACCGTTTCGCTGTGGGAAGAAGGCAACAACTATATAGTCCAAGTGTTGTCCGACAATGCCAAGACTACCACCCAGAAACTAGGCAAGCGCAGTCCCAGCGTAAAATCCGGGCAGGAAGTGGCCAAGGGCGACGTCATTGCCAGCCTGGGGGCCAACGATAAATCTCCGCTCCTGGCAAAAGTTGCCGGCGTGGTAGAGGTGTTTGACGACGCCGTGGTTATCGCCAGTTCCGAAGGGGCTATCATGCGCTATGAAATCCCCGTCTTTAAGCAGTTGGTGGTGGCCAATAACGACCAAGTTGCCAAAGGCGGCAGGCTGACGTCCGGTTCTATCAACTTGCAGGAGATGATGGAACTCAAAGGCATAGCCGAGACCCAGCGCTACATCATCAACGAAGTCCTGCGAATTTTCTTGGCTCAAGGCCAGACTATCGCTGACAAACACCTGGAAGTCGTGGTTCGCCAGATGTTCTCGCGGGTCCAAATCGATGACTCCGGCGACAGCTCGTTCGTTACCGGAGATATCGTCAGCAAGGCCGCCGTCATGGAGAAGAATGAACAGCTCAAAGCCGCCAATCAAGAATTGATTTCTTACAAACAATTGCTTCTAGGTATTACCAAGGTTTCTACGTGGTCGGATTCCTTCCTGGCGGCGGCCAGCTTCCAAGACACTACCAGAGTGCTTATTAACGCCGCGATTAGCGGCAAGGTCGATAAGCTCTACGGTTTGAAAGAGAACGTCATTATCGGGCGGCGAATCCCAGTCGGTACCGGCGCTCGGGCGTTGACCTCTGAAGACTAATTTGCTTTACTAGGTGACTGTTTATGCCGACTATTAATCAGTTAATTCGAAAAGGACGCAAGTCCTCTAAGCCGAAGACCAAGTCTCCGGCTTTGCATAAGGTGAGTAACACCCTCAAATCCCGCTCGTATGAAAAACCGGGTCCGCTTAAGCGCGGAGTCTGTCTTAAAGTCACTACCAAGACTCCCAAGAAACCTAATTCGGCTTTAAGAAAAGTCGCTCGGGTCCGCTTGACCAACGGCCAGGAAGTCTGGGCATATATCGGCGGCGAAGGCCATAACTTGCAGGAACACGCGGTGGTGTTAGTGCGCGGCGGCCGGGTGCCCGATTTGCCGGGCGTGCGCTATCATATCGTCCGCGGCGCCTTGGATTTGCAAGGCGTGCAAAACCGCAAACAAGGACGGTCTAAGTACGGGGTAAAGAAGGCCTAAAAGAACATGCCGCGCAAGAAAACCAAATCCCTCCAGCGCAAAATCCAACCGGATCGCAGATACGATTCAGTATTAGTCCAGAGACTTATCCATAAAGTTATGCTGGCTGGCAAGAAACAATTGGCCGAGCGGCTGGTGTATGACGCTATGGCTTTAGCCGCCAAAAAGCTTAAAAGCGACGACCCGTTGGCCGTGTTGGAAGACGCACTGAAGAAAATTTATCCCCACATGGAAGTCCGGGCCCGGCGGGTCGGCGGGGCAAATTATCAGATACCATATGAAGTCAAAGGCACCCGTCAAGTTCATTTGGGGCTTAAATGGTTCGTGGAAGCCGCCCGGGAGCGGCGTAAAACCTTGGGCAAGGACTTTGCCCAGGCCCTGGCCGCTGAGATTGTCGACGCCGCCAACGAGACCGGCGCGGCGGTCAAGCGCCGCGATGAAGCCCACCGTATGGCTGACGCTAACCGGGCGTTCGCGCACTTCGCGAGGTTCTAAAAGTGAGTCAAGAGCAAATCGGCAACAAACCGGGCAGAGCCATCTATGTCTCCTTCTGATAAGGACAACCGGGGAGTTAACGTTATAGAAGTGGATGAAGGGTTCGACATGAGCGACACCCGGGCATATGTTGAAAGCCAGGGCGGACAGCTAAGAAGCCTCAAAGCTCAGCTGGGGGCATTGGTTTTGATACCCGGTTTTGTTCTTGAGGACACACGGTTAGAGGATATAGAACACCAGCTGGAGCCTATGGCTGACGAACAGCAAATATTGGCCAGCCGCGAGTAACAGACCGATGGCTGACAAACCCCTGGCCCTGGATAAAACCCGTAATATCGGCATCATTGCCCATATCGACGCCGGTAAAACCACCGTTACCGAGCGGATTCTTTATTACACTGGTATCACCCATAAAATCGGCGAGGTCCACGAAGGAGCCGCCACCATGGACTGGATGGAGCAAGAGCGCGAGCGGGGTATTACCATAACCTCGGCGGCCACGACTTGTTTTTGGCGCGACCACCGCATAAATATTATCGACACGCCCGGACACGTGGACTTCACGGTGGAAGTCGAGCGCAGTTTGCGCGTGCTGGACGGCGGCGTGACGGTATTTGACGGAGTGGCCGGTGTCGAGTCCCAAACCGAGACGGTCTGGCGGCAGGCCGACAAGTACCGGGTGCCAAGAATTTGTTTTATCAACAAACTGGACAGGACGGGAGCTGATTTTTACAAGGATATCCAGATGATTAATGACCGCCTCACCCCGTTAGGCGTAGTCATGCAGCTGCCAATCGGGACGGAGGATAAGTTTGCTGGTGTTATCGACCTGATTACCCGCCAGGCTTTTATCTACACCGATGAAATCGGCCTGAAGTTCGAAGAACAAGACATTCCGGCGGATATGGCATCGCCAGTCGAAGAATACCGCGCCAGACTGGTTGAAAAGGTAGCGGAAACCGACGACCAATTGACGGAAAAATGGCTGGAGGGCGCTGAAATCAGCAATGACGAACTGACCGCCGCTGTCCGCCAGGCTGTCATTGACGTCAGGCTTCACCCCATATTTGCCGGCTCGGCGCTGAAAAATAAAGGCGTTCAGATGCTGTTAGACGCCATCAACGCCTATCTGCCCAGCCCGGTGGACTTGCCGCCAGCCAAAGGCATTCACCCCAAAACGGGCGAGGAAATTCTGAGAAAACCTGCGCCTGACGAGCCGTTCGCGGCCCTGGCTTTCAAAATCGCCACTGATCCCTTCGTCGGCAAGCTGGCGTTCTTCCGCGTCTATTCCGGGACGTTGTCGGCCGGCTCCTATATCTTAAACAGCAGCACGGGGGCCAAGGAGCGGGTCGGCCGGATTGTCCGGATGCACGCCAACCACCGCGAAGACGTAGACACGGTATCGGCCGGAGATATTGCCGCTATCGTCGGACTTAAGAATACTACTACCGGCAACACCTTATGCGATCCGGCCAAGCCGATTCTACTAGAGAGTATCACCTTCCCGGAGCCGCCGGTCAGCATTGCCATCGAGCCCAAAACCAAGGCCGACCAGGAAAAGATGAGCCAAGCCTTGCAGCGGCTGGCGGAAGAAGACCCGACTTTCCGTATCCGGGTAGATGACGAGACCGGTCAAACTATCATTTCCGGTATGGGCGAGCTCCATCTGGAAATCATCGTGGACCGGATGAAACGCGAATTCAGCGTCGACGCCAACGTCGGCCAGCCCCAAGTCGCCTATCGCGAGACCATCAAGAAAACCGCCGAGGCCGAAGGCAAATTCATCAAGCAAACCGGCGGCCGGGGCCAGTACGGCCACGTTTGGCTGAAACTGGAGCCGCAAGAGCCGGGTACCGGCTACGAGTTTATCGACGCCGTCAAAGGCGGGGTAGTTCCCAAAGAATACATAACACCCGTCAATAACGGCATCCAAGAAGCCATGAGCAACGGCATCCTGGCCGGCTACCCGGTAGTCGACGTGAAAGCCACGCTGTATGACGGCAGTTACCATGACGTCGACTCCAGCGAGGTAGCGTTCAAAATCGCCGGCAGTATGGCCTTTCAGGCCGGTTTCAAGCAAGCCGACCCGATTTTGCTCGAGCCGATTATGAAGGTAGAAGTCGTCACGCCGGAAGAGTTCATGGGCGACGTCATCGGCGATTTAAACTCCAAGCGCGGCCGGGTGGACACCATGGAAGACCGGGCCGGGGTCAAAGTGGTGACGGCCCACGTGCCTCTGGCCGAGATGTTCGGCTATACCACTTCGCTTAGGTCCATGACCCAGGGGCGGGCCAGCTCGACTATGGAGCTGGCCAAATACGAAGAAGTGCCCTCCAACGTGGCCCAAGAGGTCATTGCCCACAACGCGGGCTAAGTAACCCTTTACAAACAGATGGCAATTCACTATACTGGCCCAGTATCTCGCGCGAGGTAGGTTACTTCGTGCACGAAATATCATCAAGGTTTCCCCGAACCAATAACTTATCTGTAAGAAAGAGGAGTCACGCTAGATGGCAGATTTCAACCGAGACAAACCGCATGTAAACGTCGGCACAATGGGCCACGTTGACCATGGCAAAACCACGTTAACCGCGGCCATTACCGCCACGCTGGCTAAAAAGCTGCCCAGCGATATCAACCAACCGGTGGCTTATGACCAGATTGACAACGCGCCAGAGGAGAAGGCCCGCGGCATCACTATCGCTACCAGCCATCAAGAATATGAGAGCGAAAAGCGCCACTACGCCCACGTCGATATGCCCGGCCACGCCGACTACGTCAAGAACATGATTACCGGTGCCGCTCAGATTGACGGTGCCATATTGGTCGTTTCGGCCGCCGACGGTCCTATGCCGCAGACCCGCGAGCACGTACTGCTGGCCCGCCAAGTCGGCGTACCGTCCATCGTGGTATTTTTAAACAAGATGGATGCGGCCGATTCCGAGCTGGTCGAATTAGTCGAAGTCGACGTTCGAGACCTGCTTAAGAAATACGAATACGACGAGAAAGCCCCGATAGTCAAAGGTTCTGCCCTCAAAGCTTTGGAAGGCGACGAAAAAGAGATGGACAACATCATGGAGCTGGTCAAAGCCATGGACGAGTACATCCCGGAGCCCAAGCGCGACCTGGACAAAGACTTCATGATGGCTATTGAAGACGTCTTCTCCATCAAAGGCCGCGGTACGGTGGCTACCGGCCGGATTGAGACTGGCATAATCAAAGTCAACGACGATGTTGAAATCGTCGGTATCCGCGACACCAAGAAATCCGTCGTAACCGGCGTGGAAATGTTCAAAAAGAATCTGGACCAAGGCCAGGCTGGCGACAACGTCGGTATTCTGCTCCGCGGCATTGAGCGCGAGGACATTGAGCGCGGACAAGTACTGGCCAAACCGGGCAGTATTACTCCGCATACCGAATTTGACGCGGAAGTCTACGTCTTGACCAAAGAGGAAGGCGGCCGCCATACCCCGTTCTTCAAGGGTTACAAGCCCCAGTTTTACTTCCGGACTACCGACGTGACCGGCGAGGTTGAACTGCCGGCCGATAAAGAGATGATTATGCCGGGCGACACTATTACCTTCAAGGTTAAGCTCATCCAACCCATAGCCATGGACGAAGGACTGCGCTTTGCTATCCGCGAGGGCGGCAAGACCGTCGGCGCCGGGGTAGTAACTAAGATTAACAAATAGCCAGGCCTTCATACGTGCGACACTCCTTTGTTAAAACCTCAGTTCCGCGCTTGCAGTATGTCCATACAGCTCGCTTTGATACTCGGTTTTGCCTCGGGTTGCCATCACGTATGGAAGCCCTGGTGAGTTCGATGGAGTTAGCGTAATGGCTGACAGTAATCCAGCGGTCGAAACCACCGGCAAACAGCGGATTCGTATCCGGCTCAAGGCCTACGACCACAAAGTCATTGACCAGTCCGCCAAGCAGATAATCGAGACCGCTCTCCGCACCGGCGCTAACATCTCCGGCCCCATTCCACTGCCGACCCGCCGCAGTACGTTCACCGTGGTCAAAAGTCCCCACGTTTACAAAAAAGGCGGAGAGGCCTATGAAATGCGGGTACACAAACGTCTGATTGATATTTCCGAACCGACGCCCAAGACGATTGACTCTTTGATGAGTTTGTCTTTGCCGGCCGGTTGTGACGCAGAGATTAAGATGTAATCCTAATCTCAAGGAACAGTTTATCCGCCGACTGGCGGAACGCCGAAATAAAAATGTAACCGCTTAAGAGGGGAATGACTTCCTCTCTTAGCTTCTTCGCTGGACAGCGGAGCCGTATTCTTCATCAGTCGCCCGATTTTGCTAGAATACATCCATGCCAAAGCGTAAACGGGTTAAGCCGGAAAAGGACAGCGTCTATTTTTTGAAGCTGGTGTTATTTTTTTTGCTGGGTTCGTTCTGGCTGAGAATCACCATCGGGGATAATTCCTTTGTCGGCTTGCCGCTGGGACTGGCCGTGGGGCTGGTCTTTGCCCGGCACGAGCATTTTCAAATCGACCGCAAAATCGAATACGCCGTACTGCTGGTGGCCACCGCTCTCAGCGCTTACATCCCTATCGTCGGCTTTTGGGTATGAAACCTAAACTCAGTCGAATCGCCGGCCGGCTTAAGCACCAGCTTGCCCGGTTTTGGGCTTACCTGCTTAGCTTTCTAATCGTGGCGTCTTCCGGCTGGCTGGCAACCCAAGCCTCCGCCGCCGGCCAAGTAGCCGAAGATTGCTGGCGGATAGTAGGCGACTGTCAAATCAATGTCAGCCAGCTCAGCCAGGTACAAACCACCCAGTACAAACCGGCCGGCGTGCTGGCTTTAACTGATTACGGCCACTACTTGACTTATAAGGTTGTCTTCCAAGACTTGTCGGCCGCCACTGATACCAGCCAGTTCATAAGCCAGGTGGCCGAGACCTTGGCCGATGAGCGCGGCTGGCTCAAGGCCGGCTACGTCTTTAACCGGGTACAGGCCGCCAATCAAGCGGATTTTACCCTGACGCTGATTAAAGCCGAACTGCTGAATAACATCCCGGGGTGCGATAGTAATTGGAGCTGTCGTTCCGGTAGCGGCGTTTATATCAATGAAAATCGCTGGAACGGCGCGACCAGCGCCTGGAACGACGCTGGCGGCTCTTTGCGCGATTATCGGCATATGGTGGTCAACCATGAGGTCGGCCACTTCCTGGGCCATGGCCACTATAACTGCGGCGGCCAAGGCCACCTGGCGCCGGTCATGCAGCAGCAGTCAATCAGCCTTGAGGGCTGTGACTTCAATCCCTGGCCGCTGGCGTTTGAAATCGCGGCGGTCTAAACCGCGGTTGACAGTCTAAGTCTATCTCTGTTAAACTTGACACAGTAACAACCAAGCATTGCAGGCTTTGGCTTTCGGAGCAGGCCCAGCACCTTTTTTGTCGTCATGCCTTAGCGGCATGAATAGCGGTAAGTTGAAGTTAGTGCACAGAATTTAGGCCTTACTTTACTTGAAGTTTAGAGCGTAAGCTCTCGACAAAAAAGGTGCTGGGAACCGCCCCACAGCCAAAATTTTTTACGCCAAAAATGCATTTAACGAAAGGCTGTTCGTGGTGAAGGCCCTGATTGGGACCAAAATCGGTATGGCGAGCATTATGCTCGAGGATGGTGCTACCAAAGCGGTAACGCTGATTCAGGCCACCCCCAATACGGTCACGCAGGTCAAGACTACCGATAGCGACGGCTACCAGGCCGTCCAGCTGGGCCAGGGCGAGGTAAAATCCTTGGCTAAACCCCGAGCCGGACAGGTCAAGGATTTGAAGATAAAGCCCAAGCGGCTGGCGGAATTCCGGGTTGATAGCGATAATCTGAAGCCCGGCGATTTAATCGAAGTCGCGGCTTTTAATGAGGGCGACGCCGTCAAAGTTACCGCTATCAGCAAAGGCAAAGGTTTTGCCGGTACCATCAAACGCCATAACTTCCACCGGGGGCCAAAAACCCACGGTTCGCGCAATTACCGCCGGCCTGGTTCAATCGGCTCGATGTACCCGCAAAAGATATTCAAGGGCAAGAAAATGGCTGGTCGGATGGGCCATTCCCAAACCACGGTTAGAAATCTTAAAGTGGCTTTAATTGATCCCCAGCAGCATCTAATCGGTATTTTCGGCGCCGTGCCCGGCCCGCGCCGCGGTACGGTCAGAATCGAGGCGGTGTAAGATGTCAGTCGCGACTTATACCAAGACCGGCGGCAAAAGCTCATCGGCCGCCAGTTTGGACAAACAGGTCTTTTCTGTGGCGGTGGCCGACCATCAACTGCTTAAAAGCGTGTACGGCGCCGCCAAGTCGAACGCTAGGGTTAATGTGGCTCACACCAAGACGAGAGGCGAAATCCGCGGCGGCGGCCGCAAGCCTTGGCGCCAAAAAGGCACGGGACGAGCCCGGTTCGGTTCGACCAGAAATCCCATTTGGCGCGGCGGCGGCATTGTGTTTGGTCCGCGGGCTACCGTCAACCATAACCAAAGCCCTAACCTTAAGGCCCGGCGTCTGGCCTTAAGGCAAGCTTTAAGCCTGGCTAATACCGGCCAAAGACTGGCCGTTATCGAGGCCGTGCCATCGACGGGTAAAACCGCCGAGCTGGCCAAACTGCTGAGCAAGATTAATTTTATCCAAGGTTTGTTGGTGTTGGGGGAAATCAATCCCAAGCTGAAGCGAGCGGCTAACAATTTGCCGAATGTCCGGGTAGTGGCCGCTCAGAAGCTGGCGGCCGCCGACGTACTGGACGCCCCCAGCCTGTTGCTGGATAAACCGGCGCTGGCGGTACTAGGCCAGAGGCTTAAAGGATAACGGTCATGATAGAACTCAAGCCGCGCCTCAGCGAGAAAACCTACAAATTGGCCCAGACCAGCAATACCTATGTCTTTGATGTGCCGCTGGACGCTAATCGCCAAATTATCAAGGCGGCGGTTGAACAGCAGTTCAAAGTGGCCGTTACCGGTGTCAATACCCGACGCCAGCCGGGCAAGGTCAAGCGCAGTGTCAGGCGGCGGGCCCAGCCCGTGATGGGCCGGGAGAATGACAGTAAACGGGCTTATGTAAAATTGGCCGGCGGCGATAAGATTCCGCTGTTCGAGGAAGCCTAACCAGAGGAAATGTAATGGCAATCAAACCTCTGAAACCTACCACTCCAGCCCAGCGCGGTATGACCACCGCGGATTTTTCGTCCATAACGGCTAAGCGCCCGCTCAAAGTCCTGCTAAAGTCCAAAAAACAGATGGCCGGCCGCAATCAGGCCGGTCGGATTACCTCCCGCCACCGCGGCGGCGGAGCCAAGAAATTCTATCGATTAGTCGATTTCAACTTGCCGACTGGTACCGTGGCGGTGGTGGAAGCCATCGAGTACGACCCGAACCGTACCGCCAGAATCGCCAGGATTAAAGACTCAGACGGGCGCTACCACTACGTGCTGGCCGGAGCCGGTCTTAAGGTCGGCCATAAGTTGACGGTTGGTGGCGATTCATCCATCGAACCGGGCAACCGCTTGAGTCTGGAAGCTATCCCGCTGGGTTCGGTGGTTTACAACGTCGAACTTCAACCCGGCCGCGGCGGACAGCTGGTCAGAAGCGCCGGTACCGGCGCCCAGCTCATTTCCCGAGAGGGGGCCTATGCCCAGATTAAACTGCCCAGCGGCGAAGTCCGCAGTATCAGCGTCAAATGTCAAGCTACCATCGGTACGGTTGGCAACCTCCAGCATCAGAACATCAAACTAGGCAGTGCCGGACGGCGACGGAGGATGGGCCGTCGTCCCAAAGTGCGAGGTATCGTCATGAACGCCGCTGATCACCCAATGGGCGGCGGCGAAGGCAAAGGCAAGGGCGGGAATGACCCGCAGAGCCCGTGGGGACAGCCATCGCTGGGTTTCAAAACCCGCCGGCGCAAGAGCACCGATAAATTTATCGTCCGTTCGCGCCATGAAAGCAAGAGGAGATAATCATGAGTTATAAAGTTATAAAGTTCATAAAGTCTAGCAATAATCTTTCAACTTTGAACTTTCAACTCTCAACTCGAAAAATCGGAGATTTTTCATGAGCCGCAGTCTAAAAAAAGGACCGTATATCGACCCCAAACTGGCGGCTAAGGTAGCCGCGCTCGGCCCGGATGACCGCACAGTCATCAAGACTTGGGCTCGAGCCAGCGTTATTTCTCCGGAGATGGTAGGGCGGACCCTGGGTGTCCATAACGGCAAAGTCCACGTACCGGTGTTTATTACCGAGAACATGGTCGGCCATAAACTGGGCGAGTTCTCTCCGACTAGAAAATTCAGGGTCCACGGTGGTAAGCTCGCCAAGGCCGAGGAATAGCCGAATGAACGTCCAAGCCACAGCTAAAGGTGTTAAAATCTCTTCCCGCAAGGCCGGGCTGGTAGCTTCGCTGGTAAGGGGCCGCAGTGTGGCCGACGCGGTAGTGATTTTGGATCACACGCCCAAAAAGGCCGCCCCTCTGCTAAAAAAAGTCATCGAAAGCGCCGCCGCCAATGCCACCCACAACCACGGTCTGAAAGAATCTTCGCTGGCAATTGCCGAGCTGACTATCGGTATCGGACCGTCGCTTAAACGGATGCGTCCGGCGGCTTTTGGCCGGGCCCGGCCATACAAGCACCCGTCCAGCCATATAAAAGTTGTATTGAGCGGACAGCCAGTGGAAACCAAAGCCAAGCCGCCGGCCAAGACCAAAGCCGCGGCTGGCGCGGACAAAGCCAAGAGGAAGGGCTGAATCATGGGGCAAAAAGTCAATCCGATTAATATGCGCCTGCAAGCCAATAAGAACTGGCGCTCGCGCTGGTTTGCCAATAAGCGGGATTATACCGAGTATTTGAGGCAAGATTTGTCGGTTAGACGCCACATAGACAGCAAATTCCGCGGCCGTTCGGTTATCGGCCGGGTGGATATCGAGCGCTCTCCGAATTTGGTAACGGTTACGGTTTTCACCAGCAAGGCCGGCGTAGTTATCGGCCGCGGCGGGGTTGGCGTGCAGGAGTTAAAAACCGAAATCGAGAAGATTTTCGGAGTTGAAGTCAGATTGAACATCGAAGAAATCAAGAAACCCGAGCTCAATGCCAAGCTGGTAGCGGAGAACATCGCCAGCCAGCTCGAGCGGCGGATGGCGTTTCGCCGAGCCATGAAGTCCACGGCGGCCGCCACCATGCGGGCCGGCGCTAAAGGCGTGCGTATCGAGTTAGGCGGACGATTAGGCGGCTCGGACATGTCGCGGCGGGAGAAGCTGATTGAGGGCAGTGTGCCTTTGCACACCATCCGGGCGGATATTGATTATGCCGGGGCGACGGCTTTTACCCAAGCCGGTACGCTGGGTGTCAAAGTCTGGGTATATAAAGGCGAGTCGGCCGGAGCTTAAATCATGTTGATGCCCAAGAAAACCAAGTTCCGCAAAATTCGCAAAGGCCGGATTAAAGGCGTGGCCGCCAATAACCACTACATGGCGTTCGGCGACTACGGCTTGCAAACCATGGAAGCCGGACGGATTAGTTCCCGGCAAATTGAAGCCGCCCGCCAAGCCATGACCCGTTATATCAAACGCGGCGGCAAGATTTGGATTCGGATTTTCCCGCATATCGCCGTTACCAAGAAGCCCCAAGACGTCAAAATGGGTAGCGGCAAGGGCAACCCCGAGTATTTCGCGGCCAAAGTCAAGCCCGGCATGATTATGTTCGAGATGGACGATGTGACCGAAGACCAAGCCCGAGAAGCCATGCGGCTGGCCGCCCATAAATTACCGGTTAGAACCAAGTTTATAGTGAAGGATGATTCAAAGGCATGAAAAAGACGGAACTTCGCGCCAAATCAGCCGCCGACCTGGCCCGCCAGGCCGACAAACTCAGAGTCAAGTTGAGCCAGCTTAAAACTGACCGGTTTTTGAAGGAAGTTAAGAATATCCGGGCCATCCGAGAAACCCGCCGGGAACTAGCCCGTACCCTGACCATAATCGGCGAAACCGCCAAGGAAAAGGACTAAGCCATGGCTAAGACATTGACCGGCCAAGTGGTATCAGCCAAGACGCCTAAGACCGTCGTGGTGGCAGTCCAGGAACGCCGCCGCCACAAGCTTTACGACAAGCAATACTTGGTGACTACGCGCCTGAAAGTGCACGACGAAACCAGCCGAGCCAAACTGGGCGACAAAGTCCGGATTGCGGCTGTTCGGCCCATCAGCAAGCATAAGAGCTGGGTGCTGGAAGCCGTGGTGGAAGCCGCGCGCGGCGGGGAGAAGCCAGCGTGATTAGCCAAGAGTCGCGACTGCGAGTCACAGATAACAGCGGGGCCCGCGAGATTCTTTGTATCCGGGTTCTTGGCGGCACCCGCCGCCGCTATGCCCGGGTCGGCGATGTCATTACCGCCAGCGTCAAGCAAGCCGTCCCGCACGCGGCCGTTAAGAAGAAACAGATAGTCCAGGCGGTCATCGTGCGCACCCGCCACCCGATTCGACGCGCCGACGGTTCGACCATTGCTTTCGATGACAACGCCGCGGTCATCCTGGGCGATGGCAAGGCTCCAAGAGGTACGCGTATTTTCGGGCCGGTTCCGCGGGAACTGAGGGAACGCGGCTATAGCAAGATTATAAGTTTAGCGCCGGAGGTGCTCTAGATGAAAGTCCACAAAGGCGACACGGTAATAGTCCTAAGCGGCCAGTACCGAGGCCAGACCGGACAAGTCAAGGCGGTCTTTCCGCGGCTGAGACGGGTGCTGGTTGATGGGGTGAACGTTAAAACCCGGCACGTCAAACCGACCGGTTCAAAAAAACCCGGCGGCATCGAGAAAACGCCGCGGCCGATTGATGTGTCCAAGGTGGCTTTGCTCAGGCCGGGCAGTAAAACGCTAGGTTCCCGAGTGGCTTATGAGATGACGGCCAAAGGCTCCAAACGACGGGTTTACCGTCAAGCCGGCAACAAGGAGGTCAAATAATGGCTAAAGTTCCGGCCGTAACCAACCGGCTCAAGTACCAGTACCAGTCCGAGCTTAAACCCCGGCTCATGAAGGATTTAAAGCTCAGCAACCCCAATCAAGTCCCTAAGCTGGATAAAGTCGTAGTCAGTGTCGGTTTGGGGCGGGGCAAAGACGATAAACGCTTGATGGAAGCGGCCGTCAATACTCTGCGGAAAATTACCGGCCAGCAACCAATCCAGACCCTAGCTCGTAAGTCTATCGCCAGCTTCAAACTCAGAGACGGCCAGCCGGTCGGCTTAAAAGTAACTCTAAGACAAGATAAGATGTACGAGTTTATCGATCGGCTGATTAATGTCGTCTTGCCGCGCGTGCGGGACTTCCACGGCGTCAACTACCGTTCGTTCGACGGGCATGGCAATTACAGCTTGGGCTTTGAGGACCAATCAATCTGGCCGGAACTATCGTTCGATGACACAACCGTCTCCCACGGGATAGAAGTAACTATGATTACCAGCACTGATTCCGACAAGCGGGCCAAGGCGCTGCTAGCCAGTTTCGGTTTGCCGTTTAGCAAGCAGGAGAATCGTAATGGCTAAAAAATCAATTATCGCCCGGGATTTGAAGCGCCGGCAAATGATAGACAAATACGCCGCTAAACGCGCTGAATTCAAGGCCGCCGGAGATTATGACGCCTTGGCCCGCCTGCCGCGCAATTCCAGCCCTTCGCGGCGGACCAATCGTTGCGTGGAAACCGGTCGTTCACGCTCATATATGCGGCGGTTCGGCCTCAGCCGGCTGGCTTTCCGCGAGCACGCCAGCAAAGGCGAGATACCCGGCGTAACTAAATCAAGTTGGTAAAGGAGTAATAATTATGACAACTACCGATCCTATAGCCGATATGCTCACGCGTATCCGCAATGCCATCGCGGTCAACAAGACCAGTGTCAATATGCCGCACTCCAAGCTCAAACAACAAGTAGCCAACTTGCTTCAGCAGCAGGGTTTTATCGACGAGGTCAAAGTCGAGGATGTAGCCGGGTTCAAGCGCTTGGTATTAACTATCAATCGGACCGGTTCGAACCCCAGGATTTCGGCGCTGAAGCGATTATCCAAACCCGGCCGGCGGCTATATTCCGACGCTGATAAACTGCCGCGCAGTTTGAACGGACGGGGGATTGTTATCGTTTCGACCAGCCGCGGACTGATGACGGACGCGGCCGCGCGCCGGGAGCGCGTTGGCGGCGAACTAATCTGCGAGGTGTATTAAATGAGCCGTATCGGACAACAGCCGGTGACTGTCCCGCCCCAGGTTGAGGTCAGTCAAAACGGGCAACAGCTAGTAGTCAAAGGTCCCAAGGGCGAGTTAACCTTGACTCTGGCCAAAGGCCTGAAACTCGAGCAAGCCGACGGCCGGGCATCTATCCTTAGGAGCCGGGACGATAAGTTCCTGCGGGCCCAGCATGGTTTACTGCGCTCGCTGTTATCCGGCGCCGTGGAAGGTGTCAGCCAGGGCTACACTAAGCAATTAGAAGTTGTCGGGGTCGGATTCAAAGCCCAGGTCAGCGGCCAGACTATTACCTTGAAACTGGGGTACTCGCATGATAGGGTTTATCAGTTGCCAGATGACATCCAAGCTGGCGTGGAGCAAAATATCATCACCATCAGCGGTGCCGACAAACAGCAGGTCGGACAAGTAGCGGCCGAGATTCGCAAACTGAGACCACCGGAACCATACAAAGGCAAAGGTATCAAATATATCGACGAATACGTCATCCGCAAAGCCGGCAAGGCCGCCGGAGCGGCGGTCAAGGAGTAAACCTCTATGGAGCGCAAAAGAACATTAGCCAACAGACATCTCAGGCAATTACGGGTCCGCTCCCGCGTACGCGGCACGGCCCAGCGCCCCAGGCTGACAGTCAGCGTCAGCAATCGCCACGTCAGTGCTCAGTTGATTGACGACTCGGCTGGTAAGACATTGTTATCCAGTACCAGTGTTGGCCAGACCGGTTTAAAGCCGAATTTGTCCCAGCGAGCCGAGTGGGTCGGCCAGGATATAGCTAAAAAAGCCAAGTCGGTCAAAGTAACTCAGCTGGTGTTCGACCGCGGGAGCAAGCTTTATCACGGCCGGATTGCGGCACTAGCCGAGGCTATCCGGGCCGGAGGGGTTAAATTTTAGCCATGGCCGACAGAGATAGACCACCGATGTCAGACCCCCAGTGGATAGAGCAAGTTATCAGTATTGATAGGGTCGCCCGGGTCGTCAAAGGCGGCCGGCGATTTCGGTTCAGGGCGCTGGTGGCCGTCGGCGACGGCAAACGCCAGGTCGGGGTCGGTGTGGCTAAGGGCGCGGACGTGCAAAGCGCCATCACCAAAGCCATTATGGTCGCCAAGAAACAGCTAATCAAAGTCGAACTGCAAGCAGGCACTATTCCGCATGAGGTGTCAGTCAAGCACGGCGGAGCCCACGTCATGCTCAAACCGGCCGCGGCGGGTACGGGCGTAATCGCCGGCGGCGTCATCCGGACCGTAATTGACGCGACTGGGATTGAGAACATCCTCAGCAAATCATTAGGCTCTAACAGCAAAGTCAATAACGCTTATGCCACTATCGCCGCCCTCCGCAGTCTGGTACCGCGCCAGGATTGGGTAACGACAATCAACGCTCCAGCCAAAGCTAAGACGGCCAAGAAGCCATCTGCGTCCCCGGCCAAAACCAGGCCGGCCAGGCCGTCCGCCAAAGCTAAGACCAGCGCGGGAGTTAAGAAATGAGAATCCACGAACTGAATACCAAGCGGTCCAGGCAACCCATCCGCAAAGGCCGGGGCATAAGCGCCGGCCGGGGCAAGACCGCCGGCCGCGGCACTAAAGGCCAGAATTCCAGAACTGGCGGAGGGGTCCGTCCCGGATTCGAAGGCGGACAAAATCCGCTGAGTGCCAGACTGCCTAAACTGGCTGGTTTTAATTCCCGCCGGCAGCCCGCTCAGGCTATTACCACCGGCGATTTAAACCGGGTCAAAGCCAAGACCATCAATAACCAGGTATTAGCCGAGGCCGGAGTCGTCGATAGCCCGGACCGGCCGATTAAGGTCATAGCCGGCGGCAAACTGACCGCCGCTAAAACCGTCAATTTACAGGGCGCCAGCCCGGCCGCGGACAAAGCCATATCCCGAGCCGGCGGCCAATTTATTATTTCTCCGGCGCCTAAACCGCGCCGGGCCAAGTCCAAAACCGATAAAAAGGTTTAATATAATATTTAACAGCGAGGGATAAACGTGAGCTGGAGCATCATCAAACAGGCTTTCAAGAACCGCGACATGCGCCGGCGTTTGATGATTGTAGCCGGCCTGGTGCTGGTTTATAGAGTATTGGCGTTTATCCCTATTCCGCTGGCCGAACCGACTCAGCTTAGGCAATTAATCGACAACCTGTTTAACTCCCAAGATTTACTCGGATTTATTAATTTCTTATCGGGCGGCGCGCTGGCTAATTTTTCCATTGTGCTGATGGGACTGGGGCCATACATCAACGCCTCGATTATCATGCAGTTGCTGACCAAGGCCGTACCCAGATTAGAGGAGATAAACGAAGACGGGGAAAGCGGCCGGCGGCGAATCAACCAATTCACCAGAATGTTAACCCTGCCGCTAGCCGTAATCCAGTCGGTAGGTATCTTACTGCTCATTCGCCAGCAGGCCTCTGGCAGTTTGGGTATCGATATAGCGGGCAGCGCGTCGTTATTCCAATGGGGGCTGATGATTACCAGCTTGACGGTGGGTTCGCTGTTGCTCATGTGGTTGGGCGAACTAATTACCGAACAGGGGATAGGCAACGGTATCTCACTGCTGATATTCGCGGGAATTATCAGCCAGCTGCCGCAAATCTTCAGTGTGATTTATTCGTCGACGGTTACCAGCATCGGCGGGGCCAACAGTTCGGATTTGTTTGGTTTCACTTTGCCGCTTAACCTGACGGTTCTGAGTATTATCATCGGATTTATCCTAGCCACCGTCTTTATAACTTATTTCGTGGTCAAACTGAATGAAGCCCAGCGGGTCATCACGGTCAGTTACGCCAAACGGGTCAGGGGCAACCGGGCTTACGGCGGCGTCGATACCGTACTGCCGATTAAACTCATAACGGCCGGGGTCATACCGATTATTTTTGCCGTGGCTTTTTTAGCCGTGCCCAGTTTTGTCGGCCAACTGATGGTTACGGCCGACACGGCCTGGGTAGTGGACTTAGGGCAAAACTTGATTTACTGGTTTACGCCGCCGCTTTCACTAGGCGGAGGAGCTGCCGCTCCGACGGCGGCCGCCAGCCAGTGGGTCTATCCGTCGGTCTACTTCTTGCTAGTAGTAATGTTCACCTATTTCTACACTGGCATCGTGTTCAACGCCAAGCAAATCGCCGAGAATTTGCAAAAGCAGGGCGGTTTTGTGGCTGGTATCCGGCCAGGCCAGCAAACCCAGCGTTTTTTGACCCGGGTAGTCAACCGGCTTAATCTCTTCGGTTCCATGAGCCTGGGTTTCCTGGCCTTGTTGCCATTTTTCGTGGAACAGGCTATCGGTACCAGCCAATTGACTATCGGCGGGACCGGCTTGCTGATTGTGGTAGCGGTAGCGTTGGAGACCTTGAGACAAATCGAATCACGGGCCTTGATGGTGACATACGACCAAGCTTGACAGACTTAGCCGCGAGCTTTATCATTAATCCCAAGCTTCGGTTCCAATTGGAGCCTGTTTTTAGGTGCAGATGGAGGGTTTACATGGCCCAGATTGCACGGTATAATTCACGGCTGACTATATATGAGCAATACTAAGCAGGTCATTGAGTTGTCTGGTAAGGTTATTGAAACTTTGCCAGGTACTAAATTTAGGGTGGAGCTGGAAAATGGCCACAGCATAGTCGCCCATATGGCTGGCCGGATGCGCAAGTATTACATTCGTATCGTGCCCGGCGATCAAGTCACAGTCGAGCTTACTCCTTATGATTTAACTAAGGGCCGGATAACTTATCGGCATAATTAGCAGGAAGTGTTATTAATGAAGGTTCAAGCCAGCGTTAAGAAAATCAGCTCAGACGACCAAATTGTCCGCCGTAAAGGGCGGATTTATGTCATTAACAAGCGCAAACCCAAGCATAAGCAGAGGCAAGGCTGATGGCTAGGATAGGCGGAGTGACCATTCCGACTGATAAGCCTATAGCCTACGCTTTAACCTACATTTACGGTATCGGTCCGACTACCGCGCGCAAAGTTTTGGAAGCGGCTAGCGTGGATGGCACCGCGCGGGTTAAGAACTTGTCCGAAGTAGAGCTGAACCGCGTGCGCGAGGAACTAGCCAATAATTACACCGTTGAGGGTGAACTGCAAAGAGTGGTCACCACCAATATCAAACGCCTCAAAGATATTAGTAGTTATCGCGGCCAGCGCCACAAACTGAATTTGCCCGCCAGAGGCCAACGGACCCGCACTAATGCCCGGACCCGGCGCGGGCGGCGCCAGACCGTAGGCGGTTTATCCATTAAAGCGGCCTCCAAAACCTAGGACGAAGAGATTACTCAAATGGCTGAAGAAGCAACTCCCACCACTACTGTTAAAACCAAGAAAAAGTCCAAACGGACCGTCGCTAGCGGCTGGGTGCATGTCCAGGCGACTTTTAACAATACTGTGATTACGGTGACCGACCCTAAGGGCAATGTGCTGGCTTCGTCCAGTGCCGGCGCCTGCGGATTCAGAGGTTCCAAGAAGGGCACGGCCTATGCCGCCCAGGTAGCCAGCGAGAAAGCCGTCAACCAAGCCAAGCAACAGTACGGTTTGAGCAAAGTCGACGTCTTTGTCAAAGGTATCGGTTTGGGCCGGGAAGCGGCTATCAGAGCCCTGCAGAACGTAGAGATTACGGTGGAGAGCATAAAAGATGTCACTACGGTTCCGCACGGCGGTACGCGGCCTAAAAAGCCGAGGAGAGGCTGATATGGCCAGAGATAGAGCGCCAATTTCCAAACAAAGTCGCCGCGAAGGCTATGCCCTGCATAACAAGGCCCATAAAATCATCATGCGCAAGCCGTCGCCGCCCGGCCAAGCTCAAAATCGCCGCTACCGCGGCAATCCCAGCCAGTTTTCTATTCAGCTTAGGGAAAAACAGAAGGTTAAGCGGCTGTACGGACTGCTCGAGCGCCAATTCCGCCGCCTGATGGAAGAGGCTGGCAAAACCCGAGGCAAATCCGGCGAAGTCCTGCTCCAGCTATTGGAACGCCGCCTGGACAACGTAGTGTATAGGGCCGGTTTTGCCGGTTCACGGCGAGCCTCCCGGCAGCTGGTCAGCCACGGGCACTTCAGCGTCAATGGCCAGCGGGTAACTATCCCCTCGCTCAGAGTGGCCAAAGGCGATGTCGTGGCCGCCACTGCCCGCAGTTTGAAAACGGAGTTTTTCCAACACCATGGCGAGCTAGTCAGCGACGTAGAACAACCGCCAATCAGCTGGCTGAGCGTCAATAAATCCAAGTTCGAAGTCAAAGTTACCGGTGAGCCCCAGCGCGAGGACGCCGAGCAGGGCATTAATGAACAATTAATCGTTGAATACTATTCAAGATAGGGAGGTTAAATAAAAGTGTCATCAAAAACTATCCACACACCGTCATTATCTAAAGTCGAAGACCATTCGCCGACCAGCGCCACGTTTGTTATCGAACCCCTGCACCGCGGGTACGGTATGACCCTAGGCAACAGTTTGCGGCGGGTACTGCTGTCCAGCATCGGCGGGGCGGCTGTCACCGCCTTCAAAATCGAAGGGGCCAGCCACGAATTTACTACCATAGCCGGCGTGAAAGAGGACGTAGTCGACATCATGCTTAATCTGAAACAAATTCGCTTGAAGGTCTTTACCGACGAGCTGGTCAACTTGCGCCTGGTCAAGAAAGGCAAAGGTCCAATCAAGGCTGGCGACATCGAGGCCACGGCCGATGTGGAAATCGTCAACCCCCAGCTGGTCATAGCCACGGTGGACGACGCCAAGGCCAAGTTCACCATGGACCTGATAGTCGAAACTGGGCGGGGTTACCGGGCCGTGGAAGAAGGCGGACACGCTACCACGCCGTCCGATATGATTTCGGTTGACGCTCTGTTCAGTCCGGTCAGCCGGGTCCGCTACAAAGTGGCTAACACCCGTGTCGGCCAGATGACCGACCTGGACAAACTGTTGATTACCATCGACACCGATAACACCATCACGCCGCGCGACGCTTTTGAGGAGTCAGCCGCCATTTTGGTCAACCAGTACCAAGCGTTGGCCGGACAGACCAAAGTCGAAGCCGGCGCGCCCCTGGTAACTGACAGCCAGCACGAGGAAGATGCCGGAGAGCTGATGACGCCGATTGAAGATTTGAACTTGTCAGCCCGGACCACCAACGCCTTGCTCAATAATGAGATTAGGACTATTAGGGACTTGGTAACGCTGAGCGATACCGAACTCAAGGAGCTCAAAGGCTTCGGCGCCAAAGCTCTAGACGAGGTCAAAGACAAACTTAACGAGATGGAGCTGTAAGCCAAAGTGGCCACGCTTAGGAGCATTGACCGCAAACTGTCCCGCCAGCGCGACCAGCGCCGGGTCTTGATTAAGACCTTGGCCACGCAGTTGGTGGAGCACCACCGCGTAACCACCAGCGCCCCTAAAGCCAAAGCGCTCAAGCCCTACGTCGAACGCCTAGTCAGCCAGGCCGTCAAAGGCGGGTTGGCTCGGCGCCGACTGGTCAGAGCCAAGCTGGATACCGCCCAGGCTGCGAACCACCTGTTCGATTTGATTGCCCCCCAAATGAAGCGCACCAGCGGCTTCTTGACTCACCAAAAATCACCCGCTCGCCAGGGCGATTTGACGCCCATGACTACCTTGAACTTCGTGGATTCAATCGCCGATGAACTGCCTAAAGCCGCCGCGGCCAAAGCCAAAGCGACTAAGCCGCGCTCCAAGGCCAGCCCCGCCACTACTACTAAGGCCAAACCGGCTACCACTAAGGCCAAATCATGAATAAGACTTATTCCCAGTCAGCCAAGGACGTCAGCCGCGAGTGGTACCAACTGGACGCCGCCGGCGTACCGCTGGGCCGTCTGTCGACCCAAGCCGCCCAGCTATTGATTGGCAAAAGCAAGCCTAAGTTTACTCCGCATATTGACGGCGGAGATTACGTGGTCATTATCAACGCGTCCCAGGTGGTCTTAACCGGTAAGAAGGACCAGGAATTTAAACACCGGCACAGCGGCTATCCCGGCGGAATCACCAGCGTGGCCAAAGGCAGCTTAAGAACCCAGCGCCCGGATAAATTGATAACGGAAGCCATCAAAGGCATGCTGCCTAAGAATAAGCTCCAAACCGGCCGTCTGCTGAGGCTCAAGGTATACGCCGGGCCGGAGCACGAGCACAGCGCCCAGCAACCTAAAGTATTAGAGGTTAACCATGGCCGATAAAAAATCCACGTATCACTACGGCATCGGCCGCCGGAAGAGTTCCACTGCCCGCGCCCGCCTGTATAAGGGCAAGGGTTCGATGACGATTAACGACCAGCCAGCCTTGGAATACCTGGATGGCAGCCAGCCGCTGGAGTGGGAACTGGCCGCCCCCTTGCGGCTTACCGGCAAAGACGAGGCTTACGATATCACTCTAAAAGTCGAGGGTGGCGGCCTGCACGGCCAAGTCGGCGCGTCCAAGCTGGCTATCTCCAACGCTTTGGCCGATTTGGGCGACGATTTGCGCTCAACCCTTAAAAAAGCCGGCCTGTTAAAACGCGACCCGCGAGAGAAAGAACGCAAGAAATACGGTCTGCGCAGTGCGCGCAAGAAAGAGCAGTTCTCAAAAAGATAGACAAACTGCCCTCGTCTGGGGGCAGTTTTCATTTATAATGGAGTCTAATGTCTAAACCTGTTATCCTGACCGGTCTTCGGACCAATGCCGAGTATCACCTGGGAAATTATCTGGGAGCTATCTTACCGATGGTGGAACTGCAAAAACAGTATATCGGGCAGTATCAAATCAACATGTTCGCGCCGGATTTACATAGCTTTACCACCGAGGTCGAACACGGCCAGCTATATCGTCAAACCCTCGATAACCTCAAAGTCTTTATCGCTAGCGGCATGCCAATCGAGCACGAAGACTTTTATCTCTACCGCCAAAGCTTTGTCCCGGCCCATAGCGAACTAACGGTAATACTAAATAACTTCGCCTATTTTGGCGAGCTTAGCCGGATGACGCAGTTTAAGGAGAAATCCAAACTTGATCTGATTGATAAAGAAGAATTTAACATGATGAAACAACAGGCTCAAGAAGTCCAAAACTTATTGGAGTCCGGGAAGACGAAATACAACGCTGAAGAGGCGTATCCAATAACAAGAGATAGCTTGATTCATATGCACAGACTTTATACCTTAACAATTAAACGCGAAGAAGTTAGGTCAAAAGTTACTGCAGGATTGTTAGATTATCCGGTGCTGATGGCGGCCGATATCCTGCTGTACGGCGCTAAGTACGTGCCGGTCGGCGAGGATCAGCGTCAGCACCTGGAACTGACTAGGGACTTGGCTATCCGCATGAACAATAAATTCGGTGAGCTTTTTACCGTGCCGGAACCATGGGACAAACAACTTGCTTTCGCCGAAACCCAGGAAGGAGTGCGAATTCGTTCCCTGAAGCATCCCGATAAAAAGATGAGCAAGAGCGTCGACGACCCGGCCGGCACGATTCTTCTGAGTGACAGTCCCAACGAGGCCAAAGCCAAAGTAATGTCAGCTACCACCGACAACGAAGGTAAAATCGAATGGGATTGGGTCAAACAACCCGGTGTGACCAATCTGCTGCAAATCCTGCAGCTGCTGGGCGGGGCCAGCCATGACGAAGTCTTGGGCAAATGGCAAGGCCGAACCAGCTATGGCGAGCTGAAATCAGCCGTAGCGGAGTCGGTGGCCGGCTTCTTAAGCGACTTCCAAGCCAAACTAGGCCAAGTGGATAACAAAGAGGTGGAGAGCAAGCTGGAATCAAGCGAAACCGCCATGGCTGAAGCCGCCGACCAAACCCTGGCTAAAGTCCAGACTGCCGTCGGCCTCAGGCCATGAAACCGTTTAGGGTAGAATCAGCCCAGGCCGGCCAACGCCTGGACTCAGCCTTGGCCGCTCTTAAATCCAAGTATTCCCGCTCGGCCTGGAGGAACTTGATAAAATCCGGCCGGGTGGAGCTAAATAACCAGTTGACCCGCCAGCCGTCGGCTCCAGTCAGGCTAGGAGACACCATTAGCGTTGAACTGCCCACCCGGGCGGCCGAACCGCCAGAGGTTAAAGTACTGTTTCAAAATGACGAAGTAGTGGTGTTTGATAAGCCGGCCGGTATGCTGACCCACGCCAAGGACGGATTGAGCCGGGAATGGACCTTAGCCGACGTGGCCAAACCCCACGTGCAAGAGGCTGGCACCGACCGCCCGGGGATTGTCCACCGCTTGGATAGGGCTACCTCCGGCGTAATCATCGTGGCCAAAAACCCGGCCGCCAAGCGCTGGCTGCAGAAGCAATTCTCCGCTAGAAAAGTCCTCAAGACTTACCTAGCTATAGTCAGCGGTCCGCTGGCCAAGCCAAAATTTACTATCGATTTGCCGCTGGGCAGAAACCCCAGGCGCCCGGCTACCTTCGCGGTCAATCCCAGCGGCAAGCCGGCCGTGACGGAAGTAACTGTCGTCAAATCCACCGCCCATGCCTCCTTGGTTGAGCTGAAACCGCTGAGTGGGCGGACCCACCAGTTAAGGGTCCACTTAAGCCATATCGGCCACCCGATTATCGGCGACCCGCTGTATGGCCGGCCGGACACCGGCCAGCGCCTGTATCTGCATGCCAAGGAACTAAGTTTGCGACTGCCCGGCGGCCAAAGCCAGACCTTCAGCTCAACCCCGCCGGCGGATTTTTTACGAGGAGTAAAAGCTCATGGCCTTGATTAAAAGCGGTGGCAAGGACACGCCCTCCGTGATTTTAGTAGCCCGTTATGAGTCCAGCCGCCGAGCCGCGGCCTCTCAGCTGGTAGACGAATATAAGAAGGGCGCGGCCAAACCTCTGTCAACTAGCCGAGTTGACACCGTGGAGCCGGACAGCGGCCGGATAAGTATCTCTACGATTAGAAGCCTGTACCAGACCACCAGCTACCGCCGCGCCGGCGGCCAGTTCCAGCTGGTAATAGTCCACGAAGCCCAGACTATGACCATACCGGCTCAAAACGCCTTTTTGAAGCTGTTGGAAGAACCGCCGTCTGGCGTGCGGTTCATATTGACCTGTCCTCATCCCCAAGCTTTGATACCAACCATCCGCTCACGCTGTCAACTGGTCTACTTACCGCCCTTGCCTATGGCGGAATTTAAAGCCAGTTTCAACCAATTAGACGACGACGCGCAAAACCGGCTGTTTTATTTGAGCGGCGGCGATACCATCGAGGCCGCCCGGCTGTTAAAAGACGGACAGCTGGAGCAAACTTACGCGGCTGTCCGCCAGCTGATAACCGAACCGCTTGGCCAGGGGGTAATCAGCCTGCAGACGCTGGCACCGGATCGGGACCAAGCCCGCCAGGTAGCCGACAAACTGGCCCGCCTGGCCCACGCCGGCCTCCGACATTCCTCCAAAAGCGATAAAAACCGGTGGTTAAAGCGCCTAAATTCGACGCTGGAGGCCCAGGAACAATTAGCCCAAAACGCTAACGTCAAGCTGGTTATGGACGGCTTATTGCTCGAATTTAGGGCTTAAGCGCGCTATAATGTCGGCTGGATAAATATGTTTGCGATATTTAGTGTCACTTTGACCGGCTTTCTAGCCTTGATTGCCACCAGCCGGACCGAACGGAGCTTACAGCCGCTGTCCAAGGCCTTGTCAATCAGACTGCAGAAACTATGGCTTGATGCCCAGGCCAGTCTGCGGGCCAAGCAGTACCTAAGAGCGGAAAAAGCTCTGCTGACCATACTAAGGTTCGATGAGAAAAATACCGCCGCCTACAACCGGCTGGGTATTCTTTACGCCAAGCAAAAGGAGTATAGCGACGCCACTGAGTGTTTCGAGATTGCCTCCAGCATCGAAGCCAACCCCTCCAGCCTGCATAACCTAGGACTTATCTATTACGAGACGCATAACTATGAAAAGGCCGCCCAAGCCTTTGAGAACGCTCTGGAACTGGAAGACGGGCTGGCCGCCAGGTACGTGGCTTACGCTAAAGTCCAAGAGAAGCTGGACAAACCGAGGAAAATGCTGGAGTCGCTGGAGAAAGCCATTGAGGTCGAACCCAACCCCCAGACTTACAAACTCCTGGCCGACGCCTACGAGCGGGTAGGAGAGCTGGAGCTGGCCGAAGACATAAAACGCAAGCTGAGACAGCTGATAATCCCCGCCAGCCGCCCCAAACGTATCCAACAGCCTAGAAAAGTCGTAATGTAGCTTTGGGACTGCCCAAGCTTTTACGGTCGGGGCCAATCCTGTATCATGATGGGCGTCGCTCAAATCGGCCGGTGTAGCTCAGTTGGCTAGAGCGGCGGTTTTGTAAACCGCAGGTCATGGGTTCGACTCCCTTCACCGGCTCCAGTTCATTTGACATTTTAGTTCTCGCAGACGGATTAGTATAATCAGTCTGCTTTGACTTTCATGTCAAGCCTCACTTTTATCCTCGCAAACATCCGCTAGCCGGCGGATTGGTTTGCTCGGATAGTGGGAACGTAGAATAAAATTTGTTAAACCAAGGAGCGAAGCCGACTGTTTAACAAATTTAGAGGAGGAACCGACGGTAGAATCAGCTTTTGAATCACGACGAAAATTTGATTCGAAAGCTGATCAAAAGTCGGATTTCGACGAGCTAGGGTAGCGAAGTGGCCAAACGCAGCAGACTGTAAATCTGCCGGCTTTATGCCTTCGGGGGTTCGACTCCCTCCCCTAGCACCACGTCCCAATGGCCTACAACCTGTACGCTTTTGCTTAAACATCGCGATATAGCGCAAAAGCTAGCAAGGTCTTATGGCATTGCTCCTTCAAATTTTGCAAACAGCTCTGCTTGGGTTTGCAAAATTTCTAAAACAACTGGCCAAACCAGAAAGCCAAGTCGACTGACAGGACTTTTTGACAGGCCGACGTAGCTCAGTGGCAGAGCACTTCCATGGTAAGGAAGGGGTCACGAGTTCGACTCTCGTCGTCGGCTCCAAACGTAATATCGATACGCGGGTTTCCGATGAACGTGACTTGCCGCCGGCAACTCACGGGTCACGAGTTCGACTCTCGTCGTCGGCTCCAATCTAACTTGAAATCATAAGAGTTATGTGATATAATAAGAAGATAAGGTAACCAAATGGCCAAGAAGAATACCAAACGCAAACTAGTCGGTTTAGTGTCCGAGGCCTCGGGCCACCGGACCTATGTCACCGTAAAAAACCCTACCAACACTCCGGATAAGCTGAGTCTTCGCAAGTACGACCCGATAGTGCGCAAACACGTAAAATACCTTGAAACCAAGAAAAACCTGGGCCGCAACGAATAGGCTCGGCTCAGAGCCGCTGGCTGATAGCGACGGCCGTCCTTAGCAGATGCTCGGCCAGGTCCGGGCGGTCTATCGGGGAGGCTGTGAACAGATTGATTTCCAGGGGCGTGATTTCCAGATTGAGGGATTGGGCCAAGCTATCCGCTAACCGGCCGGCCAGCTCTTGCTGGCCGGGATTGAGCGGTGTAGGCGAGTACAGCTTATGCCCGCCGCCGGGCTGGTAAAGGTCTAGCTTCATAGTATGGCCTAACAGCCGGCTAAAACTCTGAGGCAAACCGGCCGGATGGGCTAGCAAGAAGGCATCAGGGCCAGGGTGCGGGATAGAGACTACGAATATAGCCAAGTCCTCGGTTTTGGCCTGTCCGGGGTCTGGCCGGAGCCGCAAGCGCCTGAGGCAGACAGACAAATCCAAGCTGTGGACTAAGCCATGGGCCAGCCAGGTGTCAACCGCTCCCGAGTGGGTAAGAATACTATCAGTACTGATAACAGACTCATCGACTGGCACGTCGCGGGCCAGAGACAAATCGTGCCGCTTGGCCAGGCTCTTTATGGCTTGGGACGGCTGCTGTCGGTTCATGTTCGGTTTAAGTCCAGTACCGTATTTATAAACTCGGCACTGCTCCAGACCAGCGGCTCGACCGACAAATGCTCCCCGGTCTCAGGGTTAATTTGTTCCGGCAGGGCGCCGCTGTCGAGCATATGGTCCCGAACCCAGCGTAAAATGTCCCGCGCGTGGTCTTTATCTCCCGATTCGATTAAATATTGGGCGAACCACAAGGTCGTAACGAGCCACGGGTTGCCGAGCGAACCAGACCGGGTGGAATGGTAGCGGTCGCCCGTGTAACGGGGCAGTCCGCCAGAAGGTGATTGGTCAAGCAGACGGCCTTTTAAGGTTTCCACCGCTTGCTTGACGAACGGGTCATCCAGCTCATAGAGTCCGAACATCGCTCCTCCGTAGAGGGAGGAGGCGTCGATTGTCGAGTCAAACTCCATCATGCCGGAACCCGATAGCAGGAATCCTTTATGAAAATACTCTTTATCGTGATTGAACAAGGTGTCGCGGGCACTGCTGCGGATATCATCGGCGACCGAGCGCCACCGGATAGCGTCATCGGGATATTCGAATTTATCGGCCAAATCAGCGGCCGCCACCAGCGCCGCGTAAACCACGGCGGTGGTGTAGGTGGTAGTTAAAAATTTCTCTTCCCACAAGTCATAACTGGCGTGGGGCAGTTTGGTCTGGCTGTCGATGTAGCTGTCTATAAAATTGGCAGCCGGCTGGACCAGAGTCTCATAAAGGCTTTGGGTAAAGTCGGCATCTTGGCTGGCTTTGAGATACTCGCCCAGCAGGAAGATAACTCCCGCCGTCTCATCTTCTTGGATGGGCAATTCTTCCTGGCCTTGGTGCAGGTAAGGGTGCCAGCTGCTGCCAATAGACCGATCCGGCTGGTACTTATGCATTAAATAGCCTTCTGGCTGCAGCGTGTCGCGGGCAAATTCAAAATAAGCCTTGGCTTCGGCTTTGTAGCCCAGGCGGATTAACGGCCATAAGGCATAAACGGCGTCTCTAGGCCAGCTATAACTGTAGTAATCACGGGCATAATTCAGCATCTCGCTGTCGCCAGACGCGATGACGGCGCCGCGCCTATCGATATGGGATTTTATTATCAGCAGCGATTTTACGGCCGCTTCCCTGAACTCGCTGTCAATCGCGCTTAAGCGGTTTTGCGCGATATCGGACCAGTCTTGCCAATGTTGGCGCGTACTCTCCAGCCGCTGCTCAAGTTTGCCCTCGGATAAGGCCCGGTGGGAGGCCAAGGCGTCCGCTCGCGCCGCGCCGGCCGCGATCCAATAATTTACGGCGGCGTTGGACTTAGCATCGATGGTAAGGACGAACCGCAGAGTCGAGTCAACCCGTCCGTGCTCTACCGGATTATTGCTCAACTCCCCGTCTTCGGCGTCTTTGTAGGTACCTTCGTGGCCTTCTATACCGTGCAGACCGATGGCATACTGGTCGAACCCGGTCGAGTCGGCCAGTTCTCCGCTGACCACGAACACCCGGCGGCCTTTATAGTGCAATATAGCGTGCGGCGAGGGTAAGAATAAAGCGGTATCGTCCCGCTGGGAGTCGCCGATTCGAAAAACCTGGTTCATGAACAATCTGATTTCACGGGTATCTTGGGCCAAGTTATTGATTTTTACTTTCCGGGCGAAGACGTTGTGCTGGTGGTCGACGAAATCGGTAAATTCCAAGTTTAACTCCAACTCGTCGTTGACGGCTGATATCCGGCTGATAAGTCCGGGCAGGGCATATCCCAAATTGATTTGCCAGCCGTCCTCATCCAGCCAGCTTAGGCGGCCGCCGACCCACACCCCAACCCGGTGGCACAAGTCCCGGCCGCTGGTATGGTTCTCCAGACCGACGTAAGGGTAGTAAAAATCGTGGACAAAACCGTCGCTAGCCAGACCGACTTGCATGGAGCCGTTGCTCAAAAATATCGGCCGGCTCATTCAGCCGGGTCCTTCTCCGCCAGACGGTACTGTATATCGTGTACCGCGTTCATGAAGTTTATATAGGCTTCATAGGGCGATTCATAGGGCGAGAAATAGGCGTGTACATCTCCATCGTTGAACCACTTGGCACACATGTAATAGAAGTGGTCGGAACTGGTGAGTTTTCGCCAGTCGGCTAGCAAATCGGCATCGCCGGCCTGCTTGACGGCCGACTCCAGCCCGTACAAGAACCGGCTGGCTTCAGTTTGCATGGAATTGCCCAGCCAGGCGGTCAAGTCCCTATTGGTATCGGCCCAGGTGATTGTCTGTTCGACGCTGACCTCGTCGGCGGCTTCAAGCTGGCGGGCGGCTTGGGTAATTGTCAAGAACTCGCGGTTGCCGGTGGTAATCGAGCGTGAAATGAAGTCCCGCAAAAAGTCAAAAATTCCGGTGTCCGACCATTGGTGCTCGCCGAACGTTTCGTAGTCCATGAACAAATTGACCAGCGGCTGGTCATCGGGAATAGCGTCCAGCCAAGCACTGTACTTGCCCGCGGTCAGCGGCCATTCCCGCCATTCCTGGTTGGAAAATCTAAAGGCGATGTCGTCGCTCAATTTATAGTTTTTCATGAGCAGTTTTATTTGTTCGGTACCGGCCGGCCGGTACAAAAAATTAGGACTGCGCCAACCCAACACCGGCTCCCACCCTTCGGTAATGATGGCTTCGTACCCGGCTTCGTCCGCCCAGCCGGCCAGCTGGTTATTGTAAGCCAGTTCAGTGTTCCTAAAGGCCGTAGGTTCGGTGTCAAAGGTGTCTTTTATGGCTTCCGCGTGCCGCTTGACCTGAGCCTCAAACTCTTCCTTGGAAAAAAACCAGGCCAGGGAGTGGTTATAGGTTTCCGCTAAGATTTCCACTTTGCCGGTAGCCACCAGAGCTATAAAGGAGTCCAACGCGTCCGGCGCCCACGCCGCCAGCTGTTCTATCACCGAGCCGCTAAACGACAGGCTGAGGCGGAAGTCATCGTGCTCGTTCAGGGCCTCTAGTAAAATTTGGTTGGTCGGCAAATAGGACTTGTCGGCCACTTTTCTAATAATGAACTTGTTATTAGTATCGGCCTGCGGTGTCTCGTCGTTAAAGTAAGTGTGGCTGCCGCCGATATCAAAGATAGTGTAGTGCTTAATCCGCCATGGCTGGTGGACGTGCAGGTATAAGCAGACCGCCCGCTTCATGAGGCCGCTCCGGCCGCTGACTGATCATAAACGGTGTTCAGCTTATCAGCCACCTGGGACCAGGACAGAGACTTGACCTCGGCTTGGCTGAGCTGGCGCAAAGTATCCTTAAGCGGTTTTGAGCGTAGAACCGCCACAATCTGGTTGGCCATTTCACGGGTATCCCAATAGTCAACCACCAGCAGGTTTCGAATAATTTCCCTGACCCCGGATTGTTTGGATACCAAGGCCGGCGCGCCGTGGGCGGTAGCCTCCAGCGGAGTGATGCCAAACGGTTCCGAGACGGAGGGCATGACGAACAAATCCGCTACCCGATAAGCGTCGTCTACCGCTTTGCCGCGCTGGAATCCGGCAAACAACACGTTGCGGCCGATACCTAGGTCGGCCGCTAAGGTGACGAGCTCTTGGTACTGGTCGCCCGAACCGACAATTAAAAATAAGGTATTAGGTTGCTGGTCGATTACCAGACGGGCGGCTTCGAGCAGATGGGAAAGGCCTTTTTGGATGGTCAGACGACCAACGTTGCTGATAACTTGGTAGCCGTGGTCCTTCATGGTATCCAAATAATGATAAATATTCATGCCGCTTGGGATTTCCTGTCCGTCCAGGTCGATGCTGTTGTGCACTACCTCGATTTTGGCCGGCGGTATCTTGTATTCGCGGATAATGATATCTTTGGTAGCCTGGCTGACTGCCACCACCCGGTCGGCCATGGTCATGGCCTGGTATTCGATTTCCCGGACCAAGCCGTTGCCGGATTTGCCAGCCGAGCGATCGTGTTCGGTGGCGTGGATATGGACGATAAGCGGCTTATGGCTTTTGCGTTTTAAGGCCATCGCCGCCCGGAATGTCATCCAGTCGTGGGCGTGGATGATATCAAACTCATCCACGTTGATTAGGCGCTCGACGTTATATTCGTAAATGGCCTGCTGGTCGAACAATCCGTGCCCCAGCTTATTACCGGTTTTAGTAAACTGAACGTAATCCCAGGAGTCGTACGCCCCGCCAGCCCGCTGGACCGCCGCTACGTTCTGCGAATGCGCGGCCTTGACGTCCATAAAATCGATATCGTGATCAGCGGTATAGGGCAGGATGAATTGGATAGCCACACCCTGGCGAGCCAAGGCGCGGCACATCTGGTAGCATGCTACTCCAAGTCCTCCACTGTTGTGCGGGGGCAGTTCCCACCCAAGCATTAGTACTTTCACGGCGAACTTTTCAACTGTTTAAGTCATTATTTATAGAGTATAAGCGCTGATAAGCATTACCTCAATACGTTTTCCACTTGAACCCGTCCAGTCTTGGTATACTTAACCCGTCCTGCGGGACCGGGGGAAAACCGCTCTCATACAGGGGCATAGTACAATGGCAAGTATAAGGGTCTCCAAAACCCTAGATCGTGGTTCGATTCCACGTGCCCCTGCCATATAGCCTAATTTGACGTTGGGTATAATCAATCACACTCATGCCGGAACCAAATCCCGCCGCACCACTATTTATGCTTACGCACGGCTTGCCGGCCGCCGGCAAGTCGGCCTTTGCCCGGCAATACGCCGAAACGCGCCGGATGGCTTATATCCATTGCGACCGGATACGATTCGAACTGTTTGACGATATCCAATTCACCCCGTCGGAGAATAAGACGATTTTGCGCTTGGCCACGATGATAGCCGAAGAGTTCTTAAAACTCTCGCAACCATTGGTTTTTGATTTAAGCTTGCCATCCTCCGCCATGCGCCGGGAAATGAAACAGCTGGCCCAAAGATTTGGTTATAATTTTGTCGTGGCTTGGGTCCAGACGGATTACGGCACCGCCCTCAGGCGGGCCGTCGCGCGGGATAGACGGCGGCCGGATGATAAATACTCTCCCGGGCTTAGCCCCAAACAGTTCGAGCTGTTAGCCAGCCGGGCGGGACAGCCGGATATTGAGCGGGAAGCCGTAGCCGTGCTTAGCGGGCAACACGCCTTCTCATACCAAGCCAAATTGGTCGACCATCGGTTGCGCCGATTGGGCTACTTGCCGGCTAGGCTCAAACCCAAGCCGGCCGGCCGAGTAGACTTAGCCCGGCGTCAAGCCCCAGTGAGAGCCAACTATGGACCGCGCTCCCGCTGAGTACCAAATCCGCACTGTCAAGCGTCGCGGCCGCAGCCTGTCGCTGAGAGTCCAGGCCGATGGAATTATCACCGTCGGTACGCCGTATGGCGCCAGCCAGCGGATGATAACGGACTTCATATCACGCAAACGAGCTTGGATTGAGACCCAACTGGAGCGCTCGGCCCAGCTGTACGGTTTTTCCGTCCGGCCGCGTATCGCGAACGGTCTGAGCGTGCGGTTTGACACCGGTCCGGTTATATCGGCCGGGCTGGACAGCTTGGGCGATGTGGTTATTACCCGCCCGTCCAGCCAAGCCGACCAGCATTTCCGTCTGTATGAAGCGGCTCGGCCGCTTATCAAACAACGCCTTAATCAGCTGGCTAACTTCAGCTTAGCCGAGGAGTTCAAGCGCCAATCAAGGTCAAGTTCGCCCCAGCCGCCCGGTCTCGGCATCAAGTTTATGCGCTCACGCTGGGGCAGTTGCACCGCCAGCGGCAAAATCACTCTGAACAGCCAGTTGATGAGACTGCCAATCGAGCTCAGGCGGTACGTCATATGCCACGAGCTGGCCCACCTCAAAGTGCCAAATCACTCGGCCATGTTCTATCGGGAGCTGGAGCGATTAATGCCCGGCGCTCTCGCCGCTCGCAAACGACTGCGAGGATTCAAGCTATTCCACTAAAGTTTAATCTTAAGCGTTAATTGATTTATAATTCTGGGCAATGTCCGGCGACAAATTCGATAGGGTAGGCAGTGTGCTTATTGGCAAAGGCAACTTTGAGTCCTTCGTGCTGATTATAATTCCGTTGTTACTCGGTTTATCCATAAATTACGGGTTCCGCCAGACCTTGTTAATCGCCGGCGCGGCCAGCCTGGTCTATGGCCTATGCTTGCTATTACTTATGAAGCTGTTTGGACGGATAAAGAACCAGTACTTGCTGGCTCTGGTTTTTTTCATGCTGGGCTACATCGTCATTTACTTTGTGTCCCAAGAACCGCTCAGTCCATACGCGTTGCTTGGAGTTATCCCGGTCGGGCTGACTATATACGCTTACGGCAACAAGGGGCGCGTCTTGGGCCTGCTGGTTGTCTTAAACGCGATTGCCTGGGCCTACACCTATCAGGCGTCGGTGGAAGGTTCAGACTGGCACAGTTTTAGTTTGCTTATCAGTTATTTGGCTATCACTGCCCTGCTCATTGAGTTTGTCGGGGCTTCCATAAACCTGTCTAAGCAAGAGATGCAGGATTTGGCGGACTACAACCATCAAATCCGAGTCGAGCACCAGCGCCTGCTGTCGCTCATCAATAATATTGGCGACGCGGTCATAGCCACCGATGTGAACGGCATAATCCAAACTTATAACGGCGCGGCCCTGGAACTGTTAAATACCAACATCTCGCTTACCGGCAAACGCCTGGAAGATGTATGGGATATTATCAACCCGGCTGGCCAGCCGGTCGATTTAATAACCGAGAACCGGCAGACCAACCGGACAATCCGCCGAAACGACATCCGTTTGCGCTACACGCCTAACGATTTTGCCAACTTGTATATCAACGTAACGCCCATCAAGGTCGGCTACGGCCAGCAGGCGGAAAAGGGCTTTACCTTGATTCTGCGCGATATCACCAAGGAAAAATCACTAGAGGAGGAGCGCGATGAGTTCATCTCCGTAGTCAGCCACGAGCTGAGGACGCCGGTTACCATAACCGAAGGCAAGGTTAGCAACGCCTTATTGATGCTGGAAAAGCATCAGACCGATCCGGACAGAATCAAGGCTTCTTTGGACCAAGCCCATCGACAAGTGGTCTATCTGTCGAATATGATAAACGATCTAGCCGCGCTGGCCCGGGCCGAGCGCAGTGAGAGCCAAATGGACCTGGAAAGGATTGAACCCAAGCAAATGATAGAAGAACTCGCCGCTACGTACAGCATCCCGGCCCAGACCAAGAATTTGGAACTGGAAACCAAAATCAGCGACCAGCCCGTCAGCGCCCTGTACACCAGCCGTTTGTATTTGCAGGAAGTTCTGCAGAATTTCTTAGCCAATGCCCTGAAATACACCAACCAAGGGAAGATTACTATAAGCGTGGAGCCGGCGGACGGCGGCCGGGTGGCGTTCGCCGTGTCTGACAGCGGTATCGGTATCAGCACCAGCGACCAAAAGCATTTGTTCGAGAAGTTCTTCCGCTCGGAGGATTACCGTACCCGGGAAAGCAGTGGTACCGGACTGGGCCTGTACGTCACGCTTAAATTAATTCACAAACTGCAAGGCAAAGTCGATGTCAAGAGCCAGCTTAACCAAGGTTCGACTTTTACGTTGGTTGTCGGTTCGATCGAGGAGAAACCGCGCCGGACGGCCGCTGTTTCATAACTGGCAGGCAGACGTTCCGGCCTTTCCAATCCACCCGGCCGTATTCGTATCGCACCATCGACACCAGCTCTAACAGGCTTTGGCTTAAGAAGGCAAACGGCAGCAGCCATCCGCTCAAATACCAGCGTGACGGCTGCAGCGCGGCCTCGCTGACAAAGTAGCTCAGACTCAGCAGTATAGAGCCAATCAAAAACACGGGCATGCCAAGCCGCCAGCCGGCCGTCAAAATGCCGGCTAACAACAGCCAGCCAGCCGACCGGCCCAGCGCCAGCAGAGGTTCCTTCCCAGCTTCCGGATAAAGCGTTCGAATCGCCGTTTCCAGCAGGCTGTTAACCCGTTTTCTGGATGATATGCCCAACTCCTTCGAGCTGATTCTAAAACGGTAAGCTTGCTCTTGCCGAGCCAGCCGGGCTAATTGCTTTTCCGGCAGGATGGCATGGCGATACGCCCCAAAGCCGCCTTTATCAATCAGCCATTGGCGATCGACTACCCAGAGGGAATTCATAAACGGCCAACTGGCAAAGGCCAGCTGATAGTAGTATCTCAACGGCCTGACTAGCGATGGCCACCAGTCCATTTGGCGCCGCGTGGGCATAATCGACAATAACTTGGCCCGGCTGGCCAGCATGTCGGCTATGAGCAAGTCCACGCTATGGGGCTGGAGCCGGGTGTCCACGCCGGCGAAGATGATTAGATCACCGCTGGCTTCACGCAGAAGATAATCATATGCCTGGTTCTTGCCAACCCAGCCGGCCGCCGGACGGGCACCCTGTATGAACCGGACGCCGTCATGGGCAAATGAGCGGATAATGTCCGGCGTGCTATCCTGCGAACAGTCATCCAATACCAGGACTTCCAGCTTGCCGTAGCTGGAGGCCAAGGCGGCCCGCAGGCAGTCGGTCAAAACCGGTGTCTCATTGCGGGCTGGAATAGCCAGGGTTACGGTCGGTAAAACCTCGGATTTTACCCCGGCCGTAACCCGGAATCTTGCGCCCAGCGTACGTTGCAGGCTGAGCCACAGGGCCCGAAAGCATAACCCTAGCCAGGCTCCGCCCGCGATTGACAACAGCCAGCCCAACCGGTTGTCAGCCAACCAACTGACGCCGCCGGCCGCCAGCGCTAGGATAAGCGTCAACCGCCAGGTCCGGCGGACGATTCGCTTGGTCCGCTTCGGCCCGTAACGGCCGGCTATCAGCCGTCCGTGGCTTAGGCTTAAAATCAACCCGATCCCAACCGCCCGCCAGTCGCTAAGTATCAGTCCGGCGGCCAGCCAGGACCCGCTCAATATGACTAGCAGGACTTTGATTAACCGGCGCTCCACGGACAACTCGTAGACCAGCCCCACAGCTAGAAGACTTAAGCCGGCGATAACTATCATATTCTCTCAAGCATAACAGGTTTTTGTCCGGCAAACACAGGGGTTGACAGTTGTTTTATTTTAGCCTAGACTTGTCTTGACAGCCTGTGGAAAGAGGCTTTTTTTAATGGACATAAACCTACCGGGGAGCAGTAATCTAAATGAAGTTTCCAAAGCGCCGCTCGGCCACGCCAGCCAAACCCGGCCGCTGGAGTATTTTCAAGCGTCTCAGACCGCGAGTGCCGAGATATTTCCGCGAGGCCTTCTCCGAGCTTAAAAAAGTTACCTGGCCCGGCCGCCGGGAAGCCTGGAAGATGACGCTGGCCGTGTTCATATTCAGCTTTGTCTTCGCGCTGGTGGTGGTGGCCGCGGACTTTGGCTTGGAAATAGTCGCCAAGGAGCTGTTTTTATGAACGCTAACCGCTATGATTCGGCCAAACACTGGTACGCCATCCACACTTATTCCGGTTACGAGGAGAAAGTCGCCGAAAGCATCCGCCAGCGGGCCGATTCGCTCGATATCAAGGATAAGATATTCGATTGTCTCGTCCCCAAAGAGAAACAGATAGAAATCAAGAACGGCAAACGCAAGGTCGTGGAAAAACGAATTTTCCAAGGGTACGTGCTAGTCCAGATGAAGATGAGCGAGGACGCTTGGTATATCGTGCGCAACACACCCAACGTTACCGGTTTCGTCGGTTCCGGCACCGAGCCGACACCAGTCTCAGAGGAAGAGATGGATAAAATCATGAAGCGCATGGGCGTGGAAGATCCCAAGCATAAAATTGACTTCGCCGTCGGCGAGGTGGTTGGCATAGTCGACGGCCCGTTTAAGGGATTTGACGGCTCCATCAGCGAAATCGACGAGCAAAAAGGCAAGATCAAAGTCCTGGTCAATATGTTCGGCCGCGAAACCCCGGTCGAGCTGGACGGCTTACAGGTAAAGAAGGTGTAATTATGAGATTCCAAGCACCAAGCGCCAAATTACAAATAAATTCCAAGCACCAAGCGTCAAATTACAAAAGTTTGGGATTTGCAATTTGTGAGGTATTTGGTATTTTGAGCCGAGCACAGCGAGGCGAGCAGTGATGGCAGAAGCTAAGAAAATCACCGCTAATCTCAAAATGCGCATACCGGCCGGCCAGGCCAGCGCCGGCCCGCCGGTCGGTTCGACGTTGGGCCAATACGGGGTCAATATGATGGATTTCATCAACCCGTTCAATGAGCAGACTAAAGACGTGCGGGGCCAAATCGTCACCGCCCATATTACCATTTATGAGGACCGAACCATGACTTGGCGCGTAGTATCGGAGGCTACCGACGAGCAAATCCGCCGGGCTGTCGGCATTGACAAAGGCTCGGGCCGTCCGCACGACGAAAAAGTAGCCAAACTGAGTCGCGACCAGCTCAAGCAAATTGCCGAGTCCAAACTGGCGGATTTGAATACCGACGACATCGAACAAGCCATGAAACAAGTAGCCGGTACGGCCCGCAGTATGGGTGTGGAGGTGGAACAATAATGGGTGTGCGTTCAAAGGCGATGCAGTTTTCATCCGAGTACAAGCTCGGACCCTGGTTCGATCATGAGGGCGCTTCAATGGCGACTAGGACAGCCGGTGAATTAGCAGTGCAATTGGCCGGGATTGTAATTGAAACCGGTGTGGAAAATTGCCCAGAAGACATACGCCAAACTATCATGGATAACTTGGACTCTGAAAGAATACATATGGGAAATTACGTAGTCCAAGAAACACTACCAACATTACCCAACGTACTATGGTTCGTTACAGCAAGAACGGATAGACGCAATTTGGAATTAGCAATGGAACGCTACGAGATGGTCGAGAATTTGATACAACACTTAGCGTCGGATTAATTAATTTTGTGGGAGCTTGGGCTTAAAAACCCAGCGTTATCACCACGAAGGAGCAAATGATGGCAAAGACCAAAGCGGACTGGTTGAAAGAGGCCAAAGCCCTCGGGCTGAAACTGACGCCTAAAGATAAAATTGCCGATATCAAGGCCTCTATAGCGGCAGCCGACAGCAAACCGAAAACGGTGAGCAGTGGAGAGCGAGAGACAAAGAGCGAGGAGCCGGTTGACCGAACTCCCAACTCCGACCTCCCAACTTCCAAAACGGCCAAGGCTGGCAAGCGGAGCAAGAAGGCACTAGAAGAAGCCGAGGTCAAAGCCGCCAAAGAAGCTAGAAAGCGCGGCCCGGACGCAGAGCCAACTGAAGCCGAACCAGCTCCGGTTATTAAAAGAGGCCCCCGGCCGGTTACCCGGCCTAAGATTGAACGCCGGGGTAAAAAGTATCAAACGGCCAGCGCCAAGCTGGATAAAACCAAAGCTTACTCTCTTAAGGACGGCCTCAAACTGGCGCTGGAGACCTCAACGGCTAAGTTTGACGCCACGGTGGAACTCCATGTCCGGCTGAATGTCGACCCCAAGCAAGCCGACCAGAACATCAGGGAGACCGTGGACTTGCCCAGCGGCGCCGGCAAAACGGCGCGGGTAGCGGTGTTCGCCGACAGCGAAGACCAAGCCAAAGCTTTGTCCGCCGGGGCCGATTTAGTCGGTGAAAAGGATTTGCTGGACCAGCTGGCCAAAGACCAAATCGACTTTGACGTGCTGATTGCCACCCCTCAGCTTATGGGCCAGCTGGGGCGTTTTGCCAAGACGCTAGGCCCCAAAGGCCTGATGCCCAACCCCAAAAGCGGGACCGTTACTAAAAACGTCGCCAGCGCCGTCAAGCAGGCCAAAGCCGGGCGGGTGGAGCTCAGAATCGATAAGCAGGGTATTATCCACCTGGGAATCGGCAAGGTCAGCTTCAAAGAAGACAAATTGCTGGCTAACATAACAGCGGTGCTGTCAGCTATCAAATCGGCCAAGCCGGCCAGCGTCAAAGGTGCTTACTTGGCTTCAGCCCATCTGTCTACCACCATGGGTCCGAGTGTCAAACTGGACACAGCCGAGCTGTTTACCAGTCTCAAGTCCGAGCCTGAGAGCGCTTAAGCTGTTTACTAGCCACCGGGATTTGTTTACTCTGATGTTATGCGACTATTCGGTATAACCGGGCCGATTGGCCATGGCAAGACAACTTTGGCCAACGTCTTGATGGCTTTGGAGAGCCGGGCTGTTCACATTGAGCCCTCGGATATAATCAGCGAAGTCGCCAACGAATGGTTTGCCACCTTCCCAAAGGAACTGCTCGTATATCCGATTGACTACCAGCTATTAAACCAATGGACGACTGATCTGGCGACAGTGGTGTCGCACCAGATTAAATACGTCGACCCCAATCAACTGCGTATCACCCATGACCAGGTTTTGGGCGAATCCAAGTATTACTTCAAACTGTTCATGTACATCAACTTGATTCGCCAGGGCGTGATTCCCTTTGCCGAACCAATCGTGCTGGCTAACAAAGACAAGCACCGCAATATCCTGCAGTGGATAGGCGGATTCTTAGTCCATCGCGCGGATCGCGGTATCTGGTTCGACCACATCGAAAGACTGCTTAAAAAGGCCGAGGCGGACGGGGCCAAGCTGGGAATTGTCGGCGGCGTCCGCTACCCTTATGACGCCAAGGTTATCCGGCGCAACCAAGGCATCATAATCCAGCTGTTGAGAGCGGATTTGCCGGAGCGCGAACTGGCTGATATCACCGAAGAACACCGGCGAGAAATTAAGGTGGATACTACCATCATCAGCAACTTCCGACAGGAAGCCTTAAACGAGCTGGTCAAGGCCTTTTATAACGACGCGTTGGTCGGAGACTTGCTGCCGACCTACAATTCCGACGACTATCAGGCTCTGGTTTAGAATTATTAGTTATTACCTTGAATTATTATGCTCATGCTTGCTGATATTTGCCTGTCTCACGTAGACTAATGAACAGTTTCGGAGGGCTAAATTAAGTGGTTTTCAGCAACATAGAAATCAAACAAGCGATTAGCAATAAACATATCGTTTGTGTTCCGTTCGAACCTAAACATATCAGTCAGGCCAGTTTAGATGTTACGCTGGGCGAATATTTTTATGCTACCGAAAAGATGGACGCCCGGACAGTTTACAACCCATTTGACAAAGCAGACGTCGAGCGATATTTCGACGGTCCGCTCCAGGCCATGCCGCACGAGGATTGGTGTGACAAATATGGCCAGCAACTGTTCAAAGGCATTCCACCGGCTCATCCGATAATAGTTTTGCGGCCGCAAGAGCGGATTTTAGCCCATACCCATGAATTTATTGGCATCAGGCCGCCTGGTGCCTGCGAAATCCGCTCCCGTTCCAGCTGGGGCAGAAACGGCGTGGCTATCGCTTTTGATGCCGGCTGGATAGACCCGGGCTATATCAACCGCATAACGCTAGAGGTATTCAATCTTAATAAAACCGAAAGTGTAATCCTGCCGGTCGGAGAGCGAGTCGGACAGCTGATTTTCCACCACACCGGGGAAGTAGCCGGCAGTTACGGCGAAGGTCGGAATCAAGGCTTCAGCGGCAAGTACCAGCGAGGTTCGGATTTGGATGAGATTATCCGTACTTGGAAACCCGAGCAGATGGTGCCAAAAGCATATAAGGATAAACGAGAGGAATTGCTACCGATATGAACCGAGAGAAATTAGAAAATTTCGCCGCCATAGAAGGCACGGATTATACCGGCAAAGAGACTAATGTCAGGCTCACTGAAGAGAGATTGATAAAGCTTGGCAGGACAGTTCTGACAATGGCTTTTCCTAGATACGAACTATATAGCGGGCGCATGGTCAGGAGCTACCTTAATGGTGAATTTGGCGAGACCCTTGGGGTACATCCCAAGCTAGCTGGTTACCTATATGAAGTGGACAGAGCGCTAGCGGGAGATGATATTAGAGAATTTGTCGCCTCCGGCGGAGACGTACTCGCGGATAGATTCTTTGGCTCAAACCTGGGTCATCAAGGTGCTAAAATTGGAGACAAAGATCAACGTAGGGCCTTTTATGAGGCCTGCATGGTATCAGAATTTGATGAGCTCAACGTCCCTATACCGGTGCAAAGCTTCGTGTTACTCGTGAGTAAGAGCTTTATGAAGGCTACGATTGAGGAGCGCATCGCAAGGGGAGACGATCTCGATGGGCATGAAAGGGACATCCCATACCAGATGCACGTAATTGAAACGTTCGAGGAGGTGTGCGAGGTCTATCCCGAATTATTTACTCCAATAGACTGCATGAAGACAGAAACAAAGCGCTTTAGCATCGAGGAGATAAACGACAAATTATTTGAAGAAGTAATGGAGGTGCTATGACTGCGGAAATGCCGCTGACCGAGCCTGTTGGCGAAGGGGTTGACCGATTGACGGACGCTGGCCGAGAATATATGGCTGAGCTAGTGACCGATGTTGAAGGCAATGTGTTCGCATGGACGGAAAAGGCTGACAGGCACATGGTGGCTACGCAGAATATGAGGAAATCACGCTCCAAGAATGATGGCCGGGTCATAACAGCTAAAGAGTTTGCAGGAGGCGAAGACAAAGACCTTCAAGTCGCTTTTAGAGTGACCCAAGAATTTGGCGATGACTCCGCCCAGCAGCTGTATAGCGTCGACGTTGATATAACCGGCCTATCGCAGCTAGCTACCAAGCAAATTGAATGGCACCGGGCAGGCATCGCCTATCTTGAGAAATCAACGCGCTACGTACCATATGACGAAAAAGATGCCAATGGCCACTACAAGTATGTGACCCCTGACTCACTCGACGAGCAGGATACTGAGGTGTATCAAAATACTACAGATGCGATTTTTGACATCTACTGCCAAGTAGCAGACAGACTAATAGATTATGTGCGTGCCACTACGCCAAAAACTGACGACATCCCCCAGAGCATCTATAACGCCAGCACTAAGGCCAAGGCATTGGACGCGGCGCGCGTGATTCTGCCTGCCTCAACCCGGACGACGCTCGGCATCCATGGAACCGCCCAAAGCATAAACAACATGATACTCAGATTGTCCGCCTCGGACATAGCTGAAGCTGAACAATTGGGAGAGAGTGTACTAAGGGAGGTTAGAAAGCTTTCGCCCGTGTTTTTTGAAAGAACCTCGTGGCCTCATCGCGGTGGCCGCCATATCGAGTTTTATCGTGATAATCGCGAGCAGTTGCAGAGGATTGCGGGCGAACTGCTAGACCCCGACAAGCCAGTAGAAATGGTGGAAGGGCAGATTGTAGAACTTAAAAGGTATAGTCCCAAGTTTGAGCTTGAACTTCTACCATATATGCTATTTGAGGAAGCGCCGCCTGGCTATTCACTGGATGATATTGAACAGGCTGTCGCACGTCTGCCAATGGATAAGAAACGTGAAATCTTTAGAGTTTATATGGGTGAACCTTCAAACCGGCGCCATAGACCAGGCCGGGCGCTGGAACAAGCTAATTACACCTGGGAGTTCGTATCAGACTTTGGCGCCTTCAGAGATCTTCAGCGCCACAGGCTGGTAGACGACTTGCGTTGGCAACGACTAAATGTCAATCACGGGTTTGATATCCCAGACTTGGCACTTAAGGCTGGCTTGACGGTTGAATACCAGACTGCGGTTAGGTTTTCGGAGGCGCTATTCGAATATTTAGAAGCTAGAGGCAGGACGGTCCAGGCGCAGTATGCCGTTCTGTTGGGGCACAAGCTCAGATGGACCATGAAGACTAATGGACGTTCCAATCAGCACATACTGCAACTGCGTTCCACGCCAGCTGGACATCCCTCGTACCGTAACACCGTGCAAGAGATGTACAGGCAGGTAGAAAGGGTACATCCGACGATTGCAAAGTTATCGATGCCATTTATGAATATGGACGAAGACGCAGATCTGGGTAGGCTCGACCAAGAAATGTCATTACATCATAAGAAGGAATTGAAACGCGATTAATATCGCTCACGCTTTGAGCTGGGCGCCTCTGGTGTCAAAGTATTGGTATGCCGGAGAACGAATTGCTCGCTTTAAACTTAAAAGAGGCGCCGTTGATTGTCAGCTTGGCGGCCTTAAACGCCAACGCCGAGCTGACGCTGGAGTGGCCGGATAAATTGGAGTTTTCCCGGCTCAAACTTCCAGCCAAAACCCAAAAGGCCGTTATGGATCAGCTGGCCTGGATAAAACGGCAGTACGAGATTTTGCTAAAAAACCCCAAATCCCGGGCCTACGCGCCGCACGTGGTGCCTTATTTGGCCCAAGCCAATTTACATCTTAAGACCGCCGGACCGGTCTTGACCGCGGCCGTGGAAAATTTGTCAAAACTCCCGCTGGCCTACGTCGACAATCTTAAGCAATCTTTGCGCCAGACGTTTAAGCCCAGCCTCAACCGGCTTAAAATGACCAGCCCCCCAACGCTTAGCGGTCCGGCGGTGCAAGACCGCGTGCGGTTCAGAGTGGTCAAGGCTGAGCCCCTGAACGAGCTGGAAGCCGGCTTCATGGGATTTTACGAGGGTTCCGGTTTGTCTTGGCTGGAAGCCTTTGAGCGCTGGCTGGCCCTAAGCTACGACCATAAACAAAATCTGTTAAACCAAGCCGCGGCTAACCAATCGGTTAAGGTTGAATATCTCATCGAGGCCATACTGGAGCCGCAACTGTTAGCCGACGGTGTCAAGAGGGGATTGTTTCGAATTTTATCATTACAAGCGCCGATACCGTCGCACGGCTACTCCTTGCCGGCCAAACTGGCGGACGGCGGGATGTTGGAACGCTGTTTTGATATCAGCTACGAGTTGTACGGCCGGCTCCAAACTACTGATCCCGAAGCGGCTTCATTAGCCTGCCTATGGGGACACCGCCAGCGGGCATTAATCGCCATCGATTATCAAAATCTTCATAACCAGACGTCTGAACTGCCTAACCGGCTGGCCAAACTTGCCTCCGTTCTGCAGGCCAAGCTGGCCGAAAAACATCCTCTTATAGTTGATAGTTTAGAGGCGACCGCGAAGGCATAGATGTAGGAGAGGAGGAGGTTGGCGGGCAGGCGCCGAAGCCGTCAAGACAAGCGGGTGGCTATGGGTGGGCCACGGCCGCTTAAAACGTGAGAATTTGGTGTTCTCTCACGGTTTTGTCTCTAGACTTCGACACCTGTCCACGGCTTGTGGCTGCGCGCCGGTACCTTTGAACGGCCATCAGCAAGAACCAAGAAGTACGTGCTGTGGCCCCGAGGTCATTAGTTTTCCTGGCTCCCGACCGCGGTCCGCGAGTCGAAGGCCAAGACCACTCGAGCTTGCTCGAAAGCCTGGCGTCGGTCCAGCCGTTGAAAGTCCTGAAGGGTATCCAGGGCCTGCTTGAGCTGGGTCGGCGTTACCTGGCCGGCCGGCTGGGGCAGACTATGACTGAACGGAGGTTTGGATCGGAACCAGGCTCTCAGCTCCCGATACAGGCATTCGCTCATACTGCGACACCGGCGGAAGGAACGGTCTTCTCCCCGTCGGAGCACCGCTAGCGCAACCGGGATTCGTTTCTCGGCTAACTCGGCTCGACGGTCGGTCTGGCTGTAGTAAGTATCAATCACTGCTTCTCCCAGTTCGGCTCGTCCTGGATGCCGCCGCGCATGGCGAACAACCTTTGCTTGGCGGCTTTTTGGGCGCGGCGTATGCTGTTCAGCTTGATTTTCCGATTGCCGCTCAGGCTTTGCACCCGGCTCGGACTCAGCCCCAAAAGCTCGGGACGGTCCATGAAGTACTGCACTCGCTCTCTGGCGTTCACATCTCCTCCTTCTCTCCATTTCAAGGTACGATGGCGGCTCTCGCCATCATCCGGGACGGTCGCCCCATAAAGACGAAGACTTGTCTTCAACTCTAGCGGCTACCGGCAATTAAAAAGGACCTCGGTTTGGTTGAGGCCCTCATCTTTTTTAAACTTAGGAACGCTCAACCAACGGCGCGGACAATCAACAGGTCGAGTACAAAATAACAGCCGGGATCTTCGGCTAGGTTGACCTGATAAGTCGGATGAGTCATAGCAAAAGTCTTATCCATTGCCGGTGATATGTCAAGTTATCCTTGAAAACCGATAGGATTTTTGCTATATTCTTAAGTCAGTTTGCCAAAGACAGTAGCCTCCGCCCACCGGCGGATTAATCTGCTACCGAGGTATCGATAACTTCGCTATCAAGTTTTGGCCTGGACTTCTCCGGCCATTTTTTTAAGCAAACGCTCCTTAACATCTTTTTTTGGGAATTTAGTATCAACTTTAAATATTGGAGTCAAACCTATGGCCATAAGCCGTGATAAGAAACAACAAATCGTGGCCGAGCTGGTAGGCCTGTTAAGTTCCAGCCAGCTAACCGTGTTTGCCGGCTACGAAGGGCTGACGGTAGCTGAAGCCCAAGAGCTGAGGCAGGCCGCCAATAACAATGGCACGGCTATCAAAGTCGTCAAGAACCGCCTGGTAAAGGTAGCCTTGGGCCAAGTCGAGCGTCTCAAAGACGTTGACGCCTCGGACCTGAAGGGCCAGCTGCTGTACGCCATGAATGCCGCCGACGAAGTTACGGCCGCCCAGACACTGGCTGAGTTCGCCAAACGTCATCCGGTTATCAAACTGGTTGGCGGCATTGACGCCGCCGGCAACCTGCTCGACACGCCGGCCGTTACCCGGCTGGCCAACCTGCCCAGCCAGGATCAGCTTAGAGGACAGCTGGTCGGCACCATTGGCGCGCCGCTCACCGGTCTGCTCGGCGTTCTAAACGGTAATTTGCGGGGCTTGGTCAATGTGCTTAAAGCCCGCGCCGAAGCTATCAACTAACTTTTTGAAACTTAAAGGAGAATAATTATGGCAGAAAAAGCCAAAGACAACCCAGCCCAGTCCCCAGCCGCCAAACCGGCGGCCAAAACCAACGCCGTCCCAAAGAAGTTCGCCGGTATCGTCAAAGAATTAGACGGGCTGAGCGTGCTTGATTTGAGCGAATTAGTCCAAATATTGGAAGACCACTACGGGGTATCGGCCGCCGCGCCTATGGCCGCCGCCGCTCCCGCCGCCGGCGGAGGCGAGCCCGCTGAAGACGCTAGCGCCGCTAAATCTGAGTTCGATGTGGTGCTTAAAGATGCCGGAGCCCAGAAAGTCGCCGTCATCAAAGCCGTCAAGGACGTGACCGGACTGGGTCTGGGCGAGTCCAAAGCCATCGTAGATGGCGCGCCTAAACCAGTCCTGGAAAAAGCCTCCAAAGAGGATGCCGAGGCCGCCAAGGCCAAGCTCGAGGAAGCCGGGGCTACGGTAGAGCTATCTTAGGAGTTGGTTCTCTGAATAAAAACACCCTTTTACGCCGGGGTGTTTTTATATTATTTATTTGTACGATTCGGCTAGACTAGTTCTTTGGAACTTGTGATAGTTGAGCAGGCTTGGCGCATGTGGATGCGATACAAGGAAGAGGCAAGAAGCTCGAGCGAGCAATGCTGACGTATTGTGAGCGAGCGTCACAGCCTCTGACGCAGTAGTCGCGCCGCAAGCGATGGCAGTTTACCGGCTTAGCTGGTAAGCAGGCAATCGCGATGCGTCTAGCCTGCTGGGGATAAGTGGTTTTGACTGGTTATTACCACTGTGGTACCCTCGTGCTGTATATATCGGCCACCACTGGTTGCTATAGGAATCGAAAATTTGAGCCTTAAACAGAGACAAAAGCATGTCTGAGTTACCTGATAAGCAGGTCAAGCGCCTGCGGTCATTGATCCAAGAGGCGGAAACGAATCTAGCTGCCGCCAAAGAACTTTTGGTCAGTTTGGTGGGAGACGACCCGGAGGTTGTCAATACCGCCCGTGAAGATAACGTCGGCAAGGTTATTGAAGGCGTCTTTGACGGCCAGAACATGATTGGACCGGACGGCAAAACCTACCCGGTGCCGGCCAACTATGCCTCTAAATCCAAATTAGTCCAGGGTGATATCCTAAAATTGACTATAGCCGACGACGGCAGTTTCATCTATAAGCAAATCGGACCGATTCCCCGCAAACAAATTATCGGCACGCTAGTCCAGAAGGACGGCCATTATTTCGTGGAAGCGGGTGCCCGCGAGTACCGGGTACTGCTGGCCAGCGTGACCTATTTCAAAGCCAAGCCGGGCGATCAAATCAGCATTATCGTGCCGGAAGACGAAGATGACGTCGAGTGGGCCGCCATCGAAGCTTCTTTGTAGGCTCGAGACTTAAGCTTTCCCCCAGAGTTTGCACATCGGCTCCCCAGCGATTAGGCTGGCCGCCATTATGTTGGCTATAATGGGACTTAGTATTTATGGGAAATCGAAGCGGCGGTACAGCCTTGTACCGCTTATACCGCAGCCGCAAGTTCGAGGATGTCGTGGGGCAGGACCATGTCACCACGACTCTAAAAAACGCCCTTAAGCTAAACCGCCTGTCCCACGCTTATCTGTTCGTCGGCCCGCGCGGGGTGGGTAAGACCAGCGTGGCCAGGATATTGGCGCACGAAGCCAATCAACTGCCTTATGACGGCCAATCCAACCACTTGGATATCGTAGAGATAGACGGCGCCTCCAACCGGGGCATCGACGAGATTCGAGATTTGCGGGAAAAAGTCCATTTAGCGCCGGCCAGCTCGCGTTATAAAGTTTATATCATCGACGAGGTCCATATGCTGACCCCGCCGGCTTTCAGCGCTCTGCTTAAAACCTTGGAAGAACCGCCGGCCCACGTCATTTTCATTTTAGCCACCACTGAAGGCCATAAAATCCCGCCCACCATTATTTCCCGGACTCAGCGGTTTACCTTTCTGCCCATAAAACCAGAGCAAACCGAAGAACACTTGGCCAAAATCATGGCCAAGGAGAAATTAACTGCCGAACCCGAAGCCTTAAAGCTGATTGCCTACCACGGATTTGGCAGTCTGCGCGACTCATTGGGCCTCTTGGACCAGTTATCATCCGCTCCGGGCGTTATCACCGCCCAGGACGTCGGCCGGCTTATCGGCTTGGCTCCGGACGCGGTGGTCGACCAGCTGATGGCCGCTGTGGCCGGCTCCCAGGCCGAGGCCATCTCCCGGACCATTGACCAAGTCCGGTCCAAGGGAGTTTCGCCGGCCCTGCTGGCCCGGCAATTAATTGACAAACTCCGGCATGGCCAGCCGCCGCCCAGCCGGGCAGAAGTAGAGCTGTTCAGCGATTTACTGGACGTGGCTACGGCTTTAGAACCGGAACTAAAATTAGAGGCTGTGCTATTGGAACACAGTTTAAAATCGTCCGCCGCGACGACCCAGCCGGCTAGTTCCGCCATCCGACCGGTTCCGGCGGAGGCGGATGAACCCGAGTCTGCCCAACCGGCCAGCAGTAGTCCAACCGCCGGCGAACTAACCGATGACGTTTGGCAAGCCATCTTAGCTAAAGTCAAAGACGGCCATAACTCGTTGTACGCTATTTTGCGCCAGGCCAGGCCTACCGGCCAGCCGGAGGGCTTGATGTTGGAATTTCAGTTCGAATTTCATCGCCAACGGGCCAACGAGACTCAAAACAAACGGGTTATAGAACAGGTCATCTCCGCGGTTCTAGGCCGCCCCAGCGTCATTAAGACCAGTGTCTTAAGCCGGCCGCCGGCTGCCAGTCCGCCTCAGACCGACAATATGACCTCGGTCATCAGCCTGATGGGCGGCGGCGACGTCATGGAGCTGGGTGATGGCTGATGCATCTGCTCCAACCGGACTGATTCCGCCGCAAAACCTAGAGGCTGAAGCCAGTCTTATCGGCTCAATCCTGCTGGACGGCGAGTCTATCGGACAAATCGCCGACAGCGTGAAGGCCGTCGATTTTTACGAGGACCGCCACCGCATTATCTACGAGTCCATGGCCAAGCTGTATGACGCCCACCGTCCGATTGACTTGCTAACGCTCAGCAACGAGCTGGAAAAGTCAAAGCAGTTGGACAGCGTGGGCGGGTCCAGCTATCTGACCGAACTGACCAACTTGGTACCGACCGCCTCCCACATCGAGCAGTACGCCGAGATTGTAGCGGAAAAAGCCACGCGGCGGCGGCTAATCAAAGCCGCCCAAGCCATCACCCAGCACGGCTACGACGAAGAACGGCCGATTGTCCAACTGCTGGCCGAGTCCGAAGCCAATTTGTTCGCGGTGTCCCAAGATACGGTCGGCCATGATTTGATTTCCATTGAAACGGTCCTAACCCAAAGCTTCGACCGGCTGGAGGAGCTGCATAAGGACAAATCAAAAATCCGAGGCGTACCGACCGGCTTCCCCAGCATGGATAAGGTGCTGGCGGGTTTGCAGCCATCAGACCTGGTGGTGCTGGCCTCCCGGCCGTCCATGGGCAAATCCACCCTGGCCATGAACATAGCCCATCACGTGGCCGTTCGGGAAAAACAAGCCGTATTGGTATTCAGCTTGGAAATGAGCAAGGAACAGCTGGTTGATAGATTGCTGGCGGCAGAAGCCGGCGTAGACGCCTGGAAAATCCGCACCGGCAATTTGAATGACGACGACTTCGAACGCTTGGGCCAAGCCATGGGACAGCTGTCGGAAGCCCCAATTTTCATCGATGACACGCCGGTTATCAACGTATTGGAAATGCGCACCAAAGCCCGCCGGGAAAAGCACCGCCGGCCGCTGGGTCTAATCGTGGTCGACTATCTCCAGCTGATGTCCGCCAGCGCTCGGGCCCAAGAGAACCGGGTACAGGAAATCTCCGAGATTTCCCGCGGGCTAAAGGCCGTCGCCCGGGAGCTAAACGTGCCGGTGCTGGCTTTAAGCCAGCTATCCCGCTCAGTTGAACAGCGCAGTCCGCAAATCCCGCAGTTGGCGGACCTGCGAGAATCGGGCTCCATCGAGCAAGACGCCGACGTCGTCATGTTCATCTACCGCGAGGATTATTACAACCCGGAGACCGACCGCCAGCATATAACGGATATCTACATCAAGAAGCATCGGAATGGCCCGACCGGCAAGGTTGAATTATACTTTAGGGCAGATCGGGTCCAGTTTATGTCCCTGGACAGCACGGCGGAGGCGGTACCTGAGGGTGGAGAAGAATGAAGCGTAGTTTTTTCGAGCAAGTCATATTATATGACTACCGTTATTTAATCAGTTACAGCCTGATGATTCTGGTGGGCTTATACAGCTTGTTCTGGCGGCTGGGCAGTCTGGTACCAGGTCTCAGCCGGTACGAAGCGGACTACATTAACAGCTTCGGACCGGGCTGGGATTCGATTGCGTCCAACCCGTTGTTCTGGCCGCATAAATTGCTGTCCCAATGGTCGGTATCCGCCTTTGGCAACACCGAACTGGCCTGGCGCTTGCCCAGCGCCGCCCTGGCCGCCTTGGGGCTGGCCGCCTTCTTTCTGATTATTCGGCATCGGTTCCAAGGCCGGGTAGCCATGGTAGCCATCCTGCTGTTGGCCACCGCCAGCTGGTGGCTAGGCGCGGCCCGCTTGGCCCGGCCGGAAATCTTAATACCGGTTATGATGTTTTTAGTCGTACTGGCCGCCCGCCAGGTATATGAGAGCCAAAGCCCCGGCCGGCTGGCCTGGCTGGCCTGGCTGGTCGGTACCAGCCTATACGTACCGCTCATGCCGCACGTGATATTAATCGGAGGCGCCGTTAGCTATTCGATAATCCGCAAACATTACGCCGAGGCCAGCAGGCGGGGCTACTGGCTGGGATACGCGATTTTGCTGGCGCTGGTTATACCGCTTATTACGGCTGTCATCCGCGACCCGGCAGTGGGGCGCGAACTGCTGGTTCTGCCGGCTGACTGGCCCTCGTTCGGCCAGCTGCTGGCCAGCATTAAAGACAGCTTAATGGCTATCTTTTGGTCGGCTAAGGAATTCACGCCGCTAAACTTGGGAACTTTGCCGTTTTTGGACTTGTTTACGGCGGCCATGGTAATTTTAGGGCTGTATTATCTGGACCATGAAATTTCCCGCTCATTGACGCAGTTCCTGCTGGCCGGCTTCATCGGACTGACCATAATCATGAATTTGAGCCCGCAACCCGGTTTTAACGTAGTTCTGATACCGTTCATTTACACTTTGGTGGCCGCCGGTATCGTCATGCTGTTCGCCCAGTGGTACGAAATATTTCCTCGCAACCCCATTGCCCGGATGGTGGCTTTCATACCGACCGTAGTCTTGGTTTTAACCGTGGTTTGGTACCACCAGACCCGATACTTCGTAGCTTGGGCCAAGTCGCCGGCTATCGTTCAAACTTTCCCTCCGCTTAGCGGCGCTTTGGAGGGTTATCTCCGCCAAGTCGGCCCCGGCCAGACGGCAGTAGCCTTGGTCGGCGAGGACGAAGTGCCTCTGGCCCGGGCGGCGGCTTGGCTGTATCCGCGAGTCCAAGTTACAACCGTGGCGGCGGCCGCCGCCGGACAACCAAATTTGGCCATCTCCCACCAAGCCTACCAAGCGCTGGACCCGGAAACCCTTGAGCTGGTTGATAGCTTAGGCCTGGAACAGCAAAACTCGCCCTACCAGTCGTACCCGGTGGTACTGTGGTACACAAGCCCCCAATAATCTTGATACAATAAGCTTAGAGACTAAAGAAATCGGAGGACAGCGGTGCTCGATCAAGCCAAAATGGTAATGCAGATGAGGAAATTGCAAAAGCAACTGGCTAAGCAAATTATAGAGGTGTCAGCCGGCGACGGAGCGGTAGTGGTACAAATAACCGGCGAGCAAAAAATCAAGAAAGTTATAATCGACCCCGAACAAGTCGATTTAGACGATATCAGCCAATTGGAAACGTGGATAGAAACCGCCGCCAAAGAGGCTATCGCTAAAAGCCAGCAAGTCGCGGCCGAGAAAATGCGTCCGATGATGGGCAGCTTGGGCAAACTGGGGCTGTAACAGCCTAAATTTACATGACGGTTCTACCGAAAGCGATTAACGACTTAATCGACGAATTAGGCCAACTGCCCGGCGTCGGACCGCGAACGGCCGAGCGCTACGCTTTTTATTTGCTCAGAGCTGATCCGGCCAATTCTTGGCGGTTGGCTTCGGGGTTGCAGAAAATCCATCAAGCCGTTAAAGTCTGTCCGGTAACTTTTATGTTAATCGACAAAGATAAGGCGGTGTCGCCGCTGTATGACAACCCCCGCCGGAACAAACAATTGGTGGCGGCGGTGGAGGAGCCGCTGGACGTAGCCGCCATAGAAAGCACCGGCTCGTTTTTAGGCACCTATCACGTCCTGGGCGGCGTTATCTCGCCGATTGACGGCATCGGGCCGGACCAACTGCATATCAAAGAGCTAATCGGCCGGTTAAACCAAGACAAAGTCAAAGAAGTAATACTGGCTACCAACCCCAGCGTGGAAGGCGAGTCAACCGCCTTGTTCGTCCAACAGCAAATAAAACAGGCCGGTCCTAAAGTCATAGTTACCCGTTTGGCCCGGGGGTTGCCGTCCGGAGTAGATATCGAATACGCCGACCAGGTGACCCTGGCCAAGGCGCTAGAGGAAAGGCAAAGCCTGTGATGGACCAAGCCATCGACGTCCTAAAGTCCGCCCGGCAAGTATTGGTTATCCAAGGCGAAAATCCCGACGGCGACAGCCTGGCCAGTGCCTTGGCCTTGGAAGCCGTCTTGGGCGAACAAGGCAAACAAATCTATTTATACTGCGCTGTCGAGATGCCCCGCTATTTGCGCTATTTAAGCGGCTGGGACCGGGTATCGGCTCAACTGCCGCCGGATTGGGACGCCGCCGTCTTGGTCGACGCCAGCACGGCGCCGCTTATCCAACGCCTGCTGACACCGGCTAACATCCGCCGCCTGGGCGGCAAACCGTTCGTGATTATCGACCATCACGCCCCCCAGCCCGAATTGGCCGTCAAATCCATCGATGTTATCGAGTCGGCCGCCGTGTCTACCGGCCAGATTATTTACGGTCTGATTAAAGCCGCCGATTGGTCTCTGTCAGCGTCGGCGGCCGGTATGCTGGCGGCGTCGATTCTGTCCGACTCGCTGGGACTAAGCTCGCCCAAGACCACAGCCGATAGCATCCGAATTTTGGCGGACCTGGTTGATAGCGGCGCCGATTTGAACCAATTAGACGAAGCCCGCCGGGAGTTAAACCGCAAGTCCCTGGATATTTTCCGCTATAAAGGCCAGTTGTTCGAGCGGGTGGAACTGGCGCTGGATAACCGCCTAGCCATGGTTACGATTCCCTGGGAAGAAATCGCCCAATATAGCGACGCCTACAACCCTTCCATGCTGATAATCGACGAAATGCGCTTAATAGACGGCGTCAGCCTGGCCGCGGCTTTCAAGACTTATCCGGACGGCAAGGTGACGGCCAAGCTGAGGGCTAACTCCGACGCCCGGTTCATGGACCAGCTAGCCGAGCATTTTGGCGGCGGCGGGCATCCCTTCGCGGCCGGGTTCAAGGTTCTGGACACGCCGTTCGAAACCTTGAAGACAGAATTTATCTCAGTCGTCAAGACCATGCTGGAAAAACCGCTATGAGGCTCTATAACACCTTGACCAAACAAGTCGAGGACATAGTACCGGCCGACAAGTCCGAACTTAAATTGTTTGTCTGCGGCCCCACCGTTTACGACTATTCGCATATCGGCCACGCCAAGACCTACACCCAGTTTGACGTGCTGGTTAGGAGCTTAAGGGCCTTAGGCCAGCCGGTATTTTATTTGCAAAATATTACCGATATCGACGATAAAATTATCGACCGGGCCCGCCAAGCCGGGACTGGCTGGCAAGAGTTAAGCCGGCAGTTTGAGTCTGTGTATAAGCACGACATGTCAGCGCTGGGCAACACCTCGGTAACCAAATACGCGCGGGCGACCGACCACATCGAGGACATTAGCAAACAGGTCCAAACCCTGCTGGATAAAGACCACGCCTACGTCATTGACGGCGACGGCGTCTATTTTGAAGTTTCGACCTTTCCGGACTATGGCCAGCTGGCCGGGCGGACCAAGGTCAAAAAAGACGACTCGCAATCCCGGATTGACGACAGTCCGGATAAACGCGGCTGGAATGACTTTGCCTTGTGGAAGTTCTCCAAACCGGACGAGCCGTCTTGGGAAGCTCCGTTTGGCGCCGGCCGTCCGGGCTGGCATATCGAGGATACCGCCATTACCCAGCATTTCTTCGGCCCGCAGTACGATATGCACGGCGGGGCCGTCGATTTGATTTTTCCGCACCACGAGGCCGAAATCACCCAAATGGAAGCCATTTCCGGACTCAAGCCGTTCGTCCGCCACTGGGTCCATACCGGGTTCTTGAATATCAATAAGGCCAAAATGGCCAAAAGCGCCGGAAACTGGCTGACAATCGCCGATACGCTTAAGAAAATCGGCGACCCGGCGGCTCTGAGGATGCTGTTTTTGCAGTCGCATTATCGTTCGCCGGTTAATTTTGACTGGGACCAGCTGGAGGCCGCTAAAGTCCGGGTAGGCCGCTGGCGCAACCTGGCCCAGCTCCGCTGGCAAGCCTTCGATTATGACAGCGAGGACGAGTTGGAGCTTATCATCCGGGCCATGGCCGACATCCGAGCGGCCCTCAGCGACGACCTCAACACCCCGCGGGTGTTGGAAGTAGTAGCCGGCGTGCTGGACGCGTTGGAGCCGAGCGGTTTAAGTTCCGGCTCGGCCGCTCAGTTTAGCGATTTAATGACCCTGCTCGATGATACTTTAGGGCTAAAATTACTCGAGAGCACACCGGATATCACTCCCGCGCAAAAGCAGCTGATTGCCCAGCGGGAATCGGCCCGGGCCCGCCAGGACTTTTCGTCAGCCGATGAGCTGAGAAGCCAGCTTAAGCCAGCCGGCCTGGAGCTAAGGGACACGCCGCACGGGGCCGTTTGGTTATCAGTTTAAATCTGATCTCGGCGAGGTCTTAGGCGGTTTTGAGCTGGTTGCGCTGTTCAATGTAATCCATCAATAGAATCCGGGCGCAAGCGGCGGCCGGTATGGCCAAGAAACCGCCCAGCAGACCGCCCAGCGTGACGCCGACGATAACCGCCACCAGCACTAGCAGCGGCGAGATTTCCAAGGCCCGGGATTGAACGTAAGGCTGGATGGCGTTGTTTTCTATCTGTTGGTACACGACAAAGAAGACCAGCATCAGAATAGCTTGGCCGACTGACTGGAATAAGGCCACGATAACTATGATAATCGCGCCCAGCGTGGCGCCGATAAGCGGCAGCAGCGCCGTCAGCGAAATCACGCCGGCCAGGGCGATCGGATTGGGAATGCCGACAATCACCATGGCCACCAAACTGGTCAAACCGGCGATAGAGGCAATCAACAGCTGGCCGTTGACGTAGCTGGTAACGGTATTATGCATGCGCAAGGCCAAGGCTTGGTGATGCGCTCGGCGGGATTTGGGAACGTAGGACCAAAACAGCTTCATCCACTGCGGGCCTTCGACTAACATTAAAAATGTCAGCACCAGCACGGTCACGAACGCTACTATCGACGATGAAACCTTGCCCAGACCGGTCAGCAGGGGACCGCCGGCGTCGCCCAGTTTGCCGGTCAGGTTCTTGGCCAAATCCTCGGCTTCATCGGTTAAATCGTACTGGTTTATGGCGTCGGCTATAACTCCGCCCTGGTTGGAATCCCTCAGCTGTTCTATCCGCTGGGGCACGGTTTGGATTAGGTTCTGGGTTTCTCGTATCAGCGGCGGCACGGTATTGGCAAAAAACAAGCCCAGTCCGCTTAAGACTATGACGTAAGATAGTCCGGTGGCCAGTGCTCGGCTGCCGCCGGGAACGCGCTTGGCCAGATAGTTGACCGGCGGGTTTAGAGCCAAGCTCAAGAAAAATGACAAAATCAAAATAGCCAATACGCCCCGCAAGTGGTACAGCGCCGCCGCTCCCAGCCAGGCTATCAGCACCACGGCGATAACCCGGATGATGGTGCGGGTTTCAATATCCACTTTAACTCTCGGCACGCCTACAACCTCTTAGGTTTCATCTTGAAATTCAGTATGTCTTTTTTTGGGCTAAAACACAAGCTCATTTAGCGTTTGGCCCGCCGGTACAAGCGGACTAAATCCGGCCCGACAACGCCCACGTCATAGCGGGCCAGCCGGCCCTGTTGCCACTTGAGCAAGCGTCGGCGCTCCGGCTGGTCGTGCAGCAGCTGGTATATCCGCTCCGCCAGCAACGGGCTGTCTTTGGGGTTGACCAGCAGTTTGGGCTGCCCGCCCAGCACCGTTCGGTAACCCGGATTGTCGCCGCCCAGGGTCAAGGCGCCGGCGGCCATGGCCTCGATAAGCACAATCCCGAAGGCCTCGCCGCCAGTCGCCGGAAAGACCGCCAGTTCGGCGCTGGCTAGATAGTCGGGCTTGAGCCGTTCGTCGATATGCCCGGCCATAACCGTCTGGCTGGCTAGGCCCAAGCGGGCGATTTGCCGGTTGAGTTTGTCTTCTAACGGACCCCGTCCGCAAATAACCAAGCGGATATCGCCCAGCCGGCCGGCGGCTTTAAGCCGGCCCATGGCCGCTACCAGATGCTGGGGCCCTTTGCGCTGGACCAGGCGCCCTAAATACAATACGGTCGGCTGGCCGGCCGCGACCTCGGCTATCGGCCGGCCCCGGCTAAAGCGCCGGCGGTCAATAAAGTTAGGCACGACCAGCGTGTCCACGCCAAAGGTTTGCCGGACATACCGCTTAGTGGCCGGCGAGACGCTGGTCAAGCCCTTAAAGCGCCTCAAACTAGCTTTAATCAGCCGGCCGTAAGCCCAGGAACCGGCGGTTTGCCAGGCCGAGGCCGGGTGGGTATGAAAGGTGCCGACCAGCGGTATCTGGCGCTTTAAGGCCTGTTTGACCACGGTCCGGCCCAAAAAAGGACTGTACGGCAGCATGACGTGCAGCACGTCAAACCGCTCCCGGTCCAAAATCGCCGCCACGCGGGAGGCGGGAACCGGGCGGGGCAGGGTCAGCCGGTTTTGGTTGGCCGCGACCTTGAAGTTGCGGCTTAGGCTGTAAACCGGCTGGCCGGCGTAACTATTACCACGGGTCTCGCCCGCCAAGTAGCGGACCCGATGGCCAGACTCCGCCAGCCACCAGCCCAGCAATTTAAGCTGTTGTTGGACGCCGTCGGCCCGGTCCAGGCTGTCATCGAAGACCAAACCGATGGTTAATGGTTTGGTCTTATTTGGCGAGGCGTTGGTAGACTTTTTCATATTCGCTCACGATGGTTTCATAGTCGTATTTACGGGCATAGTTGCGCGACCAGCGCTTATACCGGCGGCGCTTGGCCGAGTCATACAGCATGTCCTCCAACCGCTGGGCCAGAGCGGTGGTGTCGGTCGGATCTACCAGATAATCATCGGCTCGCGGACCGGAGGCGTAACGATAACCCACGTTGTCGCCGCCCACGTAGGGGATACCCATGGCCATGGCTTCAAGCAGGACTATGCCAAAACCCTCGCCGTAGGGCGACGGAGCGCAGTAAACGTCGGCCGAAGCGTACAGGCGGACTTTGGTCTCGTCGTCGATAAAACCGATAAATTCGACGTTGGGCAGTTTATAGCGGGCGGCGTAGGCTTCCAATTTAGGCCGCATATCGCCGTCGCTGGCCATGACCAGGCGGATATCCCGGCGGACCTTAGCCAGCTCTTTATAAGCCTTCATCAGCAGGTCCGGACCTTTGCGTTTTTCCAGGCGGTTGATATACAAAATTGTCTTGGTTGGCCCGGTGTATTTTTTAAGAGGCTGGACCCGCTCCGGGTCGAAGCGCTCAAGGTCGATGCCGTTAAAAATGATATGGACATCCCGGTCCAGCAGTTCGCTGACATAGCGCGAGCCGGGCTCGCTGGCCGCCGCCACGTAGTCCAAATCGGCTACGATGGAGCGGGCGTAGGGCCGGATAGCCTTGCCGAAAGTCTTATATATCAGCTGTTCCGGCCATTTGGCGTGGAAAGTGCCGATATTGACGGCGGTAGACAAATTAAGCAGCTGCCTAGGAAACAGCGGCACCCACGGCTCGTGAAAGTGCAGGATATCAAACCGTTCGCGCTCCAGCATGTCCTTCATCTCGTTTTGGCCGACGCTTAGGGAAATATCGGCTTTGGTCCTGAACGGATAATTCAAATCAGTCGACACGCCCAGCAAAATGACATCGGCCGGCGATTTGCCCGCAAAAGACAGCGGCTTGGGAGAAATAATCTTTACCGTGTAGCCGCGGGCTTTTAAAATCCGCTGGTGGGCGAATATCGTCTCCTGGACGCCGCCGTGCCTGAACAAATTGTAGGGGCAAACAATCCCGATTTTCATCTCAAAGCCATCTCAAGGCTTAAGTATAACCCTAAGATGACAACCGGGCCTTGACTTCATCGGAAAAAACGGCTGAGACCTCGTCTTTATCCCCGATGATACTGGGTGCGTGCACGGCCAGGTTGGCCCGGGAACTATCCACCTTGGCGTACAGCCGCTTCAAGGTAGCGGCCACTTTGGCCGGCTCGAGGTATTGGTCGGTAAAGGTAGTCAAATCATGCAAAGGGACGTCGATAACTTGTCCGGACCCAGTCAAATCAAATTGGAATAACAGCTTATAAAGGGCAAACCGGGTACGGGCGTCGTTAGCCTGCCATAAGTCCAGCTCCATTTTGAGGCTGTCGACCGGGCGGGTGGCCATAGCGTGCTGGTACTTGGGATTGAACAGTTTGAATACGGCGAACATGGCCCTCAGGCCTAGCCGGCTAAATACCACCCGGCGGGCAAACCATCCGCCCGCCCGGGTACTAAGCAGGCGGCTTAGGGGGACGTACCAGCGGCGGCTCCTGGCCAGATGCTTAAAATCACTAGCCCGGCCGAAGCCCACGAAACTGATGACGTCATCGGTCCAACTTTCAGTCTGAGGATACTTCTGAAACATCCGGGTAACTACTAAGAAGCCGAACGACATAGCCACGAATGTCAGCGATTTATCGAGCTGGCTGACCTTCAAATAGGTATAGAGGTAGTCGGCGTACATATCCAAGGTGGGCTCGCGGCCGATAGCGTAAAAACTGGTCATCCCGCCGATACCCGGCATATCGGGCAGGCGGACTTGGCCATAGTCGCTCAAAAACTCGGCGGTGGTAGTCATTCGCTCCAACGAGGAATGGATACCGTAAATCAAGACGATGCGCCGGCCGCTGGGGTTATCAATCCTAAGTTCCCGCCCGTTTAGGCGGTTGATGGACAGCGGTTGGATTTGGACAGCGGGCTTGGCCATAGTCGTCCAAGTTAGCGTATACTAGGCGCCAAGATGGATGCAATAGACAGACTGCGTGGTCTGGTTCGCTCGTGGCTTAAGCACGTGGCCAGATTTATCAACCAGTTTAGCGGCGGGCGGGTCACCCCGGCCCAGATAACCTTGCTGTCAACCGCCGGGCATATTGCCGTGGCTTGGACTATCGCCGACGGCCGCCTGTCTCTGGCCGCCGGTCTGCTTATCTTGTTCGGATTGATGGATGGCTTGGACGGCCAATTAGCCCGTTTGCAAAACCGGGCCAGCAGTTTAGGCATAGTCCTGGACGCGACGGCCGACCGCCTAAAGGAAACCTTTATCTACGGCGGGATTGTGGTTTATTTGGCTCCCCAGCTGGCTCCAGCCCAGTTGTTCTGGGTCATATTGGCCCTGGGTTTGTCCATCAGCCTGAGCTATATCAAGGCCAAGGGCGAGGCCGTCCTGGCCAGCCAGACCAGCCGCCAGCTCAATCCCCAGGACCTAAACCGGTTCATCGGCGGCGACTCGCTGATGCAATTCGACGTCCGGATGACCCTCATCGTAGCGGCTCTGCTATTTGACATCTTATGGGCGATGGCGCTGGTCATCGCTTTTACCTCGCTGTTTTCGCTGGTCAGCCGCTACAACGAGCTCAAGCGCCTATTAGAGAAGGATTAGGCAGGACTGAATGGTCCGGCTGGATCTGCATACCCACTCGACTTACTCGCCGGACGGCGGGCTGGATTTGGCCGATTACCGCGCGGCGCTTAAAACCAAGCTGGACTACATCGCCGTGACCGACCACGATACCACCCGCGGCGCCCTCAAGCTTAAGCGGGTGTTAGGCGGACGTATCATCGTCGGGCAGGAAATTTCCTCGCTGGCAGGCGAAATCATCGGACTTTATTTGAAGTCCGATGTAGCGCCGGGATTGTCAGCTGAGGAAACCGTCCGGCAAATCCACGCCCAGGGCGGGCTGGTACTGGTGCCGCATCCGTTTGAGCGCTGGCAGAGGTTCAGCCTGTTTCCGGTCCGCCACCCCCAGCTAATCCGGCAGTTCGATATAATCGAAACTTATAACAGCCGGTCGATATCTATCGCCGGGCCGCTTAAAAGCCGGCGGTTTGCCCGGCGCCATAACTTGCCCCAAGCCGCTTCCAGCGACGCTCACGGGCCGGCCGGCTTGGGCCGCTCATACACGCTGATTAAGTCCGCTCCGACCCGTGACAACCTGCTCGGCCAGCTTAAGGCCGCCCGGCTGGTGACGGCTAAAACTACTTTGACCGGTTATTTGGAGCCGGCCCGCAACCGGCGTGCTAAGATAAGGTCAAATTCACGGGGTTAATTAGGTGCTCGGCGACATTTTATTCACCTTTTGGTTTCTGTTACCGGCCGGATTGGCCAACATGGCACCGGTGCTGGCTAAACGCTGGGCTTGGCTGGACGGTCTTAACCGTCCCCTAGACAACGGCCGCAGTTTCAGGGGCCAGCGCCTGCTAGGGGATCACAAGACTTGGCGCGGCTTGGCCGCCGGCTGGCTGTTGGCTACGGGGCTGGTGCTGGTCCAATGGCGGCTATATGACACCAGTCCGGCCGTCCGGGATTTTTACCGGCTGGATTTAAGCGGCGTCAACCCGTTAATCTGGGCTATGGCGTTAACCCTGGGGGCCTTGGGCGGGGACGCCCTAAAAAGTTTCTTCAAGCGCCAGCTAGGTATCGCGCCGGGCAAGTCCTGGGTGCCGTTTGACCAGCTGGATTTCGTGGCCGGCACGCTAGTCGCCGGCGGGCTGTTCTTTGACATGCCGCTAAGGTTTTATGTCATCGCCGTTCTGCTGGGGCTGTTTTTGCATCCGTTAATCAATTTGCTGGGTTGGGCGCTTCGCCTGCAAGACGAGCCGTTTTAAAGCGCTCCGCTGTAAGGAGGGGGAAGGTTTCGCCGTCCGCCGTCCGCGGACTGTGGCGACTTCTTTCTGGTTAGCCAGAAAGAAGCAAAGAGCTTTCGGCCTGCTCGATGAGCAGTTTGAAACATCGTCAAAGCCCACAACAGCCTGCGGAACTCACCGCCGGTGGCGGTTCAGACAGTCCTCGGCTATTTCAGTTGTGGGTTTGACAGTTTCAACTGTCAGCTCGCAATGGCGATCAAATAAGACTAATAATCAATAAAGTCCGGATTCATTCAGAGTTTATTGATACAGATTGAGGGGGAGATACCTGAACCGCCAGCTGGCGGTGAAGCTAAGAGGGTGAGAAAGGCCAGCGGCCTTTCGCAAGGCCGGAAGTGCGGCGGCACTGAGGCGGGCCCGACCAATTTGCCAGCAGGCAAATATGGGTGGGAAGTCATCTCCCTCTTAGCCGCTCGCGTACCAAAAGAGTGCGGCAAGGGCCAGGATAAATACGGCCAGCTCGAAGATAGCGAACGGGTGCCACTTCAAGTAAGTGTTGGCAAACCAGTTATCATCGCCGTAGCGCTTATTTAATTTATCAATATCTTGGTTGGGCCAGACGTACAGCAGTTTTTTGGGTGGCGCCGGCTTATCGGCGGTGTGGACGCGGTATAAAAAAGTGTAGTGGTCGTTTTTGAACGGCGCCAGCCACTGGACGCCCCAGCCGATACCGACGCTATCGTGGATAAAATGCCCGGCGGCCCCGGCCGCGAACAGCCAGGCCAGGGTAGGGTCGGTCACAGCCGCTATAATCAGCCAGCCTAAGATCAGGAAGTAGGGCTTATGGAAGACCTCCCGGTGGCGATGGTCGTCCTTCATGGTGCCGCCGGTGGCCAAATGGTAGATAAAGTCCATATCCGGCGCCAGGGCGGAGGCAATGCCCACGCTTAGGAACACGCCCAAGCTATGAGCCTGGCTGGCGCTGTCAAACAATATTCCCCAAATGATGCCTAGGCCGATGTCCAGTAACATTGCTACAATTATATCTTATGAAAATCATTGCCCACCGCGGCGTTACCAATCAGGCGCCGGAAAACACCATGGCGGCTTTCTTGGATGCCGTAAAACAGCAATACGCCATCGAGTGCGACGTGCGTATAACCCGCGACGGCGTACCGGTCATCTTCCACGATAAAGATTTAAAAAGAATGATTGGCAGCAACCAGCTGGTCAAGGATTTAAGTTCTAGCCAGTTGCAAGCCGTGCTAATCGACGACCAGCACCCGGTGCCGACCCTGGAGTCCGTCATCAAACACATCCTGCCGCATACCTTCGTCGATTTTGATATCAAAGTGGACGAGGCGGTACCACCCACGCTGGAACTATTAAAAGGCGCGCTGGCCGAGTACGGTTTGCTGTTATCCGCCCGGACCGACACCGCCGCCAGCCTGCTCAAGCAAAACTTCAGCGAAGTGGCTTTTTTGCACCCCCAGGCCCTGGTAGCGGCCCGGCACGCCCGCAAACACCGGCTTAAAACCATGGTTTGCCGGTCTTGGCGGATAAACCGCCCCGTCATCAAGCGGGCGGCAGCGAGCGGTCTGGACGTCTATGTCTACGGCGGCAGTTCGTCGCTGGATTGGCTCAAGCGCCAAGGTGTCGCCGGCCTGATTAAAGATGTTTGATTTGGGCTAGCTCCTACCGCCAGCTCAGCCTCCTGTTCCCAATAAAATCGAGTCCATCGTCACCAAATAAGTCTCTTAAAAATACCAAAACGGCCCTCACTGGCCGTATCTTTTAATCATACCATACTTAGCCAATTACGTCAATATCACGGGTTCTGCATCAGTCAGCCATTTATTGTTGGGCTAAAACTAGCTATGATAGATTGTAACTAAGCAGGGAGAACGGTCTGATGAATACTAAACTGATAATGATTATCGTCGGGGTACTGGTCCTTCTGGGCGCCGGCTATTGGTTCTTTATGGCCGATGACGAGCCGGACGCCGCTTCAAACGGCAGCCAAGACCAAACGGCCAGCTTGGACCGGCAAGCCTCCTTAGAAGAGCTAGTCGCCGGCCGGGAGAACTTGGTGTGCACTTATAGCCATACGGCGGAGGACGGCTCCATAAGCTCCGGCACGACTTATCTGGCCAGCGGCCGCATGAGCGGGGAGTTTACCATAGCCGTCGAGGGCCAGGCTCCGGTTAGAAGCTACATCATCAACGACGGTCAAAATCAATACACCTGGCAAGACGGTTCCAACCAGGGTTACAGATTTGCCGTAGACGAGCTGGACGATGATAGCGCCGCTGATGACCCGGTCCAAAGCGTGGATACCGGCCAGGATTACAACTTCAACTGCCAGGAGTGGCCGGTGGAAGAAGCGCGGTTCTCTCCGCCGTCCAACGTCGACTTTATTGACTTCTCAGCCCAGTTCCCACAGTCTTAAAGACCGCTGGCAATGGCGTCGGCCGCCTCGGCCAGTTTAAAGTCCAGCTCGCTCAGCCCGCCCGCGCTATGGGTGGTCAGCTTGATTGACACCCGGTTATAGGAATTGCTCCAGTCCGGGTGATGATTGAGCTCTTTGTCGGCGATAACGCCGACCCGGTTCATAAAATCCAGAGCAGTAGCAAAGTCCTTGAACTGGAAGTCTTTAGCTATCGAGCCGCCTTCAAGGCGCCAGCCGTCCAGTTTGGATAAATTCTCATGAATTTCTTTGTCAGTCAGCTTTGTCATCTCTACCATTATAACTTTTTAGAATGTAATGGCTGGGGCTAGTGGACGAGATACGCAACTTTTTAGTGCAAGTACCTGACCATATGCGCCATAACTCCGCTATGCTTCGGGGGTTGGTCAACTTTGCTTACAAAATCTAACTTTATACCCGCCGCTTCTACTACCTCTGTTGCCGAATCATTGAAGTAGAGTATTTCCATAATGGAATCGTCTACCTTGTCATAAAATTGGGGATCTGTTGCTGAATTGTCAAAATTGATAATCATTTCATCCTTTACACCCCCAACACCTCTTTTTGCTACCAACTG